>JADEYI010000133.1_pt1 | contig 141668 bp, 137 predicted proteins | sample 8542331 | NCBI WGS metagenome assembly JADEYI01 (sample SAMN16510988, study PRJNA670497) | mine drainage metagenome | isolation source: biofilm near Copperflume 1 | place: Germany: Marsberg coppermine Kilianstollen | collected 2018-02
GCGCTCGGCAGGATTCGAACCTGCAACCTTCTGATCCGTAGTCAGATGCTCTAATCCGTTGAGCTACGAGCGCTGGATATTGTCGATGCGTTCGCCGGCAACTGCAAACACCCCACCGTGAGGCCGGTTGTCGACCAGCGCTGAAGCGGTTGCCCACTCTATATGACCGGAGAAACTGCCAACTCCGGCGCCACTCGACCTCGGAGGGCTTCTGACGGAGCGTCAGATACAATCACATCAGCACCGCGGTCCCCGGAGTTCCAGGGTTCTGCCCCGCGACCATCAGCTAGCCCGCAGCAGAATCCGTTGGAGGACAGAGGAAGCCCATGCCAGTCGACGCCCCACTCCATGGCATCCGGATCATCGAATGCTCGGCGCTGGGACCCGCCGCCATCACCATGCCGCTGGTCGACCTCGGGGCCGAAGTGATCAAGGTCGAACCCCCGTCCGGCGACTACGTCCGTGAGATGACCTGGCCCATCGTCGAAGGCGTCTCGCTCATGCACCTCCACATCAATCGGGGCAAGCGCAGCATCGTCATGGACCTCCGCAATGACGAGGACGTGGCCACCTTCAAGGAGTTGGCCATGACCGCCGATGTGGTCGTCGAAGCCATGCGGCCGGGAGGTCTTGCCCGGCGCGGCGTCGGCTACGAACAGTTGAGGGAATTGAACCCCAGACTGGTCTTCTGCACCATCTCGGGCTATGGCATGACCGGCCCGTACCAGAACCTTCCCGCCCACGGGATTGCCTTCGATACCTGGGCGGGAATCGTCTCGCCCCAGGTCAATGCCCAAGGCTTCGCCTACCTTCCCGAGCACGCCTCCATGGGAATCCACGCCGGACCGCTGTTCGGGGCCCTCGGGATCGTGGCGGCCGTGCTCCGCGCCAAGTCGACCGGCGAGGGCTCCTTCCTCGAGGTGGCCCAGTCCGATGCCGCCGCCGCCATGGACTGGTACCGGAGCGAGACCTGGCGCGCCTATGAGCGGCCCGAGTCAGAGGTGACGGGCAACAAGTCCGACGGGTACGAACGACGCGAGCCGGGCACGGCCGGCATGGTGGAGGGCGTGCGGTACCAGGTCTATGAGGCCAGGGACGGTAGGTACGTTCTCTTCATGGCCTCCGAACAGGCCTTCTGGAAGAACTTCTGCGAGGCCGTCGGCCGCCTCGACATGTTCGAGCGATGGCCGGGCTCGAAGTTCGCCGACCATGCCCGCAACAACCTCGAGATGCGGCGCGAGCTGCGCGACATCTTCCGCACCCGGACGGCCGAGGAGTGGATCGACTTCGGGGTGACGGCCAACTTTCCGGTCAGCCCGGTCAACTCTCCCCGAACCATCGCCGAGGATCCCCAGTTCAACGATCGGTTCCATTGGTACTCCACGGAGCAGCTGGGGGCCGAGCAGCTCCCGACACCGCTGAAGTTCGTGGGCGAGGAGCTGCCGATCCCGTCCCATGCTCCCGCCGTGGGTCAAGACACCGAAGCGGTGCTTCACGATGTCCTCGGATGGGACGACGACCGCATCGCCGAGTCCCGCGCCCGCGGCGGTCTGGGTGGTCAAAGCACCTAGCCCTTCCGGCGCGCCCAGGGTGCGGGTTCGGTCCAGGGGGTCTCCATCGGGCTGGGCGTTAGGATCCGGGCATGCCTCCGGTCAAGACCCGTCTCCCCGCCATCGAGGGTTGGTTCACGCTCGACGAAGACGCCCCCGCCCTGCTGGGCAGCCGGTGCACGACATGTGGGAACTTCGCCTTTCCGAAGGAGACGTTCTTCTGCCGGAACCCGGAGTGCCAGGGCAAGGAGTTCGCCGAAACCGAGCTGAGCCGGACTGGCACCATCTGGTCCTACACGGATGCCCGCTATCAACCTCCGAAGCCGTACGAGGCGGCCGACCCCTACGTTCCCTTCGCCATCGCCGCCGTCGAGCTCCGCGCCGAACGGATGGTGGTGATGGGCCAGGTCGTGCCCGGGGTGGGGGTGGACGAGCTCACCGTCGGAAGCGAGGTGGAGCTCGTGCTCGACACCCTGTACGAGGACGACGATCACGAGTACCTGGTGTGGAAGTGGCGACCCCGATCGGCGACGACAGGGGGGCGAGCCGATGCCTGAGCCCAAGAGCGTGGCCGTGTTGGGTGCGGGGATGCACCCGTGGGGAAAGTGGGGACGCAACTTCGTCGAGTACGGCCTGGCTGCCGCCGTCGACGCGTTGCACGAAGCCGACCTGGCCTGGACCGACGTCCAGTACGTCGCCGGGGCCGACACCATCCGCAACGGCTATCCCGGCTTCATCGCCGGGGCGACCTTCGCTCAGGCCCTCGGTTGGACGGGAGCCCGGGTGTCATCGGCATACGCCGCTTGCGCTTCGGGGGCACAGGCCATCAACAACGCCCGGGCCCAGATCCTGGCCGGCCTGTGCGACGTGGCCCTGGTGGTCGGGGCGGACACCACACCCAAAGGCTTCTTCGCCCCGGTGGGCGGCGATCGCCGGGACGACCCCGACTGGTTGCGCTTCCACCTGATGGGAGCCACCAATCCGACCTACTTCGCCCTCTATGCCCGCAGGCGCATGGAGCTGTTCGGTGCCACCGAAGCCGACTTCGCCGCGGTCAAGGTCAAGAACGCCAGGCACGGGCTGGAGAACGTCAATGCCCGCTACCGGAAAGAGGTCACTGCAGAGGAGGTGCTGGCGTCGCCCATGGTGGCCGATCCGCTGCGCCTGCTCGAGATCTGCGCCACGTCGGACGGTGGAGCCGCCCTGGTGCTGACCAGCATGGAGTTCGCTCGGCGGCACGGCGGGACCGAAGGCCTCGTCACCATCGACGCCGTGTCCACCGTGACCCCCCGCTTCCCTCAGACCATCATCGAGATGCCGAATTTCTCGACCGATTCAGCGGCCACGTCCGCCTCCATCGGTCCCACCTTCAAGCAGTCGGTGGCGCTGGCGGCGTACGAGGAGGCCGGCGTCGGTCCGGAGGACGTCAGCGTGGCCGAGGTCTACGACCTCTCGTCGGCCCTCGAGCTCGACTGGTACGAGGACATCGGGCTGTGCAAGGAGGGCGAGGCCGAGCGACTGCTCCGCGACGGTGAGACCACCCTCGGCGGCCGGGTGCCGGTGAATCCGAGCGGCGGGCTGTCGTGCTTCGGCGAGGCGATTCCCGCTCAGGCCATCGCCCAGGTGTGCGAGCTGGTATGGCAGTTGCGTGGCCGGGCCGCGGGACGGCAGGTGCAAGGGGCCCGGGTCGGGGTCTCAGCCAACCAGGGGCTGTTCGGCCATGGCTCGTCAATCATCGTGACCAGGTAGGCGGACCGGCACCACGCGCCAACGGCCCTGTCAGGTCAAGGGTCGGTCAGCGGGTTGACCAGGACGATCTTCCCGAACTTCCCTCCGGCCGCAAACAGCTCGTAGGCGTCGGCGGCGGCAGCCATGCCCACCCGGGCCGCCACCGGCACCGTCACTGTGCCCTGCGCCAGCAGGCCGACGACGTGCTCGACGGCGCGGGTGACCGCGGCCTTCTCCTCCACGGCGCGGGACCTCAAGGTCGAACCCCCGATGGTTGACCGGCTACCCATCAGGGCCAGCAGGTTGAGCTCGACCATGGCCCCGGCCCCGACGCCGATCACCACGATGCGCGCCCCGACGGCCAAAGACGGGAGGACGGCGGCCACCCCGGGAGCACCGACGAGCTCGAGCGAGACGTCGTAAGGGCCGTGGCCGCCCACTTGGTCCGGCTCGATGACGGAGTCGGCACCCAGGCCCGCCACATCCTCACGTCGCGCCACCGACCGGACGGACGCCACCACGTGGGCGCCCGCAGCATGGGCCAGCTGGACGGCGGCCGTGCCCACGCCTCCCGCTGCCCCCGAGATCAGCACCCGGTCGCCGGCGCGCAGCCTGGCCTGAGTGAACAGGGCGTCATGGGCCGTGCAGAACGCCTCTGAGAACCCGCCGGCCTGATCCCAGGCGATGCCGTCGGGCACGGCGAGCAGCGTGCTCTCCGGCACGGCGATCAGCTCCGCCTGGCCTCCCCCGCCGGCGAGGCCCATGACCCGGTCACCGATCGAGAAGCGTTCGGTCCCCCGTCCCAACCCCACGACCTCGCCGGCGAATTCCATGCCCGGTATGTCCTCCGGCCATCCGGCGGGCGCCGGATACAGCCCTCGGCGCTGCAGAAGGTCGGCGGCGTTGATCCCGGCCGCCGCCACCGACACCAGCGCCTCCCCCTCGGCGGGGTGAGGATCAGGGTGCTCCTGCCATTCGAGCGCCCCCTCGACGATGGTGACGGCGTGCACCGGGCCACAGTAGACGGGGCCTCGCAGCTGGTCCTCCTCCGCTCCGGCTGCGGTGGGCGAGATGCTGGTCCTGCGCCACGCGGCGACAGGACGACCCCACGCTCGTAGTCTGGAGCCAGGAGGTCTTGGGCATGACAACCGAACCACTGCCGGATGAGGACAGCCCCTCGGATGGGCCGGTGGATACCGATCTGACACTCGGCCACCCGGCAGACGACGGATTTCTCACCCCCAGCGCCGGAATGGTGCTCCATCGGGTGCTGGCCAGGACCTCGCGCGCCTTCTTGCTCAACGACCTGGCCTCCGAGCCGGTGGAGGAGGACACCCAGGACTGCGAGGCCGTGGACGCCGTGAGCGTCCGGACCGGCCCGCGGCCCCTGTGGGCCAAGACGGCCGCCTCCGCCCTGGACGCCACCCAACGGGGGAAGACGGAGACCGACCGGATCCATCAGAGTCGGGTCGCCCTACGCCGGATCCGGTCCAACCTGCGAACATTCCGACTGGCGCTCGACCCGGCGTGGGGCACCTCGCTCCGGGCCGAGCTGGCCTGGTACGGAGGCCGGCTGGGCGAGTCGCGTGATCTGCACATCATGGGCGAGATCGTCAGCGGTCACGGGCCCGAGGTCATGGACCCCGAGCAGGTCGCCCTCCTCCAATCCGAGGTCGAGGCGCGGATGGCAGCGGCCATGGCCGGCATCGAGGCCGAGCGAGGCGGAGCTCGGCGGTTCCAGCTGACCGAGCAGATGATGGTCCTGTGGAACGGCCCGGCCTTCAAGCCCAAGGCCAGCAGGCCCGCCGAGGAGGTGCTGCCTCCGATGTTGCACCGCGCCTGGCACGACCTCCGCGGCGCATCCCGCACGGCCCGCAAGGAACCGTCAGAGGCCAACCTGCACAAATTGCGGATCCGTCTGAAGGACCTCCGGTACGGCTGCGAGACAGTGGCGCTCGTCGAGGGGGGACCTGCCCGCAAGACGGCCAAGGCGGCCGAACGGCTCCAGAGCAAGCTCGGGGACCTTCACGACGCGTGGTTCTCGATCAGTTGGCTGGAGGACCTGGCCCGGACCCGACCGGACCTCGCCGAGCCGATCGATCAGCTGGTGCTGGTCCAACACGGCGCGGCCGCCTCCGCCCGCAAGGGTTGGAAGCGCGAGCTGAAGGAGGTCGAGCGCCGGTGGAGGGGCTGGCAGGGTTGAGCGCGTCACGCACGCGCCCGCACGACGAGCGACGGATCGGCGGGAGCGACTATCCAGGAGCCTCGTTGACCCCGAGGTGGTCCGAAGCCCACAGCTTGATGCCTCCGAGGATCCCGGCCGTGTTGTCGACGATGGTCACGTCCTCATCGAGATGGTCGCGATCCACGCGACGGGAGTTCCCTCCACCGATGTAGAGGTGGTCGAAGAACATGAGCGCCCGCAGATTGACGATCGCCCGCTGCACCCGTTTGTTCCAGCGCTCCTCGCCGATTTCCTTGCGCGTCGCCTCCCCCAGCTGATCGTTGTAGGTCTCGCCCTTCCGGAACGGCTGATGGGCGATCTCGAGATGGGGCATGAGCTGACCCTGATAGAACAGGCCGGATCCGAAGCCGGTGCCCAGGGTGATGACCAGTTCGAGCCCATTGCCGCACACCACCGCCGCGCCCTGGATGTCGGCGTCGTTGGCCACCTTGGTCGGGAGCCCGAAGGCCCCGGACAACGCCGACGCCAGGTCGAATCCCGCCCACAGCGTTGCCAACCCCGGGTCCACTGCACTCCCCGGCCCGCTCTTGGTCGAGAAATGCGGGGCGGACAGGACCAGACCGTCGCGCACCATGCCCGGGAACCCCACCGAGACGCGCTCCGCCGCCGGCAACGGCGCCGCCAGCTTGCTCAGCACGGACACCAGCTTGGCGGGGGGCAACGGATAGGTGGTGGGCACCTTCACCCTGTCGGCCACCATGGCGCCACCGGCGTCGAGGACCGACGCCTTCAGACCGGTGCCGCCGATGTCCACCGCCAGGGTGAACGGATGGCGGGGCTCAGCCGAATCCCCGGACTCCGGCTGATTGCTGGCCCGACCGCCAAGCCCCATCGATTGCTCGTCGTCGCTCATGGTCACACGCTAGGCCCCCCGACCGTGCCACGGTCGCACTCACGGGGCCGTTGCCATTAGCGTCAACCCCCGTGACCGATCAGCCCTGGCCCGGAGATGCCTGTTCCCTCGTCGATGCGTTCCGGGCCGGGACCCTCAGTCCCGTCGAGGCCCTTGGCGCGTCGCTGGCGGCCATCGACTCCTCGGAACTCAACGCCTTCAGCCATATGGACGTCGAAGCTGCCCGTAGCGCTGCGGCACAGGCCGACGTCTCCCTCCCCTTCGGCGGGGTCCCCGTCGGCATCAAGGAGCTCGAGTCGGTCGACGGTTGGCCCGCCACCGAAGCCTCGCTCGTCTTCAAGGATCGCGTCGCCGACCATGACTCCACCCAGGTGACCCGCTTGCGGGCCGCCGGGGCCGTTCTGGCCGGCCAGACCACTGCCTCCGAATTCGGCGGCATCAACTGCACCCATACCAAGCTGCACGGAACCACTCGAAATCCATGGAACCTCGAGCGAACCCCGGGTGGGTCGTCGGGCGGTTCTGCGGCCGCCGTGGCCGGGGGCCTGATCCCCATTGCCAGCGGCGGCGACGGCGGGGGGTCGATCCGCATTCCGGCCGGGTTCACCGGGCTGTTCGGGCTCAAGTCGACCTTCGGCCGGATTCCCAAAGGGCCAGCGACCCTGCAGCCGCCGCTCACCGTGGTGGTGGGCTGCGTGTCCCGGTCGGTGCGTGACACGGCCCGGTGGTTCGACGTGTGCAACGGCTTCGACGCCCGAGACACCCTGAGCCTGCCCCGGGTGCAGGGCTGGGAAGCCGGGCTCGACAGCTTCGATCTGAGCGGCAAGCGGGCGGTGGTCTCGATCGACCTGGGGGCGGCCATCGTCGAACCCCGCGCCACGGCCCTGCTGGTCGAGATGGCTGAGGCGCTGATCGCGGGTGCAGGGCTGCGGCGCGTCGACGTCGCCGTCGAACTGCCCCAAGCCGGCCTCGAGTGGGCCATGTCCAATCTGATCGGCCTCGCCGGAGCACTCGGGGACCGCTATCCGGACTGCAACGACGACCTGACCCCGGAAATCCAACTGGGCATGAACCTCGCCACCCACCACCTCAACGTGCAGACGGCTGGAGCCACCGAGATGTTCCGCATCGAGGTCAACGAGCGCATGGCCGATGTGTTCGACCAGGCCGACTTCATCTTCGCCGCGGCCAACCCCGACGTGGCCTTCGCCGCCGCCGGGCCGATGCCCACCACCGTCGGGGATGTCGATCTCATCACCGAGCACGGCTTCGACAAGGCCATCGGCAACAACGGCGCCTTGACGATCCCGGCCAATCTGACCGGCAACCCGGCCGTGTCCATCCCGGCGGGCTCGGTCGACGGACTGCCGGTGGGGTTGCAGGTGATCGGCCGCCACCACGAGGAGCAGCTCCTCCTGGATCTCGCCCGCATCGCCGAGCGCGAGCGGCCGTGGCCGGTGACGGCCCCTGCCGCACCGTTGTGACAGCGGCGGGCCACACCCGCCTACCCACCGGTCCGACCATCGAGAGGATCCCACTGTGCGCATCGACCTGTGGGTGCCCACCGCCAGCCCGTTCTCCACGCCCGAGCTGCTGGCGCTGATCGGGGCGGAGGCCGAGCAGCGCGGCATCGGAACCATCTGGGTGGGCGAGCACGTGGTGCTCTTCGAGGAGTACGCCTCGTCGTACCCGTACGCCGAGGACGGGCGGATCCCCGCCCCGGCGGGCAGCGGCCTGCTCGAGCCTCTCAACACCCTCTCCTTTCTGGCCGCCAACACCACGACGGTCCGGCTGGGGACGGCGATGGTGCTGCTGCCGCAACGGAACCCGGTGTACGCGGCCAAGGAGGTCTCGACCCTGGACTGGCTCTCGAACGGCCGGGTCGACTTCGGCGTCGGTGTCGGATGGCTGGAAGAGGAGTTCGACGCCGTCAACGTCCCGTGGCCCCATCGGGGCAAGCGGGCCGACGAGTACCTCGAGGTGCTGTCCACCCTGTGGTGCGACGAGACCTCCGCCTTCGAGGGCGAGTTCTACTCGCTCAACCCCTGCTCCATGTTCCCCAAGCCCGTGCAACGACCCCACCCTCCCATCCACATCGGCGGCGAGAGCGACGCAGCCCTGCGGCGGGTCGCTCGCGCCGGTCAGGGCTGGCACACCTTCAACCGGACGCCCGACGACCTGGCCGGGCCCCTGGCCAGGCTGGACGAGCTCCTGGCCGAGCATGGCCGCCGCCGTGCCGACGTGACCATCACCGTGTGCCCCTACTTCCAGCCCCTGGACGCCGGCATCGCCCGGCGCTACGCCGAGGCCGGGGCGGACGCGGTGGCCGCGCTGCTCATCCCCTTCGGGCCCGACGACGTGCGCAGAGCCCTCGACGACCTACAACCGGTCATCGACCTCGCCGCTTCGTCCTGATGTTTCCCTTCCCGGTCGGGGCTGGGCACGGTGCCCGCGCCGGTCAGCCGCGCATGAGGACCGGGAGCGCCTCCATGCCGCGCAGGACGACGTTTGACTTGTAGGTCACGTCGTCGGCGGCCAGCGCCAGGCCCGGAGCCCGACGAGCCAGTGAGGCCAGTGCCACCTGGGTCTCCATGCGGGCCAGCGGCGCGCCGAGACAGTGGTGGATCCCGAACCCGAATCCGAGGTGGTTGTTGGGGGTCCGGGTCACGTCGAACCGTTCCGGGTCCTCGAACTGGTCGGGATCGTGATTGCCGGAGGCGAGGAGGAGCATGGCGAAGTCGCCGGCGGCGAAGCTCACTCCGCCGAACTCGCAGTCCTCGGTCAGGGCCCGGCCCGTGAGCTGCACCGGGGACACGAAGCGGAGCATCTCCTCGACGCCGCTCCGGTGCACCTCGGGATCGGTGCGGAAGCGCTCCCACTGGTCGGGGTGACGCAGGAGAGCCAGCGTCCCGCCCGAGATCAGGTTGACCGTCGTCTCGTGCCCGGCCACCAGCAACAGGATGCAGGTCGAGAGCAGTTCGCCCTCGCTCAGGACGGTGCCGCCGTCCTCCGCCTGCACCAACCGGCTGAGGAGATCCTCCCCGGGGACCCGCCGGCGTTCGGCCAGGAGCTCGAAGAAATATTGCGAGAACTGGAGCACGGCCTCGCCGCGGGCCTCGATGACCTCGGCGGTCAGGAGGAAGTCGGGGTCGAGACCCCGGGCCAGGGCCCCGGACCAGACTTTGAAGCGATCCTGGTCCTCGACGGGCACGCCGAGGAGATCGCAGATGACCCGCACCGGCAGCGGATAGGCAAACGCGTCCAGCAGGTCAACCTGACCGGCCTCCATGGCCGCGTCGAGCAGCTCGTCGACGACGAGCTGGGTCCTGATCCGCAGGGCCTCGACCACCTTGGGGGTGAAGGCCTTGGACACCAGGCCGCGCAGCCGGGTGTGGTCGGGCGGGTCCCGGAACAGGAACGGTCGCATCTCGAGCATGGCGGCGGCAACCGGGTCGTCCTCGGTGATGGGCGTGCGGAAGCCCTCGGGCATGCGCTCGACGGCCACGTTGAGACTGTCCGAGCTGGCCCGCCGGTCGCGAAGGATCGCCAGGCAGTCGGCGTGGCGAGCCACGACCCAGAAGCCGAGGTCGTTCCGGTGGATCGGCGCCCGCTGGCGCAGGTCGGCATAGAGCGGGAAGGGGTCGCTGGCCCATTTGGGGTCGGACGGGTCGAAGACCGGGCGGGCGGCGGCCGGTTCTGCGGTCGGAGGGGTCACCACCGTCGATGGTAGCGATCAATCGACAGGTCGAGGCGACGCCCTCAGGGGAACACCCGCTGCCGCAAACCGGGGTCGGAGAACCAGGGCCGCAGGCGCAGGCGGGCGGGAGGGCGGTCCCCATAGACGAGGACCCCCTCGCCAGGAGCGATCCGGCGGAGGGCGTCAGGGGGTGCCAGCCGACGGACCGATGGTGAGCGGGTGGTGCTCGGACCGCTGGGGCCCCCGTGTGTCGTCGCCGGAAGCAGCACCTCCTCCTCACCGATGAGATGGCTGGCGTAGTCGAGCGTGGAGGGATCGGAGATGCCTGAAAGGAACAGCTTGGCCCGATGATTGTTGACCACGGTCGTCGCCCGGGATCCGTAGCGGGCGGTGATCTGGGCCAGATCGTGCCAGACCGTCACCAGCTGGACCCCGTGCCCCGCCGCCGTGGAGGCCAGTGCGTCGAGATCAGCCAAGGGGGCGATGTTGGCGGCTTCGTCGAGGACGATCAGCAGCGGAGGATCGAGCGGTCGATGGGTCCGGGCGGCCCGGTCGTAGACGTGTTCGATGGCCTGGCGAACCACCGAGACGAAGAGCGGCGTCAACCGGCGCTGATCGTGGGCCGGCGCGCACAGGTACAAGGTGTTGCTCCCCTCGACCAGGTGGGCGGGGTCGGCCAGCCGGCCGCCGCCACGGTCGGGGTCGCCTGTCGTTCCGGTGAACGGCTCGAGCACGGTCTCGACCGTGGTGTAGATCGAGCTCCGCTGCCTGTCCTCCTTTCCGAAGGTGGACAGGGCCGCATGAGTGGCCTCGGCCACGCCCGCTGAGGCCAGGATTTCGAGGACCTCGGACTCCTCGCCCGTGTCCACCCACCGCACCACGTCACCCATGTCGCGTCCGCCGAACGCGGCGGCAAAGAGCAGGGGCCCGAGCATCTTGGTGGCCGTGGCGTACCAGAAATCGCCGTCGCTCATGGTCCCGACCGAGGCTTTGGCCACCTCGGTCAGCGCGGCAGCGGCTCGGCGGGCCCCGGGCCAGGTGCGCGCCCCGGGCAACGGTGACCACGAGACGGAGGCGAGGCCGGTCGAGCCCGAGGGGTCGAAGCACTGGACCAGGCCGCGCGAGCGCCGGTGGTCGAACGTGTGGTCGATGAGGTCGGTCTTGATGCTGGTGGCGATGACCGGTCCCTCCCAGCCCAGGATGGCCGGAACGGCGAATCCGGACGTCTTCTGGGACTGGGTCGGCCCGAACACGATGACCGACTGGGCTCGCTCGGCAGCAACCAGCCGCTTCCCCACCCACCCGAGGACCAGGCGGCCCGGCGGCGCCACACTGTCGTGCCCCGGGGCCGTGAGCAGCAGTCGGAGATCCCGAGGGCCGGCCCAGTGCGCAGCTCCCCGCTGACCGGGCCCGGATGGCCGGAGGCCGACGCCGATCGGCCGACCCCGCCGTGGGACCCCGACCCGGGAAGGCGCCCGGCGCCCGGGAGGGGGCAGGTGCGGACGCCGGGCACCGAAACGGAGGCCGCCGGGAAGCAGGCGGCCCGGGTGGGGGCGGTGCGGACCGAGCAGGCCCGCGCCGACAAAGGCTGAGACCCCGATGGCGGTGGTGACCACCGCCACCGCGCTCATGTCAGCACCGACCGCTCGAGCGCCGCAGTCGCTCGCCGCGCCGGGCGCTCGTCAACCCGGATCAACGGAGTCTGCGTGGGCGACGGCCGGGAGCTGATCGCCCGCGGGTTCATCGATCATGGCCTGGTCGGTGTCGGTCAACCAGTGCTCACCTGACGCCAGCCGGTGCTCGACCAGAAACGAGCGCCTCCCTACCTTCCAGAGCGCCATCCCCCTACGCAACTGGGTGACCAGGTCGGCCTCGGTGTCGGTGAGCCCGAGGAGCTCGCCCGTGCGAGCGACCTCGCCGGGCGACTGGGCGTAGACCACTCGGGTCTCCGAGTCGGCCAGCAGCCCCTCAGCCAGAGTGACCTGTTCCGAGCCCTCCGTGCCCACCGATTGGAGGTCGGAGAGCCGGTGCAGGACGGCCATGTTCGCCACCCCGTTGGCCCTGGACATCTTCCACGACGTCTGGAGCCACCGCGCCACACCGAGGTTGGACAAGATGGCCCAGGCCTCGTCCACCACCACGATGATCCGGTGCCGGTGCTGCGACCTCACGGCGCTTTGCAACCAAGCTGCCGCGCAGGCCATCAGTACCCCGAGGGCCGGCGAGTGGTACACGGCCGAGAGGTCGAGCACGACAAGGGGGCCGTCGAGCCGCAGCCGCTCGGTCGTCGGCCCGTCGAACATGCCGCACAGGTCGCCGTGCACCAGACGCCGGAGTTCGAGGGCCACGTCACGGCCGTCCTCCAGCAATTCGGCCCGGGTGGTCCGGAGCGCCTGCGACGCGTCGATGCCGGGAGCGAGTAGCGCTTCGACGACCTGGGGAAGGGTGGGCGCCGGCATCGAAGCCACCCGGGCCCGGTCGGCGGCCTCGCTGAGGGCGGCGTCGATGGCCGCCCGCTCCCTGGGAACGAGGTCGCGCCCGAGACAGGCCACGGCCAGCGACGAGGTCAGGGCCACCCGGCGTCGCTGGACGCCGTCCCTCGCTTCCAAACCGGGGCCGGCGAGCTCCTCAACGGTGTCGAGGGGATTGAGCCGGACGACGCCGCCGGGGCGGAGCGCCACCGGGGCCACCCCCCAGGCCCGGGCCAGGGGTCCGTACTCACCCTTGGGATCGACGACCCATGCGTGGCGGCCGAACACCGCCTGGCGCCAGAGGTACGTCTTCACCAGAGAGCTCTTGCCCCGCCCGATCTGGCCGAACACCACCATGTTCGGGTTGGTGATCACCCCCTTTTGGTACAGGGCATACGGGTCGTAGACGAACGAGCCCCCGAGGACGTCCCGTCCGATGAGAACACCCTGGTGGCCGAGTCCGGCCTCACTCACCAGCGGATAGGCGGCACACAGGTGGCGGGTGGTCGCCACATGGGCCGGCACCCGGGGACCGCGGGCGGTCACGAGAGGCCACGGCCCAACGGGAGCGAGCAGGTGAAGGCGACGTCCTGCTCCCCGTACAGGAGGCGAACCTCGATCCTGGCCTGGCCGGCCGCCTGTTCCACTGCCGCGCAGGCCGCCGCGAGCTCGGCGCGGGTGTCGGCGGTCACGGTCGCGTACCCCGAGAACCGGTACTGGGCATGCCCGTCGGCCAGTTCGTCGTCGCGGTCCTCGACGCTCTCCTTCTCGCGGGTGTGGCGCGCCGTGACCAGGAAGCCGCCCCGCCTACGGAGCTCGCTGTCGGCCAGGTCCGCCGTCCGGGCCTGGGCCACCTGGCGGGCGGCGCGGCTCGGACTGACAGGCTCCATGGTCAGGACGATCGAACGGCGGAGGGGGGAGAAGAGCATCGGTCCGAGGAAGTCGGGCGTGACATCGACCCGGGGCCACTCGGCGATCCAGTAGGTGGCGTGCCAGGTGCCGTCGACGTGGACCGCGTCCCAGTGCGGTTCGACGGCCATCGGCCAGGGCCAGCGGGGAACGGTGTCGTCCCCGCCGGACAGGGCCCCGGGGACGTCATGGCGACTGCCGACGGCGCCTCCAGGTGTGCCAGTCCCCCCACCCGTGCCGTTCATCGGTGCCCAGGTGTCGGCGATCACCCGGGAAAGGGCCGCCGGTCCCAACACCCCGTCGACGGTGATGTCTGCGCCCTCCAGTGCCTGGTGCAGCGAGAGAACCTCGCGGGCCAGCACCGCCGCGGCACCCGCCATGCCTCCGCCAGAGCTTCGGATGGAGCGCGCCGAGCGGCCGGTGTTGACGGACACTGCCAGCAGCACCTGGTGGCGCCGGGTGACTGGCCGGGACTCGTCGACCAATGCCTGATACGAACGGCCGGCCCGCGATTCAGGACCGAGCACGGCCTGGCGGGCCCAGTGGGCGCGGACGGCGCTGCCGTCATCGGGCAGACAGGACTCGATCCACTGGAGCCGGTGCACCTCGGACCCTTCGCGGGCCATCGCCGACAGCACCCGGGCCCAGGCGCCGATCTGCGAGTCCTGGTCGCGGGGTCCAAGGAGGGCGAAGCTGTGACCGCGCAGGGCCAGCACCGCGGTGGCGGTGCGCGAGGGTCTGTCGACCACCATCCCGACCGCTTGTGCTGAGGGTTCCGCTCCCAAGGGCATGGCCTGCAGCGACAGCCCCCCGAAGACCGTCCGCGACCGACTCTGGCGGCCGGCCCCGGGCCCGTTCCCCGTGTGGGCGACCTCGGGACTGTGTCCCTGCGAATCGACCGTGACCTCATGGCCTCGGCGCGGGCCGGCGGCCAACTGTCGACGCCCCCCCGTGGCCGTCGACCACAGCCAAGTGGCGGCCAGCGGTAACCACTGTTCGCCGGTCCGTCCGAGAATGGGCCAGAAGGCCAGGGCCACCCCGACCGCCACACTGACCAGGGCCAGGATGATCCCGCCCACCGACGGGTGCCATCGCAGGGCCAGGACGGCGAACACCAGGCTGACCGCCACCGAGGCGATCTGCCCGCCTCGCCACCCGGCAATGACCCCCCTTCGCTCGAGCGGTGGGAATCGGTAGCGCACCCGATCCGGGCGCGCCGACTCAGCCACCGTCGCCATCCGATGGAGTCGGGGGGCCGGGGTCTGTGGGCCAGGACGTGGATGCCGGGGCCGTCGGGGAGGTGATCAGGCGTATCCCGAGTTCGTCGCGGCCCAGGGCGTCGGAGCTCAGGGCCCCGGTCTGCCTGGGCAGCGGGCGGACCGCCGCCGCGGTGCCGGTGCCGTCGTCCGCGGCCGACACGGAGGTGGATGAGGAGTGTCCTGCGCCGGCGGCGCCGGCCGGTCCCTCGCCTCCGGCTCCGCCGAATCCACCCGGCATGTGGCGCCGCGCCGCGGCAGTGGCCTTTTGGTGCACGGGCCACATCGGGATGGCGTGGCCCGGCGGCTCCGTCGTTCCCACCCCGGTCGTCTCTGTCGATGACGGGCCCATGTGGGGACCCGGCCGGGTGGTCGAGGTTCCGGCATGACCACCGACGGCTCCGGGGCCGCTGCCACCCGCACCGCCCAAGGCGCCGGCGACAGCACCAGCGGCACCACCGGCGGCGGCACCGGCGAATGAACCGGACATGGAGACGCGCATGGCGTCCCGAGCCAGACTCTTGGCCGGCCCGAGCACCTGCTGCCGGGATCGATGGCTCGCACCCTCGAGGTGACCGATGGCTCCGGCCTCCAGAAACGGAAGCAGGCGGAACAGGGCCCACGGCGCCAACGCTGACAGCAGCAGCAGCGCGGCACCGCCGAGCACGGCTCCGAACCCCCCTCCCCCTCCGGGTGCGCTCCCGGCCCCGCCGACGCCGGCTGCGCTGGAGCTCGACCCCGTCCCGCCCGCCAGGGCCCCGGCCCCCAGGCTCAACACGGAGACGATCACGAACTTCCCGAGGATGAGGGCCACCAGGGTGTCGACGAGGCGCCGACTCCAGTGGGCAATGGCCGGCCAGGCCAGACTGGCCAGGGCCAAGGGCAGGAAGAGGACGGCCACATACACCGCCGCAGCACGGATGAGCAGTTCGATCCACACCAGCACCGCGCCGCAGACCACCGCCAACCCCCCGAGGAACAGGACGAACGCCGGGACTCCCGGTTGGCCGGCGGCCTGCCCCGACACCTCCAGGGTGACCGAGGCCATGAAGTGACCGGCGTCAAGCCCGGCGCCACGGGCCACGGCGGCGCTCATGGCGTCGGTGACAGCCAGACCGAGCTGTACGAGTTTCACCGCCACCGCCGTCAGCAGGATGGCCAGGGGGACGTTGACCACCACCGACCGGATCAGCATCGAGGCGTTCTGTCGGTAGATGGACTGCATGATCCCGAGCAGGAGGAGGGGCACGATGACCACACCGGCCAGCGAGGCCATGGTCACGTAGTGGGTGGTGAACCACGAGGCACCCAGGTCGACGCCCGTGGTGTCCCCGATCACGGCTCCGATCTGGGCCAGCAGCCATGCCGCTCCGTTGGCGACCCAGCTGCCCAGGGCGTTGAGCACGCTGTCGACCCCGAAGCCGGCCACCTGGGAGGCGGCGGAGCCGGCCGCACCGGCCAGGCCCGACGCCACCTGGCAGACCGGGCCCAACCCGGCTCCCCCGAGGGCTGCGGCCGCTGCTGGGCATGCCGTGCCCGGTATGGCCGGCAGGCCCAACGCCGGTGACGGCATGTCAGTGGACCCCTGAGCCGGTGGTGAAGAAGAAGGAGACGAGACCGGGGCCGGCGCCGATCAACAGTGCGGCGAGACCGGAGATCAATACGGCACGGCGGCCCACGAAACTCTGCTGGTAGTTCTGGCCGTGGGATCCGAGGGCCCACGCCGCCGCGCCGATCACCAGCCCGACCAGGGCCAGGGCCAGGGCCCAGCTGTCCAGCCCGTTCATGAGGTTCTGGAGCACCTGGCCCCCCGGCAGCGCGTTGGGATCGGGGTGCATGTTGACCACGTCGGCCGTGCGCCCTAAGACGGCCGGGACCGGACGGGCCAGGGGAAGCATCGGGGCGGAGAGCCGGCCGGACCCTCCGGCGGGCACCGGGAAGCTACCGGAGACAGCCGTGAGGAGGGGCATTCCAAGGACGGGGAGCAGGGCGATGGTCATGAGCAGACACTAGATAGCAGTCCCGTCCATTTCAACCATTTTCATGATTTTTCATGTATTCCCCGCCATTCCGGCCACAGCACCCCAGGTGCGGCGCGGGCCTGTCATGCTTAGGCAGTGAAGCCGTACGTCATCGGGTACATCGTCCTTGCGGTGGTGGCCGTCCTCGCTGTCGTCATCGCGGCCCGGCAGGGTCGCCGGGCCGGTCGCCGGGCCCTCCAGCAACGATTGATCGCCCTGTCCAACCGGCTGGGGGTGGAGCCGCCCGACGAAGGCGGGGTGGAGCCGGTGCTCATGCACCTCGAGCGGGTGACCGGCGAGGCGTCCGAGGCGGTGACCGAGGCCAGCTCCGACGCCATCCGGCTGCGACGGGCCCTCGACACCCTCCCCCAAGGCGTGATCGTGTGCGATGAGAACGGTGAGGTGGCGTTTCGCAATGCCCGGGCCGTGGGCCTCATGACCAATCGCCACGGGGACGCCCTGGCCGCCCAGGCCGTGACCGAGTTGCTCGAGAACGCCTGGACGGACGGGTCCGCCGAGCGCACGCTCGACCTCTACGGGCCGCCCCGGCAGACCCTGATGGTGCGGACCCGGCTGGTCGACGACGGGCGGCGGCCCTTGGGGGTGATCGCCATCATCGAGGACGTGTCCGAGCGCCGGCGGCTCGAGGAGATCCGCCGGGACTTCGTGGCCAATGTCAGCCACGAGCTCAAGACGCCGATGGGGGCGCTCGGCCTGCTGGCGGAGACGCTGACCGTCGAGCCCGACCCGACCGTGGCCCAGCGGCTGGCCTCGCGCATCCACACCGAGGCCTTCCGGGTCAGCCGCATCATCGACGACCTTCTCGACCTCAGCCGCATCGAGTCGGAGGAGGATCCGCCACGCGAGCCCATCTACGTCAACCTGGTGATGGCCGAGGCGGTCGAGCGGGTACGGGCAGCGGCCGAGCAGCGACGCATTACCATCGAGCTGAATGAGCCCAACCCGCCGGTCCACGTCATCGGCGATCGCCGCCAACTGGTGTCCGCCATCCACAGCCTCCTCGAGAACGCGGTGACCTTCTCGTACGAGGACGCCGTCGTGCGGGTGGCGGGGAGCCAATCCAACGGCGAGATCAAATTGGCCGTTACCGACACGGGGGTGGGGATACCCACCCGCGACCTCGAGCGCATCTTCGAGCGCTTCTACCGGGTCGACCATGGTCGCAGCCGTGACTCGGGCGGCACCGGGCTGGGGCTCTCGATCGTGCGCCACGTGGCCAGCAACCATCAGGGCCGGGTCGAGGTTGACTCGCGAGAGGGGGAGGGATCGACCTTCACCCTGATCCTGCCCACGCCCCCCGAGTATTCGGCATGAGCGCGACGCCCGTGGCCCCCGACGAGTCGCAGACGAAAGTGCTGTTGGCCGAGGACGACGAGTCCTTCATCGACGCCCTCGTGATCGGGTTGGCCCGCGAAGGCTTCGACGTGACGGTGGCCAGGGACGGCAACGAGGCCCTCCGGCTGTTCGCGTCGGTCGAGCCCGATCTGGTCCTCCTCGATCTCATGCTGCCCCGGCTGTCCGGGATCGACGTGTGTCGCTCGATCCGGGCCCGGTCGTCGGTCCCCATCATCATGGTGACGGCCAAGGGGACCGAGATCGACACCGTGGTGGGTCTCGAAGTCGGGGCGGACGACTACGTGTCCAAGCCGTACCGCCTCCGCGAATTGGTGGCCCGCATGCGGGCCGTGCTCCGGCGCACCCCCTCGACCGACACTCCGCCCGAGCCATCGAACGACGGGGCGGCTGGCGATGACGACCGCGAGGGCTTCGAGCGGCCCACCGGGAGCGCGGTCCTCGAGGGTGGGGGCATCCAGATCGACCCCGATCGCCATCTGGTCTTCATCCGGGGCCGGGACGTGCACTTGCGGCGCAAGGAATTCGAGCTGCTCTCGCTGCTGATGGAGAACGCCGGTCGGCTGTTGACGCGTGACGTGCTGATCGACCGCATCTGGGGATCGGACTACTTCGGCGACACCAAGACTCTCGACGTCCACATCAAGCGACTGCGCACCCACGTCGAGGTGGACCCGTCATCGCCCAAGCTGATCACGACCATCCGTGGTGTCGGCTACCGGTTCGACGCCCCCCGGGTCTGAGCTCGACCGGACGTGACCGGGCCCCCGGTCCGGATCAGCCCGGGCCGGGGATGACCGTTTCGCCGCCCAGGTAGGGACGGAGCACCTCGGGCAGCACCACCGATCCGTCGGCCTGGCGACCCGTCTCCACGAGGGCGGCCCAGATCCGGGCCCAGGCCAGGGCCGAGCCGTTCAGTGTATGGACCAGCACGGGCCCCCCACCAGCGCCCTGTCGGAAGCGGATGTTGGCCCGGCGGGCCTGGTAGTCGGTGCACCAGCTCACCGACGACACCTCCAACCACTGGTCGACCCCGGGGGAATAGACCTCGAGGTCGAAGGTGCGGGCGGCCGAGATGCCCATCTCATCGGGGCAGAGGTCGAGAACCCGGTACTGGAGCCCCAGGTCCTGTAGCAGCCGCTCGGCCCGGGCCACCATATCCGCCAGCAAGGCGGGCGCCTGGTCGGGAGTGCTGTAGGCGAACAGCTCGACTTTGTCGAACTCGTGCACCCGGAGCAGGCCCCTGGTGTCGCGGCCGGCCGCGCCCGCCTCCCGGCGGAAGCACGAGGTCGCCGCAGTCAGCCTCAACGGCAGGTCCGTCTCATCGAGGACGTCGCCGCGCCACATCGACGTCAAGGGCACCTCGGCGGTGGGGATGGCCCAGAGGTCGTCGCGCTCCACGTGGTAGGCGTCTTCTTCGAACTTGGGGAGGTGACCCGTCGACACCATGGTGTCGGTGAGGACCAGGGTGGGCGGCCGCACCTCTTCGAACTGGTCGGCGTGGCTGTCGAGCGCCAGCGACGTCAGGGCGCGCAACAGGCGGGCACCCACCCCCCGGTAGAGGGGGAACATCGACCCCGACAGCTTGGCCCCCCGCTCCATGTCCAGGAGGCCCAGGGCCGCTCCGGTCTCCCAGTGGGGCACCCGCTGGGCGTCGGCATAGGTCGGAGCGGCATCCGGCCAGGTGCGGACCACCACGTTGCCGTCGGGACCGCTCCCGTCGGGGGCATCGGGCGATGGGAGGTTCGGGAGAAAGAGCACGGCCCGGCGCACCTCCTCTTGGGCGGTCTCGGCCACCGCGTTCTGTGCCCGCTCCTCGTCGCCCAGGCCGCGACTGCGGGCCGTCAACTTCTCGGCCAAGGCGGTGTCACCTGACCGGCGGGCCTCGCCCACCTGCTTCGAGAGTGCCTTCACCTGCGCCCGCAGGTCATCCCGCCGTCCGATCTCGGCGCGGGCGGTCTCGTCCAGTCCGGTCAGCCGGTCGATCTCGGCGGGGTCCACCCCTCTCCGGGCCAGGGCGGCCTTCACCGATGCGCTGTCGTCCCTCACCAACCGGATGTCGATCATGACGGGCACAACGGTAGCGTGACCTCCCGTGAGCGAGGTCAACGTCACCACCCGGCGTCCGGCCGTCGTCTGCGACGGTGTGGTCATCCGCTACGGCGACACGGTGGCCATCGACCACCTGTCCTTCGAAGGCCATGCCGGCGAGGTGGTCGCCCTGCTCGGCCCGAACGGCGCGGGCAAGACCAGCACGGTCGAGGCCCTCGAGGGCTACCGCCGGGTGAGCGAGGGCTCGGTCCGGGTCCTCGGCCTCGACCCCCGCCGGGACCACGACGCGCTGGTCCCCCGCATCGGCGTGATGCTGCAGAAGGGGGGCATCTACCCCATGCTGGGCCCGGCCCAGGTCCTCCATCTGTTCGCCGCCTACTACCACGACGCCGAGGATCCCGACAGCCTCCTCGACCTGGTGGGGCTCTCCGCGGTCCGCCGCACCCCGTGGCGGCGGCTGTCCGGCGGTGAGCAGCAGCGCCTCGCCCTGGCCCTGGCCCTCGTGGGGAAGCCGAGCGTCCTCTTCCTCGACGAGCCCACCGCCGGCGTCGACCCCGAGGGCCGCATCGTGGTGCGCGACATCATCGCCGAACGGCGCCACCGCGGCATCTGCGTGATCCTGACCACCCACGAGCTGTCCGAAGCCGAGCGGCTGGCCGATCGGGTGGTCATCATCGACCGCGGCCGGATGCTGGCCGACGGCACCCCATCGGCCCTGGCCATCGGCACCGCCGACGGATCCATCCGCTTCTCCACCGACCCGGGGATCGACACGGCCGGACTGGCCCTGACCATGGGCGAGGGGGCGACCGTCGAAGAGGAGCGGCCGGGCTCCTACCGCCTCCGGTGCGGAGACGGCGCATCCACCCCGGCGGTGGTGGCCGCCCTGGCCGGTTGGTTGGCCGAACGGGACCTGGCCGTGGGCGATCTCCGCACCGGTCAGTCACTGGAGGAGGCCTACCTGGCCATCACCGCCTCCCGGGGGGCCACGGATCCGCCGGCATCGGAGCCATCCGAACGCAGGCATCGGGCCGGGCGGGCCCGAGCGCCCCGACCATGAGACCGCTCACCGCCCAGTTGCGGGCCGAGCTGACCATGCTCGGCACCAACGGGGAGACGGTCTTTTTGACCCTGGGCATCCCGGTGGTGTTCCTGTGGTTCTTCTCGGCGGTGCACGTCCTGCCCACCGGCTCGGGGCATCCCGTCGACTTCCTGGTGCCGGGCATTCTGGCCCTGGCCGTCATGTCGACAGCCATGACCGCGTTGGGGATCGGCACCGGCTTCGAGCGCGGTTACGGGGTCCTCAAGCGGTTGGGGGCCACGCCGCTGGGCCGGCCACGGCTGTTGACCGCCAAGATCATCGCCATCATCGCTGTCGAGCTGCTCCAGGCGGCGGTGCTGGTGGGGGTGGGGCTGGCGCTCGGCTGGAGCCCCGGTGGTCCGGGCGGTGCCGGTGCGCTGGTCGGCGCGGCGGTCGGGGCCATGGTGTTGGGGACCGTCGCCTTCGGCGGCGTCGGCCTCCTGCTGGCCGGAACGCTCAAGCCCTTGGTCAACCTGGCCGTGGTCAACGGTCTGTTCGTCGTGCTCCTGCTGCTCGGCGGGATGCTGATTCCCTTGGGCAAGCTGCCGGGCTGGCTGGCCGGCGTGGCCAAGGTCCTGCCGGCGTCGGCGCTGGCCGACGCCCTCCATGGCGCCCTCGGCCACGGCACGGCGGTGACCACCCACGACTGGGTCGTGCTGGTGGTCTGGGCGGTGGCGGCACCGGTGGCCGCCGGCCTGGCCTTCCGCTGGGAATGAACAGGCGAGCGGAAAGCTCAGCCCGAGGACCCGGCCAGTCGGTGCAACCACTGATCCAGCTGGGGTGGGGACACCGGACCGATGACGTGGCCGAGCACGCGCCCCGAGCCGCTGATGAAGAAGGTGTTGGGCTCCCCGTTCAAGCCGTAGAGGACGGCCGCCACCCGCAGGGTGGAGTCGGTTCCGATCGGGTAGGTGAGCCCGGACTGCCTGGCGAAGGGAACCGCTTGCGCCGGGCTGTCGGCGACATCCACCCCCACGAACTGGACGATCGAGCCCTTGGCCCGCTCGGCGGTGGCGGTCCGGGCCAAGAGCGGCGTCTCCTGCTGGCACGGAATGCACCACGATGCGAAGAAGTTGAGCACCACCGGGTGGTGGTGGGCTGGGCCCAGCGCGTGAAGCGAGACCGGCGGGCCCGCAGTCAGGGACGGGAGGGAGAAGTCCGGCGCCATGTTGCCGATCCCCACCACGGGAGCAGCTGCAGGGCCTGATCCCGAATTCTGACCCAGGCCGACGAACAGGAACACGGCCAGCGCCGCGGCGATGACCGTGCCGATCAACAGGGAGCGCAGTCGTCGGGGCCCGTGTGCCGCCGGCGATGGTGACGAAGGGGGTGCGGGTGGTGGGGTCGGCGGGCCGCTGTCCACGCCCGCATCTGCCCGGCCGTCCGCCCCCGTTGCGTCCTCGCCGTCCCGGGGTCCCTCGATCAATGGTTGATGAGGACGTCGACCGCCATGACGACGAACAGCAGGGTCAGGTAGGTGATCGAGTAACTGAACAGTTGCATGGCCGCTTTGGGGGTGGCCGTTCGCCACAGCCGGACTGCCAGTGCCACGAACACCGCTCCCAGCGCGATGGCCGAGACGAGGTAGAGGGCGCCGAGCGTGGCCACCGCGGCCAGAAGCACCGACACCCCCACCAAGAGCAGGCTGTAGATGAGGATCTCCGCTGCCGTCCGCCTGAACGTGGCCACGGCCGGCAACATGGGGACGCTGGCAGCCTGATAGTCGTCCTTGTACTTGACGGCCAGCGCCCAGAAGTGGGGAGGGGTCCAGACAAAGATGATGGCGAACATCACCAGCGGGGTCCAGGCCAGGCTGTTGGTGACCGCGGCCCACCCGACCAGCACGGGGACCGCCCCGGCCGCCCCGCCGATGACGATGTTCTGACTGCTGGTGCGCTTCAGCCACAGCGTGTACACGAAGACATAGAAGAGGGTGGCCGCCACGGCCAGGCACGCCGACAGAAGGTTCACCCAACCCCAGAGCTCGAGGAAGGCCACGACCTCGAGCGTGATGGCGAAGACCAGGGCGTTGCGCGGCGCCACGGCGCCGGTGACCAGGGGGCGCTTGCGGGTCCGGTGCATGAGCTTGTCGATGTCCCGGTCGACGAACATGTTGATGGCGTTCGCCCCCCCGGCGGCCAGGGCGCCGCCCAGCAGCGTGGCGGCCATGAGCCACACCGGGGGCATGCCCCTCTGCGCCACGATCATGGTGGGCAGGGTGGTGATCAACAACAGCTCGATGATGCGGGGCTTGGTCAAGGCCACATAGGCGCCGAGCCGCGAGCCCACGGTGGTGCGGCGGGGCAGAGTCGCCGCAGGAAGTGCCATTGGGCAGACAATAGTGCCGACATGCAACGTCGAATCCCGGGCCCGGTGCGCTGGCGAGGGGCCCCGACCGGGCCGGTACCATACGGAAACGGTGTCATCCCTGCGTATCGGGCCTCGCCCGTTCCTCCTCCTCTGCCGGTTCATACTGGCCACGGTCGTCGTCAACGTGGTGACCGGGGCCGCGGTCCGGCTGTCCGACTCCGGACTGGGCTGCCCGGACTGGCCGACCTGCTCGCAGCACCAGCTGACTCCCACCCTGCGCCTGCACCCGCTGGTCGAGTTCGGCAACCGGCTGGTCGTCTTCGTGCTGGTGGTGGCCTGCATCGCCACCGCGGTGGCGGCGTGCCTGCGCCGGCCGGCGCGGCGCGACCTCCGATGGCTGTCCGGAGGACTGGTCCTCGGGGTCATCGGTGAGGCCGTGCTCGGCGCCTTCGTGGTCTACACCAAGCTCAATGCCTACGTCGTCATGATCCACTTCATGGTGGGGATGGCCCTGCTGGCGGTGGCGGTGGTCCTGACCCTCCGGGCCGACCACCGACCCGGGCGCGGCGCCGTCGCTGTGACCGGAGCCGCACTGTGGCTGACCCGGGCCCTGGTGGCGTTGACCGTGGTCGTACTGGCGGCCGGGGCGGCCACAACGGGCACCGGGCCCCACGCCGGTGGGAGAGGGGCCAAGCGGATCCCTCTCGGGCTTCGGGACATGACCCGCATCCACGCTGAGATCGTCATTGCCGCCGCCGTGCTGTTGTTGGTGGTGCTGTGGGTGCTGTGGAGATCCGACGCCGTCGCCCGCGTTCAAAACGCCGGCCGGATCCTGCTGGCGGTGATGGTGGCCCAGGGCTTGATCGGGTACGCCCAGTTCTTCAGCCATCTCCCGCCGGTTTTGGTCGGCATCCATGTGCTCGGCGCGTCGATCGTGTGGTGCACGGTGCTCTGGTTCCACCACGGGCTGTCGGACCATCTTCCCGAGTCGATCGGCGACCCCGGGCCGGCGACGGGACCCGAAGCGCGACGGTCCGGTGATCCGACGGTGGCGAGGCAACCGGCCGGCGAACCGCTGCGGGAGCCGGTGTGAGCCGGGCCGCCGCTACCCCCATCCGGGCCCGACAGACGGAGACGGCGCCGTTCGAGCTCGAGCGCACGGAGCTCGACGAGTCCCAGAGCACCGACCGGCCCTGGTTGGTCATCGTGTGGAACGACCCCATCAACCTGATGTCCTTCGTGACCTTCGTGTTCCAGAAGCTGTTCGGCTACTCCAAGGAGAAGGCGACCAAGCTGATGCTTGACGTCCACCACAAAGGTCGGGCGGTGGTGTCGTCGGGTACCCGCGAACGGGCCGAGCTCGACGTGTACCGCCTGCACGAGCACGGCCTCTGGGCCACCATGGAACAGTCGACGTGAGCTCGCCGATCCGGCGCCGTCGGGACGGCCAGTACGCGGTCAAGCTCGACCCCAGTGTGCGCGCCGTGCTGGTCACGATGTCCGAGCAGCTGGCACCGGTGCTGAGTCCGGACGACCCGATGACCAAGCGGCTCTTTCCCCCGGCATACGCCAGTGAGATCCATGCCAGTTCGGAGCGGGACTACCGGGACCTGGTCGACAACGCCCTGATCAACCATCACCGGGAGGCGTTCACGCTGATGGCCGGGACCGCCGAAGCAGACGTCTTGACCGATGCGGAGCTCAACGCCTGGTTGTCGGCCATCGGGGCCATGCGCCTCGTCCTCGGGACCCGCCTCGACGTGAGCGAGGACATGGAGCCACCCGGTCCGGACGACCCGATTGCCCCCGAATACGCGCTCTATGAATTGCTGGGACAGCTCCAGTACCTGATCATCGAGGTGCTCGCCGCGGAGCTTCCTGACGAGGGTCGGCCCGAAGGTGAGCTGTGATCCCTCTGCTAACCTCCAGACGCCCTGATCGGGTCAGAGCCCCCATCGTCTAGCGGCCCAGGACGCCGCCCTTTCAAGGCGGTAACACGGGTTCGAATCCCGTTGGGGGTGCGGCACACCCCAGTGTCAGTGCTGGTTGGGGACCTGTGGTGCAGTTTGGAGTGCACGCCGGCCTGTCAAGCCGGAGGTCGCGGGTTCAAATCCCGTCAGGTCCGCCACCTCGGTTCGCCGAGGCGAGGTCGGGTAGCTCAGTTGGTAGAGCGCGCGCCTGAAAAGCGTGAGGTCACCGGATCGACGCCGGTCCCGACCACTGGAAGGAACGAGGATCGGGACACCATTCAGGCGGGGGTGGGGTCGAACACGTCGGCCAGTCCATCCACCAGCCACCGGCTGTCGGCGGAGAGGTCGTGACGGAGCGGGATCCGGCGACTGAGGCCCTCGACCAGCTTCACCGCAGGGCCTCCCAGGCGCGGGGCGTCGGCGTCGGCCGGCCCTGGTTCGCGAGCGACGACCGTCTCCCCGGCGTCGACGACAAAACGGACGGTCGGATCTTCGGCATGGACGGCCAGGATGCCCGAACGGGCGACGCCGACCGCCGCCAGCAGGGCGGGACCGAGGACGGCCACATACAGGAGACTGGCTGTCACCTCATCGTCTTGCTCCACCGGCGTCAGCCCCAGGGGCAGGACGATGTCCCGCTCATGGACCCAGCCGTCCCACAGGGCGTGGAGAGCCACGGCGCGGAGGGCGATGTGGCCGGGTGGGGCTTCGGCCAGGAGCGACCACGACCCGTCATCGACGCCGTCAAGGGCATCGGCGAGGTCGTCGACGCTGGCGACGAAGTCATCGAGCACTGCGGCGGACGCGAGGTCGTGCATGGGCTCGACCATCAGCCGAGGGGTGACGACCGGGTCGAACCCCACCAGCAAACGGGTCGGGGTGCCGGCCCGCGCGGATCGCACGGACAGCGCCCAGAATCGATTGACGCCGACGAGGTGCGCGACCACATCCTGCACCGACCATCCCGAACAGCGGCTGGGTGCTGTCCACTGCTCGATCTCGAGACCACCAAGGATGTCGGCCAAGCGGCGACGCTGTCGCAGGAGGGGCACGGAGGGATCAGGGAGTTGCACCTCGACCCTCAGGGGCGGCCGGCCGTCATAGCGCGGTGCGAGCTGCATTGACGGATGGTAGTTCTGGTGACCGGCTCGACGGTGTCCCGACCACGGCGCTCCCGGAGTCACCGGGCTGCCCACACCCCTCCGGATCTTTGACACCTGAACCCCTTGACATTGGGTGTATTGCGATATATCGTAACCGCACGAGAGCGATCGAGATAGACGCTCCTGGGGGTCCGCCACCCGGGTGGACCACACAGAACGACGGAGGTGCGTGATGCACGGACACAGGAGATTCGACAGAGAGACAGAGGGTGAGCCCCAGTTCGGGCCGGGGTTTTCCCCAGCCGGACATCCCTATGACCGCCTCGCCGATCTGGCCCGCAGTCGGGCCGGAGGACGCGGGCGGGGGCGGGGACGACCTGACGGGTTCGGGCCGGGGTTCGGGCGCCACGGTGAATTCGGGCCGGGTTTCGGCGGGCCGATGTTCGGTCGGCGGGCCAAGGTGGGGCGGGGCGACGTGCGGGCGGCCATCATCGCCCTCCTCGCCGAGGAGCCGATGCACGGCTACCAGATCATCACCGAGCTCACCGAGCGCAGTGGGGGGGTGTGGCGTCCGAGCCCGGGCTCGGTCTACCCCACCCTCCAGGCCATGGAGGATCAGGGGCTGGTGACGGCGACGAAGTCCGAGGGGCGCCGGGTGTTCAGCCTGACCGACGAGGGGCGGGCTGCCGCCGAAGCCGCCGGGGACGGACCGGCGCCCTGGGAGGATGCAGCCCGCGGTGCGGACCGTTCGCTGGTCAACCTCCGTGGCCTCATGGGTGAGGTGGCCGCGGCCAGCTATCAGGTGGGCCGCGCCGGTACCGAGCGTCAGGTCACCGCGGTGGGCGAGATCCTGAACGACACGCGGCGCCGCATCTACCTGGTCCTCGCCGACGGCATTGCCGACGACGGCGAAGCGGACTAGCGCACCGGACTAGAGCACCGGACGATGGCGAAGCAGAAGGCCGGCAGGCTCGAGAAGAAGCGGCGGGCCGCCGCTCATCCCGACCGCCCGGGTGAGCGGTGCGCCGCACCCGCCGCCACCTATGCACCGGCCATCGACCATGCCCGGTGCGAAGGGAAGCGCGACTGCATCGACGTCTGCCCGAACGACGTGTTCGAGGTTCGGCGCATCGATGAGGCGGACTACGACGCCCTGGGGCGGATGGCGCGACTGAAGGTCCGGGCCCACGGCATGCTGTCGGCCTACACGCCCAACGCCGACGACTGCCGCGCCTGCGGCCTGTGCGTGGTGGCCTGCCCGGAACAGGCGATCGTGCTGACCCGGCTGCGCTGAGGTCCCGGCCCGCGCCGGTCAGGCTCCTTCGTAGTCGAAGCCCAGGTCCGGAGCGGTCAACAGGGCCCGGAAGGGGATCCCCTCGGCGGCGGCCATGGCTTCGACCGTGCCGCCCCGGTCGACGACGGCCACCAACAGGACGGGCACGCCCTCGGCGTCCCGGACGGCCCGGGCGGCCTCGAGCAGCGAGGTGCCCCGGGTCACCGTGTCCTCGGTGACCACCACCCGGTCGCCGGGGTCGAGGGCTCCGGCGATCCGCCCCCCACCCCCGTGGTCCTTGGCCTCCTTGCGTACGCTGAACGCCTTGAGCGGGCGCCCCCGGCACGCCGCCACCCCGGCGGTGATGAAGGCCACCGGATCGGCACCCATGGTCAGCCCGCCGATGGCCGTCGCCTCATCGGGCAGCACCGAGAGCACCCCGTCGGCCACCGACATCATCGCCTCGGGCCGGCACACCGTCTGCTTCGAGTCGATGAACCAGCTGGACTTCCGGCCCGACTTGAGGGTGAAGTCACCGCGCCTGACCGAGTGCTCCAAGAGATGACGGCGGAGCGCTTCGAACTCGGTCGGCGGCAGCGGGTGGCTCACGCCGGCCCCGCGCCGGCGCTGTCGCCGGACCAGAACGGGGCGCCGACCAGTTCGACGCCGCGCTCCCCTGCCTCCACCCGACCCACGACCACGGCGTCTACTCCGGCCGCCGACAGGGCAGCCAAGGCGGCGCCACTGCTGTCACCGTCCACCGCCACCACCATGCCCAGCCCGAGGTTGAACACCCGGGCCATCTCCTGGTCGGTGACGTTCCCGAGGCGCCGGATCTCCCCGAAGATGGGCGGCACCGCCCACGTGTCCCGGTCCAGCACGGCCCGAGCCCCGTCGGGAAGGGCCCTGGGCACATTGCCCCCGATCCCGCCTCCGGTGATGTGGGCCACCGCGTGCACGTCGGAGGCGGCGATAGCGGCCCGTACGGCCGGTGTGTAGATGACCGATGGGCGCAACAGCTCGTCCGCCAGGGTCGCGGACGCGCCCGGCCACGCCGGGCCGTCGAGCGCGAGGCCGGCCCGCTCCAGCAGCACCCGACGGGCCAGGGTGTAGCCATTGCATCGCAGACCGGGCGAGGGGAGACCGATGACCACGTCCCCCGGCCGCACTCGGGCTGGGCCCAGCGCCACATCGCGCTCGACCACCCCGACGGCGAACCCGACCAGGTCGAACTCGCCGGGCTCCATGACACCGGCGTGCTCGGCCATCTCCCCGCCCAACAGGGCGGCACCGACCTGACGGCACCCCTCGGCCACCCCGCTGACCAGGTCGGCCATCTGGGACGGGTCCACCGCCCCGGTCGAGATGTAGTCGAGGAAGAACAACGGCTCGGCGCCCTGGCAGACGAGGTCGTCCATGCACATGGCGACCAGATCGATGCCGATGGTGTCGAGCCGTCCAAGGGAACGGGCGACCAGCGCCTTGGTGCCCACGCCGTCCGTGGCCGCCACCAGCACCGGTTGCCGGTATCGGCCGGTGTCGAGGGCGAACAGGCCACCGAAGCCCCCGAGGCCGCCGATCACCTCGGGACGGAGGGTGGAGGCCACCAGCGGCCGGATCCGATCGATGGCCCGCTCGCCGGCCTCGATGTCGACGCCGGCGTCGGCGTAGGTGGCCGAGGTGGACGGATCGGGTGGGGACAGGGTGGGTTCCGGTGCGACTCCGGTCACGCCCGGATACCGCTGAGCGCCGGGCTGGCGCCGAGCTGCACGGGCACCGGCACCGGGTAGCTGCCGGTCAGGCAGGCGTCGCAGAACCCGGCGCCCGGGGCGTCGACGGCCGTGACCAGGTGGTCCAGCGACAGGTACTCGAGCGAGTCCACATCGAGGAACTCGACGATCTCCTCGTGGGTCTTGATCGATGCCAGCAGCTCTGTCCGGTCGGGCGTGTCGATCCCGTAGTAGCAGGGCCAGCGGAATGGCGGCGAGGAGATCCGCAGGTGCACCTCGACGGCGCCGGCCTCCCGCAGCATGGTGACCATGGCTCGTGTGGTGGTGCCGCGCACGATCGAGTCGTCCACGACGATCACCCGCTTGCCGGCGATGTTCTCACGGAGGGGATTGAGCTTGCGCCGGACCCCGTTGGCCCGTTCGACCTGTGTGGGGGCGATGAACGTGCGCCCGATGTAACGGTTCTTGACCAGCCCCTGCCCGTACGGGATACCGGAGGCCACCGCGTACCCTTCGGCAGCCGGGACCCCCGAGTCGGGCACGCCCATCACCAGGTCGGCGGGCACGGGCGCCTGGGTGGCGAGGAGCTGACCCATCCGCCGGCGGGCGCCGTGCACCTCGTTCCCGTAGAGCCGGGTGTCGGGCCGGGCGAAGTAGACGAACTCGAAGATACAGAGCTTGGGGTTGATCCGTTCGCCGGGGAAGGGCCGCTCCGAACGGACCTCCTTGCCGTCGATGACCACCATCTCGCCCGGCTCCAGCTCGCGGATGAATGTTGCGCCGATCACGTCGAGAGCGGGCGACTCCGAGGCCAGGACCCAACCCATCTCGAACTCGTCGGTGGCCTCGAGCCGTCCGAGGCACAGCGGTCGGAAGCCGTTCGGGTCCCGGACGCCGATGAGGCGGTCGGCGTCGAGGAGCACGAAGGAGAAGGCGCCCTCCACCGAGGGCAGCACCGCGGCGAGTGCCTTCTCGAGGTCGTCGGCGTGCTCGGCCCTGGTCAACTCGGGTACGTCGGGGGGGAAGGCCCGCCCCAGCAGCTCGGCCACCAGGTCGCTGTCCGACGAGACCAGGCCGGGGAGCATTCCCGCTGCCTCACCCAGTGCTGCGGTGTTGGTCAGGTTGCCGTTGTGGGCCAGACCGAAGCCGGCCCGACCGACGCCACGAAAGACGGGCTGGGCATGCATCCAGTCGCTCGAGCCGGCGGTCGAGTAGCGGGTGTGCCCGATGGCCATGTGGCCGCGGAGACCGGAGAGCTTGCGTTCGTCGAACACCGTAGTGACCAGGCCCATGTCCTTCATCACGGTGATGGCGTCGCCGTCGCTGACCGCCATGCCGGCGGACTCCTGGCCGCGGTGCTGGAGGGCGTAGAGGCCGTCGAAGGTGAGGTGTGCCACAGCCCGCCCCGGGGCGTACACCCCGAAGACTCCGCACGCTTCCTTGGCCTCCATCATCGGTTGGTCACCGCACGCACCGGGGGTCGTCGAGCTGATTTGTCGCCACGATTAGGCCACACAAATGCCAGGTCGTGCCAGTCCAGCCTAGCGTCGGGCCGGATCGGTGCGCCGCTCTCCCAGGCCAGAGCGCTCCCCGCCTCCCGGTAGCCTCCGAAAGGATGATCGACCTCCACACCCACTCCAGTGTCTCGGACGGCAGCGACCCCCCGGAGCGGATTCCCGAGTTGGCGGTCGAGGCCGGCTGCAGCGCGGTGGCCCTGACCGATCACGACTCGCTGGCGGGCATCGGGCGCGCCCGCCACCGGGCCGGCCAGTTCGGCATCACCTTCGTCCCCGGGTGCGAGGTGTCCTGCCGTCCGATGGGGACCGGAGGCATGCACGTGCTGGTGTACTTCGTCGAGGACGACGGCAGCCGGATGTGCGAGGAACTGGGCCGGCTCCGCCAGGACCGCCGGCGGCGCAACATCGCCCTGGCCGATCGCCTGGCCGCCATGGGTGTGCCCATCACCTACGACATGGTGGTGGCCAGGGCCGGGGGCGAAGAGGGAATGGGGAGGCCACACTTCGCCTCGGTGATGGTGGCCGTCGGGGCGGCCGAGTCCGTTGACGACGCCTTCGACCGCTACCTGACCCACGACCGCCCGGCCTTCATCCCCAAAGCCCGGCTGACCGGTGCCGACGTGGCCCGACTGGCCCGGGAGGCGGGAGGGGTGGCCGTCCTGGCCCACCCGTTCAGCAACGGGCTGGCCGGGGGCGACCTGGCCCGCATGGTCGGTGAGCTGGCCGAGGTCGGGTTCTCCGGCCTCGAGGCCCTCTACGGGCGCTACTCGCCGCGCCAGCGCCAACAGCTCGGCAACCTGGCCCGTCGTTTCGATCTTGTGGCCACCGGTGGCTCCGACCACCACGGTCTGCTCAAGCCGGACCTCAGGGTCGGCACCGGTCACGGCGACCTGAAGGTGCCCGACACGGCCCTGGCCCAGCTCGAGGCCCGGCGCCCCGACGGCTGAGCACGACGACACCACCGCCCACCGGGGGTGCCGTCTCAGTTGGTGGCCGGCGCCATCCCGTCGAGCAGGGAGGGCAGCCGCCCCCGCCAGGACCCGGTGGCCTGGGCCAGGCTGAGATCAACCAGTCCCTCCACCACCACCCGGGCGCCGCCGGTGTCGCCGAGCACGCGGAACCCGACGCCCGCCCCGGCCGCTCTCGAGATGAGCTCGGCCCTCCGGGTGGTGCACACCACCACCCGCGACGGGGCCTCGGTGAACAGCTCGTGGTGATCGGCCACGCCGGCCACGCGGACGCCGACGCCTGAGCGGACGGCCATCTCGGTGAGGGTCACCCCCAGCCCACCGCCGGACACGTCGTGGATCCCCGCCACCAGCGGGTCACCGCCGGCCACCGCTGCGCCCACCAGGCCCGAGACGAAGGACACCAGGCGCGAGTGGCCGGCGAGGTCGAGGGCAGGCAGGGTGCCGTTGCGGTGGCCTCGGCACTCGACGGCCCAGCGCGAGCCCCCGAGTGACGGGGGGCCCCGCCGGCCCATGGTGGTCCCGACGCTGGCGTCGAGCAGCACGAGCGCGGCGTCCTCGAACAGGGCCACCCCGGGAGGCCGGACCACGAGCCGGTCGATGAGGCCCAGCACACCGATGACCGGGGTGGGGTCGATGTCGACACCGAGGCTCTCGTTGTACAGACTGACATTGCCCCCGATGACCGGAAGGCCGAGGGCGACGCACGCCTCGCTCATCCCGTCGATGGCTTCGGACAGCTGCCACATCACCTCGGGGTGCTCGGGATTTCCGAAGTTGAGGCAGTTGACCACGGCCATGGGGCGCGCCCCGGCGCAGGCCACGTTGAGCGCGCTTTCGGCCACGGTGGCGGCGGCACCGGCGCGGGGGTCGATGGAGCACCAGGTCGGGTTGGAGTCCGTGGTGAGGGCCAGACCCCGTTCCGACGGGGGCAGGCCGGGGGCGGCCAGGCGGAGCACGGCGGCGTCGCCCCCGGGGCCGTCGACCGTGTTGAGGAACAGTTGATGGTCGTACTGGCGATAGACCCAGGAGGGGTCGGACAACAGGGCCAGTACGTCCGGACCGCAGTCCGCGGGGGCGGGGAGGACGCCCGGGTCGTCGCCGGCGCGGGCCTCGTGATCGCCGGGCCGGGCCAGGGGCCGGTGGTAGAGCGGCGCCTCGTCGCTGAGCGCCCCGGCGGGGACATCCCCGAGCACCTGGCCCCCGAACCCGTCGAGGATCCGCAGCCGCCCCGGCCCCCCGGCCGGCGGCTCGGTGACCCGTCCGACCACGGCGGAGCGCACCTCCCACCGGCGGCACACCTCCTGCACCCGATCCAGGTCCTGGGGGGTCACGATGGCCAGCATGCGCTCCTGGCTCTCCGAGGTCATCACCTCGAAGGGGGCCATGCCCGGTTCACGCCGGGGCACGGCCGACACGTCGACGTCCATGCCCACGCCCCCCCGGGCTGCCGTTTCGCTGGTGGCGCAGACCAGTCCGGCCCCGCCGAGGTCCTGGATGCCGACCACCAACTTGGCGTCGAGCAGCTCGAGGCACGCCTCGATCAATCGCTTCTCCTCGTACGGGTCGCCCACCTGGACGCTGGGCCGCTTGGCCGCGTCCGCCTCGTCGCCCCCGTCCCCGAAGCCGGCCGATGCCAACACGCTGACCCCGCCGATCCCGTCGCGACCGGTCGGCGATCCCAGGAGGACCGCCAGGTTGCCCACGCCCGAGGCCTGCCCGAGCACCAGCCGGTCGGTGGGCAGTACGCCCATGCACAGCACGTTGACGAGGGGGTTCTGGGCGTAGCAGTCGTTGAAGGTCAACTCGCCGCCCACGGTGGGCACGCCCACCGAGTTCCCGTACCCGGAGATGCCAGCCACCACGCCCTCGATCAGCCACTGCTGGCGGGCATCGGCCGGGTCCCCGAAGAACAGCGGGTCCATCACCGCGATGGGTCGCGCCCCCATGGTGAAGATGTCCCGCAGGATCCCCCCGACGCCCGTGGCCGCACCCTGGTAGGGCTCGATGGCCGAGGGGTGATTGTGGCTCTCGATGCGAATGGCCACGGCGATACCGTCGCCGGCGTCGATGACCCCGGCATTCTCCCCGGGGCCCACCAGCACATGGGGAGCCTCGGTCGGGAGTCGCTTCAGGTGGACCCGCGACGACTTGTAGGAGCAGTGCTCGCTCCACATCACTGCGAAGAGGGCGAGCTCGAGGTGATTGGGGGGGCGGCGCAGGATGGCTTCGACCTCGTCGCGCTCGCCGTCGGTGAGGCCCAAGGCCCGGTGCAGCGGCACACCGTCCTCGACCATCGGGTCGCTCCCCGATCCGGTCATCGGGCTCGGCACCTGTTCTCCACCCGCGTCCACCGGCTCGAGCGTACCCGGCCCGGGTTTGCGGCTCGCCGGCAGCGGTGTCCGCAGACCACACATGGAGCGCTCCGACAGCGCGGTCATTGCGCCCGAGCGGCGACGGCAGAGCCGGGGCGACCCGAACCGACCCCATCCGATCTCGGAGCGTCGGCAACCGCCCTATTGCGTGCTTGGAAGCACCCGCCCGTCGCCGATCGTCGCCGGCTCACCGGCTGCACCGCGTGGGAGCGGACCCCCCAATGGACGACGCCGAACGGGTCGAGCGTGGCCCAATGGGCACCGGGGACCGCGGGGTTCGCACCCAATCACACCCGGCGTGGGGACCTCCATGAGGGCAATGGACGCTCCCCGTTCTGCCCCTAATCCGAACGTCGGGACCGGCGTTCTTCGAGCAGTCGGATGCGCCGAGTTGCTTGATATAGCCAACTCTGGGAGGCTCTCCCCATGGCAGCGACAGGTTCGACCAAACCACGGAAGAAGACTCCAATGTCCGCCGATCACAAAGCGGCTTTGGCCAAAGGACGGGAAGAGGGCCGGACCGTTCGCCGGTACCTCGAAGCGCTCGAGTCGAACCGACCCCGACGGGGCCGCAAGCGCACCCCCGACTCCATTCGCAAGCGGCTGGCCGTCATCGAGTCGGCACTGCCCGGCGCCGACCCGCTGTCACGGCTCCACATGGTGGAGGAGAAGCAGCGCCTCGAAGCCGAGCTCTCCCATGCCGGAGACACAGTCGACATGGCGGCCCTGGAGAAGGGCTTCGTCCGGGTGGCCCGGATCTACGGCGAGCGCAAGGGAATCTCGTACTCCACCTGGCGCGCCGTGGGGGTGAGCGCGGCCGTCCTGCAGCAGGCGAAGATTCCCCGTACCCGCAGCTGAGCGCCTGGCCGGACGGACGGACCTCCGACCCGTTGCGCGAGGGCGATCAGGCGACGGTGGCGGCGACCTGCGGGGTGGCTGACCGCACCAGGGCCGCCAGCAGCACGACGCCGTCCACCGAACCGAGCAGAGGATCCGAAGCCCGTTCGGGGTGGGGCATGAGGCCGACCACATTGCGGGCCTCATTGCAGACGCCGGCGATGCTGTCGACCGAGCCATTTGGGTTGTCCACGTAGCGGAGCACCACTCGCTCTTCCGATCGGAGCATGGCCAATGTGGGGGCATCACACGTGTAGTTGCCCTCGAAGTGATTGATGGGGATCTGCAACTCGGTTCCGACGGCAACTCCCCCGGTCAGCACGGAGTCCGACGACTCCACCCGCACCCCGGCCGTGGTGCAGAGGAAGCGGAGCCCGCGGTTCTTCTGCAGCGCGCCGGGCAGGAGACCGGCCTCGGTCAGCACCTGAAAGCCGTTGCAGATCCCGACCACGGGGCCGCCGGCGGCGGCGAACCCGCCTACCGCCTCCATGACGGGCGAGAAGCGGGCGATGGCCCCGGGCCGGAGATAGTCGCCGTGGGCGAACCCACCGGGCAGGACCAGTGCGTCGTACCCGCTGACCGACGTGTCGCCGTGCCACACCAGGCCGGCCGACGCCCCGAGCCGTTGCAGGCCCAAGACGGCGTCGTGCTCGCAGTTGGTGCCCGGGAACATCACCACGCCGACCCGGGGGGCCATCAGGCCGCCGAGCCCGCGCCGGCCGGGCCGAGTGGGGTCACCGTTACCGACGACTCCTCGATGACGGGGTTGGCCAGGAGACGGTCGGCCACCACGGTGGCCTGGGCCCGCGCCTCGCCCTCACTCGGAGCCGCGATCTCGAACCGGAACGCCTTGCCTGCCCGCATGCCGGTGACGCCCGTCAACCCCAGCGCGGGCAGGGCCCGCTCGATGGTGGCGCCCTGGGGGTCGGCGATCCCCTGGCGCAACCGGACTTCGACCAGGACCGAGAACTGCTCTGCCGAGGCCACGGTCAGGCACCGTACCAGTCTTGCAACCGGCGGCCGCAGACCCGTTCGTAGGCGTCGACGTAGCGGGTGGAGGTGGCTGACACGATCTCGGGGGGAAGTGCGGGCGGGGGTGGTTGCTTGTCCCAGGGTTGGGCCTCGAGCCAGTCGCGCAGCGGCTGCTTGTCGAAGGAGGGCGGGTTGGTCCCCGGAGCGCAGTCGTCGGCCGGCCAGAACCGGGAGGAGTCGGGGGTCAACACCTCGTCACACAGGGACAGCTCGCCGTCGATGAAGCCCAACTCGAATTTGGTGTCGCAGATGACGATGCCCTGGAGCTCCGCCCGGGCCGCCGCTCTCGCATACGCGGTCAGACACAGCTCGGCTGCCGACTCTGCCGCCGCCTTGCCCACCAGGTCGACCGCTTGGGCCATCCCGATGTTCAGGTCATGGCCTTCGGTGGCCTTGGTCGACGGGGTGAAGATGGGCTCGGGCAGGCGGTCGGCATGCCGGAGGCCGGTGGGCATGGCCATCCCATGGACGGTGCCTTCCCGCTCGTACTCCTTGTACGCCGAGCCGGCCAAGTAGCCGCGCACGATGCACTCGATGCCGAGCATCTGGGCCCGCCGAACCAGCATCGACCGGCCGGCCAGTGCCTCGAGCCCACCGGGGAGCCCGGCCGCTCCTTCGGGGAAGTCCGCGGCGTCGGCACTGATCAAATGGTTCGGGGCAAGGTCTGCGAGCTCCCCGAGCCAGTAGGCGGTCATGGCCGTGAGCACCCGCCCCTTGTCGGGGATGGGCTCCTCCATGATCACGTCGAATGCCGATATGCGATCCGAAGCCACCATCAGCAGCCGGTCCCCACCGGCGTCGTAGAGCTCTCGCACCTTCCCCGATTGGATCAGGGTCAACGGTGCGCCGGTCGACGGGGTGTTCATGGGGCGAGGTCCTCCAGAGCGTCGGTGAATCGGTGGACATTGCGCAGGCTCCGTCCGAGGTCGAAGGCATCGTCGAGGGCGTCGGATGCGATGGTGACCTCGGGGTCCCCCTCGAGGACCTGCCGGAACGACCGTCCCTCGTCCCAGGCGGCCCGGGCGTCGCGCTGGACGATCCGATAGGCGGCGTCACGGCTCAACCCACCGCTGACCAGGGCGAGCAGTACCGACTGGCTGAACACGAGGCCGTGGCTGCCTTCGGTCAGCGTGGCCAAGGCCCGTTCCGGGTGGATGACCAGGCCCTCGACCAGTCCGGTGGCCTTCTGCAACATGTACAGGGTGAGCATGCTGGCGTCGGGGAGCACCACCCGCTCCACCGAGCTGTGGGAGATGTCCCGCTCGTGCCAGAGGGCCACGTCCTCGAGGCCCGCCGAGAGGTACCCCCTCAACACCCGGGCCAGCCCGCACAACCGCTCCGACAGGATTGGGTTGCGCTTGTGGGGCATGGCCGAGCTGCCCTTCTGCCCCGGCTTGAACGGCTCCTCCGCCTCGCCCAGCTCGCTCCGGGCCAGGTGCCGGACCTCGGTGGCGATCAACTCGATGGTGGCGCCCACCGCCGCGCACGCCCAGAGGTACTCGGCGTGGCGGTCACGGGCGACCACCTGGGTGGCCGGTGTCGGCGTGAGCCCGAGGGCCGAGCACACGTGGTCCTCCACCCTCGGGTCGATGTTCGAGTAGGTGCCGACGGCACCTGACAGCTTGCCGACGGCGATCCTCTCCCGAGCGGCGCGCAGGCGCTGCAGATCGCGGTCGGCCTGCAGCGCCCACAGCGAGAACTTGGCCCCGAAGGTGGTCGGCTCTGCATGCATGCCGTGTGTCCTCCCGGTCACCGGGATGGCGATGGACCCGAGGGCCCGGGCCTTGAGCGCCTGCACCAGCTGGGAGCAGGCGGTGATGAGCAGGTCCGAGGCGTGGGTGAGCGTGGCGCACAGGGCGGTGTCGACCACGTCGGAGGAGGTGAGGCCGTAGTGGATCCAGGAGCCCTCGGGCTGACCGACGGCCGACTGCACCACGTCGACGAAGGCGGCCACGTCATGGTCCGTGGTCCGCTCGCGCTCTGCCACCGCCTCCACGAAGGCGGCATCCACGTGGGGCGCCCGGGCCCGGCAGGCCGCCGCCGCCTCGGCGGGGACCTCTCCCACCTCCGCCCATCCCTCGGTGGCCAACAGCTCGACCCGCAGCCACATGGCGAAGCGGGCCTCGTCGGAGAAGAGCTCGGCCATCGCCGCGGGCGCGTACCGGGGTATCAACGGCCTCCCTCCTGCGGTTCGAGGGCCGTCGGCACCGCGGCCAACGGCGATTCCCCTGAGGCGGCCAAGGCGATGTCCGACCGGCACTGCATCCCCGGCCACGAAATAGCCGACACCCCGCGGTAGGCCTGCGCCCGGGCGGCAGCCAGGCTGTCCCCGAGAGCGGTCACCCCGAGCACCCTTCCCCCGGAGGTCACGACGGCACCGGGCCCGGCCCCTTGTGCTGGGCCGTCTGCTCGATGGGCGTCCCTTTCCCCCGTGCGCTCGGCGGCTCGGGTCGGCGCCGTGCCGGCATGGAACACTGTCACTCCGTGCGTAGCCGACGCCCGGTCGAGGCCGGCGATCTCGTCGCCGGTGCGCGGCGAAGCGGGATAGCCGGCCGCCGCGAGCACGACGCACACCGCTGCGGTGTCGGCGAAACGGGGCACGCTGACCAGTGAGCCGGTCGCCACCTCCGCCAGCAGCCCGGCCAGGTCACCCTCCAGGCGGGGCAGCACCACCTGCGTCTCGGGGTCGCCGAACCGCACGTTGAACTCGAGCACCTTCGGCCCCTCCGGGGTGAGCATCACCCCGGCATAGAGCACCCCCCGGTAGTCGATGCTCCGGGCCCGGAGCGCGGCCACCAGGGGAGCCACCGCCTCATGGACCAGGCGACCCACCAAGGCCTCGTCCACGAACGGGACCGGGGAGTACGCCCCCATGCCCCCGGTGTTGGGGCCCCGGTCGTGGTCCTCCAACCGCTTGAAGTCCTGGGCCGGCGCCAGGGCTGCCAGCCGGCGGCCGTCGCACAGGACCAGCAGCGAGCACTCGTGCCCGGTCAACCCTTCCTCCACCACCACCTGGCGGCCGGCGTCGCCGAAGGCCCGGCCGGAGAGCTTGGCGTCGATGTCGGCTTCGGCTTCGGACCGGGAGTCGGTGACCAGCACACCCTTGCCGGCGGCCAGCCCGTCGGTCTTGACCACCCACGGCCCGGGCAGGGTGCGCAGGAACGTCTTGGCCGCCACCGGGTCGGTGAAGGTGCCGTAGCGGGCGGTGGGCACACCGGCCTCGGCCAGCAGCTCCTTCATGAAGGCCTTGGAACCCTCGAGCCGGGCGCCGTCGGCACCGGGCCCGAACACCAGGCGGCCCGCGGCCCGCAACCGGTCGGCCAGCCCGTCGACCAGCGGCGCTTCCGGTCCGATCACGTACAGGTCCGCCTCGATCTCCTCGGCGGGCGTGCCCACGCTGGCGATGGTGTGGCCCTCGGGGGTGACCCCGGTGATCCCTGGGTTGCCCGGGGTCACGATCACGTCGGCCGTACGCCCGAGCACGACGGCCAGTGCATGCTCACGGCCGCCGGACCCCACCACGCACACCGTGTTGATCTCGCCGGCACCACTCCGGGTGGCCACGGATGAGGATCCGCTCATGCGGCGAAACGGACGAACTGCTCGCGACCCGGGCCCACGCCCACCAACCGGACCGGCGTGCCGATCTGCTCGGCCAGGAAGTGGACGTAGTCGCGGGCGGCCTGGGGCAGGTCGCCGATCTCGGTGGCGCCCGAGATGTCCTTCTTCCAGCCGGGCAGCTCCTCGTAGACCGGGGTGACCTGATGGAAGACCGACTGGTGGTAGGGCGGGTGGGTGAACCGCTCGCCGCCGGCTTCATAGGCCACACATACCTTGACGGTGTCGAAGGTGTCCAGCACATCGAGCTTGGTGAGGGCCACCTCGGACAGCGAGTTGAGCCGGACCGCCTGGCGCATCATCACCGCGTCGAACCATCCGGGACGGCGCCGCCGGCCGGTGTTGACCCCGTACTCGTGGCCCCGCTCGACCAGGGTCTCGCCGGTCTCGTCGACCAGTTCGGTGGGGAACGGGCCACTGCCCACCCGGGTCACGTAGGCCTTGGCGATCCCGATGACCTCGTCGATGTAGCGCGGACCGATCCCGGCCCCGATGCAGGCCCCGCCGGCCACGGGGTTGGAAGAGGTCACGAAGGGGTAGGTCCCGTGATCCAGGTCGAGGAAGGTGGCCTGGGCCCCTTCGAGCAACACGTGGGCGCCCCGCGCCAGGGCATCGTGGAGGACGCCCACCGTGTCGGCCACCATCGGCGCCACCCGGGGGGCCAGCTCGTCGAGGTAGCTGGCACAGATGTCGTCAGCCGAGAGAGGCAGCCGGTTGTACACCTTGGCCAGCACGGCGTTCTTCTCCTTCAGCACCACGTCGAGCTTCTGGCGGAAGATCTTGGGGTCGAGAAGGTCCTGGACCCGCAGTCCGACCCTCGAGGACTTGTCGGCGTAGGCCGGCCCGATCCCCCGCTTGGTGGTCCCGAGCTTGTTCTTGCCCAGGTACCGCTCGGCCAGCTGATCCAACTCGTGGTGGTAGGGCATGATCAGGTGGGCGTTGCCACTGACCAGGAGGTTGCTGGTGTCGATGCCCTTGCCGGCCAGGGTGTCCACCTCGGTGAGCAGCACGGTGGGGTCGACGACCACCCCGTTGCCGATGATCGGGGTGATGTGGTCGTAGAGGATTCCGCTGGGCACCAGCTGGAGCGCAAAGGTCTCGCCGTCCACCACGATGGTGTGGCCGGCGTTATGGCCGCCCTGATAGCGGACGACCAGCTCCATCTCCTTGGCCAGGAGGTCGGTGAGCTTGCCCTTGCCCTCATCACCCCACTGGGTCCCGACGACGACGGTTGCCGGCACGCGTCACTCCTCCGTTGCGAAAAGCGGATTACGCACCAGTGTAGCCCGCACCCCGCCGGCCGATCCAAGGGATGGGCAGGTCAATGCTCCGGCCGTCCGGGCGCGAGAGGGGCGCCTGCAGGCTGAGCGACCAGGCACAGGGAGCGGCCGGGCGGGGCGCCGGCGCCGAAGGTGGCGTCGTCGCGACACGAGGTGGGCACCCAACCGGATCGGGTGATGAGACCCAGGTGGCTGGCGGCGGGCAGGATGGTCAGCCACGGCTCGGCCGATGCGTCGGGACGGGCCGTGTTGGCCCGGTCCAGCACCACCCCCGTGTCGATGCCGTCGGGGTGGACGGCCAGGCTGGCGGCCAGCGAGCTGCCGGGAGCCGCCCTCGAGCGCAGCCGGGCCAGGAGGCCGAGGATGGTTGCCTGATCGAGGTAGACCAGCAGCCCCTCGCAGATGAAGAGGGAGGGAAGGTCGGCACGATGACCGCTACGGGCCAGGACTGCGGCCACGTCGTCGGAGCGGAAGTCGGCCGCCTCCAGGGTCACGTGGGTGAGGTCGGCGCCCATCCGCCGCAAGCGCTGTCGCTTGTCGGACTGGGTGGTCGGGTGGTCGAGCTCGAAATAGTGCACGCGGGGTGATCGGAAGCGCAGGGCCCGGTCGTCATAGCCGGCGCCGAGGATGACGATCTGGCTGGTACCACCCTCGATGGCCCGGAGCACCTCGTCGTCGACGAATCGGGTCCGGGCGGTCAGATGGGCGCGGAGCCAGAGGGACCGGGTCGGCGCCATCCCGGCGCACAGCCCGACCTGGGCGGTCGTGTCACCGCCCGGGCTGGAGGGCCGGAGGAGTTGCGAGCGCAGCGAGGCCACCGACTGGCTGGTCCGCGACGGAGCGGGACGACCGCCTCCGCCACCGGCTGCTCTCATGGCGTCCTGATTGGTCCTCTCCCGGTCCATGGCGTCGGGATCCGGGCCTGATCAGGCCAGCACGATGGCGCCATCGACCGCGTCCACCGTGACGGTCGAGCCCTCTGGGTACCGGCCCTCGAGGAGGGCGAGCGCCAGCGTGTCCTCGACCTGTCGTTGGATGACCCGGCGCAGTGGTCGGGCCCCGAAGTCGGGGTCGAAGCCCGCATGGGCCAGCCACTCGTCGGCGGCCGGTGTCACCGACAGGGCCAGCCGCCGCTCGGACAGCCGGCTGCGCAGCCCGTTCAATTGGATGGACACGATCCGCTCGAGGTCGGCCTCGGTGAGGGAATGGAAGCGGACGATCTCATCGATGCGGTTGACGAACTCCGGCTTGAAGAACTCGAGCGGCTCGCCGGGGATGTTGGATGTCATGATCAGGACGGTGTTGGTGAAGTCGACGGTGCGACCCTGCCCGTCGGTGAGACGACCGTCCTCGAGGAGTTGCAGGAGCGTGTTGAACACATCGGGGTGAGCCTTCTCCAGCTCGTCCAGCAGCACCACGGCATAGGGGCGACGCCGAATCGCCTCGGTGAGCTGGCCTCCCTCCTCGTAGCCCACGTAGCCCGGAGGCGCGCCCACCAGGCGGGACACCGAATGGCGCTCCATGTACTCACTCATGTCGATGCGCACCATGGCGCGGGCGTCGTCGAACAGGAACTCGGCCAGGGCCCCGGCCAGCTCGGTCTTGCCCACCCCGGTCGGGCCCATGAACAGGAAGGACCCGATGGGACGGTTGGGGTCCGACAGGCCGGCCCGACTGCGCCGGATGGCGTTGGACACGGCCGAGACGGCTTCGTCCTGGCCCACCACGCGGGCGTGGAGGGCGTCCTCCATCCGCACCAGCTTCTCCACCTCGCCCTCGAGGAGTCGGCTGACCGGCACGCCGGTGGCCCGGCTGACCACCTCGGCCACGTCTTCGGCATCCACCTCTTCCTTCAGGAACCGCTGCGTCTTCTGGAGCTCGTCCAGGGCGGCGGTGGCCTCTTCGACCTGGCGTTCGAGGTCGGGGATCAGGCCGTAGGAGATCTCCGAGGCCTGGGCCAGGTTGCCGTCGCGGGCCAGGCGCTCGGCCTCGCCCCGCTGGTGCTCGAGCTCACCTTTGAGGGACTGGATGGTGGCGATGGCCTCCTTCTCGGACTGCCAGTGGGCCGTCATCGCCACCGACTCCTCGCGGAGATTGGCCATCTCCTCGTCCAGTCGGGCCAGGCGCTCGGCGGAGGCGCTGTCGGTCTCCTTCTCCAACGCCATCCGCTCGATCTCCAGCTGGCGCAGGCGACGGGTGACCACGTCGAGCTCGGTGGGCATGGAGTCGATCTCGATGCGCAGCCGGCTGGCCGACTCGTCCATGAGGTCGATGGCCTTGTCGGGGAGGAACCGGCCGGTGATGTAGCGGTCCGAGAGGACGGCGGCGGCTACCAGCGCGGCATCCTGGATGCGGACGCCGTGGTGGACCTCGTAGCGCTCCTTCAGCCCGCGCAGGATGGCGATGGTGTCCCCCACCGACGGCGGCGGGACGAACACCTGCTGGAATCGGCGCTCCAACGCCGCGTCCTTCTCGATGTATTGGCGGTACTCGTCGAGGGTGGTGGCGCCGATGAGGCGGAGCTCGCCCCGGGCCAGCATGGGCTTGATCATGTTGCCGGCGTCCATGGCCCCCTCCGCGCCGCCGCCGGCCCCGACGATGGTGTGGAGCTCGTCGATGAAGGTGATCACCTCCCCCTCGGCGTCGGTGATCTCCTTGAGGACCGCCTTCAGCCGCTCCTCGAACTCGCCCCGGTACTTGGCCCCGGCCACCATGGAGGACATGTCGAGCCCGATGACCCGCTTCCCCTTCAGCCCTTCGGGGACGTCGCCCTCGACGATCCGCTGGGCCAGCCCTTCGACGATGGCCGTCTTGCCCACCCCGGGCTCCCCGATGAGGACCGGGTTGTTCTTGGTCCTGCGGGACAACACCTGGATGACCCGACGGATCTCCTCGTCGCGTCCGATGACCGGATCCATCTTCCCCTGCCGGGCCAGCGCGGTCAGATCGCGACCGTAGCGCTCGAGGGCCTGAAAGGTCTCCTCGGGATTCTGCGAGGTGACCCGGTGGCTGCCCCGGACGTCGCGGAGGGCGCTCAGCAATTGATTGCGGTCCACACCGATGCGGTCGGCCATGGCCAACACCAGGTGCTCGACCGACAGGTACTCGTCCCCCATGTCGGTGCGCTGGGTGTCGGCCGCGGTGAGGACGTCGCGCAGGGCCCGGTCGATGCCCGGCTCTGCACCACCAAAGGCCTGCGGCAGGCGGCTGAGCTCCGCGTCGATCCGGTCGGCCACGACGGCGGACTCGACGCCCACCCGGGCGAGGATCGGTCCGGCGATCCCGTCGGGCTGGTCGAGGATGGCGGCCAGCAGGTGCTCTGGCGTGACGGCGGCGTTGTGGGCGGCGCGGGCCCGCTCCACGGCGGCACTGAATGCCTCCTGGGTCTTGAGGGTCCAGCGGTCGGGACTGAGGCTCACCGCGAACCTCCCGCGTGCCCGGCCCGGCGGGCGGGTCGGGTCGGGACCAGCCCCTGGGAGAGCGGCACCAGGTCGCGCCGGTAGTGGCGGTGGGTCACCGCCACCTCCTCGCGGGCCTCGGCGCGGGCCACCACCAACTCGCTGCGGAGCCGGGCCACCTCGTCCTCCAGTTCCATGACCCGCCGGACGCCTTCGAGATTGAGGCCGGAGGTGGTGAGGCTCTGGATGTGGCGCAACCGGTCCAGATCCTCTTCGCTGAACCGCCGGCTCCCTCCCTCGGTGCGGCTCGGGTCGAGGAGACCCTTGCGCTCGTAGACGCGGAGGGTCTGGGGGTGCACCCCGGTGAGCTCGGCGGCCACCGAGATGACGTAAACGGCTCGGGATCGGCGATCGTCAGCCACCTCAGACCCCCAGGACCTGGCGCTCCGGCGGGTCGACCACCGCGGCGAGCGCTTCGACCGCGGCGCGCTGTTCATCGGTCAGCTTGTCGGGAATGTCCACCTTGACCGTCACCAGCAGGTCACCGTCGGCGTTCCGCTTGTCACCGGGGACGCCGCGTCCCTTCACCTTGAAGGTGCGGCCCGCGGGGGTGCCGGCAGGAACCCGCAGCGTGACCGGCTCGTTGAGGGTGGGGACGGTGACGGTGGTGCCCAGGGCGGCCTCCGGGTACGACAGAGGGACGGTCAGGGTGAGGTTGCGGCCCCGGCGCCCGAAGATCCCGTGGCGATCCACGCGGACCACCACATACAGATCACCGCTCGGCGCGTTGCCGCGGCCGGCGGCGCCGCGTCCCTTGACCCGAATGCGCTGGCCGTCCTCCACGCCGGCCGGGATGCGCACCTTCACGGATCGATTGCGGTGCTCGACCCCCGAACCGGAGCATGTCGGGCACGGCGTGGTCACCACGGTGCCCCGGCCACCGCACTGCGGGCAGATCTGGCTCAGTGAGAACAGGCCCTGGTTGTCCTGGAGGGTGCCGGATCCCCCGCAACGGGGGCAGGTCACCGGGCTGGTGCCCGGGGCCGCCCCGGTGCCCGAGCAGGTGTGGCAGCGGGCATCGGTGGTCAGGTTCACCGAGGTGGTCACCCCGTTGACCGCCTCCTCGAAGGACAGATGGAGTTCGGTCTCGACGTCCGCCCCGCGTTGCGGGCCGGTGGCCCCCCCACCGCGACGGCCGCGCCCGAACAGGCCGCCGAAGAGGTCGCCGAGGTCGCCCATGTCCGCCGTCCGGTAGGTCCCGCCCCCACCGAAGCCGCCCGGGAAGCCAGCTCCTGCGGCCGGTCCCATGGCCCGGACCTCGTCGTACTCCTTGCGCCGGTCCGCATCACCGAGGACGTCGTACGCCGCGGAGATGTCCTTGAAGGTGTCCTCGTGCCCGGGGTTGGTATCGGGGTGGTGCTTCTTGGCCAGCTTCCGATAGGCGCTGGTGATCTCCTTGGCCGTAGCCGCGGAGGACACGCCCAGGGCCTTGTAGTAGTCCTTTTCGAACCATTCGCGTTGCGGCGCCACGTGGTCGGTCCCCTGTCTCCTTTAGCCCCGCACCGTCACCATGGCCGGGCGCACGACAGTGCCGCGCCAGCGGTACCCGGCCCTCATCACCTGGGCGACGACCGGCTCGCCGGGCACCGGGCCACCGGTGGCATCCGCATCAGACCAATCCCCGTCCCCCGGGGACGGCTCCTCGGCGGGAAGGTGGCCCACCGCCTCATGGGCGTTGGGATCGAACGTCTCACCGAGGGGATCGATGCGCTCGAGCCCCTCTTTGGCCAGCACGTCCCGCAACTGGTTCGAAACGGCCAGCAGAGCGCGGCCGTCGGAGGACTCGGCGTCGCCCAGATGCTCGGTGGCGAGATCGAGGGTGTCCATCACCGGGAGGACCTTGTCCACCAGTGACACGGCGGCACGAGCCACCTGATCCACCTGCTGCTTGGCCACCCGCTTCTTGTAGTTCTCGAACTCGGCCTGCAGTCTGCGCAGCGAATCGAGGTACTCGTCCCGCTGTAGCTGGCAGACGGCCAGGGGGTCGTCATCCACGACCACACCCTCGACGACGTCGGCAACATCGCTCACCGCGCCCTCCTCGTCCAGGATCTCGACCTCGGCCACGCCTTCGTCGCCACGATCCTCCCCGTAGTCGGAGCCCAGCTCGGCTCCTTCTGCCCCCGCGGGACGGGGACCGGAGGTCCCTTGGGCCCTCGGTCCCCACTCCACGCCGCTGCGACCTGACTTGTTGATGCCGGTCATCGGCGATCAGTGCTTGTCGTCGACGATCTCGGCGTCCACGACCTCGTCGTCAGAGGTGTCGTCGGCCGGAACCTGGCCACCGGGGGCCGAGGCCTCAGCCCGGGAGGCCTCCTCGTAGAGGCGCTGGCTGAACGACTGGCTGGCCGTCAGCAGCGACTCGGTGGCGCTCTTGATGGCCTCGAGATCGGAGCCGGCCAGAGCCTCCTTCAGCGAACCGAGGGCAGACTCCACCTTCTCCTTCTCGTCGCCCTGGAACTTCTCGCCCTGGTCCTTCAGCAGCTTCTCGGTCTGGTAGACGAGGGTGTCGGCGTTGTTGCGAACCTCGGCCTCCTCCCTGCGCTGGCGGTCCTCCTCGGCGTGGGCCTCGGCATCCTTGACCATGCGCTCGATGTCCTCTTTGGCCATCGACGACTGACCGGTGATGGTCATCGACTGCTCCTTGCCGGTGGCCCGGTCCTTGGCCGACACATGCACGATGCCGTTGGCGTCGATGTCGAAGGTGACCTCGATCTGGGGCACACCACGAGGGGCGGGCGGCAGGTCCACCAACTGGAACTTGCCCAGGGTCTTGTTGTACATGGCCATCTCGCGCTCGCCCTGGAGCACGTGGACCTCGACCGAGGGCTGGTTGTCGTCAGCGGTGGTGAACACCTCGCTCCGCTTGGTGGGGATGGTGGTGTTCCGCTCGATGAGGCGGTGCATCACACTCCCCTTGGTCTCGATGCCGAGCGACAACGGGGTCACATCGAGGAGGAGCACGTCTTTGACGTCGCCCTTCAGGACGCCAGCCTGCACTGCCGCGCCCAGAGCCACCACTTCATCCGGGTTCACACCCTTGTGGGCCTCTTTTCCGGTCATCTGCTGGACCAGCTCCTGCACGGCGGGCATCCGGGTCGAACCGCCCACCAGGACCACGTGGTCGATGTCGGACTTGGACAGCCCCGAGTCGGCGATGGCCTGATCGAACGGGCCCTTGCAGGACTCGACCAGGTCGGCCGTCAACTCGTTGAAGGTGGCCCGGGTCAGCTTCACATCCAGGTGCTTGGGGCCCTCGGAGGTAGCGGTGATGAAGGGAAGGTTGATCTGCGTCTCCTGGAGGGAGGACAGCTCGATCTTGGCCTTTTCGGCGGCCTCCTGCAGGCGCTGGGTGGCCATCTTGTCGGCCGACAGGTCCACACCCTCGGTGTCCTTGAATGTCTTGACCAACCAGTCGATGATCCGCTGGTCCCAGTCGTCGCCACCAAGCTTCGAGTTCCCCGCCGTGGACTTCACCTCGAACACACCGTCGCCGATCTCGAGCAGGGACACGTCGAAGGTGCCGCCACCGAGGTCGAACACGAGAACGGTCTGGTCAGCGCCCTCCTTGTCGAGGCCGTAGGCCAGTGCGGCTGCCGTCGGCTCGTTGATGATGCGGAGCACCTCGAGCCCGGCGATGGCGCCCGCCTCCTTGGTGGCGGTCCGCTGCGCGTCGTCGAAGTACGCCGGGACCGTGATGACCGCCTGAGACACCGTGTCGCCCAGGAACGCCTCGGCATCCCGCTTCAGCTTGCCCAAGATGCGGGCAGAGATCTCCTGGGCGGTGTAGTTCTTGCCGTCGATGTCGACCTTCCACGACGTCCCCATCTGCCGCTTGACCGACCGGATGGTCCGGTCGGGGTTGGTGATGGCCTGGCGCTTGGCCACCTCGCCCACGAGCACCTCGCCCGACTTGGCGAATCCCACCACCGAGGGGGTGGTCCTGCCCCCTTCCGCGTTGGGGATCACGACCGGCTCGCCGGCCTCCAATACGGCAACCACCGAGTTGGTGGTCCCGAGGTCGATTCCTACGGCCTTGGCCATCCTGTTGCCTCCTGCTCACATTGCCCTGATGGGCGCTCGTCGTTGACTCGACAGTGGTGCCACCGATCCGGTCGGCACGCTGGTTGTTCTGCTTACGGGTTCCACTATACCAAAGTTGAGTGTCATATGCATAAGTTTTCTCTAAAGTCCTGCTAATGCCGCCAGATAAGTGGCCGGGATACGCTCAACGCATGCCCCAACTGGTACTCCTCCGCCACGGACAGTCCCGGTGGAACGCCGAGAACCTCTTCACCGGTTGGCACGACGTGGACCTCACGGAGCAGGGCGAGGACGAGGCGCGGGAGGCCGGCCGCCTACTGGGCGCAGAAAAGAGCCTCGACCTGCGTGTACTCCATACGTCGCTGCTGACCAGAGCCACCCGCACCGGGGCAATCACGCTGGACGTCGCCGAGAGGAGCTGGCTGCCGGTGCGGCGACACTGGCGGCTCAACGAGCGGCACTACGGCGACCTCCAAGGGAGGAACAAGAAGGAGACCACCGCGCAGTACGGCGAAGCCCAGGTGAAGGAGTGGCGGCGCAGCTATGCCACCCCGCCCCCGCCGGTCCGCCGAGGCAGTGAGCACGATCCTGCCGGCGACCCGCGCTACCGGGACATCCCAGCTGACGTCCTGCCCCTCACCGAGTGCCTGGCCGATGTTGTCGCCCGCGTCCTCCCCTACTGGTTCGACGCCATCGTGCCCGACCTGCTGGCCGAGGGGGCGAGGGGTGGCGCCGTGCTGGTCGTGGCCCACGGCAACAGCCTGCGGGGTCTGCGTAAGCACATCGACGGCATCGGAGACGACGAGATCACCGGGCTCGAGATCCCCACGGGCATCCCCTTCCGCTATCGATTGGCGCACGACCTGTCCGTCGTATCGAGCGGGTACCTGGGCGACCCGGAAGCCGCCCGCGCCGCGGCGGCGGCGGTGAGCCGTCAAGCGGGCTGAGCGCGTCCAGCCGGCCGTCGCCAGATGGCCCTGCGTATCCGGACTGGTCGGTGATCCGACGGTGGTGGTGGAGACAGCGAAAGGCCGACTCCGAAGAGCCGGCCTCCCGCACGTTCCATGTGTCCCCGCCAACCCGTCGGGCGGAGTATCGCAACTACCTTGCGCAACCGCCCTACAGAGCGTCGGCGCCCCGCTCACCGGTGCGGACCCGGATGACCTCGTCGACCGGGAGGATCCAGACCTTTCCGTCTCCGATCTTCCCCGTTCCGGCCGCATCCACCACCGCGTTGGTGACGTCGTCCACTTGAGCATCGTCCACGACGATCTCAAGACGAACCTTGGGCACGAACTCGACCTCGTACTCGGCTCCCCGATAGACCTCGGTGTGCCCACGCTGGCGACCGAAGCCCTGGACCTCGGTCACCGTCAGCCCGTGCACACCCAGCGTCTTCAGCGCCTCCTTGACGTCATCGAGCTTGAACGGCTTCACCACTGCTACGACTAGTTTCATCTCAAATCTCTCCTTGCCTTCGTCGTGGTCGTGTCAGCTGCCTGATCCACCCGACGGTACGGGATCGTCCGGTTGTCTCGAGGCTGGGGAGTCATCGCTCCTGCCGGCTCCGACGCCGACCCCGATCCGAGCGGCGAAGGCCTCATCGGGAAATGCCTCCTCTCCGTGGATGGCGAGATCGCCGACCTCGAGGATCTCGTCCTTGTAGCGAGCACCCCGGAGCACGAGCCCGATGAGCTTCATCAAGATGAAGGTGACCACCGCCGACCACAGGATGACCCAGACGGCGGCCCGCGTCTGTTCCCACAACTGGTGCGCCGAGTGAGGGCTGTAGATGAGGCCGCTCACGGAGAAGGGCACGCAGTGGGCGGTGGTCGAGGCGAACTGCGTAGCCGTGGTCGCCACCACCTGCCCGTTGGCGTCGAGGTGGCCACAGCCGGTTTGCAGCATGTTCGGGTCACCGAAAATCCCGAGCATCAATCCGCCCAGCAGACCGGCCATGCCGTGGGTGTAGATGACGCCGAGGGCGTCGTCCACCTTGGAGAACGGCCGCACCTTGGACAGGAAGTTCCAGGCCACCCAGACCACGGCGGAGGCGATGACCCCGATGGCGATGGCGCCCCGGCCGTTGACCCACCCGGCCGCCGGCGTGATCCCGACCAGTCCGCAGATCATGCCGTTCACCGCCCCCAAGAAGGTGGGCTTCTTCTCCTTGGTCAGCCAGGCGTCCATGGCGATCCAGACCAGGACCCCGGCGGCGGTGGCCAGGTTGGTGTTGACCACGGCGGCGGCGGCGTCGGCCCCGGCGTAGTACGGGTCACCACCGTTGAACCCATTCCACCCCAGCCAGAGGATCCCGGCCCCGACCGCGGCCATCACCAGGTTGTTGGGTAGGAAGTGTTGTCGGTCCCGCAAGAGCCGCGGCCCGAGAACCCACGCCGCCACGAAGCCGGACACGCCAGCCGACATGTGGATCACGTACCCGCCGGAGTAGTCGAGCGACCCCTCCTGGGCGAAGTACCCGCCACCCCACAGCAGGAAGGCGTCGACCGAGTACACGCAGGTCGACCACAATGGCACCAGCAGGCACCAGGCGCTGAACTTGATCCGCCCGAGCACGCTGCCCAGGAAGAGCAGAGGGGTGATGGCGGCGAACACGAACTGGAAGTACGCCAGCGTCGACGTCGGGAAGTGGAAGGGGACGGCGGTGTTCGCTGCCGACACCGCCTTGCCCTGGAGATCGGCTGCACTGGTGAGGCTTCCCGGTTTTCCGATCAGGTTGTCGAAGAAGTGCGACACCCATCCGACCCCAGTCAGCTGGGTCTGCACTCCGTCCTTGACCCCGCCTCCCACCGAGTTCGCACCGAACCCCATCTTGTATCCCCACAGGAACCAACCGATCATCACCAGGGAGAAACCGGCGAACATCATGCCGACCACGTTGACCGCCCACTTCTTGGGGACGATCGACGCGTACAAGACCGCCAGACCGGGGAGGCTCATCAGGCCGACGAACGTGGCCGCGGTGAGCTGCCATGTGTTGTCGCCGGTGTTGAGCCAACTCGGATATGGAACGGACGTTATTGCTGCGGTTAGCACGGTTGAGTGCTCCTCTCTTCGGTAACTGCTTCTCGAAGCCCCTCCGCCTTTCAGCATGAGGACGTCGAGGGCAAGACGGGCAGGTCGGCTTGCCGAGCAAACAATGCAGTCCGAGGATTTCGGCACGGTCACATCCGTGTTACCAACGCGTGAACTGGCACGAACCCGCAGTTCAAGCACCCGGAACGGGCTCGCTCCGGGCGCGAGCGGCCGCGAGGAGATCTTGCCAAGGGGGGTTGCCTGGCCGGGGCGGGGCCAGGGCGGTTCAGCCCGCTTCCAGCTCCTTGCCCCGCTTCGGCTTCGGTGACCGCTGGGGCGGTGCTGCCGGTGGGGTATAGCGCTTGCTGGGCTGTGGGCGGGTCGCCGTCGGGCCGTAGCCGACGCCGTCGGCCGGCTTGGCCGCTTTGAGTTTCTGCTGCAGCCGGTAGGCGCGCACGAGGTACCAGGAACCGGCCAAGATAAACGGCACCCCAAAGCCCCAGAAGTGCAGATTAAAGATGGAGAGCCCGTAGAGGGCCATGGTGATACCCAGGAAGAGCCGCTTGCGGAACCACGCCGAGGCCAGCATCAACACCGCCAGTCCCATGGCCACCAGGCCCAGCTCGACGTACAGCGACGGGTTCACGTGCAGCGTGTTGACATGGCCGTTGGCGAGCCGAGCCTTGGGATCGTTGGCCACCAGGCTCGAGGTGATCAGCAAGCCGATGCCGGCGGCCAACGGTGCCGCCACGAGCCCGATGTTGCGCTCCTTGTCGTCGGCGCGCTTGATGGCGGCCTCGATCTCGGGGACGGTGGTCGGGCCCTCGGTATCGGAGGTCGGCCTCCGCTCCTTGGGGCCGGCGTCGGCCGGTTTCAGCATGAAGTTGCTCAGCGCGCCAGTGAAGCGTTGCCAGGGGCCCGCCTTCGGCAGATCACCGCCGTCGACAGCATCAGGATCGCGGCTGGGCATGCGACAGGCTACCTCGCCCCCGGTCCTCCCGTTCCGGCGGGAACGTGCGGTTGGGGCACCGATGTCGCTTCGACTTCGGCACGGTGACTCCGCCTGCGGATCACGATCCCGACCAGCACTACCAACCCGACGAGCAGGACTGCCGGAGCAATGAAGACCCTCCACGACGCGCGGTCACCGGCCACCTGGCCGGGTGTGGAGAGGAGCCCAGGGTCGCCGGGCACGGTCACTCCCTGGACGGTGGATCCCGGTTGGTGCAGGGCCGTTCCGGGAATGGCCTGCTTGTAGTCGTGGCCGTTCACGGTGTATGTCCCCGTGCAGGCGTACCCGGCCACGTTGGTGCCGCTCCCACCCATCAGGCCGATGCAGTTGGACACCGTGACCCTCACCGGTACCCCGTGCCGTTGCAGGCTGGTGATCTGTTGGTTCTTCTGGATGCCGGCGATCAGGAGAATGACGGCCGTGACGGCGATCGCCGCTAAGCAGACACCGGAGACCACCCGGGCGGCACGGCCGACATCGACCTCGACGCGGGCCCCGCGCAGCGTCGTTACGGGCTCATCGGATTGATCGGCGGGATCGGTCGCGAGATCGGTCGCGGGATCGGTCGCGGGATCGGCGATGGTAGAAGCAGGAGCGGTCCGTCGGTTCGACTCCGGAGCGATCATGGCCTGTCCCCGCCCCCGGCTGCCGGTCGGCTCGTGGATGATTGTAGAGCCCCAGCGATCGGGAAACTGTACCAGCGGTGTCGCAGAGGCCGAGGGGCAGGACCCGACGCGTCACGGTGCCCTGCACTAGCCTCCGACCATGGCCGCACGCCCCAAGGCACTGGACCTGAAGACCATCTGGCTGTTCTCCAGCTGCACCGCGTCCGAGCTCCGCAAGATCCGGAGCTCGCTGGACGAGATCGAGGTCCCCAAGGGGAAGGTCCTGGTCGAAGAAGGGCGGATCGGACTGGAATTCTTCATCGTCGTCACCGGAACGGCTGTGGTCACCCGCAACGGCAAGAGGGTGGCAACGCTCGGGCCGGGAGACCACTTCGGCGAGCTGGCCCTGCTCGACCGCCGGCCCCGCTCCGCCTCGGTGACGTCGGAGACGGACCTGGACGTACTGGTGCTCTCCCAGCGGCAGTTCAACGGCCTGCTGCAGTCGGTGCCCAGCATCGGCCGCAAGATGTTGGCGGCCATGGCCAACCGCCTGCGCGAAGCCGACGCCGTGGCCTACGACTGATCAGACGGCCCAGCGGCCATTGACTCCTCGAGCAATTGCGAGAGGTCGAGGACCCGCACGTCGTCCTCCTTCGCATGGGCTCGGACGGCGTCGTCCAGCATGATCATGCAGTAGGGGCAGGCGGTCGACACGACGTCGGCACCGGTCCCCAGGGCCTCCTCGGTGCGCTCCATGTTGATCCGCTTGCCGATGTTCTCCTCGAGCCACATGCGGGCCCCGCCGGCGCCACAACAGAAACCCTTCTCGCGACACCGTCGCATCTCCACCTGGGTGGCCCCGGGGATGGCGTCGATGACCGAGCGCGGCTCGTCGAAGACCCGGTTGTGGCGGCCCAGGTAGCAGGGGTCGTGGTAGGTCACGGTGCCCTGGTAGCCCCCCCCGGGGGTCAACTTGCCCGTGGAGACCAGGTGATCGAGGAGCTGGCTGTGGTGGATGACCTCGAAGTTGCCGCCGAGGGACGGGTACTCATTGGAGAGGGAATTGAAACAGTGGGGACAGGTGGCGATGACCTTCTTGACCCCGGCCGTGGCCAAGGTCTCGATGTTCATGCGGGCCTGCTCCTGGTACAGGTACTCGTTCCCGAGACGACGGGCCGGATCCCCGGTGCAGCTCTCCTTGGGCCCGAGGATGGCGAAGCTGACGCCCGCCCGGTGGAGCATGCGGGCCGTGGCCTGGGTGCCCTTGCGGGCCCGCTCGTCGAGGGAACCGGCGCATCCGACCCAATAGAGGTACTCGACGTCGTCGGGGATCGTGCCGCTGACCACGGGGACCTCGAAGTCCAGCCCGTCCGTCCAGTCGGTGCGCTTGGAGCTGCCCAGGCCCCAAGGGTCCCCCTGATTCTCGATGTTGCGCAGCATGAGTCCTGCCTCGGTCGGGAACCTCGACTCCATCAACACCTCGTACCGGCGCATGTCGATGATGGTGTCGATGTGCTCGATGTCCACGGGGCACTCCTCGACGCAGGCGCCGCACGTCGTGCAGGACCACAGCACGTCGGGGTCGATGACGGAGGGCACCAGGCTCTCCACCTCGACACCGGCGGCCCGGTTCTTCGCCATCACCCGCTCTGCCGACGAGAACAGATTGTCGCGGAGGTCCATGATCACCAACTTGGGTGACAGCGGCTTGCCGGTGTTCCAGGCCGGGCACTGGGACTGGCAGCGCCCGCACTCGGTACAGGTGGCCATGTCCAGCAGCTGCTTCCACGAGAAATCCTCGATGCGGCCGGCCCCGAATACCACCTCGTCCTCCTCGCCTACGTCCTCCATGGACATGTCCGGGGTGGAGGCCAGGGCCCCGAGGGCCCGGGGGCGGCGGGAGGTCGCCACGTTGATGGGGGCCATGAAGATGTGGAGGTGCTTCGAATAGGACACGAAGACCAGGAACCCGGTGATGATGGCGATGTTGGCCACCAGGGCCACCGTCTCGATGACGCTGTTGACCCCGGTGCCCAGCGGCTTGAGCGCGTTGGCCACGCCGTGAGACGCGAAGGCCCACCAGCCGTAGGGGAAGTTGCCGGTGTTGACCTGAGCGGCCCGGTAGAGGAGCAGGGTGATCATGACGCCGGAGATCATGAGGAGGACCAGCCATGCAGCCCCGGTATGGGAGCCGAAGAAGCGGGAGCGGCGGTTCTCGCGCTTCGGCGAGTGCTTGACCCGGATGGCCACGAAGACCAGGAGCGACACCAGCACGGCCACGGTGAAGAAGTCCTCCAGGAAACCGATGAAGGCGGTGTGACCGATGAGAGGGATGTGGAAGTCGCGTTGGAAGAGGGCGCCGTAGGCCTCGAGGATGGTCAGCATCAGGATGGTGAATCCCCAGAAGGTGAAGGCGTGAGCCAGGCCCGGGACCGTCCACTGCAGCAGCTTCTTCTGACCGCCCACCTCCACCAGCTCGGCCTTCACCCTCTTGGGCACGTCCTTGAACCGTGAGGGCACGGCCGGCTGTCCGGCTGAGATCAACTGGAAGAGCCAGAAGAACCGGCGACCGGCGATGGCGAACATCACCACCGTGATGCCGAGTCCTAAGGCGAGTCTGAGGGGCACTGCGTTCCTCCTAAGGGGTTACTGAAGAGTAACAAAGGTCGGGGAGGGCCCTGAGGACCACGTCGAGCCCGATCACGAGCGGAAGTTGTCCGCATACCGACTCGGGGTCGGGCCCCACTGGCCCTGGTACTTCGACCTGAGGCCGTCCGAGCCATAGGGCTTGTCGGCCGCGGTCGTCATCTGCAGAAAGCTGATCTGGCCGATCTTCATGCCCGGGTAGACGGTGATGGGCAGATTGGCCACGTTGGACAGCTCCAGGGTGAGGTTGCCGTCCCAGCCGGCATCGACAAAGCCGGCCGTGGAGTGGATCAAGAGTCCCAGGCGCCCGAGAGAGGACTTGCCCTCGAGACGGGCGACCAGATCGTCGGGAAGGGTCACCTTCTCCTTGGTGGAGCCCAGCACGAACTCGCCGGGGTGGAGAATCAAGGGCTCCTCGCCGGTGTCGACCAGCTCGGTCAGGTCCTCTTGGTTCTCGCGCACGTCGATCACCCGGCTGGTGTGGTTGCGGAACAGCCTGAAGTACTGGTCGACATGGAGATCCACCGACGAAGGCTGGATGCAGTCATCGTCGAGGGGGTCGATCTTGATGTGGCCGGAGGCAAGCGCCTCGCGTATGGAGCGGTCGGAGAGAACCATGCCGGACAGACGATAGTGGGACGCAGGAGGCCAGGCGTAGCTCGACCAGGGTTGTCCCGGCGAGCGTGTCGTGGGCAGGCGATAGTGTGGCCCGCGCACGCGGGCGTAGTTCAGAGGCAGAACACGAGCTTCCCAAGCTCGGAACGCGGGTTCGATTCCCGTCGCCCGCTCCAGGCACGCTCTGCTTGCTGCACGGCTGCTCGTTGCGCAATCGGTTGCCAGCCGACTCCTCGCCGTGGAGGTGGCCACGTCCAACGGGCGGTCCTGCGCTGGCCGCGGGCCTTGACGGGGTCGAGCGTGCCATACCATTTCCGCAATGGGCTCCCTCCGCCGATCTCTGGATACATACCGGTGGGATCGCGTCCACAGAGCCCATCGAAGGGCCCCGGATCTGCCCCTGAGTTGGGCAGAGATCCATCGGTATGTCGAGACGCTGAATGGCGAGGAGACAGATCTCGCCGAGCGGGTGGCCTTCGACACATCCCACCTTCACCGGTTCGAGCACGCTGTCCACTCCCAGAATGGTGAGGACGGAATCATCGATGAGATCTTCCGTCGCATCGGGGTGACGAACCGGTCCTTGATCGAAATCGGGGCCGCGGATGGGGAGGAGAATTGCACCGCAGCGCTCGTCGACCAGGGGTGGAGCGGGACCTGGCTCGAGGGTGACGCCGACAAGGCCGCCGCCCCTCGAGCGCGTGTCGAGAATCGTCCGGTGACCGTGATGCAGTCGTTTGTCGACCGGGAGTCGGTCCTATCGGTGCTCGGCGAGGCTGGCGCACCGAGCAACCCCGATTTGCTGGTGATCGACATCGACGGGAACGACTATTGGATCTGGCAGCAGGTGGCCTCGACCATCCGCCCCCGAGTGGTCGTCATCGAATACAACGCTGTGGTCGGCGACCAGCTTCACTGGACGCTTCCCTACGATGCCGATCACCGATGGAACGAGACCTGTCGTCACGGAGCCGGTCTTGCGGCGCTGGCCGCTCTTGGGTCCGAGTTGGGATACACCCTGGTTGGTTGCGACAGCCGTGGAGTCAATGCCTTCTTTGTCTCGACGCCTGAGTCGGACCCATTCGCGCGGCGCCCGATCGCCGAGCACTACGTGGGCCCCAGGTACGGGCTGCCCTATGGTCACCCGCACAGTGTGCCCGTCCCCTTCGACGCTCAGCCCCTTCCCCCTGCCGATCCGGAGTCAGTGATCCTGACCGTGAATCCGCCATGGCCCACGATGGTGCGATCCGGCGGTCTCGTGTTCGTCCATCTTTCGGTAGAGAACCGCTCGTCGACACCGATCGGCTATCCGACCATCTCATCGCTGCCCACCCAGTTGGGCTCTTGGTGGGTCGACGACCGTGGCCAACAGCTCGACGGAGATCCCGAGCGATCCGTCCAGGTGTGGCGAGCTGATCCGGGACGATCGGCGGAGCTGGTTGGGAGAGCCACTGCGCCCGCCGTCGAGGGTGCCTACACCCTCGTCTTTGGGCTGGTCCAGGAGTCGGTCCGATGGCTGGGATCGCCGGCCGTCTCACCCGTTGGCACGGTGAAGGTCGGTCCGGGTATCGCCTCCTCGGACTGAAGAACACCGCCCCGCCGCGCCACCCAGCCCCCTGCGTCAGCCCCGCCCAGTCATGTCTGGCGGGACAATGGCCCCGGACACGCGCTGGGATGACCGCCGAACCGGCCCTCACCTCCCTCGTCCGAACAGGGCCGGCCGTTCGTAGGTGTCGGTGAACCACCGGGAGACATCGGTCCGGGCCGTGACCGCCCGGCCGAGCCACGTCGAAGCCGTCGCCACCCTCCGGGCCGCCCCGGGCGCGGCTCCGTCGAGCAGTTCGTTCCAGAAGATCCCCCAACCTCCGGCCAGCGCGTCGCCTACCACCGGAGCGGTGAGAAGACGCCCGACCGCGGCCACGGCCCGCGGCCGGCCGACCAGGGCGGCGTGGCCGGCCGCGGTGATCCGCTGATACGGGAGGTGGGTCCGGGCCAGGCCGTCCCGGTAGCAGGCCGCCGCCCGGCCCGGGGACACGAGGACCGCTTCGGCTGCCGCCCTGCCACTGGTCATGGCCTGGGCGATACCCTCGCCTTGCAGGGGGTTGACGAGCCCGGCCGCGTCGCCGACCAGGAGGACCCGCCCGGCCGCCGGCGTGGTCCCGACCATGCCCATCTTGAGCCATCCCCCGAGCCGGCGTGGCAGGGGCAGGACAGGCGTCCGGTCGAGGAGTCCCAGATGGACCAGGTGTTCGAGAAAGGCGGGGAGCATGCGCACCGCTCCGGCCCCGGCCTGGCGGTCCGCCAGCGTGCCGATGCCGACACCGACATTGGCGGTGGCCCCCGGGCCCGGGAAGATCCACCCGTAGCCCGGGAAGGCGTGCCACCGGGTCTCCTCCCACAAGGTGATGGCCGGAAGTGCGACGGCCTGGTCCAGGTAGCAGCGCACCGCGAACCCCCACAGCACTCTCGAGCCTTCGACCAGGCCGGCACTCTGCGCCACGCGGCTGGTGGCCCCGTCCGCGCCGATGACGAAGTCGGCACGCAGCTCCGAGCCGTCGCTGAGCAGGAAGCCATCGAGGTCGGCATCCGACCACAGGGGACGGTCGGCCCGACCCTCGAAGGCGATGGCACCGGCCTCGAGCGCCGCCGAGCGCAGAGAATCGTCGAACGCCGCCCGGGGTACGGCCCGAGCGCGACCGGGGTACGACTCCCCGTCGAAGCACGGCAAGGTCACCCGTCGACCGGTCGGGCCCACCACGACCATGTCGCCGACGTCGAGGCCTGGCGGCTCTGCGATCCGGAGGTCGTCCAGGACTTTCAGTCCCCGAGGCCCGATGAAGTCGCCGCAGGCCTTGTCCCGCGGGAATCGGGCCTTGTCGAGCAGCGCCACCTGGGCCCCGGCCCGTGCCAGCACGAGTGCGGCGATGCTGCCGCCTGGTCCCGCTCCGACGACGAGCACGTCAAACCGCCTGGGACTCACACGACTCCTTCCGGGCGTCCACCGCCTACGGTGAGATCTTCGCATCCGAGGAGGTGCAGTGGACACTCCGGACCCAGAGGACCCGAACCAGTTCGCCCAGCAACTCTTCACACCGCTGCCCGGGCGCTACGACCGGCTGGCCGAGCTGCTGTCGATGGGACAGAACGGGCGCTGGCGGCGGGCCATGGTCGACCACATCGTCCCCCACCGGCCGGGGCTGGTCCTCGACGTCGCCTCGGGACCCGCGGGCGTGGCGCTCCAGCTGGCTGATCGCTCCTCGGCCCGGGTCGTCGGGGTCGATCTGACGCTCGACATGCTGCGCCAGGGCGAGCGCAACGTGGCCCATCGGGGGATGGTCGAACGGGTCCAGCTCGTGGCCGGCCGCGCCGAACAGATGCCGTTCGCGGGCGGCACCTTTGACGCTCTGACCTTCACCTACCTCTTGCGCTATGTCGACGACCCCCAGGCCACCCTGATCGAGCTCGCCCGGGTGGTGAAACCGGGGGGCGCCGTGGCCAGCCTGGAATTCCTCCTGCCCGAGCGCCGGTTCTGGAGGTTCTGGTGGTGGATCTACACGCGGCTCCTGCTGCCGGTGGGTGGTTGGATCACGGGCGGGCGGGCATGGTTCGAGGTCGGCCGGTTCCTCGGCCCCAACATCTCGGCCCACTACCGGCGCTACCCGGTGGACTGGACGGTCGATGCATGGAGGAGGGCCGGGTTCGTCGAAGTCGGCGTGCGGAGGATGAGCCTTGGCGGTGGCCTGGTCATGTGGGGGCGGCGCGCCGGTGGATGAGACGCCGGCACCGAGGGATCCGGGGCCGGAGCCCCGCACCGCGTTCTATGCGGCGAGGCCAGGCGGCTGGCGGGACTGGTGGACGCTGCTCCACCCGCCCTACACCGCCTGGCACCTTGCCTATGTCGTGATCGGTGCCTGCCTGGCGCCGGTGGTCAACGCCACCCGGCTCGTCGCCACCCTCTTGGCCTTCTTCTTCGCCGTCGGCCTGGCTGCCCACGCGCTCGACGAGTTGCACGGCCGCCCCCTGCGCACCCAGATTCCTTCCGCCGCGCTGGTCGCCACCGCCTGCGTCGGGCTGGCTGGGGCCATCGGCCTGGGGATTGTCGGGATCACCCAGGTCGGCTGGGCCCTGGTTCCCTTTCTGGTCGTAGGGCCGGTCCTGGTCGTCGCCTACAACTTCGAGCTGCTGGGAGGGGCCGTCCACAACGAGGTGGGTTTCGCCGCCGGCTGGGGAGCCTTTCCTGTCCTTACCGCCTACGTGGCCCAGACAGGACGGTTGGCCGTTGCCCCGCTCATCGCCGCCGTCGGTGCGTTCGCCCTCTCCGCCGCTCAACGGGCGCTCAGCATGCCGGCCCGACTCCTGCGCCGTCGAGCCGCCGACGTGGCCGGAACCGTGGTCATGATCGACGGCGGGGAGGTCCCACTCGATCGCTCCGTGCTGTTGGCCCCGCTCGAGCAGGCACTCCGGGCGATGTCGTGGGCCGTTGTGCTGCTCGCCGCGGCCCTGGCAGTTGCCCGGTTGCGCTAGCCGCTCTCGATCCGCTGGCGAAAGCCGGCCACGGTCACCTCCACCACACGATCGTGCCCCCACTGCAGAACCGGACGGCCGATCCTGCTGGCGAGCCGCATGGCCGGCTGGCGCATCTCGACACGCCAAGACACCTCCGCCAACGTTCCCTCGGCTGCAGGGCGCAAGCGGAGCCGGCCTATGCCGATCAGGTCCCCTCCGATGGTGGCATCGATGGCATGCGGGCGGTCGCAATCGACCAGCTCGACCCGGAGCCGCATGCGGTACGGGAGTGGGGGCGTGACCACGCCGTGGAGGACCGAGCCGGCTGACAGGCCGTCGCCCTCGAGGCGGAACTCGGTGAGCCACGGCCACCACCGCTCGAACTGGTCAACCTCTTCGATGCTGTCCCACAACCGATCCGGCGCCAGATCGAACCGGTAGTCCCGCTGGTAGGTGATGACAGGTGCTCCCACGGGACCAGGGTATGGGTCGCGGCGGATCAGGGCCCGACCCGGCCCTTGTGGCCCGGAGATGCGTGGCCCGTCCGGAGTACGGTCGGCCTGTGCCGACGGACACGCTGCCAGCCGTGCACCGGCGATCATGACCGAGGTCCGCCCCGCGGGGGCCCCCGAGGTTCGTGCCGCCTTGAGCAGCAGCCGGGGGACCGTCACCGAGTTCCTCGAAGGGCTGGCGGGCGAGCGGATCGACGCTGACATCATCTCGCAGTGGACCGAGCCGGCTGGCGACGACAACCCGCTGGGGCTCCGGCCCGACGCCGAGCTGCTCCGCCGGGCTGTCCTGCTCATCGGCCGTACCTCGGGGCGAGCCTTCGTGTACGCGGAATCGACGATCGCACTGGGACGACTGCCGGACGGGGTACGGCACCGCCTGGAGCAGAGTCACGACCCCATCGGGCGCGTGCTTCTCGACCACCACCTCCGAATCCGCCGGGAGCCCTTGGCCGGCACCTTCGTGGCCGCGCCCATCGGAGGGGAGATCGCTGCCCTTCTGCGCGCCTCTGCACTGTCGCGGCGCTATCGGATCCGGATCGTCGGCGAGCCCGCCATCGTCGTGAGCGAATGGTTCCTCGGTGCGGTCACTGAGGCGCTCACCTCAAAGATCCGACCACCGACGGGCCCGGATCACACGCCCGACGCCTGACCGGCGGATCAGTGTCCTCGCGGAAGACTCCTCGCCAGGCCAGGCGGCCTCAGGCTGGCGGGCCGCTGGTCAGCTTCAGGCTCGCGGTGTGGCTCTGGCCTGATGCGTCGGTCCACTGGAGCTGAACGGTGTCCCCTGGGTGTTGGCTCTGGAGCAGGTTGCTGAGGTCAGTGGCCGAGTTGACCGCCGACCCGTTGAGCGCCGTGATGACGTCACCCTGGGCCAATCCGGCCTGCTGTGCGGGCGAACCGGAGAGGGTGCCGGCGACGACGGCACCAGATGTGGCATTCCCGCTTCCGCTTCCGAAGGGCCCGTTCCCTCCGGCACCACTGCCCGCGGCGCTCACGCTGACGCCGAGGAACCCGGTCGGTCCGATGTGAACCGTGGAGGACGCCTTACCGGCTTCGATCTGCTTGGCGATCGAGAGGGCGGTGGAGATCGGGATGGCATAGGCCTGGCTGGCCGACACCTGGTAGCCGGAGCCGGTGGATGCCGCCGTGTCCATCCCGATGACCTGGCCGGCCGTGTTCACCAGTGCGCCACCGGAGTCGCCGGGCTGGATGGCGGCATTGATCTCGATGAGCCCGGTCAGGTTCTCCGCGTTGCCACCTCCGTTGTCACTGGCGGTGATCGACTGGTCCAGCGCGGTGATGGCGCCGCCGGCCGCACTCGGGGTCCCGCCGGTACCGCCCGCGTTGCCCACACCCACCACAGCCTGGCCGACGGCCGCTGTTCCCGTGCTGGGCGTGATGGTCTGGAGGCCGCTGGCGTTGGCCAGCTTCACCACGGCTACGTCTCCCGTTCGGTCGTAGCCGACAACGGTGGCCGAGTAGGACTTACCGTTCCCCACGTCGGTCACGCTGATGGTGGTCGCGCCCTCGATGACGTGGTTGTTCGTCAGGACCAGGCCGGACGATGAGATCACCATCCCAGTGCCCGCCGCCTGCTCATTCTGGTAGCTCAAGTTGGTGTTGATATCCACCAGTCCGGGGTCCGCCTTCGCGGCGATGGACGAGATATTCGACGGGGCACCGGCACCGGTCGACGAATTGCCCGACGAGCCAGAGCCGAACGGAGAGCTCTCGCCCCCCGACGAACCCGAATTCCCCGGGGCGTTGAACGCAGGGGCAGCGGCCCTGGGGCTCGAGCCCGTACGCACCGGCCATGCCTCGTGCCCGATCCCGGCGCCGGCCAGGACGGCCACCACGACCAGCAGGGTCACCATCCCGATCAACAAGCCGGTACGGCCTTTCGAGGAGGTCGTTCCGGAACTCGGACCGGTCGCGCCCGGGGTCGGCCATCCACCGAAGGGGGGTGGTGCGCCGCCCCATCCACCCGGCGCGGAGCCGTCGACCGGCGTTCCCGTGCCCCATTCCGGGGCGAGGGCCTCACGGCCGGTACCAGCAGGGGGTGTGGGCGCCCCGGCGCCGACTGGGGAGTTGGGGTGCGTGGGATCCTGCGCGCTCCAGGTCGGGGGCGGCGGCTGGTGCTGCCACCCGGTGGCCGGGGTCGCCGGGGGCAGCGCTATGGCAACCTCATGCTGACCATCGGCGGGGGGGTTCGGTGGGCCGTACGGATATCCCGGCGATGCCGGAGACCCGCTCTCCGCCGTAGCCGGGGGATCCATCGGGTTCGGGCGGCTCGGTGTCTGTCCCGATCCTGAAGACGGGGGCCACGTGTCGTGCATATCCAATACCATCCGATCCGCGTCGTTCGAAGGCGATCTTCTCCATCCATTGGACACCCGGCGCTTAAAGACACAGTGAACTGCGGTTATGAATTCCGTAAACCTGGTGGGCCCGGCCACCCGGCCTCATTGGTGTCTTCCGGGCGGAATTCGCGGGCTTGACACCCTTTGACTGCCACCGATGATCATTGAATCCAATCCATGGCTCACCCGGTGATCTCCTCCGGAATTGTTCGAATTCAAGTCCACTGATTCGTGATAGGAACGCGGATGTGCCGATCCTGGGGCCTTGGTCGACCTGGTCTCAACCCCTTGACTGGCGCGCCCGGATGGCCACGGTCCGCGGCTGGGACCAGGGGGCCGGCGCTCCAGAGGATGCACAGGTGGCCAATGCCTATGGACAGTGGGCCGACCGCCTGTACCTGTGTCTGGCCGCCTTGTTCCTTCCCGGAGCGGTCGGGGACTTCTTCATCTGGGTGAACACCGGATCGCTGATCAGTCTCCTGGGCCCGGCGATGCTGCTCGGACTGTGCATTGCCTATCTCAATCTGCGACGACGCTTCCGCCGATCGGTCCGGGTGGTGGACGCTCGAATAGGGGCTCGGTTCGATCCTTAGCCCGGTGGGTTCCGGGCGGGACCGATGAGCCGATGACGGCTACCGTGTCGCGGGAATTCCGGAGATGGGGCGGCATGGCGTGCAGGCACTGTTGTGGGGTGTCCGATCCGAAGGGTGGGAGTCGCCGGATCACTCCAACCCGCTGCTCGAAGGGCCGGCCGAGGTGCCCATGCACTTCCCCGAGCTGGTGTCGGATGGCCGGATCGACCTGTCGGGCATGCTCACCCACACCTTCCGCCTGTCGGAGTGGCGGGAGGCGTTCACCGCGCTGGCCACCCAGACCGAGTCCAACGCCATCAAGGTGGCCTTCGACTTCCGTTGACCGGGGCCGTCAGTCGGAGGGCCGCTCTTCGATGTACTGGAGCTCGATCATCAAGGGCATGAGGAAGCCGATATAGGCGTTGGTGAGGGTGAAGTCCGACCTGGGCCCGTGGGTGACCATCTCGTCGAGGTCGATGATGGTGACCCGCTCGTCCTTGTCCCGGTAGGCCTTGGCCCGACCCAGGATCGCCACCAGCTCCTCCCTCGAGGAGACCTCCAACCCGAAATGGTCCAGGGGTGGGGATCGGAGGAAGTCGTCGGTACCGGGCAGCAGGTAGAGGAACTGGCGCTGTCTCCCCGTGTAGAGGATGAGGGGGTTGCCCCTCTCCGTGCTGTTGTCGCCCTCGGTCCACCCGAACACCTCGCCGAAGAAGTCGAGGAGCGCCGCCCTCCCGGCCTCGTCGAGCACGGTGGCGTCGACGGTGATGGCCACGTGGTTGAGGAGTGGCCGGACCGACGGAGATGTCATGACACCCCCGGTTCCACCAGCACCTTCGCCGGGATCTCCCCGCGCGACAGGCGCTCCATCGCCTCCATCACGCCGCTCAGGGGCACGGCATCCGCCTCGATGAGCGCGTCGAGCGGCATGGCGCCGCTATCCAGCAGGTCGAGCGCGGGTCGGAAGCCTTCGGCGCTGTAGTTGAAGGTGCCAACCGCCTCGAGCTCGAGAATGATCATCCGATTGTGGTTGACCCGCGTCGGCTCGGATCCGGTGCCGACGAAGACCAGGGTGCCGGCAAAGTCCAGTTGTCCGAGTGCCCGCTCGGCGGCGCTGGCGTGGCCCGAGCACTCGAACGCCACGGCATAGGGCTCGGCGACGGTGCCACCCAGCGATGGGTCCACCAGATCCTCCGGCGCCACGGTGCCCACGGCGCCGACGGCGAGGGCACGCTCTCGACGCAGGGCCACCGGCTCGCACACGGTGACGTCCGCCACCCCGCGGGCTCGAAGGACGGCCACGATGATGAGCCCGACCGGCCCCCCGCCCGTGACCAGGACTCGGTCGTCCGGTCTCACGCCGGAGAGCTCCACGGCGTGCAGGGCGATGGCCGTCGGTTCGGCCACCGCGGCGACCCGGCTCGGGAGCGACTCGGGAATGCGCAGGAGGTTGGCCGAGGACACGGCGATGTACTGGGCGAAGGCGCCGCGCATCTCGCGGATGTCCGAGGGCTGGCGTTGCAAGCACACCGACGGCCGGCCTCTCCGGCAGGGCCGGCACACGCCACACCCCGGCGTGGGGCTGAAGACCACCCGTTCGCCGGTCGTCCAGCCCGATGCCGCACCCTCACCCGCCACGACGGTTCCCGACCACTCATGGCCGAGAATGGCCCCTGGCTTGGCGTACCGGCTGAAGACGAGGTGCAGGTCGGACCCGCAGATCCCGCATTCGGACACCTCGACGAGCAGCTCACCCGGCCGCACCTCGGGGACCGGCACCCGCTCGACCGCGATGTGACCATCCCCGACATAGACGGCAGCGGCCATGAGATCATTTGGCACGGCGATCATGCTACGGCAGAGCGCGCCGAGATCGGCATTGAAGCGCATGTAGCCGGTCCCTGGCTCTCCATCCGAGCGGCGGGCCGTGTGATCCTTTGCGGTCGACCGACCTGGAACTAGCCGCTGCTCGAACCGTCACAGAAGAACAGGTTCACCGTGGCTCCGGGGATCAGGACCGAACCCGGGACCGGATCCTGTCGCTCGATGACGAATGTCCCCTTGGGAATCGTGCGCCCGGCGCAGTCGGTAGGTGTCCCGGAGAACTCTTGGGGATTGAGGCGGGCCGAATAGACGTCCGCTTCCGCTTGCGCAAACTGCACATTGACGACGTTGGGCACGGTGCAGCACGGAGTAGTGGAGGAGGTGGTGGCGTGCGGCTCGGTATCGATCGTCCGATGAGGTGCCGGTGCCGCACCTTGGGAGGTCCCATGGGTCGGGCCTGTCGACACGGGTGCTCTTGCGGCTGAGAAGGGCAACCGGGCGATGGCGATCGACCGGTGCCTGGTTGGAGCAGTCTGATCGGATCCCACCCGGTGTCCAGCCGTTGCACCACTCACGTGTCGCCCTGAGCCTTGGAGAGCCAGTGCAGTCCCCCCCGCTGCGAGCGCCACCACGAGAGCGGCTGCGACGACGAGCTGCCCTCTACGGCGCGCCGGCCCGTCGCGGCCCCCGGCAGGGGGCTCCCCGTTCTGATCGGAGGGAGATGGTGCCGCGTCCTGATCGGAGGGAGAGGATGCCGCCTCGCCCACCGGCGGTGTGCCGTCCAGTTCCGGTACCGGCTCGGGAGCCGAAGGTGAGCCCGTGGGCCGGGCACCCTCTGCCGCCTCAGGCGGGTACCACCTCTGATCCGAGGCCAACCACCAGCCTTCGCCCCGCGAGGTCTCGCACACGCCCGGTTCGCCTTCCCGTCCGACCCTGGTCGCCACCCTGACCAGCATGCTGGCATAGGTGTGCCCGGGTCGCCACAGCGTTTGCTCCGCCGCCCGTGGCCGCTGGAACGGTGCGGGTAGCGCCCTGGTCCATCGGGCCTGGGGCCGACGGACCAACCAGGCAACGACCTGCTCCTCAGGCTGGTACCCGGCCGGTGTGGGAGTGCACCAGCTCGACCAGCTGGTCCCAGTACTGGGGCGGGTAATCGTGGCCCATTCGCTCCAGCAGCACCAGGCGAGAACCCGGCACCGCTTCGGCCGTCCGCCGCCCGCCGCTGGGATCGATCAGGTTGTCGGCATCTCCGTGCAACACGAGGGTGGGCACGCCGACCCCACGAAGGGCGGTAGTGCGGGCTCCGGACGCCATGACGGCCATGAGTTGGCGGGCGGTGCCGGCGGGGTCGAAGCACCGGTCGAAGGCCTCGGCCGCATTGGCCGTCAACCGCTCGGGGTCGTAGCAATCGGGACTGCCCCAGGCGCGGGCCCCGGCCAACTGAGTGGCGATGAATCCTTGCCGGTCGAGAGGCGGCGGCGCCAAGAGCAACCGCCGGGACTCCCTCGTGGGCTGTCCCACGTCGGGATCGCCGGTCGTTGACATCAGCGACGTCATGGTGGCCAGGCGATCCGGATGTTCGATCGCCATGGTCTGGACGATCATCCCGCCCATCGATGCTCCCAGGACATGAGCCCGAGCCACGCCCAAGGCGTCGAGGACGGCCATCCCGTCGGCGGCCATGTCGGACAGCACATAGAGCGCGTCAATCGGTCGGCCCGCGGCCAGCGCGCCGATCGCACCGCTGACGTCCGGCGGGGAGTCGGCGAATTTGGTGGACAGCCCGACGTCGCGGTTGTCATAGCGGACGACGAGGTGTCCGGCCGCGGCCAACTGCTCGCACAGTTCGGAGCGGAAGGAGATGCACTGGCTCCCCAACCCGTTGACCAGAAGCAGTGTCGGGTCCCGTTCTGAACCGAAGGTTTCATAGAAGATCTCAACGTCACCGTTGCGTGCGAACACCGTCACCGCCTTGTTGATCGGTCGACAAGGTAGCACCTGTCGCGATCGGTCCACCCTTGCTGAACGCCGTCACCGAAGGGCGGCGGCGGTGACCTCATCGATCCAGGCAAGGTAGGCGGGAGAGCCGTCGAGGATCGGCAAGGCCACGACCTCCGGCACCTCGTAGGGGTGGCTGCCCACTACGGCGTCGATCACGCGGGACGCCAGTTCGGACCGGGTCTTGAGGATCACCAGCCACTCTTCGGCCTGCTCCACGGACCCACCCCACCAGTATCGGCTGGTCATGGGACCGGTGCGCTGCCCACAGGCGATGAGGTGCGCGGCCAGGAGCGACCCGACGATGGAGTCTCCCCTCGCCGGGTCGTCGATGGCGAACTGGATCTGCACGTGGTTCATGGTCCTCCGGACCAGAAGCGAGGACGGAGCCTTCCATGACGCAAACTCCGCCGTGGCAGAACGGCGCTAGCCCGTGGTGTGCGGGGGCGGGTCGGTGCCGGGAACACTGTCGTCGGTCACGTGCTCGGTCCATGCAGTACCCGACCAGTACCGCTGCTCGTGCTTGCAGAACGGGTCCGCGAACCAACCCGGCGCCGTGCCCGATTCGGTACCACCGCGGCCCCCGGATCGGCCCGTCGGCGGCGACCCCGGCCCTCGCCGATCGGAGGAGGTGAGCGAGTTCCTCGGACCTGCGGTCCCCGCGCCACCACTCTGGCGCCGCTGCGAGCTGAGGTAGCGAATGGCGAACATGCCACCGAAGACCACCAGGGCGATCCACGATCCATGGCCATACGTCATGGCCTCAGTGTACGGCCGGTGGCCGTGGCGGGACAGGTCCCCGACATCCGAAGCCGGGACGAGATCACAGAAGAAACCGGGACCCGGCACGTACAACGCCTTGGCACGGCGCCATCCCCCGCTGGCACGGAGAGTGGTGGCTCCGTCACATCCCTGCCGGTGCTGACGGCCCATCGGGTGATCGAACGGGGTGCGGCCTGACCTGGATGTTGTCGGTTCCGCTCGCTGTCGACAGCGACCCGCCACATCCAACGCGGTGGCCGGCCACCGGCGGTCCGAGTGCGCGTCGCCGCCGAGCGCCGGTACAGTGCTGCGGTCTGAACGCAGGGGTACCCGTTGGTCCGCCCCCACCGATGCGTGGGGAATGCCTCTCCAAACGCCTCCCGGTGTTTGACGCGGACTGACCGATCAGGAGACAGCGACGTAACCACCACTCGATACCGGACGTAATCACCCGCTAGCACACCCGGCTCTTGAAGCCAGGCCGTACCACCCTTCCCGGTGCTCGGCTGGGGCGTTGAATGCTCAGACGTGGGGTCCACCTAACCAGAAGAGAGCCAGAGCACTTCGCCACACGAGGCGGCTCTGACCGACCAAGGAAAGTCACCCACGATGCATTCACCTGCCTCTATTTGCCGTTCCCGTATTCGTACGCACCCCGTTTCCACGCTCCTGGCCAGATCGCCGTTCGGGAGCGGCCGCCGCAGGGCGGCCGGGGGGGTGGTTGCAGCCTCCCTGTCCGCCGCAGCCGTCCTCACCGGCCACGCCGAGAGTGCTTCGGCCAGCACTTCGGCCCCGGTGCCCACCGGCACCGGCATGGTGCTCAACGCGCCCATCGTCGACGTCGCCTCGACCCCCGACGGACATGGCTACTGGGAAGGGGCCTCAGATGGGGGGATCTTCGCCTTCGGCGGAGCCAACTTCTACGGCTCGACGGGATCGCACCAGCTCAACGGTCCCGTTGTGGGCCTGCAGTCCACCCCGACCGGCAAGGGGTACTGGGAGGTGGCCAGCGACGGAGGTGTCTTCGCCTTCGGTGACGCCCAGTTCCATGGTTCGAGCGGCACGATCCATCTCAACCGGCCGATCGTGGGCATGCAGTCCACCCCGGACGGCGGTGGCTACTGGACCGTCGCGTCAGATGGCGGCGTCTTCGCCTTCGGGGACGCTCAGTACCGTGGCTCGGCCACCGGCATGTCACCCTCCAGTCCGATCGTGGGCATGGCCTCGACCGCAGACGGTCTTGGGTACTGGGAGGTCGCGGCCAACGGTGCGGTCTATGCCTTCGGTGATGCCCGATACGCCGGGGGCGCACCTTCCGGTCAATCGGTGGTGGCCATCACGGCAAACGGAGCGGGCTACCGGCTGACCATGGCAGACGGCGGCATCGACACCTTCGGTGACGCCCCGTTCTACGGCTCGACCGGCGGGCAGCGCCTCAACAAGCCGGTCATCGGCATGTCAGCGATCAGTGGCGGTTACGTCACGGTCGCCTCCGACGGCGGCATCTTCACCTTCGGCAATGCGGGCTTCTACGGCTCGCTCGGGGGGAGCACGGTCTACAGCCCGCCATCGGCAGCCACCGGGAACCTCGGTGACGGCGTGACCGACTATCAGCGAGCCGCCTGGAGCAAGGTCAACGTCTGCGAGGAAGGTGGGCGTTGGAATGTCCGTGGGAGCATCTACAGCGGAGGCCTGGGATTCAGCCGCGCCAACTGGAATCAGTTCAACACCTTCGGATTTCCGGCGGACGCGGCCGATGCCACGCCTGAGCAACAGATTCAGGTGGCCGTGGCCTTCGCCATCCGCTACTGGGGAAATCCCAACGCCGCTCCGGACCAGAACGGCTGCACCGGAGGGTACTGATCGATTCGATCGCGGTGCTCGTCCGTCGTGGGCATCTCTGGCGCGATGAAACTCGGTCCGGCCGGAGTCAGCCGGCCGATTTCATCCGCTCGAGCATGGCCGCCATGCGCCGGTGCACCAGATTGACGGCTTGCAGGGGTCGGATCATCACCCGAAACTCGACAATGCGTCCCTGTTGGTTGCAACGGATGATGTCCACGCCGTTGACGTAGGTGCCCTCGACCGAGGTCTCGAACTCGAGCACCGCGGTGTCACCGGCCAGCACGGATTTCGTGTAGCGGAAGCCCCGGCTGACAGCCTCGCCATCCTGGTCGACGGACACGGGGCCGTCGCCGGGAAGTGTCTTCGTGGCCGCCTCAAGATAGAGGGCGGTGACTGCCTTGCCCTTCTGGGGCGTGAAGACGATGGGTGAGTAGAGGACGACCTCGTCATCGAGCAGGCCGTCGAGGCCCCCGGGCAACTCGCCCCGCAAGTAGGCGTGCCATTTCTCGATCACCGGCTCGATCATCGGCCCTCCTCGGTCCGACAGACGGTAGCCGATGCCTGTCCCATCGCCGTCCCTCGGATGGCAGGCTGGACCTCGCACACGGCGTATCGGGGCACCCCGAGTAGCGGCACAATTCAGCCACCCACTACGGTGGCACCACTCATTGGACGTGAACGAAGTCGGAGGAACGATGGCCAAGCAGATTCCGCTGGTCGACTATCTGGAGTTGGGGGACGACCCGCACCTGACGGCCAATGAGTGCACCGCGTGCGGCGCCCGCTTCTTCGATCGCCGCAACGCCTGCGCCAGCTGCGGCAAGACCGAGTTCAACAGAGTGGCCGTCTCGACCAAGGGCGAGGTGCGGGCGTTCACCATCGTGGCCTTCGCGGCGCCGGGGATCCCCGTTCCCTACGTGGCTGCGCTGGTCGACTGCGGTGGCACCAGCGTGCGGGCGAATCTGATCAACGTGGAGCCCGACCCCGAGCATGTCACGCTCGGGATGTCGGTCAGCCTGGCCACAGAGGTCGTCGGCACCGACGACCATGGCACTGAAGCGATCGGGTTCGGCTTCGAACCCTTGGGAGGTTGAGCGAGATGGCGTCTGACGACCTGTGGATCCTCGGTATCCACATGACGAAGTTCGGGAAGCACCCCGACATGGACCTGGTCGACCTGGCTTCTGAGGCCGTGCTGGGAGCCCTCTCCGACGGCGGGGTCGAGATGAAGGACATGGGCGTGATCGGTGCCGGCAACCTCATGGCGGCCAATGCCGGCATCGGGCAACAGCTGCAGAAGCAGCTCGGTCAGACCGGCATCCCGGTGTACAACGTGGCCAACGCTTGTGCCACCGGTGCCACTGCCCTCCGCGTGGCCTGCATGGCCGTCAAAGCGGGCGAGACGGACATGGGCCTGGCCTTCGGGGTGGAGAAGCTCTCCGGGGCCGGGCTGCTCTCCGGTGGCAACCGCAAGAGTGACTCGGGCACCTGGGAGCCGTCTGGCCGTTACGGGGCAGTTGCCCCGGTCGACGGTCGCATCGGCACAGAGATCATGCCGGGGGTCTTTGCCCAGATCGGCATGGAGTACGGCCACCGCTACGGGGGCACCAGCTTCGAGCTGTTCGCCAAGATCAGCGAGAAGAACCACTCCCACTCCACCCTCAATCCTCTGGCGGCCTACAGCAAGAAGATGACACTGGACGAGATCATGGGCGACGTCATGATCGCCTACCCCAACACGCGACCGATGTGCTCGGCCAACTGTGACGGCGCCGCCGCTGCCGTGGTCGTGAGCGGCTCGAAACTCAAGACGCTTTCGTTGGAACAGCAGCGCCGGGCGGTGAAGATCTCGGCCTCGATTCTGACCACCGACCCGTGGGAAGAGTCGTGCCAGATCCTCCCCGACGTGAACACCCTGACCCGCAACGCGGCCACCCAGGCGTACGAACAAGCCGGCATCGGCCCGTCCGATCTGGATCTGGTCGAGCTCCACGACTGCTTCGCCACCGCCGAGCTGGTGCACTACGACAACCTCATGCTGTGTGACGTCGGCGGCGCCGTCGACTTCTTCAACTCCGGAGCCACCTGGCGGGACGGATCGATGCCGGTGAACGTCTCGGGGGGCCTCGAGTCCAAGGGCCATCCCATCGCCGCCACCGGGATCGCCAACGTCTGGGAGGTGGCGACCCATCTGCGCGGAGAGGCGGGTGACCGCCAGATCGCCGGGGCCAGGGTCGGGATGACCCACGTGATCGGGTTGGGATCTGCCTGTGGCGTCCATATCTTGGAGAAGGCGGCCTGAGACACCTCTGACCCATGGGCCGATCCAAGCCGCCGGACGACGACCGGCCCGGACGAGGAGGTGTCGTGCCCACCCTCGACGAGTTGGCGGCCGAAGTGGCGGCATTGCGCCGGCGGGCCGACACCACCGAGGCCGTGCTCGAAATACAGGCGCTGAAGGCCCGCTACGGGGACCTGGTGGATCAGCGCTTCTCATCCGGCGGCGTCGTCGACCACGCAGCCTTGGAGCGGATCGCTGATCAAGTCGCCGCCCTGTTCACCGTAGATGGGGTGTGGGACGGCGGCCCCGGCCTGGGACGGGTACGTGGACGGCCGGCGATTGCCGACCGTCTCCGCGCGCCAACCCTGACCTTCTCGCGGCACCTGTTCATGAAGCCACGAATCGAAGTCGACGGGGATCGGGCCCGGGGGCGATGGGACCTTCTCAGTCCCTGTCGCCGCTGGGATGGTTCCTCGTACTGGATGTGCGGATTCGAAGACGACGAGTATCTCCGCGTCGACGGTCTCTGGCTCCACGAAGCCATGACCCTCACCACCGTGTTCATGTCGCCGGTGGGCGAGGGCTGGACGAAGATCTTGGCCTGATCGGGACCGCCGACCGGGTGCCAGCAGGACGCCACCGGAGGTCGGTTGCGGGCACCGGCCGGTTGGGCCGTCGGGACCGATCACGAGTCGGTGCCAACCCCAATCCCACCGACCCTCTCCCGGGATGAACCTCGGCGTCGGGGACCGTTCACACCGAGGTAGGTGAGCACGGCCTGGCCGTCGCGCTCCAGGGCGTGCCGGCTCGCCGCACCGACCCGTTCCAGAAGGTTCAGGCGGATCTGCCCATCAGCCAGCCCCCAGATCCCCACCACCCGGCCCTCGACCAAGGCCGTGGCCCGGAATATCCCGTTGTTGGTGACGACCCCCTGGTGCGAACCGATCAAGGGGCCGCGGTCGGCCCATCCATGGAGGACGGGATCGAACGGCCCGAGCAACACCGGGTCGGGCAGTCTGACATGAGCACCCCGGCCGGCCAGATCGACCAGGCCGTCATGGCGGACGGCGACGTGGTCGGCGATGGAAGCCAACCCCGAACGGGCTTGACCCAGGGTCACACCGGCCCACTTGGCCATATCGCCGGCGCCGGCCGGCCCGTGACCGGCGAGATAGCGGCGGGCCAATCGGGCCAGACCCTCCGCCGGCTCGAGCGGGGGCGGCGCCGGGCCCAGCCAACTGGCCACGTCGACGAAGGCCCATTGCCCGGCACGCAGCGGACCTCGGACGATCCGGCCTCGCAAGGACGCCGCACACAGAAGATGCACGAGAGCCTGCCGCTCGGTCCTGGTGCCCGCGGCATCGAGGAGCCGCTTCAACTCGGCCCGTGTCTGAGGCCCGCGCGTACTCACCGCTTCGCAGACGATGTCGATGCCCCGGTCGACGTCGGACGGCTCCAGTCCCTCCTGATGGAGGCGTCGTTCGTTGGCCCGCCACAACTGCGGTGTCGTAAGCGGATGCAGCCACCAGTAGTCCTCGGTGCGCACCAGGTGCAGGGTCCCCCGGTTGAGCCAGGTCACGAGGGCGCTGCGTCGAGTGGTCATGGCGTCGTCGACGTCAGCCGCGTCGGTGAGATTCGACCGGGCGCGGATGGCGAGACGGGCGCCCCTCGGGTCTTGAGCCTGCACGGCCAGGAGTCGCTCGAGGACCCCTTCGGTGCTGAAGGCAGATGCCGTCGCCAGCAGTTGGGCGTCGAGTCGTGACCGCATCAGGGCTCGCTCGGGCTGGGTCCTCGGTGGCACGGAGGGGATTCTGCCGCGTTCTCCCTCCGGCCCCTCCCCTCTGTGTCCATGCGATCACCCGGTCAGCCTCACCTCGCCTCCACGCGGCCAAGGGCGCGAAGTACCCGGCCTGCCACTACCTCCACCGTCGGGCAGGGTCAGGCCCGACCCTTTGACGTTCGACCTGGTCGAAAGGGGAATTCTCCCTGGTCGCGGGAAACGCCGAGGCGTACCTCGGGCCAGAGTTGCAATCGGTAGTTGCAATCCCGCCGGTGATTCCGCATACTGTCCACACTCGGGCGGCGAAAATTCCCGGCACACCAACACTCGCTGATTCGGATGACCGGTCCGGACGCGATCGACCCTGGCGGGCGTGGAACGCTTCATCTTCCGAAGCACCCACGCGGCATTGATTGGATCGTCATCCGCCGGTGGCTTACCCGATCGAAGGGGTCAACAGATGGGAAAGTTGCCGCCGTCGGCCATGATCGTCGCACCGGTGACATAGCGCGCGTCTTCCGACAGCAGGAACCTGACCACCGGTCCGATGTCGTCCACCGGATCGCCGAGGCGACCGAACGGATGGCGCCCGAGCACCCGCTCCGCCAGCGTCGGGTCCGCTGCCATCGCCATCTCCATGGCGGGTGAGTTGGCCAGTGGCGCCACGCAGTTCACGCGCACGCCGTCGCCGCCCCACTCTCGAGCCCATGCCCGGGCCAGTCCCCGGACCGCGGCCTTGACCGCGGCATAGGGCGCCAATCGCACCGATCCCTGAAACCCGGCCTCCGAGGTGAGCAACACCATGCTCCCCCGGGTGGCCACCAGATGGGGAAAGGCCTCGCGGGCCAGCAGATAGGAGCCGCGCACCGACACCACGACGTGGTCGCGCAGGTCCTCCATCGAGACCGCCGGCGCCGCCACCGGCACTGGCGACAAGCCGCTGGTGGCATTGTGGACCACCGCGGTCAGGCGACCATCACGCTCGACGACGGCGGCGACCGCCCGGGCCACTGAGCCGCGGTCACCAACATCGCACTCGACGAATCGGCCGAGACCCCCGGCCGCGTCGACTTCGTCGGCCACCCGCTGACCCTCCGGCCGTCGCCGGGCCGCGACCCAGACCGGGCCACCGGCGGCCGCCAGCGCCAGGGCGATGCCCCGCCCGACCCCGCCGCTGGCCCCGGTGACCAACACCACCGGTTGGCTGTTCCCGATCAACGGGGCACTCCGCTCAGATGCAGCACCGTGGAGGTGATGGCGCGCCCCCGGTTCGACAGCAACAGGGCCACCGCTCCCACCAGCTCGTGCATGGTTCCGTTGGGAGAGCCGGCGAGCCGGGCCGGCGAGGTGACCAGGTGCACCCTGACACTGCGGTGCCGGTGGATCTCGGCCAGGGAGCGGCTCATGACGGTGACGGCATCGGCCACCGCCGTCTCGGCGCCCCAACCGGCCGCGTCCTTGGGATCGGCCCGGTCGACGACCGCAACCAGCTGACCTCCGTCCGCACATCGTTCCGCCCCGGCGCCCAGTGCCGCGAACCACAGGGCGAACGGGACCTCCATCGCCGACACCCACTGGCTGAGGTCCTGATCGGCCAGGGCCACCGGCCTCGGCGACTCGGGCCAGACGGCCACGACCACGCCGCTCGCCCGGGGGCCTTCGATGGTCGCGGCCCGCCACTCCTCGATGGCCGGTCCCGCCGACCAGGCGCTGTCCAAGGCGACCGCCGGCACCTCGCAGGTCTCCCCGCCCAGCTGGGCGACAAGGCCCGAGGCGGCTCTGGTCCCGATGACCAGCGGCGATTCGCTCATCGGTCGGCGGATGGCTTCATCGAGCCCGGCGCTCGGCATGACTGTCAAGACCCGCAGACGAACGGCATCCAACGCTGCGAGCTCGGAGCATCGCACCCTCATTAGCACACGTGCCTGAAATCACCCCGTTCGGGTAGCCCGAACGGTCGCCTCCAGGGCTCGACACCCGGGGCCAGCGCCAGTATTGTCAGGCCCAATGCCATTATTTGTCCGGGGTTGCCGCCCCGGGCGGGTGTCGGGCATCACCGTACAGACCTACGACCAAGGGATCGCCATGGTGCACCACGACCGGTTCGAGGGCCAGATCAACCGCACGCAGGCGGAGTCGACGCCATGGTGGCCCACGCCCCCGCACCCGGACGAGTCCGCCCCCAACGTGGTGCTCATCCTGCTCGACGACACAGGGTTCTCCCACTTCGGCTGCTTCGGCTCCGACCTGGCTACACCCACCATCGACCGCTTGGCCGCCGGCGGGCTGCGGTACACCAACTTCCACGTCACCCCGCTGTGCTCGCCCACCCGGGCCGCGTTGCTCACCGGCCGCAACCATCACTCGGTGGGAATGCGGTCGCTCTCCAACTTCGACAGCGGCTATCCGCACATGCGGGGACACGTCACCAACCACGCCGCCACCGTGGCCGAGGTGCTGAGAGACGAGGGCTACGCCACGTTCGCCCTGGGCAAGTGGCACCTCTGCAGCATGGAGAACGCGTCCGCGGCCGGTCCCTATGACCAGTGGCCCTGCCAGCGCGGGTTCGACCGCTACTACGGGTTCCTCGAAGGGGAGACCGACCAGTTCTATCCCGAGCTCGTCTACGACAACCACTCCGTCTCGCCCCCCGCCACACCCGAGGAGGGCTACCACCTGAGCGAGGACCTGGTGGACCACGCCATAGGGTTCATCCACGACTCGACGTCGATCCGACCCGATCGCCCGTTCTTCACCTACCTGGCCTTCGGCGCCCAGCACGCCCCGCATCAGGCCCCGGCGTCCTATCTGGCGAAGTACCGGGGTCGTTTCGACCAGGGATGGGACGTGGCCCGCGACAGCTGGTTCGCCCGGCAGCTCGAGATGGGGCTGCTCCCCGCGGACACGGAGCTGGCTCCCCGCAACCCGGGGGTAGAGGCCTGGGACAGCCTGCCCGACAACCACCGCCGGCTCGCCGCCCGCCTGCAGGAGGCCTTCGCCGCCTTTCTCGAGCACACCGACGCCCAGATCGGTCGATTGGTCGACGCCCTCGAGAACCTGGGCCAGCTCGACAACACGCTCATCCTGCTGCTGTCGGACAACGGCGCCAGCCAGGAGGGCGGGCCCTTCGGCGTGATGCACGAGATGAAGTACTTCAACTTCCTGATTGAGTCGCCTGACGAGGCAGTCGAGCGGCTCGATGACATCGGCGGCCCGCACAGCCACTCCAACTACCCGTGGGGCTGGGCCCAGGCCGGCAACACCCCCTTCAAGTGGTACAAGCAGAACACCCACGAAGGCGGGGTGCACGTCCCGCTCATCGTGCACTGGCCGGAACGCATCCCGGAGGGAGACGGCCTGCGCGACCAGTTCCACCACGTGAACGACATCGTGCCCACCATCTACGAGACACTCGGGGTCGAGCCACCCTCCACATACCGCGGATACGAGCAGATCCCCGTCTCGGGCACGTCGATGCACTACACGTTCGCCACCCCAGACGCCCCCAGCCGCAAGGCGGTCCAGTACTTCGAGATGATGGGCCACCGGGCCATCTACGCCGACGGGTGGAAGGCGGTGACCCGGCACCAGTCGGGTGTTCCCTTCGACCAGGACGACTGGGAGCTCTACCATCTCGCCGAAGACAGGTCGGAGTGTCGCAACCTCGCCGCCACCATGCCCGAGAAGGTGCAGGAGTTGGTCGCACGGTGGTGGGAGGAGGCGGAGCAGTACGGAGTCCTCCCGCTGGACGACCGGACCATCGAGCTCTTCGCCACCCGCTACCGCGACCGCTCCCCCCACCCCACCAGCCGTCGGTACTCATACGTTCCTCCCATGTCCCCGCTGCCGGGACAGGTCGCCCCTGCCCTCGGCGGGCGAGGCTGGGACATGGAGGCCACCATCGAACGGCCAGAAGGGACCGGGGGCGTCCTGTACGCGTCGGGGACGGAGAATTCCGGGGTGAGCCTGTTCGTCCAGGGGGATCGACTGGTCCTCGACTACAACTGCTTCGGGGACCACCGCGTGGTCGAGTCCGAGAGCGCGGTGCCGGTCGGTCCCTCGGTGGTGGGGCTGCAGTTCCGCCGGACCGGCAAGAGCGCCGAGGCCACCCTGGTCATCGACGGAACGCCGAGTGGCCATCTGTCGGTCCCCTTCGCCATGACCATGATCTCGAGCGTGGGCCCGAGCATCGGCTACGACCACGGGTCACCGGTCAGCGAGCGCTACCGTGGCCCGTTCCCCTTCGAGGGCCGGTTGAGGCGGCTCGACGTCGCCGTGCTGGGACCGGGGTCCGGCCACGAGAGCGCAGAGGCCGGGGAGCGCGCCGCCATGTCCCGCCAGTGATAGTCAGGCGGTGAACCGGGCCGAGGCCCCCGCGTCCACGTCGATCACCGAACCGGTGATGTGGCGCGCACCCTCCGAGGCCAGGAAGACCACGGCAGCGGTGATCTCCTCGGGCTCGATCCACGGCACGGGCTGCACGTGGAGGGCGGCCATGCCGGGAGCCACGTCCTCGCGGGTCGGGTGCTCGAGGTCCGGTCGCATCAGCCCGTAGAGGGCGTCGTTGTGGACCATCGGGGTCGACACGTTGCCGGGGGCGATGGCGTTGACGGTGATCCCGAACCCGGCCAGTTCGAAGGCAACCGACTTGCACAAGCCGATCACCCCCCACTTCGACGCCACATAGGCGGGGATACCCGGGTTGGACGAGCGACCCATCATCGACGAGATGCCGATGATCCGGCCCCAGCGTTGCTTCCGCATGTGGGGGGCAGCGGCACGCATGGCATTGAACACGCCGGTCAGGTTGGTGTCGATGGTCTCACTCCACTGGCCGGCGTCCATGGTGCAGATCGATCCCATGGCCGCGACCCCGGCGTTGGCCACCAGGATGTCCACCGAGCCCAACTCGGCCTTGGCGCCGTCGACGAAGGCGAGCATGGCTCCGAGGTCCCGCACGTCGGCCACCACCGAGAGGCACATCCGGCCCTGCTCCTCGACCAGACGGGCCGTCTCGGCCAGGTCGTCCTTCGTGCCCAGGGGATAGCCGACGCTGCTGAGGTCATGGCCGAGGTCGCACAGGGCGACGTCCGCCCCCAGTCGGGCGAACTCCAGGGCGTGGCTGCGTCCCTGCCCCCTCGCCGCCCCCGTGATCACCGCCACCTTCCCGGCGAACGGCAAGGCATCACTCTGGTTGGTCATCTGTCCTCCGTGTGACGATGCGGGACGGCGCGGCTGCCCGCTGGCCGCCGCGGGCCGGGTGTGCCCCGAAGCGACGATCCTACGGGTCGCCACGCGGCCGGCGCTGATCCGTCCTCAGGCGGAGCGACCCCACACGGCCAGAACATGGCGATAGCGCCGGTCCCACTGGCCATAATTCTGCCGCAGGGCCGCGCCGGGCCAGCCGGTCGGCAACAGCTCGGCCGGCAACAGGGGATCGCCCTGCAGGTGGCGGAGCACCGATGCGGACAGCTCGAACCCCCGGGCCAGGTCGGCGGGGGCGGAAGGCGACAGCGCGTCGAGTTGGCGGCCCAGTTCGTCGGCCCGGAGGGCCCAGCCCCCGAGATCCCACAGCCGGGCGGCCAGCGCCACGGGGTCCCCATCGGGCACCCCGGTGAGCAGCTCGACGTCCGCATCCTCCGACGGGTCCGGCCCGAGGTCGATGTTGTCGGGACGCATCCACACCCCCTCGCGCCGCTCGGCCATCCGGGCCAGCACCAGCCGCTTCCGCCGCGCGGCGCGATCGTCGGCAGCCCGGCCCGAGGCGGTCACGACCGCCACCCGCCACTGCCCCCGCCACGGGCGGGTCTCCCCTCTCCGGCTGGCGGTCTGGCGCCCCTGGCGCTCCAGCAGATGGCCGGCCAGCCGGTAGCGACCGGATCCGTCGGTAGTGACCTCGCCGGACGATGCCATCCGGCTCAGGGCCACACGCGTCCGGTTCTCGTTGATGCCGAACAGCCCGGCCAGGTGAACCAGATGGGAAACGGGCAGCACGGGCGGGTCCTCGCCCAACAGGGCGCTGGCCAGCACCGATCGGGCCGTGAGCGGGGCATTACTCTCTTGCGTCAATTGTCCGATATCTGTAATATCTCATAGATGGCGATCACCATGGTGGCTGATCGGGCGGTACGACCCGAGGTGCTCCCGACCGAGCGACTGCTCGACAACGGGATGGCCCGACCCCAACTGCGCCAGGACTTCCGACGCATCGATGACCTGCGCAACGCAATCAGCGTGGCGTCGCTCTGGTTCTGGGTAGCGGTGCTGATCGGTGCCGCGGTGTGGATCGGCAACCCTCTGGCCTACCTGGCCGCCTTCCTCCTCATGGGCCCGATGAACGCCCGGTTCGCCATCCTCATGCACGAGGCGGCCCACAAACTGCTCTTCACCAACAAGCGCGCCAACGACTGGGTGGGCACCTGGCTCATCGCCTACCCCGTGTTCACACCGATCTCCATCTACCGGCGGGGCCACTTCGCCCACCACAAAGAGGAGTTCGGACCCCGCGAGCCGGACATCGCCTTCTACGGCGGCTACCCGTGCGACCGGCGCACCCTCAGGCGCCGCCTGGTGCGCGACGCCGTCGGCATCTCGGGATGGAAGAACTTCACGCCGCTGTTCAGGGCGCTGCGGAACGAGTCGTTCCGACCGGTGTCGCTGTCCATCATCGGCGTGCAGGTGACGCTGTGGGCCGTCATGTGGGTGGCCACCGGTCGTTGGTGGATCTATCCCCTGCTGTGGTGGTTGCCGTGGATGACCCAGTGGCGGGTGATCAACCGGCTGCGGGCCATTGCCGAGCACGGCGGGCTCGAAGCGAGCGCCGACCGGCGGGTCACCACCCACAACGTGCGCCAGACGCTGCCGGCCCGGTTCTGGTTCGTCCCCTACAACACCGGGTGGCATCTGGCCCACCACGTGGACATGGGAGTCCCCTTCCGGCAGCTGCCCGCCTTCCATGCCGAGTTGGAGCGGGCGGGCTACATCACCGAGGGCCTCACCTACCCCAACTACCGCTCACTGTGGAGGGCGCTGGCCTCAGCCTGAGACGGGCTGCCCCCGAGACGCCCGGTCGCCCCGGTCGCCCCGGTCGCCCCGGTCCCCCTGGTGGCGCAGGGCCCGGTAGTGACCGACCAGGGCAGCTGTCGAGCTGTCCTGCCCGCTGAGGTCGGGGGCGTCGGCACTGGTCAGGGCGGGTGCCAGCTGCTCGGCCATCACCTTGCCGAGTTCGACACCCCACTGGTCGAAGGAGTCGATGCCCCAGATCGCCCCCTCGGTGAACACGGTGTGCTCGTAGAGGGCGACCAGCTGTCCGAGTACCGACGGCGTCAGCAGGGGGGCGATGATGGTCGAGCTCGGGTGGTTACCCGGCATCACCTTGTGAGGCACCAGGCCGGCCGGCGTGCCCTCGGCGGCCACCTCCTCGGCCGTGCGGCCGAACGCCAGCACCTTGGCCTGGGCGAAGCAGTTCGACATCAGAAGATCCTGTTGCTCGCCGGTCTGGTGAGTCGACCGGGCGAATCCGATGAAGTCGACGGGCACGAGCTTGGTGCCCTGATGCAGGAGTTGGTAGAAGGCGTGCTGACCGTTCGTCCCGGGCTCGCCCCAGAAGATCTCGCCGGTCTGCCCCCACACCGGCGAGCCGTCACGGCGCACCGACTTGCCGTTGGACTCCATGGTCAGCTGCTGCAGATAGGCCGGAAACCGGGCCAGGCGTTGGTTGTAGGGGAGCACGGCGTGGGTCTCGGCCCCGAACAGGTTGTTGTACCAGACGTTGAGCATGCCCTGGATCACCGGCATGTTGGCCTCGAGCGGCGCGGTGGCGAAGTGCTCGTCCATGAGGTGGAACCCCGCCAGCATGTCGGCGAAGGCCTGGGGGCCGATGGACACCATCAGCGAGAAGCCGATGGCCGAGTCGAAGGAGTACCGACCGCCCACCCAGTCCCAGAACCCGAACATGTTGGCCGGGTCGATGCCGAACTCTCGGACCGCGCCCTCGTTGGTGGAGACGGCGACGAAGTGGCGGGCCACCGCCTCGGCACCCGTCCCCAATCCGTCGAGGAGCCACTGGCGGGCGGCGGAAGCGTTGGTCAGCGTCTCCAGGGTGGTGAAGGTCTTGGAGCTCACGACGAAGAGGGTGGTAGCCGGGTCGAGGTCGAGGGTCTCGCTGTAGAGACTGACCGGATCGATGTTGGAGACGAACCGGCACTCGATGTCCGCCATGGCATAGTCACGGAGCGCCTGGTAGGCCATGGCGGGACCCAGATCGGAACCGCCGATGCCGATGTTGACGACGGCGGTGATCCGCCGGCCACTGTGGCCGGTCCATCGGCCCGAGCGAATGGCCTCGGCCAGCGCTCCCATGCGGTCGAGCACCCGGTGCACGTCGGTCACCACCGCCTGACCGTCGACCTCGAGGCGGGTGCCCGCGGGCATTCGCAGAGCCACGTGGAGCGCAGCCCGGTCCTCGGTGGTGTTGACGTGCCGCCCCGCGAACATGGCGTCCCGGCGCTCCTCGACCCCGGCCCGCCGGGCCACGGCCATGAGCGCAGCCAGGGTCTCGTCGGTCACCCGGTGCTTCGAGTAGTCCAGGTAGAGGTCACCGGCGGTTGCCGTCATCCGGGTGCCGCGGCCGGGGTCGTCGGCGAAGAACTGTCGCAGGTGGCGCGGCCCCACGGCCTGGTAGTGCTCGGCCAGGCGACGCCACTCGTCGGTGGCCGGGACCTCGACAACTCCATCGTTCGTGCTCATGGCGCCACACCCAGTGATCATCCGTCGCTCTCTGACGCAGAAGATAACCCACCATTCATCTTCCAGTGACGTGACGATCGCGTGCCGTTCACCTGGGCTTCTTAGGTTGGGGGCGATGGCAGCGAACCACGACACCGAATGCTCCCGCCCCGCTCGACCCTCGAGCGGGCGCCGGGCATCAACAGGGTCCGGCCCGCACCGTCCGGGGGCCTGGCCTCCTCTGCCTCTCACGGCATCGACAGCAGACACCGCAGCTCCGGTGAGGCAATCCAACAGCGGTGTTGCCGCCCGCGCCCGTCGGCGCCACTACCGTCCGGCGGCCTGCACCCTGTTCCGGAGAGCCCGGGGTCAACAATGACCTTGGCTCTCCGCGAAGTCGAAAGCGGGGTCCTGCCCCCCGCCGGCCATCCCACCATCCTGATCATCGACGACGACACCCAGTCCCGCGAATGGATGGCGGCCACCCTGTCGGTGGAGGGGTTCGATGTGGTCACGGCCACCAACGGGGACGTTGGGGCCGACCTGGTCCGTTCCGTCAGCCCTTCCCTGATCGTGCTGGATGCGCAGCTGGCCGACTCCCGGGGCCTGGGGGTGTTCCGGCGGATCGCCTCCATCTCCGCCGTTCCGGTGATCATGGTCACCTCCCGCGACGACGAGCTGGACGCAGTGCTGGCCCTGGAAGCCGGGGCCGCCGACCACATCACCAAACCCCCCCGGCCGCGCGAGCTCACCGCCCGCATCCGGGCGGTCCTGCGGCGGGTGGGCCGTCAACCGCTCCAGGTCGTCTCGATTGCCCCCGAGGGCGTGTACACCCTGGGCCCGGTGTGCATCGACGTCTCGTTGCGCGAGACGGCGGTGCGGGGCGAGATGGTCGAGCTCTCCCGCAAGGAGTTCGACCTGTTGGCCCTGCTCATCTCCGAAGCGGGACACGTGGTGACGCGCCAGCAGTGCATGGAGCGGATCTGGAAGGACCGGGCCAAGCGCGACAGCCGGACGCTCGACACCCACGTGAAGCGCCTGCGCAAGAAGGTCGAGCTCAATCCGGGTGATCCGCAACACGTGTTGACAGTGCGGGGGATCGGATACCGCTTCAAGCCCTAGGGGTCTGCCCGACGCCGCCTCACCTCTGTCCTCCCCCACTGGTCTGAGTCGGGTACGCGGGCGGACCCCTAGGGCGTGAAGCACCGGTCAGGGAAGTCGTGTTCCCGTCCCCGAAACCGTTGCCGTAGGATCGCTGGCGCGATGGGCTGGCCCGAACCACCGAGCTCGGCTGATGGTTCCGACCGGAACTGAGGACGCGGCGCGACCGCAGCCGGCGATGGGGCCCGTAGACAGGTCCGGCGCCGGTCATCGCCTTCCCAAGCCCGCCGTCCGCGTTGCCGCCGTGGCCGCGGGCGGGTCCCTCGGCACCCTCGCCCGGTACGGCGTCAGCCGTGCGCTGGTCACCGACCCTCTCGGGTTCCCCTGGCCGACGTTGGCGGTGAACGTGGCGGGGTCGTTCCTTCTGGGCCTCATCCTGACCCTGGTGGTGGAGCGATGCCCGCCGACCCGGTTCGTGCGGCCCTTCGCCGTCATCGGGTTCTGCGGCGGCTTCACCACCTTCTCCACCATGGCGGTGGAGATCGCCCAGCGTGGCCAGCACGGAAGGGTGGGCATCGCCGCCCTCTACCTCGTGGCCTCGCTGACCGCCGGGCTGGCCGCCGTGGTGCTGGGCATGGCGGTAGCCCGTGGCGGCATGCGCCCTCCGGCCGGTGAGCGGTCGATCCCCGACCCCGACGACCTCGGCGTGCTGGGCCCGGACGAGGTCGCCCCACAATGATCCTCGCCGGCCTGGCGGTGGCCGGCGCCGTCGGCGCCGGCCTGCGGTACGCGGTCGACCACGTGGTGCAACGACGGGCCGCCACCGCGTTCCCCCTGGGCACGCTGGTGGTCAACCTGAGTGGCTCGCTCGTCCTCGGAGCCCTGGTGGGATCGGGCCTGCACCACGGGATCTCGACCGTCTGGCTCACCGTGGTGGGCACGGGGCTCATCGGTTCCTACACCACCTTCTCGACGTTCACCTTCGATACGGTTCGTCTGGCGGGTGCCCACCGGACAATGTCGGTTCTCACCGCCGTCATCGGCCTCACCGCCGGCATCGGCGCGGCCGCTGCGGGCCTGGCCCTCGGGTCGCTCGCCTGAAGCGACGGACGAGGCCGCCGGGTAGGAGTGGCCCTGAGGGCCGGATGCCGTCGAGGGCCAGGGACTCATGGGCAGAACTGGCCCACAAAATGGCCTCTCACCTGCGGATTTAGCCCTTCGCTGCACAATGTTCACAAAACGATCACCCCTAGGTATCCGGCGAGTCGTTTCCCGTTCACCTGGGTTTCCTAGGGTCCGTGCGGGAGGTCCCTGCTGCCCATGATTGCTGTCGACGAGAGCATCAGAGTGCTCGTGGTGGAAGACGAGGAGTCCTATCGCCAGGCCTTGGCGTCGGGTCTGGGGCGCGAGGGATTCATCGTGGAAGTGGCGGCCGACGGGGTGGAGGCCCTCCGTCTCTTCGCTGAGGACCCTCCCCACATCGTCCTGCTGGACATGCTGCTGCCGGGCATGCACGGCATCGAGGTCTGCCGCCGGATGCGTCGTCTGGCCCCGGTGCCCATCGTCATGGTCAGTGCGGTCGACAGCGAGCTCGACGTGGTCCTGGGCCTCGAGCTCGGTGCGGCCGGCTACGTCACCAAGCCGTTCCGCCTGCGCGAACTGGTCGCCCGGATGCAAGCCATCCTGCGGAGGGTGTCCCCACCCGATGTGCCGCCGCTCGAGCTTGCCCCATCGGAGCCCGAGCCCGTTCCCGAGTTCCCCGACGACGAGGAGCGGCCCGACGTGGCCTTCGGCTCGGTCGTCGTGGACTTCGTCCGCCGCGAGGTGACCGTGGGCGGTGTGCGAACCCACCTGTCCCGCCGGGAGTTCGATCTCCTTTCTGTGCTGCTCACCCCGGTGCGCCGGGTGCGCACCCGCGACGAGCTGATCGACCTGCTCTGGCCGGATCGGTTCCTGTCCGACAGCCGTACGCTCGACACCCACATCCACCGCCTCCGGGCCAAGCTCGAGCCTGACCCCGCCGACCCGCGGTTCATCGTGACGGTCCGGGGTGTCGGCTTCCGCATCGAACCGGACGGGGACGACCCGGTCCCGCCGACGCAGACGGAGCCCGGTCCCGATCCCTCCACGGAATCGAAGGGGCCGCAAGGCCCGTCGGACCGCACCCAGCCCCTGACGGCCTGACTGATCTCCCTAGCCGAACCGGCCGTTCACGTAGTCGAGGGTGCGCGGGTCGGTGGGTTCGCTGAACAACTTGGCGGTCGGACCGAACTCGATGAGCTCGCCCGCCTTGTCCTCACCCATCAGCAGGAAGGCGCACCGGTCGGAGACTCGCATGGCCTGTTGCATGTTGTGAGTGACGATGATGATGGTCACGCGGTGCTTCAACTCGCCGATCAGCTCCTCGATGCGCTTGGTGGCGATCGGGTCGAGGGCAGAGGTGGGCTCGTCCATCAACAGCACTTCGGGCTCCACGGCCAGAGCCCTGGCGATGCAAAGACGTTGCTGCTCTCCACCCGAGAGGGTGCTGGCATGGGCCTTCAACCGGTCGCGGGCGCTGTCCCACAGGGCGGCGGCGATGAGCGCCGACTCTGCAGCTTCGTCGAGGAGCGCCTTCTTCCTCACCCCGTTGAACTTGAGGCCGGCCACGGTGTTCTCATAGATGCTCATGGTGGGGAACGGGTTCGGCCGCTGGAAGACCATCCCCACCCGGCTGCGGAGGAGGGTGGCGTCGGTCGTCCCGGCGTAGACGTCGGTGGCACCGAGCTTGACGGAGCCGGTGACCGACGCCGTGCGCACCGTGTCGTGCATGCGGTTGAGCGCCCGCAGCAGGGTCGTCTTACCCGAGCCGGACGGGCCGATGAGGGCGGTGATCTCACCCTGGTGCACGTCGAAGGTCACCCCGCGCACTGCGTTGCGACCGGCGAATGACACTGTCACGTCATCGAGCCGCATGATCGGCTCACCCACTGAAGGATTCATCAGTACTTCGCCGGTATTGAAGTTCACGCGCTCCTCCACGGAGGCTGGGGGGGTGGGTTCGATCATCGTTTCTCCCTTTGCAGGACCGCTGCGAGGACTCGGCTGCCGATGCTGAGCACGAGGACGACCACCATGAGCAGCAACGCGGCGCCCCAGGCCACCTGGACGAGGTCGGCGTAGGGCTGAGAGCTGTAGTTGTATATGACGAGTGGCAACGCCTCCATCGGCTTCGTCGGATTCCACTGCAGATACTGGTTGCCGAAGATAGTCAACAGCAACGGCGCCGTCTCCCCGAGCCCCCGGGCCACCGCCAGCAGCACTCCGGTGATGATCCCGGGCATGGCGGCTGGCACGACAACACGCCGGGCCACGGTGGCCCGCCGGGCACCTAGCGCCAGGGCGGCCTCGTTGAGATGGAAGGGCACGCCCCGGATGGCCGTCTCACCTGCCCGCATGATGACCGGCAGCATGATGATTCCGATGGCAAAGGCACCGGCCAGTCCGCTGTAGTGGCCGGTGTTCTTGACGATGGCGATGTAGCCGAAGATGCCGATGGTGATGGATGGCACCCCGGTCATCACGTCGGCGGTGAAGCGGATGGCGCCGGCGATGCGGCCGTCCGACTCGGCCAGGAACAGCCCACATAACAGACCGACGGGAACGGCAACCGCGGTGGCGATGGCTCCGATGACCGCGGTCCCGACGATGGCATTCCACACGCCGCCCCCGGGGATGCCCTCGGGCTCGGTCACCTGGGTGAAAAAATCGGCATTCCAGGCCGGCAGGCCCTTGATCACCACGTAGGCCACCACCCCGATCAATGGCACGATGGCCACGGCCAGAAAAACCCAGCACACGCCGATGGCGACTCTCGAGTAATTCTTGCGCCTCCGGAGCGACGCCGAGGCGACACTCTGGATGCGTCGGCGCCGCTCGAGGATGGGATCGGCCGGGGCGTCGAATGTGAGTGTCGTCATCATGCCACCGCCACCGATGCCGCCCCGCCGCGGGCAGTGGAGCGGACCAGTGCCCGGGCCATCGCATTCACTCCCACCCCGATGACCAAGAGGACCAGACCGGCGCCGAACAGGGCGCTGAGCTCGGTGCCGGTGGCCTCGCCGAAGTTGTTGACGATAAGCGAGGGCAGGGTGGCAGCCGGGGACTTGATGGAATGGGCGATGTAGGGCGAATTGCCGATGACCAGCGCCACGGCCACCGTCTCACCCAGGGCGCGGCCCGTGGCCAGGGTGAGCCCTCCGAGCAGCCCGGTCCGGGCCCCGGGGACCACGACCTTGCGCAGCACCTGCCAGCGGGTGGCCCCGAGGGCCATCGCCCCTTCGACCTGGTCGTTGGGCACCACGGCCAGCACGTCGCGGGAGATGGCCACCATGGTCGGCAGCACCATGACGAAGAGGATGATGCCGGCCAGGACCAGGCCGACCCCCTGATCTGGGCCGTTGAACAGCCCGGTCCACCCGAACACCGAGGTCAGGAAGGGCTCGAGATACTCCCGGCACAGCGGGGCCAGGACGATCAGTCCCCACAGCCCGTAGACGACGCTGGGCACCGCGGCCAGCAGTTCCACCGCCGTGCCCAGGCTGGCCCGCAGGCGGTGGGGCACCAGGTAGGCCAGGGCCAGGGCCGTGCCGAGCCCGATGGGCACGGCCAGGACCAGGGCGATGGCCGTGGTCTCGATGGTCCCGAGGATGAACGGGAGCAGACCGAACTTGCCATGGGTCGGATCCCAGGTCTTCTGCACGATCCACGAGAAGCCGAGGGTGGAGAAGGCCGGTTTGGCCTGGACGATGAGGGAGATGACGAACCACAGCACCAGGCCGACAAAGACGGCCGCCACGGTGGCCAACAGGCCGCGGTAGGCGCCGTTGGGGAGCGCCAAGCGAGACCCTCGCCTCGCGCTCCCCGCCGGTTGTACCTCTCGAGTGATCACCGCGGCCAGTCAGCCCCTCATCCGATACCGTGGCTCAACTCTTGGTGAGTAGGGCTTGCCCACTCGGACCCGTCACCGTCAACAGGGCAGTGCGATCCTGATTCTGAATGGCGGGGGGCAACACCACATTTTGGATACCTGCCGCCAAGTTCTGTCCGCCACCGGTGTGGACGGTCCAGTCGAGCACCTTCACCGTCCCAGCGCCGGTGGTCTCGCTGGTTTGCTTCTGGAGGAGGATGGCCCAGCTGTACCCGGCAATGGGATAGCTACCCGCTCCAGCAGCGTTGACGATGGAGAAGTCGGTCGACGAGATATTCACCTTTTGTGCCGCGTCAGCAGCCACCGATGTCAGCGAGGGAGAAACGTAGACGCCGGCCGCGTTCTTGATGGAGGCGAATGTGAAGTTGTTCTGGAGGGCGTAAGCCAACTCGACGTAGCCGATGGAGTAAGGCGTCGACTTGATGCTGGCCGCCACACCCGAGTTGTGAGGTGACTGTACCGCCACCGCGGGCCAAGCGATCGTCTTCGACCTGCCCAGCGTCCAGGCCGGGGATACCGTGGCCAGATAGTCGCTGAAGATGTAGGTGGTCCCGGAACTATCGGCTCGGACCTCGGGAACGATCGCGTTTGACGGCAGCGTCACCCCAGGGTTCAGAGCGGTGATCTCGGGCGCGTTCCAGGTCTTGATGGTGCCGGCGAATATGCCCGCCACCGTGACACCGTCCAGCTTGAGGCGCTTGGTCACGCCGGGGAGGTTGTACGAGACCGAGATACCACCCAGCGTGTCGGGGATCTGGATTACCGGGCCCGAGGCCGCCGGGACCTTGGCCAGGTCGGAGGCGGTCATCGGCACGTCCGAGGCGGCGAAATTGACCGTGCCAGCTTGGAAGGCGGTGATGCCGGCCCCACTACCCACGCTCTGGTAGTTCACCTGCAGGCCCTGGTTCTTCGCCGTGTAGTCGTGGAAGGCCACATTGAAGAACGGGGTGACAAACGTCGAGCCTGAAGCATTGAGGGTCCCTGCTGGAGCCTTGAGGTCCGCTGCCAGGTACGCGGCATTGTCGCTGCTGAGCGTGCCCCCAATCGGCGCTGTCGTTGTGGCGGGTGTGGATGACGAACTGCACGCGGCGAGGAGGGCTCCGGCTGCAACCAGGGCGACTGCCAGCAAACGCGCCGTCCTGGTTCGCGGCCCCGTGTCCGCCTGAGGGGTCATGTCTGAGTCCACTGGTTCTTCAACCTCCGTGATTTCGAGCCCGATGTTCACCGCCGGGCCATGGGACCGGGCGTAGGACGCATTCGACGTCCAGCCGCGACCGTACCGATGGGAGGTAAACGTCCGGCGAACCCGCGGTGAACGCAACACGAACATCACGTGCTCTTGTGATGAATTCCTAGCTTCCGTGCCTGGATGGGTGTAGGGCGCACTCGTCGGCCCGGTCAACCTCCCCCGATCCTCCGAGCCTCCCCGTGATCACGGCGGCACTCTCGGTGGCAGACCGGGCCCGACGCCCTGGGCTCATGAGGGCGCCGTTCGAGATGGGCCCCCACCTGCACCTCCACCGAATCGACCGTCCTGCGGTCCGCTCCTGGGGAATACACGTTCGATCTGCCCCGTTGTTCATGGGACAGCAATTGGCTGGTGACATTCGGAGGAACGATGGATCAACGCAGCGAGAACTTGCCCCTTTTGCCCCTCACGTCAGGGGTGGTCCTCCCCAGCATGGTCTTCACCATGGCCCTCGAGTCGGAGGAGGCCAGAGCGGCCGCCGAGGCCGCCGAGGCCGCCGACGGCCGTTTCGTGCTTGTCCCCTTCATCGACGGGCGGTACGCATCGGTCGGCGTGATCTCCGAGGTGATGGAGAAGGGCGACCTCCCGGGAGGCATGGCCGCCGTGGCGGTGCGCGGCGTGGAGCGGGCGCGGCTGGGTACGGCAGTGCCCGGGACGGGCCGCGCCCTGTGGGTCGAGGTCGAGATCATCCCTGAGGGTGTGCCCTCGGAGGAAGAGGCCGAGCTGGCCCGTGAGTACCGCGCCGTGCTGGAGAACATCCTGTTGAGCAGGGGCGCCGCTCGCATCGCCGAACGCCTGGCCGATGTGACCGAGCCCGGCCGGGTGGCCGACATGGCCGGGTACTCGCCCGACCTGTCCCTGGGCCAGAAGGTCGAGGTCCTCGAGACCATCGATGTGGCCGCGCGCTTGCGGTTGGTCATCGCCTGGGCCAGGGAGGTCCTGGCCGATCTCACCCTGCGCGAGCGGATCAAGACCGACGTCGAGGAGGGGATGGAGAAGACCCAGCGTGAGTTCCTGTTGCGGCGCCAGCTGGAGTCCATCCGTAAGGAGTTGGGCCAGATCGGCTCGGACGACGAGGAGGACCCGGACGACTATCGCACCAAGCTGGCCGGGCGCGATCTGCCGGAGGCGGCCCACAAGGCGGTCGAGCGCGAGATCGACAAGCTCGAGCGCATGAGCGAGCAGAACCCCGAGCACGGGTGGATCCGTACCTGGCTCGACACCGTCTTCGAGCTGCCGTGGGGCGAGGAGTCCGAGGACCGCCTCGACGTGAAGGAGGCGTCGCGCATCCTCGACGAGGACCACGACGGGCTCGACGACGTCAAGGACCGCATCCTCGAGCACCTGGCCGTGCGCAAGCTGCAGTCGGAACGGGGCCTGGCCCCGGTGTCCGGCCGCGGCGCGGGCGCCATCCTGGCCCTGGTCGGCCCGCCCGGGGTGGGGAAGACCTCCTTGGGCGAATCGGTGGCCCGGGCGCTCGGTCGTTCGTTCGTCCGGGTGGCATTGGGCGGCGTCCGCGACGAGGCGGAGATCAGGGGCCACCGGCGTACGTACGTCGGCGCCCAACCGGGCCGTCTGGTCCGGGCCCTGCGCGAGGCCGGAACCATGAACCCGGTCATCGTGCTCGACGAGGTCGACAAGCTCGGAGCCGACTATCGGGGTGACCCGTCCTCGGCGCTGCTCGAGGTCCTCGACCCGGCGCAGAACCACACCTTCCGCGACCACTACCTGGAGATCGAGCTCGACCTGTCCAAGGTGCTGTTCATCGCCACGGCCAACATGGTCGACACCATCCCCGGGCCGCTGCTCGACCGGATGGAGGTCATCCGGCTCGACGGCTACACGGAAGAAGAGAAAGTGGCCATCGCCCGCAACCACCTGGTCGGGCGCCAGCTGGGTCGCGCCGCCCTGACCGGCGACGAGGTGACCATCACCGACGACGCCCTACGGAAAGTGGTGGGCGACTACACCCGGGAGGCCGGGGTGCGCTCGCTCGAGCGCGAGCTCGGCCGACTGCTGCGCAAGGTGGCCGCCGGGGTGGCATCCCACGAGACGGAGACCCCGTTGACGGTGGACGGCGACGACGTCCGTGGCTGGCTCGGTCGACCGCGGTTCTTCTTCGAGGCCGCCGACCGCACCGCGGTGCCGGGCGTGGCAACTGGCCTGGCCGTCACCGGGGCGGGTGGAGACGTCCTCTACGTGGAGGCGTCGATGATGGACGGGCCGGAGGGGTTGACCCTCACCGGCCAGCTGGGCGACGTGATGAAGGAGTCGGCGGAGATCGCCCTGTCCTATGTCCGCTCGCACAGCGAGGAGCTCGGCATCGACCCCGCCGTCTTCGCCGGCAAGCGCTTCCACGTGCACGTCCCCGCCGGGGCCATCCCGAAGGACGGTCCATCGGCCGGGGTCACCATGACCACCGCGCTGGTGAGCCTGCTTCGTGGCGTCCCCGTCCGTTCGGTGCTGGGTATGACCGGTGAGGTCACCCTGCAGGGCCGGGTGCTCCCGATCGGCGGGGTGCGCCAGAAGGTCCTGGCCGCCCACCGAGCGGGACTGACCTCGGTGGTGCTGCCCGTCCGGAACGGGCCGGACCTCGAGGACGTCCCCGAGGCCGTGCGCGAGGAGATGACCTTCCACCTCGCCTCCGAGATCAGCGAGGTCCTGGACGCCGCCCTGGTGGACGGGGCCGACCACCAGCCGGTGGCGGCCGACCAGCAGTTGTTCGCAGCCTGATCGTCGAAGACCCGGGGCCGGATGGCTCCCGGGTCTTCCCGGTTGACGAGGCCGGAAGGGGCCGGCGCGAAGAAGGTCAGGGGCCGGCGAGGAAGTCGCCGAGGATGCGGGCCAGCTCGAGGGGCTGATCGCCCTGGATGCTGTGCCCCGCCCCGTCGACCGTGACCACCCTGTCGGCGGGTCTGCGCCGGCGGAACTCGGCCTCGTCGGCGTCATCCACCACCGGCGACAAAGCCCCCCGCACCAGTAGCACGGGCCCGTCGATGCCCTCGAGGACGTCCCACAGGGCGCTGAAGTCCACCGATCCCACGTGCATGCCGGAGGAGCCGGCCGGACGGCCCAACTGGTGACGCCAGGTCCAGGTCCCGTCGTCCCGCTGCACCGCATTGTGGAGCACCCCGCGCCGCAGCGAGGACACCGAGCGGGTCGGATTGAACTGAATGGTCCGCTCGAGGATCTCGTCGAAGGAGGCGAACGTCTCCGGCCCGGCCAGGAAGGCGGCGATGTCCGAGCTCTTCTCGCGAGTGACACCCGGGGTGATGTCGACCAGGGCCAGCGCGGCGACCACCTCGGGGTGGGCGCCGGCGAGGGCGATGGCAGTGGCGCCACCCAACGACATCCCCACCACCGCCCTGGCGTCGGGAGCCAGGCGCCCGATGGCCGCCGCCACGTCCTCCGCCATGGCCCACGGGTCGAGCACCTGGGCGTCGCAGGGCCAGTCGGAATGGCCGTGCCCGGGAAGGTCCACCGCCACCAGGGGGCGGTCGAGCGCCAGCGCCACCGTGTCCCAGGTATGGGCGTTCTGGCCGCCCCCGTGGAGGAACACCATTTCGGGCGCCTCCGATCCCCACACGAGGGCACTGACCGACCGCCCCGGGGCAACTTCCACAGCGTGGCGGCGCACGGTGGGCGCACCCCTCCACGGGAGCCCGACCTCGCTGGCGTTGTCGGCGAACATGGAGAACTCGTCGTAGGTGGCACCGGAGGGCTCGGTCACGAGGGAACCGCCCCTGGTGCGCCGCCCAAGGCGTCGACCAACTCGCCCAGGGTGTCGTCGGCCATCTGGTAGGGGGTGTAGAAGCCGACCCGGTCGACCCGGTCTCCGAAGCGGTCGACGATGTCGGCGGCCACCTCCCGCGGGGTCCCCACCGCGGCCAGGGCGGCCAGCATGGAGTCATCGATCATCTGTGGCATCTCCTCCCAACGGTCTGTCTTGGAGAGCATATTGAGCTCGGGTTGGAGCTGTTCCCACCCCTCGACTTCGAGGACGGGGCGGTAGGCCGGCGTCGACGCATAGAAGGCGAGTAGCCAACGGCCGGCGGCACGGGCCGTCTCCATCTCCTCATCGTCCCGTCCACAGCACACGATGACCTCGCCGGTCACGGTGAGGTCGGAGCGGCGCCTTCCCGCCCGGGCCAACCCCTCGTCGATGGCGGGCAGCGTGCGCTGGCGGAAGTGCTCGGCGGTGTTGAACGGCATGATCAGCAGGCCGTCGGCCACCTCGGCGGCCAGGCGGATCATCTGAGGCCCGAGGCCGCCGATGGCAATGGGAGGCATGCCGAAGGGATGGGGACCGGGGTTGAACATCGGCGGCATCAGGGTGTGCGAGGTGAACTCGCTCGTGAAGTCGAGCGGGGCGCCGATCTCCCAGGTGGCGAAGATGGCCCGCAGCGCCCCGACCAGTGCCCGCATGCGGGCGATGGGCCGGTCGAAGGAGGCTCCGTAGCGCCTCTCCACCTGGGCCCGGATCTGCGAGCCCAGTCCCAGGGTGAACCGTCCCCGGGACAGCAGCTGGAGGTCGTAGGCCTGGTGGGCGAGCTGGACGGGATTGCGAGGGAAGGCAATGGCCACATTGGTGGCCAGCTCCAAGGAGGTGGTCGCAGGTGCAGCCAGGATCAGCGGGGTGAAGACCTCGTGGGGGCCCTCGAAGGTGAAGGCCCCGTCCACTCCCAGTCCCTCGAGGCGTCGTGCATGGTCGGGTGCGTCCTCCAGCCCCGACAGCGAGGTATCGATCTTCATGTGTCCATCGTCCCACCGGTGGTGGGCGACCGCTCGACCGCCACGGGCGGCACGACGGGTCACCGCGGAAGCGCCCGGCGCGGATGACACACTGGGGCCATGGCACCCACCTTCGCCACCCCGGCCGATGCGGCGGCGCGGATCCGGACCCGGGACACCATCGGGTTCGGGCTCGGGCCGGCCAACCCCGACGCCTTCTTCACCGCTCTCGGAGCCAGGGACGACTGGGAAGATCTGACCTTCGGCGGGGCGCTCCTCCTCGGCTACTACACCGTGCTCACCCATCCACGGGTGTCCTACCGGTGTGGCTTCTTCGGGCCTGCCGAGCGCACCATGCTGGCCCAGGGGGCCAACATCGACCTGGTGCCGGGTGGGTTCCGCCAGTTCGCACCCATCCTCCGTCGGTTTGCCCCGCGTGTGATGACGGCCCAGGCGGCTCCCCCCGACGCCGATGGGATGGTCAATCTCTCGCTCCACCTGGGTGCCACCTATGACGAGCTGGTGATGGCCGGGACCGATCCCGACCGGCTGTTGGTCATCGAGGTCAACCCCAACCTGCCCCGGACCTGTTCGTTGCCACCGGAATACTCCAATGCCATACCGCTCGACCTGGCCGACGTGATCGTCGAGAGCGGCGGTGCGCCCTTCGCCCTGCCCCAGGCGGCGCCGGACGACATCGATCAGGCCATCGCCGAGCGGGCGCGCTCCTTCATCGTCGACGGGGCCACCCTGCAGATCGGCATCGGGGCCGTGCCGGACATGGTGGCCTCCCAGCTGGCCTCCGGGGCGGGGGGCTCCTACGGGATCCACACCGAGATGTTCACTGACGGGCTCATGCAACTGCATCTGGCGGGCAAAGTGACCAACGACACCAAGAGCGTCTTCAACGGTGTGTCCATCGCCACCTTCGCCCTCGGCTCGACGGACCTCTACCGCTGGCTGGACGGCAACCGGGATGTCGCCCTCGTGCCCGTGCAGGTGGTCAACGACCCGACGGTCATCGCCCGCAACCACTCGTTCGTCTCCATCAACGGCGCGCTGAGCGTCGACCTGTACGGCCAGGTGGTGGCCGATCACATCGGCGGCAAGCAGATCTCGGGGGTGGGTGGCCACGAGGACTTCGTGGCCGGCGCCGAGCTGCGCATCGAGGACCACTCGCTCATCTGCCTGCGCTCGACGGCAGTGACCAACGGCGTGACCCGGTCGCGTATCGTGCCGTTGCTGCCCGAGGGGTCGGTGGTGTCCACGCCGCGTCATCACACCGGGGTAGTCGTCATCGAGTACGGCGCCGCCGACCTGTCAGGACGCACCGTGCGCGAGCGGGCCGCCGCGCTCGTGGCCATTGCCCATCCCGACTTCCGGGACGAGCTGGCCGACAGGGCCGCCACCCTCGGTCGACCCTGATTACGTGACCGACCAACTCCCCCCGGCGTCGCTCACTCTCGCCACCTTCAATGTCCACATGGGCGTCGACGGGTGGGGCCGGCCCTTCGACGTCGTCGGCGAGTGCGAGGCCCTCGGTGCCGACATCCTCGTGATCCAGGAGTCGTGGGAGCCGGACGACGGCAGTGTGAGCACGGCCGGCCTGGTGGCCTCCCGGCTCGGCTACCAGCTGGTGGGGGAGGTTGGACTGGCCCGGGGCCGGCTCTACTCCCCGATCCCCACCACCACCCGGCGTTGGGGGCCGCTGGCCAGCCAGGTCCGCAAGACGCTGCGGCTCGACCTCGAGCGCTATCGGGCCGCGGCCGGGCCCTCTGACCGTCCCTTCGCCCGGGGCCACTGGGGCGTGGCCCTGCTGTCGCGACTCCCGGTCCGGGACGTCGAGGTCATCCAGCTCGGCCGCTTGAAGCGGGACCCGGCCTATCGGGCCGTCATACTCGGCACCGTCCGGCTGCAGGCCGGCGACCTCACGGTGTGCGGAACCCACATGTCGCACATCACGCACGGGTCGCACGCCCAGTACCGGCGGTTGAGCAAACAGCTCCCGCCGGTGGACTCGGCCGCGGTGCTGGCCGGTGACATGAACCTCTGGGGCCCGCCGACCACCTCCTACTTCCGGGGTTGGCGCCGCGCCGTGCGGGGACGGAGCTGGCCCGCCCACCGACCCCACAGCCAGCTCGACCACGTGCTGGTGACCCAGTCGGTGTCGGTGTCGGACGCTCGCATCGGCGGCTTCGCCGGGTCCGACCACCGGCCCGCGGTGGTGACACTGGGCCTGGCTGACCCGGGGCCCGGGGGTAACGTCAACCCATGACCGACACCCTGGCGGACTTCGAGTCGTCCACCTTCACCGCCGAGGGCACCACCCGGACCATCTACCGGCTCGGTTCGGGACCGGCGGTCATCGTGATCAGCGAGTTGCCCGGGATCACCCCCCTCGTAGCCCGATTCGGGCGCACGGTGGCCGGGGCCGGCTTCACCGCCGTGCTCCCGCACGTCTTCGGCCACGACGGCCGGAGCCCTTCCAACGGCTACACGCTCGGATCGCTGGCCCGGGTGTGCGTCTCGCGCGAGTTCACGGTGCTGGCCCTCGGCAGGACGAGCCCGATCATCAACTGGTTGCGGGCTCTGGCCCGGGACGAGCACCGACGGTGCGGCGGGCCAGGGGTGGGTGCGGTCGGCATGTGCTTCACGGGCGGCTTCGCCCTCGGGATGCTGGTCGACGACGTGGTGGTGGCGCCCGTGCTCAGCCAGCCCTCCCTGCCGTTCCCCGTGAGCCGGTCACGCCGCCGGGCGGTCGGGCTCTCCGAATCGGACACCCGACGGGTGCAGCAACGCGCCTTGGCCGGGACCTGTGTCCTCGGCCTCCGCTTCAGTGGCGATACCTGGAGCCCGCCGGAACGGTTCGAGCACCTTCGCGAGCTGCTCGGCGACGCCTTCGTGGCCGTCGAGCTGGACTCGACCCCCGGGAATCCGCACGGACACAAGAAGATGGCCCATTCGGTGCTCACCGAAGACCTCGACGACCGACCGGGGTCGCCGACCCGGGACGCCCTGGACCAGGTGCTGTCCTTCTTCCGGGAGCGCCTGGCCCCGTGAATGCCCTTGCTGAAGCCTGGAGGGGCCGCGGCCATATGGTCCGCCTCTGCGGCCACAGCATCTTCACGGTGGACATCCCGGCCACCGGGGCCGAGCGGCACCCGCCCCTGCTCGTCCTGCACGGGTTCCCGTCCTGCTCGTTCGACTTCCACCGCGTGGTCGACCGCCTGGCCGCGGAGCGCAGGGTACTGCTGTTCGACATGCTCGGCTACGGCCTGTCCGACAAGCCGGACATCGCCTACACCCTCGCCGGCCAGGCGGACATCGCCGCCGCCTGGGTGGGCCAGCTCGGGGTGGACCGAGTCGGTCTGCTGACCCATGACATGGGTGACACCGTGGGCGGTGAGCTGCTGGCCCGCACCCTCGAGGGCGGATGGGAGGTCGAGATCGCCGACCGGACCCTGACCAACGGCAGTATCTATCTGGAGTTGGCCCACCTAAGCGCCGGGCAGCACTTCCTCCTCGGGCTGCCCGACGAGCGGTTGGCGCCGCACGGACTGGAGGCGGCGGCGGTGACGGCCGGGGTGGTCGCCACCTACTCGGCCGACACCGTGGTCAGCATTTCGGAGACCGAGGCGCTGGGTGAGATGATCGCCCACCTCGACGGTCCCCTCCTGCTCCCCCGGCTCATCCGCTACATCGAGGAGCGCAGGCGCAACGAACGGCGCTTCACCGGAGCCATCGAGCGCCATCCGTCGCCCCTCTCGGTGGTGTGGGGGCGGGATGACCCCATCGCCGTACCGGCCATGACCGATGCCCTCGGCCGCGCCCGGCCCGACATCAGGCTCGAGGTCCTCGACGGTGTCGGCCACTACCCGATGGTCGAGGCGCCGGAACGGTTTCTGGCCGCCGTGCTGAGGTGAACCTCCGCGTCATCCGCTCTGCGACGAGCAGGGCGGCCGACCACCGCCATCAGACGGTGCAGAGCACCTCGCCGTGGAGCACGGCGAACCATCCGTCCGGCGATGCCGCCCATCGCCGCCAGGCGGCGGCGAACGAGCCCAGGTCCGCTCGGTCGGCGATCCCGCTCCCGAGGAGTTGGTCGGCCAGCGACGACTGGGTGAACCGGTCGGCCCACAGGCCACCCCACCACGCCCGCTCCTCCGGGGTGGCGAAGCACCAGGTGGACGCCGAGGCCACCACCGACGTGAACCCCACCCGCTGGGCCCAGTGCAACAGCCGGCGCCCCGCATCCCAGTTGGCCCCGTTGACCCGGGTCAGCGCCCCGTAGGCGTCAAGGGCGCGGTCGAGCTCCGCATCGGTGGGAAAGAAGCTCATGGCCGGGTAGTCACCGTCCCGGGCGGCGACGATCCCTCCCGGCCGGCACACCCTGGCCATCTCGACCAGGGCGGCCACCGGCTCTCCGACGTGCTGGAGGACCTGATGGGCATGGACGACATCCATGCTCGCGTCCTCGAACGGCAGGTCGAACAGGTTGCCCACTTCGAACGAGACCCCCGACCGGCCGGATGTCACAGCCAGGGCCCGCGCCTCGGCGATCACCGGTTCCGAGGCATCGATGCCCACCACCGCACCGGGGGCCAGCCGGTCGGCGAGGTCGCAGGTGATGGTGCCCGGGCCGCATCCCACGTCGAGCAGGGACATCCTGGGCCGGAGGTGGTCCAACAGGTATCCGGCGGAGTTCTCGGCCGTGCGCCACCGGTGGGACCGCAGCACGCTCTCGTGGTGGCCATGGGTGTAGGTGACATCGGGCATCGATCCAGCATGCGCCCCAGTTGGACCTATTGGAAAACAAGAATCCCCAATCGTGAATATAAGATGGACTTATGGCAGCTTCAGAGTGGCTGCGGACCTTCGTGGCCGTCTACCGGTCCGGGTCGGTCAGCGGGGGCGCGAGCCAACGCGGTCTGTCCCAACCGGCAGCCAGCCAGCAGATCGCATCGCTCGAGCGACGCCTCGGGTTCCCCGTGTTCAACCGGACACCGCACGGGGTCGAGCCGACCCGCCGCGGCCGGGAGCTGCTGGCCCGGGTGGCAGATTCTCTGGACCGTCTGGAGCAGGTGCTGGTCGGCCTGGAGACCGGGACGGAAGCTATTCCGACCCCGACCATCCGGGTCGGTTCGTCGGCGGAGTTCTTCTCCCACGCCGTGCTGCCCAGGGTCGGCCCGGGCACGCCCCTGGTGGCCCGGTTCGGCCCCGACGCCGAGATCGTCGACCTCCTGAGCCAGGGTGAGCTCGATGTGGCGGTGACCAGCACCACCCCGGGCCGACGGTCCCTGACCACAACGCCGATCGGCATGAATCGCTTCACCCTGGTCGGAGCGCCGGTGCTGGCACCGACCGCGCCCATTGCGTCCCTGTCGGAGCTCGGATCCTGGTTGGTGGGTAAACCCTGGGTGGCCTACAGCGCCGAGCTGCCCATGACGCGGCGATTCTGGCAGTCGGCGCTGGACCGGCCGTTCGGCGGGGACCTCTGTCTGGTCGCCCCCGACCTCCGCGCCGTGGCGTCGGCCGTGGAGCACGGGCTGGGGTTCAGCCTGCTCCCGGATTTCGTGTGCGCCGACGCCCTCGATCGCGGTGCCATTGTCGAGCTGCATCCGGTGGCCGAGGTGGTCCCCGGTGAGCCGTGGTTCGCCTGCACCCGCATCGCCGACCTCGATCGGGTGGCGCTCACCCGGTTCGTGGCCGACCTCGCCCACCCGGCCACCTTGCGGCCGGGTGCCTCCGACGTCAGCCGCTGACCCCCGGCACCGGGCGCCCGTCCTCGAGGTAGACGGTGGTGGTGGCACGCAGCGCCTGGCCGACGCGGCGCCCCACCGGACCGCTCAACCAGTCGGCGGCCTCGGCCGATGCGACCCACCGCAGCGCACCGATCTCGTCGTCCTGGAGCACGATTCCCTCCTCTGCGGTGACGTCGATCGAGCCGCAGTCGAACAAGAAGCGCAGGCCCCCGGGCCGTCGCGGTCGGGGCCGGAGGAAGTCCACGCAGGCCAGGCGGCCCGCGGTCACGGTGAGACCCGTCTCTTCGAGGACCTCGCGTCGGCACCCCTCCCAGGGGGACTCGCCGTCGGACTCGATCTGGCCCCCGGGGATGGTCCACCCGGATTTGTAGGTCGGCTGGAGGATCAACAGCAGCCCGGCACCGTTTCGGATGAGGGCGCCCGCCGAGGCAGGGACCCGGGGGAGCTCGAACGGGGCCACCGCGCCATCATCACCGAATTCGGGCCTCCGTGGTGCCACGATCGCATCATGTCCTCTCTATTCACGCATCTGCCGCACCCCTACATCGAGGAGCGCAGGGCCCGCGCCCCCGTCAAGGTGGCGGACCAGCTGGCCCACGACAACCGGGCCCGGCGCGTCAACTCGTGGTTGGCCCTCAAGATCACTGGAGCGGTCGGGACCATGTGGTGCGCCTATGCCTTCGCGGTATTGGCCCTGATCAGCCTGCCCGACGCCATCAAGGCCGGGCGGCCCGCGGTGATCTCGTGGATCGCCCAGACATTCCTGCAGTTGGTCCTGTTGTCGATCATCATCGTGGGCCAGAACATCCTGAGCGCCGCCTCGGACAAGCGCTCCGAGGCCACCTACAAGGACGCCGACGCCGTGCTCCACGAGGCGCTTCAGATCGAGAAGCACCTCGAGGCCCAGGACCAGGCCATCGAGAGGATCCTGGCCGCCGTGGCCGCCTCGAACCCGTCGGGCCCCACGAACCGCCCCGCCCCGCCCGGTCCGCCCGCCCCCAGCTGATCGCCCACCTCTGGAAGGGAGCGCCCATGGCCGCCGGAGGCGGAGCCTTCGGGTTGTCGCGCCTCTCGGCGATGCCCTAGACCCGGGCCATGTTGTCGAATCGGGTGTGATGCCCGATGAAGGCCAGGCGCTGCACGCCGGTGGGCCCGTTGCGATGCTTGGCCACGATGATCTCCGCCGTGCCCTGGCTATCCGTCGACTCGGGGTTGTAGATCTCGTCCCGATAGATGAACATGACCACGTCGGAGTCCTGTTCGATGGAGCCGGACTCCCGCAAGTCCGACAGCATGGGGCGTTTGTCCTGGCGCATCTCGAGCCCGCGCGAGAGCTGCGACAGGGCCACGACCGGCACCTCGAGCTCGCGGGCCAGGATCTTGAGGCCACGGCTGATCTCCGACACTTCGACCTGCCGGTTCTCTGCGCCATGGCGACCGGTCATCAGCTGGAGGTAGTCCACCACCACCAGACCCAGTCCCTCACGGCTCTTGAGCCGACGGGCCCGGGCCCGGATGTCCATCACCGTCAGGTTGGGATTGTCGTCGATGAAGATCGGCGCCTCGCTCATCCGGCTGATGGCGTTGCCCACCTTGGCCCAGTCGCCCTCGCGAAGATTGCCGGTGCGCATGCGGCTGGCGTCGACCCGCGACTCGGACCCGAGGAGGCGCTGCGTGAGCTCCATATGGCTCATCTCCAGCGAGAACAGCAGAGTGGGCACGTGCAGCTTGATGCCGGCATGGGCCACCATGCCGAGGGCGAAGGCGGTCTTTCCCATGGCCGGTCGCGCCCCGACCACGATGAGGTTGGACGGTTGCAGCCCGGAGAGCAACTCGTCGAGGTCGGTGTACCCGGTGGCCAACCCCGTGATCGAGTCGCCCTGCGCATAGAGCCGCTCGAGGTGGTCGAGGCCCTGGCCGAGCAGGTCCCGGAGCGAGGTCATCGAATCGACCACCCGGCGTTGGGCGACGTTGAACACCAGGCTCTCGGCCTTGTCGAGGACGTGGGAGACGTCGTCGGGAAGGCTGTAGCCGAGTTCGGTGATCTCGCCGGCTACCGAGACCAGCCCGCGCAGCAGGGCATGCTCCTCGATGATCCTGGCGTAGTAGTCGGCATTGCCGATCGACGGCGTGTTGGCCTGAAGGGAGACGAACACCGAGGGGTCGCCGATGGTCTCGAGCAGTCCACGGCGCCGGAGCTCCTCGGTCACCGTCACCCAGTCGGCCGGCTCCCCCTGGCTGAACAACGACGTGATGGCCTGGAAGATGTGGCCGTGTGACGACTTGTAGAAGTCCTCGGGCTTGCAGATCTCCATGGCCGAGGCGATGGCGTCCCGGGACAGGAGCATCGCCCCCAGGAGGGACTCCTCCGCCTCGAGGTTGTGGGGCGGGACCCGACCCGCAGGCATCCCGCCGCCCCCGTTGGGCAGGCGGCGGTGTCGCGTGTCGTCGAGAGCTTGCACCATGGTCCTTCAACCCTCGCCGAGTTGCCCTGTGGAGCGTAAGGGCCTCTTCTTGGGGATAGAGCCGTCCGAGGGTGTGGACGAGGCGTGGACAAGCGGGCATCGACTGCGGACAGGTCCGGACACGTCGTCATCATCCCTGCCGGTTGTGACGGTCAGGTGGATGCCGCCGGGCCGAGTTGCCTTCACGGCACCTCGAGACCCGGGCCCGACGATGCGCAGTGCGCTCCTGGTCAGCCTTCTGCGACGACGTTGACCGTCAGCTCGAAGACCACGCCGCCGACCAACTCGACCCGCACGTTGTGCTCCCCGACCGTCTTGATCGGCTCCGTGAGGATGAGGTCCTTGCGATCGATGACCGCTCCGGTCTGCGCCTCGACCTTGTGCACGATGTCGGCGGCCGACACCGATCCGAACAGCCGCTCGCCCTTGGCCCGGGCCGGCATGGTGATCGAATTGCCCACCAGGGTGCGGGCCACCGTCTCGGAGGACTCGCGGTCGCGGGCGTCGCGGAGGTCCCGCGACGTTCGCATGGCGGCGGCCTGACTCTCGACCCCGGCCGACGCCACGATGGCCTTCCCGGCCGGTAGCAGGTGGTTGCGGGCGAACCCACCCGAGACCTCGATGATGTCGCCCCGCTTGCCCACGCCGTCGATGTCGCTTCGCAGGAGGACCTTCATCTCAGCCCTCGCCCACGTCGAGGACGATCTCGTCCACCACGACCTCAGCCAGAGAGCCGTCCCCGGTGCCGGTGACCTCGAGGACCTCTTCGACCTCATCGACGACCACCGGCTCCCGGGGGGCGTCGTCGGCCAGCGCCGTCGAGGTGGCGTCGGCCGACAGCGAGCGCTCTTCGTCGCGTCCGCGCCGGCCGCCCGACCCACCCTGGCCCGAGTACCCGCCCCGGCCGCCACCGCGGCCGCCCGGTCGCTCCGTCGTGGTGCGCTGGGTGTAGGGGAGCAGCACCAGCTCGCGGGCCGTCTTGATGGCGATGGCCACGTCACGCTGGTGTTGAGTGCAGTTGCCCGAGACCCGACGGGCCCGGATCTTGCCCCGGTCGCTCATGTACTTGCGGAGCATGCCGACGTCCTTGTAGTCGACCCACTCCACCCGGTCCTTGCACAGGGCGCACGGCTTCTTCTTGATGCGCCGCCCCGTGTCCTTGGGGGTGCGCCTGGTGGTGCCTCCGCGATCATTGTTGCGCGCCATGACTAGAAGGGCTCCTCGCTGTATCCGTATCCCTGGGGCTCGGCGGCTGGAGCCGCGCTGCCGCCGGTCGACGGCCCTCGGCCGCCTCCCTGGGGCCCACCGTCGCCGGGTCCCCGGCGCTCGTTCTTGGTCACCTGGGCCGTGGCCCAGCGGATGCTCGGGCCCACCTCGTCGGCCACCACCTCCACTTTGGACCGCTTGTCACCGTCGGGCGTCTCCCAGCTGCGCTGGTCGAGCCGGCCGGTCACGATGACCCGCGAGCCCTTGGTCAGGCTCTCGGCGGCGTTCTCGGCCATCTCGCGCCAGCACACCACGTCGAAGAAGGAGACCGCCTCCTCCCACTCCTGGGTCTGGCGGTTCTGCCACCGGCGATTGACGGCCAGACCGAAGCTGGCCGTGGCCTGACCGGTGTTGGTGAAGCGGAGCTCCGGGTCGCGGGTGATGTTCCCCACCAGGGTGATGGCGTTTCCGGGGGCCATGGCTCAGCCCTCCCGACCACTGGTGGCCGCGGCGGCGGCACGTCGGCCGGCCACCTTGTCCGGCAACCGGATCACCTTGTGGCGCAGCACCTCGTCGGCCAGGACGAAGACACGCTCCATGTCGGCCACCGCCGCGGGCTCGGCGGTCAGCTCGATGACCACGTAGTAGCCCTCGCGCTTGTGCTGCAGCTCGTAGGCGAAGGTCCGCCGGCCCCAGCGCTCGACGCGGCCGGGGTTCCCGCCCTTGGCCCTGAGGGCGTCGAGCCCCCGGTCGAGGACGCCGTTCACCGCTGCCTCATCGGCGCCGGTGTCGAAGATGACCATGGTTTCGTAGGGCCGCATCAGCGGCTCACCTCCCTCTGGATCGGGCGACGGAGCACCCGAGCCCCACGACGTGGGGCAGGTCGGAACGGGAGGGCCACCATCGGGTGGCCCCAACAACCCCCGTACCCTACCGGCAATCCCGGGGTCGTCGGGACCGGGAGGGGCGGCCCGGCGGCTCACCCATCCTCAGTGGTAGACCTCGGCGTCGGCAGGAAACGCCCCCGAACGCACGTCGGCGGCGTAGGCGGCCATGGCCGCCACGGCGTCCGCGCCGAGGTCCGCGTAGCGGCGGACGAACTTCGGTGCCGTGTCGTTGAACCCGAGCAGGTCGTGGAAGACGAGCACCTGGCCGTCACAGGCCGGGCCGGCCCCGATCCCGATGGTGGGCACGTCGATGGACTCGGTGATGGCAGCGCCCACCGATTCGGGAACCCCCTCGATGACCACGGCGAAGCAACCGGCAGCCACGATGGCCTTGGCGTCGACTGTCAGGGCATGGGCGGCGGCGTCGTCCCGGCCCTGGACCCGGTAGCCGCCCATGGCGTTGACCGATTGGGGCGTGAGGCCGAGGTGGCCCATGACCGGAATCTCCGCCGCCACCAACGCCTCGATCATCGGCACCCGGTTGGAGCCGCCCTCCAACTTCACCGCCTGGGCGCCGGCCCGGATGAGGGTGGCGCCATTCCGCACGGTGTCGACCCGGTCCAGGTGGTAGCTCATCCACGGGAGATCGGCCACGATCATGGGCTCGGGCCTGGCCCTGGCCACCGCCGCGGTGTGGTGGGCCATGTTCTCCATGGTCACCTGCAATGTGTCCCGGTAGCCCAGGACGTTGTTGGCCACCGAGTCGCCGACCAGGATGAGGTCCACCCCGGCGGCGTCGGCGATGCGGGCCCCGGGAGCGTCGTAGGCGGTCACCATCACGAGCGGCGCATGACCGGCTCGTCGCTTGGCGGCGCGCAACTTCGGAACGGTGACCGGCGCGGACCGGGTCTCGGGCATGGGAATCCTCCTGATCGACCGTCCAGCGCCATGAGGCTGCCGGCGGCATGGGCGGTGGCCGCTCGCCACCGCGGAGTACAGCGCACTGCCACCCTCAGCGTAGTGGGCGACCCGCCGGAAGGGAATGCCCGCGCAGGACCGAGCCGCCTCCGGGGAGGTCAGCCGGCCGGGTCAGGACCCGGGCTGGGTGGCCGTGCGACCCCGAAGCGACTTGCGGGCCACGGCATCCACTCCGGCCCCGGCCGGGTACATCCGAGCCAGGTGGTTCCACGAGCATCCGACGCACACCTCGATCACGTAACAGACCACCGGCTCCTTGCGTCGCCAAAAGCGCGCCAGCTCGGTCTGCGTGGCCACACACCGGCCCCCGGGCGGGAGTCTCGAACCGAACACGAAGGTGACATCGACGAGGTCGGCATCCTCGCAGATGGGGCACCGGTCGCCGGAAGGCCGGCCCAGGTTGCGGGCGGCGCGGAGGAGCTCGGGGTGGGCGTCGCACACGTCGAGGCGGGAGAGCCGGCCCTTGCGGAACTCACGAATGACCGCGTTGCGGGCGAGCAGGTACTCGACGCGTCCCCCGGTGGGGGAAGTCTGCACTCCCTCGAGGGCTCCAGGTCGGAAGCTCACTCCGCCAAGGGTAACCCCTCGCCGATCCCGAGACACCCGACCGGCCGGTTGAGTGCCCGGCTTGAGACGCAGGGTGACCGGCGGGTCGGCGGGTGTTGTTCTGCGACCGATATATTGCATTGATATATCGATCTGATATATCGTCTGAGGTATGCAGTTTGTGAACACGCCACCGCCGGCCGGCCGGGGGCCGTCCCGCACGGTGTGGGCATCTCCTCCAGGGCCGGCCTCCTGAGATGCTCGACCTGGCCATACTGGGCCTCCTCCACGAGCAGGAGCTGCACGGGTATGAGATCCGCCGGCGGCTCCGCGACGAGTTGGGCCTGTTCGCCAACATCTCGTTCGGATCGCTCTATCCGGCGTTGTCCCGGCTCGAGGGCTCCGGTGCCGTGGCCGTCACCGAATCGGCCGGCCCGGCCACGGTGGCCGTTCCCATGCCGTCCACCGGCTCCATCAGTGGCGACCGGGCGGGGCTCCGGGCCCGCCGGGCCGGCACACCCCGCGGCACCAAGCGGTCGCGCAAGGTCTACCGCATCACCGACCACGGCCGGGCCCTCTTCGAGCAACTCCTCGACGCGGAGGAGCCGGCCGGCACGGACGATGCCCGGAGCTTCGGCCTCCGATTGGCGTTCGCGCGCCACCTGGCGCCCCAGGCCCGGCTGTCCCTGCTCGAACGGCGTCGCGGGCAACTGACCCGGCGACTGGCCACCGACAGGGTGCGCGCCGCCGGGGAGAGCCTCGACGTCTACACGCGCTCGCTGGCCGAGCACAGCACCGAGGCCACCCAGCACGACATTGCGTGGCTCGACCGCCTCATCGAGTCCGAACGACAGAAGCAGGCAGCACTCCGATCCGAGACCCGTGGTCCCCGGAGCGGGAACGCCATGACAGCAGTGAAGGGAACCAATCCATGAGCACCATCCGAGTGGCCATCGCCGGCATCGGCAACTGCGCCAGCTCCCTCGTCCAGGGAGTCGAGTACTACCGGGATGCTGACCCAGCCGACACGGTCCCCGGGCTCATGCACGTGGTTCTCGGTGGCTACCACGTCGGCGATCTCGAGTTCGTGGCGGCCTTCGACGTCGACGCGGCCAAGGTCGGGACCGATCTGGGCAAAGCCGTCTTTGCCGGGCAGAACAACACCATCCGCTTCGCCGCCGTGGGGGAACTGGGTGTGACCGTCCAGCGGGGACCCACCCTCGACGGGTTCGGCAAGTACTACCGCGAGACGGTCGAGGAGTCGCCGGCCGAGCCCATCGATGTGGTGGCCGCCCTGAGAGACTCCGGGGCCGACGTCCTGGTCAGCTACCTCCCCGTCGGCTCCGAGCAGGCCCAGCGCTTCTATGCCGACGCCTGCCTGCAGGCGGGTGTGGGCTTCGTCAATGCCATCCCCGTGTTCATCGCCTCCGACCCGGAATGGGCCCGCAGGTTCCGCGCCGCCGGGCTGCCCATCGTGGGTGACGACATCAAGAGCCAGGTGGGCTCGACCATCGTCCACCGGATCCTCACCCGCCTGTTCGAAGACCGCGGTCTCGCTCTCGACCACACCTACCAACTCAACGTGGGCGGCAACATGGACTTCAAGAACATGCTGGAGCGGGATCGGCTGGAGTCAAAGAAGGTGTCGAAGACCCAGGCGGTCACCAGTCAGATCGAGCACGGCACACTGCCGGCCGACGACGTTCACATCGGACCCTCCGACCATGTCCCGTGGCTCCACGACCGCAAGTGGGCCTACATCCGGATGGAGGGACGCAACTTCGGCGACGTCCCCCTGAACCTCGAGCTCAAGCTCGAGGTCTGGGACTCTCCCAACTCCGCCGGCGTGATCATCGACGCGGTGCGTTGCGCCAAGCTGGCCCTCGACCGGGGCATCAGCGGACCCCTGCTCGGACCGTCGGCCTACTTCATGAAGTCGCCGCCCGTCCAGTACCACGACGATGTGTGCCACCAGATGGTGGAGGCCTTCGCCGACGGCGATCCCGGTCCCGTCTGGCCCGAGGACTGACTGAGCCGGCACGAGTTGGCGCCGGCGGAGGACCCCTCCCCAGCCAACGCCCCGGAGGTGTGGATCAGGACTGCTCCCGCCACCATTCCGTGAGCCGCTTCCGTGCCTCCTCCTCGCCCAGCGGGCCCTCTTCGAGCCGGAGCTCCAACAGGAAGGCCAGGGCCCGTCCCACCTGGCGACCGGGGCCCAGTCCCAGCTCCTCCATGACCTGGGTGCCGTCGAGGTCGGGGCGGATGGCGTCCAGCTCCTCCTGTTGGCGGAGGTCGGCTATGCGGGCCTCGAGCTCGTCCATGCGGCGGCCCAAGGCCTTGGCCTTGTTGGCGTTGCGGGTGGTGCAGTCGCTTCGGGTGAGCTCGTTGAGGCGATCGAGGAGGGGGCCGGCGTCCCGCACATAGCGTCGGACGGCCCGGTCCGTCCAGCCCAGCTGATAGGTATGGAAACGCAGGTGGAGCTGGACCAGTTCGGTCACCACTTCCACCTCGTCATTGGGATACCGCAGGGCCTGCATGCGGTTGCGGGTCATCCGGGCACCGACCACCTCGTGATGGTGGAAGGTCACTCCCCCGTCGACGAAGGCCCGGGTCTTGGGCTTGCCCACATCGTGGAAGAGGGCGGCCAGGCGAAGCAGTCGGTCCGGGGACGTCTTGTCCACCACCGCCAGGGTGTGGGCCAGCACGTCCTTGTGGCGGTGGATCGGGTCCTGCTCGAGGGAGAGACCCGGCAGCTCGGGAAGGAACTCCTCGGCCAGTCCGGTCCGCACCACGAACCAGAGCGCCACTGAGGGCACCGGCACCATGACGATCTTGTCCAGCTCATCGCGGATCCGCTCAGCCGACACGATGGAGAGTCGCTGGTGGCCGACCCGGATCGCCTCCACCAGTGGAGGGTCCGGCTCCAGCTCGAGCTGGGCCACGAACCGGGCCGCCCGCAGCATGCGCAGCGGGTCGTCGGCAAAGGACACCTCGGGGTCGAGCGGCGTACGCAGGCGTCGGGCAGCCAGATCGGCCAACCCGCCGAACGGATCGATGAGTTCCAGCTCCGGGAGACGGAGGGCCATGGCGTTGATGGTGAAGTCCCGGCGGGCGAGGTCGTCCTCCACCCGGTCCCCGAAGGCCACCTCGGGCTTGCGGGAGTCGGGGCGGTAGGCCTCGGCCCGGTGGGTGGTGATCTCGTAGACCTGGTCACCGCGCCGGCAGCCGATGGTGCCGAACCGCTTCCCCTGGGTCCAGACGGCGTCGGCCCAACCGGCCACCAGTGCCTCGATGGCATCGGGCCGGGCGTCGGTGGTGAAGTCGAGGTCGTGCCCCCCATCGACCACCGGGGCGCCCCCATCGGCCACGATGGCGTCACGAACCGAACCCCCCACCAGGTACAGGCGGTGACCGTCCGACCGGAACCGGTCGGAGAGGTCGGCGGTGGCCTCCACCAATGGTTGCAGCCGTTCGGGGAGCACGCCGCCGAGGGTAGTGCGACTGGCGTAGGCTGCCGTCCGAAGTGGATCGGGAACGAGGCAGCCTGTGCCCCAGTGGCAGCCGCCCCCGGGCCGGCGTGCCATTCGGGGACGGGCCCGCCCCGATCATCGGGGTGGAACGGCGTAGCGCCCGGCCGCGGTCGGTGACCCGGACAGGCGGGCGCCGCCGACAGACACCCGGCGTGGGGCTTGCCATGCTGGCCGGGTTGCTGTTGCTGACCCCGGGCGTCGCCGCCGCAGGACCGGGATCCCCGGCGGGCAGGGAGGTGGCGGCGTCGGCGTCGGCCGGCACTCCGTTCCCGCTCACGCTGGTGTCCCAGACACCGTGGGTGACTCCGGCCCAGAACTTCGACCTGCAACTTCGGCCCGGGACCTCGATCCCGCCCGCCCAGCTGGGGGTGTCGGTGTCCGTCTACGGCTGCCTCTCCAGCGTGTCGGGCTTCGACCAGTCGGTGTCCGCGTCGGGACCGCAGGGAGCGCCGATCTCCTCCACCCGGGCGCCGCTGGCCCTCAGTGGCCTGCCGACCGTCGGCCCCGGCGTGTTCGACCTCAACATGCCCGTCAAACCGGGGGGCACATCGGGTCCGGCGCCGGCCGGCACGTTCACCATCGCCCTCAGCTCCAGCGGCGGGCAGTGCGGCATCTACCCCTCGGCGGTCTACCCGGTCAAGGTGCAGCTGGTGAGCACGCCGACCGGCCAGCCCATCAGCAGCTTCACCACCCACCTGGTCTACGCCGACACCGCGGCCGACACCCAGAAGCTGAGACTGGCGGTGGTCCTGCCCGTGCAGACGGCGTCGACCCCGGCGGCGTCGCCCACCCCGGCCGAGCTGCGGGCCGACCCGTCCGCCGCCCTGCAACCGCCGTCGGCCCGGGCCACCTCGGCCATCACCGGCCTGGTCACCACTGTGGCTACCCAGCACCCCCGGGTTCCCCTGACCCTCGAGGCCAGCCCCCAGACCCTCGCCGCCCTGTCGGGCTCGGGCCACCAGCCCACCGTGAACCAGCTGACCGCCCTGGCGGTGACCCCGTCCGTCCACCAGTTCGCCTCGTCCCCTTTCACCCCGGTCAACGCCCAGGGCTTGGTGGCCGGCGGCCTGAGCAGCGAGCTGGCGCTCCAGGTCTCCCGCGGATCTCAGGTCCTCGCCGCCGACGGCATCCACCCACCGGCACCTCCGGCCGGCACGACCGGGCCGCTCGGCACCTGGTTCGCCAGCGACGGGCTGGACGCCGCCACCCTCACCCAGTTACAGGCAGACGGCTACGCCCAGCTCGTCCTGCCCGCGGGCAGTGTGACGTCGGCGCCGACCAACGGATCCACCGCCGTCCCCTTCGACGTCAGCTCGAGCCGGGGTGCGGCGACCCCGGCCGTCGCCGCCAACGCCGATCTGACGGCGCGTTTCACCGGTGCGCCGGGCAACCCGGTCCTGGCCGCCCACCAGCTGGTGGCCGAGGTGGCCCAGATGTACTACGAGAAGCCCAACGACAGCTCGCCCCGGGGGCTGGTGGCGATGGCCCCGTCCGGTTGGGCTGACGACCCGGTGTTCGCCGACACCTTGTTGACGGCCCTGACAGAGAACCCGATCATCCTGGCCACCACGACCGCCGACCTCTTTGCCACCCTTCCCGCCGGCAGCTGCCGCACTGGATGCCGACCGACTGCGACCGCCGTCTCGGGCGCCCTGCCCGTGGCCGCGGTCCGCAACCAACGCCAGCGGGTCAACGGCTTCGCCTCGGCGGCGCCGAGCGCCACCAGCGTCACCACCCAGCTCGGTGACCTGGTACTGGCGGCTGAGTCGGAGCTGCTCCGACCCGGCCAGCAGTCGGCGGTGCTGCGCAACGCCGGTGCCGCCGTTGACGCCCAGTTGGCCCAGTTGGTGGTGGCCGGCGACCCGGTCACCCTGACCTCGGCCCGGGGCACCGTCCAGGTGACGGTCATCTCGTACGCGAACTACCCGGTGACCGCGTCGCTGACCCTGACCAGCGACAAGTTGCTCTTCCCCAACGGGACCGCCGAGTGGACCTTTCAATGGACCAGGGCCGACCCGCTGATCGGGTCCGGATCCGGACACATCAACATCGTGCCGGTCACCGTGCAGGCCCGGGCGTCCGGCACGTCCCGGGTCACGGTGGTCATCCGCTCCCCGGTGGGCGGGCTCACCCTCTCCACCGGCCAGGTGAGCGTGCGGTCCACCGCCACCTCGCTGGTGGGCATCCTCTTGTCCCTGGGGGCGGTGCTGGTGCTGGCCGTGTGGTGGGTGCGCACCTCGAGGAAGCGGCGGGCCGGGCGACGGGACCATCCCGTGACCAAACCGGCCCCGGCGGAGACCGGGTGACCGGGGTGGAGATCGATGGGCCCCCGGACGTAGGAAGGACCAGCAGTCGGCGCCTGGCCGGCGCCACCGCCGGCATGGCCGTCGGCACCACCATCTCGAGGATCACCGGGGTGGGCCGCATCATCGCCCTGGCCACCGCGCTCGGTGGGGCCGGGTTCGCCGACGCCTACAACCTGGCCAACACCACCCCCAACATCATCACCGACATCGTCATCGGCGGCGTCCTGTCGGCCACCTTCGTCCCGGTGTTCGTCGACCGTCTCAGCACCCGGCGGAGCCAAGAAGCCTGGGAGGCCATCTCGGCGGTGGTCACGGTGACGATCGTCATCCTCGTGGTCACCTCGGTGGCGTTCTTCCTCTTCGCCCCCAACATCATCGACCTCTACACGATCACCAACCACCACGCCGACGTGCATCAACAGCAGCAGGTGGCCACGTTCCTCCTGCGCTGGTTCGTCCCCCAACTGGCCTGCTACGGCCTGATCGCCCTGTTCACCGCATTGCTGAACGCCCGCAACAAGTTCGCGGCGCCGATGTTCGTCCCCATCGCCAACAACGTGGTGGTGATCGCGGTCCTGCTGTGGTTCCACGCCCTGGTCCCCAATCCCAGCCTGGCCACCATCGACGCCAACCATCGCGGCCTGGTACTGCTGGGCATCGGCACCACCCTCGGGGTGGTGGTGCAGGCGGCCCTGCTGGTCCCCTCGTTGCTGCGGGCCGACCTGCACGTCCGGTTCCTGTGGCGACCGGCCCACGAGGCCATGCGCACCATCACCCGCCTGGCCGGTTGGACCTTCGGTTGGGTCGTGGCCAGCCAGGTGGCGCTGGTCATCGTCCTGGCCCTGGCCGACGGGGCCAAAGTGCCTGGGGCGGTGTCGGCCTACACCTACGCCTACACGTTCTTCCAACTCCCCTTCGGGGTGGTGGCCGTTTCGGTGATGAGTGCGGTGACCCCGTCGCTGGCGGCCCGCTGGGCGCGTCGTGACATCGTGGCCTTCCGCCACCGGATGGCCTTCGGCCTGCGGGGCATCCTGGCCATCATCATCCCCTCGGCGGTGGGCATGCTGATCCTGGCCCACCCCCTCATCGACCTGATCCTGCTGCACGGCCCGGAGACACCGGCCGCCGCCGACTCCACCGCGGCCACCTTGGCCATGTTGTCGTTGGGCCTCCCTGGCTTCTGCACCTTCCTCTATATGGTGCGGGTCTTCCAGGCCATGCAGGACACCCGCACCGCGTTCCGTCTCTATCTGGTGGAGAACGTCATCAACATCGTCCTGGCCGTGCTGCTGGTGGGGCCGTTGGGCGTACGGGGCCTCGGCCTGTCCCTCTCGATCGCCTACTCGGTGGCCGCCCTGTTGGCGCTGTCGGTGGTCCGGCGGCGGGTGGGAGGCCTCGGCGGGGACGACCTCACCACCCCGGTGAAGCGGGTGCTGGGGGCCTCGGCGGTGATGGCGGTGGCCACGGTGTTGGCCGTCAATGTCTCGGGCGCCACCTCGGGGGTCGGACTGCTGGCCCGAGTCGTGCTGGCCCTGGTGGTCGGCGCCCTCGCCTACGGCGCCACCGCTGCGGTCCTCGGGGCCCGCCAGGATCGCCGGACCATGGGGGAACGGGCCGCCAGGGCGGCCACCGGCGCCCGATCCTCCGCTCCCCCGCCGAACGGCGACCCGAACGGGCCCGACACTCCCTCCGGGGGACCGTTCCATGACAGACTCGACGATCACTCGACCCAACCGCCGTACCGCCATCTGCGTCCGGTGAGCATCCGGCCGGAGGACGAACCGGAACCGGGGGGCGAGACCCAGCCGGGGCACGATGAGGAGGACTTCGATGGCCCGAATACGGGTGGTAACTGACAGCGCCTGTGATCTGAACGCCGACCTGGCCGCCGAACGGGGCCTGACCGTCGTTCCGCTGTCCATCCGCTTCGGCTCCGAGGAGTTCGTCGACGGATCCACGCTCTCCACGGACGACTTCTGGGCCCGGTGCGCCGCCAGCCCGGTCCTGCCCGAGACCTCGGCGCCATCCCCCGGTGCCTTTCAGGCCGCCTTCGCGGCCGCCGCCGACGACGGGTACGACGGGGTGCTCAGCATCAGCCTGTCGGCCGGGGTGTCCGCCACCTACCAGGCCGCCGTCACCGCAGCCAAGACGGTGGAGGAACGCATCCCGGTCCGCACCATCGATTCCCGGTCCATGACCATGGGTCAGGGGCTCATGGCCCTCGACCTGGCGGAGCTGGCGGCCGGTGGCGCCGCCCTCGACGAGTTGGCCGCCCGGGCCGAACACCTCATCCCCCGCACGCGGGTGTTCGGGTTGGTGGACACCCTCGAACATCTCGAGAAGGGTGGTCGGATCGGGGGGGCCCGGGCCCTTCTGGGCTCGCTCCTTTCGATCAAGCCGGTGGTCACCCTGGTCGACGGCGTGGTGGCCGAGGAGTCGAAGCAGCGCACCCGGAGCCGTTCGCTGCGCTACCTGGCCGACAAGGCCAAGACGGCGGCCCCACTCAGCCGACTGGCGGTGTGCAACGGCGCGGCCACCGACATCGACGAATTCCTCGAGATGATCGAGGGCGTACAGACCCAGCACCCACTGGTGGTGGTCGACCTCGGCCCGGTGGTCGGCACCCACACGGGCCCGGGCACCATCGGCGTGTGCATGGTGGCGCCGGACTGACACCCGACGGCCAAGCCGCCGGGTGCATCGTCGCAGGTGCACCGGCAGGACATGGGGTCCGCCGGACTATCCTCGCAGCATGGATCCGAAGCCCGAATCTCCTGCTTCACGCCTTCCCGGCTCGAGTGCCCTCGGCGATCTGCCCACTCGCGGCGCCGATCTGATCGACACGCTGGTCGCCCTCCTGCGGGACAAGGCGGTCCGCCCGCTGACGCTGGCCACCCGGGCGGTGGTGTTCGGGATCATCATCTTCGCCGCCAGCGTGGTGACGGTGACCCTGCTGTCGATCACCCTCATCCGGCTCCTCACCGTCTATGTGTTCAACGGCCGAGTGTGGCTGTCGGACCTGGTGGTGGGGGCGGTCTTCGTCATCGCCGGCATCGTGGCCTGGAGCCAGCGGTCCGAACCCGCCGCCTCCTCCGAGGGTGCGGCATGACCGAGTCCCGGCAGGTGGTGATCATCGGATCGGGGCCCGCCGGCCTGACCGCTGCCATCTACGCGGCTCGAGCCCAGCTGGCCCCGTTGGTCATCGAGGGCGAGCCGTCGTCGACCAGCGACCAACCGGGCGGGCAGCTGATGCTGACCACCGACGTGGAGAACTACCCGGGGTTCGTCAGCGGCATCATGGGGCCCGAGCTGATGTCCGCCTTCAGGGAGCAGGCCGCTCGATTCGGGGCCGACTACGTCACGGCCAAGGCGTCGCGGGTGGACCTGTCCCGGCGGCCCTTCAGCGTGTGGGTGGGCGACCCCGACGCCGAAGAGCCGACCTATTCCGCCGAGTCGTTGATCATCTCCACCGGGGCGCAGTCGCTCATGCTCAATGTCCCCAACGAGGAACGTCTGGTCGGATACGGGGTGTCCACCTGTGCGACGTGCGACGGATTCTTCTTCCGCCAGCGCGACATCGCCGTGGTGGGGGGTGGCGACTCCGCCCTCGAAGAGGCCTTGTTCCTCACCCGGTTCGCGGACAAGGTCACCGTCATCCACCGACGCGGCGAGCTACGGGCCTCCAAGGTGATGCAGCAACGGGCGTTCAAGAATGACAAGATCGAATTCCTGTGGAACACCTCGGTAGTCGACGTGCTCGGCGACACCACCGTCAGCGGGCTGCGGGTCCGGGACAATCAGAGCGAGGAGGAGTCCGACCTCAAAGTGGCCGGGCTCTTCGTGGCCATCGGCCACGAGCCCAACACCTCGCTATTCAAGGGCCAGCTCGAGATGGAGGAGAACGGGTACCTCCGCACGTTCGACGGGACGCGGACCAACGTCGACGGTGTGTTCGCCTGCGGTGATGTGCAGGACCACCGCTACCGCCAGGCCGTCACCGCGGCCGGCTCCGGTTGCATGGCCGCCCTCGATGCCGAGCGCTGGCTGGAGGACCAGGCGGCGGCCCGATGAGCAGTCCCTCGGGGCCGAGGATCCGGGGCGCCCGATCCCGCCCGATCACCAGCGTGCAGAGGGTGGGCCTCCCCAACCGGGGACGGACGATGTGACCATGCCACCACCGCCGACGGGAATGCGCACGACCCCGCGGGGGTTGACCTAGCGTGTCCCAGTCAGGGACCTCGAGGCAGGGCCCGCAGACCGGGCAGGAGGAACAGCCGTCATGAGTGAGAAGATCACAAACCTGAGCGACGCTAGCTTTGACGAACATGTCAAGTCGTCGGACGTTCCGGTGCTGGTGGACTTCTGGGCGGAGTGGTGCGGCCCGTGCAAGATGATCGCCCCGGTGCTCGAGGAGATCGCATCCGAGCAGGCAGGCAAGCTCGGGATCGCCAAGCTCAACATCGACGACAACCTCGACATCACGAGACGGTTCGACGTCATGAGCATTCCGACCCTGATCCTGTTCAAGGACGGCGAGCCGGCAGCCCGGATCGTCGGAGCCAAGGGCAAGGGCCAACTGCTCCAGGAGCTTTCGGCCCACCTCTCGTAGGGAGGGCCCTCCTTCGTCGGGCTCCGCTGCGCTGGTCACCGGGGGTCCCCCGGGCCGCATGCCCGGTGTGAGCCCGGACCAGGGGATCCGGCTCGATGTCGGCGACTCCGGACCGGCCACCGCCGACGTCCAGCGGCGCCTCCGACAGCTCGGGTTCTCGACCGGCATCGACCCGGAAGGCTCCTACCAGGTCGGGACCAGGGCCGCCGTCCAAGCGTTCCAGCACCGGCGGGGGCTGCGTGTCGACGGGGTGTGCGGCGTCCAGACGTGGTCCGCCCTGGTCGAGGCGGGGCGAAGGCTCGGTGATCGCTTCCTCTACCGCCGGACCCCGATGCTCCGGGGCGACGATGTGGCTGAACTGCAGCAGCGGCTCAGCGCCCTCGGTTTCGACACCGGGCGGGTGGACGGCATCTTCGGCGACCTGACGTCAGCCGCGCTGGGGGAGTTCCAGCGAAACGTGGGGCTGCCCGTCGACGGGATCGCCGGGGCCTCGACGGCTTCCGAGCTCCTTCGCTTCGGAACCCGTCACGACGACACCGAGTTGGTCACCTCGGTGCGGGACCGGGAGCGGCTCCGCCAGTCACCACGGACGCTGGCCGAGCAGCGGGTGGCCATCGGGGAGGAGGGCGGGCTCGACGCCACCGTGGCCGCGCTGCGACGCCTGCTGGTCGCTCACGGGGCCGTGGTGACGACCCACCACCACCCCGACGGGTCCATCCAGGCCTCGGAGGCCAACGCCGCCGGGGCCGAGGTGTACATCGGACTGCGCCTCGACGCCGGGCCGCGCCACTGCTCGACGGCCTACTACGCCGGCTACCGGTACTCCTCCCCGGGGGGCCGGCGCCTCGCCGAGCTCCTCCAGGACAGGATGTGCGCCTCCCTCGACCTCCCCGACGGCGGGAGCCGGGGCATGGCGTTGCCGCTCCTCCGGGAGACCCGCATGCCCGCGGTCATCTGCCAGGTCAGCCCGGCCACGGTCGTGGTGGAGCAGTCGCCGGTGATCGCCCGGGCCGTCGTCGACGCTCTGGCCGAATGGGCGGGGACCCCCTGGGACTAGATTCCACTCCCCCACCGTCAACCTCTACCTGATTCCCGGGTCTGGACGTAATCCACAACGTCATGCACAGGTTGTGGATTACGCTCTACCGAGGGTTCAGGGATCGAATACCACTGAGAGTGACTCAAATACCCCAATAATAGGGTTATGTTAGGTCTCGGTCACTATACGTGGTTGTCCTCAGACCGTCCGCACTTCAGTTCTGCCCACCATCAACTTGTAGATCCGCTCGAGGTCCTCAAGCGTGGCGAACTCGACCACCACCTTGCCGCGCTTGGACGTGAGGTCCACCTTGACCCGTGTATTGAGGTGTCCGGACAACAGCTCCTCCAATTCCAGGATGCCGGGCGGAGGCAGGCGCCGCTCAGCAGCCGAGCCCGAACCGGCCCCGTTGGCTCCCCTCGAAGCCGGGTCTGCTCCCCCGTCCGCCCCCATCTCGCCCTCCAAGGCATGGGCGCGCATCAACTCTTCGACGGCCCGCACGGTCAGCCCGTCGGCAACGATGGACTTGGCCAGCACCTCTTGATAGCCGCGGTCCGGGGTCCCGAGCAGTGCCCGAGCATGACCGGGCGTGATCTGCCCTTCTGCCAGGAGACGCTGGACGCCGGCGGGCAACTGCAGCAGCCGGAGGGTGTTGGTCACCGAGGTCCGGCTCTTGCCCACCCGGGTCGCCACCTGGTCGTGGGTGTGTCCGAACTCCTCGATCAACTGCTGATAGGCGGCTGCCTCCTCCAGGGCATTGAGGTCCTGCCGGTGAAGATTCTCGACAAGGGCCTGCTCGAGGCTCTCGGTCTCGCTCGAGGTCTGCACCAGCACGGGGATGGTCTGGAGCCCCGCCCGCCGGGCCGCCCGCCAGCGACGTTCGCCGGCGATCAACTCGAAATCGTCGGCCGCCTCGCTCCCGATCTGGCGAACGAGAACAGGTTGCAGTATCCCGAGCTCCTTGATCGAGGCAGCCAGCGAGGACATCGTCTCGTCATCGAAGTTGACCCGCGGTTGGCGCGGGTTGGGCTTGATGCTCCCGATCGGAACCTCCCGCAAGGCCGACGATCGGTCGCCGACCACCTCGTTGGGAATGAGGGCACTCAGTCCCTTCCCCAGCCCGCTACGACGTGCCACCGCTGACCTCCTTGGCTAGTTCCCGATAGGCGATGGCCCCGCGCGACACAGGATCGAAAGCAGTGATTGGTTGACCGAACGAGGGTGCCTCGGACAGCCTCACCGTCCGCGGGATCACGTTCCGGCACACCTTGGACCCGAAGTGCAGCCGAACCTCTTCCGCCACCTGATCGGACAACTTGGTGCGAGCGTCGTACATGGTGAGCACGATGGTCGAGATATCCAGGTTGGGATTGAGGTTGGACGCCACCAGATGCACGTTGCGCATCAGTTGGCTCAGACCTTCGAGGGCGTAGTACTCGCACTGGATCGGCACCAGTACCTCGTCGGCAGCAGCCAACGCGTTAACAGTGATCAGGCCCAGGGACGGGGGACAGTCGATCAGCACGTAGTCGAAGTCCTCCAGAACCGACTCGATGGACTTCTTGAGCTTCAACTCTCGACTGAAGGCAGGCACCAGTTCGATTTCCGCTCCGGCCAAGGCAATGGTGGCCGGAGCCACGAACAGGTTCTTCATGCTGGTGGGCTCGACGCAGTCCTCCAGGGAGGAGTCCCGCATCAACACGTCATACATCGAGAGCTCGAAGTTTCGGGCATCGATACCCAGACCGGTGGTGGCATTTCCCTGTGGGTCCAGATCGATGACCAGGACTCGGAATCCGAGCTCGGCCAGGGCGGCGCCGAGGTTCACCGAGGTGGTGGTCTTGCCCACACCGCCCTTCTGATTGGCCACGGCCATCACACGGGGCAGGGCGTTGCCCGAGGCAGCCTGGGGCTCCAGGTCGGGCTCATCCGATTGACTGTTGGGTGCCGGGTCATCGGATTGCGCCTGCTTGATCGGAACGGACAGGGCGTCGGCCGGCTGAGAGTCCACGGGCTGCGCCACCTCGAGCGGCTCGCTGACCGAATCGACGTGCTCCACCACCGCCGGAGCGGGTCGGGAACCCTCGACCTCTGACCGTTCCCGTTCACTGGTCGGACGCCCCTCGGCTGTTGGCGGCAGCACGTTGTCCAGCTCGGCGTGGGCGGTGGCCACATCGGAAATCGTCTCCCGGAACCGCCGGGTAGGCGACTGGACGGCCGGCGCAGCGGGTGGCTCTGTGTTCGCGGCCGGCTCCGTGTCGCCAGGACCGTCAGGATCAGGCGAGTCAGACGGGGGAGGGCCGATCAGCGTAACCGCCCCGCGCTCACTCGGATCGGCCGAGCCGGGATCCTCAACATCCTGGGGCAAGGACCTATTACGACCTCGACGACGGCCGCGCACTATCGTCTCATCAAGTCGGCAGGCTTCAAGGCCTTCATCCTCCCCTGCTGTGAGATCCAGGTCAAGCCTTTCAAGGAATGTTTCACGTGAAACCCTCTGCCTTCTCGCTACCGTGGGTACGACTCGGTCTCTCCACGCCGCATCGTCCGCCTGCACCGGCCCAGCGGGTCCCGAACCAACGGCCGTTGCCCGTCCGTACACGAGCAGTCCGAGTCCCACCGATGCCTCACCTCCTCTTGGACGTTTCACGTGAAACACCCGGGCCGCTTCAGGGAAGTTCCCGGCTGACGACCAGCCGCCCGATGAGCAGCGGTCAGAACAGCGGGCGCTTGGCGGGGATGCCCACTCGCCGCGGGTAGGCATCCGGGGTGAGGCCATCCTTCACCAGCACCTGATAGCTGAATCGACCGTCGAAGCGAGCCTGGACGGAGGTCCTCAACCCGAGGAGGGCCAGCCCGTCACTCGGCCACCTGTCGGGAGCGGCGCCCTCGGGTGGTTCGGAGACGATCAGCCCGCCGCCAGGGGAAAGGAGGGGAGCGGCGCACTCTGCCGTCACCGCCGGCACCCCAAATGACCGCGAGACGACCAGCTCAAACTGCTGACGGAACCTTTCGTCCCTGCCCACGCTCTCGGCCCGGTCTCGCACCACCTCCAGGGGCCCATTCCTCCTCCAGTCCGCGGTCTGCTCAGCCAGGAAGCCCGTCCGACGTTCGCTGGCATCGAGCAGCACGACCCGGCAGTCCGGCCAGCACGACAGCAGGACCAGGCCCGGGACACCGCCTCCCGTCCCGAGATCGAGGACCGAGCCCGGTGGCCCGTCGATCTCGGATTCGGCGGCAAACACGAAGCCAAGGGCGTGGTCGATCTGATCGGGTATGGGCATCCTGCCCAGGAAGCCCAGTTCGGCGGAGCGGCGCAGAATGGTGTCGAGCTGGGAAGGGAGACGATCCCTGAGCTCGCTGAGACTTCCGGGGGGATTCACTTGCAGACCCATGGGAATCTCACAGAAGGACTCGTCCCCAGCTCGGCCCGCACCGGAAATGTCCTTAGCCCCGACGGTCCAGCCGGTCGACGGCAGCGGCCCAGCACGAGAGGCCGACGCCCGCGTCGGAATCGGTGAACGCCCCGCCAACCCTCAAGTCGACGGTTGAATCACCACGTACCTCGAAGGCTCGGTCCCGTCCGAGCGGGTCTCGACGCCCTCGATCTCGTTCACGGCATCGTGGACGACCTTGCGGTCGGCGGGCGACATGGGTTCGAGGGCCCGCTCCTCGCCCGAGCTCTTGACCTCGTGGACGATGCCCTCGGCGAACCGCCGGAGAGCAGCAGACCGCTTCTCGCGGTAGCCCCCCACATCAACCAGAATCCGGTCCGTGCGGTTCTCCGACTGGCGCTGGACGAACGTGCGGGTGAGGTCCTGCACCGCCGCCAGGGTCGCCCCGCGGGGACCCACCAGAAAGCCCAGGTCGTCTCCCGTGGCCGCCACCTGGACGGTGTCCTCGTCGATCTCCGTGTAGGTGACGGTGGCGTCCAGGCCGAACTCACGCACCAGTCCGGCAACGAATTCGCTCGCCGCCTCGCCCTGTTGCTCAAGGGTCAATGACTCTTCCATGGTGTCCTCGCTATCCCCGGACTTCTGACCGGAACCTTGTCTCTCCTGCTTCGCCCCGTTGCTGACGGCCCCGCGATTGGCTCCCCTCGAGCGCCGCCCCCGGCCTGCCTGCGTCGCTCCGCTCCCGGTGGCGGCAGTTCGCTCGGGTCCGGAGCCGATGGGCGCGCTCCCGTTGTCACCGGGACCCTCGGCCCTCGTGACGTCGGCGGTGCTGGCTTGGGAACGTGCCCGACTGCCATTGCCTCGCGGCTCCGACTGGTCACCACGCTCCCCGCGGCGTTGTGAGCCGCTACCGCTTCGGGATTTGGACCCGCTGCTTCCGGAGCGATCGCCGCCGGCCCTCCCGCGGTCCGGTCGCTGGCGACGTCCACGCTTCGGCGGGGGAGCCACAGGACGGACCCGCGCCTTGACTCGGGCCTCTCCCCGAAGCCGACCGAAGAGCCCCGCCTTGGGCTCGCTGAGGAGGACGAACTCGGCATCGTCCTCGGCCACCCCGAGGAGGTCGACGGCGATCTCCTTGGCCTCCGGGAGCGACTTACCACTGGCTTCCACCCACTCCACGTCTTAACGCGCCTTTCGCTCGCGCTTGGCCTTCGAGCGAGGGTGCGCCTTGGGCGCGGTCGACCCGCTGTCCTCGGAGTCCTTGGCCTGGGACCCGTTGCTGCCATTGGTCGAGGCCCCCGCGTTCTTGCGCCCGGGCGCGGATCCGTTGGTGCCGCCCGTGCCCCGCTTGGCCCCGGCGCCGTTGGCGGATCCGCCGGCCCTCGGCGGGCTGGTCGGCTTGTTGGGCGTCCTTGGTCGCGGCGTCGTTCCCGCTCCTCCGCGTCCCGCCTTGGCCGGCGCTCCGTTCGGTCCACCGCTTCGCTTCGCCGGCGGGGTGCCGGTCTTGCCGGGCGGGGGACTGCCACCGGCCTTGGCCTTGGGTAGCGCCCGTTCGGTTCGATCGGCCACCGGAGCCTTGGCCCCGCCCCCGGGCGAACCCGCCGCCGGTGCGGTCGGAGGGCCACCCACGATTCCCCTTCGGAAGAGGACCTCCTGTGTGGCGATACGGATCGCACTCGATACGACGAAATAGACATTAAGAATTGCCGCCACATTTAGATAAATGAAGCCGAAGATAAGCGGCATGTATTTCTGCAGCATGGCTGCCTGGGGATTAGCTTGAGCCGCCTGCGGGTTTCGGGCATTTAGCCGGGCCATCTGGAGGTATTGCAAGCCCACCGCTCCCACCACGAGAAGGAGGTAGGGGATGGCGACGAACAGCGAGCTGTGATGCGAGAGCAGCTTTTGGGCGAAGTCGATTCCAAACGAGTTCAATTGCCCGTGAGCTGCGACGATATCGTGATACATCTTGGTGTGGGGTCCGATGTATCGGGGCTCAGCCACGACGACCTGTCCACTGGGAACCTTTGCCCCCGTCAAGGACGTCCGGTAGATCGTGTGGGTGACCGTGTTGGTTATTCCACGAATAACGCTGTATAGAATGAAGAATGCTGGCATCTGCAACAGCATGGGGAGGCACCCCGAAGCAGGGTTAACATTGTGCTCTTTGTAGAGCTTCATCATTTCTTCATTCATCAGGGCCCGGTTTTCGGCGCCCTTGTACTTCTGCTGCAGCTTCTTCATCTCAGGCCCGAGGGCCTGCATCGCCGCCATGTTCTTGGTGCTCTTGACGGTGAGGGGGGTGATCAGCGCCATGATGAGCACGGTGAGCAGTGCCACGTCGATCGGGTAGTTGGGGATGATCGAGTAGAAGAAGGCCAGGATCCCACCGACGGCGTCCAGCAGGGGCTGGAAGATCTTGCCGATGTCCTTGATCAACGACTGCATGGGGTCCTCCGGTCCGGAACGGGGTCAACGCCGTGTCGACCCCACGGGTGGCATCGCAGCAGTCGTCTGGCGGCGAGGAAGGAGCCGCGCCCGGCTCCGTGCTGCTCGATGGCCCCGATGGCGTACTCCGAGCACGAGGGGAGGAAGCGACAGCCGGTGACCCGACCGGATCGTGCCAATTGGTAGCCGTGGATGCCGGCGATCATCCAGCCCGCCAGCCGGGACCTGGGCGCCCGGTGCCCGAGTTCGCTGGTCGCCGGTGCCCGGCGGTCGGGGTCGCCCGGCGGCGCAGCCACCGGGGTCGGGGCCACGGACGTCATGTGGATGCTCCGTCGTCTCCGCAGTGCGCGGTGGGGGAGGGGCGCGCCCGGCGGCGTGTGGCCCTCTCCAGTGCTTGGCTCATGGCCACCTTCAGTTCATCGAAATCCAGCATCGGGCCCGTTGGCCCGGTGCTCACTACATAGGCACCGACCGGGAGGGCCGGCGCTTCCTCGGCCATGATGGCCCGCATCCTGCGCCGTAGCCTGTTCCTGGCCACGGCATTCCCGGTCCGACGGTTGATGGCATACGCCACTTCTGCCTTTGACCAGGTCTTTTGCTCTAAGAAGCTCACCGTCAGCGGACCCGAACGGCCGCGGAGCGGCGTGTGCCGCAACGCCTCGAATGTACGACGTGATCGGATGGGCCCGACGGCCACCACCGAAGATGGGATGGCTCGGGGCCCGACGATCACACCGACAGTCGTTGGCGTCCCTTCGCCCGGCGCGACCGGATCACGGCTCGCCCGGCCTTGGTTGACATCCGCTTGCGGAAGCCGTGGGTCTTCGCTCGTTTGCGTACGTTGGGCTGATAGGTGCGCTTCATCCATCCACTTCCTTCCTCGCCCTGAACCGTGGACACCGGCGTCGCGTCGGCCAGGGTGCCCGGTCGCTGGGATCAGGGCATTCCGTCACATGTTAGGCGCGAAATGGCCCGCTGCTCTAGTCGGGACAGGCGAGGCACGTCGGATTGGCACGGTGTACCGTTCCGACCAACGCATGTAGTCAGCGGGTGTGGAATGCATGGCCTGGCCCGCCGCTTGCCTCGAGGAACCACCCAAGGTAACAAGGTCTGGAGCACCCCATCCTGAGCTCGCAGGAGGGTGTGTGCACAATTCGGTGCTCGTCCACACCTGTGGATATCTTTGTGGACCGATCGAACTTTCCAAGGGCGGAGGCCCATGTGAACGACACTGAAGGGCTGTGGATTTTGTGTTCGGAAGCCCTGCGCGAGCAGGTGTCGGACGCCATCTGGCAGGCCTATCTCTCCGGCATCAAGCCGCTCTCGATCAAAGACAGCCAGATCGTGCTGGGCGTGCCCAATACCCTGATCCGCGATCGTGTCGAGTCGCGGTTCCTGGGACTCATCCAGGACACGGTGGCCGGCACCGCCGGGCGAGACCTCGTGGTCCAACTCGAGGTGGTGGCCCCGGTCTACGAGCCGGTCGAAGAGGGCCTCCTTGGGACCGACGGTGGTCGATCCCGGTCGTCGGCGTCCGACGTCCCGTCGCCGTCCTCGCGGCGCGAGAGCGCAGGCCGGCCCGTCCCCATCCGGACAGGGGACCTCGAGTCACCCATCCTCGACTCCCGGTACACGTTCGACACCTTCGTCATCGCGTCATCCAATCGATTCGCCCACGCCGCAGCCCAGTCGGTGGCCGAGTCCCCGGCGCGTTCCTACAACCCGCTGTTCATCTACGGGGACGCGGGGTTGGGCAAGACCCATCTCCTCCATGCCATCGGCAACTACGTACTCGAGAACTTCAGCGGGCGCCACGTCCGCTACGTAACCACCGAGACCTACATGAACGAGTTCGTCGACGCCATCCGCACCAACACCACGACGGCCTTCAAACGCCGATATCGCGAGTGCGACGTGCTCCTCATCGACGACGTGCAATTCATGGAACGCAAAGAGTCGTTGCAAGAGGAGTTCTTCCACACGTTCAACTCGTTGTACGGGGCGTCGAAGCAGATCGTGCTCACCTCGGACCGGCCGCCCAAATCGATCGCCACCCTGGAGGACAGACTGCGCAGTCGCTTCCTCTCCGGGCTCATCACCGTGGTGGAGCCCCCCGACCTCGAGACCCGCCTGGCCATACTCCGGGCCAAAGCCGAACACGACGGCATGGATGTGCCGGACACCATCCTCGATTTCATCGCCACCCACGTGAAGGACAACATCCGCGAGCTCGAGGGAGCCCTCATCAGGGTCACCGCCTTCGCCAGCCTCAACCGGCAGCCCATGAGCCTGGAGCTGGCCGAACAGGTGCTCTCCGACATCGTCTCCGCCGATCAGCCCCGACGCATCACCCCCCAGGTCATCCTCGACGCCACCTCGGACACCTTCGGGTTCTCCGTGGAGGAGCTCTGCGGCCCAAATCGACGCCGGCCGTTGGTCACGGCTCGACAGGTGAGCATGTACGTGTTCCGCGAGCTCACCGACTTCAGCTATCCGGCCATCGGCCGTGAATTCGGCGGCCGCGACCACTCCACGGTCATGCACGCCGTAGACAAGATCACCGCCATGATGAGGGAGCGCCACCAGATTTACAATCAGGTGACCGATCTCATCGTCCGGATCAAGAGCGGCGCCTGATGCCCGCGGGACCGAGTCATCCGGGCCGTCGCACCGGCGGCGCCCGCTGTCCGCTTTGCACTCTCTTCGAACCGCCTTCTATCCGGAGGTTGTGCACTATCTGTGGATATCTATCGTGAAACCTGGGGTAATTCTGTGAACTCAGATGAACTTGTCCATAACCGGACACCCTACGAACATCCAGTGTCACACTCCGCCGGTAAACAGTGGACGATCAGGGGATAGCGAAACATGTCCTACGCTGCGCCGACCGACCGTCATCCGCAATCCACAGGCCTTATTACCATCACTATTCAAATTAGATACAAAGCAGAAAAGCGAGAAGGGACCAACTGGTGAAGTTTCGATGCGAGCGTGACTCCTTGGTGGAGGTACTGACCACGGCCGGGCGAGCGGTCGGATCGCGCACGTCGACATCCATGGCCCTTGGAGGAGTACGGATCGAGACCTCGGGCAATGACCTGGTGGTGGTGGGGACCGATCTCGATCTCACCATCCATGTTTCCACCGAGGCCATCGGGATATCGGACGGCGTGTGCGTTGCCCCGGCCAAACTTTTGGCTGACATCGTCCGATCGCTCGAACCGGGGGCGGTGACCATCGAGGCCGAAGCGGAGAAGGTGGAGATCGGCGCGGCGCGGTCGCGATTCAGTCTGCGGACCTTCCCGGTCGATGACTTCCCCACCTTGCCGGAACCACCTCAACCGGCCACCTTCCTCCCGGCGGCGGGATTGGCCAGCGCCCTGCGCCAGGTGGTTCGGGCGGCCTCCAATGACGACGCCCGGCCTCTGCTCACCGGAGTCCTGGTGGCGGCCGAGGGAAACGACGTACGACTGGTGGCCACCGACTCGTATCGCCTGGCCATGCGGGACATCGATGGGAGCGACGCCCTGGCCGGCACCTCGCAGATCCTGGTTCCGGCGCGAGCCTTGGCCGAGTTGCAGAAGCTCTCGGTGCTGGGCATGACGGCCAAAGACGGTGCGTTGGGATCGACTGGCGAGGGTGCGGACGACGGGGACGGTGCACTCCCCACCATCGGTCTTTCGATCGGCGATCACGACGTGACCTTCACTGCCGGCGACGTGAAGGTGAGCACCCGTCTTCTGGACGGGAGCTACCCCGACTACCGCCAACTCATCCCATCCGAGTACCCCAATCGGCTCCACGTCGGGAAGGACTCGCTCCTCGACGCCCTGCGGCGGGTCCGGCTCCTGGTGCGCGACAACACCACGCCAGTGCGGCTCTCGATGCGTCCAGGTGGCGTAGACCTCACGGTCGTCTCCCAGGAGGTCGGCGACGCCAGCGAGACCGTCGACGCCGACTTCGACGGCACCGAGCTGACCATCGCCTTCAATCCCACTTATCTCATCGACGGGGTGGAGGCGGTTACGGGCGACGAGGTCCTCCTCGAGACGGTCGACGCCACCAAGCCAGCCACCGTGCGGGCGGCGGAGGAGACCAGCTTCCGCTATCTGCTCATGCCGGTCCGGGTGTCGTAGGGCGTTCACCGCCTCGGCCACCGCCACGTGCACCTCGTCTCGCTTGTCATCTCGGACTTCCGGAACATCGTCGAGGCGACGATCGAACCTGATCCCGAGGGGACCACGGTGATCACCGGCCTGAACGGTGCGGGCAAGACCAGTGTGCTTGAAGCCATCGGCTATCTCTCCACCCTCCAGTCGTTTCGAGGGACCCCGCGCGAGGCCATGGTTGGCCGGGGCGCCGACCACGCCATCCTCCGGGCCGAGACACTGGTCGGCGGACGGTCGGTCACCATCGAAGCCGAACTGTCCACCACTGGACGGTCACGCACGATGCTCAACCGCCAGAGTGTCCGGAGACGCGCCGAATTGCACGAGGCGATCCGAACCACCGTGTTCTCGCCCGAGGACATCGGGGTGGTCCGCGCCGGACCGACGGAACGGCGTCGCTTCCTCGATGAGACCCTGGCGGTGGTGGATCCCAAAGCCGCCCACGCCACCGATGAGGTCGACAAGATCCTGCGCCAGCGGTCGGCCCTCCTCCGGAGCACCGGCCGGCGGCTCACCCCTGAGGTGGCCGCCACGCTCGACGTCTGGGACACGCGACTGGACACGTCGGGGACAGCTTTGGTCGAGGCCCGCGAGGCACTGGTGCAGGAGCTGGTGCCCATCGCCGCCGCCCACTACGCACGGCTGGCGGGCCAGGACACCCCGGTCGGGCTCGACTACCGACGCTCGTGGTCGGGTCGGCTCATCGACGCCCTGGCCGGGTCGCGCAGGACGGACGTCGATCGGGGCGTGTCGTCTATCGGGCCCCACCGGGATGACCTCGACCTCTCGTTGGACGGCCTTCCCGGCCGCACCCACTCCTCACAAGGTGAGCAGCGGTCACTGGCCCTGGCCCTGCGCCTGGCGGCCCACCAGCTCGCCACCGAGCGCCTGGGATCGCCACCGGTGCTCTTGCTCGACGATGTGTTCTCCGAGCTGGATCCGTTCCGGGCCAAGGCCCTGCTGGCCGGTTTGCCCCCGGGGCAAGCCTTGCTCACCACGGCCCTTCCCGCTCCTCCGGAGGTGTCGGCGGCCAAGATCTACCAACTGGAGGCCGGAGGCCATGTGGCCACGACCGGTACGAGGGGCCCGGCGTAGTGGACAATGACCCGTACGGACGAGACGTGGGTCCGCGGCCACTCGACGCCTCGCTGGAGGAGGTATCGAAGAAACTGGGCATGCGCGACTCGCGAGGCCTCGCCCGGCTCTTCGCCCATTGGCCAGAGATCGTCGGCCCGGCCATGGCCGAGCACGTGCAGCCCGTGAGGATCGACCACGAAACCTTGGTGGTGAGCGTCGACCGACCCGCCTGGGCCACCCAGGTGCGGCACCTGGGTGAGGATCTTCTCAACCTCGTGGCCGAGCGAACCGGTATGGCCCGACCCCTCCGGGTGGAGGTCCGGGTCCGCCGGTAATCGGCTCCGGCAGCACCGCGACCATCGGTCATGTGGGTCACACCCGGGGACTAGACTGGGGTCTTGGAATCGGGGGACCGCCGCCGTCAGCACCAAGCGCCAGTCGCCCAGCTGACAGCCTCGTTGCACCGGTTCCCGCTCAGTCAAACGATGTTGGAAAGGGCGCGCCTGTGGCGCTGAAAACAGAGAACGCGCGGAACGTGGCTGAACCCACGTACAACGCCGAGGACATCACCGTTCTGGAGGGTTTGGACCCGGTCAGAAAGCGGCCGGGAATGTACATCGGTTCTACCGGGCCGTCCGGTCTGCACCACCTGGTCTGGGAGGTCGTCGACAATGCGGTGGACGAAGCCATGGCCGGCTTCTGCACCCAGATCGATGTGACCCTGCTGGCCGACGGGGGAGTCCGGGTCGCTGACGACGGCCGTGGCATTCCCACCGGTCCGATGAAGGATCAGCAGGGGAAGTCCGCGGCCGAGGTGGTGCTGACCGTGCTCCACGCCGGCGGCAAGTTCGGCGAGGGCGGTGGCTACAAGGTTTCTGGTGGGCTGCACGGCGTCGGCGTCTCGGTCGTCAACGCCCTGTCCAAGCGGCTGCTGCTCGAGATCGACAGCGATGGCGAGCACCACGAGCTCGAGTTCCTCGACGGCGGCAAGCCCACGGGCAAGCTCGAGATCACGGGCCGCGCCCCACGGGGCAGGACCGGGACCACCGTGACCTTCTGGCCGGACCCGACCATCTTTGAGGAGGTCGAATTCCGGGCCCAGACGGTCATCGAGCGACTCCAGGTGATGGCCTTCCTCAACAAGGGCCTCGAGATCCGGTTCGTCGACGAACGACCCGAAGCCAGGCCGGCCCAGACCTTCAAATACAAGGACGGGATCGTCGACTACGTCCGACACCTCAACGCCTCGAAGGAGGCGCTGTTCCGCAAGGTCGCCTCCCTCGAGCAGCAGGAGGAGGCGATGGAGGTCGAGATCGCCCTCCAGTGGAACACGGGCTTCTACGAGAGCATCCATTCCTTCGCCAACGGGATCTCCACCATCGACGGGGGCATGCACGAAGAGGGATTCAAGAAGTCGTTGACCAATGTGGCCAACAAATATGCACGAGCCCGCGGCGCCCTCAAGGAGAAGGACGACAACCTCCTCGGCGAGGACATCCGCGAAGGCTTGACCGCCATCATTTCGGTTCGCCTGCAGGATCCCCAGTTCGAAGGCCAGACCAAGGCCAAACTGGGCAACGTCCCGGTGCGTTCGTTGGTGGAACGCGCCACGAACGAGAAGCTCGCCGAATGGTTCGAGGAGAACCCCCGCGAGGGCGGGCAGATCATCCAGAAGGGACTACTGGCCGCCCGGGCCCGGGTGGCCGCCCGATCGGCCCGGGACCTCACCCGGCGCAAGTCCTCGCTAGATGGCGCGGGACTGCCGGGCAAGCTGGTCGACTGCTCGTCGCGGGACCCTCGTGAGAGCGAGCTGTTCATCGTCGAGGGGAACTCTGCGGGAGGTTCGGCCAAGGACGCCCGCAACCCGCGGACCCAGGCCATCCTCCCGATCCGCGGGAAGATCCTCAACGTCGAGCGCGCCCGCATCGACAAGATGCTGAAGAACACGGAGATCCAGGCCCTGATCGCCGCCATCGGCGCGGGACTGGCCGAGGACTTCGATGTCACCAAGTCCCGCTATCACAAGATCATCATCCTGGCCGACGCCGACGTGGACGGCTCGCATATCCGCACCCTGCTGCTCACCTTCTTCTTCCGGCAGATGAAGCCTTTGGTCGAAGGGGGCTTCGTCTACGTAGCCCAGCCGCCGCTGTACTCCACGTTGGTGGGCAAGGAGAAGGTGTACCTCAAGGACGATCAGGCGAAGGCGGCGTTCCTGGTGGAGAACCCGAACCACAAGGCGGACTTCCAGCGGTTGAAGGGGCTGGGGGAGATGGACTTCGGAGAGCTGCGTGACACCACCATGGACCCGGGGCGCCGGTCGCTGCTGCAGGTCGCGGTGGAACAGGCCGCGGTGGCCGACGAGGTCTGCTCGGTCCTGATGGGGGAGGACGTCGAGCTGCGACGTCACTTCATCCAGACCAACGCCAAGGATGTGCGCTTCCTTGACATCTGAGGAGGCGATCGGGTCCGTCCCCGCCACAGGCGCACGGATTTCCAGAGACCAGTGAGAAGGACAAGGACAGAGCATGGCAGGACGTGACAACGACGGTCGGGGCGGTGCAGACACCGACGCCGACGTCTCGGGGTTCATCGAGCCCATCGAGATCCAAGAGGAGATGGAGCGGTCCTTCCTCGAGTACTCGATGTCGGTCATCGTCTCCCGCGCTCTGCCCGACGTACGCGACGGACTGAAGCCCGTGCATCGGCGGATCCTCTACTCGATGTACGACCAGCGCCTGCTGCCGGACCGACCCCACACCAAATGCGCCAAGGTGGTCGGCGACGTGATGGGCTCGTACCACCCCCACGGAGACTCTTCGATCTACGAGGCCCTGGCCCGGATGGTCCAGGAATTCTCCATGCGACACCCGTTGGTCGACGGGCACGGGAACTTCGGGGGCACCGGCCCGGACGAGGGGCCGGCCGCCATGCGGTACACCGAGTGCCGGCTGGGATCCCTGGCGCTGGAGCTGATGAGCGGCATCGACCAGGAGACGGTCGACTTCATCCCCAACTATGACGCCACCTCGGAGGAGCCGACGGTCCTGCCCGCACGCTTCCCGAACATCCTGGTCAACGGTTCCCAGGGCATCGCGGTCGGGATGGCCACCAACATCCCTCCCCACAACCTCGGCGAGGTCATCGACGCCACGACGCACCTGCTCGAGCATCCGGAGGCCACGTCCGACGATCTCATGCAGTTCGTCAAGGGCCCCGACTTCCCGACCGGGGCGTTGATCCTCGGCCGGCAGGGGCTCCTGGACGCCATGCGCACGGGCAAAGGCTCGATCAAGATGCGGGCGGTGGCGGAGATCGAGGAGGGCCGGGACGGCGCGACCCGCATCGTGGTGTCGGAGATGCCCTACCAGACCTCGGTGGCCACGGTCGAGAAGAAGATTTCTGAATTGGTCCGCACCGGTGACATCGACGGCATCGCCGAGGCTCAGGACGACTCATCCGGCGGCAAGACACGGCTGATCATCCGCTTGAAGCGCGACGCCAACGCCAACGTCGTGCTCAACAACCTGTTCAAGCAGACGCCGCTCCAGACCTCGTTCAGCGTGAATGCGGTGGCGCTGGTCGATGGTGTGCCCCGAACGCTGAACCTGGCCCAGATGCTCACGCACTACATCGCCCACCAGGTCGACGTGGTCACCCGGAGGTCCGAGTTCCTGCTGGCCAAGGCCCGGGCGCGGGCCCATGTGGTGGAGGGCCTGCTCCGGGCCATCGACATGCTGGATGCGGTCATTGCCGCCATCCGCGGATCGGACGATCGTCCCGCCGCCCTGGAGGCGCTGCGCACCGCTCCCTTCGAGTTCTCCGAAGAGCAGGCCAACCACATCTTGGACATGACCCTGGCTCGCCTCACCCGACTGGGCCGGAGCAACCTCGAAGACGAGATGGCCAAACTGCTGGAGGAGATCGCAGAGCTCGAGTCCATTCTCGCCGACCCGGCCAAGTTGCGCGGCGTGATCGCCTCGGAGGTGGGCGAGATCCGCGACAAGTTCGCAAACGAACGCAGGACGGTCATCACCCACGATCCCGGCGACATGAACGTGGAGGATCTGGTCGACGACGAGGAGATCGTTGTCACCATGAGCCGGGCCGGCTACGTCAAGGCCGTTTCGGCCGATGCGTTCCGGACGCAGGGCCGGGGTGGGCGTGGCGTGCAGGGGGCGAAGCTCAAGGAAGAGGACCTCATCGACGACGTGGTCCATACGTCGGCGCACGCCCACCTGCTGCTGTTCTCCAACCGGGGCCGGGTGTTCAGGCTGCGGGCCCTCGAGATCCCGATGAAGGAGCGGACCGCCCGCGGCACCGCCATCGTGAACCTGCTTCCCCTGGCCCCCAACGAGGTCATTCAGGCCATCATCGGCACCCGCGACTTCTCGCCTGACAACTACCTGGTGTTCAGCACCAAGTTGGGACAGATCAAGAAGACGTCGTTCAGCGAATACGACAAGTCCCGTCGCGAGGGCTTCATCGCCATCAATCTGCGGGACGGCGATGAGCTGGTCAGGGTGGTGGAGACCCATGGCAGTGACGACGTGTTCCTGGTCACCCGGTCAGGCATGACCATCCGCTTCTCCGAACAGGACGTACGGGCCATGGGTCGCGACGCGGCCGGTGTGCGCGGCGTCCGACTCAAGGCCGACGACGAGGTCGTGTCGTGCGACATTGCCCGGGACGAGGCCGACATCCTGCTGGTCACCGATGCCGGGTACGGCAAGCGGACCAAGGTCGAGCGCTTCAACCGCCAAGCCCGTGGTGGCCAGGGTGTGCGAGGAATCCGGCTCACGGCCAAGCGCGGACGGGTCGTGGCGGCCTTTATGGCCGGGCTGGAGGACGAGATCCTGCTCATCTCCACGTCGGGCGTGGTGATCCGCACCGCAGTGCGGGAGATCGCTTCGCAGGGCCGGGACGCCACCGGGGTGCGGGTCATGAACCTCGACGGAGGGGACGCGGTGGCCGCAGTCGCCGCCGTGGCCGGAGAGACGGCCGGAGAAGGGTAACTGACGACGGTGGAGGCGACCGTCGGATGGCGCCGGCCCGGGGACCGAGCGAGCGTGGTGGTGTAGCGTCATGCACCGGTTTGCGGGGCTATAGCTCAGTTGGTTAGAGCGCAGCACTGATAATGCTGAGGTCGCAAGTTCGATTCTTGCTAGCCCCACTCTCATCAACCATCAGCCGGAACTGCACAGCTCTCATCTGCCCCGGGTCGCAGTCTGGGGTTGACCTGCCGTCGGGCGGTGGACCCAACCGTACGCTCGTGTCGCGCCGTCGAGGTCGGACGCCGGGTGCGACAGCGACACTCGAGCGCTATGCCGACCGAGCGCCCCGACCGAACCGCCGAGATCAAGATGATTCCAGATGCGAACCGCAACAACCGCAGCATCCGATCGTCCTTTCCGCCGGAACCGGCAGGACCGGGCAGGTTGGTCCAGGCATTGAGACGTCGACGTCCCATTCGGCCTTCAAACGGTACGCCCCTCAGGTGATCGCAGCGTCAAGAGCAGGTAAACGTTGCGCGACGGTCGTCGGTGCCCGGGACGGTTGCGCTGTGATGGGGTGAAGATCGGTTCGGTGGCCTCTGAGGCGACGCGCCATCTGGGCTTCGTGACCACGCAACTCCGCAATGCGGCACGCCTACCCAAATGTGAGGAGGATACGTGCGTCCGGAAGGAGCTATCCGGCGAGGAGTTCGATCAGTTGGCCGTCGGGGTCGCGAATAAGGACGGCGACCCCGAGGTCCGTGTCGGCCAGCACGGTGCCCCCGTACCCCGGCACCCGGGCGACCACCGTTCCGATGTCCTCTACGTTCACCGAGAGGTGCGTGAAACCGGGCTCGTTCATCGACCGGTTCCGGGACGGCGGATTTCCCGCCCGATCGAAGTGCAGGAGCTCGAGGACGAATCCGTCCAGTCTCAGGTAGACGGCGGTGAGGTTGACGGGTTCGTCCACTTGACAGAGCTTGGAAGTGGGCTTGTCGTCAGGGGCGAGCTCGCGCTCGTAGGTGAAGCCCAAGAGCTCTTCATAGAACCGCCGGCTCCGGGCCAAGTCGGTCACCGCCAGGCCGACCCAGTTGAACGAGACCCGCCCGACCCTCACCGATCCGTCTCCCCGATCCGTCACCACGGACATCCGTACCGATCGCGGTAGGCCCGCTCTCGGAGCGGCAAGCGCTGCGGTGGGCCGAGGGGACGGTTCGGCCAACCGATGGGGACCACGGCCATGGGCCGAATCGACAGTGGGAGATCGAGCAGGGTCCGCAACTCGTCGGCGAACAGGGTGGCCAGTGTGGTCATGGCCGACCCCAGACCGAGAGCTGTGGCTGCCAGGAGCAGATTCTGGGTCGCCGGGTACACCGAGGAGGGAAGCGTGGACTCGAGGCCGATGTCGGCGTCGCCACACACCACGACGATGACCGGAGCGGACCCGATGCCGCCTTCAGCTCCTCGGTCCACATCGCGCAGCAGGGAGGGCGAGAGACGGCCCTCGGAGTGCTGTCGACCGCCTTGCCGCCACGCCCGACGGGACAGGTCCCCGATGGTGGCGCGAAGGTGGGCATCCCGTACGACGACGAACACCCATGGTTGGCGGTTCTCGGCACTCGGCGCATGGACGGCGGCCTGTAGGCAGCGTTCGATCAACGCCTCGCTCACCGGTTGGTCGTTGAACTGGCGGGAGGCGCGCTGTCGGAGAGTGACGTCGAAGAACTCCCGCGAGGTGGTCGCCGCGCCGTCTCCACCGACCGCTTCTCTGCTTCGCATTGAGTTCAGACCCCCGGAATGGCTCCGCCGCGGTGCGGTGCCGGTCCGAAACTAGCCCGGTGCCAGGCGAGGCGCAGGGAAGGGACGGAAGCGATCGGCGCACGGTCGGGACGACAGCGCGGGGGAACCGGAGGGTCACTAGAGTTCCGACCGTGGTCGGACCCGACGCCGGGCACCGTCCGCGCGCCTATCCGGTTGGCCAGCGTTCATCCCGCGTTGGGGGGGCCTGCCATCGAACCCTGGCTCAGATCCGTCAGTTATCCCGGGAGCACGACTTGGTCATCGATCGCTGGATGAACGCCATTTCGAGCGGGTCCGCGGCAATGCCCATCTCCGAGACCCGTCGTGGCTGACCGGCTTCCGGACCAGCTGCGGTTCATGGCCGCGGCCTACCCGGACAAGGTGGCGTACCGGAACATCGGAGACGGATCCTCGATCACCTTCATCCGGTGGGAGCGGGAATCGAACCGCCTCGCCCGAGGGCTGCAGGAACGAGGGGTCGGGAAGGGCGACCTGGTGGCCATCTACCTCGAAGCCGAGCAGATCCTGGACTGGATCGTCACCTACAGCGCGGTGCACAAGCTCGGAGCGGTGGCCGTCCCGATGAACAACCGCCTGTCGCCACCAGAGGTACGGGGCATACTCGAGCACGCCGAAGTGGCGGCCATCATCGCCAGCGGTGCCTACGGGGAGGCCATCGCCCCATTGATGGGCTCCCTGTCCTCGCTGGAGGTGGTGGCGGTGGTGGGGACGTCCGGGCTCACCGGGTCGATCGACCTCGAAGCGCTCAAGAGCGCGGACGACGCAGCCATCCAGGTCCCCATCGACGAGAGTGACCTCGCCGACGTCATGTACACATCCGGGACCACGGGAAGCCCCAAAGGGGTGGCAGTGCGCCACGGCAACGTTGCCCTCCTGCCCAACACACAACCGGAATGGCAGGGGACGTACTGGCTGACCGCGACCCCCGTCTTCACCTTTGCGGGACTCGGATTCATCTACAACCCTATGAAGGCCGGCATGCCCGTGCTGTTCCTGCCCAAATTCGACGCCGGAAGATGGCTCGAGGCCGTCGAGGTCGAGCGGCCCGTGATCGCCTTCGTCGTGCCCGCCATGGCGCTGTTCCTCCTCCATCATCCGAAGTTCGATTCAGCTGACCTCTCCAGCCTGACCCGGCTCATTCTGGGCAGCGCCCCGCTGGCCCCCGACACCCTGCAGCGCCTCCAGGAGCGGCTGCCCGGCGCCGCCGTGCTGAACAGCTACGGGATGACCGAGGGGGGGCACGCCACGTTCTCGATGGACCCGAAGGGCTCTCGAACCCATCCCGGCGCCGTGGGGCGCCCGAGGCCTCCCGTGGAGGTGCGGATCGTCGACGACGGGGGCGCGGACCGTCCGCTCGGTGACGTCGGCGAAGTCGTGACCCGCAACCCGGCCGGGCACCGGGAGTACTACAAGGACCCCGAGGCAACCGCCCGCATGTGGGCGGGGGGGTGGCTGCACACTGGCGACCTCGGCTATCTCGACGCCGACGGGTACCTCTACATCGTCGGTCGAAAGAAGGAGATGATCGTACGCGGGGGGATGAACGTCTACGCCGATGACGTGGAGGCGGTCCTGCTCGCACACCCTGCGGTCGTCGAGGCAGCCGTCGTCGGCACCCCCCACGACGTGCTCGGCGAGGACGTGGCCGCCTTCGTCGTACTCCGCCCCGGCGTGGCGCTGGCGAGCGAGGAGCTGCAGCGTTTCGCCGGCGAGCGACTGGCCGACTACAAAGTGCCGAGGCAGGTCACCTACCTGGCCGAACTGCCGAGGAACGCCGGAGGGAAGGTCGTGAAGTCCCGGCTTCCGACAGCCACGGTCGAGCGCCAGCCGGCTGCTCCCCGGAACTGAGCATTTCCAGCGCAGCGCGAAGCACAGACCTGTCAAGACCAGGGGACGAGAGGAGTGAAACGTGCAGGACCATCGATTCGACTTCGCCGTCGACGGCACGCCCGAGGAGGTGTGGGACGTGATCTGGAAGCGCACGCGAGTGGGCATCGAGACAGACACCGTGAAGATCGAGATCTTCCACCCCGGAGATGAAGAAGGGAACGGCCTGGTTCGCCACTGTCACTTCCCGGTGCCGAAGTATCTCCTCTCCGGAGGCAGGGCACAATCATGGGAATGGATCACCGAGGCCAAGCGGCCCGTCTCGTGGCGCTACGACGCCATCGGAAAGCCGCTCTGGTCCCGCGCCTCGGGGTGGACCCGGCTCGAAGACCTGGGGGGCGGAAAGACCAGGGTCTACTTCCGGGAGACATACGAGGCGTTCAATCCCGTGATGCGGGCGCTCCTCGAGAAGAGGGTGCACGATTTCATATCCAAGGACAATGACAAGCTGATCGAGGCGTCATTGGTCAGGTCCCTCAAGAAGCTCCGCGAGCGTGAGGCGACCTGAGGGCCAAGCTTGTCTGCTCGGGTCGGCCATCGGTACTGCAGTGACTCCGTGGATCAGTCGGGGAAGCTGAAGCGGTCCCAATCCCAGATCATCATGGACTCGTACGGGGCGGCGAGCAGCAGCCGGGTCGGCGCCGATGCCGTGGCCCGGGTCACCACCGGGGCCAGCCGCTCGCCCACCGTGGCCGGGTCGTCGTCGAGGTAGCAGAGCGTCATCTGCAGGTCGCCGCCGGTGAACATCGGTCGCCGGATGGCGGGGGTCGTCGCGTAGGCCCACGCGCCGGCCACACCGGGCACGGATACCAGTTCCGGGAGCAGCTCGGTGTGCTTCCGCTGGAGGTAGTCGTCCCGAGCCGATTGGTCGGTGGGCGTTTCGACGATCAGGTACACACCCCGGTGCGGTCGGAAGGGCACCACCTCGGGTCCGATAAGGGCACGGGGTGCAGCGTGGGCCTCGAGGAGTCGCAGCCCGCCCCGGTAGTGGGAGGGCAGGGCGTGGGAGAACCGACCCAACTCGGCCAGGTGACGACCCAGGGAGAGAAATTCGTCGATGGTCTCGTCGACCGGGTTGCCCATCATGTAGCAGACGACATGGTCGACCCGCGACCAATCATCGACCGCGGCCGCCCGGGCGGCTCGACAGGCGGCGGTCGAGGCCCACCGTTGACCGAGGATCAGCCCCGGCAATTGGTACTGCTCTGGCATGTGGTCCAACTGGTGCCACTCGAGATATGAGCGGTCGTCGCCGGTCGGAGACCGGTACGACAACGAGAAGAAACCGACCTTGACCCTGTTCATGGACCCCCAGGATAGGGACGACGATGGGGACGATGGGTGAGCACGGAACGATGGGCCGAGCGGGTCACCCCGGAATCTCAGCCACACCTACGAGTGCGGCCATCGCCTCCAGCTGCTCGAGGTAGTGGGACAGCGAGTGGTGGACGAATCGGAGCTGGAGCGCAGTGGCGCCCGCTGCCATCAGCCTGTCGATCATCCGCCGGGCAGCGGCCGGGTCCCCGAGTGGGTTCGCCGGCCGGCCGTTCTGCAGCACCACCTCGAGTGGGTGCTCACGTGCGGCCCAGGCGGAAGTGGCCCGGGCAGCGGCGATCATGGCGCCCAGGTCGACCGACCGGATGCCGAAGGGCACCCAGCCGTCCCCGAGGGCGACGGCGCGCCGAAGGGAGCGGGCAGTCCGCCCGCCGATCCACAGGGGCACTGACGGTTGGAGGGCCGTCGGATCCAACACGACGCCGGAGAACCGGTAGTACGGGCCGTCGTATTCGGGGAGGCGGTTGGACAGCGAGGCCCGGAGCGCTGCGATGGCGTCGTCGGCTCGGGGGCCACGATCGTCGAAGGGGGCATCGAGGAGCTCGAACTCCTCCTTGAGGGATCCGACCCCCAATCCCAGGATCACCCGACCGCCCGATACCTGATCGAGCGTGCCGTAGCGCTTGGCGATGGCCAGTGGGTGGTGGTAGCCGAGGACGAGCACGTTGGTGGCCAGACGGATGTGCGAGGTGCGCGCGGCCAGATAGCCGAAGGTGGCCAGGGGATCCCAGTATCGGCTGCCGCGCACCGTGGCGACGTCGACAGGTACCACAACGTGCTCACTGCATGTCAGGTGGTGATAGCCCAGGCGATCGGCGGCCTCGGCGATGGCCACCACGTCGTCGATGGTCCCCGCCGTCTCCCACGACGCGTGGGCGGCAGGTAGCATCGTGAGCACGGGCGTGGTGATCCCCAACGGAATCGGACGCACCCGTGTCCCCGGAGGTGGTGGCGGATCCTCGACGCTGCCCTTCGGTGCCACAGTCTCTCCTCCGGGCCATCGGCTTCGGCCGAGATGACGCTAACACCGAGCTATGCCGCCTACCGCGAGCACTGCGGGCGCGGCGCCTCCTGCCCGTTGTCGCCCACTGACTCCGAACCGCTTTCGCGACCCCCGAGCCGACCGCAACCTGAGGTTGGGCAGGCGAGGCGCGTCAACCCCTCTCCTCTCCCGCTCGTAGTGGATGGTGCAGAGACACGACCACAACGAGAAATACGGCTCTACTGACACATCCGTGGGCGCCCCGACCACCCCCTGACGCGAGCAACGC
>JADEYI010000134.1_pt1 | contig 140802 bp, 222 predicted proteins | sample 8542331 | NCBI WGS metagenome assembly JADEYI01 (sample SAMN16510988, study PRJNA670497) | mine drainage metagenome | isolation source: biofilm near Copperflume 1 | place: Germany: Marsberg coppermine Kilianstollen | collected 2018-02
TGTCACTGTCTAGGTCTTTGGGTGTGAACTTATTACATTAATAGTCCCCCTCACAATTGGTCCGCTCGGGCTTCATTCGAGCGGACACATGGTCACAACCTAGATAGGCTGCACTGTGCAAATCATAATCACACAAGGTAGTAGCTCATTGATCTGTGACATGAAGCAGCAGCACAGCGTGTCACTGTGATGGATGGGAATATCTAGCCATCATGGACACAATGCCTAAGATTTCAAATTCAGACATGCATCCGCACACAGCGAGCTGCTTTCTGTATTTGGTGAGATTACAGCAGAGGCTCCAGTTGCATGCTGCGCGGCAGGTAGATATGCGCTCAAATTTCGTTGCGCAACACCTTCACACTATCTCTATATTGTATTTAGTAAGAAATTGGTGCACACCCAATGCAAGCTGCTTTGATAGGATTTGCCACTTGAACATGGACAGTCCAACGGTATTTGCATGATAGTTGCTTTGGCCTTCCTGGCGGCAAAAAATGTTCACTGTTGTCTGGATGCTGATGTCCAGGCTGGTTGCCAGTCTACCTGACTGCGAGCCCTGCAAAATCACTTGTGCATCATCACAGTAGGACACAGCCATTCAAACCGTCGCCATTTGTTGTGTGGAAACCGTTTTTTGACAGATACAGAGCACGGCACAATCCAGAGGTGTCTAGAGATGCCACTGCCGAATGCATGCTTGCCAGTCCTGGCTATACGTGCTCAAAACTTGCAAGGACTTTGATGAGAGTAGGGGAAGGGTCAGCTGGGAACAAAGGTTGCGCATCTCACAGCTATGTTGCCCTTGCTGCATGAATGCCAGCGGGGCTTACCAGCAGATGAATGCGCTGTCCATGATGGTGCCCCCATTCATGACCACCAGCTGATGCCGCAAGGGGACCTTGGCAAAGTTCAGCACTTGGAAGGGCGGCCAAACAACCATCTCAACCACCAGGGTTGGCCAAAAGTCCTTCCTGCACTTGGTGGCCAAATCCTGCACGACTAACCTGTGTCAGATATTTCGCAGAGGGGCTTCCAATAAGGTCATCTTTCTGATGATGACAACAGGCTGCGACTCTGTAATGCAGATTGCTGATAATTTATCGTATCAAGAATGTGAGCGCAAGGCATTACCCTGACGGACCCGCCATCCACGGCATTCATCCATGCAAAAAAGCCCATGACGTGGACTGGTGTGAACAAGAATGTATCTAATAGGACCTGTGCAGCAACAGCCAAGTCAATGACAGTGTGATAGCGGGTAACGATACTCCATTGTTCAAGAGCAGCTTAGGCGCTCACCACACCTTGCCTGCAACGAATTTTCTGGAGCCTGGAGGCCACTGACAGCGGCTGATCAGGTACCTATCCAGCCCTCTATACCAGAAGTGACAGATGGGAGCTGCACACACAGGCCGTATAATTAAAGTTGTTTGTAAATCTCAAGGATCCCAACAGGCTTGAATGTATAGTTTGACACACCCCACGTAAAGATCAGAACCGAATTTTAGTTTCTGTACTGTGTGGAGAAAGCCATATTCTCTGCATCGTGTCACACAGCGCTGGCCAGGGGGCCCACTTATGATTGCTGCTCCATACAAGGTGGTGAGCCCGAGGCGTCTGCTGTCGATCACCTGCGAAAGGGAAGGGTCCCATCTTGGGAGAGAACAGTGCTTATTCACACTTACTGGAATCCATACAGATGATGTTAATTAAAGTTGATAACCCCAAATCTACCTTTCTGCCCTCGATCTTCTGTGCAAACACATCTCCAATCCCCCTGGTTGACCACGAGCAAGACTCAAGAAGATCACAGGGCTGCCAGTGCGACATGTACGGAATTAAATATGGCAAAGAATTGCAGATGCATTCTGTAGTTCAGCGCACCAGAGCGTTCCACAGGTCAGAGATTGAACAAGGATCGGTGCTCGGGAGAGGGCGCGTTCATAATGTTGCAAGCCCCTCGACAGGGCATGACGGAAGGGCATGGCGGGGCGGGATGGATAGGAATTCATCTTGATTTGTTACTGACCCTCATGTATGCCTGGCGAGTCTGACAAGAGGGGCCTACATTGAATTGCCGTGCTGTGCGACAGCTTCAGCAGAAAGACAGAGAAGATTGGATCAATAGCTACGGTGACATACTGTTGAATCACTGAGTCGCAGTGGGATTAATCAACATTTCGAAGAGGAGAGGCAGCTACGTCTGTAACCGTCGAAAATCCATCTGGTGCGCGCAAATTCGAAGGCGTTCCTGAGATAGAGTGAAAAAGCTGCTCTTTGAGTTGCGTTAAATTTTGAAGCCCAGGTGTTGCAGTATTCATCAGATTTGATAAAATAGTATACAGCTTCTGTGCCTATGACCTGCAAGCTTATCATCGCCTGATCACTTGATGCAGCAGCCAGATCTTCAGTTGCTGTACAAGGCACAAGGCAAACTGCAATCGAATTCTGCAAGTTGAGATATAGAACCTCTTTCAACTAATTCTAATTGTCGCTTTCTCTTGAGATCACTGGCAAAATGGTCTGCATACGATCAGCAACCATGGAGGATCTGTTGGCCATGCAGAGATGCAATTTGCTGTGCTTGCCAGAGAATTACCAGCTCAAGGTGATTGCCTTCTTTGTTTTTGCAGCTTGTTTTCGATGGATCATCGACGCTCGAATATCTTATTGACATGCCTATCTGACAACTGGTGTGGTCTGGCAGTACTATTTCTACCACATACTCTCTTGGCCGCAGCTGCTCTTTGTTGCTGAGGAATGCAACGGCAAGATCGTGGGATACGTGCTTGCAAAGATGTAAGCAGACTATTTTCCACTACATTTTGCCAAATCCTGAGAGGCCCTTCACTCTTGCAGTTGATTGCCGTGTTGTCTTTGGCAAATGTCATGAGCTGCTGCAATTGTTACCTGATACCTCGCAGGGAGGAGGAGGCTGCTGAGACACATGGCCACATCACATCTCTTGCTGTCGCTCGGACACACAGGAAGCTGGGAGTGGCAACAAAACTGATGGAGGCAGCTCGTAAGGCTCTCAGCCCTGATACTTTCCCTGTCAATTCAAAATCCCTACAGAGCAGCATGTCTTGCGCGTGAAAAGCCATCCTGAGTGGCCTGGATTGTGGGGTTTCTGTGCAGACAGGGCGATGGAGGAAGTTTTTGGCTCAGTGTATGCATCGCTGCATGTACGTGTCATGAACAAGGGGGCGTTCCACCTGTACACACAGACGCTCGGCTACCAGTGAGCCCCTCCTTCCCTGCTGACTCAAATTCATCGTGGCATGCACCCGATTCTTTGTGAAATGCAGCAAAGCTTCCTGGTGGCATGCACTGCGCCTGTGATGAGATGCAGCATGGGCTTATCACTTGCTGCATGGCTGGGATGCTGTCTGAACTTGCACACATTGCTGCTCTACAGGATACATGACAGGGAGCCGCACTACTATGCGGATGGGGAGGATGCGTATGACATGCGCAAGTATCTGAAGCCGTCCAATGCCTTGGCAGCGGCCAATGGCACTTCAGGCAAGGCCAAGGAGGAGGATGGCAAGCAGGCAGGAGGTGGCACCGCGCAGCAGAAAAAGGTCGACGGCGCGCGGCCAAAGAGCGGTGACAAGTCAAGAAAAGCCAAGGTGGATTATGACGAGGTGGACTAGGAGTAACATGACAAACGCTCAGATCTCCTGCACTCTTTATACACACAGTGCAGACTATCATAAGGAGCTCTGCAGTGTGCAAGAGCTTGCTGTCGACCATTGGCTGCCATCCGGCTACTTTTCTGATAATACCATTACAGCGTTGCTTCCTTTAATATGCCGGCAAGTGCCAGCGGATCCTATTTGTCGCCGCACTGAGTCCTCTTTGAGGCTCATTACCGTAAGGGCATCTACAGTATTATTCCTTCAGTATCCACTTCCTAGATTGACTACTGATCCTGATCCATCGGTATGGTGCCTTATGTAATCTTTTGGATGTCTTTGCAGTTCCTTTGCACTTGGTGGCACAGTGATGCGGCCTTTTCAATAAGTACAGTGCCATGCCAGTCAACAAAGTCCATATGTGTGCTGCAACACATGCCCAAACAAGCCTCACAAAGGGGCCAAATGAATTTCACGATCGGCAACTTTGAGCAATTGATGTACACCTTAGACCTGGAATTCAGCTCACAGCGCTGGCGCTAGGTGGTTCGGGCAGCCTGAAGTCACGGCCAGTGAGGGGGCAGATGCTGGCTTCCCCATGCTGGCGATAGCATTTGAAGCAGACCAGGACGCCGTTGGGATAGACAGCAAACATCTTGGTGGAGATGCGTGTGTGGCAAGCCCGGCATGCGCGCTCCTCTGTAGACACCACGCTCCGCTGCATCAGCTGCGCATGCACCGCACACACTCTTCAGATTACTGTGCCGCCACTGCTTTGCAGCAAATGGCTTGTTCACCCGCTGACTGAATCGCTCATGGCCTCTATGATATCTACGCCACCAAAATGACCTCCAAAGACAAGCCGCTAAAATGACCTTCAAACTCCAGTACTGCGCAGATTCTTGTGGGAAAACTTATCAGCTTTTCAGGGAATCTGAAATTTACTGTAGAGCCAGGCTGCCACGCAACTCATGGACATGTTGGAAGGTTGTCGGGGAAACGCTGCTAGAACATACCTGATCCTCATGGATAGCTCAGGCGTGCATTCACGATGATAAAGGGGCAGGACACAACAGCCTTCAATGACAGTTTCTACTGGACAGTGAATTACGGTAAACAGGCGTAAAGCTAGAATACGAGAGCCATTTCAGGGAGCCCAAAGGGACAGGAGGCCGACCTCGGCGCGTTCTGCGGCGACAGAGAGGTGCAGGGAGCGGTGGAGGTTGCGTGTGATGCTGGCAGAGCGGCGGTTGTGGATGGCCGTGCGCAGCATACGCGCCAGCACGTCCACCGCCACCGCCAGCGGCATGTCTTCTGACAGCGCATCTAGCACCTTTGTGGCGTCCACGTTTGCCCCTGGCGGCACAAATACGGCCATGAATCACTATGCTATTATTTGCATATCCTACCTAACTGGCCTGCCCATGACCGCCCGGCTTGATTCCAACGGTTGAACCAGAAGAAGCTCAGGCCTGTCTTTCTTGGCTCATCATGACACACTTCCTGCCCGACATACCTGTCCCGAACTGCTGAGCTCGGTACCAATGATTGACCCAGGACAAGCTCAGGGTCCAGATAAACTTCCCGTGCTCCGGTAGCCTCATGGTCCGAGGGGAAAACGCACAAAGCGTGCTCTCATGCCGGCAATTGTTCGGGCCAATTACTGGGGACTTGACAGTAGTATGGGTGACTGGCGCGGTGATCCAAGCATCGGTGGGGGAATGACCAAACCTTGGGCGGCGAGGAGGTGGCAGGCTTCGGCGTAGAGGGGGTCGCGGCCGTGGCCCGGGTGCAGTAGCATGTCGAGGAGGGAGAGGTAGCCCTGCTGCCCCGCCCAGCGCGCGCAGTAGGCCTCCGCTAGCCGGATGTCCCCCAGCACCAGCGCCAGAATGCGCAGCGCTGCCCTGTGATCCTCCAGCTGCACGCAGTCACCCACACCCCCCATAGTCACTCCCTCTCCCTGTGTGAGATATTGCCTTGCCCTCATTCCCAGTTGATCACCTTCAATCTATTTTGCGCTGTGCTGCTTGCGACTGTACGAAATAAGAGGCCGCTTGATATGTAGCATCCCTCTGGCAGCTGCTTCTCTGAGCATGCCTGCACAATTCTTTTCTAAGAGTTGGTGAGGGTGGTACATGACCAGTCTCCCTGATGGATGGTGCTATGAGAAACGCGTCCCGTACATAAGGACCTGGGTTGTGGACAGAATACAGAAGGACAAGAGACAGGCTCATAAGTCTGAGGCAAAGAAGAGTCCATGGGATGCACACCTTGCTGTGCAGGACGACCTGCTCGTCCCAAAGCTCGGTGTCGGCGCAGCGCTTTAATACAGCGTGCGCGTCGTAGAGCACCGACTCTTCGAGCAGCCCGCACAACTTGTCGCGCATGCCGCGCAACCGCTGCGCTTCCGCGCTGTCCTCTGCCATCCGCTCCCGCGCCGTCCTCGCTCGCTCCCACGCCGGCACGCTGCCGCATGCATGCAGTGTTTCACTTTCACCCCACCAGATAATCAGTTTTTACCCACCCTTAGGAGCCAGTCAACCAGCAGATGTAGCCAATATTCACAAAAAAATTGTCATCAATCAGATTGATTCAGTTTGTGGCTACTTTCCCTTTGGAAAGAATCCAATGGTGCGAGCAAGACCGGTATAAATGGATCTCTACACCAGGAAAGAAATGCTGAGCATAGATGGCGCAAGTAAAGCAGACCCAGGCGCGGGGTTGAGACATGATCGGGGTGTGCCAGAAAAGCAGGTCTGCACAGGTGTTCACCTGGCGTCGACGGGGGGCATGAGCCGCAGGGCAGCGTCGGCGAGGCCGAGAGCGAGCTCTGTGTGGTGGGCAGGGTCCTGGCTGCCCTTGCTGCCCACCAGGTACTCCAGGTACTGGCAGCTCAGCTCCGTGGATACACCCCTCAGCAATGGCAGCACCGTCTCTGCAGGCAGTTCGCGTCCCTGCAATGTCCAACATCCTTTCAGTGCAATTCAATGTCATTGAATTTGCCTGCCTTTGAGCCATGCTGAAATTTAGCGAGGCAAGCCCAAAGGGTGTGTTTTGCATACCTGGGCTATACTTGAAAGGAGGGTTAGATGGAGTACGCAATGCCATGGCCTTTGAGCCATGATGTGAGGGAATCAGGGCAAGATTACCTTGAGAACTACCAGGCTCTGTTCTGGCAGGGAGGAGAGCAGCCACGGCAGGTAGTCGAGGGCCAGGCTCTCTGACACCCGATTCTCGTCCAGCATGAGGGCTGTGGCTCTGTGGATCGCTGCTGCTGCAGGCCCGCCCTCCCAAGCAAACGCCGCCTCGCCGTCCTCACCGGCCGCTTCGTCCAGACTGCCCTCTGCTATGCCCTGCAACACATAAAAGCCCACAATGTCCTCAATTTTCTTGGTCCGTCCCACAGAACAGTAGTCTCATGCTGTCATGTCTGACGCGTAGACCCAAACATTGCATGCAATCTCCAGGCATGGAGAGAAGCTCCAGAAAGTGTTTCACAGGATGCAGGAATTGCGTGTCTGCCACGGCGCAGTCTGCAAGCGGGCATTGCCCATGGGAATTCTTAATTAACGCATGGGAGCACATGGCAGAGCTGGAAAAAGGAAAAAAACGAACCCGCCAGAGGCGCAGTGCGGCAGCCGCGTCGCCGTGGTTGCTAGACAGCAGCGCAAGCACGTGGTACCGGCGCGCATCGGCCAGCGGCTCACGCAGCAGGTCGAGCCGCGCTTCGTTGGGGCCGGCCGCAAACGCCTCCAGCGCCCAGTCTGCGCGCGAGCCCGCCAGCAGCCGCACCAGCAGCGTGTCCACGCCGTCCAAGTGCTCCACGCCCTCCCACTGCCGCACCTGCCCCGCGCATGCCCCTGCCTCAATAACGACAGCCCCAGCTTGAATGGAACTCCCGACACAGCTCCAGTGCAGGCAGCTGCCTGTCTCAGTGGCGCAAGAAAAGCCCAAAGTCCGAGCTCTGATGTCATTGCCCTTGCGAACCTCACAATAGAGCTACAGGAGCTCGGCTGCAGTGCCACAAGCCTCCATCCATCGGTGCCATATAAGCTCAAAAGACCGAAATCAGAGCCGACTCTCTCATTGAGGTCAGGAGATGAGGATATGCGGCACCTCGAGCAAGTAATCAGCGACGCACTGCCGCGCGGCCGCGGCCAGCCGCCGCTCGGCGTCCTCGCCGGCGCCGTTTTGGAGCGGCTCGGCCGCGGCGTCGGCTGCCAGGCGCTGCCTGACGAGGCTTCGCAGGTCGGTGAGGGGCGGGTGCAGCCCCCAGCGCGGCCGGGACGGCGCGCGGCCGGCCGCCTGAGCCCAGGGCCGGGTCTCTTCCGGGAAGAGGGGAAAGAGCTCTGCCGGCTGCACCACCAGCGTGGAGCAGTGCTGCAGCGCATCCATGGCCTCCCTGAACCTCAGCTCTGCACACGCACAACTGAATTCGGTCATCCCCTGAGCTCTCTTCACCACCCTCCGTCCACCAATCTGCTTTCATCAGGGAGTTGTTGCTGCAGTGATGCCAGCAGCAGCAGCACTGCTGTGGAGTGATGCAGTGCTGGAGCAAGGCACATTAATTTTATTCTATTTGGCACATCAATTAAAATTTTTGCCACCGGCAAAATGGGAAATGAAAAGCAGGGGCCACCGACCTTGCATGAGCATGAAAGCAGCCTCAGCGGAGGCAACTTCGGCCCAGGCAGCGCCCTCGGACGCGCACAGCTCGGCCAGGCGCAAGGCCTGGTCGTAGTTGCATGCACGCAGCAGCTCCCGCGCCTGATCCTCTAGCGCCACCGGCTTCAGCAGCCACACCTGCAAACCAACAATCCCATAAGTGGAATGCCCAGAAATGATACGCCCAGCCCCCATCAGCAAACAAACAAATCCATGACACAACACCAGAGCAATCACACGACGAGCATCGCCTCACCATGCGTACACCTAGTGCAACCAATGAAATGAAATTATCAAGCGCTTGCCATTGACGTGTCGGTCCGGGACGTCAAATACAGAATCAGATATTACATCAGTGGGTTCCTTGCTCTTCCAGTGACATGATGTCTGACTCCGTCTGTGACGCCTCAAATTGTATGGTATTACGGTGCATAAACTTCGCCCGCGGTTGGCACAACTCGGCCCTCCCGACCAATGATCTGTCAGTGCGGTAACACCTTTCCTAGTGCATAGCTGGAGGCCCTCATCATTGTGGGAGCTGGGGACTCACCCTGCGGTAGCCGGCCACAAGCACAACGGAGCCGCTGGGGTTGTGCGCGGTGTAGAGCTGCTGCCCAGGGGCGGTGCGCAGGCCGTCAGGGTAGGGCAGGCTCTGCACCCAGGCGGCCGTGGTGCGGTCATAGACATGCACGCCGTCCGCGCATGCGGCCAGCACGTAGATCTCCGAGGCCGCCAGCGCTGCGGGCGTGGAAGGGAACGTCAGCGCAGACTGCGCCGGCTGCCCCGCCTCGTCCGTCACTATGCCCACCTGGTCCTGCAGCGCAGCTCTGAAGCTCTCATGCCTGCACACTGCGCCTCTATATGCCATTAGTAAGTCAAGCTGCAAAGCTCTTCACTGCTCAAAATACTCCTCTCCTCATCGGAGCTTCCTTGTGAACAGTAGCCTGCCATCTCCCGCTCCTGATGCTACTTGGGCAGCCAAACCTTCACGAGAAATGCTTTCTTGATGAGAGGTGCGAGATAACCAGTCTCAGCTCGCTGAGATAAAAAGGGTGATGTTGCTGGGCAGTAGGTGGCTGCTCACCATCAAGAGGACGGCCTGGTTGGCCGAGGGCACAGCCTGCACCATGGTGGGCGGGGGCGCCTCCGGCGACACTGCGAAGAGCTCCGAGTAGGCGGTGGTGATCGGGTCGAACAGCATGTAGCGCAGGCTCGTCACCAGCACTATATGCCTGCCAAGCCACGCCATCGCCTGTGCCAAAGATTCTTATTACGAGTGTCATAATAGCCCGTTCATAGCAGAGGCAAGGTGCGCCTGCAGACAAGCTGCATGGGCCAAACATGACAAGCTCTTGATTGTCATGTCACAGGGACACATTCATATTCCGCGCCTGCCCATCTCAATGTTGGCTGTCAAGTGTTTTTCATGTTGCACCTTGACGATGAGGGGCTCTGGCAGCTCGGCCTGGGTCAAGCAGACTGCGGGCTCGGAGTGCATCTGGGTCCCCAGGCCCACTCCTGGGACGACCTCGTACACCAACACTCGCACACTCCGTTTGCTAGTCCGCACGGCAACCGCCAGGCGAGAGTGCAGCCCCGCCGCTGTGTCCAGCGCTATCGCCGTCACGCCCTGCGCATTGTACTTGCCGCCATTGAACAAGCAGAAAAGCAGTGACAGGGGTGAAGGTGCGCCACAATCAGCTGCACAAGGTGTGTGTAGTGCAGGGGCAGCCCACCTTGAGCCCGGGCATGGTGTACTCCTCCAGTGACTCGTAGTCCAGCAGCAGCAGGGAGCCATCACACACCACTGCCAGCCTCTTGGCAATGGCGATGTGCAAAATAGCCGTGACGGGCTGCATGCATGCATCCAGTGTCAAACAATCACTTGCCATCTCTATCAAAGCACAAGGATGGGTAGTTCAGCAATTCCTAATAGTTATAAACGTCCTCACCTTCTTTCCAACATGCTTCCGTGCTCCAAGGGACACCCGCACTCCTGATGAAGTGCTCTGGATCCTGTGTTCTGAGAGCTGCCCATCACTGGTACCCAGGTAGATGTAGCGTGCCGCATCATCTACAGCAATTGCCGAGATGACTGACTGCTTTCCCTTATGATCAAGAGCTGGCCACAGCTCAAATGCTGTGCGGGAGCCCTCAGCCATCGGCACTTGCTGCCTCCAAGAGGCATGCTTTCGAGCACTCCAGGATGGTCACGTGACACCTTGGATCATTGAAATGTCCTATATACAATCCATATAAAACATTGTGCCAACAATAGCAATAAGAAGGAGTACACTTTTTGGATGTTCTCTTTCAGGATCGAAACTGGAACAAGATCTAAGTCCTTAGTCCTTTGCGTTTATCGAATACTCATCATTATGAAAACACAACTGTGTTAGAGATCTCATGAGAACGGTTGCTTTCGAGCAAAGGAACTTGCCAATGAAACTTGTCCTGCCAGGGTTGATGAAGGGTCGGTGGCAAGCCTTGAGGCACCTCATGCACGCAAGAAGCACTTGATCCATAAGAATTGGAAGATTCCACAGGAAACTGAAAATCAACTGAATTGAAGTCAAGTTACCATCAGTTGGGCGATCGCTTCATCCATTTTTGCCTCACGCGCAAATATTCGCTAGAGCTTGCAAGTCAATTGGGCAGTTGTTTCTTCAGCTAGTCACTGTGACACGCCCACTATCTGGTGTAAGAAAACTTTGGACACTGGGTACATAGAACGCTATGGCGTGGCGCAGCGCTCTGTCAAAGAACATGCAGGAACTGAGAATACTTTTGTCCCAAACCTCACCAGGGAGCCAGGTAATATGATCGCATTCAAATGCATTGGAGAGTCCAAGTAGCTTTCATCAATTTCATATCACATTTTATGGCCTACAATTCATGATTTAATCAAGCTGTCGAATAGTTGTGTAGCACCTGGATGAAGTGTGGACCTTCGAATGCTCATCTTACATTTGCACACATTCTTGTGCAACACTCCATCCAACACCGTTTCAAATGCTTTCAGGGTGCGCGAGATTTTGTGCTCTCAGCATATCAGGAGTTGAAGAAGGCCAACCCTAAGTTCCCAATATTGGTGAGGGAGAGCAGCAATGCAGAGGCAAGGCTTCTCGCTAGATATGACTTTGGTGTCGAGGAAGCAGTCTCTGTGGAGGGCCTGGACAAGGCCAGCATTTCAAAGAAGTTAGAAGAGCTTGTGAAGAAGGGCGAAAGCATGCCACGGTGAGCGCCTGGCATTCTGACCGACATGTGGATTTGCACAAATTCGATGAAGGATGAGCTCAATATTCTTGACTAAGATGGTAGTGAACAATACAACATACAGCAGGTAGGCACCTGACAAGATGCAATGGCAATGCAGGTCGACAGAGAGTGAGGGGAAACTCTGATACTGGGCTTCTGAGGCGAAAAGGGCTCGAGCCACCATTGTTGGAGGCTTGCTGGTCCCCAGACAGCTGGATTTTGGAGGACTTGTGTCTATTATGCATGGAAAGATCTGTGTCTGGGCGTGGCAACCTGCAGATTAATGCTGAGGTATATCTTGAAGTATTGCATCTCTGTCGCACAAGGAGCAATATAAGTACTGCAACACATCACAGATCCGGGAAGGAGAGGCAATTGCCACTTACATTCTAGCCGCAAACTGTAAAAAGTATACAAGGTATCTTCAAGCAGTACATAATGTACCGGATCTGCAGCAACAATTCAGCACATGTGTACAGCCTGCATGTGATGTTCCTATATGCCCAGCACTGGGGCCGGTCACAAACCATCGATAGAGTTTACTCGTGGTTTGCAGCAACCTATCCAGAGCTCACAGGCCCCCCTGTGGACTCTCTGTGGGCTCTGCTGTAGCTGTTGCTCTTGCTGTGCACCCGTGGCTGTGCTTGCTCACCCACTGCCATAGTTGCATGACACTGCCAAAAATTTCTCCGACACGCGTGTTGGAGCCACGTGTCGGAGGCCTTCCGGTCGTCCAACTTAGAAATCGAGCCGGATTCAGGCATTTTGCGACCAGTGCATCCGGCAAACGTCACATACCTTGAAAAAGGCAGCCTAAATTTCGAATTGTATCGTCCGAAAGTTCCCGTGCCGAGACGTGTCGTGCAACTATGCCCAATGCTTCTTCTGGCAGCGCTTTGAGCAGTATTTGGCTTACTGACATCCCATGCATGCCAGCAGCTTTTCATTCAGCTCCTGGCACTGGTCACACCTGCACGACATACAATCAGACTCACATCTTGAAATGCGCATGGAGCACAAATGCACATCCTTCAAGCCCTTCATGGCACTGAGCTAAAGCTCGGAGCTGCTCACAGACAAGCAGGATATCGATAACTGATGGCTCATCACAAAATATCTTCCTGGAAATTTAATGTGAGAAAAGGTCCTTGTGTCTCTGCACCCTGGCTTGTCTGAAAGGGATGGCAGCAGGGAAACCAAGAAGTGCCAGCAAAGCACATTTCATGCGTGGGCATTTCTGCGCGCTATAGCAAAGGCAACCTACCTGACATGATTTTCTTCTTCTTTGAGCTGTTCCATGGTGGATGCTGGGAGCTCTCTGTCTGCAAACGCACTGCGGGTCCTGCTTGATGGTGGCTTTGAAGCGGGCAGCCGCCCCCAGGCTGCACCAGAGGCTTTTGGGTCTCCTGCCAAGAAATAGTCCTGCACCGACGTCAAGCCTCCACTGTTTTTGAACCTGAACCCGCACCAGCTGTCCAGCCGCGCCTTTGCCTTCCTGGCCTGCTCAGCAGTATACCCTTATCATCGGAGTGCTTCCCTTCTTTAACCATCCGACTTCAAGATCCAGGGGTTCCAATGACTTTCCGGTCTATTTTGCGTTCCCAACAAGAGCCGGCTTGAACATTGTCTGTTCCCAGGTTCAAATGCCAAGAGCATGGGACTGATCTGAAATGAGACATCCCAATAGAAATATCGGACATCTCAGCAATGGGATCTCAGCATGTTGCAATGATTACTAATGGATTGCTTAAGCTACCAATTTGACGCGTGCAAGGAACGCAGACAGTGCGATGCTGTGGCCCTGCCGGCTGCCACTCAGCAGGGTGAGGAAGCAGTACTTGATATCATTCTTCTCCTTTCCAGCTCGTTTCAGGCCAAAGCTCTCAAGTTCCTGCAGATTGCCAAAACACGTCAGCGAGCATCCAGCACTGTGAATTTTTCCCACATTTGAGCAGCTCCGATACGAAGCGGCCTGCATCTTTTCAGACTTTTGGGGCTTTTCAATTCAGCCCTGAATCAGAAGAATCACACCCGTCACACAATTGTCAACTAGGTAAACAGTAGTGTGGACAGTACACCAGTGTGAGTGGGCGCTGAAACAGAAGCACCTGCAGGGCTTGCTCAGGCTTCCTATTGATGGTCCAGTAGAAGAAGGCAGCATTCACACTGCTCCAAGTCGCCGCTGGGTCGAAGTCCTTCATCAGGTACATGTTGTGGTACACACTCTGGACCCTTATCTCCCTCTCCTCAGCCGACTGGCCAGGTTCCACCACTCTCTTCCACAGGGCAACATTGAGCCCATAGCGTTTGAAAGTCTCCACCTTGTCAGCTGACAATTCATACCTGAACGCACAGATTCTTGGATCAACGGCAAGTGATCGATGGCTTTACCTTCAGAGCAAACAACAATGATGTATGTTATTAATATCGAGAGATCAGAAAGTTGCAATTGCGACCAGGGGAGGTGAAGACAATGCATACTGTGTTGCATGTCATGACTCTTTTCAACATTGTCGTTCAAGTTATTGCCTTTAATTTGCCCACTGTGCCAATGCAGGGCATGCACCTAATCTAATGGTGAGTCAGGCACACCATTGCAGCGCTGTGTCCCATCGGTTGCGGCGTCTTGAGTCCAGCTTATCAAGCGCTCTCACAGCAAGCGCCGCCCAAAACAGTGACTGCACTTTAGTCACCTCTGTCCAGGCACCTCCACAGAGCAGGCACCGCTGCCAAGAGAGGCAACGGATTGTCCACTTGCATGCGGGCTTCAAATCGCGCAAGAACCCACGCCAAAGTTGCATTCGGTTCCGTGGGTAATTAGTAGTCATATGCTGCACCAGATGAGACACCGACAAGCAATGTAGAAGATAAGGACACCTGCACTATTGCAATGCCTTGCCGCCGATGGCGGAAAGATTGGCGCCACAGCTCTGTGAATGTGCCAAAACAAGCCCGCAGAGCCGAAACGTGAGCCAACACATGCGCCTGATTGCCTACCAGTCACGGTTCCTGGCTTGAGTGTCTCGCTGATGATGGTGGCCTTGATATTATGGTGTAACCTGGGTAGTTGGTTTCATATAGGAGGCACAGCTCTGTGAGCTTCACCAATCACTGCAGAGAGCAAACATAAATACTTTTAGCTGGTCTCAATTTTCTACCGCTCGGCAGGACAAAAAAATTTGAGCTTGCCAGGTTGTGAGGTGAAAAATTTTGGTTTGATCGTTAAAAATACACCTTCAGCACGTTCTCACGTCGAGCTTTGATGCTCTCGAGATTTGGAATAGCGCTCAGCAAGTGAAGCATGTCCATTTGCAAGTGCTCGCCCTCGATCACCATCCTCATTGCATTTGTACAAATTTCAGGACTGACGGCTATTGCGGCACAATATGAACACGTTCCCTTGCAGTGGCATTCTCGTCGTGAGAAGTACCGCAGGTGTGGAAGTCCATTCGGAGCAATGGTGACAAAGACGCCGTCTGAAAGATTATCTAGCGCTTTCAGAATCTCTTCAAGGTAGCTGATACATTAACCTGTGAGCGGCTTAGCACCAGCACCAACACCCGCAGGCTTCATCCAACAATTTTTCAAGGACGAGATCTGCTGTGGCGGTACTTCTGATTGGAATTACCAGCAAAGAAACGTTGAGTAATACATTATACCACAGACAATTGACATCGCCGAAAAGAAACAAGTGCAGATAGTCATGCTCGAGAAGGTCCAGTTGGATTTGGCTCCTCCAAGACGGAGGCTGCCCGAGCTTGACTGCCCAAAAGGTGGCAGCTGCCCACCATCGCTTTGCCAGCCTGAGGCTGAATCAAGGAACCGCAAGAATGCCTCAAAGATAATATATATTCTGCAAATGCATGGATAGTCGCAGTCACATTAACTCAGCTGCTGCGCATGCATGCAGCAGGAAATGATTTACTAAATATAGACTTTAACTTTGCTGGCCTCTGCAGCATTGTGCCTTTTCTTCTGCATGTGGTGAAATGGTGCACTCTAAAGCAACCTATCTCTCCTTGCAATCTTTTATAGAAGCACCGCCAACCTTTGACGACCACTTTCGAAAAAGTCACCAGTTTCCATCACGGCGCCTGGGGCAGTGATTAATTTATGACGTCTAGAAGGGTCTTCCACCACACATGGAAATCCCTAGGAAATCCCTAGGCCTAGAACACTTAGTGAATCTAGACACATACATTGCTACGTGGTCCTGGACATGTTTCTTGACTCTCACCAGACAAAAAGCTCATGCTCACTTTGCTGCAGTAGATAGCAAGCACACCGAGAGAATTTCACATCCGATGAATGTGTCACAATATCTTGCCACAAATTTAAGCGGCTACTTTGCTGGTATGTCAAGCAAACAAAAGACATGAGGATTAGGATGAAGCAGAGACCATATCAGACGGATCAAAGATGGGTTTGTCAGGTCTCACTGGCCAGGTACACTGCTGGTGAGCAATCTCAGTACATCTTAATGATATCATCACTTCCTCATTCACTCACTCCATCATGTCGTGGTTTGCAGGCACGGCAGCTATTGCGTCCACCTCGACAAGCAAATCTGGGTGGATGAGGGATGCCTCAAAGGTTGTTCGAGCCTGCACATGCCAAACAATGCATCCTCATTTGCGTACTATCCGTGACAATTGTACAGAAGTCACAGTCTCGCAAGAGACGTTCCCCTTGAAGGCGTTTACATGCACGGCCACATGGGCAAGACAGCATGAAAGAAACAATCACCGGTGCATGCTGGGGGTTGATCCAATTCTGCCAGACTGCATTGAAGGCCTGCGCTCCTAGCCTGATGTCCTTCAGCAGCACAGTGGCCTGCAATGCAGAAGTCTAAGTCACACCGTAAGAGTAAAAGGAGGTTAACATGTCCTTCTCCCTCCTCAAATTATTAGATAAGTTGGTGATGGGATGGTGGTCAAAAGGACATAGGAATGACCTTGAGACAATGACCTTCAGGATGTGGTCTTTGGATGACCCTATTGCTCTGAGCCGCTCATCAAGCTGCTGCAGCACCTGACAAAGCCAGCAATCGCGAGTCACTTCACCCACAAATCAGTCTCGGTCTGACATGAGACAGGGTGGAATGCACAATCGTCACAACTACAATCCAGTTGCTCCCACCTGCTCTGTCTGGGCCGTGTAGTCCTGCACAGAGTGGTCTGCTGCTGTCTGGCCAGCAATGTAGGCTGTGCCTCCATAGATCACATGATTGTGGAAGCGCGTTGGGCCTTCAAGTGGGCCGCTTGTGGGAGCGCCGCGCTTGATTCCTGCCACCTGCATGACAGCCACATAATATTGAATCAGAGAAGATACCGGGGCCAAAGCAACAGCTTGCTGTGTCCTCCGAGAAAGGCCGCTTCGCATGCAGTGCACTCTTTATGCGCCATGAGCTGTGCCCCTCAGCAGAAAAATGTGTTTTATAAGTTTTGGGCACTGCTGATGAGCCCGCCAATGAGCAATCCCACTACCATTACGGAAGGATGAATGATTCACCTCAATCTCCCAGTAGTCAGCACCACCATCCATCTCATCATTGTCAGCAGCCTGTGGTGCCTTGGCCTGTGTTTATCGCAAAAGTAGATCAGCTTTAAGTGAATGCAGGTTTGAAATAGGATAATGAACCTTATGAGATTGCTAACTGCCACAACTCAGAAATCGCATGTAAGGTCTTCAGCGCACCCTTGATTCCCTCCTTTTGCCTGCTGTTCCTTCTCCTGCAGAGCCTGATGCAACTCCCCTCTTCCCTACCTTCCTGCCCCTTTTGTGCTCGTCCACAGTGCTCCGCTCCTCTTGCATGGACTCAGGCTCACCATCGCCGTTGCCCTCCTCTGCTCCAGGCTGATCCTCCTCCAGGGGAATGAAAAACTCCTCCGCTGCATTCCCCTCTTGGCTCGGAGCCTCCTGCTGCTTCTTCTCCAGTGATCCGCTCTCATCCTGCTGCTGGGGAGGGTCGGCTTTTTTTGGCCTGCCAGCGGGACGAGAGCCTTTCTGAGATCTGGGCTGCGATTGAATGTTGGAATCCTTGGGTGCACAGACAGCAGACAGCTCCTGCAAGGACCTGGTCTTTGTGGCTTTGGTCGGTGCAGCTGCAGCGTCCTTTGGTCCAGGTTGACGCTTGCCGCCGCTCAAGGCTGTGTCTTGGGGTGCCTGGCCGGACTTCCCGGACATCCATGTCAGCGTTTCAGCAGCCACCGCGCCTCCACCACTCATCCGCTTCTGCAGCCGGCCAGCAACTGTTGCCGCGGCTGCAGCATCCTGGTCGCTTGTGGCTACTGCTCTTTTCTGGCTGTCCTGCTTCTGCTTCTTTGCATGCCTGTCCGGCGCTGCACCCGCAGGGTTGTGCAGAGCGCGCTTGCCCTGCGGCATCTCTGGTGCACCACCTAGGGCCTTTGCTGCGCCCCTCGCCCTCTGGGGCAGCAGCTGCTTCTTCTTCTTTCCTTTCTTCGCTGCAGCTTTCCCCGTTCCGTCAGGAACATCCTCCTTTGATTCCTGCTCCACGAGGATTCCCTTGACCCTGCGTTGCAGGTGTCAAACACTGCTCAAACCGCAAGATGAAGGCATCTAACTGAAGGGGCATATATCGTGAGGAAGGACTCACTCATGCTCTTCCAAGTCTTCACTGTCACCGTCTTCGTAGTATATCCTCCACAAGACCTCGTCCGCGTCGTATTCAGTCACCTAGATTGCAAATCAAGTCGTCAGGGAACCGGTATGACCGGGCGCAGTTTGTGCTATGATCCACGTCAGCGATATCCGATGCAAGCCAGAAGCAAATCGAATGGTCTTCCTGCAATGAAAGTGAAAGGATTTGGACAGTGGACTCACCGTCCCTTCAAAAGGATCGCTGTAACCGGGAAATTGTTTTCTCACTTTTTTCCCAACGTACTCGGACATTGTTGGTCGAAATAATTATTCTGTTTTTTCTTCGAGCTCAAAAAGTCTTTTAAAGTCCACGAGGCTCGCAGCTCTTACCCTAGGATTGCTTAATCTGACTGAGATCAAGGAAGTGCACGGACTTGCGATCTGATGCTCTCCGTTGAACGTCCCTTTCGAACCGGTACGAGGGAAGCGAGCTTGGAAATACGAGTCGCTTGAGCGTTTTAAGGCATAAGTTCTGGGTGGGAGAGCTTGGAAGGGCTGCTCCCCTGAGTCCTAGATAGGATCCTTATTCATGCATCCACCACTGTGTTTGGATTCATGCATGGATTCATGAATGGGTCCATGATCTTTATTCCTTCTCTTCAACATGCTTATGATTCAAAGATCTCAAGGTGTTGCGCAAGCCGGTTGGCAGGCATAGAGATGAAATGTGTTGGAGTCCTACTAGTAGTACTATCGCGCCGACGTCGCGGTGCCCTACCTGCAATGCAAAACACATCATGCATGATGCACCTGACCGCACAAAAGACGTCACAGCATGTCTCAGCCGTATGCACGCGGCAGCTGAGCTCACTCTGCAGTGAGCTCAAGCTAAATCTTTCTATTCCAGAGGTAAGCTGATGCATGAATCAGCTCGAGCGATGCGTGGCCAGACAAGCATGCGTATGTAATTACAATTATTATAATGCAGCATCCGATGGGTTCCTGATCCACCGGTTTCAAAGAATAGGGGAAAATGAGTGGATCAGCCCCATTTACCACGGACATGGCAGTTACCTGAATTGCAGTTTACACTACTAGCTAAGACATGAATTTTGCTGGTAACAGGACAATGCTAGCAGCGCTGTAGTCTGAAGTGAGCCATGAACGACATTTCTAGACCCACTAAGGTACATCAGTGCGCCAGCCTCTGAATGTTTCCCGCAGTGTGCCTGCTGCAGACGTGATACTGGGGTGAGGCCCCTGATATTCTCCTTTTGTGGCACTGGCATTTGCTGCGGCGAGGGCCTCTGCCATTCCCTTGGCTGCCCCTGGTGGGACCTGCCCTTTCCTCTCTTCCGTCCAGAGTTTCAAGACACTGGCCTGCAGACACAAACAATGAATTCTGCACAGCAGCTCTGCATGTGAAGCCTGGATCAATGCATAGACAAAATGTTTTCATACATTCTCGAGACCTACCTGCAGAGCACGGCCAAAGGAGAAGGAAAGAGCCCATGGGTTGCCCTGCTGCTCCTCGGCCAGCAAGTTTATGGCATTGAGGTACAGGGTTGCCTCCTCTTCACTCAAGCCCCCGCTGAGGAACATGATGCCTGGAATGGCAGGTGGCACACTCCTGTCCAGCATGATGTTGCATTTTTCGTCGTCTGCTTGAATATCAACTTCCTTCTCAATCAGGAGGCTCAGCCTTGATGAAGGCTACGCACGAGTAATCCCTTCCTTGTGCCCCTTAACAACAAGCTCACCTGCGCATTGTGTCAAGGGTTGCAATGGCAACATCCTCCTTGGAAGCCCGGTGAGGGGCGTCCGCGCCTGGCATGACCATCATTGGCTTCAGCAGCGTGGCTTCAAGATCCACCGGCCGCCGCCACAGCTGCGCCACACAGGCCTGCAACACCCGCTGCGACACCTCCGCCGACCGCTGCAAGCTGTAATCGCCGTCGATCAGTATTTCTGGCTCCACAATCGGTACAAGATCGCATGCCTGCAGACACCCTGCGTCTTTTCTGAATGACTGGCTTGGCAATATAAGTGGCCAATTGGCTCTATGCAGAGGTGCTCATGCATACCACAGATGCCATGCATCTATGGTGGGATTCTGGGCAGTTGCATCCTCATCAGAAGCTTCAGGCCCGCTCTCAGTCTCTAAATTTTCTCCACATACGCAATGCACACAGCGCTAGCCCGCATTGTAGGCACCTGAGCTATGGCAGCATACTCCGCCAGCTCCTCTGCATTCCTCTGGATGGCTGCTTCCGAGGGCAGGCCATCTGCCACTTTCAGGGCTGCTCGCCACTTTGTAAACCGCGCTCCTTGCTGTCTGTACTGCTTGCATACGGCTTCCAGGGTCTCTAGCCCGCGGGTGCTGGTCTCACTGTTTGAGTCGGGCAGTGGCACCAAGCCCTGGAGACAGCATACCTTTTCAATAACACTGCATGATGCTGGAGTGGTTTTCCACACGATGCCCTGTCAGCACTCCAAATTCTGGTCTAGTAGGAGGTGGTGTTACAAGACCTGGTCCACTTTAATGCCAGGCAAGACTCCACGGTCTAATAGACATTTGAAGAATGGCGTATTGTCAGAAGAGTTCTGGTATAAAGTCTCTTTGAAAAGAATTGCGCCAGATATGCTGTTGCCGATGTCTGCAGTGTAGAAGTTTTCCCGATATCCACGTCTGACATCCTGCACAGTATCTTCCACATTCATGTGATTGTTATTGCGAAAGCGCACGCCTTGGAAGTGCAGATCCGCTAGTCAAAGGTCCAGATCACTCTTGCAGATTCTGGGAATAAAGGCGGACCTCGGTGTTTTCCAACCCTGCTTTTTCCAACCTTTTTCCAATGGTGCCAGTCGACTCGTCGCTGGCTAATATTCCCTTGCCCCTGACCGTCAGTCGCTCTGCAATCCCCTTCTTCTCCATCTGGATATAACAAATGTGCGATGCTGCGATTGCACTACTTACAATTCAATCTAGAAATTCAGAATGTCACTAGTACATGACTTATGCCGAGAATATGACAATCTGCTCATGGGTGCAAGCAGGATCATCTAGTCACCTTCAGTCATGAGGTCCATTCAGCCACTGCCAGAATCTTCGCTCCTCATTTATATTTGCAGGAGAGTCGGTGTATTTCAAAAGTAGTTCGTGCTTGATCATTCCTTTCAAGATCAAGCCCAAAGGCATAGTTTTCTTTCCAAAGCACACTGTTGATGGATGCAATGCCCCAGAGCAAAGCAGCGAAGCAAAGAAAGATAGGCGTGAAAACAAGTTCTTCAGCAATGCTATTGAAACATCGAATCCATTAGGAAGCCTCTAAAATTGCTTGGATCAGGTTGGGATGACTAGGTCCTGGAAGCCTGTTTTGATTCTGATGAAAGGCCACCCTGGTTCTGGGAAGTCAACAGTGGCTCGCTGCTTATCAGAGCTGACATATATCTGTATAATTGACAAGGATGACGCCCGAGATTGCCTAACATCTCTGCAAAGCTTTGCTGACACTACGAAGGTGCGCCAAAAGGCATAGTACGGCCTGGGTGGGTGCGCAAGACTTATAGTTCTAGAAGTCCACAGACTGAGAGTGCAGATAAATGCTCATGCTCTGCTGGCTGAAAGCAACAAATATGTGAATTCACCCTTTTGATGATTGACTAAATCCACTGTTGAATTTACAGGTGGATGTGAATGCATTGTCCTATGGAATTATGTGGCGGTATGCACAAACCCAGCTGCTGTGCAGAAACAGCGTGATAATAGATTGCCCACTGGCCAGGATAGAGCTCTTTGAAGAAGCCAAATGCATGGCTGAGCAGGCAGGCACAGATGTCTTTTGCTGCTCTTTAAATGATGGCATGACAGTCGATTTCAGTGTCATGTGAGAAATTCAGATATGAGCAAGCTGACTCCCCTGTGCAGGCTTCTGCTATTCTCGTTGTCGTGGAGTGTGTTGCATCGGATGTCGCAGTGTGGCAGTCACGACTTGAGGCACGGGCATCGATCGAGGCTGACACGAACAAGCTGCATAAGCCCAACTCTTGGGCAGATCTCCAGGCCCTTCTTGAGCGGTATGGACGTCAGCCCAATACAAACTTGAGACTGCATGCGCTGAGACATGTGCATGAATCTCAATGGTGACTGGTGCAATTGGTGCCAACAATCAGTTTGAGCTGTAGCTCACAAACCTGGTACAGCAGGGCTTCCAAGGTGTTTCTGTGCAATGCAGGTACAATGGATGCGACAAGTGGATTGGCACCACTGACATCGCAAATTATATTTCTATTGACACAACAACAGGACAGAGCCCACAGGAAGTTTCTGCAGGGCTTGTCAACACATTGGTATCCAAGGGGCTCGTACAATTATCGAGAGATGCTGGGCGCAGAATGTAGTTCTTGTGTTTCAGGATGTTGAGCCACCATATGTGGCTCACCTGCCCATAAGATATTTGGGAGAGGTCATGATCATCCTGAATAAATTGCCCTAGGGCTTGGGTGAGGACCTGGGTCCTCATATTGCACGGTGCACCTCACGATCCAGGCGATTCTGGATGACAGGTGGGCCTTGCATTTTGCTGCCGCATTCCAACACTTGCTTTATGTTCACAGATTTTAGAAATTTATGGAGGATTGATTCAATCACCAGTACTGTTGCTGTGCAGTGGCGCTGTGCACACGAGGCGTTACAACCCAGCTCTGGGTCGAGATTCTAGTGTACCTTCCCGAGTGCGACCGAGAGATCGAGACCTCACCCCACGTCAAAAATATCGCGAAATTCCCTGTCGTTGAAAGACGCCTGTTGTATTTGTGCCAAACACTCTGGAAATCAATCAAAAGTGACGTCGGCGGACGACTAATTTATGGCGTGCTGACGGATGACGTGGCAGATGCAAATATATGAGAACTTGCGACTGTGCTTGCAACTTGATCTCCAAGATTTCACAAGTGTAACTTTTAATGAAGGAGGAAACTAATTCTATTGCATTTGTTTCTCACAATGCAGCGACTATCACGTTCAGCGCAAAATTTCCATCTGGTTAAATTAATTGCGAACTTTAAAAAGGGGACACAGCTTCTACCAGAGGGCGTTCAGCACGTTATATCAATCCGGCAATTTAGACCTACAAAATGTGTCAAAACATTTCTGGAATCACCGTTGTGTCAGCATTCCAGATCGTCGTTGCAGCGGGGATTCACACAAGGGACAGCCAATTCCAGGAATGTCAAAGTGAGGCACAAAGCACTGCTTTAATAATGTATCTGGCCCATTTCTGTTTTTGCAGCGTGCACTTCCTCAGATTCATCATCTAGAATTTTGGTGCTCTCAGATATGTGACACCTAGCTGAAAGCATCGTGGCATTGCCAGGAGTGCCGGAGACTCCAGACGCTGCCTAAAGCAGCATCAGTATGCAGCCGATCACCTGCGCAGAGGGGGGTGCACCAATGGAGGCCGCCTGGCGGTGTGTGGGAGCACCTGCTGCCCAGGAAGCAGCTCAGGTGCAAGGCGACAATGGCTGCTGAGCCCCCCAGCATGCTGGGCGCCAGTGCCCAGAGGCTCACCCAGGTGCTTTTCAATACTGCTAGCTTCCATTCAGCTGGCACAAGTACATGCCTTGCATTGGCACCTTTATTGCTGCACGGTTGGATGCATTAGCCAGCATGGCATGAAGGGAGGTGCTGGGGGATTGCAGGCCAGCGCTTCAAGCAATCCCCTTGGAGCGGGGCTGAGCAGCGGAGCCAGCAGGGCGATATCGCTGTGGCTGGGCGGCTGTGCAGCCTGGGTGTTCAGCATGGTGGTTCTGGGTGGCATGACCAGGCTCACGCGCTCCGGCCTGTCCATGACAGAGTGGAAGTTCACTGGGGAGAGGGCTCCCAGCTCACAGGTCTGCCCCACAAGACGCACCCATTCCTTAGCCTGGCTTATAGCTTTTTCCAGCAGATGGGACTATCAAGCAAAGGGGTGCTGACAGCTCAGCGATGAAACTGCAGGAGGATTGGTTGGCACAGTTTGGCAAATACAAAGCCTCACCCGAATACCAAAAAGTGAACAGGTGTGCTGACTACTCCGTGCTCATGCAAAATCTCTTTTTTTTATTACTGTGCGCTCCTCTTCTCTCAACTCTGATGGCCTTCTGGTCAGGTACAATGGTAGCATATAGCACCGTCTTAATACAGTTCCTCATGTGCGCAGAGGCATGAGCCTGGAGGAGTTCAAGTTCATCTATTGGATGGAGTACGCGCATCGGATGTGGGGTCGCGCGCTGGGCGTCGTGTTTGCGGTGCCGGCAGTCTACTTTGCCGCGCGCGGGTGGGTGAACGGCCCACTCGCGCGGCGGCTTGGCCTGCTCTTTGCCATGGGCGCCACGCAGGGCTTTGTGGGCTGGTGGATGGTCCGCAGTGGCCTCCAGGTCCGTACTCTTCTTCTTACCCTCTTCTTACTGCCTCATGCCTGAAAGTGGCTTTGCTGTGCCTCATGCGGCTTCTGTGTTGATGGCATGGACCCTCTCCATTGGTAGTGAATTGTGTTCCTCTGGTCATTAGTGACCAGGTGACCTTACAATGGGGTACCCCTATGACAGCATGCATAGCAGGGATTGCAAAAGACAGGCTGGGCTGAAGCAAAGGTGTGAGTGGTGTAATTGGCCTGTTGAAATGCGCAGGAGACCAAGACGGAGTGGGATGTGCCGAGGGTGAGCCCCTACCGCCTGGCTGCGCACCTGACATCAGCCGCCATCATCTATGGGACGCTGCTGTGGACGTCGCTGTCCCTGGTCTACCCGACCTCTGCAGCCGCAGCCGTCTCCGCAGACAGCGCCATGACCGCGGGAGTGAACGCCCTCAGACGATGGGTGCACCCCGTCGCTGCTCTCATCGCCGTCACAGCGCTGTCGGGTGCGCTGCTTTCACCTTTACTTTGTGTGTGTCTGCCAAAGCCTATTGGGTGTCTCTGTCGAAGCTTCATGCAGAAAGACCTGCCCCTGATATACCTTGCAAGCTTTGCACGAACAGAAGAGGCCTGAGAAGCACCGTGCAAAACGAGTAAGCCCTTGTCCTGTGCATAGCTGAAGAAAGTCAATCATGCTCACGGGACAAGATCAGATGTGTATTGTTGCACATAGCAAGCGCTGAAGAAGGGTTGTGAACTAAGCAGGCGCGTTTGTGGCGGGCATGGACGCGGGGCATGCGTACAACACGTTCCCTCTCATGGGCGGGCGGCTGATCCCCGAGGAGTACTGGGCGCTGCCAGGTTGGCGCAACGCGTTTGAGAACACAGCTGCCGTGCAGCTGCACCACCGCGCCCTCGCGCTGTGCACGCTGGGGGCCGTAACGGCTCTGTGGGCGCGTGCCCGTACCCTGCCGCTGCCGCCGTCCTCCAGGATGCTCGTACATGGCATGATGGGCATGGCTGCTCTGCAGGTGTGTGAATTTTCCCTCTTACCCTCCTGCTCAACGCTTTTTGTATCTCTCACACTTGATGCTTCTGCTGCACTTTTTATTAATACATTTGTCACGACAGAGGTGTGTAACAGACCTGGAGACTTCTGCCGTATGTAATGATATCTTGATGTTGAAAGCGAGAGAGGATTGGGAATATCTTCGTTACGGATCTCAGTTGCCCCTGCAGCGAGCTGCCCCTGGCTCTTCCTTCATGTCTGCATCTTAATTCTCCTAATTTGCCGCCGGAGCGTTCAAAGTGCTCGTGCATGGGATGTGTGCAGGTGGCTCTGGGCATCACGACGCTGCTGACCTATGTGCCTCCCAGTCTGGGCACAGCGCACCAGGCGGGCGCTCTCACGCTGCTCACACTGGCGCTGGGATTGCTGCACACGCTGCGCCGTGGCCCAGTTGCGTCTGCCAAGTTTGGCATGGCCTCCCAACTGGGCACCCCCGCAGCACTGGCCGCAGTGCTTGCAGTCGGGACAGCCGTCACTCAGTTCTCGTGATGCCTTCCGAGCTAGCCTGTAGCATAACCATGTCTTGTATCATAGGGCCCTCTAGATTCTTACATAGATTACTGACAATGACTACTTTGTTGCCATAGCGGGGTTCGGTCTCAGAAGCGACTTCTCTAGGATCCCGACGTCTGCATACAGAAGGCATCTGTTTCCTATCTAGATCTCTGAACATGGGATTCTGCAGCAATTGTGCTGCCAAAACGGGCAAATGTCTCCTTTCCAGTGATTTAAGGGGTGTCTTAAAACCAGACTTTACCTCATAAGTGCAGCTTTCTTTGCAGTAAATTGCAGACTGCAATGTGCAGTTGATAATATCTGTGCAGGTCAGCACAGAAAGTGTGGACAATCATATGCACAAAATGAATTCTTATTCAACAGCAGATTCGTGGGTCTTGGCGGGCTGATCTGAGGCCTGCTCCCAGATGCTGCCCATAGTGTACGCCGCCAGTTCTGTCACTGAGACTGCACCATCCTTGGCAATGAAGAACATTCCAGGATCGGCGCCAGCTGCCATGTCCCCTCGGTAGATCCTGCACGGCTTCAATATTCAACGCATGTGGCAACAAATGTGCATGTAGACAGCCATGCAAAGAGGAAAAGGGGCTTTCTTGTGAGTAATTTCAAAATGAGATACCTTGTTGTGAGTGTCTCGCCAGCGCCAGTGAATATCTCCACGGCAGAGTGGTCCACGAGCACTCTCAGCTGAACAGCATCTCCACATATCTCGATGGGCCCTCCAACTCGCTTGCTGACTGCACCCCACCCAAAAGACAGCGTGTTGCTGTCCCATTGGGTGCTGAAAATCACCTGTCCATCACATGCACCATCCTCTTATTTTCATGCCTTCACCTCTGCCAGTGCCTGGAAAGAAATGATAGACTTTAGACCTTCCCAATGCAGTCTCTTTCCCTACATGCGCAAGACAACATCAACAACATCATCAGCCAGCATCTGGACAGAAATGCTGCATGGCCCTAAACAGACCGGCGCACCTCCAGAGTGCGCGCCTCCCAGTCGACGACGGCGGCGGCTGCGCACGGCTCGTCGGACTCGGCGTCAGCGCGCAGCCACGCGCGCAACACAATGCCGGCGGCAGAGGAAGCGCCGCGCGACAGCCAGAAGCTGACGTCCACAGACGGGCCCCTGATCTGCGGCAGCGCGGCGGCTGCCCCGGCTTCAATGCTCAGGCTGCTCAGATGCACTCCCTGCCCCTGCCGTAGCTGCTCCAGCTCTGGGGCTGGCTCCTGGTGCAGCCGCCCTCCTGTTCCAGGAGTGTCGCTGTTCATGTGTGAATAACAATTCTATGGTAATCATGAAAAATTCATCAGGGCTTGGCTGGCTATACTTGTGAAGCTCAATATGGCTTCACACGCAGAACATAGCGGCCTTAGGATTGGTGTGCAGCAGACGCCAGGTGAAACGCACTTGGTCTTAGCCCCTTAACGCCGCTGGCAGGCGCAAAACAAAGGACATTTTTTCTCAGCTGGTTCCCTTTTTAACGCCCCTGTAGAGCAAGGGTCACCTCGCAGAGTGAGGAGTCGAGGCAGGGAGAGGCAGCCGGCGTAGTCAAAGCCACCACCCTTGCGCAGCTCCTGCAGCCAGGCCAGCATGAGCGTGCGACCCTGCCCGTCCACAAACGCATTGGGTGCATACAGGATGTCTCCCAGGTCCAACCTGTGCGGCCCTGGCGCACCAATTGCAGAACACCTATCAACCTCTGTGCTGGAATTACCGCTCAGATCTGGTGAGTAAACTCAAACTCATTCCGTTAGCATGTCACAAAGCACTCACAGAAACTTGACTGCGAGGAGGTCCAATCTAATTGGTATAGCGCATAAATGATATCAAGCCGTACATAAGTGCTTGATGTTGGTTGTTGGATGCACGTCCTGAAATTGCCGGGATCACTATTAAGGAGACGTTTCGAGGATGGTAGATGGCTGATTATGAATTCAAGTCCTGATCCCAGCACTTTAAAAGGGGGTTCCCCTTTTGCCCTTTTACTGTTTTGGCAGAGCTTGAGATATGCAATATTCAAACCTGATGCTTCCTCCACGTTGAAGCTGTCGTTGCTATGTTGGCCCACCCAGTAGAGGCAGGGGTTGGTCGGCCGATCTTTGCGATAGTGCGGATAGGGTGAGATGCACATGACATGTGCACTTCCTGCTGCCCCAATACCTTTGGCCACGTCTCCTGCAACAACACAAGCTTGTTGCTCAGTTGCATCTTCCACTATGCAGCGTGCAATTGTACATCACCAAGAAAAATCAAAAGGTAGTAAAACTTCTTGCAGTCGAAGCAGTGGCTCCTCACCAGCAGTGTGTGGCAGACAGACGAAGAATGGACACTCCCACATTTCACCCAGATCCCATTCACCGCAAGGTCTCGACTTCCCCTTGATGAAAGGCCCAGAGCAACTCCAGCCTGCAGCAGAGTCGGCCTCTAATGCTCTTGAATAGCGGGACACTTGTGAATCAAGTAGGCGAATAGCTTTGGTAAAGCCCGCTGCCACATGATTGCTCCAGTCACTTTTGTTAGAAGACAGCACGCCAGAACAGGGCAGCGCCAGAAGAAACGTTGGGAGGAGCAGATCAATCTTCACCATCAAGGAGGTTCTCAGATGTATAGAGAAGAAGGGTTCCTCCTTTCCCCTTCACTCCGCTGCCTAGCAGAAGCTTCCAGGGCTTCCCATCAACCCCACGCTGAATGATGTAAGGGTCTCTGAACCCCACCAGGCCCTCATTTGGCGGTGGCAGCTCGATCACTGGCCTGCTCTGTTTGGTCCAGGTGACCAAGTTGTCATCATCACCTGCAAATACCACATGATTTTATCCACTGCAATTCTCAAGGACCCCAACATTGGGCATGTATCGGCATTTCTTCGATTGTAAGTATGGAGCACTCATGTTTGCTGACCTGGACTGCAGACAGCAGCACACTGGCTCTCAATCATTTGCAGGCCCAAGTCTGACGCTGATGGGGGCAGGGGCAGGCCTGGGTTCTCCCGCAACCTGGACATACACAGTCATAAACGCCCATCTCTTGGCAAAGCGAGCCTGCATGTATGCAAAATGAGCTCAATGAGCGCTTTGCTGACCTGACAGCTGTATACATGATGACAGGCGTGCCATCGCTATTCAAAGTACTGCAGCCCGACCAGCAGCCTGCTGCATCGAATTTGTTGGGGGTTGGTTCCAGTGCTATGGGCTCGTGTGCCCAGTGCACCAAGTCTGCGCTGGATGCATGGCCCCAGCACATGGCCCAGTCCCACTCGCTGCTGCCCACCACATGCTGGTAAAATCTGCGTCCAAGAATCCAGGTCGAGTCTATTTGAGCACTGCAAGTGCAAAAGGCAGGAAGCTATGTGGATCACTTCTGATGATAACTGGTGGTTGGGAGGCGAGATCATACATGTGGTATCGGCCTTTGTACCAAATGGGGCCATTTGGATCATTCAGCCAGCCAGAGCGGGGCATGACATGATACCAAGGCTTGTCTGGGTCCAACAGCCATGAGCTTCCAAAGTTGCTGCGATGGCCCTTGTCTGCTGTCATTGCCAGCTGTCTTATACGCAATGTCCTGAAATAGACAAGGTCACATTTTAGATATCTTCACGAGCCCAGCGGTGGACGCAGTAAGCGTTGATGATGCACACCTAGGACCAACTTGAACGTGTTTTGGGCTGCTCCAGACATGCCTGTTCGAACGGAAAAGTCCATTTCTTCCTTTCAGTGATTGAACGGACTTCGTCGAAGGGCTAGAATGAATCAGAGACTGTTGATGGAATGCAAACATGGACAGGACGAGATCCGATGCAGAGTAAGTTGCACATCAGACAACTTCAATGTGTGGAAAGGAATTTTACAGTGGTTCTAAAAGGCTATAGTACAAGCCTTTGCACCTGGATCTGATGGAAAGATCTCATGACTTGAACTCGGAGCTGCCAGGAAGGTGGCTGGGGGGCCCGCTTCCGAATATTGGAAGCTATGGATCCCGGTAATCCAAGCTAAATTTCGCCTCATCTGAATATATGTCGTCACTGCTTTAGAGAAGAAGAATTGATTATTGACCATCAGTTCCAAATCCCGAGGGCCATATGGCTTTGTGAGGTGTGCAAAGTATGTGACCGACATTTGCTGAGCAGACTCCGCATAAGTCAGGGCATGACTAGGGGATAGCAAACCTCTTTTTATGATCAGGAGTATCACAAGATTCTTTTGGAGATGCTAGTGAGGTGCACACATTTGCTGGGCTCATCAGCCCTGAGAATACCAAGGTGGGCATTGGCTAGGAGGTGTGCAGATGTTGTTCTTTGGGATGAAGCAAGAGGACATCAGAGCAGATCCTTTGTGTCTGTTCAATGTCTGCATGCAGCAAACCCCCAATGCAGACTTCAAAAGACGCCCAGGTACGGCATTGCCCAGTTACAATTTCAGCTGCAATCAACTACCTGTGGCTCAATTGATTGAGTGCTACTTGTTTACTCTTAGGTGTACCTTCAGTACCGTGACCGCCAGTGCCACAACGCAGCAGCGACGGAAGCTATTGTTGTACAGCAAGGAGGGATGCCACCTATGTGATGGGCTCAAGGTACCTCTTGGCACTTATGTCATGGCGGCGTCCTGTAAGGCTAGCAAATGTGATGAGCCTTGTTGTGCACGGCCGGATGTAACTTGTGTTCTGCAGGAGAAGATACAAGCATTGCTGGATCGAGCACAATTCATGCCATCTCCTCTGACCGATGTTGATTTTGAGGTAATCCAATTCTGCTGGCCCAATCCCGGGGATTGTGCTCCTCTCCAAATCTGAAAAGTTCCTTACTATCGTCTGCAACTGAAATGCGGAATGGAAGCTCAGATACGGGATATCACAACAGTACCAGCGTGGTGGGATGCATACTCTTTGACCATTCCAGTTTTGACCTTTGCCGATGCTGATGGCAGCAATGAGGTGAGTAATAGTTACTCCCACAGTTTTTCATGGAATGATTCATCACAAGGTGTTGAGACACCCAGACACTCATTTCGCATGAATGCTGCATGCAGGTGAAGGTGCCGCGGCCCTCACCAAGACTATCAACAGATCGCCTCGGTCAGCATCTTGAAAAGGCACTGGAGTCTAGGGAGCATGAGGCATAGTCACCATAAGCAGCGCACACATGTACTTGGGATGCCTGTGCAGTTGTGAGTTCGTTTGCTGAGTGCCAGTACGGCAGTGCCAATTACAAAGGTCAGGGATCATTTGTTGCCCAGCTCTGAAACTGTAGGTGTTATTGACAGTGCATCATCTAGATGGAACAGAGACCGCAACTGTGAACAATATAGAACCTTTTCCAATGCTACCATGCTACAAGTCAAAGATATCAAACTTGGGCTCGCCAAAGAGCTGTTTCTTGTCAACCGCTGAGAGGACCTGCATGCAAAGTGGGCAGATTATAATCATGCATTTTTACATTCCAGGCAGAATCTGGATGGGGTATCAAAAATCCGCCATCGTGGCGCCAGTGGCAGGCAAGGCATGCATTACTGCAGGAGACGATTGATGAGAAGGAAAGAGGGCTGTGTCATCAGGATTTACCTTGTTGTTGGCCTTGCTGCTGAAGAGGGCCTTGACCACTAGATCAGCCACGTCCTCGCGGTTGATGGCGCCGCAGATGCTCTTGTCCTGAGTCAGCACTCCACTGCCGGTTGGCGGCTCGTTCTTCAGGCCGCCTGGCCTAATAATGGTCCATTCCAATTGGCTGCCGGCAGCCTGCGAGCAATGAGCACAGCAACCTCATGTATCAAAGCTGCCCAGCAACACGCTGTCATGATGTCCTGACCTCAAAATCGGCCAGGTCCTTTTCAGAAAAAGAGGAATGCAGGCACCAAGCCAGAGCGAGCACCAGGCCTTCCTGATACCAAACAAATCCTACGGAGACCAAAGTCTGCAACTGAAATTTGCAATTCCCAACAGCACCGCTTGCAGTGAAGAGAAAATTTCAAACTTCGGATTGGACAAACCTTGAGCCGTTCCTCGGCCTTCTCCTTCTCCAGGAGCACCGGCTTGAGCACGTCGTAGACCTGGGAGGGCGGTGCATCTTTGCTGTCCCCTGTCCCGATCGACGTCACCAGCACAAACTTCTTGACGCCCTTGGCCAAGGCCGCCTCTATCAAGTTGATGTTGCCCTGCGCAACCACTTACCATTCAGTACACACACATTGCTTGGATCTGGCGAGTCCATTCAGGGGTAGATTATATGGCAGCCTTTACCAGCGGCTTTGTGTGCAGAAGCACCTTGCCTCCGGCAGGAACAGCGTGTGATAATAATGCACGAGGGCTGCAAACACAGATGAGACTATACTGCAGACACAGGAGAGGAAGTCATCCAACCTCCTCAAGCAAATCCAAAAACGGTGATTGTACTCACCTGAGAATCGGCGGTTGGGTCGGCGGGGGTGCCTCCAAGGGTGGATACCACTGCATCCACCTCCTCAATTTGATCAAATGCCTTCTGGATATCATCCTTATTGAGCGCGTCCCCCCGCACGACAATGGCCATCATCTTCTCGATCTCCTGCCTGCATAAAATAATTCTCCCGGTCAGCCAGGCGCATGCCACTCAAAAGGATATCATTGCCATCGTCATACAACACCTGTCCAGGATACTGACGCCATTGCTCAACGGCAATGCTGCAGGTGCGCTATGTGCACTGCATTCTTATCTGGTGCCACGCACTACGCTAGTAGCTCCAGGAGCAACCCAACTTTAAATAAGGATGACTTTGTGAGTGCACAGACCTACGGGAGTCGCTCCTTTGCAGCATCCACACCCACGATCCCATGTCCTTCAAGCGGCGTGTCACTGAGAGAGCCACACCTCCACCACCGGCCACAAGGATGCTGGCATTGTCAGGGTCTAGCGCCTCTGCTCTCACCATAACGGACCTGCTTTGAATGTAGTGAATGACGTCAGTATAAAGTCTACATACGGAGATCCACAGATATCATGAACTGGTCAGGAAGCTCCAACAAGAGGCAGCGTGTCCTGACCTTCTTGCTGCCAAGCTCTGCCTTTGCGGCCTGCATGCAGCTGATCTCCATGCCTTCAATGCAACAGGCTGGCGTAATGTATGCTGCTTAGGAAGACCCAGAGAGGATCCTGCAGCAAAGACACAACTCAGAAACATATTCTTGTGGATCACCTCAAGCCTGTGCACTGTCCAAGACTTCCTTGTAATTTTCTCACCTTGGCAAATCATCTAAAACGTCGAACTTTGTGTTTAAAAATTTCAACGTTTGATTTCTGTGATAAACAATAGTACGCTGCTTCGTTTACAATATATATCTTTGAGAGCTGAGCTTTGCTGCTCTTAGATCTGACGGTGCGATATGGCCTCCCTTTGGATCAAAATGTATCATAAAATGGTATGCAGCAATGTGAAATCAATAAAACATCCTTGACATCAGCTGCCATCGCCCATCAATCCTTTCGTGATCCAGCTTGTCAACCTCTCCGGAGGCGTTCCTCCCCTCTTTCGTCTTCCACCTTGGACCTCCTCATAACTGTGGGATTCCATTCTTGGACAGATTAAGTGAATAGCTGACAGCAGAAAGGGCCTTGTCGATGTTGTTTACAAGGCCCCTGTTCTCAAGCCACTTGCAGCACAAGGCCTGCCACCAGTGGGATTCTAGTACATCAAGATGTTCTTGCAGAACACAGAGCACCTCTGCACTACAACAGCACATCTCAAGAAATACATTAAATTTCATTCATAGTACCAGGTCACCTCGCATACGGCATTTTGGAGGAAATGCGTTGGCCAGGAGGCTGGTGGTTGCAGCAGGTGGGATTTTTTTAGCATGTTTCCACAATAAAATAGCGACTATTTTGGTTGTATTGCACTGAAGTACCTAACTATCCCCTATGTCTTAATGTCCTGCAGCGCCTACTCCAGATAGCCAGTCTTCTGCCTACCTGCCAAGCAGTACAATGATGCCCAGCAGCTCGTCAGCTGTGGGCGTGTTCTGGCTGCTCCTCGTCAATCTGGTTCTGTTTGCGGCGGACTACGTCTGTAAAGCCCCATGGGTCAGCAGCCTGTACCTTTGGCATCGCGCCCCTCACTGGTGGCAGTTCCTGACCGCAGCCTTCTGCCATGCTTCATGGGACCACCTCAGCTCCAACCTCTTCATGCTCTACACCTTTGGCAAGATAGTTGAGGAGGAGGAAGGCCCGGGAGCCCTCTGGTTCACCTACATCGTGTGCTCTGTGGGTGGGTTTGCTCCTCACATATCTTTCATCAATTTCAGCACAGCACTTCTCTTGTTTTGATACAGCAGTCCCTTCTGCACATGCTTGATGTGTCAGCTATGTCTCATTGCAGATATGATGCCTTTAATGCAGGGGCCAGCGCGGCATCCTTCTTTGCGGATCCTGCTGCAACGTATTCACTTGGAGCTTCGGGGGCTGTGTTTGGGTTGTTTGCGGTGGCTGTGCTGCTCAAGCTGCGCTTTAACTTTCAGAAGCTGGTTGAGTGCCTGGTCCTCGGACAGTTTGTCGTAAAGCAAGTACTCCAGGTGAGGCAGCTCTGTTGACAAAGTCATCTTGCTTTGTCTGTGCTTCATACATACAGAACAATTTCTCAGTCTTTATGGAACTGCTCCAGTGGACACTTCTCGTATCCTCCAGAACTAAAAAAGCATGTGGTCTGGGAAGCTTGTGATATCCGTCAGCAATCTTTCTGCTTGATCTTGTTGACAGGAAGTGGTCAGTGCCCAGAATGGTGGAGCCATGATTGGAGCCTCAAAGGTTGGCCACATTGCACATTTGGCTGGAGCTGTAATGGGAGTGGCGCTCATATTGTTGCTGCAGAGGCTACCAGATCCAAAAAGTAAGCAGCTGCCTTGACAGGGTGTGATACAGTCTGTTCTGCCTGCTGTTGAGTCAGGAGCATTGTACCAAAAGTTTATTGTCTGGTCAAGACTGGACAGAATAGCTAGAGCACATAATATTGTGCTCTTTTTTTTTCTCACGAGAATTGGGAAGTCTCACAAGTCAATCGCGAGCCAGTAGAAAGAGATGTAAAATCGACACGATAACCACCACTATGCCTTACACATGTTCAAATTATGCGGTTCTTCCATAGATCACACACCAATTGCTCTTGTCATAGAAGGAATCGGATATGCTCACTCCAGGCACTTGCAGCACCAGAGAATTCAGCTCGCCCTCATCAAACAGGTGGTAATATCGCTTGAACACCACTGTTCCCTTGGCCCTGTCTATCCGCCCATCCGCAAAGGCACCCTCTGCTGATATCCCTGCTCTCCCCACCCCGATGCAAATCTCTGCAGCATCTGCCATGCCGCTGCCAGCGTCAGATACACTGCAGCCCAAGCCATTTCCGCTCTCTGGAGGTGGACTGGACACCACATGCTGCCCTCTCCTATTTATGGCTTTCTGAGTGCCAGGCCCCTCAGCAGAATCTGCTTGAGGAGCCGCCAGCGTCTTGGCTGCAGCTGCTGCCGCTTCCACTCTGTGCAGCGGAATGTGCCATGGCACGAAGTAATCCCCCCGCTGAATGCCCTCCTTGTCCCCTGCATGGACGACATCTTTCCTCATTCCTTTTCGAGGCCTTGTGGGGAGCAAGGAACATCAATTTCTTGCATACCTTGCCTGCCACTATGAGGCAAGTTGGGCTATTGCTGGGCCCCAGTATTAGCCACTACAACTGCAGATTCTACTGATTCCTGGCCTGAACATTGTAAGAAACTTTGGGAGTACTGCTGCCATTGGGCGGGCAATCAGAGCAATGGCATTGGGGCTGTGGTGATAGTGAGGCCATGGGCAAGGGACTGACCTGAGGGGATGGGCTCCCACTTCTGCAGCTTGCCGGGCTCCTCCTGCTGGGAGGCCCACACGGTGACGAGCGCGCGGCCGCCCGGCCGCAGCACGCGCGCCAGCTCATGCAGCAGCCGCACCCGCCGCCTCTCGCTGCTGATATGGTGCAGCACCGCTATGCATACCACCGCGTCCAGAGCGCCTGCAGAGCAAACATTCTGGCATGAACATCCCCCTGATCTGCTCCACATTCTCCTTTGCAGCCTGGTTCCTGCGCCCAGAGGGCTCACATGTGTTGAATAGGGTGCACTAGCAACCAGCCACAACTCTCTGCTCGTCCCGCACCCCATCTTGGCCTCCTGATCGGTGCAATCCGGAGCAATTCATCTACAGATGGATCAAGGCAGCTATGTTGAGCGGCTGGGAGGAGAGGATGCACCTGATCTGTAGGGCAGATGTAGCCCGTCCGCCACTGCAACATCGCAGCGCGTCAGCGGGCCGGGCACAGCCGCTGTCGCCATCGGCCGCAGCCTACATGAACAGTTGGGCCGCTCAGTGGGCACATTTGGAGCCTCTTTCTTGCCTGGGAGCTTCCACAGGGCATTCAGTGCCAGGGGGGAAGGCGTGGGCTGGGACCTTCGAGCAGCTGTCTCTGCCAAGTTGGGGCTGCGGTCAGAGCCCAGCACGGCCACATCTGGGCGCACGCCAAAGTATTTGCCATTGCCACAACCCACATCCGCCAGCAGAGCCCCAGACGGCAGCGACTGCAGGAATGCCTTCACCTGCACATCAGCATCCACACAATCATCACTCCTGCATGCCCCGGACTGTTCACAACGTGACATAGGATATGATGCCACAGCAGGCCTGCACAGCATTGACCACCTGAATGGTGGCGTGAACTTGGCCATAGCCTGCCAAGAAAGAATATATCGCAGAGGGGACTACAGGAGCACCTTGGGCCAGATGGCAAAGCGTGTGGCGCTGAAGTGGGTGGCAATGATGTCATACACGCTGTGCACATATCGAGCCTCCATCTGCTCCAGCTGTGTGTCATCTTTATCCCCCAGGCTGCTGCACTGCTGCGGAGCAACTGCCGCCTCATGTGCAGATGCTGCACCCGGCGTCCCTGCCGTGCTCCGCTGTCTGTCCTGTGGTGCCCCTTGCTGGCACTCTGACTGGGACATGACTGCAGCGCCCTCATCGTGTCCTTCAGCCCCTCGTCCAGAAAAAATCTTCGCTTTGTTGGATGCGCAAATTGAGGTGCCGCCATGATCAGAGCCACTGCCTGAGTGGCCCATCAAGGATGCGGTCCCATTGCAGCTGCCCCCACCACTGCTCGGCTGCGCTTCAGACGGCGGAGGGTCCCTCGATTGCATGCCCTGCAGCAGCGCTGCTGCCTGCGCTGGCGCTGAGGCTGCTGCGCTGGGGGCCTGTACGCTGCCAGCCTGCACGGCCAGCGCCATGCGCGTGGGAGGCATGCCGCCGCCCTGGCTGTCACAGCTCTCCGGCCAGCTGCAGTCGCACGGGCTGCCCCTCACCTGTGGCCCCACCAGCACTGCAGGATCTGGGAATGGCCCAGATCGCCAGGATAAAATATATAAGCATCATTGTTGGGCCCAATTGGACGTAATGTTGGCTCCGTTGGCTGCCTTGTCAAGATCAGCTTTTCTCGATAGGTACTGGGAAGGATCTTGCGGCCAGTGTATGGGTGCAGCAGTTGGTGGGGTCAGGAGCCATGGATTGTGGGGGCAGTGATGGGGTACAGGAGGCTCGCCTTGCGGAAGGTGAAAGAGACGCGGCGGGATGCGCGCGGGACGCGGCGGCCGTCGATGGTGTCAGCGCGGCGGTGGGGGATATAATGATGCCACGCAAGCCGCGCCTCCCCTGCCAGCACCAGCAGTGAGCGCGGTGGCAGCGCCAGCGGGCGGTAGTCCCCCCCGCGCCGCAGCTCCATCACACAGGGCCCCGCCAGCGATAGTGACACTATCGGCCCTGCGTGCACCCAAGCAAATTCAAGCTGTATTTGATTGATTTTTTATTTTCACTCCTCAGCTTTTGCGGCCAGCCGAGGCAAAAGAATGACAAAGAAGTACAAGTGCAAGAAGTTGATGCCTCCCAGGAGGGCTCACTTGGTGATTAGAGTGATGTCATGTGAAACAGCAACCTTCATGAATATTTATATGAATAAAAACACAGCATGGAGCAGAGGAAGGAGATGCACCCGTGAAGGCGGAGTGGGTGTCGACATGTGAGGACAGCCCCACTCCTGGCTGGTACTCATTGACAGTAAGCTGGTCAAACTGCACTCCCAGCAGCTGCTCCAGCAGCTGCTCCAGCCGCTGCAGCAGCCGCTGAGCTGCAGGCGGCAGCGGCCTGATCGGCTTACTGACGTCCACATTGCGCGCCTGCACGACACGTTGAGTAAGCTGCCTCTTTGATTTTTTGATTGCTTCTGACTGCGCATGCCTAATAATGTGCGGGGCATGGATTAGTGAGGGGACCTGTATCTGCATGAGACATTGTCGCCGCACCCAGTATTCAAATTTGTAACCAAAGTGCTGCACTCGCCGCCTGGCCAGCGTCTCCCAGCATCCGTCCTCAACCTCGGCAAGGAACTCCTGCACCCACCAATTTCCGCGTTGAAATGCAAAAACCGGTGATGAAAAAAAGCGGAGCATGCTTCAATAGATGCTTGGCTTAATCTGGGAGAGGCTTGGACTGACTTTCTCTTCCTCCTCTGAAACGAAGTCCTTGTGCAAGTCCAGGCCAGGTATGGCGCATTGTTTGGCATCTGTATGCACTGGCAGCTGCTCCATCTCCTGTAAAGCAGCATTGCCTATGCTAATCTGCTGCGAGACCAAAAAAAAGCAGAGAGCTGCAGAATATAGGATGCTTTTTAACCTACCTTCTCCTCCTTGAGATCTGCATACTTTGCTGCCAAGACTCTGTTGCCTAGCCCATGACATGGCTTCCCGTCGAGACTATGTAAGACGCCTTCAGCCACTCCTTCGTCATCAAATACAACAAAAATATGCGAAAATGATTTTCTCTCTTGCGGAAAGATCACATCCACCGCACCCAGATGATCGAAAAAGGCCTCGACAGCCTCTTCAGTGAGCCCAACTGCAGTGCCACAGTTGCCTACAAACAAATACTTCGTAGGGTGCGTGTGTCTCGGTTTGGTAAACATAGCAAAATTATCTACAGACGTGTTAGCAGCGATCATGCCTTTGAGGGAAAGAGATCCAAGGAACAGCAGCCGTGAAGTACCACCTTCCGCATTGCAGGAAGCTGCTGATGTCATGGATCTCATGATCTCAAAAGGTAATCGCCTTGCCTGAGCTTCCTCCGAGCGAGCTGAAGACAGTTCAGATGCAGGACATCTTGGCTTCAATATGCACTGATTGGTTCCAATTTCTCTTATGTCTCTGCAGCTCAGCTGGCAGCTGCATTCACAGTTGTGGCGTGCGCTAGCGCTGCGTTGTATGCCGCGCACAGGCACGTACAACCCAAGCGTCTCAAAAGTTTACTTTGATGATACAGAGAATGTATGAGCATCATTCCACAGAAGAACACATCCAAGATATAACTCACGGCAATCCTGCTGGGGTGGCTATCAAAGATATTGATATATGGCTTGGAGATGACATTGACATAAGTGGCTTATATCAACAGCACTCAACGTGAAACAGCACCATTTGCGGCGCTGGCCTGCTCAAGTTGCTGTATCAATGCCTGCACATCCACCTCACTGCCGCCGTCCTGCGCTGCAGCCGCGCGCAGATCTGAGCTCACAAAGTCCTTGATGAGCCTGTCTGCCTCCTCTGGCGTGGCTGCTGCCTCCAGGGTGGACCCCAGCCTGGCGCCTGGCGCGCCATTCTGCCACCGCATCATGGTTGGGATGCCCTTCAGCTGCAGCACTGGGTGATGCCGTAGCGGGTTCTGCGGATCCTTCCAAACAGGCCGTGGACCCACCTGCGCTAATTCAAAGGCTCTTACGCTCCAATCAACGCCATGTCTTGGACCCCAGAAAATTGGAACCAGGCAGGAAGCACGTGGCAATGGAGTGCCAGACTCCCACATGCATGCAAGAGGGTCAGTTCAAATTTAATTTGGTTCATAATCGCACCTGAACCTCGAGCAAGGTACCGCCAACCTCGGCAACGCGCGCGCGAGCGGCATTGAGGCAGCGCGCGCAGTCAGGGCACCACGGCACGCCTGCATAAATCAGCACCCCTTCAGCCAATGAATGACTCAGCAACTCAAGTGCACATCAGACAAAATGATATTTTGAGTGTGCAGGCCATGCCCGTATCATGGAATATTCAACAAGGCGAGCCCAACCTGTCTCGGGGTCTGGATCTGCTGTGAAGAGAATGTAATGCGGTTCTGGAAGCCCAATCAGCCTTGCTGCTGCAGAGGGAAATTCTGATGCGCTGCAGGGCTGTGGATCGCTCGCAGCTGCCTCCTCGGAGAAGACGCCTAAATTTTCACAAAACAGTAAATCACTCTGCCAGACATGACCCTTGCCTTGGGTAAAAATGCCTGAGCTGATGAGCGCTGCAGCTGCTAAACACAAGCCGCATGCAGGATGGGAGGTCACCTGTTGACAGGTATCGGTCCCCCCGGTCGCAGATGATGCACACTATGGTCGCGTTCTCAACCTCTGCTGACAGGCGCAGCGCTGCAGAGACCGCACCACCAGAGCTCACTCCTGCACCAGGACAAAAATACGTCATGCTGGCAGTGCGCAACCCTTTTCCTCTGTCCGCGGCTAGGAAGTATGCCACTGCATTGTGCCTAACACAAGGGAAGCCCCTGATTGTGATGCCATTCAATCCAGGGCAGCCTAAAAGCCCCAGATAACCACACTCCATTGAAACGTCATAAATGGAACTAGACCCCACCTGCAAAGATGCCCTCCACCTTAGCAAGGGCTCTCATGGTCTCCTCTGCTTCCCTCTGCCCAATCTCCATCACACGATCCACTCGCTCTTCCTGCACAGCCATCATAAGCAGGGGTCAGCTCCCCAAGCCTCCAGCAGAGATTCCATGTCACTTTTATGGCACTAGGAGTCTGCCAGGGCAGGATGAAGGCAAGGAGTGTCCACCTGGAAGATCTTGGGCAGGTACTGCTTGGGCCAGCGCCGGATGCCGGCAATAGAGGCGCCCTCAGAAGGCTGCAACCCCACAATCTGGATGTCAGGGTTCTTCTCCTTCAGATACCGGCTCACTCCCATGATTGTCCCTGCTCACCGTCCCCACAAGTGAGCTTCATGCGCATATTGCAATAAAATCACAATCATGAGCGATCATTGAACTTGATGCCAAGTTTCAAAGCATACCTGTTGTGCCCATGGAGGAGACAAAGTGGGTGATGCGGCCCCCAGTCTGCTCCCAAACCTCAGGCCCAGTTGTCTTGTAATGGCCGAGCGGGTTGTCCAGATTGCCAAACTGATCAAGAACCACACCCACTCCTCTTTCCTGTTACAGTTCACATATCAGAGATTGCCCATCATGCGGCATGGACTGATCAGAAGGCCATCCAGCTGACACGCATCAATGTGAATACAGTACCTGCCGCTAACTTGCAAAAGTATTCCATTACCTGCAGCTCGTGCGCCAAGTCTCTGGCCAGCTCCATCTTGCCAGCAGGCACAGAGATGAGCTCTGCGCCATATGCTGCCATCGCTGCCCGCCTTTCTTCTGACATGTTTGCTGGCATGATTAGCTTCAGCTTGTACCCTGTGCAAGCATCCAGCAGGCTCAACATTACCCTTGTTTTGGGGCTACGATCGCTGGATGTACTGTACCCTGTGCAATAACGATTGAAGTGCACAGCAGTGCCTTTGAGATAAGTACCTCGGATCGCTGCAGCCATTGCGAGAGCAATTCCTGTGTTGCCGGAGGTTGCTTCCACAAGAGTGTCACCAGGCTTGATCAGACCCTTCTGCTCTGCCTCAGCTATCATGCTTATCGCTGGCCTGTAACCCCACATGCAGTTGATTGACTCCGACTACTATCTTGATGCTCTGCCACTCTGTGGTGCGTGTCTGTGTGTGGCGCCACAGTCACCAGGAGAAGATGAGCCAAGTTAAACCTCACCTGTCTTTTACGCTTCCAGCAGGGTTGTTGCCTTCGAGCTTTGCAAGGATAACATTTGATGGGTTACTGCTCAAGCGTTGCAGACGAACAAGAGGGGTGTTTCCCACAAAGTCCTCCACAGTTGGGTATTCCAAGGCGCCGTTATCAGATGCGCTGGCTGCCACCTAAAAATTTGGCATCACAAACAGCAGTGGGCAGCTTGTATCCAGATATGTGCATGAACTTGCTGCACTCGGTGCTTATGCAGACGTGTCCGAGAACCAAAAGGAAGGAGAACGCCTTTATGTAACTCATACCTCATGCAATCTTTGTGACATTTCTGTCGATCTGGTTTGATGTCTGCAACGTTTAGCTGAGCCGTGACAGGGCTTGCGCAATCCTGCTCCGCTAGTGAAACAGATCTGGTGGTGAAGCTCAAGCATTCAACTGTAATAATCCTTTTGAGCTGAAGACAAGAGATCGCTTCCTGTATAAGATGACGAAGCCTTTTGAGCAATCTTTCGCGAGAATTTGTTCAGAGCCAAGGGAAAGTTTGGGGGTAGGCCTGCATGTGGGAGCACGTGAAGGCATGACGTGTTAAGGCCACAGCTGGCACAAGTGGGTGGACTGAGAGACCAGGTTGAAATAAATGAATGAGTGACACCCACATATGATAGAACGGGTCCACTAGTATATCCTCTAATGTTCAAGTTTTGAGCTGCAGTGCACCAATGGCTACCACAAAGTCGATTCGCGAATCTGAGATATATGCAAGCCTCGCCTAAGAAACATTCAATGCATACAGCTTCAGCCGGTCACCGCAGCTTCACACAACATGTAAAGTACCTTCAAGATTGACAACTTGGCCCCTCTGGGGAGGCATGTAACATACACGCACTACAACACTGCTCATACAACACTGCTCATACAACTCTGATCATGATGCAGGCAATATCAACACTGCGTTTGCTTCTGGAACATCTCCATAGTCAGGTTGGCAGTGAATGCCGGTATTGACTTGAACCTGCAACAGCACAAATTCAAATCAGACGCAGACAAATGTCATAACAAAAACACAATCCACATGACACGTCACGATCAGAAAGGAACCCCATGCGCGTGCCATTGGACATTTCAAGGCCGTCAGAGCAGTGGCTGGTGCTCACCGTGTGATGAAAGTCTCCACTTCGCGGTGCAGGTGCTTGGTGGTGAACTCATTGGGCAGCAGGACCATGCCTCCGTTGGGATCCATCTTGAACAGCAGCTGAGCATGGGGATCGTCCGCATGCTGCGGCTTCAGCACAAATGTTGTGGGAGGCGGGCCTCCTTTTGGAGTAGCCTGCAACATATCCAAGTAATCACCTGAGTTTGTCTGTCCAGCCCCAATGGCATGGGTCAAAGGCATGACATCAGACAATAAGAATCATTGAAATCCCTTCTAAGCATGTGCTGCATTGCATGAGTCCGCACCTGAGACGCCATGTCGACGCGATAGCCGAAGAGGCAGAAGCAGGCCTCCCTGAAGTTGGACACCTGGGTCTTGAACACCTCCTTGAGCCTCGACTCCCTCTTCTCCAACTCAGACACCTGCCACAGCGCAAACGAGGCCTGACTGATATCCTTTTAGAAACACGTATATTAACTTGTGAAGGGCTAGAAAGGCACGCTTGAGTGCCGATGCAAAGCTAGAGGGCTGACACAAAAGCACAGGGATATGCATGGAATGAGCCAAGGCACACCTTGCGCTCCAGCAGGGTCCTCTCGGCGGCGGCAACGGCTGCGGCGGGCGCGGATGAGTCGGAGGCGCCGGCGTCGCTGCTCTGAAGCACAGCGAGCTGCGCGCGCAGAGCGGCCGCCTCCGCCTGCAGCTGCGAGACCTGCGCGGCCTCCGCCTCGCGGCGTGCCTCCGCCTCGGGATTGTGCACGAAATGCAGCACGCGCGTCGTCGACGGGTTGAACTCCCCGCGCCCCAGCCGCTCCTGCCCACACCACCGTTTGTCAGCAGGGGCTTCAGAACATGCCACTATCCACAATCTTGTACTCCCAATTCATACCTCTAGATTGCGCTCTGTGTGTTGAGCCAGATGTAACTTCTTGCACTCATTCCCATTGGAGTCTGGTTCCAGGGCTTACTTTGATGAGCGCTGCTAGAAGCTCATTCATGGCAACAACAAGCTTCAAGTCACCTGCCATTTTGGCCTCATCAATACTTGCTCTGCCTTGCATGCAGAGGCACCGGCCTGCACGAGGCTCCTGGAAGATTTTGCATTGCAAAATACAGGGTAGTGTGCCACAGCCGCGATGTGCACACCTCCAGCAGTGCGATCTGGCGCCCCTGTGCGTCGGCCTCGGCCTCCAGCCGCTGCACCAGCGACTCCGCCTTGTCGGCGCGCTCGGTGGCAGCGGCCAGCTTCTCGGTCTGCGCGCGCAGGGACGCCACGCCCTGCGCAGCCTCCTCCTCCAGCACCTGCAGCTGGGCCTTCAGAGCCCCATTCGTCGCCTCCAGCTCCCTCACGTGCTCGGTCTGCGCAGCACCGGTACCCGTACCTGCACGGCCAAGCAGCACTCCGTGACATACTGCAATTCTGCGGTTGCATTTTAGAGGTGCATTTCCTTGTGGTCTCTGTCACCGGTGGCCAGATCCTTACATTGAGAGGCCACTATTCTGCATGCCTGCCTGTGAAAGCTTGCACGGATGCACAGCAGCACCTCTTTATGTCGTGTTCACCTTCTACAGCACTGCATGCAGGACAGGGAGAGCGCACCTGCGCTGCCCTCTTCCTCGTCGTACGAGGCCAGGATGCTTTTGAGGCCGTCCCGCTCTTTGGCGAGGAGCGCAGCCTTGCGCTCCAGTCGTGCCACCGCTCCAGCCGCCTCCGACTGCGCCGCCTGTGTCCTGAGCAGCCTCGCATCCGCTTCCTTAGCCGCATCCTCCGCCGCCCTCACCGCCTCTGCACAACATTCCGCAACTGTTGCTCATAACCTCCCTCTGGCAGACTAACAAGCACTCTGCACACCTGCAGCAGCAGTGCTTCTCGTCCATGCATGTCCCTGTGGTAGTGACCTGTTTTTTTGAGATTACAGTACAAATAAAATAGAGCGCGTCCAGCCACAGTCAATAGCAGGCATGCGACAGGTGCAGTGGCCAACAACCGACCTTGCAGGCGCCTGGCCTCGGCCTCCTTCTCGCCAGTGCGCTCCTTCAGCGTCAGCACCTGGCCGCGCAGGTCCTCCAGAAGCTGCAGCACAGCTTCGGGGCCGGCGGCGCTGCCGGCCCCGGCCGCGCCGGCCAGCGCGGAGCGCCACAGGCGCAGCTCTGCCTGCTGCGGCTCCACCTGGGCCTGCAGCTCGCTGTGCGCGGCCGCCACCGCCTCCAAGCGTCGCACCTTCCCCTCTGATGCCATCAGCTGCTCCGCTAGAATTCCCGACTTCCTGCATGGCCAGCACCAAGGCCTCGGAGTCTGTGACCTCGCTAACTCCACGCCCTGTCAAGCAGTGCGGTGGAGCTGAAACCTCAGATGCTCCTCAACAGGACATATATCAAATTCTGGAGTGTTCCATTTTGCTAAGGTGGGAGAATCACATCAATCTGCCATGAGAACAAAGGTAGCAGAGTCACGCATGCATAAGGGCAGTCACTGAACCCACCCACCTGACATGGTCTTTCAGGCGGCGCGCTTCCCTGACGGCTTCCTCCTGTGCAGCCAGCTCCTCCCGCAGGTTGCGCAGCTCCGCGTCCCTGCCATCCCCGGTGCGCGAAGGCGCGCCCTGTCCGACGGCCGCTTCCGCGCGCGCTTCGGCTGCCGCCAGCTGAGTCTCGGCTTCCCTGCGCTTGCGTGCGGCTTCCTCTGCTAGCGTGACAGCTTCCTCCAGCTGCACCTCCAGTTCCCTGCAGAGTGAGTGTCACGAACGGTATATCATCAGAAAAATTTAATGTATACCTTGGCAGTCTACTTGTTGCAATAATGCACCAGCATTTTGCACATGCATATTGCAAAAACTATGTTTTTCAAAGTTGACTATTACAATATCTACACAGATAAATTGAGAAAGCTGCAAGATTGTACCTCTGTGAGCGGGCAGACTGATCCGCTTGCAGCCGTGCCTGCCTGAGTTCTGCAGCCAGGCTCTGGCAGCTTTCCTCAGCCTGAGAAGCTGCATTTGCCAATTGCCCCTCCAGCACCGTTATCTTTCTCTCCAGGCTCTGTGTTGCTCGCTTTGCGGTGGCTGCTGCCTCTGCCTGGTCTGCCTCTGCCCTCTCACGACCAAAGTCCGCATCTCTCTGCATATCATCAGAAGCAAATAGGCATGACAAGCACCATTTTATTCAAGCTTGCCAGGCACAGAAGGGGGTGTCTGCAATACGCTTACACTGCGTGACAAGAGGCATCTTTGCTGACAGCTGCTCACCTTTGCCTGCTGTGCTTGCAAAAGCTCGGCCTGCAATGCCGACGCTCTATTCATCTCCCTGTGCAGGACGTCCTCCAAAAGCTCCTTTTCTTGCTTCATCCTGCTCTCTATGGCCTCCCTTTGCGCCCTCTCCCTCACCACCTCTGCCTGCCTCACCCAAACATGAAATTTGTTGGCGCTCCTCTTTGGAAACCAGCTCAGGGGCCATCAAGGACATAGCCTGAAGCAGAACGAATGCCTGCATGACTGCCGACAATGAATCACCTTCTGGGAGTCGATGGTTGCATGCGCTCTCTTGAGTGAGGTCTCAAGCCTTTCCATGGAGCTCTTCAGCTCTCTGATCTTTTCATCCTGATTCCTTGCACGCTCGCTCCGACTGGCAAAGAATTCAATAAGATCTTGCCCTTTATCTGGCGCGCTAGAGACGATCTGCATACCTGCTGGACTCACACCAGGACTTGGAGCACCATAGGGCGAGACCAACCTGGGCCGTTTGTAAGGCGACTCCGGCATATTGAGATACACTAGCTAGTTGTTCTTAAGGGCGGACTGCGCCATAGGCATACCAGCAGAGCTTCCTTTGTGCACTGCACGTTCACAATGCAGATGTAATGTAACAATTAACTATCAAACAAAGATTTTCAAAGCTCCGATTTAAAAAGCTTCGTAGATTTGATGATATTAATCAAGAGTCTGCTGCCCGTTGAAAGTTCAACAGAAATTGGATTGCCATAATGGCAATCTTGTTGATGAGCCTAAGTAGCTCATCGATACGATCAGTCCTTGAATAATTCTTCAATGTGATTCCCTTGTCTAGATTATAAGACTCCGCACTCTGTGAAATGCACTGAGATTCATGAATGAAGGGCTAGGACAGTTCCATGGAACGCCTCCAGCCAGATGCCAAACACATGCAGCCACATGACTCTCTTGATCTTGCAAAGGAAGACACTACATTCCTCCAGGTCGGTTTTCGGTTGCTTGTAATGTCTCTAAGAACTCAGTTCATCTGCTGTGAGATCTGATAGGCCTTGCGGCAGTATTGTTTGGCACAGGCAGGCCAAGCCCATTTGAGGAGCTCAGCCAGGCATTCTGACCGCGCATGATGCAACGAAGACCAATTACATTTCCCCAGCCTTGTCTTGCCAAGCCAAGGCTTAGCATCATCATCAGAAGCCGGCCCCATCGTTTTACGGTCCCCACGCTATTAACCTTGCATTCTTTGTCGCACCGTCCCTTCTGGCTCTGTGGGCTTCATTATGGGCTCATAAAGCCTGCAGGAGTGAAAAGGGGAATTCTTGCGCTGTCCAAGGCAACGGTGAAAGATGAAGTCCTGGAAGCTCCAAGAAATCCCCAATGGCGGGAAAGCACAGACTCTGAACCGTCACTGCTCATGATCCGAACGGATCTCGATCCGTCCTCGCCACCACAGCTATTTGGGAGCGCACAATTCGAAGCCGAAGTCTCCGAAAGGTCAACTGTCAGGTGATCAAGGATTTTGGCTTTACATCCCTATCATGGAAGCTCACCTTCGCTGCAAAATGTCTGTCATATCGCAGATCATAATGGATGTCAAAAAGCGTCCCAAATGCCATCTCTCTCAAGCTTGTAGTGTACGAGTGCAGGAGTGCAGAAGAGGCTGTCAAGCAGGACCCTGAGACGACGCTGAAGCTTGTTGGGGGCATGAGAAGGGAAAACTACGCTGTGGGGGTTTTCTTCCTGGCCCTAAGTCTCGGAGCAGCAAACACAGTGACCCAGGTAACATCTGATATACCAGCATGTCGCAAGATGCCAGCCTGCATTATGAAGCAGGAGCGCTAAATGGGATACCTATTCACTCCCAGGCGGTGACAACAGTGGGACAGAAGGGTGCGCAAGTCCTGAGTAAGGCTGCCTCTACTTTGGACGAACAACAGAAGTCCTCTGCTGACAGAGCAAAGCAGTGGCTCAGCGGACTGGTGCAGCGAAGCGAAAACCAGGCAGCCATTGCTCAGGAGAGTCTGGAGGTGCGGGTTGCACCTGTAGCTTCATTGCTTTTGCTACATGCTCTATGGCAATTTCAATTCTTGAGGGGCAATAATACAGTACTTGTGACCAAGGAATTGATTAAATATTTCAGGAATGGCCGGATCTTCTTCAGCAATCTCTTGGAGGTGCAGTCGACAGCCACAATCAGGCTGTGCACCAAGCACAGGCAAATGTGCGCCAATGGGCTGAGACCTACGTGCCAGGTGAGTCTCTTGACATTCTGCCGTCTCTTTCAAAAATTGCCGCTTACTGAGATATTGCACTGCATTCACTTAGTATCCTTGACTGAGGGCGGTTCCCTTGCAGGTTCTGCAGATGTGCAGCGTCTGTGGCGCACTGCAGCAGAGGCAGCAAGGAATAGCATCGCCCAGGTAATGTACTTGCATCCTGGATCGCATGTTAGTGCTGCAGTATATATGTAATCCTCCAATCTTGCAATGAATGCGATGCTCCGTGCTCCTTTGCAAAGTCCTCAGGGATACAACATGCTGGTGTCCCAGGCAGCTGACACTGGGAGCCGCAGGACAGATGAGGGCGCTCAAGTTGAGCTGAGCACATCAACAGCCAGCACAGCAGATACAAGCGCATCAGGGAGCACAGCAAGGAAGGAGCATGAGAGTGCAGCTGCAGGCTCGAGGTGGCGGTCGGAAACAGAGGTCTACGCTGCAGAGGCCCTGGCCGCAGCCAGAGCGGCTGAGGCGGCGTGGAACGAGCGCATCCGCAATGCATACGCCAGCGTGGCCGCCAGCACACCCTTCCAATCCAGCTCAGCGCAGGCATTGTCACAGGACAACAAGCCGGTGTCACACGCTCTGAGCTATGCAAGGTTGGTTCTTCAACCGCCTCATGCACCAGAAAACGCAGAGATGCGTTATGAAGCAATCCTCTTCAAAGCTAGTGTTCAGCCAGCAACAAGCAGAGAGCACTTCAAGCGTATCCATCTAACCCTCGGTCGCTTCCTTCTCATATTCGTCTGGGGCTGGTTGCACTGCTCATTTGATGGTACGAGTCATGGTGGCACAGGGTGAATGGATACATTCTAAGTCCATGCCTTGGCGTGTGATGTAACAGGGGCGGCAAGGCCACACTGGCCAGGACGGACTTTGCGCCGCCGCCCTCAAGCAGTCAACGATTGACAGGCAGCGGTGGTGCCGGGGGCGGTGGAACCGGGGGATCTGGAGGGGGCGGCGGAAGGGGGGATGAGTCAGGGGATGAGCGGCCGCGCAGGTTCCTGTGGGGCCGCCTGCTGCTGATGGCGAGCGCAATCGTGGCAGCCGCCGAGCAGCTGCTGGAACGCCACGAGAGACGTGGGCTGCTGGCTGCCATCGCACTGCTCGGTGCTCTGCTGTGGCAAGGTGCGCATCTCCTGCCTGCTGGAGGGTCACAGCTGGGCTGCAAGCAGTGTTTGAGTTGGCTGGTGAGACAGTGAAAATTATGTACACTGGTAAAGGGTGCTGATCGGAAAGAATAATGGAAGCATGAAAGAAAAGGCGGTGTTTTCTGCAGGGCAGAAATATCAGGGCAAGCAGCCCAGGCGGCGAACTCGCCGCAGCCTGACCGACAGCTTTTCCTTCAGCGGTGCTTCTCAGGCGAACAGGTGGGCTGGGTTGTCACCATGTCAATGCAAGCGATTCCTGACGAAAGATGGTGGGAACTGTAACAAGATATACCTTTGGGGCTGATGTATCATTACTGATGGGTGTGCCATTGCGTGTAGGGTGGAGCTGTCAGACATGTCGTCTGATGAAGAGGAATTCTAAGTGTGCCATCCTGTGGCGTTCTAGATTCAGAATTCGTCTAGCAGTCAGCTGTATATGTTATGTGCTGCCCAGTTGTTCCAGCCCGCAGCTGTACAGGTGGCCAACACCGGGTGTACTTGTTTTGCTTGAGCAGATCAATACTAGATCTAGTAGAGGCCCCATGTATGACCTTAGCATTGCTGGGCAGCTGGCATTTGTTCTGTAGACTGTCGGTTTCAGAATTCATCATGATTGCTCTTCCAGACTCTGTAGATTTGCAACAGCAGCCACATCTTGCTAGCAGTATCAGCGCACATGTCATGCACACGGTGTACACTGCTCAATGAGCAGTGCTCAGAAAATATTCATGATGATGAATGGAAATATGGCGCCGGCCGGCAGCAATTGCAAGATTTGAGGCGATGCAGTGCAAGGCCACCATAATTCATGCGTCACGCCCAGTTTGCAAAACAAGAGAGCTGCTGCATTTCCACAAAGGGGGCAAGCTCAATGCATTAGGAGGAGATTCGCCACTGAATGCATCGGACAAGGGCCTCCAACTGCCCAAGTGGGTACTGGGGCAAACGGCCCTAATGAAGCCAAACGGCGGTCCTTGTCGGGATCCCCCGTTCCCTTCTCTCGGAGTTCAAGGGCGAGATGGGGAATACTTCATTTCTAGATTGATTGCTTGCAGTGATCGCTTGAATTCTTGCAAGGTTGTCATATGCTCGAAACATCCAGTCTCTCTAAAATCTGACACGGGCTAGTGAAAGGGTTGTCTTCTATCCTGACTGAAGGAAGAACGTTCTATACTACTGAGAGACGTGAAAGCTTGTCCAGAAACTGAGTCTTAATTCGGGGCTGGCACCCTCAGAAGCAATTTGTTGAGCAAGACAGCCTGAGAGGTGGTCATGGTTCAGCCTTTGGCTCTGGATGTTGCACCGCATGGAGAGGCAACTGGGTGGCGCAAAGACGAGCACCTCATCGATGCTCTTGCATACATTGATCCGCTTTCACAGGAAGAAAAGACAAAGGTCGATGCACTGATCATGGAAGAGGTGAGTGAGTGAGTGAGTGTTGCAAGTGAAGCAAGAGTAGTGAGCGATCTAAATTTTGTCACTCGGCCTTCTGACCCAGCCATTATTGAGAAAGAATTGGTTGTCTTGTAGCTGAAGAATAGCGTGAAAAGACCACAAGACTACTTGAAGGAGATGCCTGCTCTGCCAGACTTCAATCTGGAGGTAGGCACCACATGATCCTAGCTCATAGGATTTCTTGTATGCTCTGTTGATCTCGATGCTGCTCGTTCATTTCTAGTTCTGGAGGCTTGAAGAGGTTGTGACGTTCCTCACAGGGGCACCCAGTCCTGAAAGCCGAGTATGAGAGGGTGAAGGCAGGACAGCCTATGGCACAGCTTGACACCACGCGGTACAGATTAGACGAGCCGCCGCTGAATAGAAGGAATGATGTCGCCGCCTGGAAGGCAGCCTTGGAAAATGCGCACAGTCAACTTGAGCACCAGTATAACAGGTGAGGAGTCAGCCAGTGCTTCCTGCTGCATAGGCAAGCAGTGCGTTTATCTGTTTGGCTTATCGGCATTTATGAATGTGTGGACTGCTGCAGACTGCTGAATATGGAGCTCTTGTTGCAATTCGGGCCAAAAGCATGGCAGGCCCACATCAGGCACCTCGAAGTGGGCCACAAGAGGTGAGCAGCCTCGCACTGTTTGAACATGAATAACACCTCCCATGCTCACATTGCATCGCGCACAACACGTTCTTCCTTCGTAGTTGGCAGTCACATTGCCTCGTATGTCTTGTGCTCTTTTTTAAAGCACAGAAAATCTCACTTGTCGCGCTGAACTGGGCACGGTTGTGGCTCACAGGCTGGAGGACATGCTGGCAGAGACCAGAGCGGCAGTTGAGGCGGTGAACAGGGAGCGGAAGGTGTCGCAGCTGCAGGCGCAGGAGGAGATGACGGACTATGAGGGCCGCTGGGCCACAACGGTGGCGAAGAACCGCGAAATCGATGCGGCCTGCAGAGAGCTGGAGGCAGAGATTGCCTCCCTCAGAGCCCAGCTGCCTGCCCAGTGCGCGCCCTCCTGACCCCCTTGCCATGTCCTCTTTACTCTTGTGGATTCAATTGTAAGAGTGACTGCAAGACAACGAACCCCCCCTGCCATGGCCTTTTTCCTATCATGGATACTGAGCTGAGAGTGATCGAAAGACATGCAAGGCAGTGCGAGAACCATACAGGGAGATAGGGCTGCCTCGCAAGTTATATGCAAAGCATGCAACATACAAGGTTGTGTTGCATGACTCCAGTTCGTTTATGCTCATCCACAAGAACAGGTCTTCCTGTCAGATGAGCCAGGAAGCATGATGCATGGATTGACGGCATTGCACGCGAGTTGACGGTTCGTGCATGGGGTATTTGCAGGGAAGAGGGTGCACCCAAGGACCCATTCGGCGTTAGGGAAGGCGTGGAAGAGGATGCACATAATCCGGGTGCAAATGGGCAGGCTTCAGAAATGGATGAGTCTTGATACTATACTACGTAGCTGTCAGAAGTCACATTGTGCGAAGACTTAGGTGGCCCCCTTACTGCGATGAAGACTACTAATGTCAACAGGAAGTGCTTGAGGAGTGACATCTGGCTGCTACCTTAGAAGTGCCACTGGTCCAGTGGGAAGTCCGGGACTTCAAGTCCCAGTGCAAGTCACCGCTGGGCATTGAATCAGACCAGGCCCCTGCGCTCGGCCCGCGTGGGAAAGATTGCACCCGCAGCCTTGCCGCAAGAGTGGCGGTTATACCATAATAATAGTATATACGAGCGTGCCATCGCAGATTGTCTTTGATACTTAACGGGTTATGCATGCGTGCAACATGCTGCAGAAACGTCAGAAGACAGAAGTGAAGTGGGGACACCTAAATGCTTGCCGCTTGTGGCCAGAATGAGTCATGACAAACTCTTTCAAGCTTACTTTCAATTCTGATGGATGCATTCCAAACAAGTCTTGGTTTGCAATCATTTGATGACATTCCTTGCAAGGTAGTCTCCTTGTAAATGGATCAGAGTATCCACAGCAACGCGCACAACAATTTGGTCCAAAGAGAAATAAAGAATTTCAGTGCAATTTCAATATTTAGTAATCGACTACCGCAAATAACTGTTTCACTTTGCAATGCAGCCCCTGTTGGTCATCCCCGAATATTCTTTTCAAATTTGTCAATGCGCTTGACTCGCCAGAATGCCCGCCACACGAGGGCCCCGAAGACCGCCGATCCAGCCAACAGGGTCCCCCCCACACCTGACTGCCCACTGATGATCAGCTGGGAGCCAAGATTCACCAGGGTGCCCCCTGCGATGGCACTCATAGTGGCACCCTGCACAGAAAAAGCCCAACATCAGCTGTGACATGCTTGCGCAACTAGTTTGCCGGACGAGCACAGACAACCTCTGCTGGCACACAAAGAGCAAGCAATTTTAGCGTAGGGTAGCCCCCGGCCATACACGCACAGCCAAGGCGGCTGCCAGGAACAGCTGAGGGTCTAGCTGGCGAGGCCACATGCATCGCCCTGCTCGTGTTGTGCCGAAGACTGCTTGAGCGATTCCCGGTTCAAGCTTGTGCTCGCAGAGGAATAGCACAGGACGGGTGTGTAGAGGAACCTGCAGGATGCTGGATCTGCGCGCAGCTCGCTCCAGCTCCAAGGCGCGGACGCGCAGCTTCAAGTCACCGCCCCTGAGCTGCTGCAGGGTCTCGTCTATCTTTTCCACGCGACCTACAGGGCCACAACACCGCTCATTGTACCGCTCTTTGCTATACTCTCCACAAACTTTCCAGACGCACGTCCAATCGAATAGAGCAACGCAGCATCATATGGCGGTCAATCCAGGCCCCCACCTGGCATTGCCATTGCCGCACTGCCGACCTTGACAGCCTCCCTTTGCATCTGGTCCAGCACAAAGTCCTGCCGCGCCTGGGCATCCTGCATGCACCACAAGCAGAAACTCAATGACAATCTCATGCTTCACCATGAGAGCACCACGCAGCAACACCTCCTTAGAATTGATCATGTCTGAGAAGAAGATTGGCTGTTGGCTGTGTTGCGGCAATATTTCTGCCGCCCTCAAAGCAAGGAGGTTGTCTGCTCGGGGAAGTTGCATCACCCCATGGCCCACAACTAGGGCCAGGGGCTCACGCCTGTCCAAGATGCATTTGATGGAAGGGGCTTAATGAGGGGCAATGCACAGACCTGCAGCTGGAGCAGCTCCAGGGCATAGGGCTGCGCGACAGCAGCAAACTTGTAGTTGGGGTCCAGAGTGCGGCCGAAGCCCTCGAGGGTGGTGAATGCGCGCAGCACAAAAGTGAACGAGGCCGGGAACCTGAATGGCTGATCCAGCGCAATAGCAAACAGATCCTCCCCGATGCCCGCCACTGCTTCTTTCTCATCCACCTGGCCGCATGTGCAACCAAGAAGTGAGCTGGTGTGCGGGGAATAGACAGGTGCCAGGGCCTCCAAATTGAAGAGATCTTTACTGTATTCCTCTGGCCGTCAGTAACCAGATGGTCTGCAGGTAGGCCACCCTATCACAGCATGCACAGCAGGATGTGGGGAAGAGAGGCCTGCAACGCATGCAGCCCTGCACCATAAGTCTAGCACAGTCCCTTGTCATACCATCTAATATTATGACAAGACATGCTGGATTACCCTGCGTCTAGACCCTCGCATCTCTCTCATGCTTGAGGGCACAGATCACCTTGCGCATGAGGTTGTCGAGGCCGAAGGCAATGGCGCGGCGCAGGGACAGAGCGTCCGCGGTGGGCACGATGATGTTGAGGTCTATCAGAGCAGCGAGCACGCCGTCTGCATCCGCTCGGTACACGGCATAGAACAGCTCCACAAGACTGTCCCTCCTCCCGGAGCTGATCTCGCTCATCATCCCAAAGTCCACAAAGATGAGACTCCCTGCCAAACGACTCGGCCGCTGACAATGTTGGCTGATAGTCTCAAGCAATGTAGTGCACTTCACTGCAGATTGTTGGCCGTCAATAGAACAGCATTCCTGTCGAGCCACCTCATGCATTCAATAGCATGAAGACCTGAAGCAGCTCCATGCCGAGCAATGCACACCATCCGATGGGGACACATCCACTTTGACAAGCACGAGGAATATCTGTGCATCTCGTTACGGGGAGAGCATGAGTCGGAGTCTCACCGTCTGTGTCGACCATGACGTTGCCAGGATGCGGATCGCTGTGCAGGAAGGAGTGACGCAGCACTTGCATGAGATAGGACTCCGTCGCTCGCCGCGCCACGAGTGCCGTGTCAATGCCGGCCGAGCGCAGCGCCGCGGCGGCCGAGATCTTGATGCCGGGCAGGTACTCCATCGTCAGCACCTTGGCTGTGGTGAGCCCCCAGTAAATCTTGGGGGACTTCACCCACGGCAACCCCCGGAAGTTGCGCCTGAACCTGCACGAAGCCGCCAACCAGCCGAATTTGATCACACCTTGCCATTATCTGATTGCATGCAGCAGTTCCAGGCCCTGTGCCCTTTTTACATATGCAGCCCGCCCCTTGCATGCCAACATGTTGATTTAATACCATGAACTGTGATCTGTGGATGATAAGACAAATGCACCTGTTGGCGTTGCGCCCCTCGGCAATGTAGTCGATCTCCTGTCGCAGGATGGTCTCGCACTCCGCGTAGATGCCAGAGAAGTCCCGGCCCTCCTCCCCTGCGTCCAGCTGGGTTGCCACAGTGCGCAGCTGCGCCAGATCGATGTCAAAAAGGCGCTGCAGGCCCGGCCGTTGCACCTTCACCACAACCTGCTCCCCGCTGTGCAAGACTGCTCTGTGCACCTGCAGGAAAGCAGCAAGCAGGTAGGCTTTCAGAAGGGACTTCAGAAGGGAGGCTGTTCGTTGTCCCACTCAAGAGAAAGCATCAAATCTTCCCTGTGAAGCTACAATTGCATAAATGGGGAATGATGAATACAGGTCAGCCTCCATGCATGCTTTGCATTTGCTGCAGAAGCAACCACTTGAGCTAGAAATCTATGGAGGTCTGGTCGCTGACCTGTCCCAAGCTGGCGGCTGCGATGGGATCCCGCTCAAAGGAGCGGAACAATTGGGTCACAGGAGCGCCCAGCTCCTGCTCTATTGTACTGACGGCCCTCTCTGGGCTAAAGGCTGGAACACGGTCTTGCAGCAAGGAAAGCTCCTGCACAATGATGCTGCAATGAGCAACTTCCAGCAAAAGTCTAGTAGTCTGAGTGATATTCGATGACGCCACTGGAATGCTTCCCAAAACATTTCAAAGGCTCCTCAGGCAGAGCAGACGAGATTCAGCGCACCTCAGTGACCTCTGCAGGAAAGAGGTCTGATCTTGTCGAAAAGAGCTGACCTAGCTTGATGAACGTTGGGCCCAAGGCTAGAAGGTTCTCCCTCGTCCACGCAGCTAACCGCCGTTGTGCCGCACTCTTCCTGCACAGCAATCACGTACCAACTTCAGCTGCCTTGAACAAAGTTATGTGATATATAAACCTGCATGCCAAGGCGACAAGGGACAATTCTGATCATTGTCTCCTCATATAGTTCTCGACATACTGCATCGGAGGGGGACAAAGATGTGGACCCACTTTTCAGGCGTCATGCCACCAGGGTAGCTCCAGGCTTGGTCGATGAAAAATAGCCGAGTTCTGAGCTCAATGATGAATGCCCAGATGGCTATAGTGCGCCATGTGGCTGAGTAGTCATCCTTCGCCCACGCAAATTCGCTCACTTCCACTGCTGAGGTAGGTAATGACACTGCAGTTTGAACATCATTTGCTCATCAGCACGTCTCTCATTGGTGCACATTTCAGGGTTGTGAGACGTTTCCATGCGCACGAAGAAAGCAAGGCACACCTTGCATGACTGCATCGTTATCAGAGAATCCAGGCTGCAGCACTGCAGCATCGTTCTGCAGAGCCGCTGCGCTGACCCTCCAATCTGCACCATTCTCGAAAACCAGTGCTTTGGAAGATGAGGCCGTGCCGTTGGTGAGAGCTCTTTCAGCTTTTGACTGTACTGCCAGATCTACGAATCCTGTTGGATGCACGGCATTTTGATTAGAAAGCTATACTCTTTCGGGCTCACATCTGCATCCAGTCAGCACGCAGCCCAGCAAATTTCAGAAAGGAAGGATGCTGCAGCTGAAGAGGTGCTCACGTGGCTGTTCAGGATCAGGCGTCGCTGCATGCTGCCCAGGAAGGATCAATTCACGCATCCTTGTCTCTGCAGGAGGGCGCTTGACAGTTGCAACCTTCCCGTTGCTGTATGAGTTCATGGGGGAGATCTGACGATGCGGACTTCTGTCCACTGTGTGACTGCCATTCAGAAGCCTATTCTGCATCTTATGACCCAGAAAATCCATCGCCAGACTTCTTTGGTACAGATCAATTTATAAGTATACACCGCTGAAGGTCAATATATCTTGGATCTTACAATACTTCCGATACCTGACTGTGTCCAGTAGAATTAAATGCATGAATAAATTCCTAATATATAATGCGCACTCAACGATTGCTATTGACTTGCTCGGTATCGGGCATCACGCGCGCTCATTGATCGCCGACCGCAAAAGTATCGACGTCGGTCTCTTCTTGGACAGACCCACGTGTTCATTCATGCTGACTCTGAAAGATAGGTTGGGGGAGACAGTCGTCTCACAGTAGAAACTGCTATATTCTTGAGCGTTTAGGAAGTCAGAGAGAGCTTTTCTAGTGTGTGTGCTGGTCAGAGTTGCTTGTGTGTGTTTTAGGGCAGGTAAAGGTGAAAGTTGAAAGAACACCTCCAGATGCTGAGTCAATACAGCACGCGTTTGACCTCAGCACCGCCTTGCGCATCCCGCCTGTCACATCGGAGACTTATTTGCTGTGCATATGCTCCAAATGCTCCCGTCAGCCCAGTATCGCACCGCCTCGAGCCCCCTGGAGCAGACGCCCCAGCTGTACTGAGGCTTCCCCTTCCACCTTCCTTCCTAGATGTTGGTCAGGATGCGGAGCAAGCGAGCACTTCAGCAGCTTCGGACAGCACAACAAAGAAGGCGGCACGGCTCACCCTAGCTGGGGAGCACGTCAGCTGTGTTGTGACAGCTGCTGGAGAGTTCTTCTTGTTGAAGAGCAAGTCTGGCAGCAGGAATAGAGAGAACATCGCTGGTCATGGCAGTGTCGGTCTTCCCACTGGAGCATCAGAGGAGAGCTTCTGTATCACCAGGCAGCTGTTTGACGGGGATAAAGTGTTGGAGGCAGAGGTCACATGGGGGCCACCCTCCCAACCTCTGGCAAGGTTGAGGATCATGTGCTCTTCTGTGGCAGCGTCAAACTTTTCCTGGTGTAAGGTAAGTTCGTAAGCATTTAGATTCCGTCAACAGCCCAGAACGCCTGACAATGGACAGTCAGCGAGCTCAGCAATGGTCAAGATCTGTCTCGGGAGTTTGCTTTGTTGGACCTGACCTAGTATTTGTCATGATTTTTTATCATGGGTAAATGCACTGAGGTGTTGGATAATGCCATAAACTTCAGATATCCTCTTTTCCTGCAGAACCTGGACCTGGGATACGTGCTTGAGTACAAAGTGAAGAAGGAGGCAGCATCTCTGGCGGAGATCAAGGTGGACATAGCATCAGCCGGGCACTGGTTTGGCGGAGGTAACTTCCCACACTTTCTTGCCCTGGAGATTTTCGTAGCTGTGTTTCGCGATCATTTACTGTTTCAATTGGATCTGATGACGACCCTATGTGTACATCAGGCCACCTCATGCGCCAGCTGTGGCCACTGAACCGCGCCTCGCTGGAGACAGGCCCGTACTACCCCTTTGACAATGGCCCCAACGGCGTCAACACCCTTGTCGCACCCCAGTGGCTCACCAGGTGACCTTCCTGCATGCCTGCCACATTGCATCTTTACTATGAACAGCATGCAGGACCAGGAGCACGGTATCCTTCAAAGGGCTTTGCACCCTCTGTTGTGTTGGCTGGATCACACCAGAAAGAGGCATCTGCAGCTGAGGTTCCTTCGTGATGGGGCTGCAAACTCGGAGCAGCTGTATATTCGAAGGGGTTTCCCATTCAGGGGTTTAGCAGCGCTCTTCTGTCAGGTGTTCTCAGGTTTAGCACGTAAACCTGGCACCTTATAGTGTTCAGTGGATTAGACAGACATTAGCAAGGGAAGTTTTGCAGCTGAGATTCCTCATCCCTGCGACGGGGGCTGCAAATGTGTGGTAGCTGTGGATTTCGAGGGGGTCGTCAGTTCAGGGTGTAAAATGTCGGTTGAGGGGTGCATGTGCCGGGGCTGCAGTCAGGGGCTGCTGGTGACGACGGACCCAGACACGCCGTTCCTGCACGTGGGCATGAACGCGCCGCGAGAGGAGCGCGAGGGGGGCTGGATCCAGCGCAGCTGGGGTGTGGGCGTACAGAACATGGCGCGCGAGTACCTGCCCCGCAGCGTCGCCCGCCGCGCCTCCGGCGACGGCCTCCTCCGCCTGCAGGTGCGCACTTCATGCAGCTGCATGGCACTGCTGGTGATTGATTTGCCTGTGAGCCTGGAGCTGGATCCAGCGAATCGGTGAAGCCGGGCAAGGGAGCAGGATGTTGTTGAATTCACATAGCAGTCTATGCAGCTTTAATAAGGATCCCTCTTTCTCTGACACAGGCGAGGTCCAACTACAAGTGCCACCTCATGCAGCACCCGCTCCACGACTGGATGCCCACAGCGTTCCCTCCACCAGGTACCACACAAACCTCAAATGTAGTTCAAGCATGCTGCCCCCCAAGCGATGCCTCTCGTACTGTTTCTCGCATTGCGGGACTGTGATGCCAATTGCAGAGACGCAGACAATTTTATAGGTTGACAGGCACATCTGTATGTTGCGTGACATTTGTATTTTGTGTATGTCCAGCAAGCAAAGTGGGGTTTTCTTCTGGGAAGCTGCTGAACGTGGGTACGTGGTCGGCAGTGAGCGCGGAGCCCGAGCCGGAGAGCGACTGGGTGGCGATGCGCGTGGCGGTGTGCGCGACAACGGACGCGCGCGCGGCATGCCAGCTGGCGCACCGCAGCCTGACGCCGCCGCGGCTATCGCCCAGCAAGGACTTGCTGGAGGCGCCAATCTGGACCACATGGGCGCGCTACTTCTCCCGCGTGACCCAGGCCAAGGTTCTCAAATACGCCCACGAGATCGTCTCCCGCGGCCTCCAGGCGAGTTACCACCTCTGATCGAGGTCACTCTCCCTGATTGTGCAGTGTCAAATTTGCATGCTAGAAGGCCACCACCCTCTGCCAGCAAGCAATGACCTCTTGCGGACCTCGCCTGAATATGCAGTGGGCATCCGGCATGCTTCTTTCACAATTTCGCAATCATCACTTTGTTGCAAGTCATCCGGGTGCTCCACAGCAACACGTTGTCTATGCAACTCTACTACCAAGGGCTTTTGTATTGAGTTTGACCTTGAGCGGCCTTGGCTGCTGAGAGTTGGTTCAAGAGGCTCACAGGAGGGCGGCGGTGGGTTTGAAAGGTTTTGGCTCTATTTCCAGCTTTGGTGGAGACAGGAATGTCACATACTTTTTGTGGCTGCGCAGAGGTCAGTGATGGAGATTGACGACAGGTGGCAGTCGGCGTACGGGGACCTGGAGTTTGACACGTTCAAGTTCCCGGACGCGCCCGGCATGGTTCGCCAGCTGCACGCCATGGGCTTCAAGGTCACCGTCTGGGTCATGCCCTTCGTTGAAGAGAACTCCGCCGCCTACAGGTGACAACTCTGCCTCGTAGCCCCTGTATCCCGCTGCCCGAGGCGTTTCAAATAGTTATGTACTGCCAGGGGGTAATGAACAGAAACCCCCTGGTTGCCCCTGCATTTATCGCACTTTTCACAGAATGGGCAAATGCAAAGCCAGAGGAAAATGGCATGCATGCAGCATGCTCTGCAGTACGCTCTAGAAACGCACTGGCTGACATCTATAATGGCCAGATGTTGGCATCGAAGGACTCCCTGCATCAGATAGTGCTCCTGCTGGTGTAGGTCACTCAGCTGCCCTAGAAGCTGATGAACCAGTAGCAACATCCCGTGTTCTTTTCACAGGGATGGCGTGGAGAAGGGGTACTTCATCACCAGTGACGCGCCGGGCCTATTCATGAAGAAGGGCTTCTTCCGCTGGTGGAACACCGCCCCGGTCGTTGCGCTTGATCTGACTAACCCCGAGGCCGTCGCCTGGTTTGTACACCGCCTGCGCGCCCTGCAGGCCGCCACCGGCATCGACGGCTTCAAGTTTGATGCAGGCGCGTCCATTCCCACATGCCTTTCCCTCCTTTAGCCTGCCTCAAGTCTGACGGGCGCGTCCATGTTCTTTGGGTGCTTCTGGGTTATAGGTTTGTAAATTCATTGTATGCAGTATTCAGGCTTCCTTTCGCCCACCGCTGCTGTTGACGGGGCCGCAAATCCATTGTCATTTTAAAGCAGCGCTGCAATCCAGACATATGCCCCATGCCCCTGCATGTCATGCCAATAGAAGTACGTGCTGACTGAAGATGCAGATCCATTGTCTCGGGAGCCAAGATTTGCGGCTGGTGTCTGCGCAGACCTGAGACGCAGATTCCTTGCCCTGAGCCAGGAGTTATGATTGATGTTGGGGATTTGAGGGTGACTGATGGGTGAGTCATGTACGCAGGGGAGCCATGCTTTTTGCCGCAGCAGTTCCGCACGCAGCGGCCCATCAGCAACCCCACCGAGTACACGCGCCTGTGGGTCTCTGAGGTTGCCGGCCAGTTCCAAGGCGGCGTCTGCGAGGTGACCAATTCCTTTCTAACTCCTCACCTTCAGATGCTGCTTTTGTTCCTCAGTGATGATCAGACTTACGCAGCGTTTTTGTTCATGATACCATTGTTGATTTAAGCCAGTGTTGATGAAGCCGGCCAACATGGTGTGGTCATTGATGCGTGAGTTGTTGTCTGGCGGCCTTGAAGCCCTGGCTGTGATCAAGACAGCCAAGAGCATTGGCAGGAGGTTGGGGCACTTGAAAAGTAATGCTTAATTGATACCTCCTGACGTGAGGCATGTACGGGCACCCTTTGCCCAACCCCTGCCTGTTTTTCATCCCTCTTGCAGCGCATCCTCAAGCTCAACAGAGCTGTCTCTGAAAAAGAAATGCCTGTTCCTTTGTTTCAAGTAGTAATAGCTGACGGGAGGCATGTGCGGGCAGGTGCGGACGGGGCACAAGACGCAGGGCGTGGCGTTGTTCACGCGCATGGGGGACCGCTTCTCGACCTGGGACGTCTCCAACGGCCTCCAGTCCATCATCCCCACCCTCCTCACCTCCGGCGTCCTCGGTTACCCCTTCTGCCTCCCAGACGTGCGCGCTCCCGCCCGCCCCCATTCATACACCCCATGTCTAGTGAGGGGCAGGGGACTCGTACTTCAAGTAAAGAAGAGTTTGCAAGAGACGGGGGTCTTGCATCATGACTGTGTGCTGGCGTCCTGTGCTGGTGCGTGATGGGCGCATGCACGCATTGGGCGATCAGGAAAACTAGTTTCCACTAGAATTTGAATTTGAGTCTATGTTTGAAAATTCAAGCATTGCTGACAAGAGGTTTGTGTGCAGATGATCGGGGGCAACGCCTACTTTGGGCAGCGGCCGAGCCATGAGCTGATGGTGCGCTGGACCCAGGTGAACGCGCTGATGCCGGCCATGCAGTTCAGCATCGCGCCCTGGGACCTCTCCCCCGAGACCGCCCGTCTTTGCGCTGCCGCCCTGCAGCTGCGCAAGCAGGTGCGCTGCTCGCCATTCTCATTTCCTTCTCCCTCCAAAGCGCCACCTCTGTCACTCCTTCATCCTCTCTGTACCATGTGCCATTGGGTAATTCTCTGCGTTGTCATGCCCATAAAATTTGCAGTGCATGTTAGCCAAGGTTCCATTGGTTCGATGTGTGGCAACGTCATGTTCCATAGCAAAGCAATGTGCATGCAATGCAAGGATACATCGAATAATTGTGTGGTGATGGAGTGTCACGCGTGTTCGCAGGTGATAGAGCGGCTGCACACACTGGCGGACGAGGCGGCAGCAACGCTGGCGCCGATTGCGCGGCCGATGTGGTGGCTGGACCCCGCGGACGAGGCCACGTTCACCATCCACGACCAGTTTGCGCTCGGCCAGGACATGATCGTGGCCCCTGTGGTCGAGCAGGGCGCCGTCACCCGCAATGTCTACTTGACTGCCGGCCTGTGGCGCGACGCTTTTGACAAGGTGCAGCATTCCTATCTACTCAATTTTGCTCGCCTTGGAAGTGCTTGTCTTCCAAGTTTCCTCACCCAATAAGCAGCAGGCTGGATGCACCTTGCGTCTCCAAACAAGCCTTGCATCTCCAAGTGGCCTTGGAGATGCGCACCCATCTGGCCATTGCTGATGTGATGCTTAGTTCTTATTCAGAGCCGCCATGTGACATTTCTAAGTTTGGTGCTGGGCTTTGGTTGATAGTGGACATGGTGGTGCTGCAGGGGAGCCAAACATGGGAGGGTCCCTGCTGGATAGAGAACCTGGATGCTCCTCTGAGCAAGCTGCCCTGCTTTGAGCGCGTGGTGCCCTCCAGGCCAGACACTCCTCACGTCTGGTCATCTTGAGCGCAGCCCACTTCAGTCTACCCTTCCAGGCTATTTGGAAGCGCTCACAGACTCTATTGTTAGTACCACTGTCGCGGCTGAAGGACACTTTTCTCACGCATGTCGAGCCCGCGACCTGAATTTGCTACTAGCAGTCTCTGCCCTGGCCTTTGCAGCCCAGCAGAGCCGAGGTATCGAGGTATTTGTTTAAGAGGTGCCACAGCTGTATATCAACATGCCAAATGGCATGCGTGGCTGGCCCATATGTGAGAGACGAGTGATGATGGTGCGAGAGAGATTGTTCCTGGAGAAGAGCAGAATTGTTTCGGTGATTTAAGAAACAGCAGAGAATACATTCTGAGATTTCGCATGAAGAGGTGGTTTGTAGGAGTCTCTTGTGCTCACATGGCGTGCATCATTACTGCATGTGAGATCTATTTGCTCATTGGTTCTCACCATGTGAGCAGACCTTTACCGAATAAATATTGATGGGTGGCGCATGCGGGAGTGGAAATTTGTCACTGCAATCAAATTTAGCTCAGCCAGAGAGCTGAGCTGCATAGGTGTACAAAGACCAGCTATTGAGAACTGTCTGTGTTGATGATATAGTGCATTACCCATTTTGTGGGTGTTGTGCGTGCTTTCAGCTTTTGAGAATTTGGTAACAAAGAGCAGTGTCCAATCCCTTCTCATCCATTCATCCCTTTTGGGTGGTTTTTGTGCGCGCTTAATTGCCACCATGCAGAGGCTGTAGCCACTGTTTTGAGACCATTATAGGGATACACAGAGTTGCTTCAAATGTTGGGGAGTGAAGCCTGAGTAGCACGTGCTGCATGTTTTTTTGAGCCATACTAGGGCTCCTAGATTCCCACATGTTTGCAAGGTCACAGAAATGCGGCTTTGTATGAGGGATATATTCAACTTGAAATGAATTTTGCACACTTCTATACTTTGAGATGGCTTTCTATAAATCTTGAGAATTATTAGAGTGGTTTCTTTTTCTGTGATCGTGATGGACAAGTGCTCTGGCACATCGAGAAATTGATGTGGGGAGAGTGACTGTACACAGTCACATGTGTCAGAGTATTTAACTTTCAAGAGAGGACATGTGCTATGTCACATGTATGGTACGAGAGTTTTAGCACTGTCAAACAAGAGACCAGAGAAAGGGCCCTAATTAGACACCAACAGCAAGCTGTAAGAAAATTTTTGACCGTTTTGCATCCGTGATGGTCAAACACTGGAAGTCAACAGATTTATCTGGCACCTTGAACTCATTACTAAGCTCCACCTCCCATATGGGAATGCGTTTTAATATAAAAGACTCGCTGATCAATCAAGTCGCCATTGAAGAATTTGCATTCCTGGCAGGTCCGATTACATAAGAACTTTTGGGAGATATCAGCCTCCCAGGTACACATTGGAGGGCTGCCTTTGTCCAACAGACAGGCACAATCTTGTTGACATCACAGTTGACTGCAGCTTGTGTGGCAGTGTACGGCCTATTGCAGGCACAACCTAGGCCAATACAAACAACCAGGCCAGTTTCCCACACGCACTCAACTGACACCCAACAAATTCAGGGGCAGGTGTCAGAGTACTTTGAAGAGCGTTCAACAGGGCAGCAATGCCTGCTATGACATCTCAATCACAACTAAGGCGGCCACCCAGACGGATATGCTACAAATACATGCATGGTCATGCAGGCTGATCTCTACAAGGATACAGTAAGAGGCTGATTGCTGGACCAGATAGCAAATAATAGAATGTGTGAAACTTCCGCTGAGATCTGTGAGTACAGCATTCAGCAGCAGGAGCTGTTCCTCTTGGGGATGGCCTGTGCATTCATGTCGACTGTGTCTGGCATGTACCTGTGCAGGAAACAACAAAAATCAGCATGCTGTACTCTGGCGCATTTTCTGATGGGAAAAGAAGGACAGGAGCCTGTCAAGCCAGGAGAGGATGCAGACAAGCAGAGAGAGCGAGCGCCCATGAAGGGAGAGGGCTGCCTCGCAGGTGGCACAATGTGCACCAGCAACACAATACACCTCCCGCACACCCTCCAGGTCATCACTATATGTCATGCTCAGCTGGGTGATGCTCTAAGGCTCAAAGGCATGGGCATATGAACGCACAGCTCTTCCTCGGTCTCATTTTTAAGGGCGTTGCGGGCTATGCACTGGAATGCGCTGTCCACGTTCAGGTCCTCCTTTGCAGATGTCTCAAAGTAGGGAATGCCGCCCTTGGCTGTGCACCACTGCTTGGCCTTCTTCTCTGTCACCTGCATGACACTTGTTCTCAGATGACTGTATATAGTCACAAGCACATATGATGCATCGATGTGTTTACCTGCAAAAGCAATTGAGACAACAGAGGACTCAGGGACAACGCACCACCCGACTGCGACCTTCATCCATGTCCACCTTGTTGCCCAAGACCACAAAAGGGAAGTTGTCTGGGTTGGATGGACTCGCCTGCGTACATCAACCAGCAAATGTCAACGACATTCCACATGGCCTTAATGACATTCACCCTAGTTATGCTCAATAGCTTGAATTGCCAGACACTGACATACAACCTAATCAAAAAAGTTTCCTCTTGGCTGGTATCCCAGGGCGCGCCTGTATCAGAAACTCATCCCTCCAATTATCCAAGTTCTCGAAGGTCTTCTGCGAGTTCACATCGTACACCAGCACGCAGCAGTCAGCTCCACGGTAGAATGCCACACCCAGGCTCTGGAAGCGTTCCTGTCCAGCCGTATCCCATATCTGCAAACAAGGGAAAGCCAGATCATGTACCTCTGATCTGCTTTCTAAGAGTGCAGGCTTGCAACGATCCTCTGCTTGGGAGCTGGATCGTTAGGAGAACCTCCACTACGAGTTCTAAGCAGCACACCTGCATGGTCACCAGCCGATCGTCGACCTGGACCTCTTTAGTAAGGAAGTCGGCCCCGATGGTGGCCTTGTACTGGCTGGAAAACTTCTTGTTGACATACTGGTTCATCAGTGATGTTTTACCAACGCCTGAGTCCCCCAGAATGATGACTTTCAAAAGGGTTCTCTTCGTCCTGCCCGCCATTTTGCCTTCTCTTTCACTGCTAGAGAACGCCAAAGCCGAGCAGGAGTCACTGCTTCAGCTTCTGCAAACTGTGCCCGTGCTCCCAGCAGAAACCCTCCCAATGAGTCAGCGATGCCGTGACCCAAATTTGCAATTGAAGCGTGATCAAAGATGCCACTGATGCGCTCTTGTCCTTGTCCTGGTAACAGTCCTGGTCTTCGAGCCGAAGATTCAATGCATAAAGTCTCAAAGATCACTTTGTCTCGATGAAGACCTCTGTTGTCGCCGCGTCTGGATGCTTTGGGCTTCTGGTCGTGGGCCTGCTGTTGCACAGTACCAGAGCAGAGAGCGTTACTGTCAACACAGGCAACGATAGAGCTAGAAATGACACAGATGATGTTCTGGGCCGCTTGGCCGACTCCAGAGTGATTGGTGGCGCAGTCGTCGTGCAAAAAGACGGCAAGATCGCGTTCGCCAAAGGCTACGGCTCTGCAAGCGAGGTGCGAGTCCTATATCATTGACCATGCTGCTATGACAGCTCATCTGAAATAATAGCGGCACCAGAGTCGTCCTCGCTCCTGGTCTGTACTATCGATGACCGAGTGATCTGGCCTCAAGCGCACGTTCTGGGTGCAAAACGTCAAAAATAGCGCATCGTCTGACGTGTTGAGTCAGATGAACGGATTCAGAATTCTAGCCTGTGATAACATGACTACTGCGTTGCAGGAATTGGATGTGAAGCTACAGGATGACTTTATTTTCCCCATCGGCTCCAATACCAAGTGCGTTTCCACCTCCTCATTCGGCTAACCTCTTCTTCTGTGCAAGTGATACATTCAAGTGCATCTGCTTTTCTTTTAGAAATCTATGATGTTCAATATGCGACTGGCATGCGCAGGTTCTTCACAGCTGTCGCGATATACCAGTTACAAGAGAAGGGACTTCTCAATGTGACCGATTCGGTGCGCGACAGCGGATGCATCACTGGAAATCTCTCGAGCAGCATGCCGAAATCTTTATCTACTAATTTAGAGTAAGAGGTTTCCCTGCACGCAGGTGAACAGCTATATTGAGCCTGCAGACTTTGGCCTGGCGCTGCCTTGGTGCCCCAAGATCCATGACAAGGAGCAGCTTGGCTGCCAAGAGCCCACCATCAAGCAGTTGCTGGAGATGTCCTCTGGATTGCTACCCGTTGACAATCTCGGCTGCGGCACTCCAAACTCGACTTGGTCTGATTCAGACTGGTTCTGGCAGTACAGGCAAGACAACCTCACAGATTGTGTGTTCTTGAACGAGCTCCTCTGTGCATGACTAGGCTTGCGAGAATCATACTTGAAATATTCTAGCATGCATGCATCTGCCATAAATCAGGCACTGCATCTTCTCCCAATTTACCCATCTCAGGCATGCTATGATTCACAGTAGAATTGGATCACTTGACAGAGCAAGACTTCCTGCAGGAGTTTTGAGTGGGACCTCAAGTGGGGAGAAGCTATGGGCTACACCGGCAATTGGCTGTCCGGCAATGCCACGCATGCGGATTTGCTCAAGTTCCAGAAGCTCTTTGATCAGCCGCTGCTCCATGCCCCAGGCTCGCAGTACTGCTATGTCAACTCAAACTTTCAGCTTGCTGGCTACATCGTGGAGAAGGTGTGCAGCTTCCATCCTGAGCAATGCACTGCCTTTCACCCATTGCTAGCAGCTGCAAAATGCTGCTGCAAGTTCAAATGCTAGTGTATGCTTCTCAAGAGCACCCACTAAATAACTGGCATGTGGGTGCAGCTCACCAACATGACCTTCAGAGACTACTTGACGGAGAATGTGATTAAGCCAGCCAATCTGAGCAGTACCTTTTACTGGACGGGCGCATTGGGTTGGGAGCGTGAAGGCCTGCACAAGCGCGTGATCACTGTGCCTGCCTACCGGACAACTTTTGAGGGGGGCCAAGGTAAGCATCAGCAACGTCTGCTTGTTCGCATGCTGCTGATGTCCTGTGTTCTGAATGGCGCATGGTGCTATGTCAATTTCCACAGACACAGCAGAAGGTTGCAAAAAGCTTGGATTCATAAGCTTGATTTCTGAGGTATAGGGGCCACTCTACGTGATGGTGACTTTGCACATATGCAGGCCCTGCTGCGTACAAGAAGATAAACAGATACCCATGGTTTCCTGGGCAGTCCTCTACTGCGGCTCAGGCAGCAGGATCCTTGTCCAGGTGCAATAATATACTCCCTCGCAGCACTGTTCCAATATTCTGGAGCCCAGCAGTATTCTTTGTCTCAACATTTTCATTGTGCGTGGTGCAACAGCTGTATCCACACCTTTTTAAGCACAGGAACACGATGTTGCTGACGGGGTTGTTCTGCATCGCAGCAATGCCCATGATCTGCTCAAATTCTACAACTTGATCATCACACAGCCGGAGGTCATGGGGCTGTCCAAGGAGTCGGTTGCGAATCTGACAGAGCCGCTGCAGCCGATACCCGGCTTGAACGCATCCTTTGCACAGGGCATTGCAGTCTCTGATGGCCCCGGCAAACAGAAGAAGGTGCACTCCTTCTAGCTACCCACAAAGACTCTCAGCTGCGTTCTGAGCTGGAGTAGTGTACTACAGTGTAGACGCCTTGGCCAAAAACAGTGAAGATTGACTTCACACTGCAGTCAGGAGTTTGATATCTGGAATGTCTGTTCCTATGAAAGACATGTATTCATGCCCCTGTGTTGTGCCCTGCAGCTCACATACATAGGAGAGATCTGGGGCTTTGAGGCGCAGATCACCCTGTGGGTGAACCCCGACGACCCCACCAAGTCAGATGCAGTTGTTTTCTTCAGCAACCTCAGCCCGGCCATCCCCTTTGGCGCGGACGGCTCCTGCTCTGTGCTTTCCTCCCGAGACCGCAGCCGGATAGACCTTGACCCGCGCGCATGTGGCAACGACATGGGCGCCGGCATGACTAGTATAATAACGGATCAGCTCGCCAAAATCTGGAGCATCAACGGCCAGTTTGCCAGCGCCTGAAGGGGTCCAAAAATGCGATGACCTGTCAATAAGTGGCCGGTGCATGCAGCCTGGCGCTCCAGAGGATGTAGCTGCTGCGCACCTGTGCCTGTTCAATAGATTTTATTGCTGACTCATGCGCGTGTGATCATGACACCGGCAGCTTATGAAGTGCTGACTCTTTCTTATCTCCTGATGAAGTCAACGAAGATGTGGTATTACCTGCGTGGGAAAGGGCTCCCTCGCAAAGGAGAGATCCCTTTTCCGGCCATGCAGAACTGCGTGGCAACTTGACTAACAATTGAACATTGCCATTTTTTTAAACCACTGAAAAGTGAATGAAGACGCCTTTGAATGCTGACATGGCTTTTTACTTTTTTGATTGAGACAGCGAGACCTCGGTGCAGAGTTTGACAGTGCTTGGATCTGGACGCATGATAGAATACAGTCAGCGTAAGCCCATTTTGCCAGACCTGCGGCACATGCTCCTGCCATATGGAAGTTGAGCCTTGCCAGTGTTGGGGATCTGACAAATTGCTGGAGCAACAACTTTATGATGCTAGATCAAGATCATGCAGCGTGAGCGGTGCCTCCAATGGTCACTGTAGAGAACAAGAGAGGACCTGCGCGAATGTTGGCTGCAAAAAGTAGAATGTTCTGACTTGAGTTTGTTCGGTTGATATTATCATCCAGCATGTGGTCTTTGACTCTGGTCTGTGGCCCTCTGTGCATCTGGAGCAAGTTGTGCTCATCACTGGTCAGTATTGCTGAGTGGGGATTTTGGTAGACAGTGCATATTGCATGTTTGCCCCTGCAGCTGCCAGATGCAAGTGTTGCCACTCCATTGGAGTGGTTGGAACAGCGTTTGGGACAGGTTAATTCATTTTAACCATCCTGCGTTGGAAATACGCAGACAAGTAGATACTTAGCATGTGTGCTATGCATGCGCATGCCGAAGCAACACTGGCCTGATGACTGGGCTTTAATAAGCAAGGTTCCTGGATTAATTATTGCGAGCCAAAGTGCAATTTCAAGGTTCAAACTGTAACACATGCCGCATATAGCGGCTGACTGCCAGCTAATGCTATAAAGAAAAGATCTACTGGGCTTGGAGTACAAGGCCCATCAATGTCCAGGTTAAGGGAACACGTAGGGAATACCTCTACTCTAGATCTAGAGTTCTCATGTCACGTTGTGGATGCGCATGCAAATGTGCATGCATGGGCATGGGCACATGCTTTCCATAAATCTGTTGGACGGCAGATGGATGCAGCTGCGGACTCAGTGGCAGGAGCTCCTGGCTCGATCTTCATTGAGGCAGGCCGAGGCGGTGCAGCCGCGGCGCGGCAGCCGGCGCCAGCAGGCTAGCAGCGCTGCAGCTGAAGCTCTGCCAGATTCTGACATGTGCATGCACCTCATTTGACATGCCTGGGGTGTCATCTCACCCATGCAGCTACCTTAGCTCGGCTGCGAGAGTAGTGCTTGCTCCATGCCTGCAAGCTCGAGATGGAAGGGGCTGCATGCTGGCTGCTGACGCAGACGATCAGTAATATTACAGCCTGATGTCACAAGATTTGTAACGCGGATCTGACACATCCAGAACTATCTGGCGGAAACTGGTGCCAAGGTTATATTTATGCGTGCGACAGCCCGATCTTAAAGTGCGTGAACCACATTATTCGCTCATTGTTTGTGCTCGACAGGGATCGGAGGTATTACTTGCGAGAAACCATGCTTAAAACTGTTCGGCTGTTCGTCGCTGTTGTGCTGGTCAAGGTTGCCCTCGCAGCTTCGACTCCTGCCCAGTATACCAACGAAGCGAATGCAGCACTCCAATTCATGACCGAGCTCGCAGAATCTCGAGTGATAGGAGGCACCGTTGCCGTGCAAAAGGCTGGTCAGCTTGTCTGGACAAGAGGATTTGGCTACGCAAGCGAGGTGAATGTACAGTTCGTTCAGTTGAGATGTATGATGCCGTCGATTCGCGGTTCATCTCGTTGTCCCAAAGTGTCTAGTTGCGGTGCTGGGAATATCTTGAGGGTTGTCAAGATGCAAGCTGTGCAGAACTCTTCTGCTTTGGTTGAGGCGGAAAGAGCAGCAATTTGCCCACGATTCAAGCTGACAACACCATCCTGCTCTTCCAGGAGCTTGGAGTGCCCCTACAAGACAACCACATCTTCCCCATCGGCTCCAACACGAAGTTCTTCACTGCAGTAGCCATTTACCAGCTACAAGAGAAGGGGCTCCTTAATGTCTCTGATGCGGTAATTTCCGAGCGTGCTTGGCTCCCTGATAAGCAGTACTATCAAATCGCCCCTCATCCATCTCTCTGTATTGGGAATTCACACACATCCGGACATCTGATCCTTCTTTGCTTTTCCGCAGGTGAACGGGTACATAGATCCTGCAGACTTTGGACTGGATGGAGCTTGGTGCCCCAAGGTCCATGGCCAGGAGCAGCTGGGATGCCAGGAGCCCACCTTCAAGCAGCTGCTCCAGATGACCTCTGGGCTGCTTCCCTCTGACAACTTGGGCTGTGGCACTCCCAACACCTCATGGACGCCTTCCGACTGGTTCTGGCCTTACAGGCATGTTAGCAAGGCACATCAAAGCTCTGCGTGCTGTGCAAGTGGAGACACTCCGCAGCAGTTGGGACAGAGTGCCCTAGACATCTGCTGAAGGATGCTGATATATGTTGGCATGGTGCAGGCTCTTTGCTGTGAACTCAACATACGGGGATGCCAGCGGTGACACCGGCAACTGGCTGACTGGCAATGCCAGTGCGGCTGACCTTTTGAGGTTTCAGGGGTCCATGACACACCCAATGCTTCATGCTCCTGGGGCCCAGTACTGCTATGTCAACACCAATTTCAACATTGCTGCCTACGTTGTTGAGAGGGTGAGTGACGCTAGTCCGGCCATTTCACAACGTGATGCAGTGGTCAAAATGCTCTCTAATGGAGTTCTGTCCAGCAGTATCAATGCCGCGGTGATCCATTTCTCCTCAGAAGCAATGCACAGCTCTCATTGTGAGAGTATTTCTGGCATCAATGAGCAATTTCCTTGGCTGATTCGAGGTGTTCTCTGTGCAGCTGACAAACATGACATTCACCAACTACCTGACCGAGTTCATCTTGAAGCCAGCAAACCTCAGCAACACCTACTACTGGATCGGAGGCCAGGGCATGGAGCCACAGGGCATCCGCAAGAATGTGGTGTCCATCCCTGGGTACACCACCACCTTTGGGCTTCAGGGTGCTTCAGGTGATCTGATGCCTCGCATCTCAAAATCATACCTTGACACCCTTGCTATAAGTGCAGCTCGGAAATGGCCAGTGCAGGGGAAGCCTGGAGGATGATCTGAGACCCAGTCCAATCAAGGAAATCGCCCTCAAAATATTGAGATGTGCTGCTTGTAGGGGCACCGGCCTTCAATTTTGCAAACAGGGTCTCTTGGCTTGAAATGGACCTCTCAGCATTTGCCGGGGGTGCAGGAGCCATGTTCAGGTACGCTGCCCCTCCTACATCCTGCAAGCCCGGTCACCATTGTTGCAGCAGCCTTTTGTGACAGCTGTCACCGACGGCTGTGCATCTTGTACAAGCAATTGCTAGCCTACCAACAACATGTGCCGCGCTTGCAGATCTCCAGGATACCTACCATCGGCACCTCTCTCGTTTGTCCAGTCACTCATACTTGTAAGGACACCTGTAAGCTGTCATGATTGGGTGTGACTTACATAGTGGTCTGTGTTTTTGCAGCGATGTGTATGATCTTTTGAAGTGGTACAACACGTTTCTGACCCAGCCAGAGCTTGTGGGCCTGAGCAAGCAGTCCCTGGCCGCCCTGACAGAGCCGCTGGAGAACATCCCTGGCCTACCGGTAAACGCCTCATTCGCTCAGGGCATTGTTGTGGAACCTGCCCCAGGAAAGGGAAAGAAGGTGCGTTGCTGCCTGTTTGTCTCCACATTGCCAGAGTCTGCTCCAATCTGGCATGGCTTCCCACCATGAGCTTGCATTGCTCTGTTCTTCTCAACAGTGGGGCGCAGGCCTTTGATGTGTCCATGCCTCATCCTTTGAAAGCATTGCAGCCGTGCACTACAGATGATCATGTGGGCACCCATTGATATTTTTTTGTGGCTGCACCGCGCAGCTGCTGTACACTGGAGGCATCTGGGGATTCCTTACTCACATCGAGTACTGGCTGAACGAGGCTGATCCCAGCAAGTCAGATGCGGTGCTCTTTTTCAGCAATAGCAACCCCATAATCCCCTCGGGCGCCAGTGGCACGTGCTCCGTGCGCTCTACCCAGAATGGCAGCCCCATCAGCCTGGAGCCCAGTGCATGCAAGGCGACCGGAGCAGACATGACTAACTATGTGACTGAGCGCCTCGCGCACATGTTCAACATCACTGGCCAGTACAGCAGCTCCTGATCGCTGTGAAGAGCAGGGATGAGAAACAAGGGAATGGAGTTCAAATGAGTTCAAAAATCAATCTTAGAATGACTTAAACAGTCTGTGGTATTGAATTTTGGCAGCACACAAACTGCGCCGTCTTCAATTTTGCTGTTCAGATATCCCGCTTCAATAAGCTGGGAAATACTGTACTGTTCACATCAATGATGTTGCTGTTTGCTCAGAGCTTTACCTGAGTCATTCTCTCAATTGTGGCCTGTGTGCTGAGGTGCACCAGAAAAGTGTACACGAGGCATGCGTGTTTTGCTGGCAACACTGCTCCCTTTCAATTGTGGAGAAACATATATTGTGGCATAGGATTGCTGACTCTGTGAAGTGCGCTAAAGACCATCCAAATTGGACCCCTGTGGATGAAATTAGAAGTACTTCGAACAGTTTCACGAGGTCAACTTGAAGAAAATCACATGCATATGGGACTGGTCCCTTTGGGTATATTATTGATGTCAACAAGAAGCTTTGAAGGTAGAATTCTCTGTAAAAATGCAGTCGAGAATTGTACATGTATGTGCTTTGCGCGTCTTTCACTGCCAGAGCAGTGCAGAGGGAACTGAACACAGAGGATGCTGAATCTAAGGAGAATGACTGACTACGGTGATAAGAGTGCAAGTGCATTAAAATTTATCATATTGATTCCATAACTTGGAACCCTTTGGAAGAGAAAGCTGCCGGAGCACTAGCCAAAGCAGGCTTTATGGCATTGATGTAATATTGACTTCATCCAGATGCAGGGCGCATACATTGCATAACAGCACACATTGGATCAGGGCTGGCTGCCCTGGAATTAAATTATTTCCCCATGCTGCATGTTCAAGCGCTTCACATGACAATGATGAAAGTATGCTGTCCACAGCAGCATGCAAAGAGTTTAAGAATCTGCTGCAAGCAGTCTGTTTCTTGAATCTCGTTAGTTGGGAAGGTATTTTCAATTCTGGCAAGACCTGCTTGCATGCTGCATATGAAGCCCACAAGGAACAGAGCCAGCAAAGCTCTGGTGCCCTGCACCAAAAATGCAGGGAAGCTCATGCTCCTTTCATGGGAGCGGCCACTTCTCATCTGGCTGCGGTGGGCTCACTGTGCTCGAGCTCGCTGTCACGCTGTGCATGTTTTGCGCGCTGCGCTGCGATGAGCTCGTCGCGGATGCTCATGAGTAAAGTGCCCAGGTGATTTGCGCCGGAGCCGTCGACGCCGCGGCCCCAGAAAAAATCATGAGGCGATGCCTCCACCAGATCCAGAGGTCCCCCCGCCGGCCCCTCCCCGGCCGTCGCCAGCAGCAGCGCGCGCGGACCGGGATGCGCCGCAAACTGCGCGCCACAGCAACACGAGCTTTTCATCATACATGACCTGACACTTGCAGCATAAGACACTGACATAGGATATCCTGTCCTGCAAAATTCTAAGAAGCCAAAAGCAAACAAGTCTTCACATATGGCATGCAGTGTTCCGCCAGCAGGACGGGCATGCCCCAAAAGGACAATTCAAACAAACAAAGCCTTCCAAAGGGAAGCTATGGAAGGTGATGACATGCAGGCGGCCTGCTTGACGAGGGGGCCAGCGCCCATTGAAGTGCAGGGACTGCTGAGTAAGCATTGGTCACCTTGGCGCGAAGGCCGGCGTACATGACGGCCAGCTTGGCGGTGGCCCAATCGGGGCGCAGCAGGGTCAGCTCCCCGCGCTCGGTGCCCCGGCCGATGCGCGCGGCCTCCTCCGGGCTCCCTGCCGCCGCTATCCGCTCCACAACTGCCAGCGCCTCCGCATGCTGCACACCTGCAGGGACCCATGCCTCGCTGTCAGGATCAATCCTTGAGACTTGCATGCGCAATGTCAATTGCTGCCCCTAGCAATGTAATTCAATGAGACTAATTCCCTTCCAAACACCTAATTTGTACAAAGTGAGTGGGTACTGCATCTCGGTGTCATCTGTTAGATACAGTACAAAACGACAAAGTGCGCTGTCATCAAAAGTCAATGACCACGTTGACCTGCATGCTGCATGGCGCCATACGGGGCGCCAATCCCACAAATCCTGACACACATTGTCACTAGGGGGGCTGGAGGGGTGCAGAGGGCGCACCTGCAAACTTCTGGGCCTGGTAGAAGTGCTCCACGCTGGGCCACTCCCTGAGAGGCTCGTCAGGCAGGGACCCGCTGGCGCTGACAGGGCCATCGGGCAGGCTCACGGGGTGCGCCGAGAAGTTTGACAGCGACCCGTACCGGTCCCAAGACTTGTAAAACTCCGCACACTGCAACCACAAATGAGCAAACACCGCTGTCAGCACAAAATCTTTGCATCTTCCCTGTTCAAACATCACATGTGTGCATGCTTGATCCCTCTTCAGCACCTTGGGCTGCTCCTGAAAGGTATACACAACAGTGGAGCACTGCTGGGCTACAACGGCTCAAGTGGCGGCAAGCCTCTGCAAGTATTTTCACGGTAATTGGAATACACAAAAAGGAACATACCTTGCCCTCGCTGCAGCGGAGCCACCGGCGGTGGATGGCGCCGTTGGAGGGGCCGCTGCCGAGGTGGGCGCCATTCTGTGCAGCAGATGGGGGCGTAGACGCGCCTGCAGAGCTGGAAGCTCGGCCGGCGTCCAGCGTGCCTGACAGCTGCCCGCCAGCCTTCAGCTTTGCCGCCAGTGAAGCGAGACCCCCCGAGGACGGCAGATACCCTATTGAGCCAGCCACAAATACTACTCAGTTCGACAGCTTTTGACAGTTTTGACAGAATACAGCTCCTCTCTTGCTTTATTTTCATCCATGCAAGCCGAAGGACAGGCACCCATTTGTCACTAGAGAGATGGATCAGGAGCCACTGGGATGGGCAATAAGGAGCAGAGCACAGCAGGGCACCTGTGAGGAGCATGTCTGGGCCGACTGCCTGCCACTGAGTGTCGGCAAGAGTCAGCGCCTGGGTCATTTCTACATTGCCAAGCTCCCCCACTGGAGACGGCGCGCGCACACCACCGATCTGTAGCCACACAAAGACATGAGCACACTAGTGCACAAGACAACATGTGCAAGCTCCTGCTGAGGCTGTTTTAGGTGGCAATCTACACAGCACAGGGCAATGTACCCACCAGCTTGGGAGCAATGAAGGCCAGTGCCTTGTGAACCACCCCTGCTGCAATGGCTGGCGCTGCCAACGTACCACCGCACTCCCACAATACCTGCCACAGACATGCAATTCTTGTCTCCAAGACACTACAAACTCACCACACATTGCACAGCAGAGAATATACAGACCGATTTCGAACTGTCTCATACTACATACGCAACAAAGTGCAGCCTCACCTGCAGGAAACCACGCTCCTGGCAGTATGCAGCGACTGCCTCGGGCGTGAGGAAGTCAAACTGCACCACCTCCACTCCCCTGGACTGCAGCATCTCCTGGAAGTCTTTCCGGGCGCCCCTCTGTGTCATGACTATGGTGGGCGCAGACGAGACATCCCACAGGTTAGCATCCTGCAGCCCACACGTCAGCTTTGGATTATTGTTTCAAATTCCAATCTGGCATCATCATTGAGTCGTGTGCTGCCTGTCTAATGGGCGCCCTGGTGAGGACAGCGCGCCAAATTTGGATGCAATACCCGGCTAGACAATGCAATGTTAGTAATGATGAAAAACAATGCATGCGTGCGTACCTGAGGCAGGTCGAGTGTTCTGGACATGACAATCCTGACAGGTGCGTGGCCCCCTTCTCGCCGAGTGGTCAGCCGAGGGTTGTCTCGCCGCACCTGCACCATTGACAGCGTAGCACATGAGCAGTTTCCCATAACAGCACATGGGTCTGAAGTTTAGGTGATCCTTATCGTGCACGACCCTCCCATGAACTTTTTTGAATCCTACCTAGTAGGCTTCAGTCTCCCTATACTTAGGGGGGTAAATTGGATTGCGGCGTACCGTGTTGCCACCGACGATGACGGCGTCTGATCGCGCACGGGCTTCAAAGACCAGCTGCCTAGACACCGGGGACGACACCCACGCAGAGTGCCCCATGGACGTGGCAATCTTCCCATCTGCCGTCATGGCATACTTCAGGACTGAGAAGGGCCGCCCGGTCACCGCTCTATGCAGCAGCGCCTGCGCACAGCAATATCACCACTTCATCCCCCATCTTTGCGGCACTCTAAAATGTCCAAATTACATGCGTGCTAGACAGCATTGCTCACACTCTGCATCTGCAAGGGCATGCCCTAGCGCAGCAATGTCTTACAGCAAGGGGAAAGCAATCGACACAAATACAGTACAGGCTAGATCATTTGGCATGGCCATGTTGAAGGGGGACCTCATTGACTTGCAGGCAGGCACGCAGGCACTCCTCGAGGCGGTCAGGATCCGCAGAGGATCCGGCGTCCTCCAGGATGTCAACTGTGACACCGCTGCTCCTGAGCGCGCGCACAGCCTTGCCCCGGAGGTGCGCCAATGGGTGTCTGATTCCTAGCACCACTCGCCTGACGCCAGCATGAATGAGGGCTGCCACCGATGTGTCATCACCGTGGCAGTCCCCCGTCTCAAGGTTGGTGTACACCGTTGCCCCCCGTGCTGAGGGGCCTGCCTGCTGCAATGCCTGCACCTCCGCTGACTCTGTGCCCTGCAAAAGTATGGCGCAAACTCAAGCACATGCACAGTGATTGATGATTTTCTGGCCTAATGTAGGCAGGGCCATTATGTGAGTCACACCTGCGCCCGCTGAAACGTCTCGGCAAGCACGCGGCCATCAGGTCCGACTAGCACGCAGCCAGCATTGGGATGTGGCTGGGTCAAACCTGCAGGTCAAACAAAACGACCATTGCATTCCTTCCATTGCCACCGCATGTCGCTAGTTTGGCTGTCAATGATGCAGCAAGTCAAATGCATGATGTTTCAAGCAGTTGCATGATGAAGACGATAAATAAGCAGACCTGCTGACTTGTCCGCCTGTGCTGCTGCTTGGAGCAGGAATGAGAGATCTTCATCTGATGGACACACATGTACGTCAATCAAACATCGAATATCATATAAAAGATAATTATTTAGTAATCAGTATGATCGCCTACTCAGACTCACCTGCAATGCCTCCTCCTTGACTGCGCCCGTTCAGGCTCGCCCGGGGCGCCTGTGTCACAGCACTGACCATGTAATGTATCCGAATCACAAATAATGACCTTTGCAAAGGTTATCGCAAGCGACAGGCAATTTATACCGCTCTGGTGCTCTCGTCAGGCTCTACCTGTCGACTTCCTCTTTCCGTTTTTATAGCGTGTCTAGTACAAACGGAAGTAAGGGAAGTGTCTAGCAGATTGTGTTTTGTGGATTTATTAAAGCCTCGTCGCCTTGTAACAGCAGGAACAGAATGCGCAGTACTAGAACCTCTACTTGTCAAAGGGCTCTGCACAGGGTGGCCCTTGCTACCAGTCTCCAGGATAAACATCATCCGTCTTCACTAACATCACATGGATGGATCGCTCTTGGATTCCAATCCTGAGTGCGTGTGGTATTCACGAGCTTTCCCACGGCCTGACGTGAGAGCTTGTCATGCGTTCTCGATATCCATGAACCCTAGGGCCTGGAGGCGATTCTAATTCAGGGGTTGTGACAAGGTTTCATGATGGGAAGGCGTGTTGGGGTTCTTCTCCCTGTTTCACGATGAAGCAAAAAGATGGCGAGGAAAAGAAATTGCTAGAATAGTGCTTATTGGGAAAGATTTAGTCTTGCCATTTGATGGTGAGCTTGCCCGTGATAGCACGCAGGTGTAGGCCAGGCCATGGCAAGGGAGAGTAACCTCTCGATTGTTTGCAAACTAATTGCGCAAGCTCTTGTGGATGGCAAGGCTCACGTGGATCTGTCCAGCATGCTGGCCGCCTACTTCCCATCAGCATCCTGCATCAGGTAAGGAGGATCTACTCTGGTGTGTTTTTACTTCCTAAGGCCTTGTCAGACCGCAGTGGTTGCATATTTTGAGAACGTTGCTGACTTTCATCGATATGCAGGGTGGCAGGGCCCGTCACAGATGATCTACTGGTGCTTTCAAGCTCCCTCATATTTCCTAAGTCTCTGGACTTGGAGCTCTCCTTGATACCCTGCGAGAACTCAGCAGCTGGGGAAGCTTATGCCAGCGGGCAGTGCAGCTTCTACAGTTATGGATCCGCTGCAAAGCACGATCTCAGGCAGCTGTGGAAAGACAAGCCGGAGAGCATTGCAGCGCTGTGCATTGCAATCCCCAAACCAGGGCACACGGTTGGGGGGATGAATACTCAGTGCCTGGGGGCAGTCCTGATGGGGATAAAGAGGGGCGACAACTCGTACGTCCTTTACCTCTGCTTTGACCCCTGTGTGACTTGTTGCCCTAGTCTGCACCCCTGAGCAGGTACTAATTGCGGTAAAGCCAGAGATTCTCCCACCGTACTCTCATCAGACGTTTAAAAAAAATGGCACGTAGCGCTGTGACCTCGCTGTGGAAATCTGATGCCCTTGCTGGATGTGCGCAGGGCGGTGTCGGGCAATCTGACGGCCCTCGCCTATGTGCTGTCGAGCCGGTTTGCCTCTGCATTCTCAAAGGTCGCCGCGCACATGCGAGCCTACTACTTGCTTGTCGACCCAGCAGAGGAAGCCGAAGAGCTGGCAGCTGCCAGATCAGCCGGGGAAGCTTCCTACTCCTCAGGAGACGCCAGCTCCTCGGACAGCAGCGCAGATGCAGATGCTTGTGGGGAGGGGCAGCCTGTGCGCGCAGCTGGCACCACAGCCCTCCATGAGCGGCCTGGCAGGCCGCCTGCACAGCCAAACTCGCTCCCCGACCCCCTGTCACCACACGCAGAGGTGCACAGGCAGAGAGCAGGCCATGTGCAGCCTCCTGGCGAGCCAGTCACGCCGAGTGACACCCCAGCCGCACCTGGAGACCGGACAGCTGGTGAGGAGCCTGGCAGCAGCGCTGCGCCGGCGCAGGGAGGCGCTACAGGGGTCAGTGATGCCACAGCTGGGGGGCTTCATGGCAGTGGAGCAGCGGCGTCAGGGGCCTTGGCCGATCCTGGCACTGCAAGTGAGCCACGCCAGAAACCGCCTGATGAGCCCTGCTCCAGCGGCAGGGGCACAGAGCAGCAGGAGAGGGGCGGCAAGGGAGAAGGCAAGGGTGGGGGTGGGCGGGCTGCCAGGCAGCACCCCTTCTGGCTCACCTTCAAGCACGGTGGGTTGGAGCAGGCATTCATTGGGTGGCAGGCCACCCAACAGGCCAAGGTGGGCCTGACATATAGGCCAATATTTCCTTTGAATCAAATCCTTCAATACTTCTGTCTGGAGGCTTTGGGGTGGTAGCAGGGGAGCTTCAAATTCAGGAAAGTAGTTTTTGACATCTGCAGGGTGATCTTGTGGGAGGCTTCCTGGCCTTCTTTGTGGAGCTGGCGGCCATGAAAGATCCAATGGTGAAGAAGGGCGTGATGGCCTCTGGGCGGCCATTTGTTGCAACTCTGAGCCTCTTCTGCATTCTCAACGTGATGCTCTTCCGGCCACACTGGTGCGCCCCACAGCAGGATCCCTCTCATGCACACCTACCCAGGCAGTACATGGAAATTTCATATCTCTGTTGCCCCCTGCTGACAACAACAGTGCGGAAAGGCCAGTGCAGTCCTGTCGAAATGGTCAGGTATGGCTTGTGGGGAAAGGCGGCGTGGGAACACTGGGGATTTGCATGACATGCAGATGTGATGCTGCCAGGTGGCGGTACAGGCGAGAGGCTTACATCAGCGCGCTGCTGATCGCAATGGCAGTCCAGTCAGCTGCAGCATTCACCCCCTGCGTGGCCGTCAGGCTGCCCCCTTCCAAGCTTTCTGACCCCATTTGGTTTGCACGCCTCATCTATGCCGAAGCCATGGCAGTAATGCCCATCATGTTTGTGGTGAGCGCCTGTCTCGGCCACACACCATGTTACCTACATCTCCAGTATCAAGTGTGCGAGGTTGGAAGTGGGAGGTTCCGGTGCATGCATGGCAGACAAAATCATTTTACGAGTGTTGTCGTGTGCCATGCACCACTGACTGCCATGCTTGGCCCTGTTGCAGGTGCGCTCCTGGAGGCTGGCAGTGAATCACATGGTGCTTCTACTCTTGGCTGTGGGTCGCTCGCTGCCTTTTGTGTGCAGCACACCCGGGGCCATGCAGCCTTTCCGCACCTGCTTTGCTTGGGGCCTTCTCCTACTGGTTTGTGTCGGGTGCCTGCTGCCCATGTCCGCCCTGTGGGCATTTGAAGTCCACGCCCGCCGCACTTTCCTCAGGTCCCCTGCTGCCGAGGCAGCGGTGAGCAAGCAGGATTGAAACCTTGAAGCCCTGCCTCAACATATATCTGGCTCAGCGGCATCGAGGAGGGTGCATTCACAGTAAGGCTATGACCTGTTTTGTCCGCACGCTGCGCAGTGTGGGAATTACTTCTGTGTGTTGGGTGGATGCACTGCCAGCGTCTTGGAAACGTTGAAGATATTTGGAGAACCCAGAACTTCAGGAGTGGAAGGTCTTAGGCGCAGAGCACAGATGTCAGGCAATGTCATCGTCCTAATGCGTCCTGCAATTTTTGGGATTGAAAGTGAGCTGCCATTGCTAGGGCCATCTATCCGCGGTGCCAAGCCGTGCGACAGTATTCCTTTCAGCAATACATCACAAGGTTCCTTCACTGTCTGCCCAGATTGTCGTCTGCATTGATTTTGAGGGTCTCGGAAAGTTAGTTGCATTTGTGACAGCCACAAGTACTGGATGGTGCCGCCTGCATGGTGGCTCACACTGGAAGTCTTACCTCTCTAGACTTGATTAGAGAAAATGAAATTCTAGACTGATTGCAAAGAAGTACGTGGTTGCAAATATATTGATCTGTGCTGGGAACAAGACTGGGTGCATGCACATTTATAAGAAGGGCAAAGGAAGTCTGGCAATTGTGATTAGAGTGTGAGTGAGCTTTTTTATCCTACTTTTGATGGCATTGTTGTAAATTTGTTGAAGCCATACATTATTCCAGCAATGCTAATTGTGGGTGCTGTAGTCTTCAGAAGCCTTGCTGCTTTCTTTTGCGCACTGCTGTTCGGTGTTGTGCGATTGAGAGTGCATATTTGCACCAATGTGTCCTGTGGATTGCTGATTTTACTGTTGAAATGGCCAGTAAATTTGATGAGAAGTGCCCTGCAAAAGTACCATAGATTGCTTGTTGCGCAGCTGCACATGCTGGAATATCTGCACATTGGCAAATGAGCCCCATTGGTAATATCAAATTCAGGACCTCCAAGGTGTCATTCGAGCGCAGTACGCATAAATGGTGTCACGGGGAGCTCAGCAGCATGCCCTATTATTTTTGACACTCCCACATTTGTTTGGACAGATGCAGTCACTGCAATAAAAGGTTCATTGGATCATTTGCAGGACAAGTCAGACAATGTCAGTGTGGAGAGAGCCCATGCCTTGCAATTCATGTGTTAGCAAGACATTTGGTCATCGTTTTGGGCCAGATGCCAAGTTCCCTTCTCTGTACGTCCACAGTAATCTACTGGAAACATTGCTTCACGGCTGCCAGCTGCGCAGGAGCCACTTGGCTGCAGCACTCGTTGAAGAAGGCGCTGTCCCTCTGCGCTAGGGCCCTCAGCTGCTCTCCCACAAACGCTGCCAGGTCCAGCTTGGCCATGGGGTCATTCCTCAGCTCCGGATCCGTCTGCACATCGACCCATCTCACGCTCAGCACCCTTGTGAATGTCTAGTCATCACAGATCTGGGAGTTTTCCACGGCAATGAGCAGGAGAATGGCTTTGCACGACACCGTCAGGCACAGCAGACTGACTAAGTGGGATGCTTTCACAACAAAATCCACCATTTCTCAACAGACAATCCCTGGGCATGCTCCATGATGGCAGAGCCGTTCAAGGTTTCATCGTGTCAACACCACGAATCTACATTGTCCTGGCAAGCGGGCAGGCAGGCCAGGGACTGGCAGCAGCTAAGCTGATTTGCTGTCTGCATCAACCTTGCAAAGCTCAAACGGCACCAGCGTGCGGGGACGGCCGTGGCACAGTGCGCACCCGCAGCAGGTTTCCGAGGTCGTCGTCGGCGGCTGCCTGCACGGCGGTGATGTCCAGCAGGTCCTGGCCCAGCAGCCCCGGCACCGACAGCGCCTCCTCGCCATCGTCCGCCTCCCCCTCCTCCGACACCTCCTCCCAGTCGCTGCTGTCGTCCCCGCCCGCCCCGCCACCCGCCCCTTTTGCACATATCGTAGTACCGTAGTACCTGGTAGTCTTCATTACCCCCTGATTTTGGCCAAAGGGGTGATATATAATACTCTATCTCTCAAAAAACGTGTGACAATCTTGAGACCATATCCGGAAAGCTCTTGACAAGATAGATCCAGTGGAGCAAGCTCCTGGTGAAAATTATGCCAGGAAGATTCCTGAATGTTGCCTTGTAATGTTTCCCGCACCGCCGGGGGTGCGGGGTTTAAAGTGACCACTACGGGTATTTTGAAGCCTCAGCTACCTGCACTTCTGCAATCCTGAACACTGGCGTTCCCCAAAGAACATGCCCTCGTATTATTTGCTTGTTTGAACACACCGCTGGACTTGACGGCTGGTGAATCTCTTCTATAGAACTATAAACTGCCTATCTGTAAGCTAGAGACAAAGTACATGTTCATGGGCCCTCGCAGGGGTAAACTACCATGAAAATGCCAGCTGGGAAGAGATGCACTGTGGGGCATGCTGTGCCAAAACCAAAGCTGAGCAGGCTGTGACGGACATGCGCACCTTCCCGGGCTTCTATGAGCATGTCGGCCAGCAGAGCGAAGATCTTGACTCGCGCGCTGACGACCTGCCACTGCTCCGCCTGCGTCGCCGCGCGCGACCGTGTCCGGATGGCGCCCTCCACGTCCAGCCGCCGCCCCTTCACCTGCAATTAGAAAGATACACATGTGTCAGTACCTGCGCGGCGACTGCCATGCACAGCCTTCACAAACATGCAAAACACCATACACCGTTCGCCCAGCAACAATCTTGCGCCTCTGGCAACACGCAAACTATTCCTTGATTGAAATGAAATGGGTTGCAATCATTTGATGGCGTTACCCTGCTGATGGATAACACCCAATCAGAAGCACCTAACAAGCCCACATGAAGTTTGGTGCCAGAATGAGTCCGGCGCGCCTTGGCTTCGGCCAGGGCAGGGTGGCCTGAGGCGAGGAGGGCAGCCAGGGCGGTGGAGGTGAGGTTGATCTCGTACACGCCGCGCAGCTCTATCTGGCGCTCCGTCCAAATGCGCATCACCATCTCCAGCGCGTTCCCTGCCTGCCCACCTGCGCACCACCCCTCAAAAGTGTTGCTACCTGTTCCTTACATGATATGTATTGACAATCATCATGTGCACTATCAAAGCTGTGTTTGCACAATTAGCCTCAGCAACAGCTACTGGTGCAAAGAGCAAATACGTAAAAGCAGTTGCCACTGGTGCAAAGAGCAAATACGTAGAAGCAGTTGCCACAATCAACTCCCACCACCTGTGAAAAATCCCTTGCATAAGACAGGCGTGTAGTAACCCTCAAGAGGGGTAACAAGCAGCTTAGTGCGGTTTGTAAAAAAATAGTTTCAAAATCGAAAGATATACCGGGCGCTGGCTGGGAGGCGAGGAAGTCGAGGAGCTGGCGCGCGTCGGCGTGGGCGAGCTGCGCGAGGACGATGAGCAGCGAGGTGATGAGCGGCGACGATTGTGCGGCCGCCAGCTTGGCCACGACAGCCGCCAGCACCTCCGGCATCGCGCCCGCCAGCCGCCCCGGCATCTTGCGCAGCATCGTGCTTATCACCTGCCGCAGCACGCCGCGCACATCAGACAAGCATTGATCCTGCATGCGCTCCTCGTTGAATCACCATTGCGTGACGCAGTTCGCCAGCCTTGTCAAGGTTGTAGGCGGCCAAACAGCCTTGTTATGATCCACTGTGCTTAGAGAAAACAAGGGGACCAGGTCCTGTCAAAGGGTGCCAGCAGCAGAAAGCCTCCGGGCAACAGCATGGCCGCCTGCCAGCCAGACAGCATGCTTGCGACATCTGACGCGCCATCAGCATGCACCCGGACATCCCGCTTGCAAGCAATTTGGCGGTCTTCCCAAGCACCAGTCCAGTCCAGGTGGCTGGAACCGCTGCACTTTCCAGAATCATCTGAACAAGGCGCACCTCTCCAACACCGAGGGAGGGTGAGTCGCCGACGTCCGGGTGCAGCAGCCGCGCGACGGCCTGTAGCAGCGCGTGCAGCGTCTGCGCGGGATCCGCGCCGCCCCAGCTCAACAGGTCCTCACCGCCGATGCGCACCAAGATCCTGCACACATGTCAGCGCCACATCAGCAGATCACCATCAATCAGTTGCACCAAATTGCCAGGCCATTGCAGACTGCCCCTGCCCCAAGTGACCTGCGTCACCCAAGTGAACAGCAGTGCGCCTGGCATTGCGCTGTCACCCCAGGAGATCTCTAGACACAGCGCTGTTTGTTGGAGTCACGCATATCAGAGAGGGCAAGTTCCATACTGCATTCACAATGCTATATTGCAAGCATCAAGTGCACCTTGCTCTGCCGGCACACCTTACCTCTTGACAGGGAAAGCATGCGATAACAACGATGTTAATCATAACAGCACCAACAATCCTCCTCAATGAGTGAGTCAGTGTAGTGGGCGCGTGCCTGAGGTACTCGGAGGCGGACTGCAGGATGCCGGGGTCGTCTGCACGCAGCACGAGCGCCATGACGGTCCCGGACGCGGCCGAGTGCACGCGCGCCGCCTGCTCGGGCGCGGCCGGCCGTAGCAGCGCGCAGGTGACGTCGAGCGCGCCCTCTGTCAGCGTCGGGTTGTCCGCCTCCGGCGCGCCCAGAATGCCGATCAGGTGCGGCAGCGCCCGCTCCTGCAAATTGCCCGGCATTCAGTAACGATTGCGGCCTTCCTTTTCTCGCGAGCTCCTGCAAAATGTGTGGTCCACTGGAATTTAAGATGCCAGCTTGACTACTTAGACACGGAGACACCTGAGTTTTAATTAGGCAGGGGTGGCAAAACAGGCCTGCCTCGCGCAGAGCTTTGGACATTGCCCGGCGCTCAATTACAGCCACATACAGGAGCTGTGCAGAATGCCTTCTGCCAGGTGCACAAAGCAGCTCTTTGCATGTTGTGAGGTGCAGCCTCTGGAGAGTGGTACCATCCTGCATGAGCTTTGCACAGGTCGTCCAGGAAGGCATAGTATTTCTTCCTGGAATTCTATTCTGTTGACAAGCGGGATAGTTCAACATCTGATGGGGATCAAGTAAAGGAAATGCAGGCACCTGGAGGCTGGGGAGGGCGGCGGGGATGGAGGCAAGGCCCTCGATGACGGCGACGGCGTCCATGGACAACAGGGGATCCTTGACGTGCTGCGCCCACAGCTGCAGCACGGCTGGTGACAGGCGCGGCTCCCACCGCGCGCCCGCGCCCCCGTCCGCGCCCACCACGGCCGCCAGTGCCTCCAGCACCATGTGCAGCGTCTCCTCGCTGAATTCCCCCAGCAGCCGCCCCAGCCCTGCGCATTCGCCAATCCGCTCACCAGCACACATTGATATTGAAGTCAAGAGTTCTCTCCGGTCGTGTCAAACATCAAGAACTGCAGTAGCCGCCCCAGCCTTGCACGGTCGCCCACCCGCTGAGCAGTCAAAAATGGAATCTGGAGACATTTCTTGGGTTCCTGTCAAAGACATCCATAGCCGCGTCTCGCACTGCTTGTCTTTGCTATGCTCACTTCCACAGGAGAAAGCAAACAATGCACAGATGACCAAGTGCCTGAAGCTTCTGCCCACGCCGACAAAGAGCATGAGCAGAAGTGCAAGACCTCTGAAATGAGTATAAACGTAAAAGCAGTCATGATTGTAGCAATGGACGCAGGGGGAAGAAGGAGCCGTGCCTTCATAAATGGGATCTAGCAGCGGCTGCAGCGCCGGCGCGGGCGCCCGGGGCACCAGTGACGCGATGGCTCGACATGCGCCAACCTGCACCGCTCCAAAGCTGCTGCTCTTCAGGACGTCCACAGCCGCCTGCAGGTACTGCACCAGCCGCTCCCCTCCAAGCGCTGGGGCCAGGCTGCAATTACACATCAGCCCTTGTGTTCACCCCCCATTCATTCTCATGCAGACTATCTTTCTGTGATACAACGGAACAGCCATTGCAGAAACTCATTGGAAATTTAGGGCGAGCAAGGCTGTTGTTTTAGGCGCCTGGGCTGGTTTTCTGGCAGACGCATGGACAGGCAGGCAGCAGGCAACCTGCTACAGAGTAAGCGCCTTGGATTTCTCACATCATCCTGCTGTCACTTGCTCACAAAAATCAATCAAGGGAAAAGGGTGTCATGATTGAGCAGAGGTGATTGGGATAGCACAATTGGATTCCCATTCCTTAACAATTAAGATTAGAGCGTTTCTTTTCTATGCAGCTAAATCAAGGCAGGGGCCGGAAGGCAGGATGCGCGGGGCTCACCGAGCGTTTGCAATATCTAGAATCTCAATCTTGCGTTTCTTGTCGGGACTATCCCAACGTGGGGGAGGTTTTGGCGCGAAGTGGAACCTTGTAGCCAACCCCAGCCCCTTCCTGTCGTTTTCTCTTCCACAACTCCCTACATTATTATTTGTTACAACAGTATTAGAACACACCGGGAGGCGACCCAGAGGGCGCGGCCGACGAGGAAGGGCGGTGGGTCGGGCGCCTGCAGGTCCTGTGCGAGCACGTTCTGCAGGAAGCTGCCCAGGTCAAAGTCGGCGTCGCTGGCTCCTGGGGCCTCCAGCAGCGCATCCGACACCGCCCCCACCGCCAGCAGCGCAGCCTCTCGCAGCCGCCACCACCCGGCATCGCCCGCCGCCTACGCATGGCGCGTGTGGTGTTCAGATCACTCCATCCGCTCCTGTTACTTTCCTATGGACACCATGGCGCGAACTTGCCATGCGTTGCATGCCACAAGATGGCACAACGCGTGTTCCCTAAAGAAGCAGAAAGCTGCCTACTTTTGAAGCCGGGGCCTCGGAAGACGCATGGCACTGCTGCAGTTCTCAGCGCATTGACTGGTTGCAAGGTCGTCAGAGGATTTCCCTGTCATTGTGGACATCTGGATCCTGCGTGTAGATTGTACAGACCAAGAAGGAAGCTGCTGGATATCTATCCTTGACCAAGCACAGCATTTTGGCATGAGCGAGCAGGGAGCAGCAGTGTGGTGGTGTACCTGGGCCGCGGCGGCCTCGTCCAGCCGCCGCCGCACGGCACCGGCGAGCATCCCAGCCGCCCCGTCTGCCTGGCGCAGTACCTCCTCCAACACAAGCTCGCCGCTGGTGCGCACGCTGAAGATGTCATCTTCCTCGTCCGCCACGTAGACATTGGGGTCCTCTGCCCAGTTCTCCTCCTGGTCCGTCGTCATCTGCATGTAGCCTGCGTGCCACCAATCACCATGACTACTTCCCATAACATCGACTAGAAAAGACGCCTTACCTCCACTGAAATTTGCAGGCTGAAGAGGAAAGCAATGCAATCTGGGGTAGAGAGGCTGTGTTCAATGGCTACATTGTGCGCAGCAGAGCGCGCAGCTGAAAGGCCGGACCCCTAAAGATGAGAGTTTCATGCACGTTTCCGGCGTGGACATGCAAGAAGAAGGAGTGAATGGGATGGCAGATGAGTCAGCAAGAGGCACAGGATGGCATGGCTGTTTGGAGGGGACAGTGCGGCACCTATTGTCATGTAGGCCAGCTCTGGCAGCACGGGTTCCAGCAGCGGCAGGAACTTGCTGTTGCCCACGAGCGTGAGTATGAATTCGAACATCTGTGAAATGAGCACCTCAAACTCCACCACGTCCCCGTCTGAGTCTGCCTGCGCACAGCACGACCTCCTCAAGCTCATGAAGGCACGTTCCTGACTTATAGCTCACTAGATAGGACAACAGAGTTGCATGTCAATGGTCATGCTTGCAATGCATCATCTCCTAGGCTCCCTGCAAATGCAATTTCTGGAACGCAGAGAGTGCGGTATATATTCAGGTGGCTCACCAGGCCTTCATCAATATCATCCTGGTGCAGGACAACAGCAGTGAGGTAGATGGGGAAGCAGCTGTGCATCAGAGTCCAGCAGTGCTGCAGCAGCGCGGGCATGTGCGGTTGCACCACCCTGCGCCAATTCGTGGTCAGCGCAACAAGCAGCCGCAGAACCTCCAGCTTCACTCCCCAACCGCCCACATCCTGCACAACACATTGCTCCTTACCGCACAGATGTTGGCCTGCCAGTGCTCCATCCAAGAGGCATGGAGGAGAAACATATGCGGTGCAGTGCTTAGATTCTCAAATTATGAATTCGCCTGATCATGTGGTGTTGCGCTACCAGTGCAGGGGTGGAAATGGCTATGCTCATGGCTGAGGTGGAAGCTTAGGGCTCACATGCGCGGTGGTGGGCTGGCTGAGCATGACGCAGAAGGGTTGGAACCAGGCGTCCAGCAGGGCGCCGATTGCCTTGCTGCTCTCCTTGTCAGCGCTACTCTGCACACCCGCCAGCATGACTGCCATGCTGTGCACTATCTGGAGGGCACGCCTCCGCACGCTGGCCCCATACTCTGACGGGCTATTAACGATCGCAAGCAGGGCAGGAAACAGCGCTTGCGCAACCTGCATGCAACATATGAAATCCTCGAGTCTTAGCAGGCTCATTGAGATGTTGACAGACTGGGTGAGACATAAATGCCAACATTCACATGACCCTCCGTTGAAAGGAGTGACTGATGTACTCGCCTGCAGGACCTGCTTGTCTTCCAGCTCGTCCACAAACATCGAAAGGCACCTTACAGCACCATGCACAGCGCGCTGGTCCTTCCGCTCGCTGATCACCATGACCAGCTGACCTAGTAACTGCGGCCAGGCTGCGGGAACGTCCCACTTTGCGATGCCTGCTACTGCCATGCCCACTGCAACCCTCATCCGGCTGTCAGAGTCCCCCAGTCCTGCCACCAGGTCTCGCCTGATGGCTGCCTTCTCTTCATCCCCCACCACTGGCTCCTCAAAGTGCTTGGCTTCTGGCGTCCAGTGAGCTTTGATGAATTGCTTCAGCAACACGGCTGCCATCTGGCGCAAACCGATGGGAAATTCCTGCGGTGCATTGAATTTCTATCGGTCCGTTACTTGCATAATCCAGGTGCTCGGATACGAACGGAGGTGACCTTTATTTCGAAGACTTCTTCGTATCTTGGTGGCATGCAACTTGCAAAACGAATTGCAACTCCACGAATGGATGCGTAGATGTAAAAGGATGAATCGATATGACAACCAAGTCGGTTATAACCACTGAATGGGTCACATCTTACTATGTTTCAAGAATGCCGTTTGGGCAGAGAGAGAACATTCTGCATCAATTTTGATAGATGTGCGCGTTTTCACCTGTCGTAGGGACGCTTGGACAAGCGCATGTCCGAAACCAGGGTGCAGTGACAACGACTTGATGAGAGCTTCTCCTTTCTGACGGACTTCTGGACTTGCATCGAGCGCTGCACTGAGCACACGCCCTATTTGAGACGACTGATCTTCCATTCTAAGCAAGAGCGGCACGTGGAATGACTCCCATCAGAGTTGTAGAAGCTTTCGATGCACACGTCCTGAACTGCAGGTAGAAGAATTATCGGTCAGCAGTGGCACAAATGTCCTGGATTTAATATTGCTACCTGAATGAGATGCAAATTGTAATTATGCATTGTCTTCATCAATTGACATTGGCATTCATTGGCCAACCTCGTCGACGGCACCAGTATATATCACGGTGTTCCCTCCTTGAGACGCTGTCCTTCATAATGGTCGATCAAAACTTCTCAATCCGTCCGTTGTAGCAAAGACTCCTGGGCCTTTATAAACTTTTAAGTGGTATAATTATCAAGAAGTTGTTCTTGAACCAAGGTTGGACTGGGGAGGTTGTCAGACGCGAAGAGGGAGTTGTGTGCCTCTCGGCGTTCTGTAACCATACTTCCCAATTGCAATGGGAATCTCAGCGCATGCAGCTCCTCTCGATGAATATGTTGATGCATCACCATCAAATGTTGGATCCAGATTGAATGAGGTTGCCCACGTTGCTGATGCCTCGGAAGAAGAGAGCATGCCTTTCGATGAAACTAGTGCTGGCCATTACGACGAAGAGAGCGCAACGAAGACGATTGTGATTAGAAAACATTCTCATGTGCCGGATGAGCGGCTGTCTCTACGATCCGAGGTAGAACAAGCCTCCTAGTACAACTCCCCCTTTCTTTTTTCTGCATCTGGCCCTCTGGGATCGTTCAACCATACACGGGTCAGATTCTGGAAAATAAATAAGCGAACATTGCATTGGAATCCATGCACTGTGTCTGGGCCTCACTCTCTCCCGCTGTGTTTCTGAGCAGAGGGGTAGGAGCTTGACCGCGCCGATCACAGCAGCCCTGGTGGCAGTGGCCATGGCTCTTGGTGCTGCCCTCCTCCACAAGGCTTTCAAGAAGCGTGGCAGAGGCAAGGGAAGGCAGCTGCCCAACCTCAGGGCCTTCATAGAGCCGCTGGACATCAGGCCAGCTGAGGGCGCTGGCACTTCTTTGATAGGCGCCACTGTTGCGGCCTCAGACCTGTGCGTGACTTTCATAGCTTCCTGACTCTCCATTTCTCCTGAAGATTTGATTTTGCCCAGATGAATGCCTCTAGGTGTGATGTCGTGGTAGATCAAGATGCTGACACCAGCTCTGGATGTGCATTTGCAGGTTTGCCATTGGTGGCAAAGCTGCACGCATGAGCGCCACCCCAGGTGAGGCTGGGGTTGCGAGAGCGACTGCGCAGGCATTGAGGCTGCTGCAGGACGCTGGCGCTGCAGTCAAAGGCCGCACAAGGACCGAAGAGCTTCATTTTGGGTGGGCATCGCCTCCCAGGACACTTCATGTCCATGCTTCCATCCTCATGCTTCTGCAGCATGTTGTAAAACATCATTGATGTCGCACTGCAGGCTGCTGGGGCGGGAGGGAGCTGCGCTGAATATTGAGTCTCCTGAGAGCATTGCCAGTGGCACTGCAAGTGGTGCAGCGCTGGCCGTGGCTGCAGATTCTGCCACCATTGGCATTGGCATTGACCACTTGTCCGGCGTCAGGGTAAGCTGCAGCTTGGTACTTATTTGTATGAATCGACTCTTGACATACTGGTTTTAATGGGTGCAGACATTATTTGTTTCAAGATGTAAATTGAATTGGGTCTGGATGCCTTCAGGTCCAAGCAGCCTGCAACGGCCTGTGGGGTTACCGAGCGTCCACAAATGCAGGCCCCAAGGACGGGGCTGGCACCATTGCGGGACCATTGGACGCCTTGGGGTGGATGACTAAGGACCCTGCCCTGCTCACAAAAGTGGGCAGAGCCCTGCAGCTGCCTGGAGGTGCGACACCTGCACACTGCCCTTAATTGATGAAAACGGAGGCTCAAATGGCTCAGCATGCATGCATCATGTTTGCTGCTGAAGATCTAACCACCCTATGTGAATGCATTTGTGTGGCGCGCAGTGGTCTCGAAGGGGGACTTGCTGCAAGTGATCGTGGCAGAGGACCTGTTCAAGGCAGTAGTGCAGGATCCGAACCACCTGTTGCTGCGAGCCTCGTACAAGGCTGCCCGGGCTTGGGCAGGCCACGAGGAGGTGGCCAGGGGCCTCATGATGAACTTCCTGTTCGATGCCTGCCCTGCTGCCCACTACTTCATTCAGGCACGAGTAGTAGCCGTTTCTGAGGACCTTGCAATCCACTTGTGAGCTACATTTGGTGCTTCGATCGTTGGATCCAGGGGCATTATGTAGTGTATTCTCTGGCTGATGGCGTGCTGTGCATCTTGCAGGATGAGAAGGACAGAGCGGATGTGCACAACATCATGGAGGGCTTGAGGGCGGCAGCAGCCGCCGTGCAGGCAGCTGAGTTCAGAGAAGCATATGGCCACCTCTCCCAGGAACCCCAATCAGCATCACCTGAAATCCTGGACCAGTTGAAGAGGGCTCAAGAGGTGAGCTGAAGTGTCATGAATACTCCTGAACTTTCTACTGATGAAAATTGCATTCACCGACAAATACTGTCATTCTGCATAAGTTTCCTGGACAGTCCAGGATGCCCATTCTCAACTTAGAATTGCAACAAAGGTGGTGTACTCTGGTGCAGTGAGATGTGGTGGGCATTTAGGGCAGCAATAATTATGACTTTAAGCAAGACAGGCTGAGCTCAGAAACCACGCAGGTGTCGGAGGAGGCAATTGCACAGGGCAGGCGCGTGATGGAGCAGGCGGCAGATCAGCTGAAGGAGATCCTTCGGGACGGCAACTTACTGATGCTGCCAGTGTTGCCGAGCGCGCCGCCGAACAGGACGGCTCCTCCTGAGGAGCTGGCCGCGTTTGAGCGCGCCGCCCTGCAGCTGTGCTCCATTGCCGCCTTGGCAGGCCTGCCACAGGCGTGCCCCTTCTGGCTTGTCATTTCAAGCACCACTTGCACAGCTTCTTTTTAGCGAGTTGGGCCCCTAAATCTGGAGCAAAGGCCCCAAGTCTCTAGGAGGGACAGCAGACGGGACGGATTCTCATGAAGGAAGCATTTAATTTGCCCATCAAGGTGGTTAACAATTGATCATTGGAGCTGACACTAAAACTGAGGACAGTCCTGACTTAATGAGTTCTATGGGTGCAGGTGTGCATACCAGTGATAGTGCCGGGGCAGCCGCCGGCCAGCGTGGCATTGGTGGGCCTGCAGAGGTCGGACATGCGGCTGCTGACGGCTGCCGAGAAGCTGGGGCCGCTGGTTACGGATGCCGCGGTGAAGCTGGCAGCTGCGCAGCAGCACGATGCCGCTGTTGCTACCAACGGCGGCTCGGCCGCGGCTGCGCCTTCTCCGAAGGGGCCGACGGCCAATGGGACAGCCAAAAAAGCAGCAGCTGGTGCGCGCACTCCACTTACCACCTTCCACTATCACAGTCTTGTTTCTGCAGTGGGGTGGGAGGAAATTGTGTGTTAAAATTATCCAGTTGTGGTATGTCATCATGGAAAAAGAGTTGGCTTTGGTTGGGAGGGTGGGGGAGCTTCACAAAGATATCACCTGTGGCGCAGGGAGCAAGGCGGCGAGGAGTGCGGCCTCCGCGGCAGAGGCGGAGACGCACAAGGCGGCAGGAAACGAGCTGTTCAAGGCCGGCAGCTTTGAGGAAGCCGTCAAGGAGTACAGCAGCGCCATCGAGCTCAACCCTGACAGCCCAGTGTACTACTCCAACCGCGCCATGGCGTACCTGCAGGTAGGGCTTCAGTTTTGCTGTCAGGAATATGTACTGGCAGCTCTTAGCTGTGCATGTAGAGTCACAGCTTCAATGCTGGCTGCACTTCTGTGGTCCGCTCTTATTTGACTTTTCATGGGATTGTTTGCCTATCAGCTAAAGCTGTACTGCAGATCTGGGGTATGCGTATGTCACACTTACGTACACTGAAGCGCTAGAGTTTTGCTTGGCTGAAAAACCTAACTTGATCCATCACGAGAAAGCAAAGGGAGGGTTGAAATGCATGTGTGCAGATCATGCACTTTCTTGTGATGCTTACGAGGATAAAAATCTCAAGGAGTTTGTTGCGTGGTTGTGCAGATCATGCAATTTGCAGAGGCGGAGGCTGACTGCGACCGTGCATTGAAGCGTGAGATCAGCGTGAAGACGCTGCTGCGGCGCGGCACGGCTCGGCGCGGCAAGCACGACCTGGAGGGCGCGCGCGCAGACTTCAAACAAGTCCTCGCGCTGGAACCCAAGAACAGGTGCGTTGCTGCGTCTGCAGCTTCAGTTTACTGAAGAATGCTCACAAGGGGTAGAATGGTGCGCAAGGGGCTATTTGGGTGTAGATTGCTCACAAGTTTGAGCTGACGGCCTATTGTTTCAATTTGTCATTCATTATCAATCATGGGATATCCTCAATAGCAGGCCAGCGCATGAAGGACCTTTTAAGATTGTACACAAGGGATGCACAAGAGAGCTACTGCCACCAGAGTTGTTCCTGGAGTGTGTGTAAGCAGTTCTCAGCAGGTTCAGCAGATTCCTCTGATCAACATGCTTGGCATCATTAGGTCCTGAGATGCCAACAGGACTGAGAGGTATTCCCTGTGTGTGAGCAGGCAAGCACGCACTGATCTCATGGCGCTGAAGGAAGAGGAGAAGGCTTTGAGGGCAGAAGCAGAGACATTGCAGGCCCAAGCTTTTGATGCTGCTGCCGCCGGAACAATTGAGGAGGATGTCTTCTTGTAGAACTGTGTCCTGAATGCAGTCAGTGTGGAGCGTGTGCCTCAATGCAAATGTGATGTACCCTGTTGAGACATCAGCCTTTGTGCTCTCGAGTTTTTTGCACCCTGCAGCTGTGTGGATTTAGACTATGGATCGATTGGTGGGAAGATGCATAACAGCAATGTGAGACGTTTGCAAACACAATGCAATTGTACATACAGTAATGTGCAGCAATATTGTATCAGCGTCCCAACATTGAATGGAAGGCTGAAGTGAAAACTCAAGAGCTGTGAGCTTAGCAGCAGAATTTCAAAGGGTGTTGACATCAGTTGCTTGCTTCAAGCTTTGCAACAACTGTACAGCTTGTAGTTCCATAGCCAAGTCCATGCAAACACTTGAACTAGCCTCGGCAGTCACACCCTCATAAACTCATAGCCTCTGCCTTCAAACCTCTCAAAACTCTTGGAGAATCCAAGCATGCACTGCAAGGCCAAGTAAGGCTTCTTTTCGCAGACCGTCCTCTTTCAGTCTGAAACAGACCAGACAGAATGAACATTCAAAGATGACCACCAAAAGGCTTTGACGATTGCCAAAAGCACTCAAAAATATTGCAAGAGCTAAATAAGTCAACCACTCAAAGCGCTCCTGCGGATTTCAGCAGGGGCTCTAGCTCGCCATTGCGCTGCAGTGTCAGAAGTCCAGGGCCGTCATTGCAACCTCCAATACCTGGTCGACATCCAAATTGCGTCATGGAGATCTGAGGCATGCATGGAAACAAGGAAATCCTCGGCACCAGTGCACTCCTCTATCAATCGTGAAATAGGAATACAAATCCTGTACCTTTCCCTGCAATGAAGATGTTGGGCATAGACGTCCTGTTCGTCCTCTGCACATCCAGGACGATTATCACTTTCAGCCATGCTCAGGCCAATCACATTATCACCAAAGCTTATGCATCACTGGAGAGTTTCTCTATACACTAGTGTAAGCTAGGGACAAATGTAAGAGACAACAGTCATCCATGCGCACCTTTGCAAGCTCTGATCGGATTGCATTACCATCGCCCATTGTATCAAGCTCGACAGCCAGGTATTTTGCATTCATGCTGTCAAGTTCCCTTTTTGCTTTAACACAAAATGGGCAGCGAGTCCAGCTGAACACTACAACCTGAAGGAAAGGGATCACTGCTTATGCACTCGTGGACTTGGACCTTGAATACATTGGACTCCTTGTGTGACTGAAATTTGTTCCCAGGGATATCAATAAAGGCCGAAAGCCTGCGGGACCAGGCAACAGTGGACCGCGACATACCGGGTTGTCTCTGATATATGCATCCACCTTTCCACTGATTGCTGCCTCATCGTACTGACCTGCTTGTGCTGATGCAATAGCTTTCTTGACAGCGTTGGCTGGGGAGAAGTTGGTCACAGCAACTGAGATCTGATTGATAATGTTCTCTGGGAAGGCTCCCCCGGACTTCTCAGCAGCGACCCGTACTGCCAGAGAGCGGCTTTTAACGCGACAATTGAAGGTCTTGAAAGGCTTTGGATGTGCAACGGTGCACTGCGGTCTAGACAACAGCAGATCACAGACCCCAACTCTTGCCATTGAGTTCAGATAGATGGCAGATTCGGCCAGATCTTCTTACAAGTGAAGTACAAATCACGATGAAGGTGCTAGAATGCACTATTCCAGGCAGGCTGCAAAGCGAGAACTGTTGAAGCTCCACGCCGAGCACGTGTCAACGACTCTGTCGCACGTGCTACCATTTCCCCTACGTGACAGGGATCCTGGGACAAAGGAGCCCTGCAAAGCGAAGAGACACATAGAGTGAACGGCGACAGCAGCTGTGACATCTTGCTGCAGCACTTGAGGGTCAGCATCGCAGAGAAGCACAGTACGAACGCAATCATGGGAGTAGGTGTTGGGGCTCCTGTGTTGCTCCTGGGGCTTCTTGTCCTGACCGTGCATTGCGCTAGGATACCATCGACGATTAATTCAGACATTCTGAGGTTGCCAGGACCCCCACTTGGAGAGGATTTTTCAGGTATGACTTGACGTTATCTTCTGTGCTTTAGCAATCTGTCGAGGTTGTGATGCCTTCGGTTCTACGGTAAATGAGACTTCTGTTACCATAGGAGATGTCTGGGCTCTGCTGATTGCGGGATCTGCGGGATGGGGCAACTATCGTCATCAGGCAGATGTCCTCCACGTGCGCCCTCTTCTTGATGCTGGAAGCCTCCATGATGCCATGAACATCTCTGTAACTTTTTTAGTTTTCCTGGCCTTCTGCGCCTGCAACTTGTGTCGCTCAGCTGACCTGACCCAAAGGTGGCCGCTTGAGTGCCAGTACCATTTGCACGACTGCACACCTGAGTGTCTTGGATGTGCTGCAGGCGTACCAGGTGTTGAAACGTGGCGGTGTGAAGGAGGAGAACATCATCGTCATGATGCAGGATGACATTGCCCACAACTACATGAACCCCCACCCTGGCAAGGTCTACAACAAGCCCAATGGGCCGGATGTGTACGAGGGAGTCCCCCTGGTGTGTCCTCATGATCCCTGTATAGTTATCAGACAACCATCAATTCTTTACATTTTCTGGTAATGTAAAAAGTACAGCATTGATTCATGCTGCGCTGCAGGACTACACTGGCGATGCTGTCAACGCAAGGAACTTCCTGCAGGTTCTTGCCGGAAAGAAGGTGAGGATCACAAGTTTGACAGGCCAGGCTTATACTTGTCTTTTCAGGCGCTGAGGCAGCACTCAGATGGAGTGCTTGCATGCAAAATGTGGGATGTTCATGCCGTTTCTAATGTTAATGGCATATTGCGCAGGCGCCCAAGGTGATTGGATCATCCGGGAAGATTCTGAAGTCTGGCCCCAATGACAGGGTCTTTGTATACTATGCCGACCACGGCGCTCCAGGTAAAAATAGCGTCTCTTTGTTTACATAATCTAGCTTGCTACTGCATGACAATCCAGCTTTGCAGCTAGTCAGACCTCTTGTGCAAAGGGCTTCACTGCATCACACAGGCATCTTGGGCATGCCCAACGGCGCTTTCCTGTATGCGGATCAGCTTCTGTCAGTGCTGACCGCCAAGAGCGAGCAGGGCGGCTTCAAGGACCTCGTCATCTATGTGGTACCTTCCCTCGTCCTTGCTTTTGTCCTCCACCTCGCTCCATGTTGTAAGATGAAATGGCGCTAATAATGTATGAGGTGGCTCACACTTCAGGTCCTGGCATTAAAATGTGTGAGTCTGAGCAGGAGCCGTACTCCACTCCGGCTCCAAGTGCGTGCATGCACGCGCTGCCAGCCAATACAGTTGTCACCTGGGTCTGCTGCAGGAGGCTTGCGAGTCGGGGAGCATCTTCCAGGGCCTACTGTCAGACTCCCTCAACATCTATGCCACAACAGCGTCCAATGCTGTGGAGTCCTCCTGGGGCACCTACTGCCCAGGCATGGCGCCATCACCGCCGCCCGAGTTCAACACCTGCCTCGGTGACCTGTACTCCGTTGCATTCCTCGAAAACAGGTGCGGCCCTCTGACTCTCTTGCACAGCCTGCAGCTCCATAAAGCTGCATGCTTTGCGAAAGTGGTGCAAGTCGGAAACATTGCGCATCACTCAGCTGTGCTCTTTGCATTGCTGGATGCCGGATAAACCAAATGAAAATGTAGATTTCTTTATTAGAGCATGTTGATGCATGCTCTGCTACGTCTAGTGACTGACACATGCCTCTGAGGCTATGCTCAGCATACCTGCCCAGCTCATAACCGTAGTTCTCTGTATCAGAGCATGTTTTTTTTTATGCATGCTTTTCTGTCCATGCAAGAAATGCAGGTGTTGTAGGGGTCAGTGCAGTGACGTCATGGTGATGCATGGTGCAGCGACAAGAACGACCTGACGGAGGAGACGCTGCTGAAGCAGTACGAGCTCGTGAAGCGGCGCACGAGCAACAATTACACCTACAACATGGGCAGCCACGTCCTGCAGTTTGGCAGCCTCAGCATTGATGAGGAGCCCGTCGCCGACTACCTGGGCGAGCTCAACACCGGTGCGGGCGCGCATCCTCAATACCATAGCACCCTGCCAACCCTTCTGACATTTGCATAATGCTGCTTGGCTCACTGGCAGGACATCTTGAGTGCATCTGTAGTGTGTTGCAGGAGACAAGTGAGGCTCCTGTCAAAGTGTTAAAAGTTCTGCCGTCAGGGTTGCACCTGGCAATGACACTTCGGCGGAAGCTACCCGCGTGTCAATCCAAGACCTTGATCTCGATCTTGTGCTTTCCCATTGTTGTTGTCGAGGCTAGTCTTAAGTGGGACCCTCTGCTGCAGGCGACGGCAGCGGAGGTCTCTCGGCCAGCAACGAGCTATTCGCTGACGGAGGGATGGGATCAGTGCCGCAGCGCGACGCAGATCTGCTGCATCTGTACACCGCGTACCAGCGCGCAGCCACGCCGGCCGACAAGGCCGCCGCGCTCGCCGTGCTTGACGCGGAGATCGACCGCCGCCGCGCGGTGGACGACAGCGTCCGATCTGCCGTCTGGGGCCTCCTGCAGCAGCCTGCCGTGCTCGCCCAGCTGCAGGTAGACTTCTGTCAGACCTCTGGCATGCGCCTGTGCTGCCCCGGGGCATGCATGGTCGCCGGAGGTTCTGGAGGCTGGGATCTTGACGTTGATATTTGATTTTCAGCGATTCATGTTAGGATCGACGCTTCAAACCCTGACTTGGGCTAGAGACTCCCGCACCTGCCTTGATTGCTGGATGAAGGAATGGTCCTATTTTGGCATACACTCGTGCTTTGCTTGTTTGGTGACAAGGTGCTTCTACATCACACAATTGCCTGGCCCTGAGGTGGGGTACAGTTTGTAGATCCTGAAGCTTGATGTGGCTGCCCGCAGACCAAGTACGCGGCGGCGAACCTGCTGCTGCCGACCCAACAGCTGCTGGGCAACTCGGCCGATGCTGCCCAGCTGCAGGCGCCCATCGTGGAGCAGTTTGTGAGCGCCCCTCTGCCGCGCGAGCCCGGCCTGGCCCTTGTGGACGACTGGGACTGCCTCCGCGTGCGTTCCCTCTGCCCCACAATTCATTTTGTTGAGTGGTGTTTCTGCTCGTGTCTTCCCACCAGCGAATGTTTTTTGCCTGGATCAGATCAGGAAGGAAACTATCTATATACTCTTTCCTGCATGGGCATGCATGTAATGCGTGGAACAGAGCATACAGGCATCGTTGTTATCGATTGGTACCAGTCCTGCTGTTGGGGGTCCCCTTGTGAGTTGGAGGAGGAGAGGTTGGAGTGTGAGGCTGATTCGGGGTGTTGTCTGGCAGGCGATGGTGGGTGCGTGGGAGGGGCAGTGCGGCCAGTTGGACCAGTATGGCATGCAGCACACCCGCACCTTCTCCAACCTGTGCAACGCCGGCATCCCTGTCGATGCCCTCGCCTCAGCCGCCGCCTCGGCTTGCACCCCTGCTGCGCCCGCTGCTTGAGCCAGTCAGACGATGGGCTGGCAGGCACATGCTGACGAGGAGCTCTGAAGACACTGCTTCAATTCCGAGACTCTGCTCAAAAGAGCATTCATGGCCTGTGAAGGTGCAGTGAAGGAAGGCTGCAGCATCAAGAGATTGTGCCATATGAAGGACGCGGTAGGTCTCAAACCTATTTTGCTGTGTATAATATCTCTCTGCCATTGAGGTGTATCAATCTTTGCACTGTTGAGTATTTGACGTGATAATCAATAGGATGACCACTGCGATGATCCTGATGCAGACGAAGCTGCAGCAGCTTGCATATTGTATGTTCCCACCAATATTATTTTTTATTGTATGCTCACACAATTTTTCTTTGGGCATTACTGCGACATGCATGTAGTGGCCTTGCTTGTAAAACTATAATGAAGCTCGGATGCCGTAGCGTCCTTTTGAGCATGCGAAGCTGGGAGTTGCCTATGATACTGTCACAATATGTATGCATGTGCATGAATGGGAGACCACGGCTCTTGGCACACAGCCGTTTTAGAATGTGTTCAATGTCTCGTCCTCCGACGTGGCATGTCCTCTAATTAGTCATCTGAAGATGTGAAGTCAGGAGGCTCTGGGCCTGGGAAGTCCCCAGCATTGACCTCAACTTGAACTTGTCGGGCGGGAGGCTGCCATGGGATGCCAGCTGCAGCGATAGCCCAGTCACTGGGCTACCACGGTGGGCCACATGGACAATCAAAGTCGCGCTTATAATGAGGCACACATCATGCATGATGCAGCAACAACTTTGGACGCAGTCCCCAGCGTCTCTACAGAAAAGTGTAATGTTAACATTATTGTGGAGTCCCTTCGATTGATATATCGAAAGGGAAATCCTTTAGGCTTGGGACCTTCGATACAATCACACCCCAGAACCCCACTAGGGTACTTGGATGAAGGGTGGGTGAGGTATTCTCACTGAGAATCTGGCTGGCAGCTGCTGGACCTGGCAAGCTGGACTGCGATACACGAACGAAGTCCTTGAATTTTTGCAGACTGAGAAGCACTGGAGGACGAAGCTCTCCGCTTTGGTGCCCCAATACATCCCTGAGAATCCTCGACCACATAACGACATACACAGTGCTCTGCTTCACTTTTCCGAAGACTAGGCGTGTCTTGCTTATTGTCCTGCGAAGTCAAAGCGCGCCTGACTCTCCACTTTCAACGACACGTCAGATTGAGCAGCCCTGGCTTCCTCCCTGTACAACCATGAGGCTTTTGAGGCACACTTGCTTTCATCCCAAAGGTGGCTGATTTTCGGAACGAGAACCAACATTGTATTCATTGCTGTGAACGAAGGGCTCGCACGGTGGCAACAGGTATTGGGGAGCCAAGGTCTGCAGCGAACGGTGGATGATCTGAGGAACCAGCACAGGGTGCTACAGGAGCCCGAGAAGGCGAAAGGGTTCTCCATCAGGGAGGGGAGCGCATGTCATCAGGAAAGGAGGCAGACCTGCAGCAGCAGATTAGCGACCTGAGCACCGAAATGGCCGGTGCAATTGGTGCGATACCTGCTGTTGCCCCAAACCATTTTGAGAGGCACGCCACACACTTAGATTTGGGCGAAATCTGTCTGAGTCGTATAGCCTAACGGGACTCCAGCACGAGTGGCCATGCAGCTATCGTGTACTTTGTGAGGTGAGCTCAAGGACTTCTGACTGCATGTGTCTAGACATGTGCTGATGTGGTGAAGGGCTTTTTTTTGCATGCACCATCCTGCCACTTCAAGCACTTATATGTATGGTGTCATCAATGCCTTTGGGCTCAGGGAGTTGTGGGCGCAATCGGGCACTACCCTCAACATGCTCAGAGTCTTTTGGCGGATTTGTTGACTTTTTGGTGCAGATGTGAGGTACCTGTACATTTGAGAATTTACAATGCAGGCAAACGCGATCGTGATGGAGATGAATTTGGTAGAGGTGCGGGGGGAAGGAAGAGGATGAAGCCACGTAAGTTCTTTCCTTATACCTTCCTTCAAGTGTATGGTGCCAGTCCGCCATCAGCACAATATCTCATTTTTCATCTGAAATTCCGGTGCTGTACCCTTTAGCATGAAGGCAACTGGTGATGTGCTTGTGCAACCCTACAGACTTGCTGTAAGATGTGGCAGATAGAAAGGTAGGATTTATGACTGCTTGGTTGCTGTGGCAGGAGACATTGTGCAGAGTCTTATGGACCAGTTTGGCGCCCGCTTCCACTCTGTTCACACCGACCCGGTGCCCGGGGCTCAGAGGCAGCCTGGCGCTACGCTGGAAGGCAGCGCTGGACTACCAGAATTTATGACACTCGAGGGCAGAGATGCAACTCTGAAGCAGTTCATCTACTGGTCAGCTGTGACCTTCCGCAGGTGGTACTTTCGAGGGGTTGAGCAATCAAATGAGTACCGCAGAGGCCTTGCACAGCTCTTGCTGCTCAGCTTTCCGGGGGCAGGTGATGTCATATGCTGCATGCCCTAATGTCTGACGGCTCTCTTTCCAACTGAGCTTCTGTGTGCGGAGGGCTAAATCGAGGCTGCCCTTGAACCACAGGGAAGACGACCTTCCTACTGATGCTGCCCAGCTTGCTGCGGCAATGGCTGGAGAGAGGGGACGAAGAGTGCCTGTCATTTTTACAGGATGCCCTGTATGTCAGCGTGGCCCTCTCTCCTCAGCAGCAGGAGCTTCCCAAGCTGCTTCTTCTAGCTCTCAAGGCCTTGGCAGGGAGTGGTGGCACTTCATGCCATCTGTTCTTCTTGCTCAGGTAAGACCTGTGAGGTATTGGAGAGCTACTTGTGTTGCTTCTGTGTTACTTTTGAAATCTGACCATTGTGCATACTGAAAGGTGTCAAGGCGACAGAACTTATGTTGTTTGCCAGGGTATCAGACGTGAAAACAGCGAAGCTTGAGAGGGAGTATGGTCTGGACTCCATAACCGCATCTGCTTTGCGGCTGCTGTATGCGGCCCTGACACCGCTCAATCCCAGCGCTGCTCGTCTAAACTATGAGCAGTATTTGGCAGACATGGACGACGATGTGCGGCAGCAGTTGATGGTCCTGCATGTGCTGGACTTTGTGAGGCAGGCATCTTCCTTGCCAAAAGAGGTACCTCTGCTCATCGTGCCGATGATTGATGAGGGCAATGCTGCCGAAGGCACATTTCAGCCGCGGTCAAACCCGGAGGTGACTGACAATCATGACCTTCTGGAAACTGGCGGCTTTGTGTTTTGCAGGTTTGACTTGGGATATACAGTACAGCTTGCAACCTTTGGGAATTTTCGCTGTCCTGTTCAATGGCACTATGTGTTGAGGCTGTGTCTCTTCTGCAGATCACCTGGTTGTTAGAATTCATCAGCGAAATCATTGGAGAGATGAACAAGCGTGAGGAAGGCGTTCCTCCGGCACTGGTGCTGCCGCTGACTGCTTCCACCCACTACACAACAGTGGATATGACGCGCCTCGGACAGTTCTCTCTCACAGGCCAGTCCCTGGCAGTGCAGTTAGTTCTGCCGGTGCTGTCCATCACGCAGCGCATATCCGTGGTGCAGACTCTTGCCGCACGGGTCGCGGCTTCGAATGAGCGCCCGGAGCCAGAGGCCCTCTCAGAGCCCATGAAGGATGCTTGGGACGTGGTCGGCGGATCTCCGCGGCTGGTGTCATTCCTTATGGAGACGATTGGAGGACTAGATTGGAAGAAAGGTATGTGTTATCTATTCCACCCTAAGCTGCTGTTATAATGACCAGCTTGCATGCAACATAAGCTCAACAATGCCCCATGTGCATGTTGACTGAGCAAAGCTGGGTGTCAGGAGAATGCTGTGCATGATGGCTGCCTCATTTAGCAGCTTATGCACAAAGTGCTTATGGCAATGGTACTCTTTGCAGATTTTGACCAGGTGGTCGCCGGTGTGACGGCTGCAGATGTGCCGCAAATCCTGACAAAAGTCAGAGATAGGGCTCACCAGGAAGTATTCTGGTCATGCTTCTTGGGCGAGGGCGACCCTGCCTCCAAGAAGGCTCTTCTTCGGATGGTTGTGGCGCATATGCTGACAGACACGCCATTGCGGCGCGAGGATCGCCTGATGGGACCCAGCTTGGCTGGCCCAACTGTTGGTGATATGGAGGCAACGGGGCTGGTGCATTGTGAGGTGCAGGTATGTATCCATTTATAACTTCCTCTTCTAGTGACAGCAACATTTGCCCTGTGGTGCAGCCCCATCTTCATTGCATCTAGTATGTCAGGAGGCGCTCCGATGTTTACTTGTGGCTCTTTCATGCATGTGCATTGATAACAGGCTGCATGGTCTTGCCAGTGTTGGAGCCCAGGATTTATTGCTTGGATGAATGTGCAGGGGGTGGATTTACTATCAAAGTCTACGAGCAACCAAAGGAGAGCTGGGATGAGCGTTGAGAGCGCACCCAGCGGCAACAGCAGCAGGGCCTCTGCACCAACGTCGCTTCCCAGCAAAGCACCGTCAGGCACCAGCAGTGAGCCCTCCACACCAGGGGGGATGCTGTCGCTCGCAGAGATGACAAAAACGGTCAGCAGAGGGGCGACAGGAATCACCGTGGAGGTGGAGCCTAGCAAGGCTGACTCGCCCAGCAAAGCAGCTTTGCTTGACGATGATGTCAGCTGTGCTTCACCATCGTCGTCACCTGGCTCTGAGATTGTGCGGCTGTCAGCGTCGCCAATTGCTGTGCAGGACATGATGCGCGAGTTGAACCTCATGCAAGACAAGGAGCTCTCAGTGTTCAGCCTGCTTGCGGACCGCGAATCGGCAATGGACAAAGAGGTGGTCGACGCGCGGATGCTTGCGATCAAGCTTGAAGCCCATGCGGTCAAGGGCGCAGCCACCGTCAGCCTGCAGGAGCTCTTCACAGGGTTGAAGGTGCCCGCGGAGTATGCCACACAGCGATTCCTGCTGCCTCGCGGGCACCTGACAGTTGCCCAGGATGGCCAGCGCCAAGCGCACCGCCTCAGCCTCCCACAGATCAGGGAGAAGGTCGAGAGCTGCCGCAAAGCGACTGTGCAGAGCAGAGACAGCTCGGCTGTGAAGGGCTGGCAGGACAATATTGTCATCGGCTTAATCGGCGTGGGAAACTACGCAAACGACAGCATGGTCGTCTTGGTCGATGAGCAGGAGAGCGCATAAACTGTTGTAATGCAGAGCTAGCAGACTACAGCCGCAACGCCAGTGACAGTAAAGACGATCCTGTGCAACCTGGAGGCAGATCTGCAGGCATTGTTTCAGCTGCCCGTCTTGACGCCAGAATGGGCCAGCTGGCATCGGTCGAGACGAGATACTCCCCTCCCCATGGGGCCGTGCCAGCAGCTGTCAGGAAGCGTTGGTCCGCCGTATCCAGATGCCGCCAGCGAGCAGCTGCTGCCAGCCGAACGACTGCTGTATATCTTTGTGTCAGATGGCAGCTTCTCCGACAAGCAAGACAAGATCTTCAGCACTGTGTTGGCGGCGAGGCATCCGTGGCTCAAGTGGGCGATCCTGGTGGCGTATAAGGACGCGCAGGCGTTCTATACCAGGATTGGCGCATTTAAGAGGGAGACAATGCGCAGAGCGGTTATCAGCAAGTTAGCCTGACTGCCTGAACGTAAGGATTCCTGACTGGCTGGTTCTTGTTGTATAAAATGGTTACAAAAAGAGTCACTGACCATGCCAGTGGTTAAATATGTCGCTTCAAGAGAATGTTTTGGAGGAAGTCATTTAGTCTCAGTGCTTTAAGGAAGTAAGGGCTGGATTACAAGATGTTGCCGTGTGCACTTCAGGTTGTTGGACGCTTGAATTGGACGGCGAACAGCCACGTGGTGCAACAAAGCCAGCTGCCTCTGACTCAGTACTTTCCCTTGACAGAGCAGTACGTACAGTATACTGAGACCTTTTGCGTGTGGTGAAGAAGGCAACAGGGGCCCAAGCGAGATGTAAAACAAGCAAAACTCTTGAAGACAGGCTTATATATATTTACATGGCAAGAGACAGACCATTTTGTGCAGTATGGCAGTATTTTGCCGGAAGACTTCGTGGTAAAATATTGTAATATTTGCGAATTTTCTGAACCGGATGAAACATTCATGCATCTGCTCTTCTTCACCATGCATGCATGTATGCCCGCTGCCCATCAGTCATCCACATTTTCAAGACAAGATCGCAACTGTTCACTTGCAGACCTCACTTGTCTGATTTGAGCAACCCAATCTTATATTGGCCTCTTTCGCTGCATCTCATGATTTCAAGAGGTTATGTCAAATCTCGTCCTCGTCTGAAAATTGGAACTCGTTAATCTCTGGGAAGTCCCCAGCATTGACCTTGTCAGGGCGCAGGAAGCTGCCATAGCCCAGTGGGCACTCAAAGTAGCGCTTCCCCTTCACGCTGCCATCATTCCTGCCAACTGGCTCATCCAGCTGCACGCCCGCCCAGTAGCCTAGTGGCAGACCCGCGCACTTGCCAACATACCTGCAGGACAAAATTATGTTTAAAGGTACCAGCATTATGGATGCTTTACTCAGAGCAGGATTGCATGTTTGGCAATGGTACTGGTCGTCAGTACTCATTGAACCAGGCTTTCCATTGCCATGCCCATCATTGAAACACCCAGAAAGGACTCGACAAGTGATGATCATGCCTGATGCAACCCCTCTTGCCACCGGGATTCACTTCGCAGCGGGACCCCACGGTCAGCCGGCTGGCTTCTGCTGCCTGGTAATCCTCATCCTCCACTGCTTCCTTCTGAGTGGGGGTCACATAAGGGATCCCCCGCCTCATGCACAGCTCCTTCTCTGCGGTCCATTCTGGATCTTCCTGCACAAGTCACCATTGCCCCTCAATGTGAGTGCCTTCTTTCTGTCCCTCCCCAAAGGACTCCTTCATACAGTTGTCCAGAGTGGCGTGTGTCATTGCCAACAACAATCTGCAACACTCATTGTTGGTGTATTCAAGTGCCTGAGAGCGTCAGCAAAAAATAGCATGCTCCTGTGGATCACTCAGGCTTGATTGGTGAGCACCTTGACTTTCTGTGCTTTGTGTCTCCGGTATGTGTTCTCTCTGGCATCATAGTCCGCGTCTGACATGACATACTTCTGCACCTTTGAAGTATCCTCAAGCCAGCCCCTTGCTGACAGCGAGTTTGGGTTGGTGTCGATGACATGCAACACCCAACTGCACAGGAGAGCAGGTGAGCACCCTGCCAGCGAGTGTCTGACAAAATTGCTGCAGAACGTGACTGCATCCCACATGCATGCTTCTACAACGTGCAGGTTGCTTCAGATGAAGCGCGCACCCATCCTCAGGAGAATAGTAGCCAAGTTTTCTGTGTGGCTCTGCGAGGACTGCCACAAGCTTTCCTGAGCTGTCTTTCAGGTGCAGGATCATTTCAGAGGCCAGTGTGCCGCAGTGCGAAGCCAACTTGAACTTGATTGCCTCGGTTGTCATCTGCAAAGAACTCAGTAAGATTAGCATTGGCTCAAAAAGTTTAGCTGTATCCAGATGAGATACCCACTCACAATGTGATGATGGCGATATTCTTTCCTGAGACCCTGTAAAGTCTGAGAGAAATGGAGGTGAAGCAAACCAAGTGTATCAAGCAGTGTGTGCTCAACCAGTAGACAAGGAGTGCAAAATGATGGAGAAAGCAGTGCGCACATGCAAATCCATCCGCAGCTCTATGAACTCCGCTTTCAGGTTGGAGTGGGTAACGTGCAGGCGAACTGTGGTTTCAGCCTGATTCTGTCCAAAATTCCCAGGACCAGCCACATAGTCCTTCAGTGCCTGGATGTCTGCACGGGTAAGCATAGTGGCTGCCATCGATCGCCTTGCACCGCTCTGCAATCACTTTCTAGTCAACAAGATGGCTCTGTGCGCCTTCTTATGTGGTGATCTCTGCCTCGATCAGACGCCAGATAAGATCGAAGAAATAATGAAGGAGTTATTTGATTCCCTAAAATGACTGATCAGATTTGAAATGTATCCAAGGACGAAGATCTTCTGAATACTTGCTGATCAGCTTGATGGAGGTTTTCAAAATCCGAGCAACAGATGTACAGGACGAGGTGATGTCTTCGAGGTACCTTGACATGTACAATGCTGCTTGATCAAGACCCAGATGGAAGTCCTGTGACTCTGTTGTGCAGTTGCACGATGCATCACATGAGGAGCCTATACAGGACATAAAGGCCAATGCAGGCCTGGAAGTGGGTTTGCGCACTTATCATATCTGCAGCTTCTCAGGTGTACCCTTTCCTGTATTATAAAGCCTATGCAACTTTGATCTGCATTAAGAGTAAAGCGTCGAAGAGCAAACGGCTGCACTCGCTATGGCAGGGTCAGAAAACAAAGGTAGGCGTCTCACCTGCATGCCCCTTTTGCCCAAGCTTCTATGCCGTTTACAGCCTGAGCTGACTGTGCTTGTGTTTCTTGTAGGCACAACTCGCTTGGCTACTCTCCCTAGTGATCTACTGGACGATCATGCCCCAGCTTTTGTCCCTGGCTGGATGGCCCAGGACAAGGTTGACAAGCCTACTCCAGCAGCTCACAATCAGGTGCGTGCTGACATGTGCCGCAAAAGCTGAATCATATTGAAATAATTCAATTTAGGAGGATAGACGCTAATGCTAGTTTGAAAATTTCGCAAAGACTTCATGAGATTGTCTTGCGACTACCCAGAAAGGGCAGGCTGTCCTCATTATTCGTCTGCGCATTACTCTTGCAGGGCGAGCGCAATCAGAACAATCAGATCAATGGAGGATGGGGCAATGAGTTCAGGCCGGCCAAGCCTGGCTGGGTGGAGGAGAAACCCCGTGTAAACGAGAATCGCTGGGACAAGCCGGGCGGCGGTCCCTACGTGGATCGTGCCAAGCCTTTCGGTGCTGTCGATGATCATCATCATGTCGGTGGACCTCCAGTTGGGCCGCCGATGGGTGGCAAGTGGAGAGAGGACGGTGATCGTGTGCTACCTCGTCGTGAACCTGTTCCCAGGTCAGCACTTCCATCCATCATTGCATGCACGGTCCTCGATGTCTATTGCTCACTTCGATTCCTCTAGGTGAATCGAAGGAGGAGTTGCTTTCCCTGCTTTCAGCATCCAGGCAAAGCAGCAAATCTCTTGTACTATGTTCCCACCTGCTCTCTCAGCTCCTGTGACCTGATACAAATCCTTCTTGCAGATGGGCAGCGAATGACGATGCACGCTGGTTGATGACCCCTCAAGTGCCCGACAACTATGGTGGGTGCACAGAACCCATCTGTCACTCTCAATGCATGGGCTTTCTGAATGCATGATAATGAAACATGACTTGCTTGTGATGAGGGCTTCCCTTCGCTCACTGCGTTTGGGATGACTTGGGCACTGCATGTGAGACATCTAGCAAATGAAGGTGGCCTGTTGCTGACAGGTGCTGATCGATGGGAGCCGAAGGGCCGGGGTCGGGGCGGCCCTGAACCTGTGAGGCATGGCCCACAGGAGGGCTATCCTGACCGCTGGGTGAACCCTGCTGATGCAGTGCGCCCGAGAGGGGACAAGTGGGGACCTGCCGAGGGTAAGCATGCTCATACAGACAAATTGCTGTCCTGCAACGGCATGGCTTCTGCTCTGGCACTTTATTTGGTTCTTGTTTTTCTTTTCAAGGTCGCTTACATACCACATGTCATGCAGGTGAGCATCATGACCCCCGCTGGGGCCACCGACCCAATGGTGAGCTACAGCAACATTGCCCTTGCAAACGACATAATTTGGATAGTATAGTAAAATGCCCAGGCAGCATGAGAAAGCTTGAGCTTCAATGCACGCCATTGCTCAGGCACTTATGGGGTTGGGGCCTGGCCAGGTCCGCCGATGGGGAGAGGGGCACCAGGTTTTGGGGGTGGCCCAGGCTTTGGTGAGCCGCCGCATCATCCCATGGAGCCCGGGCGCGGCCGCGGCTTTGCACCTGGCCGCGGGCGTGGTCTGCACCCGAAAGGTTTGCCTTTGGCGCCATCTCTCGTTCGGCCTGCTAACTCTTGCTGGTGCAGACTGGACCTGGTACGAGCCTTGTAGCCCTTCTTGTGCTCTGGCGCTCGTACTGCCAGTTCCAAGTCCAAGAAACAGGCCGCTGGGGTGATTACCACACTTCCATGCAGCATATTCTGACTTCTGCGGTGTTCGCAATGTCAGGACCGGGAGTCATGGGCTCGCCGGGAGCGTTCCCTCCAGCTGACAAGTGGGGGCCCGCCGCGCCGGGCATCGGCCGCCCCGCGCCGCCCGCCGACGTCAGCGCTGCGCCCGGCACTACGCAGGCGCTGGGCTCGCGCACAGCCAAGCACCCGTACAGGAAGGCGGAGTCGGTGGCCATCTACAAGCGCCTGGCGGCTGCCAAAGCGCTCGTGCTCCCCCCGCAGGTCGACCGGGAGGACCCCTCGCTGTTTGCTGAGAGCGGCCAGCCGGACGTCCTGGAGGTGCTCCTGGGCATCCACCAGCCGGGCACCGGGGGCGAGCCTTCTCCTTCTGCGACCGCTCCTGCCCAAGGTGCGTGCGGCTTCTCTTGCCTCATGTTGACACCTTTATGTAGTGGATCCTGGGGAACCATTGGGATGAGATGTTCCTGCCTCGGAAGTCACTCATTGTTATGGGGTCTGAAGCGGAAGGAGCAAGAAGTGAAGCGTTTGCTGCCTGGTGCAGCTGTGGAGGGGGCTCAAGCAGAGGCGCAGGGAGCGGTGGCGGATGGCAAGCAGGGAGAGGCGCAGGGTGCTGGGGCTGCCGAGGCCAAGCCTGGTGACAAAGAGAGCCAGCCGGACGACAAGCCAGCCGGCGCGGATCCCCAGGACCAATGGGTCTACCAAGACCCCCAGGGTGTCATGCAGGTACGTACTTACCGTGCACACCGTGCTACTTCATATCCTGTCCTTTGCGTTTGCAAAATGAAGGAAAGCTTGCTGTGTCAGTCTGCCAATTCTTGAGATCTGGAATGGCTCCTGGAAAACAGGCTTCCTTGACCAAATGCGATTGTTCTGGGGTTGCAGGGCCCCTTCACCCGAGCGGATATCCTGGAGTGGTTTGAGGGCAATTTCTTTCCGCCCACCCTGCCCATCCGCTCAGCCAAAGACCCCTCCACTGTTCCCTTCAGGCCGCTCTCTGCCATGCTCAAGATCTGGGGTGGAGCGCCCACTGGCCCACCTGGCTTCATTGCAACGGTGCGCTGACGTGTCTCTCAAGCCATGTGCATTTTGTTCCATCTCTAGTGCTTTATTGAAAAGCTGTATCAATTTCCTGAAATCTGTGGGCCAAGACAGCAATAGTACATGTATTGTTGCGGCTTATGTGTTGCTCATCGGATCGAATTGTGTTGCAGCCGGACAAGAGGGAGACAAAGCTAGAGGCTCCCAGTGATTCTTCCGCAAAGCCACAGTCACAGGCACTTGCTGGCGTGGCCCCGCAGCCAACAGCCTTGACTGAGCCTGAGCAGCCTCCGCAGCCTTCACGTCCTGAGACCAGCAGATTCCAGCATGTTTTTGCGGAGAGCGCAGCCTCCCAGACATCACAGGTTGGTGCCATGCTAAGCTTTATTGTATCTGAGCCTGTCATTTCTTCCGCGCTTGACCCTGTGTAGTTATCTTTAGGGTAGGTTGATATGAAAATTGAATAAGCTCACTCTGCTGAAAATGTGTGCTCCTACAGGGGACGGCGCTGGATCAGGGGCACAAAGTCATTGAGAAGCAGGGTCAGTCAGAGAAGGCGCCTACAGATCATCAAGTGCCATGGCAGCAGGACTTCCAGGGACAGCCACAGCTGGCACCCTTGCATGACAGGTTTGGCAATGCACGAATTGGTCAGCCCGGTGTCCCTCCCCCCGAGCAGGGGCGTCAGCTGTTGGCACAGCTGCAAGGATTGGGCCTGGACGGGAGGCCTGCGGGGCAGAACAGCTATCCGGGCCAGCCTGAACACATCTTCAGCGTGCCTCAACACCAGCAGCAAGACTTCCCGAGCATTGTTGGCTTTGGTGGGCAGCAACAGCAGCAGCCAGCCATGCACGAGCAACAGCAGCAGCATTTCCCTGGCCAGGTGAATGAAGCTCTTCTATGTTGTCCTACACACTCAATCTCGTTATTCATATAGTGTCTTTCCGAGCAATGAGTTGTTACAGTGTCTCATTGAGAGTGCTGCATGTGTCCAGGACCACCTCTTTATGCAGGGCCTGCAGCAGGGCCGCCAGCTGATGAATGCGCTGAACCCGCAGCCGGGACACGGTCTGCCGCACACCTATGCTCCCCAGCCGCAAGACGGCCTGTGGCTGCAGCAGCAGCCGCATTTGCCGCAGCAGCTGCTCACCCAGCAGCAGCAGCGCCAGATGCCACAGCCACTGCTGCAGCCGGGCTCCTACGAGGCGCACTTCAACCCCTGGCAGCATGACTTGCAGCAGCAGCAGCAGCAGCCCCCGCCTCACCAGCTGCATCAGTTCCTGGCGCAGGTTGGGCAGCCTCCCATGCACGGACAGCAGCCAACCCAGCACCACATGCAGCAGCCTGTGTCCCAGCAGCAGCCCCCACAGCAGCAGCAGCAGCAGCAGCACAGGGTTGTCACAGATCCCATCATCAACCCTGCAAGCCTGCTGCCGCCCGCCCGCGTGCCCTCTAGCTCCTTGCTGCCCATTGGCCAGGGTCTAGAGTCTCACGGATCTGCAGGCAGCAACCTGCAGCAGGTAGGCCTTTGGTGGCCGCCCTCACAGAACTGTTTTCGACATATGTTATTTTTGGAACAGAGGACAGAGGTAATGGTTGGCATTTGAGCAATGAACAACTGCTGACGGTTGGCGATTGTGTGTGGCGGGCAGGCATCGTCGGGTCAGGCGCCGAACGTTGGAGATCTGTTCCCATTTCTGCAGGGCTCCTCCGCTTCCTCTATGGAACCCCAGAGGTCTGTGCAGGTGTGCTGCTCTACTTCACACCTGCTGGCGGGCTTACAGTTATTCAGCATCTCTCCACAAGAGCAAGAATTCTTCCAATGCATGCCCTTGCTTGCATCTCCAACATGCTACATAACCGTGCACGGCTGCACAATGAATACCGTACTTTGTTTTATATGCGCCATGTTTGCAGGCTATTCCCCAGCCACTGCCAGATGTGTTCCTGGGCGCCGCTGCACCCTCATCGCGCCCAGTGTCCGAGGCAGAAGCTGCCGGCTCGCGGCTGGCTGCCTGGTCCCAGGCCCCTGCCTCTGACCCCCACACCGCTCAGCCGGAACCGCAGACTGCACCAGTGCCCTTCGAAAAGGTGAAATCCTGGACAACCGCTGAATGGTGTTTGTATTTAAAGGGAGTGCAGGGTGGCATGTGATGGTGAGGGTGTTTGCCGTGCTGGGGAATGATTCAGTGGTGACGCATCATGCAGGTGAAGCACAAGCAGCGCAGGGCAAAGCCCATCGGGGAGGATCTGCCAAAGACCCAGGTGTACGAGTCTTATGAGCGGCCTGCAGAGCAGCAGCAGCCCAGCCACATCACGCCGCCGCTGCCTCAGCCGGCCGCTCTGGAGGAACCGCGCCATGTGGAAACTAAGCCGGCACCCTGGGCCAAAGCTGCCCCCTCTGCAAAGCCAGGTAAACATGCAACTGTACTGGCGCAGTGTCTCGTCAGTGCAACAATGTATGCTGTTTTGAAAATCCATGGGTGGGAATGTGTGTGGAGTAGATATGCGACTGACTCTCGGGGTGAGTGCAGGACAAAAAAATCTGCTGGAAATTCAGCGTGAGGAGGCCGAGCGCGCAGTTGCGGCGGCGGCTGCTCAGGCGGCGGAGGCTGCCGAGGCGGCTGCCAGCCGCGGCCCTACCTTCACAGCCGCTCCCGGCGGCTGGGCCAAGGTGGCTGGCGCCAATGTGCCACCCACATACCAGGGTGAGCCCTGGTATTGGACATGTGTCCCAACAGAACGACATCTGTTGATTAATTCTGTACTTCTCGACCGTTTTAGTGCACTGCTTGAGAGCCGCCATGCCCATGCATGCAGTCATGAAGCTCTGGCCGCTGTGTTGCTACCCCTGGCTTTTAGCATCCACTGGGACCCTCAGATCCCCTGCTGCACAACAGGCATGCGATGCAATCTGGTGGCGAGTGGGTTCATGGTCTGAGCAATTGACCGGCTGGGGTTCGGGGTGCAGGCAACGGGACGGACGTGGCAATGCAGCGGGCAATGGCGGCTTCGCTGAAGGACATCCAGGAGCATGAGGAGCGCGTGCGCAGGCAGGCGCAGCAGGCGCAGCGCGACACCCTGGGAGCCAACGGCGATCCTGCCCAGCCGCAGGGCGGCACTTTTGCGTGCGTCCCATGCCCCTGACTTCCTGACTGTGATTTGCCTGCTTCCCCTGCCGTGCATGTGTGCCTGCAACTATCTCATGTGGGATGCTGGATGAAAGTTGTGTCCTGTTATTACAACTAGGAACAGCACTGCATAATTTAGTAGTCTGTTGGGGATTGGGATCATGGGACGAACGAGATGTGTGTGTGGCAGGGATGCATTCAGGGAGAAGGGGCTGCTGGCGCCAAAGCAGGCCAGCTGGGCCAACCATGCTGCTGCCAAGCTGCCCAAGGCGCCCGGAGTCAAGGTGTGTCTCAAACAGACTGAGTTATATCATGGACAGAAGGAGAGGCTGTAAACATGCATCTTGGTGGCACTTTGAGGCCCTTATTTAGGCATACAGCAGTAAATGTTGTCACTTGGTCAATCGCCCAAAGAGTGCTCCTGTACTTGTGCAGGAGGCTCAGGCAAAGGCACTGGAGCAGCAGAGGAAGGCTTCAGCGCAGCAGAAGCCGGCCGCCCAAACGCAGCAGAAGAAGCAGGTGCGTGCTGCTACACACAATCTTGTCCCAGCATTCGCTATGACCAGTGTCACTGGGTCACATACAGCAGAGACACCCCCTCTCCTTTCTACTTACTGTAAATGAGCCTTCAACTGCAGCTTGTCTGCAGGATGTACCTTGCTTGTTGGCAGGAAGAGCGTTTAAACAATGATTTGAGCCTGACATTGGAGGCAATGCTGAGTGCAGGCGGCTGATGAGGATGAAGTCATGTTCTGGGACTACGGTAACCCATCCGCTGGCGGCAGCAGCGCAGCCAAGCAGAATGGCAGCACTGCCTCTGCAGGTCAGAGGAGCAACGGCTCAGCAGGCGGCTCTTCCGGCTCAGGGTCAGCCAAGGAGAAGCAGGCATCGGCCAGCCGCCAGCAGAGCAAGCCTGCTGAGGATGAGCCCTTTGCTGGCACTCCCATGAGCCCGGAGTTTGAGGTGCGCCAGTGATCCTTTAATAATCATTCAGACCTTCTTAAACACCATTCCCTAGGGCGCAGAGTATACAGACTGTTGCAAGCAGTGTCTCTGGCGTGAGATCAGCAGGGGCCCTCCATAGACGCTGTGGGAGGTCTGCTTATCAGGGGGCCGTAGATGCAAGTAGATAGATCAATTTGGGTTTCTATAGCAGCAATTACTGAGGTGTAACTCTTATTCTTTTACGGAAATGTAAGTGCCCCTGTGCTGGGGGTCCGCTGTGCTGCAGGCTTGGTGCAAGGAGCAGATGGTGAGGCTGCAGGGGCAGGACGATCTGACGCTGGTGCGCTTCCTGCTGAGCTGCTCATCCACGGGCGAGGTGGCCGAGTACATCACTGCCTACCTGGGCAAGTCCGCCGACGTCTCTAAGTTCACCTCGGAGTTCCTGCGCCGCAAGTACGCCGAGGCCGCCGGCAAGAAGGTGCGCCCTGCAGCCGTCCGTGAACCTGTCTCCTGCCCCATCATGTCTGACCTTCGTATACATTGAGTATTGGCAAGTCTTAGAGAACAAGGAATGCAGACATCAAGGCAAAGCGAGCGCCAGAGATGTAGAAAGGGCTGCTTGCAAGTGCATGAAACGGAAATGCAAGGTTCACGAACACCTGACATCCGGGCCTTTTAGGGGCTAGCAAATGGAAAAGGTTCGGAGGTTGATGCATTGCCGAAGCGCTCGACAGGTTTCATAGACCAATATTAAAAAATTCGCAGGTGAAGAAAGGAAGTGAGGGGGCATCCGCAGCGCCCAAGGCGCATCCAGGAGTGACAGCGGCTGGCGCGGGCGGCGGCGTGCCATCCGCTACAGGCTGGCAGAAGCTGCCGGCCAAGGGCAAGAAGAAGAAGGACAAGGGGCGCAAAATGGAGGCGGGCCTGCTGGGTTTTGAGACGGGAGTCAAGTATGACCTGCTGGAGCGCGGCGACTCTTGAGCCCATATGTCAGTTTGGTGACGGCACTGTCTCCCTGTGAGAAGACAGTCTTCTCTGTGCCCTTCGTTTGCATAAATCCAGATGGAGTGCATGTATCAGTAGCAGAGTGAGCTCTATTTAGTGGACTGCATCAAGGCCAAGGGACGGGGCGTGTGAAGTATTCTACTTTGCTGATCACACATGAGGAGGGGAGTGTCCTTCCTGTTGTGGTTTTAGTTCCAATGCTATTTAATTGGGATTTATCACTGGCGAATCGAATACGATACTAATATCGCCCGGGAGTCAAATCTCGCACGGGACAATTCACGTGGAAACGAGGTCCTAAGAAAACTTCCATCTCTGCAATCCCAAAAGAAAGAAGAATCTGATTGAGAGCATAAATAAAGCTTAAGACTTATCTGAGTGCCGCAATGCAAGTCACAGCAGGATTCTTGCAAGGCACGGCACTGCACATCCCGAGCGCACCCTGCCAGCGGTGCCGGCACAGACAGGTCTGGCAGAAAGAATCAGCTTTTGCAGTTTCTTTCACTCGTATTTTGCTTTGAACACCGATTTATCGTAAGCCAGCGTTGCCACAACGTGCCCACAAGTGACGTTCGCAGCACTTGCTTTCTTGCAGCAGGCACCAAGACCTTCAGCCACAGCGGCCCCAGCACGCTCGAGTGTCGAATCAATTCCAAATGCAACCCAGTTCACAAACGACATCATCGCCGATGAGAAACAGTGAGCAGCCCTGCCCTAGTGCATCTAGACAGCTTCACCCAGCTGGACTGCAGAGCCTTTCTCTCATCAGAGTGTTCTAAATGTTGGTATAATGTATATGATTTGGTCAGAGGTATCAAGAACGTTGCAATGCAATATCCTTTTTGGGAGCTCAGGGCTCTCCCTCCCGAACATAGCTGCCCTGTAAAGATTCTGAACCTCATTGCAGGTACATCATGCAGACATATGTGAGGCCAGAGCTAGTGTTCACCCGCGGTGAAGGAGCTCGCCTGTATGATGCCCATGGGAAGGAGTACCTGGACTTTGCAGCAGGAATTGCGGTTAACGCGCTTGGTGCTTTCTCTTATACATTTACCTATTTTTGGATATATCATTTATCGACACATCATGGCTGTTCTGCAGTGCTGTCACATTGATGCCTTCCAGGCGCTTACATAGCTTGAGTCAGAGAATTGGCTGTACAGGTCACACTCATCCCCAGTGGCTCCAGGCAGTTGTCGAGCAGGCAGAGACCCTGGCACACACGTCCAACCTGTTCCACAGCGTACCTCAGGTGAGGAAATTCTGTCACAAACCAACCGATCAGAGTAACCTGGTTCCCATCTTGTCAACAATTTATTTGTGAAGCTGTGCAGCGTCATCTGCTGGGCATGCAGAGCAGAAGCAATCAGCATTTGAGCTGCTGCTGTTCTGCCTGTTGGACAGGTGAGGCTGGCAAAGAAGCTGGTGGAGCTGTCCTTCGCAGACAAGGTCTTCTATGCCAACTCCGGCACAGAGGCCAACGAGGCCGCCATCAAGTTCTGCCGGAAATTTGCGCGCGTGCAAGGTCAGCCTGCTCAGCCCATGCGTGCCTAGCACTGCCAGTAAGGGTGGTCAACCAATTCATGGAACCCTTGCGAACTTTCATGTGCAGCATTATGTTGGGTCCTGTGAAAGAGAATGCTTCTGAACTGGTGCTGTGGAGGGCGCTGAAATGAAAGTTCACCAGAAACATAATCTGCTCACATCCTTGTTGCTGCGGGTGCAGCCGGCATTGACCCGTATGACAAGGCGGCGGAGGCGCCATACGAGATGGTCAGCTTCAGCAACAGCTTCCACGGGCGCACGCTGGGCGCGCTGGCGCTCACCTACAAGGACCAGTACAAGACGCCCTTTTCTCCCATCATGCCCGGCGCCCTCATGGTGCCCTACATGGACCTGGACGCCGCCGCTGCCGTCATCAAGAAGGTGCGCTATCGCTGTCACTGCTTTAGCCTGTTTTGTGAGGGGGTTGCACACCCCCCATCGGGGAAAGCTTGGCTTTCCTGACCATTGTAGTGGGACACTAGCAGGGCGGTGCTTGGTTTCCTTGTTCTTTGATGCTCCAGTGGGTTGCGTAACTTTGGAGCAAGGGTGTATGGCAGGATACAAAAGGATGCCGGTGATGAAGACGGGATCAAGCTCAAAGCGGCTGCCCTGTGTCGATGTTGGGCAACACGTGTACTTGCAGCACTGAGGATATTGAGAGCATGTGTGTAGTATGCATGAGAAGTACTTCAGAGTAGCATCAAACACCGCTCTGGCACTAGATCCCCAATGAGAAACCTGTTGCAGCACTGAGGGTGACGGGGGCTGGTGTGGGGTGTAGGGGAAGACGGCGGGGGTGATAGTGGAGCCAGTGCAGGGGGAGGGGGGAATCTTCCCGGCCAGCACGGCCTTCCTGGGGGGCCTGCGCGAGCTGTGCGACGAGGCCGGCGCGCTGCTGGTGTTCGACGAGGTGCAGTGCGGCCTGGGGCGCACCGGCAAGCTCTTTGGCTACCAGAACTTTGGCGTTGAGCCTGACATCCTCACCCTCGCCAAGCCCCTCGCAGGTGCGCCGGCGCTGTTCATTGCTGAATGTGTTCAATCTGCCCAATCTGGCGCCTTTTGTGCCTCTTGCTGCAAATGCATGGGACTTCCTTCCACTGAAAAGACCTTACATGTGCATGGTCGTGACATTGCCCTGTTGCTCTCACTGTCTTTGACATGCATCTTGACTATCATCCCCATAGACAAAGGGTTGGGAACTGTTTCCGTCTTCCAACTGGTGCACTTGCCAGAAGAAGGCCCTTCCGGCTTTGCTAACCCACAATCCTGCTGTTATGGCAACCCCCAGTGTGGATTCAGGGGGGTCTTGCTAGTGATTGCTCCTTGGCCAGAATGGGATCAGTCCGTCTCTGGCCTCACAACAATGCTGTCGTGTGACCCATCTGGTGTGACTGCAAACAAGGAAACGCCAGAAGCTCCTCGCTCATGGTGCTGCTTCTTATGAAATCGATGCGTGTGTCCCCAGGCGGGCTGCCGATAGGGACGGCGCTGGTGAAGCAGCGCGTGGCGGACGCGATGGCGCCGGGCGACCACGGCTCAACCTTTGCCGGCAACCCGTTAGTCACCGCGGCTGCTGACACCGTTCTGGACATCATCGCGCAGCCGGCCTTCCTGGAGCGCGTGCTGTCTCTGGGGGAGCGGCTGCGGTCGCAGCTGCGGCAGGCGCTGGCCGGCAACGCGCATGTGAAGGAGGTCCGCGGCCTCGGTCTCATCACCGGCATCCAGCTCGACGTGGTGAGCGCCTGCTTTCATTTCTGCGATCATTGGCAATTAAAGATAAATGCGAGACGTATATGGCTGTGCGAGTGCCAGGCAGAGAGAAACGGCTGCCTCGTGATCACATGCCAGTGGTGTGCCTGTGCCTTGTGACCGGCAAGGCTCCATTCAAGCTATTTTCGTAGCCAAATATCTTTGCTTTGATGCTTTCTAATGTGCATGGTACTTTGAGGTGGATCGGGGCATGCCCTGAATTTTGCATTTGTATGCTTGGTGTCAGCTCTATTTGTGCTCATATCTTGGGATGATCAACTGAGCATGTCGTTGTGCTCCAGATGGCGGGAGATGTGGTGCAGAAGGCGAGGGACCAGGGGCTCATAGTGATCACAGCTGGGAAGGGAGATGTGGTCAGGCTTGTGCCACCTCTCATCATTACAGAGGCTGATGTGGACATTGCAGTCAGCATCCTGGCAGAGATCATCAACGGCCTGTAGGTTCAGAGTACTGGCTGCTGATTCACTGGTTTGCTGCAATGCACTGGATTGGTTCCTGGTCACTGATAGAGAAAGCAACAGTCACTGGTCTGGATCATTGTCTAACATTGGAGGAGGCTGACAAGGAGGCTGACAAGGAATTTTTGGTATGGATTGGAAGATCTGGTATTTGATCTCTTCAAAACTGTACAATAGAAACTGTATCGATTGCAAGTCGCTTACAAAGGTACATATGAATGCATGTCTATGTTTTTCAACCGGTGACACAAATGATGGTTGTTGTTGTGAAAGCGTTCCTTGATGATCATAATTTGAATGAGACATTTCCTACTCTTTGCATTGCATGCAAGGCAGAGTTTGCACCGGACATAATGTTTCTCACAGCTGCATCCAGCTCTTCCTCATGAATACTGCTGCAGCAAAGCAACGACAACGTATTTGGCATGTCGGTCAGCATTTGTTTCAATTCGGATGCTGAGAACAAGTGCCGATTGCTATCATGCGTGCGGGTAACATCAGGCAAGGATTCCTTGACTTGTGCTCTTCTCCTTCTGCTGCACCGGCAACTCATCCTCCCCCTGCATTGGAAACAACTCAGACTTGAAGAGCACCATCCAGAGGATATGATATTTGTGTCAGCATGCACATGCACTGCCATATGAGTGTGCCACTTTCAACAGCCCTCCTGTGGCCGCGTGATCTGAGCGCTCACCTTTATCCTGATCTTGTACCTCTCTTGAAAATCTGAGAGGTCCTTCTTCTTTACCTCCAGCTGCTTGAGCAAGCGCTCGACAACCTGAAGATGCACAAAAATGCCATTTGTGACCAATCTAGCTGATGCTGAGCACTTCTCGCAGCTGACAGGCAGGGCCATCATTGCATGCAAGGGAAGCACCTCTGCATACAATTCTGCTGTGGCATGCACTCACCGCATCAAGCTGTTCTTTGTTGCCTTTCACTGCTGGCTTGACCTCTGCAACTGTCCGCTCGACCAGAATTTCCCCTACCTGCAAAAGCAAGCCATAGCCGATCTCATGTGTCCACGGATCTCATGCACATAAGAAAACTTTTACCCCGCTCTCTTCCTGAGTTGCGCACAACTGATATACACGAGAGATACTATTTTGCACGATCTTTGCTATCAGGCAAGGATCAGGGCAACCCACCACACGATAGCACTTTCTGTCCCCATCCATAGGCTCCAGAGCCTTCAGCACAAGATCGTGCTCATGGGATTCGGATGCTAGCTCATTTGCACGTCCAGAAAGCACACTCAACTCCTGCCTGAGCTCTTGAAACCTATTGATGATCGCCTGTTCTGTCTTGAGTTCTTTCTCACCCATTCGGATTAATATGGCAATGCAAAGGCAAGAACCAGTAGTGCTAGCCACAAGAAAGACTAACTCTTGCCGTTAGGGAACAATAGTAAAACTAAAAGCAATCGTCTCAACTCTCCTCTTTTGTCTTGATGGACAGACTGATCTGCGGAGCGAAATGTTGAGCTCTTCTACAGCGTTGCCAGAGGAAAACTTCCAACTATTTTCAAGTCCGTGATGTTGATGTGAACGTACTGCTTCACACCTTTTAGGAATGCTAGTGGAACTTTACAAATGTGACTTGGGTCAACAGCACTCGGCCCCGCCTTTGAATTTTCGTGAATCGGCAAATGGGGAGAATTGCCTTCTTCATTTCGAGCTCGAGAATAGGATCAATTCTGCGAGGTGGAGGCGATCAGTCAAGAGCGCGCAACGTTTAAAGAACCGTTGTACCATTCCTGGCTTGTTGAAGGCGAAGGCAAAGTAGCCCGTTCGTTCGAGCTTTGATGGTGTTTCGCTCCGTTTGAACTCAATGGCAAGTGCCCCAGCTCTGAGCGATTGACGATTGTAGAGGAGTACCTTGAGATCAGAATATTATGGGACGGCCATTTAGACAGTATTTGAACGGTAAGCCAATTCTTTACGCCCTGTGTTCTGGTTCTTGTCACGTAACACTCCTCCAGCTGGACATCGCGCAGAGCCCTCGTCAAGACCATCTCGCACTCTTTCAGGAACTAGGATCTATAGCTGCAACACTTGCCAATGCCACAGCGCTGACGCGGAGGATGTGGAATCCAAGGTGAATATCCGCACCTGCAATTCTTTGCGGACTTCGTGGGTCTTTGACTTGCAAATGCCTCATTCCTCTGCACTATGTGGGGATCAGAGCTTCAGCTTACTAGTTTGTGATGTACCTTTGGATCGTCAGAGGCCGGGGGACCTTGCGAAAGTCCTTGTGAGCCTGAACAGTCCGGTGGGAATTCAGTATGCTGTCTTGCCTGTGCAGTCATTTCAAGGGCGACACGGCCGCGCATTCCTCTTCAACCATGTGTAAGTCCGCAAAACTTGCGTTTGTGACCCTCCTGCTGCTCTGACATTTTCGATATGTGCTTTGCATACTGATGCTGTGGAACGGGGAGTCTTGCAGGGTGAACATAACTTTGGGGCCCAAGGAAGAGAGATTGCTCATGACAGGCTTGCACACTGTGGCTGACATCTACTGCACCTGCTGCAACACTGTCCTGGGCTGGAAATATGTGCGTACACCTGACTTCCCCGTCACCTTATCTCTGAAGGACTCACTGTCTCATCACCAGCACCCATCAACCATGCAGCTGATGAGAGCCCTACCAAACTATGCAGGAGAGGGCTTTTGAGGAAAGCCAGAAATACAAGGAAGGAAAGTACATCCTTGAGAAGGCCAAACTGATGAAGGTACTGGGCGGCAACCTCTGCGCATGTTGATGAACCTGTCTGCCACTTTGAATGGTACCTGCAGGATGTGGAAATCTCCAAGAGGCACACTTGTGTGAATTGCAGGAAGGGAATTGGTGACGCCGCGCTGCGCTCAGCTTTACCAGTTTGTACCATAGACACTGACGTGAAGGGACTGCTCTGCAGAAGCATTGTGAAGCTGTTGAGTACGTACTGTAAGATTGCCTAGCTCCAAAGCTATTGATAGTGGCACGCGGCGCCCGCTGGAGATATATAGTGCCGACCTGGTCATGCGCTGTTGCTCAAATTTGGACAAGCGGCCTTATTGTGGAGGGTCCATATGCTGAAAAAGCAGGGGATTAACGCATGGTCAAGTTGCAAGCATCACTGGGGATAGCAGACACCGCGCAGTGTTTTCATCCTTTTGTATAGTATTCAATTTTCGTTGCACTAAGTTGCCATTGCTGTTGTTGAGGACATCAAAAAGATCTGCTCAGCCGCTATAGACTCAAGCATCAAATGGGCTTCAATTGACTTTGCAAATTGACTTACTTTCTGTAGCAGTTGATCAAATGGATCACATCATCATCTAGGTGAATGTTCTTGCATAATGTTTAACGCTGATAAATAAGCTTGTCAATGTAAAATGTGGGGTTGGGTTCTGTTGAAGCCACTGACCGGCTCTTACTGCATACGTCGACACAGCACCTCATTGTGTTGTATCAGCAGACCATTCGGGTTAAATCACGCGGAATTTCATCAGGATGGCAGACGGTATGCTAGCTTGTGTAGCAATCAGTCCTCAGAGTAGAACGTCTCCTGCCCAATGCCAAGGGACTGCAAGAATCCGCCCTTCTTCTTCGAGGCAGGCTGCTCCGAAGTTGAGGGAGCCGCCTTGGCCGCACCGGCTTTGGCGCGTCCGGCTGCCTTGCTGGCTCCCTGCTGGGCCTTGGCAGGTGCCTTGCTTGCAGCCTGCTGCACCTCCTGTGCTGCCTTCTTGCCGCCTCCAAGCAGGCGTGCAAATGGGTTGGAGTCGGCCTCTGCTTCTTGCTCTGCCCCAGCCCCAAACCAAATACAACTGTGTCAGTCGTCTAGCTTTCACTTCTCTACAGTGACATTTGCTTGCCACTGCCGGTCAGGCTGCCTGACACAAATTTGACGTCTCTGGTATTCCACACTTTTCCTGCCAAGAGGTAAGGTGCATCTGCAGACACGCTGGGTGTATGCGTAGCAATTGTGCACTGGCAAGGACATGATGCGCACCAACAGGAGCTGCAGCCTTGCCACCACCGAACAGGCCCCTGCTCTGCTTTTCGGGGGCCTCGGCGGCGGCCGCCGCGCGCTTGCCGCCCCGGCTCACCGCAGCCGCCGTCTGCTTGGCCTGCTTCCCGGCAGCCGCCTCCGCCTTCTGCGCAGCTGCCTCCGCCTTGGCTGCCACCTTCTGGGTGCCTCCGCCCAGCAGATTTGCAAATGGGGATGCCTTTTTCTGGGGCTGCTCCTCCTCAGCTGCCTCCTCCACTGCCTCCTTAGCCCTGCCAAAGAAGCCGCCCACTCTCCGAGTCCCCTTCTGAGCCTCCTCCTGCACAGCATCCCCAAGAACTTGCCATTTCTGCAAATAGCATATTCTGGGCACATGAGCAGGCCAGCAAGCCCACCAATTCTTGATGTTGTTTACCAAGACATCCCTTCAACAAACTGAAGGCCGATTGATATCCGTGTACAGAAGCAGCTGGTTGAGTAGCATTTGCATGCCTCTGAATAAAGTAAATCAATCAACCCTTTACTGTTTTTCAAATCAAGACAGTGTTCCCTTCAAGCGGCATCAAGTGCATCAATCGACTGATTCAGACAGCCAGATTTCTCCGACACACGGGGTGGACGACCAATCCCTGCATTGCACGAATTTGCATGATGCCGCCAATTGCGAGCTTCTTGAAAGAGAGCCCACCTGCACGGCTGCCTTGATGCGCGCAGTGCCCTGTGCCGGCGGCCGGATGGGCGCTGCTGCGGCCTGTGCCTTCACCCGCTGCGTGCCCTGGCCGCCAAAACTGAACGGTAGCTTGAACGGCGCTGCATCTTCGCTCTCTTCCTCTTCTTCTGCAGCAGCTACCTCTGGCTCCTCAGCAGCTCCTCCCGCGTCCTCGATAATTGCATTTGGAAGCACCTGGCAGCCATTGACCGAACAAAATTTTAAGCCAATGCAAGAGCGTTTATACAATTCATTTAGTGATTTACATCCAGATCCTTCTCTGAAGGACCTGTCCACAGTGTGTCGTTGGTATACAGTAATAAGGCGAGAAACTGTTTATTCTTTATTCTTTTGCAATGCGTTTCCACTCGAAGAGGGCAGAGGTACTGGATGAGGTGATCAACAAGCAAGAATCAGGTGAAAGGAAGGACGGCAGCATGTGAGATTTGATACCTCGGCAACAAGAGATGCCAGATCCCTGGGCTCGGCATTCTTGTCTGCCCATGCCTCCACCGCCACATCATCCTGAGCCTGCCTCAACACCTGGGCCACAACTTGGGCAACCTGCAAACAACACAAAAAAACAATCAAAGCCCAAACCTTCTGCTCTCCCTATGGGCAAATAGCATGCATGCCTTGAGGATACTGAACTTGCCTGGCCCTTTGTGATGACGGAGCCAGGCGGTAGCGACTGCTGAGCTCCAACCACCACAGATGACTCGCTGGCCAATATCTCATCCACTCCTTCTGTCTTGCCCACCCTCAGGACCACGCAGAAGATCCCACTGTTCACCACATCCTGCCCACAAGCAACAATCCTTCGTCAGCAACTCGCGCAAATGCTTGCATGCCTGCTTGTTATTGGTGCGGAGAGGGCACGGTCTACGGCCATAAGTGTGTGTGTCAACAGGAAAGGTTGAAGGACTCGCCTGCTCGACTTTGGAGGAGTTTGGGGCAACACCGCCAAAGAGGCCACCGAGGAAGCCGGCCCCGCCGCCGCCTCCAGAGGGTGACACCAGCACAAATTGTGCAGCGTCAACCACTTTGGCTGCTTCCAGGATCCGTAGGGCCATCTGTGCACGATGCCATGTGGGATGTCATTTGGGGGGCGCTATGGGGGTGCGGAGCACAATGTAATTGTGGATCCTGGAGTGTGCATGCAAAGTACTGGATGAGCTGAAATGCTGGCATTTTAAGATATTGCATGCATGCATAGACGCACCCTGGCATCGACACGCTGTCTTCCAACAGTGTCCCCCAAAGCCACCACGACTCTTGCTCCTCTCCTGTGAGGCAGACACAAAGTCTTTGATTGCTGTGCAAGATGTACGGTGCCTTCCATTGGACTGCTGACCAGATATTGCAGGAATCCACTGCATCAAGCACTTACTTGGGGAGGCCAGCTGCAATTGACTCCTCATCCGCAAAGTCCACCTCTGAGAGGCTTAGACTCGAAATTTCGGCCTTTCGAATGATCTCAAAACGCTTGGCAAAGTCGAGGAGCGCCTCTGCTTCCTCCAAATCAGAAACACCTGCTCCAAACGCGGTGGTCAGCACGACTGCATTCCCAAGTGATTGTCCGCCACTGCCAAATAATACAGTTTGAAAAGAGAATGATGATACCTGCAGTGACCTTGAAGCCAGCTTGTAGCAGCTCCTGGGCTATCCGTGCACTGAGGGCTCCAGATCCTATTTCGGCATGAAGAGTTCGAGATTCAGTTTTGTGAAGGGATCTGTCTCGTTAATAATAAAATTCGCGATTAAATTTGCAGAAAAATATACTAAAGAATCGAATGTGCGCCGAATCCTGAAATCTTTCACTGCAACAGTGGTGTGATTCACCTGCCAGAAAGACCTCCCCTGTTGTGCTTCCTTTGATTGCAGGAGCCACGAACTTTGCACCCGCTGAAGCAGCTGCTGATATAATAACAGTCCGATGCTCAAACCTGGGAGAAGATGCGCGCCATGGACGGTTGCTGACAAAGCAATCTCTGCTCGGGAGGTGAACGGGTCTGAGTGAGTGAGGCTGCGGAATCCGCGCAAGCCTTGCACAAGACAACCCACTTGCAGTGGTTTTCGAATTGATCATAGCTGCCATGGTGTCTCAGCAGCTTCGAAATTTACTCCTCGACGCATTGGCTGTTCCCAGATCCAAATTCCATCCTTTAAGCACGTGGCTTCGTGCCACGCTATCTACCCAACATTGGAGTCACCCCTGCTCAGCCCAATGTTGCATGCCATATTTGCTGATCTTCAATCTAATTTGCGCCAATGTCAGACTTCCTCCAGCACAGTATCTAGCTAAGACTGGAACAAGGTTCCTCAAACAGCTGAAACATTTCTAAACGAGACGCCAGTGCCGCACACTGTGCAGATTATGGTCATGATGCAGCACTGGCCCACCGGGTGCCCTCAGTGATCAACATCCGCCACCGGAAGTCATGACCTGTACTTCTTCTGGACAGTCAAGACAATAATCAGATGAATCAGCACTTTCTGCTGCTCGACTGCAGCTCACGTACTATTAGTAATGCTGTTCCTGGGGCCGCATGATTGCTTCAACCTCGCATGCTCCTTCGGGATGCTAATTCCTCTGCTGCTAACGCCTGATGCCACCTAGCGGCGATGGCCGCGGTGGGCAAAGGGCGCGGGCAAGCGCTTGGTCTTTGCCAGGAGGGCATCGTCGCCGCATGGCTCCAGGCGCTTGATGCCGCTGCGGTCCATGACAATTCGCATCTTCTCCAGCTGCATCGCCTTCTCAGGGTTCGGCCCCTGCATGCGCCGTTCGACCCTTTTAATCCCTTGCAAGCCCCACTGGCTGCCTGCAATCCCATAGAGTTCCGCAGCCCTAAGCGCATTTTCTAGCCATGCAAAAGAATTGAGCCCACAGCACACATGGGTAGTTGTCTGACAGCTGACAGAGAAGCCAGGTGCCACAGAGTGAAGCCACAACCCTTCACCCACACACAGAAAGACGTGAGTCTGCCCTGCATCTGTGCTGCACTGCACTACAGATGTAGGATCTGCACTAGACACATCTGGTCAGCAGGGGCGTGCCTGGGTGCGCAGCTCCAGGATGCTGTTGACATGGTACACGCGCGCAGTCTGCACTTCAGTGACCCCCAGCCGGCCACAGCCGTCCCTGGCCAGCGCGTAGTGGGTCTCGTGCGGCGGCTGCATCGCTCTGCAGCACAGCCAGCAATGTCTAACCAAGACAGGAAGCAAAACAGAAAATGCGGTGCAAGCGCCAAGAAGGGAGGGAGGGCTGAATAGCGGTGCAAGCATAGTGCATCAACAAAAGAATATCTGCCAGCCCAGGAGCACTGATAATCACATTGCATACATGCACTGGTTGTTGAACAAATCGCCCTTAACCAAGTATCTTGAGAGCAGCTGACAATGGACGGCCACAACAAATAGCAAACAGATGTTCAGGCACAGCTGTGAGGACAGGGTGGCCTGCAAATCTGTTAACTCATGTCTGGAGCCAGGCTATTATGGACAGCACACAGGACATTTGCACATCAGACAAATTTGCACTCTAAGATCTGGGACCAGTGGGCATGGGGGGCTTTTTGAGTGGGGGTTACACATGCAGAACAGGAAGCATGCGCGACCCAGCATCAGACAAATCTGCATTCGAAGCTCTGGAAATGAGTGGGCAAGAGGGCTTTTTGGAGTGGGGAAGCATGCCTGCAAAGGAAGTCAAGGTCGATGCGGATGATGTCATCCAGGCTGCGCACTCCCTGCAGGCCCTCCTCCAGAGCCCTCCAGCGCACCTTCATCTCCTTGGTGTAGATCAGCACCCGCTCCGGCTTCACCATGTGCCCCTTGCTGGGAGGCCCCTGCACAGCGCAGCATGCACCACGTCACTCGCAAACCTAGAGATGGTCGGCTCATAAATGTGTGGCACGTTCAGACACAACTTGGATCTGTAGTTATTGGACTCCGAATTTGCTAGTGCTTTGAATTGTCCAACCTCTTTCAATTCGAATTTGGGCAGGCAGCAACCCACTGGACATCCATGGCGAGCACCTCCCCAGTATTTGGCGGACTAACCACATCCCTTGATCAGTGTCACTCCTGTAGGCCTGAAATGCCTTCGAGTGTGTCCAGCCATTGTGCCTAGCATGCATGATGTGAGTCTGTATCTGGTGCCATGCAGTGTGTCATTGTCACCACAATACTCACATGCAGAATGGCCCTCAGGACCGCTGTCAGCGTGAGCCCAGCACAAGCCTATCAAGTGGCCGTGCTTGCCTCAAAACGAGCAGCATCAACAGGCCAGACTGTGGTCAGCCATAACGTTTGGCGGTCACGCACCGATTTGTGGCCGGCATATCGCAGGCGCAGCACACGCGCAGGGACATCCAAGCCATCTTTGATGCGCACCCTCTCACTGCAAGACCCGACTGCCTTCCCAAAGTAGTCCCTGAACTGCACCACATGGTCACAGTCTCAAACCACCTGCGTAGCCCCCCTTCCACATCTTGGTGTGTCCCACCTTCCAGGGTCCCAGATGATGTGAGTGTTTAGCCGGAGGTGACTTTCACCCACCTTCTGAACTCTGTCGGGAAACTCGATGCCAAACCACTCTGCAATGGGTTGCAGGTACCTCTTGCCCCACTCCTTTATGCGGTCCTGCGAATATCAATTTCCATCGCATGCAAGCTTCTCTTTGAGGCCGGCCCTATTGAAACAGCATAATTTCCACCATGCAAGCTTACAGGTAACAGCATTGTTAGTAATCAGGATAGGGGACTTCTTACAGCAAGTTTCCCACCATGCAAGCCAACGGGAAATAGCAAAGCCAATAATAAGGATAGAGCCATGCTGCCACCACACAGCTTGAACAGGCAATGCTCTCACCACAGGCAACAAGCCACCAGCGAGAAGCAATCGTCCTTCAAGCGGAAGAGTGAGCAGAGCTCCTATTGGCACACCTTGAACATGTAGCCGATGATATAGATGGCAATGTAGAGGATGCCGAACTGGGCGCTGGACCGGAAGGCCCAGTACATGGTCAGCAGCGCGAATGCCATGGCCAGGCCCGCGATGGTCATGCCCACAATGTCATCCACCAGCATGGAACGCCTCAGCATGCGCGGCGCCAGCGTTATCGCCAGCTGTGCATGCCGCTTCAGCACCTTCACCCTGCACATTGTCAATCAAGCACAATACTCAAACCTAAAATAATATGTCCTATCAGCCTGCACATCATTCAAGCACAACACTCACAACCTGAAAGTAGAAGTCTTCCTGGTCACCGAAGCTCCAGCGGAGGCTGCAGAGAAACACACTCCTGTTGGGTTCAGAAGCTCAGTGGCTCCATCAAGGGCTGCAGAAAATTGCAATTACATGAAGAGTCTGTAAAGGTCACAGCCATCATGAGGCTGATAGCATGCATGTCCGAGTGACACCTTTGCTTGGGGCATTAATGGGCATTACAAGATGTCCAGAGTGCCCTGCAGGAAGGCGAGGGGAAGCATGCCTGTTGGTGTACTCTTCGTTCTCTGTGGGGCTGTCGCTATGCAGCAGGCTCTCAGTGTAGCCGTGCTCCCTCGCCAGCGCCTCAAGCGCCTGCACCTGCTGCAGCAGCAGGCACCGAGCAGAGGCCAGCAGCTGCGTGCTCCTGCGCATCTGCTGCGCGTTCCCTCCCTCTTCCTGAGAACCCCCATCCTGCTCTGTTGATCGCTGCGCAGAACCCGGCATGCAATGAGGGCTGTCACTGCTGTGGGTGTGCTGCGCTGTGCCGGTTAATCGATCAGTCACTGCCATGCTGTACTTGTTCAGGGCTTTGAAGAGCGCTCTGGGGTTGATGAAGACTAGGGTGCTGGCCCCTCGCGCACTGCTGCTCCTGCTCTCTGCTGACAGCTGCCACTCACTGTGCTCGGCGGCTGACTCATCCGGCTGCCCACTGCCTGAGGAGACAGGAGCCCCCTGCTCAATGTCAAAGCTGCTGGGCTCCTGTGCTGCTGGAACAGAGCTTGGCTGGCGCAGCGCTGCTGGCTGCTGTGCATTGCTGGCTGACGGGGCAGTGACTGGCCCATCCAGTCCTGCACAGCTCGAGCAGTGTGCAAGGCACTCAAGCGCCTGTGCCCGAAGTGCTTCGCAGAGCCTCCGTCGCTCGCCAAAGTCTGAGCAATTCTGATACTCCTCAAATTCCGGGAGGCCACCCTGCACACATGATCCCTGCAGGGTCAGATCAGATGCGCAACGCTGCAAGCATGGCTAAGCAAAACCTACTTGCCAAAGGCAGGACAGAGGATTGCGATATTTCACTAAAGTCCTGAAGGACTAGGTAGGTCGTGCAACACCTGGGTTAAGGCTGTAATGAGCAAAACAAATGTTGTGCGCGACCTGTGATGGGTGCTCAAGTTGTGGGTCAGGTTGAGGCTGGTAGACAGCGTCCAGCTTGACTGCCAGCTTGAGCAGGGAGATGTGCTCCTCCAGCGACACAACCTCCTCCACCAGATGCCACGCCTCCCTCAGCCAATCCGGCATCTTTGCATCCTCGCACTCCCCACACACCTGCAGAGATGCACCATCCAGAATCTGTTTCACAGGATTTTCAAGCGAACACTACGTGAAGGAGAGTGGTGCCCAGTAGCATTTGATCTGGAAGATCATGGGATGTGACCGCAGATTTTTCTTTTGCAATGGTCAAGAAAGTGTCATGCAAGGTTAGAACCTTAACTAAAGAGGGCTGCAAGTAAAGAGCATACTGAGTCTAAGGCGGGTACCTTCTTAAGGGTATGAATTGCTGCCTCGCTAGCATCAAGCAGCTCACAGATGGCCGCTGCCGCTCTGCACTCGGCAGGCTGTGAGGGCAGGCCATCTCCAGAGCCCACCAGCCTTTGCAGGATATCCTTGGCTGTCCTGCGGATTGCTCGCCTGAAGGTGCAAGCATACAGCTGCAGCAGGTACACAAGATGTGTAGCATCGCTGTCTATGTCCTGCCCTGTTGCGAGCTTTCCCTTGACCGCCTGCAGTCATGCAATGCAGCACTCACAGCACATCTTCATAGTTGAGACTGGTAGACAAGCAGGGAAGAGAAGCTTGCCAAGCACCTGGAAGCTTGCTGCCAAAGCCCCAATGCTGGAGTCGGCTCCATCCTCAATTGCCAAGTCCCGGACATGCGCCTGCGAGATGCAGCACCGTCAGATGATACCGTGCAAGTATGTTGTGCATGACATACCAGGACATCGAAGTGATTAACCAACCTTCGGCGTGTGGAGGCGCACTGCCCCATACAGGGATCTGAAGAAGGAGACCTCGGCAGCATCCAGCTCTGATGAGAAGAACAGGTACAGCCTGACGTCATAGACCTGCTTGGCCAGTCCTGGGCTCACCAAGTAATCGATTTTGTACTCTGCATTCAGCACAGATCAACTGTCAGCCAGTTATCTGTACAGCTGCGCGCCTATATACATGCTAAAAAGTAAGGCACCACTCAGGAAGCTATGACGGTGAAGTATATGTTGAGATCAAGCCCTCACCTATTTGCCTTTCATTTCTGACAGCGACCTTGATCTTTGCTGGTATCAGCAGTGAGTTCTTCGATTTTCTCGCCTCCTCCCAATGATCTTGCTTTGGAGGCAGACAGCAAATTTTTCTAAGAAAATTGGAGAACCCAGTCATGTCATACTTCACTGCAAATGCTCGTTAGAGAGTTCCAATGGTGGAGCCCAAAAAGAGCATCCCTCGCTAGGTCCTTGTCTTGCAGCGCAGGAAACAGGATTGTCACATTTCAAGCAAAATACCTACATGTAAGTCATCCAGGTCCCTTCATAGAAATCAAATTGACAGGTTGGGATTCTACCATTGAATGAATTGAAATGGTGATAATGAGGTACACTTTCCGAGACCGACACCTTGGAACTCTGTTGACCGACTGCGAGCTACTTTCCTGTCACTACATGTCTGTGAAATTGGGCTACAACAGGATCCATACATATTGGAAATCTTCTGGAGTCAGAGCAAGATCCAGAATGGATGAATTTGACCATGGCGGCCCTCGTGACCAAAAGCGGATGTAGGTGCTCGGCCTGACAGAACGGAAACAGAACTCTGGGGCACTAATTTCTGAATTTACCGAGTATTTAATTTGGTTTATACACCATCGAGCAGTGACCACTTCAATACGGTGGTGACCTGTGGCTATTCTTGGAAACATCTCACGTCGACATGATGTGACGAGCTGCAAACGAAAGCAGCCAATAGAAAGTGCGTCCAGTACCCTGCTCAATCTCCACACAGATTTGTATCCTTCTGAGAGTATGAATCCGAAGAGTTCAGTTGCTAGTACAGAAAACATCCCCAGGATGTGTGCTTGTTCACGCAGGGCAATAAGAACAGGGAAGCACTATGGGCCTTCTAGCAGAGGAAAGATTGCAGGACACCAACTCAGGCAGGAAATCACCGATGCCGACCATTCCTGCCTTCTATGGGCCAGCCATGTCCCCTGCGCCAGCGCCCTTCCGGTTCAGCGCTCACCAAACACGCATCAACTGGCAGATTCTGCACGGAGTGGACATTGACAAACTTGTGAGCACCCTTTACAATGATCCAACCATTATTCGCAACAATCCTCCTCACCGCCATTTTGCCAGAACATTGCTTGCATCCTGCTTGCTGAGACAACAGCACAGAGTCTCGTGGCCATCATGACTGCCATGTTCAGGGGGGTGCCATAGCCCCTCCCTTGAACTGCCGTTGAGAAGAAACCATTGAAATTGCAGCAATTGCTTGCCTTGGGCTGGCTGCTATGGGCAAGCATTGAGGTGCATTGTTACAATGTTTGCGTGAGTCTCTCTGTTTGCTGCTGCAGGTGCGGGAGACGGACATAGACACTCTGGAGAGGTGCTGTGCTGCGATGGTGTACGGGGACTTGCAGGCAGAGGAATCAGGCAGCCTGTCAGAGACAAATTTCCTGCGCCTGTTCAGGCTGGCCCAGCTCACTGTGGAGTACCTGCTCCACATCCAAGACCGGCTCGTCTGGGAAAATGGCCTCCTCAAGGTGCCCTGTCCCCATCTAGAAATTAAAAATTAAATCTTCACAGTCTCAATAGACATGCACTCAGTTCTCTGGGTCATGGATCAAAGGTTGTAGGGAGGCCGCAGTCTCTTATGACTGTGTCCCAAGTTTGGTCATCCAAAATTTTGGCATTGTATACCTGGTGCTGTATTGTTAATGTTGTTTCAAGTGTTTCAATTTCTAGAGATCTATGATCCAGGTATGTTCGGCACAAGGTGGAGTAGATTTCGTCACCCTGTACAGATACACCACTTCGCCCACCACTGCAATGCCTTGCACTGTTGGCAGGAGGACAAAGACTGACAGGAGTTAAGTCACATATCCTATGGCCGGCATTCGGCCCGAGTGTGTCCATCATAGAGCATGCAACTCTAGGCCTTGTGGTGTCTGCAGGAGGACAAAGCCAGGTCGGCGAAGCACGTGGAAGCTTTGCACCTGCGCGTGAAAGAGCACAAGGAGGAGCTGGCACTCACCAAGCTGGAGGCCAAGCGGTCCAAGAAAATCCTCAAGTCGGCCGAGGTACGCATGCGACACCTGAGCTGCTGTACTTCCTGTGTTCAGTGTAGTACAGCATCAAGTCCAAAGCAAGTGTGTGTGCTGAGTGAGTGATTGGCGTCTCTGTGATGCAATGCATACAGTGTTGCTATATATCAGATTATCAAGTCACAGTCCATTGATATGATGCAAGCTGCTTCAGGGGAGTTGTGACTGCACCACATTGTCTGCAGCAAGAGAGGGCTCGTATTTATTGTCCGGATGACGATATGCAGACTCTGGGTTTGGTGGTGTCAGGCGGCGCTGATGACAGAGAGGGAGAATGCAGAGGCGAAGGCGGCCAATGCAGATGGCAAGCAGGAGGCAGAGCTGCAATGGCAGCTAGAGCGACTGCAGCGGCAGTCTGATGAGCTGAGGGAGGAGCGCGAAGGGCTTCTCAGGGACATCGACCTGCTGAAGGACGCCTCGGAAAAGACCAAGGAGAGAGGTACTGCCCCCTCATTGAAGCATGGCAATTATGGAGGGAACTCACTAATCTTCTTCAGGTCCGTGACATTGCGGATGAGCACATACTTACATCAGGACCACATAAATAGCCGAGAAATGCAAGAGCTCTTGAAGTTGATAACCCTGTTTGGCACTCCTGTTGGATTGCAGAATCACTTTGTACCACAGAACATCCCTCTAGTTTGCATGCATATGCTCAGGCAAACATCTGTGATTGAACGCCAGCAGCCTGTCTGGAGATATGGTGGGACACAAAGGGCAGTACTGTTTAATGTGCAAAGATGCGGTGTATATGCGGTGTATAAGCGTGAGGATGATCCTGTGAGTTTGGTGGGCGACAGGGCAGCAGGACTTGCAGGCAGCAGTGGATGCAGCAAGCCGAAGGGAGCAGGCTGAGGCGGACAGGAGAGTGCTCGCAGCCAAGGAGGAGGCCCTGCAAGTCTCCCAAGGGTATAAATTCAAGTCATTCACAATTTGTCACGATTTTTACAATCACATGACATCATGTAGTTGGATGACATGCCCTCGTGTGTGTGATGCATGCCTGTCTCAAGCAATGGAATCTCACCCACATGTAAGATGCAGGCCTGTGAAAATTGAGAAAAGAACACAGGTGTGCAGATTGGGCTGTGTGCGCAGGAGCGTCGATGCCCAGATCACTGCAGCCAGTGACGAGATGCGCTCGCTGCGTCAGCGGCTGGCCGACTCTCTGACCAGGTGCTTCATCCAATACACCCAAAGCACAAAATACACACCCGTTCCTGCACTTATATGCTGGCACAAATTCCCCTGATTGGAAACTCTTCCTGCTTTTCTTTTCACATACTGCAGGCATTATAAATACAAGTAACAAGTACTTCTTCAAGGCAACCTGGATAGGCCAAGGCTTGCACCTACTTTGTTGACACTCTACTTTGGGAATATTCTTCTTTGCTTCAATCTGACACATGAATCAAGCAGACATCACACGAGACACAGCGCTCATCAGCATGACATCTCTTCATGCGCAGGCAGCAGGAGCTGGAGACGCGGCAGAAGCTGTCATCGGTTCTGGGAGAGTCCCGGACGACGGTTGTGGCGGCGGCTGAGGACAAGGAGGAACTGGAGCGCCTGGCCCAACGGCTGCGCAGCGCTGAGGACGATGCTGCGCGGCTGAGGGCTGTGCTCAGGGACCAGGTGAGAGAACAATTTTTAATCTTATTACATGCCTTTCCTGCCAGAGGCAAGGTGCGTCTGCAGACAAGCTGCATGTGAAGGCTGCCACATATCCTTCCCCTTGATGGAGTCGCCAGGTCCAAGCAAAGATCAAAGAGCAAAGAAGAGAAAACAATACACTTTGTAATTCGTGGCCAAGGAGGCAGCACCAGCATTCCTGTCTTGCTCGCCCGTCCCATGACACAGCAGTGTGATGCAAATTCTGGATCTTTGCGCAATTGGGTTACATGCTGAGTCATTTTCTTTACAAACCTTTCAGGAGCAGCTGCGGCAGCAGAATGCGGCTGCCAAGCTGGATGAGAGAAGCGAGGCTACTGCTGAGGTGATACCATCTTTTCTCTTGGGACATCTACGCTTGGATGCAGTGACTTTCTTAGACTCAAACAATTTGAGGCATGCCTGTCACCGCGCCTAGCCATTTGGCGAATTTTTTCTTTGCACTCATCCTGTTAAGACCCACAATGCTCCATACATATACAGTTTTCCAACACGTGTAGGCTTCAGGGAAATTGATGCATTATCGCCCTTTAGGAATCAGTGGTGACGAGTTATTACTGTCTCCATCACAGGTGGAGCAGCTGAAGGCGCGGCTGGAGGCTGAGCTGGCGGAGAGGGAACGCCTGGCGCAGACCAGGCAGGACCTGGAGCGGGAGGCGCAGGCGATGCGCGCGGAGATACACTCCCTCAGCCGCCAGCTGTCCTCCCAGCCGCCAGATCAGGCGCCGCCAGCTGGAGACCGGGGGGACCCCGAGGCCTGGGAGGAAAATGAACAGCTCAGAGAGGAGGTATTGCGAATCTCACCATGCCAGCAGTGTGCTTTTTCTGTGCTGCATGCTTCATACTGTGTCTGTGCCGTGTTCAAAGCCTCATAGCACTCTGTTGGTTTCCACACCCTTCCTCGTCTCTGGGTGCAATACAGCGAGATCAACAAGGAGCAAGCCGTTTTGCTGAACGGATTGGCAGGTCTTGTCGACCACTGACACATGTGTGGCCCGTCCTCATTGCATGCATTGGCTTTTACAGGGTTTGGGTACTAGACAGATGTTGGGAAGTCGAGAAGCGAGTAGGGGTGTACTGCAGCGTTGAAAGCAACAAATGCTACAGGTGGAGGAGGCAAGGAAGCAGCGGACACTAATGGAGGCCAAGGTGAAGCGGCTGCAGAGCATGCTGGTCAGCCAGCAGCCCCAGCAGGAGGAGCTCATCAAGAGCATCCACTTCTTGGAACACGTGCGCAGCCCCTGACACCCACCCACTCTCAACCACGCACATGCCAACTTGAGAAGTGAACCAGTGCAAACATGTGCAAGCACATGCACATCCCCGTGGGCATCGATAGGGATAACCTCCGAACCAATGCAGTATGTTGCTTCAATTCAAGGAAATATATCTACATAAAGTACCATACGTGTCAAAAGTCGCTTAGTTAGTGGTTTGGCTGCACCCACACAGTTTTGTGATGGTCAACCTCAGGCTCTTTGCAATCTAGTAACTATATTTTCAAGCCTGTCATCACTTTTGAGCGAACTCTCGCCTCCTTACACAGGAGCTGGATCTGGCGAGGGCGGCATTGGCGCGACCGGGCGAGCGGCTGCGCAAGACGGCCTCAATGGTCCGCAACCAAGGGAATGAGCCTATTCAGGACAGGGGTCACATCACCGCCATGCGCCGCTCGGCTTCTGCGGCGCCGGCAGCCGCCGCAGCCGCGCGCAAGCCTGATCAGGCGCCCGCATTCAAATACGAGTTCGACCCGGAGGGCGCGCCGCAGCAGCCGTCGCCGGAGGACCTCGAGCAATTCAACGTGGAGATGGCGCATGAGCTGGCCGGCTCTGCGCGGCCCGGCGTGCGCTCGCGCTTCCCGCAGCCGCTGCCCGCCTTTGAGCACACGCGCGCGCAGCTCGAGGTCCGTGTGATTGCAGTGAGGAGCCGGTGTTTTGCCGTGCATTTTTCTACCTACAGTAGCAGGAGATATGGGAGCTGACGTGCAATGCATTAGTATGGACGGCCCATTCAGCGAAGCGCTCAAGTCAGTTATAAGAAGATACAGACATGCACAACTGAATGAGCTATATGCTTCATAAAAGGCTGCACACTTACTCATATAGTCTGCAGCTAAAGAGGGCGTTCCACTGTGGCCAGGGAGAGATGGAGGAGGAATTGAACAAGAGCCTGCGCTCGTTCGGCGTCGACCCGGCATCCGGGCGGCTGAGCGACGCGGCGTACACGGCGGCTGCCGCGCAGCTGCAGGCCCGGCGGTCCAAGGCGCTGGCTGCGCGGCCGCGCAGCCATCGGGAACGCGCCGCGCACCTTCACTCCACCATCCTCTGGCACATCCACCGGGTAAACCCCACTCTCTGAAACGTTCTCTTTGTTTCTGAAGAACCTCATAGCACAGGGGCCAGCAGTGCTGCCCCTCTAACCAGAAGACACCAAGCCAGGCCTTGTTCGGGGTTAGAGTGGCTCAGCTTGCAAGGCGGAGGATAGCTTTGCATTGCAAGAGCGTCACATTAATCCCCTCGATGGCGGTGACACAATCATGGCAGTTAAAGAGCCTCTGTAAGTGGTGTTTATGTGGTATTGCGCATGTGTAAGTTGGAGGCAGCGTTACATACCCCTTGCACGGTGTGTAAGTCAATTTCAAAGTATCACCTGTGTAAGTAGTATGTATGTGGAGATTTGCATGTGTAAGTAGGAGGCAGCGTTACATACCCCTTGCACGGTGTGTAAGTCAATTTCAAAGTATCAC
>JADEYI010000135.1_pt1 | contig 140595 bp, 126 predicted proteins | sample 8542331 | NCBI WGS metagenome assembly JADEYI01 (sample SAMN16510988, study PRJNA670497) | mine drainage metagenome | isolation source: biofilm near Copperflume 1 | place: Germany: Marsberg coppermine Kilianstollen | collected 2018-02
AGCCGTAGCCTGCTCCGCTTAATCCCCTGGGGACGGGCCGCCCGCCCGTCCCCAGAGGATCGCGATGACGAATTGTCCCTTATCGGCTCAACCGCCGCCTGGCTTGGGCTGCGCTTCAAGCCGCGCCAGGCGATCCTCGAAGCGCCGATTATCCTCGCGCAGCTTGTCGAGTTCTTCACGCATTCGCGTGCTCTCTTCGATTCGATGGCGGCCTTCGTTGATGGCATCCGCAGCTTCGCGCGCGCGTCGTTGCACACGTCCGTCAAGGTCGCGCTGTTCGAGGCGCCGCAACGCACTTATCGCGCGTGCGTCGTTGATCTGCTCGAACGCGCCGGGAATTCGCAACCGCATCATGAACTCGGGATCGTCCGCCAGCGGCATCAGCAGGTCGAACGTCTCGCTCCGCCGGCTGTCGCCCAGCTCGGCCAGTTTGGCCATGGTGCCGACGGCAGCCACCCGGATACGCGGCGGTTTTCCATACGCAATGATGTCGCGCGCCACGCCGAAGCCTCGTTCGTCGCGCAACTCGGCCATCGCGGACAGCGCATGACTGGCGATCACGTGCTGATGCGACGGGCGTTTCATCACCTCGCGTAAAATATCGAACGCACGCGCATCGCGGGTACGTCCAAGTGCGAGCGCCGCTTCCGCCTCGACAAAATAACTCGGGTCGCCACGCTCGAGCAGATCGATCAGCGCCGAGGCGGCCTCGGACCGTCCGCGAAATTCGCCGAGCGCGCGGACCACCGAGCGGCGCGCTTTCGGATGCGACAGCGACAAACCTTCGATCAAGGCTGTTATCGCTTCATCGGTCCGGATCGCGCCAAGCGCATGCGCCGCGTCAGCCTGCACGCCCCAGAACGGGTCGTTAAGCATGGCGGATTTAAGCGCCGCGATCGCGGCAGAACTTCCGTCTTTGCCTAATTCGCTTGCGGCCTCGGCGCGGCCAATCGCTTCAGGCGCATGCTTAAGGATCGTTTCAAGCGCCTCGCGCGATCGCTTGTGGCGAAGGCTTTTCAGAATGTCGTAACCCGGGTCGAAGCGTACCGCTTTCGGCGCTTTGGATGCGGCCAGATGGAAAGTTTGTTCTTTTCTGTCGATTTCCACCTGATGGCGGGTTTCGGATCCGTCCGCCTGCATCAACGTGACCACCACCGGAAAGCGGAACAGGGCGATGTTTTGGTTGGCCTGCTGAGTCTGCTTCACCGTGATACCGACCGTTTTGCGCTGGTCGTCGTAGCTGCTCGAGACCTCGATTTCCGGGTGACCTTCCTTGTAAACCCATTGATCGAAAAACCAATCGAGATTGCGGCCGGTGGTGTCCTCGCAAGCGCGCTGAAGATCCTGCGTGATCACGCTCTGCCCGCGATGGCGGGTGCAATAAAGATTGAGCGATCGAAAAAAAAGTTGATCGCCGAGCAACCGGCGCAGCATATGCAACACCAGTCCGCCTTTTTCGTATAGAAAGCGATCGAACAGCTCGATCGGCGCGCGATAGCGGTTGCATACGATCGGACGGCGGTAATGATGCGCGTCCTCGCCGAAGTAGTTCGCGCGATCCTGACGCAGATTCCATGCAAACTCGTCGGCGCCCAGGTTTTTCTCGCACCATAGCGCCTCGAAATAGGTCGCGAAGCCCTCGTTCAACCACGCGTGCGCCCAATCGCGGCAGGTCAGCAGGTCTCCCCACCATTGATGGGCCAGTTCGTGAGCGACCAGCGGATCGCTGCTGAAATCCAAATGGGCGCGGGCGTCATGCAAAGTGTCAGCGGTTTGGGTGGTCGCCGAGGTGTTTTCCATCCCGCCGAAAATAAAATCGGTGACCGCGACTTGTGCGTATTTCGCATACGGATAGGGCACGCCGATGATGCGCTCGTAGAACTGAATCATGCGTGGAGTATTCCCGAACGCCCGCCGCGCGTCCTCCTCGCGTCCCGGATGCACGTAATAGAGCACCGGAACCTCGCCCGCCTGATCGCGAAGCTCGACGAATTCGCCGGCCGCGAGCGTAATCAGATAGGCGCAGTGGGGCACCTCCTGACGCCAATGCCAGGTTTTCGTGCGGCATGCGGAATTGGCGGTAGTGGCGACCAGCGCGCCGTTGGAAATCGCGGTGAAGCGCTCCGGGACGGTTGCGATCACTTCACTGGTGGCTTTGTCGTTGGGATAGTCGTAGCAGGGAAACCAATAGCGGCTGTCCTCGTCCTCGCCCTGGGTCCAGGCCTCCACCGGTTTATCAGGAAAGGCCTGATCGGGGCCGACGAAATACAATCCGCGGCGTGGGCGTATGGTCTCGTAATCAATCGCGATTTCGGCTTGGGCGCCGGCGCTCAGCGGATCGGGCAGCATGACGATCAGCTTGCCGTTGTCGGTGGTGAACTCGACCGGATTTCCATTTGCCCGCACCGACTTTATTGCGAGCTCGGCGGCATCGAACTCAAGCCGATCGAGCTGGTCGACGATCGCCGACAACCGATGAGTTGCGGTGCCCGAAATTGCCTGGCGATCGAAATCGAGTTCGACCTCCAACCGGATGTGCTCGATGTCGGCGACCCGATCGCGGGCCCATTTGGGCTCGACATGCTCCGGTTGAAACGCCCGCCGTCCCGCGGCGCGGGCGGAAAAAGCGGCACTATCGCCAAGCTCCTCGGCGATCTGTTGAAGAAATTGCGGCTTGTGCATTGCAAGCATGGTAGAGAGCGCTTGCCAGACTGCGCAACCTGCGACGGCGATCATTTCGGCCAGTCGCACGCAACTTGACGGCCATCGAACCGCCTGCGATTCGGGCACTACCGCTGCAGCGGTTTTAGTTTATTCTCGGTCTGTGGGGGAATTTTTGGTGGATGGCGCAGTCCGATGCGTACTGCTCTCTCTGCCAAACCGGTTGACACTTAAGCGGCGGTTGACGACCCGTGGTTGACGCGTGCGGATCAATATTTTGAACGCTGTTATTTTCTGGCCAGTCCGAGTTGCCATCGCCTTCGCGCTGGCGCGAATCAGGTTTTGAGAAAGGACAGGGCGCGGGCTGGCGGCTAATTAAGCCGGTACCGGAGAAGACCTGGGAACATTTGAAACCTCCCGCTTGATCGCGTCAGCCGAGACATTCGAGTATGAAAAAGCGGCCGGTACGGACTGTCTCATCTCGATGATGCACGAGACCTTCACCTTGCCGACCTGCCATTGCATCCTTGTGCGTCGTCGTTGGCCTCCTACGCAATCCGGTTCGCTACGTATCAGCAGTAATTTTCCGGTCGAGTTCCGTGACTCGAGCAACTACTCGGAATGGATCCGGCCGAGGGCGGTCCGCTCGACGACAACCCCTTCCCGCAGCTGGTGACCAGGCGCTGGGTTTACGAACAGTACCTCGCCTGGTGGCGCGGCAGTGAAGGCAGTTCGCCACACAGTGCTTTTGCCAATCCGGTCTGGCCCACTTTGATATTTAGATTTAACCCACCCTCTGGGGTTTCATGATTCTTGTTTCCTGAAAGATTTTAATCGTCTGATCCTTTCGCCGGTGCGCGCTAGGTGTTGTGCGCAGCACGTACCTTGCGCGATCAGCGTTACTAGCGCGCTCCACCATAATCGGCTTTAACTGCCTTTCTTTTCTGCTGCCTGCGGGGCCGCGGCGGTCATATTGGCGGTCGAAGTTCGGCCCTTGCGTTTTTCGAGGGTTCGGCGAAAGCGGTAGGATTCCGCGCCGGTCTCGATGATGTGCGCGCGATCGGTAGTGCGGTCGATCAGCGCTTTGCACAGCCGGGCATTGGGAATCACCTGCGTTCATTCCGAGAACGGCAGGTTGGTGGTGACCATCACCGCCGCTTTCTCGGCGCGTTCGGCAATGACCTGGAACAGGAACTCGGAACCGACTTCCGCCAGTGGCACGTATCCCACCTCGTCGATTGCGATAAGGTCATAGCGCGCCCATCGCGCCAGCACGCGGCCAAGTTGCAATTGATGCTTGGCCTCCACCAGTTCATTGATCAGCGCCGCGGCCGTAGCGAATCGCACGCGGCGCTTCTGCCGGCAGGCCGCTACCGCCAATCCAGTGAGTAGATGGGTTTTACCGGTGCCGCTGTCACCGATGAGGATGATCGGCTCCGCCCGCTCGATATAACCACCCTCGGCGAGTTCGTGGATCTGCTGCGGTGAGATCTTCGGACATTGCGCGAAGTCGAACCCTTCCAGCAGCTTCATCCGCGGCAGCCGCGCTTCGCGGAGGCGCCGCTCAACCAGCCGCTGTTCGCGTTCCTCGAGTTCGGCCTGCAGCAGCGCTTCGAGGAAGCCCAGATGTGAGCGTCGTTCGCGCAGCGCCTGTTCAGCGAGTAAAGCGCATTGCACTGCGACCGTTGGCAGATGCAAAACCTTGCACTGCTGCCCGATGGTGGCAACTTGCAGCGCCGCCGTTTGCGCACTCATGGCGCCACCTCCTGGCCGAGCAGCCCGTCGTAATCGGTCATCACCGGCAACGGCCGTTCAAAGCGCGACAGCGCGCCCAACTCGATCATCGCGCTACGCGCGTGAACCAGATCGGCCGCTCCCGCGAGATGCCGGATCGCGGCGGCGTCCGAACAGCCCAGGGTGATCGCTTCCTCCACCGCCGTTCGCACCCGCTCATGTCCATACTGTTTGATCAGGCTCAGCACCTGAATCATCTGGCGTGTGCCGCTCTGCTTTCCATGTCGGCGGATCAGTTCGGCGAGCAGTCGATCGTAACTGGCAGGCCACCGTCCTTTTTTCCGCCATGAGGCAAGCGGTTTGGATCCGGTTAGGGCGCCCGGCTTACGCTCCAGCACGTCCAGATAGGCGAGTGGGCCATTTTTCAGTATCGAAGTGGGCCATTTCAGAGTATCGAAATCAAACCCGACCTAGATGAACTGCGCACCTTAAGAGACTATTTGATGAAAGAACGTAGGATGACAAAAAAAAGGACTGATAGGTGGTGGATCGCGCGCGGACAGCCGGGCTATGAACTGCACAGCGTCGAGGTGCTAACTCAGCTCACGAAGGATGAGACGATTCAGCAGTTGCAAGCGGATGAGTTTGTGTAATTGTTTCTGGATACCCGCAAGATGGTCGAGCGGCTAAACGCGAAAATCGCGAGATAGAATTGGTTATACGGTCGAATTTATCTTCAGACGCGACGCTGGCAGCGCGCCCCGCGGTTCCGCGGCCTCTGCGGGTCGAGTGCAGTGAGTAAACCAACAACCGCAAGACGCACGACGACACTACGGGTGCCGTAGACACTAGCGGCAAAAGGTTTCTTGACGCGTACTCAATTGCCACCGCGTCGCCAAGAGGATAGCCAGAATCCGACGAGGAATTATCGGCGAAGTGCGCTGGGCGGCTTGGAATCCAGGACGTGTCGCTCTTGTGCTGCTGTCTCGATCGAGGCCGGGCGCGCCCCGCGCACCCTTTCAATGGATCTGGCCGGCCGTTCCCCTAACTCGACCATCAGGTGCGTGGCTATCATGCCAGTACGTCCAAGCCCGCCCTTGCAGTGGATAAGCACTTACTTGCCGTCCATGAGCGCGCACCTGAGCGCGTGGTCTGAAGACGTCGAGAGATCTTCAAAATGCTGGTCTGGGACGCTTACGTCCTTGATCGGAAGAAAGTGCCAATCCATTCCGGCACGCTGAACGGCAGCACCGATCGTCTTTACTTTCAGCCGTGTCAGCTCCTCCAGCTCCATTAGAATAACGACGGAAGACGCTCCCCATTTGCCCGAAAGCGCACCAACCTCATGTTTCCCTGGACAGATTGTCATGCCGATCTCGCCACCGGATTTGAGACGCACTGAAGCGATGCGCAAAGGGGAGTTGACGGAATTGCCATCGCATTGATGTCACTCCGCGTTTTTACACGTGCCTCCTAGAGACCTTGCGGTCGCGAGTTTCGCTCAACAGGGTTCATCGCAGCACCCTAAACAATTCGACCAACGCCTCAGTGTCGCGCTTGCAATAGGCGAAAAGAGCGGCGCGAATATGCGAGATGCGTTCAGGAGGAGTATCTGGCGCTTGCATCTCAGCATAGGCGAGCGATGCCAGGCCTCCGTTCGTGATATCGAGATCGTCATACCCGAGATCCGGCACCAGCGCTGGTAAGACCGATTTGAGAGAGAATGATCCATGAAAATCGGGGTCGTAAACGTGGTCGCGAATCAGCGGTAGTAAATCGATAATGCGTTTGCGAGCGCCCGCCAATGCCGGTGCCAAGTCGCTGTAATGCTCGCCCAACTCGCGGAGCCGCGTTGATTCGAAAGCTCCATATACGACGATCGATCCTTTGCTTCCCAAAGCGTCTAGGAGTTGGTCGGCGAAAGCCCGTCGCGGATCGGATCGATCGCTGTGGAGAAACTCGCGGTGTGTGACCGCTCCGTTCGCGTTGAGAATGTGATCCGACCACTGAAACGGAATTACCTGATACGGCCTAGTGCCGGAGTAGAGAGGCAGGGCGGGTGAAAAGGTCTCGAAGTCCAAGAAATGGAGCGGAAATTTGAGCTTCCGGAGTTTTCGCGAAATAGCGGGATCGTGATAGCGGGTGTCGGTCCGGACGGCCTCTACGACTCTAGCCTGCAGCGAGGAGAGACCGTCGAAATCCTCCGGGACTTTCACGATCTCGAAGACGCCCATTGATGTGAGTTGCTCGCGCAGCCGCATCCGGAGCCTGGGCAGTTGCTCAATCGAATGGTCAGGCTCGTCCTTATGGCAATGGTCATAAAATGAGCACGCATACGGCGTGTTGCATTGCGCTCCCACGGAAATCGAAGGAGCGGGTTTTGCTGCCAGGACCTTTCGCATCTCCTTGAGTGCGGCCATGACTTCTCCCGCTCTTTTAAGGACCATCTGCGTCAGATTGGTGAAGGTGAACAGCCGCTTGAGGTCATAGTCGCCGCCCGGATAGACGTAATCGCGGTTCAGGTGCATCAGGCGAGCCCACCGGGTCGGAAGGCCGGCACCCGTTAGCACATGATGCTGAATGGCGAGGTCCCACTCATGTTCAGGTTTCACGTTCAGCGTGGACTTAACTTCAATCAGATCGAATCGACCGTCGCGCGTTCTTGTCAAAACATCGGCCCGAATGCGGACGCTCTCGAAACTGAGCGCTCCTTCGAAGACTGCCGGAATGGCGGGATTTCGGAGTGTCGTCCGGGTGACGCGTTCTGCGTCAACCCAGTTCAGCTCTTCGCCGATTAGAGTGCCGTGCGGGTACCGGTTGCGCGCTAGGGCGCCGACTGCGTGGCCGACGTCGAAAGTCGCCTCACCGGACTCGTCCGCCGGCTCCGCGAGTTCAGGTCTAAACGTTTCGAAATAGAGCCGCTTATGGCACTGCATTCCCGCCATGAACCGAGACTTCGATAGCCCGGGCGATGCGAGAGGCACGTTCATGCAGACCTTCCTGCGTTTTTTTTAGTTGCGACATCGCGGTAAAGAAACCGCGTTGTGTTATGCATGCCGCCAGGTTCGCCCAATACCCCCGGCAGGCGTTGGTAGCCTTCCCAGGGCTCGGTGTTCTCGCCGGCGACCAGCCAAGTTGGGAGCGTCTCGCCTTTACGGGCGATACCCTCGAGAAGCCCGCCGGCGCCGAACCAGTCATAGTTACCTCCGAAGCCGTGATCCTGTAACAAGACACCGTAAGGGCTCGTGGTACCTTGGCTTTGGCAAAACAGCGCGTCATATGCGGCAAATCCGTCCCACTTGAGGAACATTATGGCGAGACGGCTAGGCCCATGGTTGTCATCGCGCTCGCTGTCACGATCGAGGACGGCCACCAAGCCGAACGAAAGTGACACCAAGGGATACTGATTATGGGCGCGTGTCTCACGGAGATCGTGAGCAGACCAACCTTGGGCTCCAAGAGATGCCTGCGTCACAGCCATCGTTCCGACGGGGTGATATCCTTGAAAATGACCGGGACCCGCCGGGTCAAGCCGTTGCATGATCTCGCTCTTTGCGTAGCCGAAATCGGCGTAAACAAAAACATGCGCGGCATGGGCCGACCCGAATAATTTCACAGCGTGTCCGTCGTCTCCCGAACCTGGATAATAAACGACTCGAGACGAAAAAAAGGCTCTTCGATTAAACCGATCGCCCCGGGTGTAGCCGTCCAACCACTCGGGCAACAGTTCTGGATCCTGTCGCAGTGCTTCGACGATAGTCATGATTCCTGGCGCTCCATGGAAACGCGAGTGACGAACGCGGTGAAGAGCTTCTCGAGGTCGTCGCATCTCGCGAGTTTCGCGCGCCAATCCGCTGGAATGGCATCGAGTCCGTAACGAAGACCCGCGAGTGCACCAGTTATTGCGCCCGTCGTGTCTGTATCGTCGCCGAGATTAACCGCGCTTAGCACGGCCTGTTCGAAACTCTTGGAATTAAGCAAGCACCAAAGGCTGGCCTCTAACGCATCCACCACATAGCCCGAACCCCTTATCACGCCCACTTTAAGCCTCATGAGATCCGAGGCTGATCCGATCCGAGAATAGGCGCGCATCTCCGAAGCGAAAGGATCCGCACGGTAATGCCGCTGTGCCTGCTTCCAGGCCCCCTCGATGGCTGATGCGCTACCGATTCCGGCCAACAGTCGCCGAGCAATCAGACAGAAAATCGCGCATCCGGCCTGCGCGCGGGGATGTCGGTGGGTAAGCGCGGAGAACTGATGGGCCGCCTCCACAGTGTCGGCCGTCCGCCGGTCCGCAAACCAGATCGCCACCGGCAGAATACGCATCAGCGAGCCGTTGCCGTTGGAAAGCTCGTCATCGCGGCCGGCCTCAAGCGGCGGTACGCCGCGAGCGAGGCGTCGAATAGCGTCAACTGTGGTGTTCCCAACATCGAAAACTCTGCCGCGAGGGGTCCAAATTTCCGCATTGAGCCATTGAACGAAGGACTGGCCGAGAGCCTCGTGATCTTCGCCTGCACGCAGAAGCGTATCGATCGTGCACAGCGTTAATGAGGTGTCGTCGGACCAGGTGCCGGGCTGCTGGTTGTGCGTACCATAGCCCCGAAAGTCTGTGACGGGGTTCCGATCACGATCCTTCCGGGAACAAAACTCAACTGGAACCCCAAGCGCGTCGCCAATTGCAGCGCCCCAGAGAGCGCCGAGAATCCTGTTCTTGACCGAAACGTCGGAACGCATAAATCTATCTCGCTGAACGGTGTATCACCCTCACCCGAGAAACTCATGTGCGATTTGGGTAGCGTTCGCATAAACGGTCATCTCCGCCCTAAGAAGTGAAGGTGCCAGTTTAGACATTTTGAACGCTGTTAATAACTCGATGTACTCACGATACCCAATGGGATCTGTCTCTCCGTTTTGCTCTCGGTCCAAGCGTCGCAACCGAAGTCGGGCCTCCGTGATGAGGTTGTTTTTTCCTGCGGGCATGTAGAAGCGACGCTTATCTCCCGAACCCCGCAGGGCGCAATTGAGGGCGACCGAAGTGAGAGCGTCATAAATCGCATGGTTCTCAGAGTCGGCAAAGGCGAGCAGCTTGCTCCAACTCGAAATGCGATTAGTGCCATTATTGACAATGAAATTGCTGATGGTTTCGTCTTCAAACGCGCCCAGTGCTTCCATCCATTTCCGCGGCGCATCGTCGACACCACCCGTGATGCCTCCCCAGTCTCTGATGATCCACTCGGCTAATGACAAAGAGCTTTCGGCGCCGGCCTTAAGAAGTGGCGATAATTCCACACGAAGCCGCACGTTTAGCTCCTCAGGCGAGGCATCAAAGGTGTCAGGCTTGCGCTTAGGCACGAATTGGCGCAAGCGCTTTTTCGCCGCTGACTTGAGCCGGTAGTCGTAGCGAGACCCTCGATCGTCCGTTGCCACAATTCCGTCACTGTTTGTTGTTCCCATACCATTCCCGTATTCCCTCCGTCCTGTAGTGTGTGCGACAGGAATTGTGCAAACTCGGAGACGCGTTACCCTCGGAGAAAGCTCATGTTTAGGTTGCACCATTTGCACGCCACGGCGTGCAATGTTCCGAAATTCTTTAGCGTCTGTCGCATCCCTCGATCCCGCGAAATCGAAATATCCTACGAGCCTTGGACAACGGTTGTCCAGCCCGCTCAACGCGGGTCACTATCTGTAATTCCGCGCCGCCTTTCTGAGCAGGGTCGAAACCTCGTTGCACAGGGTCGCCGGCTTAAGCACCTCCAGCCAGGGGCCGAACCCCAACACCCAGTTACGAAGCTCGGTTGTCCCGCGCACAGTCATCGCCAGTACCGTCTTGCCGTCCGGCCGCTTTGCAAACCGTTGTGAGGGATGCACGTTACGAGCCCGAAGGTAGGCCTCGGTCTCATCGTTTTGGATCAAGATTTCAACGTCGGCCGGCTGTTCTTCGACGATGATTCCGAAGGCTGTCAACGCGGATTGAAAACTGACCCACCTGGAGCGGTCTGATGAGGGGGAGTGCGAGAAGGATATTCCCCTCGCCGTTCCGTTTAATGCCTATTAGGTTTGGCCGAAGCGGTGAGCAGTCCGGCCTTGCGCTTGTCCTTGAGTCTAAGCTATCCCCGTTGATGCTGACGATAGTCGAGTGGTGCAGAACCCGATCGAGCATCGCGGCGGTCAGCACACTGTCGCCGGCGAAAGCGCTGTCCCAACTGCCGAAGGTGAGATTCGAGGTGAGGATCATAGCGCCGCGTTCGTAGCGTCGTTCGACGATCTGGAAGAACAGGTTGGCCTGCTCGCGGCTCAGCGGCAGATAGCCGATGTCGTCAACGATCAGCAGCTTGTAAGCGTTGATTGCGCGATGCATGACCTCGCAATAGCGGCCCTGGCGCTGCGCGGCTTCCAGCATCAGCACCAGATCGGCGGCACTGAAGAAGCGCGTCTTGTAACCCTTCTGGGTGGCGAGATAGCCGAGCGCGATCGCTAGGTGAGTCTTGCCCAGGCCCGAGGGACCGAGGAACACCACGTTCTCGGCACGCTCGACGAAGGCGAGGCTGGCCAGTTCCATAATCTGCTTGCGCGGCGCGCCGGTGGCGAAGTTGAAGTCATATTGGTCAAGGGTCTTGATCGCCGGGAAGCCGGCCACCCGCGCGAACATCTCGCGCGCCCGCGCCCGGCGCGATTCGCGCTCGGCCACCAATAGCTCCTCCAGGAAGTCGGTAAACGACGTGCGCTTTTCGGCGGCGGTTTGCGCCAGCGCCGGATACTGCGCCGCGATCCCGCCGAGCCGCAGCTCGTTACACAGATCGATCAGTCGTTCGTGCTGTACGCTCATCCAATCTCCACTGCGATGATCAGTTTTTCGTAGACTCGCAACGGATGCTGGTAGCCGCGCGGGAGCGGCGCCGGACGCTTCGGAGCAGCAGGCTGGAGCGTTCCCGGCCACGGCGCGGGGAGCGATTGCAGGCGCTCGCGCTCATACTCGAGCCGCACCATCGGAACCTTGCCGGTGGTCGCGTGCACGCGGGCGTTGGCGACCTCGCGCAGCCAGGTGCCGACCCGCGCATTGGCGGTGTTGCGATCGACCTTGAGTTTTTCGGGACTGAGTTGGCTCGCCAGCGGCACGTAGAAGCTCGCGCGCAGATAGCGGATGAAGCGCTCGACCTTGCCCTTGGTCCTGGGTCGATAAGGCTGACACAGCCGCGGTACGAAGCCGTGATGGTGCGCGAAGTCCAGGAAGGTGCGGTTGTAGCGATGCAGCCCCGGCCCGTAACGATCGCGATCGGTCACCACCGTCCGCATGTTGTCGTAGAGCACTTCGCGCGGGATGCCGCCGAAGAAGTAAAACGCCCGCTCGTGGCAGCCGAGCAGCGTCTCCATCCGCTCGTCGGTAACGAACTCGACGTACGTCGTCCGGCTCCAGCCGAGCGTCGCGATGAACACCGCCAGTCCTCAAGACAGCTTCTTGCGCAGGTTGATCGAAGCGTTGTCGGTGTTGGAAAAAAAAGTTGTTCTTGATCACGACGCCGCCGCGCCCGCCCGCCTTGAGAATCCTGATGAAGTGCTGGAGGACAGGAATGCGATCTCTCCCGTGCGGATGGGAAAGTTCTCCTTGCCCTCCTTGCCCTCCTTGCCCTCCTTGCCCTCCTTGCCCTCCTTGCCCTCCTTGCGCTTTTTGCCGTCAAATGGCGGATTGGCCAGCACGATTTCGTAGCGTTCCTTCTCCTGAATGTCGGCGAGGTTTTCGGAGAGCGTGTTGGTGTGGATTATGTTGGGCGCCTCGATGCCGTGCAGGATCATATGCATGATCGCAATCACGTAGGCGAGCGACTTCTTTTCCTTGTTGAAAAAGGCGCGGGTCTGGAGCGTGGTCAGGTCTTTGGTGGTGAGGTTGCCTTTGGCTTTCAGGTAGTCGAACGACTCGCAGAGGAAGCCCGCCGAGCCGCAGGCGCCTTCGTAGATGCGCTCGCCTATGCGGGGCTGCACAACCTGCACGATCGCGCGGATGAGCGGCGCAGGGTTAATACTCGCCGCCGTTGCGCCCGGCGTTGCCCATGTTTTTGATCTTGGCTTCATATAGATGCGAGAGCTCGTGCTTTTCGTTCTGCGAGCGGAAGCGCGGCTCGTCGATATGGTCGACGATCTCGCGCAGGTTGTAGCCGCTCTGAATCTTATTGCGAATCTCGCCGAAGATTTCGCCGATCTTGTATTCGATGGTGTTTGGGCCGCTGGCCTTCAGCTTGAGTCCGTTCAGGTAAGCAAAGAGTTTGGCGTTGACGAAATCACGCAGATCGGCGCCGGTCTTTGCGGCGTTGTGATCGAGCTTGCCATACTTCCCCTTGGGCCCGGCCCAGGTTTCCCAGCGATAAGGCTTTTCGAGGATGTAGGAATGGCGCTTGCCCTCAAGCGCGGCCTCCGTTGCCTTGTCCTCTTCGAGGGCGTCGAGATATTTGAGAAACAGCAGCCACGAGGTCTGTTCGGTGTGGTCGAGTTCGGTGGTGCATCCGGCCTCTTGATCGCATAATCGGCCGCCGTCGCAAAATGGCGGAAGATTTTCTTACGCCTCTACCCGCCGAGCAGGAAATTCAACAAGAGCTGCTTGACGACGTTCTGCAGGCGCCGGCCGAATGAAGCATTTGCGGATTCTTGGCTTCCTGCTCATCAACGCCAGTGGTATTCCCTTTTCCGGTTCTCAAAGGCGAGTTTGAGCTGACCAGAGGCACGACAGCTCCGGGAAAACCGCATGTTCGAACAGGCCTTTAGAAGTATCGACGATGTCCTTTGCAAGGTTGTCGGAGACAAGCGCATAAGAGCGGAGCTCAAGGGCAATCGAGCGGAATGTGGCTGCTTTGCGTCGCGTGATATCGGTGAATATGACACTTGTCCACATGGCTGCGTTTACTGTTATGCGGTTCAAAATCGAGAGCTAGCGCTTTGTAGATTTCGCCTTCACAATCCAAAGTCGGAGTTCTTGTTTGAACCAGCAGACGCATTTGAGCCGCCTGCGACGAATGCCACCCTATCTCTTTTCGACAAAGAATGACTGACCGATTGGCCCACCCGTTCCTCTCTTGATTAGAGCCAGACCCAGAGTAAGCAGTCGGTTGTAAACAGTCAGGGCCGACCGGCCGATGGCGATGACACACATGCGGCTGATGACGAATAGCAAGGTTTTGTAATTCCTGAACTACCCGACGACAAAATTTTGTGGGCAACGACCAAGACAATGGAACGTATGAGCATGGTGGCGACACCATGTTGGCCCTCATTAAAACTTTAGACGTTTCGCGGCATTCGGATTTTTTAGTAGGCACCATACGAGACGCTTGCGCAGAGACTTCTTGAAGCGCCGCGCTAAAATGCCTATGGCGGTTTCGCCCGCTGAGAATATGATTTAAACGAGGATATAACAGTAACCGCCAAAGTGGATCGGCGTCGGATCCGGCGATCACCGCGAGAAAGTGTATTTCTGAGATACATGTTTTTCCATTACGCGCATTGCTGGCTAGAGCGATTGCTTACAGGCTTCAGGAGAAAGCCTTCGTTGCGCTCAAACCATCAACCCTTCGGCTGCTCGACCGGATCGCCGATAATCTTTCCAAGGACAAACCACTAGATATTCCGAAGCCGCGCGCGAGTGCCGGGACCGTGCTGATCCTGCAGTAGCGAGGCGTCAGCCACCGGGTCACCGTGCTCGACAGCGACGTCGTCTACCAAGGCCGACGCTACAGTCGCTTCCGGAAGTCGCCCACGCGATCACCGGATCGCGCTGACTTGAGCAGGACTACAACTCGCTGCACGCGCAGCGCGAGGCATGCGAGGCGTTCATCAGAAGTCAGGCCGGTGAAGGTTGGCGGCTGATCAAGACCGCCTACGACGATGGCGGCTTTTCCGGAGGAGGTATGGAGCGGCTCGGGCTGCAACAGTTGCTCGCAAATATCCGCGAGGGCCTGGTCGATACCATTGTCGTCTACAAGGTCGATCGGCTTACCCGGTCGCTTACCGACTTCGCCCGGATGGTCGAACTGTTCGACGCCAAGGGCGTCTCCTTCGTGGCCGTCACCCAGCAGTTCAACACCACCACCTCGATGGGCCGGCTAACCCTCAATGCGCTGCTCTCGTTTGCGCAGTTCGAGCGCGAAGTGATCGGCGAACGAATCCGCGACAAGGTTGCCGCCTCCAAGCGCAAGGGCGTCTGGATGGGCGGTGTATTGCCGCTCGGCTACGACGTCCACGAGCGCAAGCTGCTCGTCAACCACGACGAAGCCGAGACCGTGAAACATATCTTCGAACGCTACCTCGAACTCGGCAGCGTCCGGCTGTTAGCAAACGACCTGCGCCAACGCGGGATTATCTCCAGCGCGAAAGTATCAAGGAAGGGCAATGCTCGGGGTGGCAAGCAATTTTCGCGCGGCGCCCTTTACCACCTGCTTTCCAACCCGATCTACCTGGGCGAGATCCGGCACAAGCACGAATGCCATCCCGGACTGCACGAGGCGATCGTCGGCCGCGAGCTTTGGGAGCGGGTACAGCAACAGTTACAAAAAGAATATGGCGGGCGATCAGCGGGCGATTAAACAAACTGAGTTAGCCCTTGAGGTTTGATCGCCGCGACCACCATTAGAAACTGTTCGAAAGTCATTCCGATCCGGCTAAAGCCGCACTGACAAAAAATGAAGGCGTAATATTCGAGGATTTGGTCCGGGATCGCGGAAGGCAGCGGCGGCGGCGTGGCGGCGATTGGAAATCTACGCGACAATCCCACCGGCGCCGATTGGTTAAGCTCGGATTTCGTGTCGCTTTTAGAGTCGATAACCCTGAGTTGCAATGCGCTGGCTTTGTCCGACATGTTTTCCTCGATGAGTTAGACAGTCTTACGAGAGCGCGATCCCCTCAAATTCCACCGCCCCCATCCCCCAGCTCCAATAAACTCCAAACTTTCAGAATCGAGCCTCCAGATACTTTTACGATTCTGGAACCTGTCGGATTCGCTCATCCAAATATTATTAGCCTGTCATAATGTTCGATCTGAACAATTGTCACTTGCTATTTTAACTATAAAGAACATTATCGACGCAAAAAGCTTCCGAATTTCCAATCGATTATCGAGGCCCGCCCGTGCAGGGGAACGAAACACGTCGTCGATGGCGCGGCGAACTATCGGGCCGTTTGCGGGCCGGCATTAGCACGGTGTTGAGAAAGGCATGCCCTGAGATTTTCGCCAGATATTGCGCTCAACACCCTGCGTAAAAACTGGCTGCTTTCCTCCATCTTCTCTCCCTGCGGGAGAGATAAGAGTGCGGGGCAGGCTGTGTAAATCCTATTTTCACCAGCCTGTTAGAGCAGTACGCCGCGAAAAGGATCGTCGCGCTGGGGCGGGGTTTGGAGCAAATTGATCGCCCAGATGCGAGCCTGCTTGAGCGCATCCTCGGCGCGCTTGAACAGCCGCTCCCGGTACATCGTGCTCCATACATAGACATCGACCGACGGCTCTTCACTGAGCGTCACGTCGATCATCCAATCCTCGAGTTGCGGGCCACAGATGAGCAACCTGACCACCCGGCCATGATCAAGCAGCACCCCGCGCGATTCGCGCGGCAGGCGGAACTCGTCCTTAATGCGCTGGATTAGCTTGGGCGAGTAATGCTCCGCGGTCATCGCGACGTAAACCCATTGCCCGGGCGCCGGATTGGCTTCACGCGCGATGCGAAGATTGTTGTCGGTGAGGTCGTCCTTGGCGCGTTCCTGGTCATAGTCCCGGGCGCCCTGGTAAAAGCCCATCGCAACCGGCAATTGGGGCAGTTCGGCTTCGGCCTTGCCCGGTTCCTGACCGGTGGGCCGTTTACGTTTAACGGTGGTCTCGACCCACCATCGATTCTCGACGTTCGGCTTGCGATTATCGGATACCGGGTTTTGCGCCATTGTACCTATTATAGATGCAACTGCGGTGGATGCTACGAGGCGCGGGCCACCCGGCGCCGAACGCGAGACGGTGGATTCGACCCGCGGCGGCGATTGCGATCATGTGGCCGGTGCATCCGCGCGGTTTGCCGTTGAGCGGAGGCCGCGGTCACGGGGCGGCCCGGGCGGCGCAGCCCGATTACCATATGGCGCATGAAGGCGTCGGCCTTGCGCTCGGCATCGACCCAGAGCAGATAGTGACCCATCTCGTGATAGATCATCTGAATCCACATCCGTTCTTTATTGTAGATTCGTCCGCGCTTCCAATTCTCCGGGTGAACCAGGTGGATGCGTCCATCCTCGTAGGTCTTACCGGCGGTTTTGCCCCAATCGATGTACTCAAACCATTCGAATCGAGGACGCCGGACGCCATAAAAGCGGCAGAGATCCGAGACCGCGCGATTGAACGCAGAGCGGCGATGAAGCCTGAAAAACATTGAAAGGTTGCAGTCTATCTCCCGGCGTTGGCGGACTGGCGGGATCATCATGCGCATGTCATTAAGCCTGCTTGATAAAATGGGTTTCGAAGCATGATCTTACGAATCGGCCCCAAAACTAGTCAACCGCAAACGTTACTCGCCGGTAATAACGCCCTAAACACAAGGCCTTACTCCACTTCCCCATCCTATTGTGGCCTGTTGCTAACCTGCGGCATCTCGCTTCGACCGCGGTTTGGACTTATGCGGCCGCGCCCTATCGCCTCGATAGCAAATTTGCCCGAATGATCAAAAAAACCTGGCGGCAGGGCTGGCAAAGCAGGGCCTGGTGCGTGAAGAATACACTAGACACGTAGCGCGTCGGCTTCCACAACGATGAGAAAGACTTGTTATCGGACTTACCCGCGGCTGCTTCGGGATAGTTAGTTGCCACGCTTAACCAAAAGCTATTGCTTCGATTAGACATTGGATGAGAAGGATGAGGCGACTTTTTATCTGCTTCGCGATCCTGACCTGCATCATCAGTGTGGCCGGATGCGCGGGCGTTAGCCAAAAGAGCGCAGAGGACCGGCCATTTTTTCAAACTGAGTATCAACAGAGCAGTCATGGAAAAAAAACCGCTTTCGATCGTCTTTTCGAGCTCGATCCGGGCCATATCGATGTCAAAGTTTCGCCTGAGTATAGCGAATGTCCGCCTGCCCGAATCGCGGTATTACCCTTCATCGATCGTGGCAGCGCGCAATTCGTAGTCGACAAAATGCCGGTCACCTTCCGCAACAAAAAAGAACGCGACCGGTGGGCGTGGACCGACGCTCAGCGTTTACGCCGCTACATGCAGGGTTATATGGCCGCACGCGAATTCCTGGTCGACAATTTGACGATAGTGGACGCGGTTCTGCAGGCGCACGGGATTAAAGACGGCGAAGATTTGGAAGCAGTCCCCCCCGCTGCCCTTGGCCAGTGGCTGGGAGTGGATGCCGTGGTCTATGGCACGGTACTGCATTACGAATCGTACTATGGGTTTTTGATCGCGGCTCAGCAGGTATCGGTAAGGGGACGTATCGTTTCAACGCACGACGGTCATGAATTGGTGAGCTTCGATGCCACTCGCGATCGCACCAATCTAATGCCGGCGATCGATCCGCTCGACATGGTAATCAACTCGGTACAGACTTTTCTGGATCTGCGCGACATCGAGATTGCCCGCAGTGAAGACGAAGCCTGCCGCGAAATCATGGTTCGCATTCCGGTTTCGCAAAAACTTCGGGAGCAACTGGTGCGCGAGGCCACCCAAAGGATCGTTACGCAAGGCGGAGATCTGCCGCCCAGTTTGGCTCCTTCAACCGGATCGTCCGAATACCTTCAAAATGACTCCTTGAACCTTCCCCAGTAGATAGGGTTGGACTGACCCCACCTGACGAGTACTTGCCATACAATTGAACTGTAATATCCAACCGCGAGCGTTGTGCGTAAAGAGCCTGGTTATGAAGTTTTTCTGACTGTGGACGTCCTATCAATTAGCGCACGTTTCGCAGCGATCGTTCGACATCGATGGATCTCAAAGGATATCCTATTAACTAACTGTTCGGCTGAATCCCGGAATTGCATCGCGTCGGCAATAGCGATTCTGCTTTCGGAAAGTGTCACACCGCATGTATTGGAAACTTTTGCGACGCCTGCTGCCCTATGCGGCCGTCATCTTATTGCTGTGGTATTCAACAAGAGGAATTCGTTTCAGCCAGACGCTTCGCTCGTTGCAACGAGCTGATTTGAGCCTCTTCGTAGGAGTCAGCCTGGCTGGATTTTTAGTCTGGTTCTTCGGCGAAACACTACTGTTTTCCCGGCTATTCAGCTATTTTCATAAGCGCACTGAAGTTTTCGAATTGGTTCCCGCCATTGCGGCATTTTACTTTCTTCAAATCATAAATCTTACTGTGGCCAGCTCGGCACTGATGTTCTTCTTGAATAAGCATAAAGGAGCAACCTGGAGTGCCGCCGGTGTTACTCTGCTATTCCAAGGGCTACTTGATGTTACGTTGCTTGGCGCATTAGCGCTAGCGGCTATTTTTCTAGGACTTGATCCACCTCTGCACGAAGTCGCCCCGTATGCCGTAATCATTTTGCTTGTAGGCACGACCACGGCTGGATCGTTTCTGTGGCTCCGCCCAAAATCGGGATTATTGAAATGGCTTTATGAGCGGCCGGCGCTGACTGCCTTTCGGATGGCGCGGCCGCGCCATTACATGAGTCTGGTGCTTATTCGGTTACCTATTTTTATAGCCGATGGTTTCATTCTGTTCGGCGAGCTACGAAGCTTTCACGTCGATATATCGCTCTTCCAAACATTACTATTTACGCCAGCCGTATTGTTGCTGGGTAGCCTACCGTTCGCGCCAGTTGGACTAGGTACGCTCCAGTTCCTGTTCGTGAAAGGTTTGGCAGGCTTTGCGCCACGAGCGGATTTACTGGCGGCGGCGCTGGCGATCAGTTTTATCAATCTGGTCTGGCGAATGCCGCTCGGTTTCGTTTCGATTGGTTTATCAAACCGGGATCGACTATCTGCGGAAGGCTACCGCGCGGCAGTATCGCTGTAAGTGTGATTGCGATGCGTATATTTGAGGCTGGCCGAACGTGAAAATCGGCATCAACCTTTTCTGGCTGGTTCCGGGCTACGGCGGCCTGGAAACCTATGTACGCGGACTGCTTTCCGGGCTTGATCAGGCTGACGATCGGAACCAATACCTGCTTTTTACCAATCCGTTAAATCATGGCACCTTTGGGCATTTATCCAATCGATTCAGCCGGCGGCTATGCCCGCTCCCGGTAACCTCCAGGGTCGCATGGCGGGTCGCGGAACAGCTTCTGACACCGCGTTACGCGGCGGTCGAAAAAATTGATCTTCTGCATTCGCCGGCCGACATGATCCCGCTGCGGCGCACATGTCCGGTGGTGGTCACGATTCACGACGTTAACTTTTATTCGCTTTCGGACCGGCTGCCGGTTTCGGCCAGTCGTCTGTTCGAACTATGGGTCCAGCGCTCGGCGCGGCGTGCCGATGCAATCATCACCGTCAGCGAGTTCAGCAGTTTCGCGATCAGTTCGCAGCTTGATGTTGCGCTCTCCCGGATATCGGTGATTCATAATGCTCCCGCGGTGAGGAAGCTTCCTTCGCCGGCCCATTGGCCGCGTTTGGCGCAGCGTCTAGGAATCGAAGGCGATCACTTGATCTCGTTTGCCGATGGTTCGCCGCATAAGAATCTGGCATCGCTGTTGAAAGCGACCGTTTATTTGAAATCATCGTGGCGGGGCCTGCAATTGGTGGTCATTGGGCAGCGGGCCCGGCAAGCTCGTTCGGTGCGCGCGCTCTTGGACAAGCTGAACCTGAACTCGCGAGTGATATTTACCGGATACCTGCGCGAGGACGAGCTTAATCTTGTGATGGCGAATGCGCGATTGCTGGTTTACCCGTCGTTATATGAGGGCTTTGGGCTGCCAGTGGTCGAGGCGATGTCGATGGGAGTTCCAGTCGTATGCTCGAATGCTGCGGCATTGCCGGAGATCGCGGGCGACGCCGCAATGTTGTTCAATCCGTTGTCTCCAGTTGAGATAGCGCGCGCCATCGAAAGGTTGATCACCAATGAGCCCCTGCGCCGAGAGTTCGTGATAGCCGGCCGCAAACAGGCCCGGCGCTTCTCATGGGAGCGTGCCGCGCAGCAGACCATAGCGGTTTACGATCGGGTCGCGGGCTTCAAAGCACCGGGCAGCCTGGCCACGGGATAGGAAACCGCTGAGTGCTTTCGCCAATGCGCCTCGGCGCAAGTCAGGCCGTCATTCTGAATTCAATCCGCCTGAACTCAAGCCGAGAAGCTAAGAATCACGGAGTGCTTTCTGCCGCCGTCCGCTATAGGCCCACCTCGGCTCTGGAACGGGTCAGCGTGTCGATCGCTACGTACATGATCGCCTTGGCGGACTTGATGAAATCCGCTACGTTCGCGACCCCCATTCCGCCCAGTCCTTCGGTGTACTCCGGGGGACAGTTCTCGGGCGGCCACGGATAGCCGATTCGTGCGCATGGAATCCCGAGCCGGCGGATGATGGCGCCGTCGGTCTGACCGCCCATCAGCGGTGGATCGCCGTGCGGCTTGCCCTCGACCAGTTCCCATCCACGATAGCTCGACTGGATGATCCAGTTGTTCTGATCGGTCGAGCCGCCGAAGCCGGAGCCGGTCATCTCCCAGTCGAATTCGATGTTTTGATGGCGCTGGTGCAGCTCCTTCATCAGTTCGGCAAACTGGGATTTCACCTCCGCCGGACTGGTGCGCGGACTACATCGCACGTCGAGGTAAATCTCGGTGGTGGCCGATGGAAACGCCGGCCGCTCGGGCCATCCGGCCCGTAAGGCCGAGATATGCCCCTCCGGCAAAATATTTCCTGACGTATTACGCTTGGTGTACTCGGGCAGCCACTTCTCGATTTCGTTGATAATCGTAGTGGCCGGGATGATCGCGCTGCGAAAACCGGGCGTGCCGCGCGTGATTCCCGCGTAACCCATGCTGCCGAACACCCGCACCTTGAACCAGCAGCACCCGGGCTCCTCGTGGAACACCACCCACCATGGCTTCACGATAACCGCGAAGTCCGGCGCGATGCCGCGAGTCAGCAGATGATAAACGCCGTCGGATAGCCCGTAGTTGCGACGATAGGGCAGGCTGACCGGCATCCCGCCGCCCGCCGAGGCGACGATCAGGTCGCCTTTAATCGGCACCCGCGCCTCGTAAAGCGCAGTGGCGACTTCGTTGATGGTCGCCACCATCCCCTTTGGATTCGCCGCGCCCAAGCCGAACACCATGTCGCCCTCGGCGAAGGCCTTGGGAACCATGTCGGGACGGAACTCGCGACCGACCCACGGAATCTCGCGCTCGGCGTCGTTGTCGATATGCGTATCGATCGGCGCATAGAGCATCAGCGCCGCGCCGCCGCCGCTGCCCTTGATCTCGCCCCAGCAGTTCCCGGTGTGCTCATCGACCGGCTGATAATGGCCGTGGCCGCCGAGATGATCGCGCTGGTAGGCGGCCATGAATTCGCTGGCCGGCCGCTCAAGCCCGGTCGGACTATGCACGTTGATCAAGTCCATCAGCAGGCGCTTGAGCCGGGAGCCATCGAGGCGCGCACAAGCCTCCTCGTACCACTTCTGCTGTTGCGTGGAGAACGGCAACTGTTTGGTTTTGGCCGCCATGGTTAATCCCTCTCTTTGCTTCGGAGCTGGCTCTTATCTTAATCGCGCGCCTAATCGATTTTCAGATGTTATGGATTCGGCTCTCTGGTATGCGACGCCATCCAGGCCGAATAGTCAATCAGGGCGTCATCCGCGCCTTGCGCGCCAACCGCCTGCACTCCGATCGGGAGGCCGTTGCCGCCCGAACCGGTACGCCAGCCGACGCACGGGTTACCCAGACAGGTCCACATGCGCTCGAAAATCGGATCGCCGGTCGCGTAGATTCCGGCGGGCGCGACGCCGGGCGCGGTGGGCGTGATCAGAACGTCCACATTGATGAAAAGCGCTTCGATATAGGCGCGGCACTTGCGCACGATCAGCTTGGCGTTCTGTAGCTGGGAGACGCTGCGCGAGCGCCCATGCTCGATCAACTCACGTAACTTGGGCGTCAGCCGCGTGCGATGGTTCTCATATTCATGGCGCAGGCAGATCGCGTTCTCATAGGTCATGATGGTCTCCTGCGCGTCGGCCATATCATCGAAAAACGGCGGCAAATCGATAACGCTTACCGGCGCATCCGCCCGCGCCAGCTTGTCGACCGTCTGATTAAACACCTGATGCATCTCGACGCTGCCGCGATTCCACCAGGTTGTGCGGCAAACCCCGATGCGCGGCGTTCTGCCGGCAACTTTTGAACTGGTCGGGCGGCCAAGCCCGGTCAGCACTCCGGAGATGAGGTGCAGATCCTCGAAGTAGTTGGTCATGAAGCCGAGTGTATCGAGCGAGGGCGCGGTGAGCTTGATCCCATCGTAGTTGAACCGAGCAAAGGTCGGTTTGTAGCCGATTACGCCGCAGTAGGCGGCGGGACGCAGAATCGATCCTGCGGTTTGCGTGCCGAAGCCGGCGGGCACGTGCCAATCAGCCACCGCCGCCGCGGTACCGCTGGACGAGCCGCCCGGCGTATGGGTCCATCGATGGGGATGCCGCGTTTTGCCGGGTGAGAACGTGGCGAACTCGGTGGTGACGGTCTTGCCGAGGATGATCGCGCCGGCCGCCCGCAGCATCGCGACGCAAATCGCATCGCGGCTGCTCATATGGCCCTTATAGATCGGCGATCCGTACTCTGTCGGCATATCCTCGGTATCGATGATGTCCTTCATCGCGACCGGTACGCCATGCATCGCGCCGACCGGCTTGCGGCGGTCGCGATCGCGCGCCTGCAGCATCACCAGGTTGCGATCGAGGAACTGCCACGCGCCGATTTCGCCCTCGCGCTGCGCAATTCGATCGAGATAGGCTTCGGCCAGCGCACTCGCGGTCAAGCTTCCCTCACCGATCCGTTTGCGCGCTTCGGTGGCCGATAGCCGCATTAATTCGGATTTGGAATCCATCGCGACTCCCTGCCTCACATTGTCGTTTTTCACATCAGCGCTTTTCACATCATGGGTTCTTCGAGCGCCAGCAGATGTCCCCATAACTTGGTCGCGTGGTATTTGCGCACTTCCCAATTCGCATCATCCTCGATCAGTCGCGCGCCGAAACCATATTCGACCCCGAAACCCGACGGCGTCTTGACGTAGAACGAGGTCATCAGATCGTTGGTATGGCGCCCGAGCGTCAGAATCAGCGGGATTTTGCGCTCCAGCACCAGGTCGTAGGCGCGCCCGATGTCATCCAGGGAGTTGGCCTCGATCATAAAATGATTCAGGTCGCCGGGCTTCATACCATAGACCGCGTTCATTAGCGCGAGGCTGTGATGGCGCGGATTGCAGTGCATGAAAACCGCGTCGGCAACATCCCACGCAATGTAATCGCTGATTTTGAAGCCCAAATTCTTGATGTAAAAGTCGGCTGACTTGTGCTGATCCGCGCAGGCGAACACCGCGTGACCCAGACCGAGGCGGCCGGCGTTGAAACCGCTCACCGGACGGCCATAGCGCAACGGTTCATGATCGATGATCGGGCCGTACGAAATCTCCATCGGGATACCATCCGGATCGCGAAACTTATACAGCGCCAGCACCTTGCGCTCGTCAGCCTCTTGCGCCGCGCCCGCGACGGTTTTGACCCCAATCGAGTTCAGATGGCTAGCGATCCGGTGCAACTCGTCCATGCTCGCCACCTCCCAGCCGACGTAGGCGAGGCCGTCGGTTTTGCCCGGCTGGAGTGCGATTCGATGATGGTGATCATCGACGCGCAGATATGACGGCGAGTGCTGGTCCGTGCGCGTCTGCACCGCCAGTCCGAAGACGTTGGTCATCAGGTCGCTCCACGCCTCCAGATCGGTGACGTTCACCCCGATATACGCAAGCTGTGTTACACCCATCTTCGCACTCCCATTACCGCGCCCACGAGGGGCGCGTTGCAGGCCGCGGGCGATCAGCTCGCGACAAATTGCTCGGCATAGATATGCTCAGGATCAACCCCCAGCTCATTCAGGCGGCGGCGCGCCGCTTCGATCATTGGGGGCGGACCGCATAGATAGGCGACCGTATCGGGATCGGCAGCATCCTCCGGCGTCAGCACCTGCACCGGGTTGCCCTGAACCAGCCCCGAGGCAGGATCTTCGACCCGGTCGGCGCTCAGCCGCAGCCGCAATTGCGGCATCCAGGCGGCGCGCAACTCGACTTCATCGCGATAGAAGAACTGACTGTCGCTGGCGCATCCGAAGCTCAGCAGCATCGGAGGCTTTACTCCGGAGCGTCGGCGGATGCTGTCGAGCATCGATATAATCGGCGCCACGCCGGTGCCACCCGCGACAAACACATGGGGTGCAGGGCTCTCGCGCAAAATGAACGCGCCGAGCGGTCCCTCGACTTCAATTTCATCGCCCGGCTCGCATCGCGCGGTAAGATATTCCGACATCGCGCCGCCCAGAATGAGCCGAATCAGGAATTCCAATTTGGGCAGATCGCGCGGCAGCGACGCCATCGAATACGATCGCCATTGATCCGTGCCGGGAACCTTTACCCGGACATACTGGCCGCTGTGATATGCGAAATCGATTCCGCGCGGAGCTTTGAGCACCAGTCTGACAACCGTATCGGACACCATTGCGGCATCTTCGACGGTCGCCGAAAACAGTTTGGGACCGGCCTCCTCAAGCAGGTCGCTCGGATAATCGAGCCGGACGCTACTGTCGGCGTGCGCCAGGGTGCTGCACAGCAGGCGCCGACCCTGCACGATTTCAGCCGGGATCAGCGAGTGCGCCCGCGATGGATCCATCCGCAGATCGCCATCCATCATCTGCGCCACGCAGGTGGAGCAACTGCCGGAACGGCACTGATGGACCAGCGCGATCTCCTGCCTGAGCGCGGCATCGAGCACGTATTCACCGGCCGCGACCGTAATCCGCTTCTCGACCCCATCCTCGAACCTCAGGATGATTTCATGCGCCTGTGCGCTCGCTGGTTCGCTCCTGAGGTCAGTCAAGGGAATATCCCGGCAACTTAATCTTTTCGATCGGCTCCCGGCGGCGGGGCCTGGATGCCGCGATTGAAACGGGCCGCCAGCTTGCGCCAGCCGACCACCACCGCATCGAGCTTGCAAAGCTGCTCCTGGTTCCAGCCATCCATCTTTTCGTAAAAATCCTGCATCGCCTCGCGCGCGAACAGGTCGCGATTGTTGAACTCCAGCAGGCCCAGCGGCTCGAAAAAGTTGGTGTACTTGAACTCGGCCTCTTTGCGATCCTCTTCGCTGTTGCAATGGCCGACGATAATTTCCCAATACTCATGATGGGTATCGTCGATCGGAACGTAGAACTCGTACTGCGCCCAGTTGGTCACCGGCCAGTGCTCGACCAGCAGCACGCCCGGCACCCACATCGAGGTGCGCACGTAATACTCCTGCTTGCCGTAAACCTTCATGCCGGTAACGGCATTTTCATTGATATAGTTGTAGAGGTTCAGATGGGGGTCATAGCGGTTCATGATCCCCTTGGGACCTTCGGGCAAATCGATCACTTCGACCGCTTCGGGCGACTTGGGTTGCCATCCCAGCGCCAGCTTGCGATCGGTCGCCGCGATAAAAACATTGTCGTAGTGGATCAGAACATGGCCGGGATCGAAACCATTCTCGACCGCCAGACGCCAGTTCGAGTCGCCCGTGCGATGGATCCCGCGGACGAAGGTATTGTCGTCGAGAATGAAAGCGACCGGATTGGGATCGTATTCCTTCGGCACGCGCATCGGCAGATCGGAGGTTAGCGGCGGGACCGGCTTGAAATCCTCGTCGCCGACGAAGACCCAGATCATCCCGTTCTTCTCGTGCGTCGGATAGGTGCGAATCCTGGTCTTGCCGATCTGCGCGTCGTCGGGTGAGGCGAGGATGGTCTTCAGCACCCCGTCTTCAAGCCCGTAGGTAAACCCGTGATACCAGCAGGTCAGATGCTCATCGGTCAGGCACATCGATTTTTTCGAGATCCTGACGCCGCGATGGGCGCAGCGGTCGGCGAGCGCATAGACCTTGCCGCCTTTTCCGCGGCGCAGAGCAATCTCATGACCGGCGATCATCACGCCCTTTACCAGCTTGTCAGGCACCTCATGGGTGAAAGCGGCCGGATACCAATGATTCTTGAGACCCCACTTCGCCTCGAGATACGGCTCGTATTCCCGATGCGGTGAGACGGCCTTCGCAGCCACCTTGCGTGCGCCAACTCCCATGGTCGCTTTCTCCTTGCGAGCCTCCGTTCACTCCCCGCAGCTTCGACTCACAACGGAGATCGGCGAACTCGCACCGGCGATTACATCACAATCACGGGGATTTTATAAAGTGGCGACGATGCGGTCGCGCATTTCAGGCAACTCCCATCGCGCTCGATGACGGACGGCATGAGGGGGCCGGCGCGCCGCTGCAAAATATCCGCTTTGGCCGAAGCATCGCTTCTGTAATGCTTTACCGCGATGACTCCGAAACGCACCCGGCGCGCGCGCGCGGCACGCTCGAGCCGCCGCTCATCGAAGCCGCGACGCTACCTGGTCTGCCGCGCGAGCGAGGTGCCGCCCGGAACCTCGCTGAAGTTCATCCTGCCGATCGACGGCTTCGACGAGGAATGTTTTCTGGTCAATTGCGATGGCGAGTACCACGCGTACGTCAACCGCTGCTGCCATATCCCGATCGCGATGGACTGGATCGACAATCAGTTCTTCACCGCCGACGGACGCTACCTGTTGTGCCAGACCCATAACGCCTGCTACCTGCCGCGGACCGGCGAATGCATCTTCGGTCCGCCCGGCACCCCCGGCAAAGCGCTGGCGAAGGTGCCCTTGGAGCAGAGCGATGGGACTATCTACGCATCACCGCGCAGCGTCCAACAGCCTTGAGCAATAAAAATTGGGGTGCTGAAGATTCGTCGGGCCGAAGCAGTCGATGCGGCGAGTGGGAATCGATCGTGCGCTGATTTGGCGTGCGCTGATTTGAGAAGCGGGACGCTTATTCGTATTCGTCGCCGAAATGAGCGCGGATGATGCGCGCCTTCAGATATTCGAGCGTGCCGAGATCTTCGACGATATCCCCACCCGTATCATAGAAGAACAGCTCGCCGTTTTTGGTTCGCCCAACCGCGATGATCCATTCCAGATCGTCACGATCCTCGAGCAAGTAGTTGATGGTTTGCGCCACACCGCGGCCAGGAATAATCGTGACCTTTGGCCGTGGCTGCTTTTCCTTTTCCTGCTTGGGCATCGCTTATTTCAAATCCCTGGCGGAAGGATCGCTGCCAGTTGCGTTACCTAGATTAGGAACGCCCAGCAAGCTAAGTCAATAGCATCTCCGCCATCACCTCGGCGTGATGCGTGTTCGGAAAAAAATCGAACGCGCGCACTATGCCAAGCTTGAATCCCGTGCGCGAAAGTTCCTTCAAATCCCGCATCAGGGTCGCGACATTACACGAAACATAGATGACACGGGACGCCTTGAGCTTGACGATCAAGTCGATCAGATCGGCGGCGCCGGCCCGCGGCGGATCGATAATCACCACCTCCGGCCGATACCGTGCGCGCGAGAGAAAGCGCGCAATCTCGCCGGCGTTCATCGCGAGGAATTGCACCTCGGAAAGCCCCAGCCGCGCCGCGTTGCGCCGTGCGGTCTCGATCGCGAACGGATCGTAATCCACCCCGATCACTCGCGCGCCGCGGCGTGCGGCCGGCAAACTGAAATTGCCCGCGCCGCAGTATAGATCGAGAATTTCGCCGCCCGTATCGATAGCCGCGGTGCCCATCACGGCGGCCACCAACTTGCGGTTTTCCGCATGGTTCACCTGGGTGAAAAGATCGGGCTCGACCTCGATCGTAAGGCCCGGCTCGAGCTCAATCGGTAGCGACGGATGGCCGATCACAGCGCGCGCCTTGCCATCGCGTATCACGATTCCGCTCAGCGCCGGAATTTCGTCGATCAGCCGTTGCGCCCGGTTGGTATCCGCTGTCGTCGGCGATGACGCCAGATGCACCACGACCGACTGGACCGCGCCGCCCACCGCCACTTCAATCTCACGGCATCGCCGACCGAAAGCAGCCGCGATCAATTTTGGTAACTCAATTGCCGGGGCCGCCACCAGGCAGCGATCGATCTCGACGATACGATTGCTCGCGGCCTCGTGAAATCCCACCGCGCCGTTGTCGCCAAGCTTGAAGCGCACACGCGATCGATAGCCGAACTCCGCGGGTGCAGGTTCGATCAGGCCGTCAATCGGCAGTTCCGCGCCAAGATTATGCGCGAACTCCGCCGCTATCAGCCGTGCTTTATGCGCGACCTGCGCCGGGTAACTGAGCTGCTGCCAATCGCACCCGCCGCATCGCGGTACAAAGGCGCAGGGCGGGACGCGCCGATCGGATCCCGCGCGAACAATTCCTTCGATTCGCGCCAGCGAATAATTTCGCCGTTCGCTTTCGATTGCCACTTCCAGTACATCGCCCGGCGCAGCGTTCGGAACCATCACGGCGCGGCCATCGATCCGGCCTACGCCATAACGGCCGAGCGTCAGGTCTTCGATTTCAACTGTAGGCATCGGATGCTTCCGCGACTCTCATTACGCGACTGTCATTAACTCTCATTATATCAGTCCGGCGATCCTTCGGCCTGACTTGTAGGATCGCGATTGACCGGGCAACATCATGACGGCGGATGCAACGGGGCACCCTCGCCATAACCCAACCTGTAGTAGCGAGCTTGGCATGCGAATGCCGATACATTTCAGACTGTGGCAATCAAATCCGATCCGCATTTGGTAATTGATCGCGCCTTGTCCGAGGACCGGGCGCGTTATCTCGATCTGTTCGCCGGGCGGCTGTTCGCGCGTCAACCGGCAAGTTTGACCGCGCGCCTGCCGGCCGCGACGCGCGAGGCGATCGCCGCCGAGACGTTCGAATTTTTTTATCGGCGAACCGAACCGATAAAGCTCAGCGTTGCGCCCGGCGGCGAGGGCGTTATCGCGATTCGCAGCGGGATGCCGGACTGCCCGTTCATCGTGGACAGTCTGCTGGAATATTTCCATCAGATCGGCGCCCCGGTCCGGATGCTGTTGCATCCGGTATTCAGCGTCTCGCGGGACGAGAGTGGACGGCTCAAATCGTTCGAGCGGATGCGCGCGGGAGAGCGCTCCGAATCGATGCTGTATGGCGAGATCGAGCGGCCGAACGATCCCGCGCAGGTGGCGCAGATCGAATCCGCGATCCGCGAGATCCTCGACGAAGTGCGGCGCGCAACCGGCGATTTCGAACGGATGGCGGCGCGCGCGCTCGATATCTGCGAAGAGACCGCGGGCCTGCGCGAGATGCTGGAGGTGCGTGACTTCATGCACTGGCTGGTGCATGGCGGCTTCGTATTCCTCGGCTATCGGCGTTATCGCGTGGTCGCGCCCGAAGACGGCCTGGCGCTGATGGAGATCGACGGCCACAAGGGTCTGGGGATTTTGCGCGGAACCGAGGCTCGCTCGCGATTCGGGTCGCCGCGTCCGGTACACGGCCTCGAAATAACGCAACGCAAGCTGCTGTTCGACGGTCCGCTGCTGATCGTCGGCAAAACCCGCCGGCAATCGATCGTGCATCGGCGGCGCGCGATGGACGACGTCACGATCCGCCGCGTCGGTCCCGGCGGAGAAATCAGTTTCGATCGCTTTTTGGGTCTGTTCACCTCGAAAGCTTACAGCGAGGAGGCGGAACATATTCCGGTTTTGCGCGCCAAGCTGAGCGCGCTGCTGGAGGCGGAAAAGACCATTCCCGGCTCGCATGATTTCAAGGAGCTGGTCACCGCCTTCAACAGCTTTCCCAAGGAAGATCTGTTCCGCGCCTCGGTGGCCGAGTTGCGCGAACAATTAACGCTGATTCTGGACGTCAAGAACGAATCGGAAGTGCGGTTGAGTATCAACTCCGATCCCGAGCGCGGGGTGGTGATCGCGATGGTGCTGATGCCGCGCGAGCGCTTCTCGGCCGAAGTCCGGGTGAAAATTCAGGAGGCTCTTGCACAACGCCTGGGCGGTTCGGCCATCTATTATTATCTTGCCCTGGGCGAAGGTTACACCGCACGTTTGCATTTCTGCTTCGATGCGCCGCCGCCCGCGCTGACAATTCTTCCGGAGCTCGAAGCGGAGATTGAAAAGCTCGCGCGAACCTGGACCGATCGCCTGCACGAGGCGCTGGCCGAGCGGCTGGGTGCGAACCACGCGAGCGAGTTGGCCCATCGCTGGGCCCGAGCCTTCAGCGGAGATTATCAAGCCAGCACCAGCGTCGATCGCGCGGTTATCGACGTCGAACGGGTCGAGGAGTTGCTCGTAACCGGCGGCACCCGGGCCGCGGTGAGCGCCACTGGCGAGGTCGAAGGGATGAGCGAACTTCGCATGTATGAGCTGGGCGAAGCGCCGATTCTGTCAGAGTTGATGCCGATTCTGCAGAACTTCGGCCTACAGGTGATCTCCGAGGATGCGCACGAAATTCGTCCCGCTACCGGCGTGGAAAAGCCGCCTGCGGTATTCGTGCAATCGTTTCACGTCAAGGGCCTCAAGCATGACGCGCTCGGCGACGCGGCGGCTTCGGCTATAGCGGCCAGCGCCTTGAGCGCTGTGATCGGCGGTATGGCCGGCAACGATGGCTTGAATGAGTTGAGCATCACCGCCGGCCTGACCTGGCGCGAGGTGGCATTGGTGCGCGGCTACGTCGCGGCGGCATTCCAGATGAAGCTGGCGCCGACCCGGTCCGCGCTGGAACGTGTGCTGCTGTTGAATCCGGAGCTGGCGCGGATTTTGGTGGATTTGTTCGTGGCGCGGCTCGATCCTGATCGCGATTCGCGCCCCGATACCATCGCAAGTTTGCGCGCCGCCTACCTCGAACGGCTCGGCACGGTAGAAAATATCGCCGACGATCGCACCGCGCGGACGATCCTTTCGATGGCCGAGGCGACCGTGCGCACCAATTTTTTCCTGTTGCCGCCGGATCGGCTGCCCTACTTCGCACTGAAGTTCGAGAGCGGAAAGATCCTCAATCTGCCCGGGGTTGCGCCGCTGTACGAAATTCACGTCGACAGCCCCCGGATGGAAGGCTGCCATCTGCGGGGCGGAAAAATTGCACGCGGCGGCATCCGCTTCAGCGATCGGCCGGACGATTTTCGCACCGAAGTTCTGGACCTGATGAAGACCCAGACCGTGAAGAACGCGATAATCGTGCCGGTTGGCAGCAAGGGCGGCTTCATTGTCAAACCGCGCGGCGCCGCGGCGATAACCCATCGGGAAGTGGTTGATGCGTATCAGACGCTGATCAACGCGATGCTCGATTTGACCGACAACCTGGCCGGCGATCGCGTGCTGCATCCGGAGCGCGTCAAGGCGCTCGACGGCGACGATCCGTATCTGGTGGTCGCGGCGGACAAGGGCACTACGGCATTTTCCGACCTCGCAAATGAAATCGCGCAGCGGCGCGGCTTGTGGCTTGACGATGCGTTCGCCTCGGGCGGTAAACATGGATACGACCACAAGGCGCTTGGCATCACAGCGCGCGGCGCGTGGGAGTCGGTCAAGCGGCACCTGCGCGAAATGGGCCGCGATCCCAATCGTGGCGATCCGGTCACGGTCGTCGGCCTGGGCGATATGTCGGGCGACGTATTCGGCAACGGTCTGCTGCAGGCGGACAATCTGAAGCTAATCGCGGCGTTCGACCATCGGCACATTTTTATCGATCCCAATCCCGATCCGAAGACCAGCTTCGCCGAGCGCCGGCGGCTGTTCGATCTGCCCAACTCGCAATGGTCGGATTACGACCCGGCGCTGATCAGCCGCGGCGGCGCGGTGTACAAGCGCGGCCTCAAACGAATCGAGTTGAGCCCCGAAGCGCGCGCTGCGCTCAAATGCGAGGAAACCGAGCTCGACAGCGATAGCCTTATCCGCGCCATCCTGCGCGCCGAGGTTGACCTGCTGTACAATGGCGGTATCGGCACTTACGTGCGCGCCACCGACGAGAACGATGCGCAGGTGGCCGACCATGCCAACGATAGCTGCCGGATCACCGCGCGCGAACTGCGCGCCAAAATCGTTGTGGAAGGCGGCAATCTGGGCCTCACCCAGCATGCGCGGATCGAATACGCGCTGCTGGGCGGCAGAATCAACACCGATGCGATCGATAATTCCGCCGGCGTCGATTGTTCCGATCACGAGGTCAATCTGAAAATTTTGCTGCAGCCCGCACTGGCGCGCGGCGCCATAACCCTCGCGGAGCGCAATGCGATGCTGGCGGCGGCCGCGAACGAAGTGGCCGATCGCGTGCTGCATGACAATCGCGATCAGGTGCTGTCGCTCAGCCTCGAACAGATTCGCAGCCGCGCCGAAATCGACACCTACCGCGAGCATCTGACCGCGATCGAAAAACGCGGTGTGCTGCGCGCTCACGAGGAGGCGCTGCCAAACGCCGAGTCCTTACACAACCGCCGCGCGTTGTTTGCCGGACTCACGCGTCCCGAGCTGGCGGTCATCGCGGCCTACACCAAGATCGATTTGGTGGCGCGAATCGAAAGCTCGCCACTGATCGATGACCCTTACATGATCGAGTTCTTCCTGCGGCCCTACTTCCCTGCCGCTATCGCGCAACGCTGCGCGGCCGATCTGCCGCGCCATCGTTTGCGCCGCGAACTGATCGCCAGCCGTGCGGTGAACGAACTGGTCGATCTGATGGGTTCGGTGTTCGTGTTCCGGCTGGGACGCGATGATGGCGCCGAGGCCGAGGATGCGCTCCGCGCCTGGATTATCGCGGCAGGCATTTTGGATCTGCGAGGGTGGGCCGAGCGGCTACGTGATCGCGCGCAAAACCTGCCCTCGGACGCCGAAATCGCCTCCTTCTTCGCGCTCGAACGCGCCGCCAGACGAGCCTCCGGCTGGGTGCTGGCGCGGCTCGACGAGGTCCTCCCAATTGGAGCTCAAGTTGCCCGCTTGCGGCCGGCCTTCTTTGAACTTGCCTCGGGTTTCGAAGATCTTCTGGCCGGTGCGGAACGCAATCGCTTTGAACGGGTCTATCGCGATCTTCGCTACGCCGTGCATGAAGAGGCCATTGCGCACGATCTTGCCCGGCTTGAGTTTGCCGATCACATTCTCAACATTCTCAGTCTTACTTTCGGCCGTGAAGTGCCGGCCCTCGTGGTCGCCCAGGCCTATTTCGCGATCGGCGCGGAGCTCGACTTCGCCATCCTTGAAGGGGCGCTGGCATCCGCCGATGGCGACCAATGGGAACGGCGGGCGGCCGCGGAACTCGCGATGGAACTGTCCGCGGTCCGAATGGAGTTATGCCGTGCGGTATTGGAAAGCGGGGACGGCGCGAGTAGCGCGATACGCAGGCTGCGAAGCCGGCAGCCGCGCGAGTTCGCCGCGCTCGAACGCCTGTTCATCGAGCTGCGTGCGATGCAGCGAATTGGCCTGGCGGCCTTGCAAGTGGCGATTCGCGCGCTTTCGCGGCTGGCGCATGGTGGCGCACAAGCCTGATTACAGGTCCCGGCCGATTACGTCTCGAGGCTGGCCAAATTCGCGGTTTTCAGCGGGGCCATCCCGCGTGCAAACGCCGCCTTTTGATTAATGAAAGCGACCAGGTCCTGGTACAGTCGCACACCAGCCGCGATGAAAAACGCGATGGTTGCATAGGCCACCGCCACCGCCGTCAGATCGATCAGGAAGAGCACTACGCCGACCGTTCCCGTTAGCACCCCCACTGGACCGAGGATACGGCTAATGAGAAAGAACGCGCCGCCCGCCCATGCGTTATAGCCGGACCACATCGCAAGAAATACCACGAACCGCGTGGCGACTCTGAAGAAGCGCCCACGGACAAGCTCGCGGCTGTAAAGCAGCGCCGGAAAGCTGCTATAACCGTCCAGCACCAGTGCGCATTGCGCAAAATAGATCCAGAACAGGGCCAGCACCGCGGGTAGTACGATCAGACGCAAATCCAAGACGATGTGCGAATACATCAGGGACAGTACGATGGTCTCGGGAACCAGCAAAAGCAGCACCGCCACCGCGATCACCAACAACTGCAACGCCACCACCCATAAAAACGACGGCGTCATCGCAATCGCCCGCCGATAGACCGCCAGCGCCTCGCCGACGACGGTCGGCTCGCGCACCCCACTCTGGATCCGGTTAAGCGTACACAGCACGACCAGGTTGACCGCCAGGGTCACGAAGATCGATGTGATCTGCAAAATATTAACTGCCCAGTCCGGCACTGGCAGCGGTTCGTTCGGCGATACCGGCAGGTATGGCATCTGCGCCGGAATGAACGCTACCGCATGCACCCCCGCGCCGAAGTGGCGCGCCACCAGCGCCTGGATATTAATGGCGTCGGGCAACAGGCATAACGAAGAAATAAGTATCGGCGGCGCCAGTACCAGCGCGAGCACGCTGAGGTTGCCGCGCAGGTCGTTGACCGCATTAGCGAGGTAGATGAAGCTGCTTTTTAGCCGCGGCGGTTGACCCACAATGAGACCGAGGTTGGCATCCAGCGCGCAGCGACACAAGCGTGAATGCTGCGTCTGCTGCAATCTTCCTCTGTCGATGATCGGATTGATAAAGCGGATGCTATACTCGGCCCTCAGGGTCGGCTGAGTCGGCTTCAATAGAGGAAGGCTGCTTATGGCTCAAGACGAACTGGCGGCAAAAATCCAGGAGGAAAATCGAAACATCCACCGGCTTCGATTCCTGGTTAATCTGACCTATGCCACCATCGCACAGGATTATTCCATGACGCTCGATCAGGCCTGGGAACATGTGCGCGCATTGAAGGGTACCGCGGTTGCGATGTTCCCCGGCAAGGACGAGACCTTCGATCTGATTTATCTTCCACGTTTTTCGCGCCTGTTGGCCGAGCGGTTCCGCGCCAACTGAGGAGTAGGGCGGGCTTCCATGAAGCAGCTCGCCGGCATTATCGCACTCGCCGACGGCTCTACCCGTCAGGGGGTGGTGCGCTTCGGCGATCGGATCGAAGCGGTCGATCTCGCCTCCACTGCCAGCGGACTTTATATTCTCCCCGGACCGATCGATCTGCAGGTTAATGGGGCCGGTTCATTAAGCGTTGCCAGCGGATCGGCTGACGATCTTCGCGCGATCGCACGTGTGCTCGCGCACGAAGGCACCACGGCTTTCATGCCGACCGCGATCACCGCGCCGCTCGATCGGATCGAGGCGATTGATCGCGCGATCGATCAGGCGCGCGCCGACCAATTTGGCGATCCGGCTGAAGCGGCGATCCTCGGGATGCATCTGGAAGGCCCGTTTATCGCACGGCTCGGGATGCATCCGCGATTCAACTTGACGCCGATTGGCGAACCGTTCGCGCGCGTGATGCGCCTGCGGTCGTTGCGCCTGATCACCCTCGCTCCCGAACTGGCAGGCGCGCGCGAAGCAATCGCACGGCTGACCGCTCACGGCGTGGTGGTTTCACTGGGCCATTCCGACGCCACTTTCGATCAGGCCATGCAAGCCATCGCGGCGGGCGCGCCGATGTGTACCCATCTGTTCAATGCGATGCGCCCGCTGCATCATCGCGAACCGGGAATTGCCGCCGCATTCCTGTCCACGGGGTATGCGGCCTTAATTCCCGACGGCGTCCATGTGCATCCCGCGATGCTGCGGCTGGCGATCAAGGCGCGCGGCACCGCGAATATCATTATCACCACCGACAAGTCTCCACTCGACGCTGATATCAAAGCCCGTGACGGAGCCGCGCGGCTGGCCGATGGCACACTCGCCGGCAGCATAATCTCGATGCTTGATGGAATCCGCCTGATCGTCGAGCAGGCCGGTGTACCACTTGGCGAGGCCTCGCGGATGGCGAGCGCCAATCCCGCCGCGGTGCTGGGGCTTGGCGATCGCGGCAGAATCGAGCCGGGCGCGCGCGCGGATTTGATTGTGCTCGATCGGGAACTGAAGCTGAAAACGGTTTTTGTCGGCGGCCGCGAATTGAACTGATACGTAACCGTAAGCGGACCATTTTTTAGATTGATCAACCGACTTACCATCGGGCTAAGCCTGTCGTTGAGCGGTTTGTATGCCGCCATGGGCCGTCAGGCCGAGGCGGGACTGCGGCTGTGCATCGCGGACCTGAACGCAGCCGGCGGTGTCGTGGTTGGCGGCCGCCATCACGAATTGGCGCTCGAATGCCATGACGACGGCAGTGATCGCGCGCGTTGCGCTGAAATTTATCGTTCGCTCTGTTTTGAAAATCGCGCCGATCTTATTTTCGGACCGTATTCGAGCAGACTCACGCGAGTCGCCGCACCGATCGCCGAGCAGGCCGGTTTGCTCTTTATCAATCACGGCGGCGCAGCCGACGATCTATACGAACACAAGCTGCGCATGATGGTCGGCATTCTGAGTCCGGCGAGCGAGTACCTTAAAAGCTGCGCACGCCTGATCGGCGCGATGAAGTTCTTTCGCAAACGCGTCGCGATCGTATCGACTCGCAGCACCTTCGCCCGTGAAGTGGTGGCTGGATTCGAGGCCGCCTGCACGGATCGTCTGGCGCGAAGACGCGGCATTCGCATACGGCTCAAGTACAACGGTCCGTTCGATCCCGCGGCGCCCCCGCATCATTTGATGGATGCGATCAGGCGTAATCGGATCAATGTACTGGTCTCGGCCGGCAGTTTCGCGCACGACCTGGCGGTGATGCGCACGATGGCCGCGCATGCGATCAACCTCCCGGTGCTGGCCTGCGTGGCCGCCGGCGTGAGTGCGTTCGGCACCACGCTGGGCGATCAGGTCGAAGGAATCGTCGGCGCCAGCCAGTGGGAAGAGGATGCCGGAATCGAACCCGATCTGGGACCCACGCCGACGGCGTTCGGCGGGCGGATGCGCGCGCGGTCTCCCGGCGCGCCGTGCGACTATCCCGCGGCACAAGCCTATGCCGCCGCTTTATTGGCCGTGGCCGCGTTGCAGTCCGCGGGCGCGATCGATCAGATAAAACTGCGGGCTGCATTCAACGATCTGAAAACACGCACGCTGTTCGGCGATTTCGCGATCGATCGCGTCACCGGCCGTCAGCTCGGGCATCGCATGTTGCTGGTGCAATGGCATGGCGGACGCAAAGTGATTATTGCGCCCGAGCCGGATCTTCACTCCGATGCGATCGAATTCCCTTCCGGCTGGCGGCTGCTCATGTCATCTTTTCAGCTACTTCGGATCAGACGTGGAAGAACTGACGAGGATGACGAAAGTTAAACTGGCGCTCGCCGGACGCGCACATCTGGCAGTGGGCCTGATGTCCGGCACCTCGCACGACGGCGTCAGCGCAGCGTGTATCGAAATCGACCGGCAGCGGCGGCCGCCGGTAAAATTGATCGCCTTCGACTCGTATCCGTATCCTAAACCGCTGCGCATGCGGCTGCTCGAAGCCTCGAGCGGCAGGCCGGTAGGCGCGCTCGAACTATCCGCGCTCAATTTCGAACTGGGGACCGCCTTTGCCCGCGCAGCGACCGGCGTGCTGAAAAAAGCCCGGATCGATCCGGCGCGCGTATCGTTTATCGGATCGCATGGCCATACCTTCGCCCATCTGCCGCCGCGCCGCGCCGGACGCGGCACCGCCTCAACCCTGCAGCTCGGCGAGTCGGCGGTAATTGCGGCCGCTACCGGAATTCCGGTGGTCGCCGATTTCCGCCCGATGGATATCGCAGTCGGAGGCGAGGGTGCGCCGCTCGCGCCGTTGGCGCATCGATGGCTATTCGGTGACGTGCGGATGGGCCGGATCGTCCAGAATATCGGCGGGATCGCGAACGCCACCTATTTGCCGGCGGCGCGCAGAGTCGAAAGCGTGCGGCCAATTGCGTTCGACACCGGACCGGGCGTGATGATGATCGACGCGTTGGCGGCGCGGCTCAGCGGCGGACGAATGCGGATGGATCGCGACGGCCGTCTGGCGGCGGCGGGTATCGTCAACCCGCAACTGCTGGCGGAACTGATGCGCAATCCGTATTTGCGGCGCAAGCCGCCGAAATCCACCGGGCGCGAAGATTTCGGAGCGGCGTACCTGGAGCGGATAAGCGCGCGCGCCGAAGCGATGAAAATCGATAGCCGCAGCCTGATCGCGACCCTCACCGCATTCACCGCGCATTCGATCGCCGACGCCTGTCGGCGCTTCATCGGACCGCTAGGTCGAATCGATCAGCTAATCGTTACCGGTGGCGGCGCGCGCAATCCGGTCTTGATGGAAATGCTGAGGCGCGAGTTGCCCGCGATACAAGTGATGACCGCCGAGCAGGTCGGCGTCGACGGCGATGCGCTGGAGTCGGTCGCCTTCGCGATTCTGGGATATCAGATGTTGATTGGCGGCGCCGGCAACCTTCCCAGCGTGACCGGCGCCCGCGCCCCGGCGATTCTCGGCAAGCTGACTCTCCCACCGCGACCGGCGCGCGGTTAACCTGACGTGTGGAAATAAGGGCTGAACCACGGGAGAAAATGACTTGCCCTATAAGCACTGGCTTCCTCTATTTCCGGGTCAGCCAGTGCCGCGCGAGCGGCCTGTTCCTTAGCCAAAATAGTTCAATTCACGATTTTCAAGGTTGCCTGCCAATCGTTATACGGGGATCAAGCACCAAAACTCGTTGGTGCTTGATTTCGTCGATAACGTCGCGCAATACGGCTACACGTCGGAGCAGCAGAACGTGACTTTGGTTGCGGTCTACTTCTATGCGGCCCGGGTGTTCGCACACTCCTTTTTCAAATTGCTCGAACCAGTCTGACCCTTGGCCGGTAGTTCGTGCTAAGAGATACGCGGTTTGACCCGTCCACGCTCTGAGTCCTTCTTCCGTAACGGGCGAAGTGTTAAATAGCGAATCGGCTTCGCGAATTCGCGCCTCCAGCACTTGGATAGCACGCTCTGATTTTTCGGACAGTTCAGGGTGTAATAGCTTCGCGAGTTGTCGAATAGAATTCTCGATTGCTGTCTGCTTGGAATCTTGGTCTCGACCGATTACTTGAAAAAACTTTAAGGTAAACTGCCCAGCGATGATAAGAGCATAAGTCGCCAGTCCTATACCGATACAAATCAATGTAAGTTGAAGAGATCTCACATCAAATTTCCACTGCAACAAATAGACGGACAATGTGGTAACGACACTCGGCACAATGGCGCTTAGCTTGACAGCGCTCGTCTCCTGATACGCACAAGAAGCCACCTGTTTCCAGAACATGTGCGGAGCATAACAAGCTCCTCGACGTCCCTCAAAGGCGTAACATGGGGACCATTGACTCTACTGCGAGGGCGTTGGCGTCTAGCTGACTTTATTCCAGTCTACAACGTCCTCATGGAACAACTCGTTTTTAGCACTCGTAAATGGCACTTCCGATAGGGTCGCGTAAATTATCTCCGGTCGCCTTGGAATCGATCGGTGCTCAAGGGAGGTTAGGTTTCAGGCCAGGCCGATCTTCAGCGCCGACTCGTGGGCGGCGGCCTTGAAGATGCCACGCGTGATCAGCGCCTGCGATTGCTCCGCGCGCGTCCCATAGATTTGCATCCGCGCGTGATTCACCGCCGGATCATCGGGCGCGGCGGCATAGGCCCAATCGATCAGATGCGACGCCATCGCGAGGTCACCGGCATTGAAGCGGTTCATCGCGCGCGCGACCAGTTGGCTGGCGCCGCCCGCGATCTCCGTTATCTCGCGCCCCTGATCGATCATCGTGGCGGGCTTCAGATGCGAGGGCGCACCGTCGTACCATCCGCCTTCCAGTCGATAAATGTTCCGCACGATATACTCGGGCTCATCGTAAATCGCCTGCAGGTAGGGCTTGTTTGAGGTGTCCGGCGGCTTGACCTCGTGCAGCGCAAGGTCGAGCGGCGCGCCTTGGTTGAGCAGCTTGAGGGTCTGGTCGTAGATGTTCTGTAGAAACTCGGCAGTCTCGTTCAGCACCTGGCGGATTCGCACGGCGCCGAAGATCGGCAGGCCGTGGCCGGGAATCAGCACCTCGGCGCCGCATTTGGCCATCGTGCGCAAGGCCTCGGCCCATTCGCGAGCATAGCGCTGTGCCTTGGCCGGATTGCCCGCGTTGGGCGCGGCCCAGATGATGAAATCGCCGGTAAACAGCACCTTGGCCTGCGCCAAATATACCCAGCAATGATCGTCGGTTTCGCCGCGCGCGTGATGGCATTCGAGGCGATGGCTGCCGGCCGCGACATTGAATTGATGATCGAAATAGGTGTCGGGATAGACGTACTCGGCCGGCCATTCGACCGTACGGTTCGCGAACTGGCGCTGGTTGATCATCGTGTTGTAACCGGCGGTGCGCTGGTAGCGATCGAAGCGTTCGGCGATCGCCCGATGACCCACCACTCGGGGCCGGGCGGCGCGATTGTGTCCCGCCTCCGCCGCGATCGCGCTCATCCCCGCGATGTGATCGACATGCCCATGCGTATAGATTGCGGTATTGACGCGCGCGGGCGAGTAGCGCCGCAGCATCGCGACCACATCCGCACCCTTGACCGGCATGCCGGTATCGACCATCACCAGTCCTTCCGTGGTTTTGATCGCGCTGAAGTTGGCGAACCAATTGAAGAACGCCACGCCATCGGCAACCTCTTCCATCTCGCCGGCCGGAAAAAAAGGATGATGCTCGCGAATCGAGGTCTGCCCCGCGAACAATGACTCCGAAAGTTCTCTGAGCGTGCCCATCAATGAAGCATTATCGCTGTGATGGCGACGGCGGCAAGCTGCTAAGCCAATCTCGCCGCCTCAAGGAGGTCCGAATCGTGGGCATCGCCGGTGGTTGCGGAGTCGGCCTTAGAAAAGATATGATTTTTCTGGTTTTTTAATCGCTCATCGGAAGGCAAATTTGTTCACTGGAATAATTGAGGATCTCGGTCAGGTCGAATCGATCGGCGGCTCGCCGGATAGCGCTGTGATCACGATTCGCACCGGCTTGCCGGTCAGCCGAATCGCGATTGGCGAGTCGATCGCCGTTAACGGCGCCTGCCTGACGGTCACCGTCAAAAATGGCGGCACGATTTCAATGGATGTGTCAGCCGAAACGATGCGCCGCACAAACCTCGGCGAGCTTAAGCCGAGCGACCCGGTGAACCTCGAACGCTGCCTGACGTTGGAGAAGCTGGTTGGCGGTCATCTGGTTACCGGTCATGTCGATAACGTGGGACGGGTGCTTTCGATCGTGCCGGAGGGCGACTCGCGCCTGTTCTCCTTCGAGACCGCGCCCGCGCAGATGCGTTATCTGGTCGAGAAGGGATCGGTAACGGTGGACGGAATTAGCCTGACCGTGTTTGGAATCGAGGGCATCCGCTTCCGCTGCGCGCTGATACCCCACACGCTCAAGCATACGACCTTGGGCTACAAACAGCCGGGCGCCGCCGTCAATCTCGAAAGCGATCTGCTGGCTAAATACGTCGAACGGATGTTGAGTGAGAGCCAGGCGCTGCCGAATTCCCACGCGATCGCCGGGGATCAGCGATGAGCCTGATGCAGATACCGCGCAGGATCGAGTATGCGCTCCGCGCCATGATTCATCTCGCGGATCGGCCGGGCGGGGTCGCCCGCGGGCTCGAAATCGCCGAGAGCGAACAGATTCCCAAGTACTTTCTGGAGAAGGTGATTCGCGATCTGATGCGCGGGGGACTAGTGCGATCGCATCGCGGACCCGGCGGCGGCTACGAACTGGCGCGTGCCGCCGAGCAGATGACGTTCAAGGATATTATCGAGGCGGTCGAAGGTCCGATCACGCTTAATATCTGCGTCGACGGTTCCAATGTCTGCGCCTTGCAGCCGGCCTGCCGGATGTACCGCGTGTGGGAAGAGGGCCAGCGCGTGCTGCTCAAGGTCTTCTCGCAGACCACGCTCCAGGAAATTGTCGATTCGCGGCGGCCCATGTTTCCCGAACTTCGAGGGCATTCTGCGGCGGCCACCATGCCGCCGAAGCCATAGCGGTGGAATTCTTCGTTCCAGCCATCAACTCACTGCCATTTCGATTTTCATCCGCGTCACGCTGGTTCGGGTCTGGCGTGATCGCGATCGCAAACTGAGCGATGGCCGAAGCCCGCGCCGAGAGCGCCCCTCGCACGCTCTTCACCGAAAAGACTTTCTATCTCGAAGAGTTTTACGGCAAAAGCCTGCTCTTCACGCTGATTCCGCCGGCCGGAATGCGGGCTCGCGATATCGACCCGCTGGTCCGCACCTTGCGCGAATTGCGCCGCAATCAGACCCGCTGCATCGTAATTGTTTCGCATGAGGCGCTGCCGAAGATGGTCGCGCGGATGGGCCGCATGGCTCCCGCCGGCGCCGCTCCGGTTTTCGATCCGGCACGCGGACTGCGCTCGCGTCCGTACCCGCCCGACGCCGCCGTGGCTGCAATCTGGGAAGCCTTGCGCGCCGGCCGGGTCGTGGTGGCCGGAGCCGCGACCAGCGATCCCGCCGACTTGACGATATTCGCGCAGGAACTGGCCAGCCGCCTGCGGGTTTTCAAACTGATTTTGCTTGATCGCCAGGGCGGACTGGTATCGGAAAAAGGCGAACGCCTGTCGTTTCTCGAGCTGGGCCGGATCAACCGGATGCTGCGCCATGAGCAATTGCCCATCCGCCGGTGCCTGCTGCGAGCGGCGGCGCGCGCGATGCGCGACGGCGTCGGATCGGTCAATCTCGCCTCGCCACATGGCGTTTACGAAGAGCTGTTCAGCTTTCTGGGCAGCGGCACGCTGTTAACCGAGCGCCATTATGGATCAGTACGCCCAATTTCGATCGATGACTTCGAGGAAGTCGAGGCTTTGATCATACGCGGTCAAAACGAAGGGGCTTTGTTACCTCGATCGCCCGAGAATCTGGCGGCCATCCTGCCCTCATGCTTCGGTTACCGGATCGGCGATGAACATCTGGCGGGAGTATGCTCGCTGCTGACGGAACCGTACCGGCGCGAGCGGGCGGGAGAAATCACTGCGCTTTACACTCTGACGCGCTTCGCGGGCGAGGGCGTCGCGGCCGAACTGGTGGGCGAAATTTTGACCGAAGCCCGGGCCCGGCGGCTGCGCTATGCTTTCGCCTGCACCAGCGAGGAGCGCGCCGCGCGATTTTTCGCACGCCTGAAGTTCCGGCGCGTCGCTGCGGACGACGTGCCGTCGGCAAAATGGCGCGGCTATGACTTGTCTCGGCGCGCCCGCCTTGCCATCTTTCGTATCGACTTGACCTAATGCTCGCTTATTGATGATCCCCGACACTACACCTGCCCGGAGCTTACGCTGCTCCACCGTCGAACTGCTCGCGCTCGGATCGCTGCTGCTGGTATTGGTCATCCTCATCCTTCATCGATTAGGCTCCGGACCGTGCGATGTCAGCGGCGGCAACGCCGTGACGCGGTTCGTCCGCGGCAGCTTCTGCGGCGCCGATATATGCGGGACCAACGAGGCGATCGAGGGCGTGTTCGTGCAGGATATGGTCGAACGCGGTCACTTTCTGTTTCCGGTCGGCCACGGCGGCGAGCCGATGTACAAGCCGCCGCTGTTTCATTGGACCGCGTTCGCGATCGATCGGCTCTTCGGCCTGCGCAAAGTGACCGCCTTCAACCTGCGCATCCCGTCGACCATCTATGCCGCCGCCGGCGGCATTTTGGTGATGGCGTTCGCGCTATTGCGCTTCGGACCCGGCGTCGCCTTGCTCGCGGGCCTAATCCTGGCGGGATCATTTCAATATGCCGAGTTGGCGCGAATCGGCCGCGTCGACATGACGCTCACTTTCTTCGAGGCGCTCGCGCTGTTCGCATTCCTGGGATGGTTGCCGGCCCGCGGCCACACGCCGAGTTCCCGCATCGCCGGGATGCGATACCTGTTCGCGATCGCGCTTGGATGCGCGGTGTTGGCCAAAGGTCCGGTGGGGATGCTCCTGCCCTGTATCGCGATCGCAATCGTCCTGATACTGGAGCGTCGTCTCACCGAAGAATGGCATCACTTCATTCCCGGACCGGCGTTGGTCGCGATCGCGATCGCTTCGAGCTGGTATCTCGCCTGCTTCGTCGGCGGCCGTTACGGCTATCTTGATCGTCAAATCGGCAGCGAGAACTTCGGGCGCTTCTTCGGAGTGCTGGGCTCGATGCCGCCGTGGTACTACCTCAAACCGCTGTTGCTTAACTCCGGGCCGCTGAGCCTGATCGCTCCGGTTGCGATAGTTTCCGCATTGCGCCTGCGGCGGCCGCCGGAAGCCGATCCCGAGTTGGACGAGGCGGAGCGGCGCCGGGACGCACTGCGGGTGATGGCGGTCTTCTGGCTGGTCACCGTAGTGTTCTTCTCGCTCGCGGCCTACAAGCGCCGCGCCTATTTGCTGCCATTGTGGCCGGTGTCGGCGGTGATAATGGGCTGGTGGTTGGAGTCTCTGGGCCGGAGTCTGGGAGCCCGGTTCACTCGCGCCGCCTTCGCGATGACCTGCGCCTGCCTGGTGATTTTTAATTTCGTTTATCTTCCGCTTCACGCGCTCCATGCCTGCGGCGACGAGACCTGCCGGCCGGCCGCACTGGCAATCGATCATGCCGTGGGACCGCATGAGCCGCTTTTTATTTATGGTTTTCGCGGTCCCCTGGCTCCGCTGGTCTTTTATCTGGATCGTGACGTAAGGCCGATCAACGGCCGGCTGGGCGACGCGCCGCCGGGTTATGTAATCGTGCCAGCCAGCGCATGGGCGCAGTACCGCCATCGAGCGCCGGGACTGACCCCGGTTTTGATCGCACCATACGGACGTCTCGGCCTAATCCTATTGAGCCACGGGCGGTTCTACGCCATGTCGCAAAAGTAAACTTCTGCTGGGATGAACCGATCGCCGCAAGCGTTCGTCACGTCCATAACCGATTTTCAGCTTTACAGCTTCCTAGGACCGGACTATCCTTTGTTTGTCAGCTCGATGCCGCAGGACTTTCAACCCGCCCTTTGGATTTCGCAGGTTATTGCCTCGGAGAGCTTGAGACACAATTCACGAGGAGGGCTTTATGCCCAGTAAGCTTTACGTTGGTAACCTCTCTTTTTCGGTTACCGGGGATGACCTCAACGAGTACTTCTCGCAGGTCGGAACAGTTGAGAAGGCCGTGGTAGTCACCGACAAGTTCTCGGGGCAATCCCGCGGTTTCGGCTTCGTCGAAATGGCCGACGCGGAATCGGCGGAAAAGGCGGTTCAGACGTTGAACGCGACCGATTTCAAAGGTCGCACGATTAAAATTGATCATGCACGTGAAAACACCGCACCACGCCGGGGCGGCTTCGGTGGCGGCGGCGGAGCCGGCGGTGGTGGTGGAGGCGGTGGTGGGGGCGGCGGCGGACGCCGTGGCAATGGCGGCGGTTTCGGCGGTGGTGGCGGCGGCGGGAGCCGTGGGGGCGGCGGTGGTGGTGGTCGTCGCGATCGCTGGTAGCAGCCCGCTTAAGCAAAACTAATGAGAGGGGCGCGGTCGAGGATTACTCGCTCGCGCCCTTTTTTTTGCGGGTACCGATCTCTGAAGCCCTCAGATTTGGCAATTGGGGTCGAAAAAAATCCTTTTGACAACCTGAATTGTGCCGAGCTTTCCCGGCGCTCAATTCATTGAAAGAGCTATCACGGCGCATTTCCAAAGCGCCGACTATCGGGACTGAGTTAAGGTCGATGACAGCGCCGTCAGATCTTGATCGTCGTAATACTCGATTTCGATACGGCCCGGCGCCTTGCCGCGCTTTCGTAGTATCCGCACCTTGCGTTTGAGCGCGCGCTGCATCGATTCCGCCAGCGCCATCAGGTTAGCGTCGTGTTCAATCGGCCCACCACGCGTCACCGCGCCGCGCCGGGTTTTATGCGCGCTCGCCAGCTGCTCCGCGCCGCGCGCCGTCAGTCCCTGGTCCGCGATTCGATTTGCCGCGGCAATCTGCGCTTCCGGCGTTTCGAGCGTAAGCAACGGCCTGACCTGGCCCGGACTCAGCCTGCCCGCCTCGACCATCGCGAGCACCGCATCCGGTAAATCGATAATTCGCATGGAATTGGTCACGTAGGGCCGACTTTTACCCACGCGGGCGGCGATATCGTCGTGGCTGAGATTGAATTCGCGACTCAGCCGCCGCAGCGCCCGTCCCTCGTCGATCGGATTGAGTTCTTCACGCGCCAGATTTTCGACCAGCGACATCTCGAGCGCCGCGCGATCATCGAGCATCCGCACCACGACGGGAACGGTCGCGAGGCCAGCCTCGCGCGCTGCGCGCAAACGCCGCTCGCCGGCGATCAGTTCGTAATGCGCAACTCCATCGGCGGCCGGACCTCGGAGCCGCACCACCAATGGTTCGATAATGCCTTGCGCCTCGATCGCGCGCTTAAGCTCCTGGAGTCTGATTGGATCGAAATGCTTGCGCGGTTGAAAGGCGCCGGGCTCGATTCGCTCGACCGCGACCATCATAAGCGAACGATCCGGCGTGGCCTGCGGTTCCGCGACCGCCGCGAGACGCCCCGGTTCAGGACTGGTGCTTTCCAGCAACGCGTCGAGTCCTCGTCCCAAACTCTTCCTCATTTTTTTACCTTATGCGATGGAGCGTTACCGGTTGGCGGATGCCCCTGACCGCAATCCTGCTACGAAACCGCCACCATTGGTTCTCTACGCCCAGCCACTTCAGCCGCCAGACGGCGATAAGCCAGCGCGCCGGCCGAGCGTGGGTCATACTCGAAAATCGAAAGCCCATGGCTGGGACTTTCGGACAGGCGGACACTGCGTGGAATTACTGCGGAAAAGACCCGATCCGGAAAGTGTACGCGGACCTCGCGTTCGATATCGCGGCTGAGCCGGTTGCGCGAATCGAACATCGTGAGCACGATACCTTCGACTTCCAATCGTGAATTGAGCGCAGCTTTCACCCGCCGGATAGTGCCGAGCAGCGCGGACAGGCCTTCGAGCGCGTAGTACTCACATTGAAGCGGAATTAACACGGTATCGGCCGCGACCAGAGCGTTCAGGGTGAGCAAGCCAAGAGACGGCGGCGAATCTATTAGAACGTAGTTATATTGCTGTTCCGAGGCTAACAGGGCGGTTAGTTTTTGCTCGCGTCCCTCGGCGGTGGCCAGCTCGATCTCGGCACCAACCAAATCCGAACTCGCCGGCGCCAGCATCAGATTATCTCTGACCTGTTTGAGCACCTCCGAAATGGACTTGCGATCGATCAGGGCGTCATAAATTGTGGCTTGCGGAGCGGCATTCTTACGATCAGCCGCGTCTTTAGCCAAACCCGAGGTGGCATTCCCCTGCGGATCGAGATCGATCAGCAATACGCTCGCGCCGGATTGCGCCAGCGCGACCGCCACGTTGATGGCCGTCGTGGTTTTGCCAACCCCCCCTTTTTGATTGGAGATCGCGATGACACGCCTCACAACACCACCCAACCTCCCGCTCATTAGCGCGATCATCGCCGTGTCCGATGGAGCGGACACCTGCGCTCGAAGTGAAGACTATCTTCGTTTCACGTGAAACGATCCAATTTCCTGTGAAAATGTTAAACCAACTTTTCGCGTATAAAGCAAACGAAGCGGCGAACAACCCTCCACTGGCGCCGATCGCCGCAGGCATTTCTTATGAAGCCTTGCGCGTTGAGGCCTTTTCGGAGACTGGTATTTTGTAGAAAGCCGAAGCATTGCCGACCAGCAGCCGATACTTGTCTTCGATACTGATGTCCTCGCGCTTTTGAAACTCGATTGCGCCGGCAATTTCCCGGTCGGCATGTGGAATGTCCGAGGCCCACATGAAACATTGTGCGCCAAATTTCTCGATACAGTACGGCAGCAGACCTTCGTCACCCTCAAAACCCACGTATATATTCCCGCGCCGGAAGTATTCCATCGGTTCGAGCTTCGCGTGGTAGCCAAAAAAACCCGGATCGTCCATCGCGGTATCCAACGGACGTCCCGCAGCGACCCGTGACCTCATCCGTTGCGGCGCGATACGCTCTTCCAGCCGCTCCATGCGCCACGGCAGCCATGAGCATCCCAGCTCCAGGAACGCCACCCTTAAATTCGGATGCCGGTCGAACAGGCCCGACGGGATCATCGCGTCGAAGGCCATCAGCGACGTGTAATGGAAACCCGCCAATCCCAATGGCGTGCAATAGCCGACGTGAATTCCCAGCGCCAGATTGACCTTTTCGGCGGTTTCGAAGATCGGCTCGTAACGCGGCATCAGTATCGAATCGACCCCGACCATCGGTGGAATCATCACTCCCGCCGCTCCGAGCTTTTTACTGCGCGCCATTTCGCGCGCGGCCTCAGCCGGATCGTTGGCGTCAACTACCGACACCCAGCGCAGACGTCCACCCGACTCGCCGCAAACATCGGCCATCCAGTTGTTATAGGACCGGCATAGCGCCGCTTCGAGCAGGACATCATCGGACAAAGGCCGCGTGATGAAGAGCGTCGGATAAATGATCGAGACGTCAATTCCCTCGGCATCCATTAGGTCGAGCCGGGCTTTGGCGCCCCGCAACTCGAGCACTTCGAGTGTTTCAGGCTTCTTTTGAATCCCATCATAGCGGGCCCCGCCCATACTGACTGGCGAGCCGTGAAAATTGCGCAGCTTGCCATAGAGCGAAGGATGGACGGTTGAATCGATCAGCCAATGCACATGGTTATTCGACAGAATCACCTTGGGCTTTCGATCAGCAAAGGCTGGATCGAAGTATTTATCGGCAAAGGTGCCCTCCCACTCGATCACGTGGCCGTCAGCATCCCAGGCCTTAATCAAATCGCTCACCACACTATCCTTTCGTTAGGGGTTTGATGAATCAGGTCTTGCGCCACAATACTAACGCTCGCCTGACCGATTCTCCATCGCGCGATAGTTCATAGCTGTCGTCAGTGACCAACTGCAATCCAGCGGCTTGCGATTCAGCCATCTCAGCCGCCTGTCGCGAGCTGGCATATAGCATCGCGATACCGCCGGGCTTAAGCGCTGCGCGGGCCACTGCATGGAAATCGCCGGCATCGCCGACCGCGCGCGTCGTCACCAAGTGGTATTTGGCTTCAAAGGTACGCGGGGTAGCGCGATCGCCCATGACGGTCAGATCGAACAGGCCTAGTTCCTCGGCCGTCACCGCCAGAAAACTGGCGCGTTTGCGGCGTGACTCGCATAAAGTGAAATGCGCGCGGGATGCAGCGGCCAGCACCAGGCCGGGGAAACCGGCTCCGCTGCCGAGATCGAGCACCTCGCTATCGGGAGTAAAGGCCTTGGCGAGGGCCGGGATCTTGCCGCGATCTGACATCACATACGGCATCAAACTGTCGATCACATGAAACGCGAGGTCGTCGGCATCCGAGGGTCTCGCGGTCAAACTCATTTTTTCGCCCCACACCGCCAGCAACACGCCGTACATCCTGATACGCGCGAAGAACGCCGGTGGCAATTCGAGATCGAGGCGCGAAACTTCCGCTTGCACAATCTCGCTGACCGCGCTTCCGATCGCTTCGGGGTCAAGTACGCCCGGACGGCAGCGCGCGGATGCGGATTTGATGGGTTTGGATTTCGGAAGGCTTCGGGTTTCACGTGAAACATCCGAGGTCAAGGCTCTACGCGGCACGACCGCCTCCACTTTTGATATGAATCGCCAAAATCGAGATGGCCGCGGGAGTCACCCCTGGCATCCGCGCCGCCTGGCCCAAAGAGCGCGGACGCGTCGACGACAGCCGCTCTCGTACCTCGGTCGAAAGCCCTGGCACCAGTTCATAGTCAATTGAACCTGGAATCTGGGTATCTTCGAGACGTTTGAAGCGCTCGATCGACTCGTTCTGCCGCCGAACATAGCCCGCGTACTTCACTTCGATTTCGAGCTCGGCTTCCTCATCGAGATTGAGTGCGCTCTCCAAACCGGCCATCTTCAACACCGACCGATACGAACTTTCGGGCCGCCGCAGCAATTCGATCGCTCGGACCGCCTGCGAAATCGGCGCCGATCCCATCTCCGCCAATTCCATATTTACGGCCGCAGTCGGATAAATAATCGTTTTTGAATATCGTTCTATTTCCGTACTCACGCGCGCGGTCTTCAGATCGACCCCGGCGGCATTGGCGGCGTCAAGCAACCCAAGCTGCAAGCCGATTTGCGATAACCGACGATCGGCGTTGTCCTCCCGCAACGTCAGACGGTACTCCGCGCGCGAGGTAAACATCCGGTATGGCTCGCCGCCGATACCCCGCGTCACCAGGTCGTCGATCATCACGCCGATGTAGGCCTGATCGCGCCGCAGTATCAGCGCATCTTCGCCACGCAATTTCAGCACCGCGTTGATCCCGGCCATCAGTCCCTGTGCCGCGGCCTCTTCGTAGCCGGTGGTGCCGTTGATCTGCCCCGCCATGAACAGCCCCGCTATCAGCCGCGTTTCAAGTGACGGACCAAGCTGACGAGGGTCGGAAAAGTCGTACTCGATCGCATAGCCGGGGCGCATTATCTCAGCATTTTCAAGCCCTTCGATGGAACGCACCATCGCGATCTGCACATCGAGCGGCAAACTGGTGGAGAGTCCGTTGGGATAAACCTCGACCGTATCGCGGCCTTCGGGCTCGAGAAAAATGTGATGGCGATCCTTGTCGCGAAATCGCATCACCTTGTCTTCAATCGAGGGACAGTAACGCGGACCACGGCTCGAAATCACGCCGGAATACATCGGCGAGCGATCGATTCCGCTCCGAATCAGTTCGTGAGTACGAAGATTAGTATAGGTCAGATGGCAAGGGAGCTGTTCCCGTTCAATCCGTTCGGTGCGAAACGAGAACGGCGGCGGCGGCGTGTCGCCGGGCTGCAACTCAAGTTTCGCGTAATCGATCGTGCGCGCGTCGAGGCGCGGACAGGTCCCGGTCTTGAGCCTTCCAATTGTAAAACCTAGTTCTGAAAGATGCCCGCTGAGGCCCATCGCAGCGAAATCACCAGCTCTTCCCGCCGAATAATTTTTCAAGCCGACGTGAATCAAGCCCTTCAGAAAGGTGCCGGTGGTGAGGATCACCGTTTTGGCTTCGAACTCTTCGCCGATCTGAGACTCGACCCCACGGATGGTCCCGTCCTCGACCATCAGGCGTTCGACCGAGGCCTGACGGATATTCAGATTCGGGGTGTTTTCCAGCACGCGCTTCATGCGGCTGCGGTAGGCCGCTTTATCCGCCTGGGCGCGCCGCGCACGCACGGCCGGCCCCTTGCGCGTATTCAGAAAACGGAACTGAATCCCGGTTTCGTCGATTGCAAGGCCCATCTCGCCGCCGAGCGCGTCGATTTCGCGCACCAGGTGGCCCTTGCCGATGCCGCCGATCGCCGGATTGCACGACATCTGACCGATATGGTCAAGGTTGAGCGTGAGCATCAACGTCGCCGCGCCCATCCGGGCCGCCGCCAGGGCAGCCTCGATCCCGGCATGGCCGGCGCCCACCACGATTACATCGTACTGCATAAGTGAATTAGCCGATTGGATTATGGTATCCAGCGCACGCCCGCAAAAGCCAGCGACGCGGCTTTTCGCGAAACCTGCGCAAATCAGCTTAACTATGGACTACCAGCTTTGCCATCACTGTCGCGCAGCATTCGGGTATTGCCGGTTCCGTGATCGATTTTGTTTGATTTATTTGCCGATGCAGAACTCGCGGAAGATAACATCGAGCACGTCTTCCGAGTCCACCGCGCCGGTAATCGCCGTCAGCGCCTCGGATGCGAGGGTCACCTCGACCGCGACAATTTCGGGCGGCATGCCGTCGAGCGCCGCCTGCCGCGCCGATCGCAGCAGTTCGATTGCCCGGGCCAGCGCCTCGCGATGGCGTTCGCGTGAAATCGCCACCGTGTCGGTCAGTCCCTCGCCAGTGGCCGCTTCAATCTGATGAAGAATCGCATCGCGAAGCTCGTCCACTCCCTGCGCGCGCAGGGCCGAAAACCGAATTATCGGCGCGGTCACGCCGCGATCATTAAACTGTCTCTCGCTCGCCGAGGGCGGCAGATCCGATTTATTGAGCAGCGCGATACCTGCCCGATTCGCCAGCAGTTCCATCACCCGGAAATCATCCGCTTGAAGCGCTTCAGAGGAATCGAACACCGCGATCAGCAGGTCGGCGTCGCGGGCGCGTTCGAGCGCGCGCTCGATACCAATCCGCTCGACCTGATCGCCCGCTTCACGGATCCCGGCCGTGTCCTGCAACACCACCGGGTAACCGCCAAGCTGGAGAGTATCCTCGATCACGTCGCGCGTGGTGCCGGGTATCGGAGTGACGATCGCGCGTTCGATACCGAGCATCAGGTTAAGGATGCTCGACTTGCCCACGTTGGGACGCCCGATAATCGCCGCCCGAATGCCCTCGCGGGCGATTCGTCCGCGATCGAAGGTCGCGTGCAGCGCCGCAACGTCCTCGATCAGCGCTTCAATCTCCGCCGCGATCTGAGCGCGCGAGGGCAGCTTCAGGTCCTCGTCGGAAAAATCGATCTCGGCTTCCAGATGGGCGCGAATCGCCAGCACCTGGCCGCGCAGACCGTCGACGCGAACAGCCAGCGCACCGTTAAGCTGCCCCAGCGCCAGCGTCAGCGCCCGCTCGCCGCGCGCCTCGATCAGATCGCGAATCGCTTCGGCCTCAGTCAAATCGATGCGCCCGTTCAAAAATGCCCGCCGGGTGAATTCGCCGCGCTCAGCCAGCCGCGCGCCAGCCGCGACCGCCAGTCCGGCGACGCGTCGTATCAGGTAGGCGCCGCCATGGCAGTGCAGCTCCGCAACATCCTCGCCGGTGAAGCTTTTCGGCTGCGGAAAGAAGACCGCCATTGCGCGATCGATACCCGCGCCGCCGCGCGGATCGCGAATTTCGCCCAGCCGCAGCACGCGCGCCGCAGCACCATTCGGGATGGCGCCGCCGAGCGGGGTCCAGATCAGCTTGACGATACTGAAGGCCGCGGGCCCCGAGAGCCGCACGATACCGACCGCCCCGGTTCCGGGCGGCGTTATCGGCGCGACGATAGTATCTTCGAAGTACATTGCAGAGTGGATTGTCCGGCGCGGATCGGCCGGACGTATGACGATTCAGTTTGATCCAGCCGCCGGCGCAGGGTAATTTTGCGTTCCATTGTAATGTTGCCGGGGCCGCTTGCGAAATCGAGCTGAGCTGGCAATCGTTGGTAGTCGCTCCGGGTATTCGCTCCATCTTAAAACCCACGATCGGATGGCCGCGCGAGTTCGCCGCGGACCTGCGCCGGAGAAAATTCGCATCCCGAGAGCTTGCCCGCTCTGGCCGGGTATGGTTCGATGGCGAGCACTGCGAAACGAACAAAAGTCTGATATAAAAGTCAGAATACAACTTGCCGGCCGTCTGAGCCGGAGCGTGAAAATTGGCCTTAACTGATGAAAAGGACTTATCAACCCCACAATCGGCGACGAAAACGAACCCACGGCTTTCTGGCGCGAATGGCGACGCCGGGAGGGCGGGCGGTGATAAAACGCCGCCGCAACAAGGGCCGCAAGCGGCTGGCGATATCGATTCCGCCGAAGCAGCCCGGCTAGGCCGGCGGCCCGAGAGTTTTAGCTCTGCCGATCGTATACGCCGGCGAGCAGAATTTCTCCGGCTCCAACGCTACGGAATTCGAGTACAGAGCGATCATTTCGTCCTGTATGCAATACGTTTTGCGGCGGGCGAACCCTCGCGGCTGGGAATCACGGTATCGCGGCAGGTTGGCCAGGCGGTCGTCCGTAATCGTATCAAGCGGCGCGTGCGCGAGTGTTTTCGGCGCTCGATTAGATCGACGATACCTGCCGGAATCGGTATGGTGGTGATTGCCAGGAGGGGTGCCGGAACGCTCGATTTTGCGACGATACGTTCCGAGCTTGGAACAGCAGCCTTCAGAATCGGTCAAAACCTTTGAATATCGACTCAAATGCGTCCTGCCCTTACGTGCGATCCTTGACCGGTCGCGTCGCGTGCGCGATCGCGTTGTCGACGCTCAGTTTATACCGCATTATTGTCTCGCCACTTTTGAGCGCCGTGCTTGGTCATGCATGCCGTTTCGATCCGACCTGCTCGGTTTACGCCCATGATGCGATTGCGAACCATGGCGTTGCGCGCGGCGCCTGGCTGGCGATCAGGCGACTTTTGCGCTGCCGTCCGGGCGGCGGATGGGGCTACGATCCCGCGCCGCATACGGGATCAATCGCACAGCTCTGACGGAGATTAATTGGATTCTCGCACATTGATTGTCGTCCTGCTTTCGATCGGCCTCATCTTCGCCTATCAAGAGTTGGTTCTGAAGCGGCTGTATCCGCCGCACAAACAAGTCGAGCAGGCGCAGAGTATCGCCAGCCCGGAGGGCGCCGGACCGCAATCGGATGCGGCCGGCGGCGGATCGTCCGCCCAGATTGCCGCCAATTCGATGATCGGCGCCGCGAACCTCGCGCCGCGCACGATCGAGATCGACACCCACCTGTATCAGGCGGTCCTGACCACCAGGGGCGGACGGTTGCTCAGTCTGCGGCTGAAGGACTTTCGCGAAACCGCCGCGCCGGGCAGTCCCTGGTACGAGATGGTACCGACTGCGCCCGGCGGCAAGCTGCCGTTGGGATTAGTGGTCAATCGCGCCGGTACGACGCTGACCGATTCCGCGCTCGATTATGCGACCGACGCGCCCGCGCGGCTCGATGCCACTGCGGGACACCCGGTAACCATCACCTTCCGCGCGAAAACCCACGATGGCCTCGCAGTCGAGAAATCCCTGATTTTTCGTGATGACAGCTACGCCTTCGACCTCGATGCCGCGATCACGGGCGAGACCACCGGCCTCACCCAGACCGGCTTCGGCATCAGTCAGCCGCTGACCAAGCATGCCGGCTACGCCGACATCCCGGAGCTGCAGGCCGAGGTTCAGGGTAAGACGCTCACCGAGCGAGAAAAGGCGCTGGAAAAGGGCGCGGCGCCCGCCAGCGGCCAGATCACCTATGCCGGCTTCGGCGATCGGTACTTCCTCTCCGTTTATCTGCCGATTGCCCCAAACAGCGGCACGCTGCAGATGAGCTATGGCGGCGATGAAGCGCAGGCTCGAATTCTTTTCGACCGCACGGCCAAAATCAGCACGGCCGTTTACATGGGTCCCAAGAAGCTCGAGATCCTGGAGCAGGTCAATCCGTCGCTGAGCAAGGCCATCGATTTCGGCTATCTCGGGATAATCGCGCTGCCGCTGCTGCGTACATTAAAATTATTTTATTATGTCGGCCACAATTACGGGATTGCTATTATCCTGCTGACTTTGGTGGTGCGGGCGCTTACGCTGCCGATGTCGATCAAAGGGCAGCGCTCGATGATGCGGATGCAGCGGCTACAGCCCCAGGTGGAACGGATTCGGGAGAAATTCAAGGACGATCAGGAGCGGCTTAATCGCGAAATGGTCGATCTGTACAAACGCAATCACGTTAACCCGCTCGGCGGATGCCTGCCGATGGTGATCCAACTACCGATCCTGTATGGGCTGTACGAGGCCTTTCTGAACGCTTTCGAGCTGCGGCAGGCGCCGTTTATCGGATGGATCAGGGATCTTTCGGCGCCCGATTGTCTAACCATACCGGGGATGCCGGCGCTGCCGTGGACCGCCTGTCACGGCATCCCTGTGCTGGTAATTCTGCTAGCGATAACCTCGTTATCGCAGCAGTGGCTCTCGCCCAAGCAGCCCGACCCCAATCAGCAGAAAATGATGATGTACATGCCGGTTGCATTCAGTCTAATCTTCATTAATCTGCCAGCCGGGCTTACGTTGTACTATTTATCGTCAAACGTGCTCGGTATTTTGCAACAGGTTTTTCTAAACTACGAATTTAAACAGTACACCCCCGCGACGACATGAGTGCCAGGATTTCGATCGAAAAAACCGCAGCTTCAGTCGAAGACGCCATTCGGCAGGCGCTTGAAGAACTCGGCGCACATGAGGACGATGTCATTATCGAGGTGCTGAGTACCCCGCGATCCGGGGTGCTGGGGCTTGGCGCGCGACAGGCCAAGGTCCGAGTCACCCGTCGGCCACCCGAGATTGCGCGCAGCGAGGCGCAGTCGCCACCGCCTGCGCCGCCACCGCAACGCACGCCCGATCAACCACGCCGTCCCTTGCCGCAGCGCCAGGAAACGAGCCGTCAGCCTGAGAATCAATCGCTTCCGCGTCCCGAAGAACGGCGTCCCGAAGAAAGACGGCCTCCGCGCCAGGAGCATCGGCAGAACCGTTCCGATGATCGCCGGCCTCGCGACGATCAGCGGCCTCGCGACGAACGGCGGCCACGTCCCGAGCGTGCGCCGCGAAACGATTCGCCAACGCCATCGCCGGAGCGTCCGCCGCGCGATGAGGAACGCGGAAGTGAATCGGGATTGCCCGACAATCGACCTAATCTGGACCGCGCGGCGCAAACCCGTGAAGCGATCGAAGCGCTGACGCGCATCCTCGATCTGATGGGCGAGCGATGCGTGGTGGCCGAAGGCGACCAGGATCCGGAAAATATTGAACTCGAGATTAAGGGTGATGGCTCCGGGATCCTTATCGGCCGTCATGGTCAGACGCTGGATGCGCTCGAATACATCATCAACCGGATTCTCGCCCGGCGGGTGAAAGAGGCGCTCAACGTCGCGCTGGACACGGAGTCATATCGCGCCCGCCGCCGTCAGCAGATTCATCGGATGGCGCTTTCGATGGGTGAGCAGGCCAAACGCGAACATGAGACGGTGCACCTCGAGCCGATGCCGCCGCGTGAGCGCCGAATCGTCCATCTGGCGCTCAAAGACGATCCTTTGATAACCACCCGTTCCGCCGGCGAGGGCTACCTGCGCACGATCGAAATCGTTCCGGTCGGAGGTGGTGCGCCGCGTGAGGGCCATTCGCGCGATCGGAATCGTGAGCATAACCGCGAACCGGCGATTGGCGAGCAGGGCGGCTTCAAACACGGCCAGAAACGGATCATCTAACAAAGCTCTGCATCAGGCCCACGTTGTCCAATTGCGCAGAGAGATAGCCGGACGTGAACTAACGTCCGGCTATCGCGCATTGATACGATTTCTTTCCAACCCGGCCTTGCGGTTGGATGGACTCACCGCTCAGGCGTTGGGATCGAGTCCCCACTTCTTCTTGTTCGCCGCCACTTGTTCAGAAGTCGGATGCTCTACGGTACCGAAGGTTTTGACCTTGAATTGATCATTCAACTCAACCGATTTCCGGTTCAGCGCGGTATCGTCCTTGAAGACCTCGGGCACCGCCGGCTCTTCGAAGATCGCCTGCCACGGGCATTCGGGTTCGCAGGCGCCGCAGTCGATGCATTCATCCGGATTGATATAAAGCTGATTCGGAAAATGTTCCTTGTCCGAACCAACATACTCGTAGATGCAATCGACCGGACACACGCTCACGCATCCGGTATCGACACAATCAATGCAAAGACGGGTTATGACCCATGGCATAGCTCTAGTATCCTCTCCTTCAACGACCAGACTAATCGTCAAACGGCCGCGATTTAAATTCCGCGATCAAACGGGCCGGTGATAAATTCTGCCGGCTGCTTTCGCGGCGTATACAGGTATCGGCCACTTTGCACGATCGAATTCTCGGTTACAATAACCCTGAATACTCGGCCCAACGGCTAGCACAAAGCAGGATGATATTGAAATGAATCCGACCGATTCCGTTACCCTCTCCACCACCCGGACCGAAACCGACAGCATGGGTCCAATCGAGGTCCGCAGCGATCGTTATTGGGGCGCGCAGACCGAACGCTCGCTGATCCATTTCGCGATCGGCGAGGACCTGATGCCGCGCCCGCTGATTCGCGCCATCGGGCTGCTGAAGAAAGCCGCCGCCATCGTGAATCAGAACCTCGGCCAGCTTTCCGCCGAAAAAGCCCGCCTGATCACCACTGCCGCCGACGAGGTGATAAGCGGCGCACTTGACGAACATTTCCCGTTGCGAATCTGGCAGACCGGCAGCGGCACCCAGACCAACATGAATGCCAACGAAGTAATTTCCAACCGCGGCATCGATCTGGCCGGCGGCAAGTTGGGCTCCAAAAAACCTCTGCATCCCAACGATGACGTCAACATGTCGCAATCGTCCAACGATACTTTCCCGACCGCGATGCATATTGCGGCGGCCGAAGAGCTGACCCATCGCCTGATTCCCGCCCTGGCGCGGCTACGCGATGCCCTTAATCAAAAGGGCGCCGAGTTCACCGACCTGATCAAAATCGGCCGCACCCATCTCATGGACGCGGTTCCGCTGACGCTCGGACAGGAATTTTCCGGCTGGATCGCCCAGCTCGACGCCGACCTCAGGCGCATTGATATGGTTTTGCCCGACCTGCTGGAACTGGCGATTGGCGGCACTGCGGTGGGTACCGGCTTGAATACCCATCGGGAGTTCGCCGAGCGCACCGCCCAGGCCATTGCCGAGCTCACCCATCTGCCGTTTCGATCGGCGCCCAACAAGTTCGCGGCGCTGGCCGCCCACGATGCGATCGTGATGGCCTCGGGCGCACTCAAAACCCTGGCCTGCTCGCTGATGAAGATCGCCAACGACATCCGCTGGCTCGGATCGGGTCCGCGCTGCGGCCTGGGCGAGCTGACCCTGCCCGAAAACGAACCCGGCTCGTCAATCATGCCCGGTAAGGTCAACCCCACCCAGTCCGAGGCCATGACGATGGTCTGCGTGCAGGTGATGGGCAACGACGCGGCGATCGGTTTCGCCGGGTCGCAGGGCAATTTCGAGCTCAACGTTTTCAAGCCGGTGATGATCTTCAACCTGCTCAACTCTATTCGGCTGCTGTCGGACGCCTGTCACATGTTCACCGAGCATTGCGTGACCGGCATCCAGGCGAATCGCCGCCAGATTCATCATTTCGTGCACAACTCGCTGATGCTGGTAACCGCGCTGACGCCGCGCATCGGCTACGACAATGCCGCAAAGGTGGCGAAGAAGGCGCATGCGGAAGGAATCACGCTGCGCGACGCCTGTATTGCGATGGAATTGCTGTCGGGCGAGGAGTTCGACCAGCACATGCGGCCGGAGAAAATGATCGGCCCCGAGGCTTAGCACAACCGCCGCATCGGGAGGGGGAATGATGGCCGCGAGAGTTGCGCCGTTGGTTAGTTCGGTGATTATCGCCGGATCGATAGCGATGATCGCCGCGATACTGGCGATCGCATCGGTGGTACATGCCGCGGGCCCGCAACTCCCGCCCGGCGATCCGTTGATCGACCCGCCGATCGTCAATGGGTAGCCGGTCAAAGTCCGGATTGCGCTGGTGATCACCAACATCGCGGGCATCGACGAGGCCGCCGAGCGTTTCCAGATCAACGCCTACCTGTTCGCCGATTGGCGCGACCCGCGCCTGCAACATCCGCCGAAACCCGGCGGACTGCCGGTCAGCTACCGGCCCGGCGAGATCTGGCATCCGCAGGCCGAGTTCGTCAACGCGGTCAGGCCGCACGAACGCCAGGATATCTCGCTCGCGGCCGAGGCCGACGGCACGGTGCATTACGTGGAACGGCTGGACGCCGAACTATCATCGAAATTTTTTCTGCGCAGCTTTCCCTTCGATAGCCAGACTTTGCAGATCGTTATTCATCCGTTCGCCAGCGAGGCCCGCTATGTGACCTACACCGTCGATCGCGCGCGCAGCTCGACCGCCTCGGAATTCAATGCCTACAGCTCGCTGGCCGATTGGAAGGTGACCGGAATGACGCCGGTCGAATCGATTGTGCGCTCGGTAAACGGCGGCGAAGTCTCCGAGGTCCGCTTCGAAATCAAGGCTGTGCGCCAGTATGAATTTTATATCTGGAAAATTTTCCTGCCGCTGTTTCTGATGGTGATGCTGTCGTGGACCGTGTTCTGGATGGACCCGTTCGATTTAAAGAACCAGATTCAGGTCGCGGTGGTGACGCTGCTGACAGTAATCGCCTTCGCGCTGGCGATTTCTTCCAGCCTGCCCAAGGTTCCATATCTCACGTTCTCCGATGCTTTCTTCCTCACCTGCTACATCTTCGTTTTCATTTCGATTATCGAGCTGATGACGGTACATGTCACTCATCGCAGGCGCGGCAAGGATTTCGGCCTGCGCATCCGCCGAGTCTCGCGATGGCTGGTGCCGCTCGGTTTCTGCCTGACGCTGGCGGTCATCGCATTCCGCTTTCTGACCTAAAGACGGAATAAAAAGAATTAGGTGCCGAGGTAATCGATGAACTTTAATTTCAGCCCGCTTAGCTTCGCACACGCACTTGAATTTCTGCATTGGTGGCAATGGGCGGTCCTTGCAGTTTGGGGTTTGCTATTTTTGTGGATTCTTGAAGATTTCCCGAAACTTGCTGCCTTTTTCGCTCTTATGCCTCGTCACCCGGTAATTGCGGGCGTAGCATCCTTCTCTACAGTCTGGTCGCTCGGCACACTTTTCAACGATTTGGTCATCAAGCGGCAACTAGCCAAGAATCACAAGCTGGAGACCCTAAATTAATTTCGGACGATTCACGCCGGAGCTGATTTGACATGCGCCAAAGTAGCGTGATCGCGAACGCTCGCATTGGTGATGCTTATTGCTGCGCGCAGAACTACAATCGGAATCTAATGGAGCGCGAACGCGAAACCCGAACTGGCCGCCAACCATCATTCACCCAGCCGGTCATCATTAAAACTGTGATTAACAATTGCGTTGATAACGCGAGGAGCCGACGATGAAATTCGGTGCTTTCTACCTGCATCAGGTGCCACGTCCCTGGGATCAAGAGACCGAGCATCGCTATTTCAAGGACGCGCTGGCGCAGGTCGAACTGCTCGACCGTGTCGGTTTCGATTATTTCTGGGTCGCCGAGCATCATTTTCTGGAGGAATATTCGCACTCCTCGGCCCCAGAGATTTTCCTCGCCGCCTGTACCCAGCGCACCTCGCGAATCCGGCTCGGCCAGGGCATCGTGCAGCTTCCGCCCTTGATCAATCATCCGGTGCGCGTCGCGGAAAGGATCGCCACGCTTGATCTGATCAGCGACGGCCGCATCGAGTTCGGCACCGGCGAAGGCGCTTGCGAGGGCGAGCTGGAAAGCTTTCACGTCTCGCTCGATGAGAAGCGGGCGATGTGGCTCGAAGGCTTGCAGGCGGTCTCCCGGCTACTGGTCGAGGCTCCATTTCAGGGCTACCAGGGTAAGTACCTGGATCTTCCGATCCGCAATCTCGTGCCCAAGCCTTATCAGAAGCCGCATCCGCCGATGTGGCTCGCCTGCTCGCGCTACGAAACCATCCTGCGCGCGGCGCGGCTCGGATTAGGCGCGCTGTGTTTCGCCTTCGTGACGCCGGAAGAGGCGGCGAAATGGGTGCGCGACTATTACGAGACCTTTGAAAACGAGTGCGAACCGGTGGCGCAAGGTATCAACCCGAACATCGCCGTCATGTATCCATTTTTATGCGATCGCGACGAAGCGCGGGCGAAAGCTCTCGCCTCGCAGGACCAGGGCTTTTTCACGTACGGACTGGCGCATTATTCGATGTCGAAAGACCACGAAGCCGGCAAAACTGATCTGTGGGACGAATACCGCAATCATCCGCGCGAAGTGAATCTGCCGTTCGGCAAGACCAACTGTGTCGGCACCCCGGAGCAGCTCACCACGATGCTGCGCGAGTTTGAACCGGCCGGACTCGACCAGATCATCTTTTTGTCGCAGGCCGGCAAGATTTCGCATCAGACCCTATGTTCATCGTTCGAGCTTTTCAGCCAGGAAGTGATGCCCGCCTTCAAGCAGCACGAGCAGCAACGCGCCGCGGAAAAACAGGCGCTGGTCCAACGTCTGACGGAAAAGATTCAGCGGCGATCGCAGGCCCGGAAGTCGAACGCGGCCTGATCACATCCGGAAGATGCCGAAGCTGGCGGCGGGCGGTATCGGCGCGTTGAGCGACGCCGCGATCCCGAGCGCCAGCGCCTTGCGGGTTTCGATCGGATCGATCACGCCGTCGTCCCACAAGCGCGCGCTGGAATAATAGCAACTCGACTCGCGCTCGTATTTTTCCAGCGTTGGGCGCATGAATTCGGCCTGTTCCGGCGGCGTCATGGTCTGGCCCGCGGTCTTCATCTGGTCGAGCTTGACCGTCAGCAGCGTGTTCGCCGCCTGCGCGCCGCCCATCACTGAGATGCGGGCGTTGGGCCACATGAACAGCAGCCGCGGCTGATAGGCGCGTCCGCACATGCCATAGTTTCCCGCGCCGTTGGAGGCGCCGATCATCACCGTGAACCGGGGCACCTGGGCATTCGCCACCGCGTTGACCAGCTTGGCTCCGTCCTTCGCGATGCCGCCCTGTTCGTAGCGCTTGCCGACGATAAAGCCGGTGATGTTTTGCAGAAAAATGAGCGGTATCTGGCGTGCGCAGCATAGCTCGACGAAATGCGCCGCCTTGAGCGCCGATTCGCTGAACAGAACCCCGTTGTTCGCCACGATTCCAACCGGATAGCCAAAAATGCGCGCGAAGCCGGTCACGATCGAGGTGCCGTAGCGCGCCTTGAATTCGTGCATCCGGCTGCCGTCCACCATCCGCGCGATAATTTCCCGCACCTCGAAGGGCTTGCGCGGGTCGCTGCTGACGATGCCGTACAATTCGGCCGGGTCGTAGTAGGGATCTTCGGGTTGGTCCTGAATGATCGCAGGCGCGGCTTTCGGGCCGAGGTTGGAAAAAATCGAGCGCGCGATCTGGAGCGCATGCCGATCGTCGTCGGCCAGATGGTCGCTCACACCCGAAATCCGCGTATGCACATCGCCGCCGCCCAGTTCCTCGGCGGTCACCTGTTCCCCGGTCGCCGCGCGCACCAGCGGCGGTCCGGCCAGAAAGATCGTGCCCTGGTCTTTGACGATTACGTTCTCGTCGCACATCGCGGGCACGTAGGCGCCGCCGGCCGTGCATGATCCCATCACCACCGCGACCTGCGGAATACCGATCGCGGACATTCGCGCCTGGTTGTAAAAAATACGCCCGAAGTGGTCGCGATCCGGAAACACCTGGTCCTGCAGCGGCAGGAATGCGCCACCGGAATCGACCAGATAAGCGCAGGGCAGCCGGTTCTCAGCGGCGATCTCCTGGGCCCGCAGATGCTTCTTCACCGTCATCGGATAGTAGGCGCCGCCCTTGACCGTGGCGTCGTTCGCCACCACCATCGTCTCGCGCCCATGCACCCGTCCGACGCCGGTGACGATTCCCGCCGACGGCGCTTCATCGTCATACATTTCGAACGCGGCCAGCGGCGACAATTCCAGGAACGGGCTTTCGCGATCGAGCAGGCCGCGGATACGATCGCGGGCCAGCAGCTTGCCGCGCTTGAGATGCCGCTCGCGCGCATGTTCCGGTCCGCCGAGCTGCACCCGCGCGATGGTCTCGCGCAATTCCTTCGTGATCGACTCCGTCAGCTCGCGATTGATCCGAAACTCCTCGCTGTTCACCTTCACGCGCGTCTGAATTCGTTCCATCTTGGTTACCCTTCAGTTGCAGCGTCCGGCCCTGCTGCTCCCCGCTCCGGCCTGAGTTAGGCTAGATATTACCCATCTGAAAGATTCCGGGCGAAGCGTGGTGATACCCGAACGATGCGTAATCGCGACCTGAGAGCGTTGGAATTCGACAAAGTGCTTGAAATCGCCGAGGGCTTCGCGGTCTCGGCACCGGGCCGCGATGCGGTCCGCGATCTCGCGCCATCGCGCGACCGCGATCAGGTGCGCGAACGGCTGCGCACCGCGGCCGAGTTGGCCGAATTGCGATTGCATTCTGGATCCCTTCCGGTCGGCGAGTTCACCGACCAGCGCGGCTTGATTCTGGCGGCCGCGCGCGAGGGCGCCGTACTCGATGGAGCCTCGCTGGTCCGCATCCGCGATTTCGTGCTCGCCGCGCGGCATCTGTCGGCCTTCATGCGATCGCGGGTCGAACCATATCCCCATCTCAGCACAATCGCTGCGATGCTGGTGGCGCCGAAGGAGCTCGCCGATGCGATGCTGTCGGCGCTGGCCGACGACGGCGGTCTGCTCGACGATGCCAGCCCTGAACTGCACCGGCTGCGAAAGCGCCTGCGCGAGGGCCGCCTCGACCTCGAGACCCGGCTTTTCCGGGCGCTGAACGCGCCGGGAATGGAGCCGTTCATCTCCGATTCCGTCGTCACTTTGCGCAATCGCCGCTTCGTCGTCCCGCTCAAGCTCAATTATGCCGACAAGCTGGAGGGCATCGTTCAGGATCGATCGGTCTCGGGCGAAACCCTGTTCGTGGAGCCGCTGTGGGCGATCGAACTTAACAACCGGCTGATGATGTTCGAGCGCGAGGCCGAGGCCGAGGAACGGCGCATCCTGATGGCGCTGAGCGCGATGGTGCGCGGTTATGCGCGCGAGTTGCGGATGACCTTCGATGCGATGGTGCGCCTGGACATGCTCAATGCCTGCGCAGTTTTCGCCGAGCGTTTCGGCGGTATCGAGCCCGAGCTTACCGAATGGGGCCTGGAGCTGACGGCGGCGCGCCATCCGATGCTGGTGGCGAGCGGGCGTGAAGTGGTGCCGATCGACATCGCGATCGGCGCTGATCAGCACGGCATCGTCATTTCCGGTCCCAACACCGGCGGTAAAACGGTGGCGCTCAAGACCGTCGGACTGCTCTCGATGATGGCGCAGGCGGGGCTACTGATACCCGCGCAACGCGCGCGGCTGCCGGTCTTCAGCTCGTGTTTTGTCGATATCGGCGACGAGCAATCGATCGAACGGAACCTTTCGAGCTTCGCCGCCCATATCATGAACCTGCGCGAAATTGTCGATTCTTTCGCCGAACCGGCGCTCGTGATCCTCGATGAACCGGGTGCCGGCACCGACCCCACCGAAGGGGCCGCGCTCGCGATCGGGATGATGAACTATTTCAAGGCCCGCAAGTGCCTGCTCGGGATCGCGACGCATTCAAACGCGGTCAAGCTGCACGCTTATTCGAGCGGCGGTTTCGAGGCGGCGGCGGTCGATTTCGATCCCGAACGGCTGCTGCCGCGGTATCGGTTGAAACCGCATACCATTGGCGAGAGCTACGGCCTGGCGGTGGCGCGCCGGCTGGGCTTGCCCGACGAGATCGTCAGTGCCGCCGAAGCTGCCCGTGGCGAGGCGAATATCCAGCTCGATCGCGTTCTTCGTCAGCTCGAACAGGAACGCGACGCACTGCACGCCGCGCGGGAGCGGCTGACAGAACGCGCGCGCGAACTCGATATGCAGCAGCAGCGCAATCTCGAACAAGCCGCGCACGAACGCCGTAAGTACACGGCCGAGACAGAACGATTGCGCGCCGAAGCGCAGAATTTAATCGCGGAGCTGCGCCGTCAAAGCGCCGATCTGGCAAAAGAAATCCGCGCGGGAACAAAGCCGCGATCGAGCATGACCGCGATGCTCAACCAGGCCGTGGAACGGATGGCCGGTCTGACGCCGGAGGGCGCGGAAGCTGACCCCGGATCGCAGACGCCGTTTAAGGTCGGCGACCAGGTCGAGGTCGGCGATCTGCGGGGCGAACTGCTGCAACTGGATCAGAATCGCGCGGTGATCGGACGCGGCGGCCTGCGCATCGAAGTCGCCCTCGACCGGCTGCGGCATGCGCGCACGCCACAACCCTCAAGATCTTCCCGGCGGCCGCAGGTCAGTGTCGCGGCTGCCGCCAGCGGCGACGCCGAGATCAATTTGATTGGAATGCGAACCGCCGAGGCGCTCCACAGGCTCGAAGAGTTCCTCGATCAGGCCTACCTGACCAACCGCGCCGAAGTGCGTATCGTACATGGAATCGGTTCGGGCGCGCTGCGCAAAGCGATCCACGAATACCTGGGCAACTCGGCGTACTCAGCTTCGTTCCGCGAAGCCGAGCCGCATCAGGGAGGCGCCGGCGCGACGGTCGTGACACTCAGCCTGTGATCAAAACAGGCCTTTGAACTTGTTCAGTGGATTGGACGGCGTCGGCGATCCTTGCGGAGCAGTCCCGCCACCCGCATTGCCGCCGCCAAAAATCCCACCGAGCCCGTTCTTGCCTAAAAATTTACCGATCGCCTTCTGCCCCTTTTGTTGGATGGCCTGCGCGGCTGCCCGTTGCGCGAGATCGGCAACATCGGGCACCACCGCCGGCCGGGGCAGTTGACCAACGATCCGCAACGGGATCGCCACCTGGCCATTCTGATTCTGCAGGTACACGACGTTCTTCTTGTTCGCCCGTATTTCGCTGCTGAACTGCGGCGTCAGCAGGAGGCGAATTGCCATGTCAATTTGTTTGTTGAGATCGAACCAGCCCTCGCCCAGCGCCTGATAGTCACTCGCCGCGACGGTCAGATCGTGCGTGGTGATGCGCGGGCCTTCGATAACGAAACTCAGCTTCGCCTGGTCGATATCGGTATTGGGGTTTTTGAACAGTTCCGGATGACGCGCGATCACCGGCATCGGCAGCAATGCCCCGATTCCGGGAATGTGATCGACTTTTTTCAGCGCAGTCGCCGCCACATTGATGCCGATCAACTCGCCCTTGTTCACGGTGAGCTTGCCATTACCGGCCAGCGTCGGTTTGATCTGATCGAAATTGATCCCCGCGCCCGACGCTTTAACCTCACCGGTCACGATGCCGCGAACGATTCCGGCAGCGTTCATCTTCTGCGAGGCCAGCGCCTGCTGAATATCCACGTTGCCCAGGTCGGCGGTGAGATTGAAGTGATGGGCCGCCGCCAATTCCGCCGTCGCGGTCGCGTTAATCGCGCCGCCAAAAGCGCCGAGCGTCAGCGACTTAATTACCGCCTCATGGTTTGCATATTGGGCCGCCAGTTTCAGATTTTGATAGGCGGCATTATTCACGTCGCCCGACGGCGAAGTGAGGTTCGCCGTGACCGAAACTTGGCTGGGGGTACCCGAGGCGGTCCCATCGATCTTTAAATTGTTCAATATTTCGTTCGGCGGGCGGGACGGAAGCAGATTGGCGGTTTTCAGTTGATCCGCACTCAAACTATAGGTGGCCTGAAGCGGATGAATCGAGGCCGCATGCGCCACCAGTTGCGCATGGCCGCCGCCGAGCACGAAATTCAGCGGCCCGATATCCGCCGCATTCCCTCTCATTTTGAGGTCGCCGCTCAAGCCTTCAATGCCTGGAAGGTTGCCGCCCGGCGAGAGCGCTACGTTGGCCAGCGTCAGGGTCCCATCCATGGTCGTCGCGTTCTGCACTATCGCAACGTTGGCGTGAATCTCAGCCGCGCCCGCACTCTTATACTTTTGCAAGGCCACGACGATCTGGCTCAGCGGCCCGAGATCGAAGCGATTGCTGTCGAGCCGCGCCGCCATCCGCCCGGGCTGAATCTCAACGTTGGTGGCTTTTAGTCGAATATCCGCCAGCGTGAGGTTTGCAGTTTTGACTAGCAAGTTGCCGTCTGCGCGCGAGCCACTGGCGGTGACGATCAATGGAACCCCGGCCGGTTTCTCCAGTATGCCCGCGTAAGCCACTTTGTCGCTGCTGAGATCGGTATTGAGATCGAAAACTGGACGCTCCAGCGTGCCCGCAACCTTGCCCTTCGCCGCGATCGATCCATCGACCGCCAGCGGCGGCGGAATCGCGCCGGCCAGCGGCTTTATCGCGCGCAAATCCGCGAGCTGGAGCGGTCCCGCCTCGAAACTCATCGCGAGCGGCGTCTGCTGAAGGTTCAACGCGCCGCCGCTCATCAGCGGCCCCATCTGTCCCTTGAGCTTCAGGTCCTGCCGGTCGGCGAGCGCGGCCATCGCAAGCGTCAGATCGAAGGGCGCATCGGCGCGGAAATGCTCGAGGTCGAGGTCCAGCCGCCGGATAGCGATCGGATCCGGTCCCCACGCCGCGTCCTGGTAGAAAACGGTGCCGTTGGCGATGATCAGGCTGTTCAAATCCAGCGCGTTGAGCGGATTAGCCACGGCTTTCGATTGCGGTGCGGCTTCCATCGGCATCGCATGCAGCGCCGGCGCGGTCGGCTCGATACCGGGGGTTGCCGCTACTGGCATCTGCTGGCGCGAGCTTTTGCGGCCGAGGCTGGCGACGTTCAGATCGCCGGCCTGGTTGCGAATAATACGAATCGTGGGACTGTTGATTTCGAGCTGGGCGATTCTGACCCGCTTCGACAGCAGCGGGAGCAATTCGACTTTGCAGTTCACGTCCTGGGCGGTCATGAGCGGCTGATTCGAGAACGCCGGATCGCCCGCTATCGTCACTCCGCTCAAATCGATTGAAATGCCCCATCCGAGGCTGCCCTTGATCGACGAGACCTCCACTTTCCGTCCCAGCGCATCGCTGGCCGAAGCCACAATCCGATCCCGGTTAGCTTCGACGATCGAATTCAGATTCAGAATCGCATAGACGAACAGCCCGGCGATGACGACGATACCGATACCGAGGATAGAGCCTCCGAGGATAGAGCCTCCGATGATCAACGCTCGTCGCATCAGCCACCTCTCACCTGCAGGCGCTCCAGTTCGTGCCGAATCAGCCGGGCGAGCCGATCTTCATAATCCGTGAGCGAGACTATGCCCGCTCTGCGCATCCCGACGATGTTGGCGGTTGATGGATGCATAAATGGAATAACTCGAATGCCCCTAAGACTACGATGGACCTTGCCATGCGCCAAGTTCAATTTTACGTCGTAACCCAACGCCGCGCGCGCGGCGCGGACGCCAAAGGCCAGGATCAGTCGCGGGCGCACCAGATCGAGCTCCGGTGCCAGTTTCTCCGCGGTGCAGATGCGGACTTCGCTCGCGATCGGAGATCGATTGGCGCCGGTCGCACTTGCGGGCCAGCACTTCACCGTATCGGTGAGGTAAAAGATATCCTCCAGTTCGATTTCGCTCGGCGCAACTGCGCGGGCGAAAGCTCGGCGGATAGTCAGATTGCGCGGATTCGAAAATCCGCGGCCATTATCGAGTGAAACCCGCCCCGGCGCCTCGCCGAGGATCATCAGTCCGAACCGCGGCGTACCGTGCGCGTCAGCGGGGAATTTTCGCCACGGCGCAATGGTTGTGCAGCGCCGGCAGGCGACCGTTTCGCACCACCATTGATGCACGATTTGCTCGAGATCCCGAGCAATATCCCGGTTCGGCTCTGTCATTTTCCATTGGAAGCCACGTGTGCGTCCAATCGCCAACAGATAACATAAGTCAGGAACATTCAGATGGCGCGCAAAGGAAAATCCCGGAGCCAGCCCCCCAAGCCGGAATCCTCCAAGCCGGTGTTTCCTTCGCCGTTCAAGGATCTCCGTAAAATGATCGGCGACGGGCGCCCAAACCCCGCACCGGCCACGACAGCGATCAAACTACCCGCCGCGCCATCCCAAGCAGTTTCACCTGCTCCGCAAATCAACGACGAGGCTCTGTTTCGCGAGGCGATGGACGGCGCGCGGCCGTTGTCCGGTCCGCGCAAGGCCCGCGTGGCGATTGAGCCGCGCGTAGCGGTCAACATCGTGAGCGAAGAATCGGAGGTGCTGGCGGAGCTTTATGACCTGGTATCCGGCCAGGGGCCGTTCGAACTTACCGAAACCGAGGAATACGTCGAGGGCGCGCGGAACGGAATCGATCCGCGGGTGGTGAGCCGCCTGCGGCGCGGCGAGTTCGCGCTGCAAGGGCATATCGATCTGCACGGGATGGTACGCGAAGAAGCCAAGCGCGCGCTGACGGATTTCATCATCGATTCGCTGCACAAGGGCCGCCGCGCAATCCTGGTGGTGCATGGTCGCGGCCACGGATCGCCGGGCGGGCGTCCGATCCTGAAACATCTTACCGCACGTTGGCTCTCGCACGGGGTGATCGGCGGCTACGTGCTGGCGTTTACCTCGGCGCGGCCCAACGACGGCGGCGCGGGCGCGATGTACGTGCTGCTGCGGCGCGAGCGCCGCCGCGGCCAGTTCGAGGTGCTCAACGGCACCCACGGGCGCGACTGAGCGTTACCGGATACTTCTCCGACTGAGACATGCTAGATCGTGAGCGGAACCGGCAGGCAGCCGATCGAGCTTTGGGAGGGGAACAATGGCGTCGATTAAACGACTGGTCAAATTAAACGGCGGTTCGGGAACACGGGATGCAGATCCAGCAAAGATCAAGCTTTTTGGCGCCCTGAAATTAGTCGTAATCCTCGGCATCGGCATAATGCTGATGATGATCCTGACCACCCGGGCGTGCGACCTGATCGATTCGCAGAGCCGTTTCGGCATCGCCTCGGGCGTGGTGCTGTTGTCGCTCGCCTTCGGCATACTGGCCGCGCTGGTGCTCAAAGGCATCCAGTTATCGATCAAAACCATGAAGCGGCTCGGGATGATGGCGATCGCGGTCGTGATCCTGGCTGCCGTCAACGGCTGTAAATATGTCCCGCCCGGCTATGTCGGAATCAAAGTCGATTTGTATGGACCGCAACGCGGCGTACAGGATCTGCCGATCGTGACCGGACGGATTCTCTATAATCCCTGGACCGAGCAGATTTATGAGTTTCCCACCTTCATGCAGTACAACATCTGGACGGTAAGCCCGAACGAGGGCCGCGGATTGGATGAAAGCCTCACCTTCGTCACCAAGGATCGAATCCAGGTTAACGTCGATGTCAGCGTCGCGTATCAATTCATGCCCGATAAGGTGGCTCAGCTTTTCATCATCTTCCGCCAGCCACCCGAAGTGATCGCGGACACCTATATTCGATCCCGGGTGCGCGATGCGTTTACCCGCGATGGGGCTACGCTCAATGCGATGGACGTGCTGGGGGCCGGGATTTCGCAGCTCGACGCCGACGTGAAGAAAACGGTGGACGCCGAGATGGCGCCGCTTGGAATCCGTTTCGATTACATTTCAATCATCAACAAGCCCCGCATTCCCCCGCAAATTCAGGAGGCGATCGAGCAGGCGCTGGAGGCTACGCAGCGCGCTCAGACCGCACAAAATCAAGTGGCCGTAGCCGAGGCCGAGGCCCGTCAGAAGGTCGCTGTAGCGCAGGGAAACGCCAACGCGTTACGGACCGAGGCGCAGGGCCGCGCCGACGCGCTGCTGATGGAGAAAGAGGCTGAGGCCAAAGCCAACCAGCTAATCGCAGCCAGCATGACGCCACAGCTCATCCAGTACATGGCGATTCAGCGCTGGAAAGGCGAGGTTCCGACGTGGCAGACCGCTGGCGGCCAGGCCTCGATTCCGTTCGTCTCGATGCAGCCCCCGACGCGCTGATTGGCGGTAAAAAAACGGGGGCGGGCATCAGACAAGCTGCGGCGGCGCGAGCGCCGCGGCAACGCCACCACCGACGCGACTGAAACGTTACAGGACATGCCGATGCTCCTGCCTCTTTACTGCGTCCGACCTCGACCCCCCGGTGTGAGACAATGGGTGGACAATACATCGACTTCGGTGCAACAATAGGCACATGAAGTCGCGTCAATTTGGCCCTATTGACCTGCGTAAGTGGATTATCCAATCTATACGAGCTGGTCAACTTAGAATAGTTTCAAGCGCCGCAGCTCAGTTTGGAATTTCCCGTCAAACCGTCCACCGTGAAATTCAGGAGATGATTCGGCAAGGTTTGCTGACGTCTGCCGGAAATACTCGCGCGCGGCAATATCAGTTGCCAATTATCAACCAATTTGCTGTCGACATGGCGGTCACACCGAATTTGGAAGAAGACCTGATCTGGCGAAAACATATTGAACCAATATTTGCTGATTTGCCGCCCAACGTGCAGTTAATCGGCCAACATGGATTTACCGAAATGCTAAACAATGTGATCGATCATTCGGGGTCCGTGATAGTTCATCTTTTGGCGCTACGCACTGCCGCGAACGTTTCGATGATGGTATCCGACGAGGGGATCGGCATTTTCAAGAAAATTTATATGGAGCGGTCGCTCGAGGATCCGCGTCACGCGATTCTGGAGCTTTCCAAAGGCCGGTTAACCACTGATCCGGACAGGCACACGGGAGAGGGAATATTCTTCACGTCCCGTATATTCGATCGATTCGCAATTTTGTCCGGGAACCTATCGTTAACGTGCACGCCCGAACAGGGAGATTGGCTGTTTGATTTGGCCGACTGGGGAGTCAAGGTTGACGAACTGCCGTCCGGTATGCCCGGAACGCAAGTGCTAATGGAGATTAGTGCTTTCAGTGAACGTTCGCTTAAACAAGTGACGGATGAATTTGCGGGCGAAGATCAAGATTATTCGTTTTCAAAAACTCAGGTGCCGGTGCGGCTCGCTCGATATGGAGCAGAACAACTCGTTTCGAGATCGCAAGCCAAAAGATTGCTAACGCGCGTAACCATCTTTAAAGAGGTAATTTTGGATTTTGAAGGGGTCGAAACGATCGGGCAGGCCTTTGCTGATGAGATTTTCAGGGTCTTTAAAAAGGACCATCCAGGTACCCATCTGACCGTCTCAAGAGCGAACTCTCAGGTCGCGGCCATGATTAAACATGTTCAGCACAGTTCCGAATCCCACTTCCCCGCCGTTTAGCCTCTCGGAGAATCTTCAATTCGCGCTAACGAAGGGCGACCGCCGGGGATGTGAATGATGAACCCGTGCCGACGTATATCGTATAGCCAAAGCGGAACAGTGGAGGGCGGTTACGACGTGGCAGACCGCTGGCGGCTAGGGCCCGATTCCGTTCGTCTCGATGCAGCCCCCGACGCGCTGATTGGCGGTAAAAAAACGGGGGCGGGCATCAAGCCCACCCCCGTGGTCGAACAATTCAGCTTTTCGTTGGATTTGTTAGATCTTGGCGTACAGGAAGAACGCGATCACGAAAGCATACAGGGTCAGCGACTCGACGAACGCCAGGCCGATGATCATCGGGACGAACAACTGGCTGGTGCTGTTAGGATTACGTCCGATCGACTCCATCGCCGAAGCGGCCAGCTTGCCCTGACCAAGACCGCAGCCGAGCGCCGCGATACCCAGGCCGAGGCCGGTACCAAGGCCGATCAGACCTCTGCTCATCCCGCCATCGGCAACCGCCGCCGTCTGCGCCATTGCGAATAACGGCGAGCCGAGCATCAGCGCCATCAGGGCGCCCAGGGTCAACCCAATTTTGCGAACCATCCTCTTTTCTCCTTGTTCTCGCGCCGCCGCCCAACCTTGATGGCCCACCGCCTTCTCTTATCATCTCCTCCGATTGCCCGGATTGGCCGGCGGATCGCGGAATTCAATTTTTTGCGGATATTGAAACGGTCAGTGTGCTTCTTCCTGCGCCATCCTGACGTAGGCCATCGCCAGCACCGTGAAGATCAACGCCTGCACGATACAAACGATCGAGCCCAGGACATAAAAGATCACCGGGACAACCAGCCTGGTGGCAGAAATTTTGGTGGTGAAAATACCGAGCATCGTATGGTCGGCAAACATGTTCGCAAACAGACGGATACCGAGCGAGACCGGGCGGAAAATATGGCTGGCGACCTCGATCGGCAGCATCAGCGGCGCCAAAAACAGCACTGGACCCAGGAAGGATTTTAGATAACCGAGGCCATTGGCGCGAAACCCATAGTAGTTGTAAAAACCAAACGCGATTATCGCCAAGGCGAAGGTCAGGTTGGAATCGCTGGTCGGCGGCTCCATCCCGGGCACCAGGCCGAAGAAATTCGCCGCCAGAATAAACACAAACAGGCTGCCGAAAAAGCCGACGAACTCGCGCGCACCGTGACCGATCACGTCATGGCTAAAACTGTCGAGCCATCCGACCAGCACTTCGCTGATGGAGCGGATACCGACGTGATCTTCGGGCAGTATCGGATCCGCCGCGCGATCGATCGATCGGCGGGCGATCAGCGCAAATCCAACCAGCAGACCCATCACGATCCAGGTGCTAACCAGCACCAGCGGGATATGCGTGGTTCTGGAAATTAATTCTATAAAATTGACAGCCGGCAATTCACGCCTCCGGATCAGTGCTCCCCAGCAGCGGGCTCCGCGTTATCAGACGCCCCGTTTCGATCATAATCGCGACTGGTTGCGTCAGGATACCGAGCCCGAAACCGAGCAGATTGAGATGGGCCCGCGTGAGGAGAATGTAAACCAGCCCAATAATTAACAGCAATTTCAGCGGCGCGGCAAGCGCACCGAGGACGCCGGCGCCGCCGGTTCCGCGCGCGACCGCAAGCAGCGTGCGCGCAATCGCGGCCAGCGCCAGCAGGTCGAGCATCATCACCACCGCCCCGCACATTACGCCGACGGCCGCGGCAGGAGTGCCGTACCACCACACCACCGCGGCTATCGCCCCGGCCAGCACGGCGTTGGTGCGCTCGATACCCGCGATCGTCGGCAGCCGCCTAATCGTCATTGTCCGCCCGTTTCGCGGCGAAAAGAATTGACCATCTTGATGAAATTATAAAAGCCGGTGAAGATTCCGATGAAGATACAGATCGCAGTCAGGATCGGCGCGGTTTTGAAATAGTCATCCAGATAATAGCCGAGAATTGCTCCGCCGATCACCGGGGCGGTCAACATTCCCACCACCGCCGTCCAGCGACCAATACTGCCGAAATTTTTATTCGCGCCAGCCATTTTTATCTATCATCCGTGGCGCGCAACGCTTCGTCAGCCGCTTCGATCGTGCGATCGATCTCCGCCTTGCCATGTGCGATCGAGACGAACATCGCCTCGAACTGCGACGGTGGAACGTAGATCCCCCGCTCGAGCAATCGATGGAAAATACGTGCGAAGCGCTTAGAGTCGCAACGGCGAGCGGATTCAGCATCTGTCACATTGTTTTCGCCGATAAACATCGTGAGCAGCGATCCGGATCGATTGACGCACCCAAGCTGATGATTTTGCCGCAGCGCCATCCGCAAGCCATCGGCCAGCCGGGCCGCGGCCGATTCCAGATTCTCATAGATGCCGGGTTGGCGCAGAATCTTCAAGGTTTCGATGCCGGCGCGAACCGACAGCGGATTACCGGACAGGGTGCCCGCCTGATAAACCGGGCCCAGGGGCGCCAGCAAATCCATCAGCTCCGCGCGACCGGCCACCGCACCGATCGGCAGGCCGCCGCCGATCACCTTGCCGAACATCAGCAGGTGCGGATCGGCACTGCGATACGATTCGTAGGCGGCGCCGTAACGCAGGCGAAACCCGGTGATCACTTCGTCGCAGATCAGCAGCGCACCGTGGCGATGGGTCAGCGCACTCAACTCGCCCAAAAAATTCTCGCCGGGCGGGACCACTCCCATGTTGGCGGGAACCGGTTCGACGATCACGGCGGCGATCTCGCCGGGAAAGGCGGCAAAGCATTGTTCGACACTTGCCAGCGAGTTGTACCGGGCCACTGCCGTCAGGCCTGCGATCGCGTCGGGCACCCCGGCGCTATCGGCGATCCCCAGCGTCATCCCGCCGGATCCCGCGCGTACCAGCAGGGCATCGCTATGGCCATGATAGCAGCCGTCGAACTTGAGAATTCGTGGACGGCCGGTGGCCGCGCGCGCGAGGCGCAAGGCGGTCATGCCGGCCTCGGTGCCGGAACTGACCAGCCTCACCTTCTGTGCGGCGGGAACCGCCTGAGAAATCATCTCGGCCAGCGTTACTTCGAGTTCGGTTGGCGCTCCATAACCGAACCCATCGCGCGCCTGTTCGGCAATTGCAGTAACGACCTGCGGATGTGCATGGCCGAGAATTGCGGGACCGTAGGCACCGACGTAATCGAGCAGACGATTTCCATCGAGGTCGAAAACGTAGGCAGCCTCTGCCCGCGAAATGAACAGCGGCGTGCCGCCGACGGCGCGCCATGCGCGCACTGGGGAGTTAACCGCGCCCGGAATCACTTTTGCTGCACGGTTGAACATCGTGGAAGATTTTTCGTTCAAAATCATTTTAGATCGCTACTCGCAGGACGAATGCGCATCGTTCGCGGCCGACAATTTGCCGCGAGCACGCCATTTTCTTGACAGCCGTCGATATGATCCCGCAGATTGGCTTCTGGAGCCAACATGGCGGGATGACGCCGCGGCAGGTTTGCGCGTTAATTACAGGCGGAATTTTTATTGCCGATTTTACCGAATTAAATCGCATGCTTCTGATCGATCATGGGTATCGTGCTTGTACCTGTAGACAAAAGAGTTTATCAAGTTGACTTCGTTGTGAAACTTGCAATGCGCGTGGTCGCGTTTTTCGCGCGATTTTCCAGGGGGGCGGCGCATCGTAGTGAGTAAAAGAATCTGTATTTCATTCAGGATTAATTTTCCCGGAAATTCTGATTTCGGATTGCACTTGCGCCCTTGCGAAGTTGATATCTCATTGCCGTAAACGTCACAGGTAGCGGTCCGAGCGATGGAAAATCTAGTTATCCACAAGTGTGGATAAGGTTGTGCGTAATTTTTCTAGTTTTGTTTTCGGAATTAGCGCGGAGACAGCGCCGGGAGGGGGTCAATGGAAGGACTTTGGGAAAAAACTTCTGAACGAGTGCGTGACACTCTGGGCCAGGTCGGCTACGAGACTTGGATCTGCCCCCTGAATTTCGTTGGACTTAAGGGCAAAACCGCAACCCTGGAAGCGCCCAATCGATTTTTCCGCGATTGGGTTCAGGATCGTTATTTCGACGTGATTCGGACTTCGCTGACGGCGGAAGCTGGCCAGGAAGTCGATCTCAAGCTGACGGTCTGCGAACGCAACGGCTTGCCGGTAGCCGAAAATCCCGCCCCGCCCGCACCTGCGCCAGTTCGCCCCGCGCGCGCGCCAAAAGTGGTCGAAGAACGCCGCGACCGGGGATCGCTGAACAATCTCAATCCGCGCTATACCTTCAACGAATTCGTAGTCGGCTCGGCGAATCAGTTCGCCCATGCCGCCGCGCAGGCGGTTTCCGAGCATCCGGGCGAGAAGTACAATCCGCTTTTCATTTATGGCGGTGTCGGTCTGGGTAAAACTCATCTGGTTAGCGCGATCGGTCATCACGTACTGGCCAATGGCGGCGGACGGCGCAAGGTGCTGTTCATGCCGGCCGAAGTATTCATGAACGAGCTGATCAGCTCGATACGCCGCGACAACATGGGCGACTTCAAAGACCGTTTCCGCCGGGTCGATATGCTGATTCTCGACGACGTTCAGTTCCTGGCCGGTCGCGAGCGTACCCAGGAGGAATTTTTTCACACCTTCAATTCGCTGCACTTCGATCGCCATCAGATTGTTCTGACTTCGGACAAAGTGCCCCGCGACATTCCAGGTCTGGAAGAACGGCTGCGGAACCGCTTCGAATCCGGACTGATCGCCGACATCGCGCCGCCCGATCTCGAGACCCGAGTTGCCATCATCCAGAAGAAGGCGGTGCTGGAAAACCTCGATCTGTCATCCGATGTTATCCTGTATGTCGCGCAGAATGTCTCCTCCAACGTCCGCGAGCTCGAGGGCTGTCTGACGCGGCTTGCCGCGCTCGCCTCCATGAACAAGGCGCAGATTACCGTCGACTTCGCCCGTCAGGCGCTGCACGACCTGATACGCGACCACGACGTGAAGCCGGATATCGATGCGATCCAGAAGACCGTCGCGGATTTCTTTCACATCCGTCTGGTCGATTTAAAATCCAAGAAGCGCACCCAGCACATCGCATTCTGCCGGCAGGTGGCGATGTTCCTGTGCCGGAAACTCACCGACAGCTCGTTTCCCGCTATCGGCGATTCATTTGGACGCGATCATTCCACCGTAATTCACGCCTATAATCTGATCGCGCGGCGGGTAGCCAATGACTCGGCTTTCCGCCTTTCGATGGATAAAATCGCCCGCGAATTGAAGGTTACCGTCAACCATGCAGCATAAAGTACTGCATTAAGTTAACAGCTTGTGCACAATCTGTGGATAAATTCAGGGGTATCAACAGGCGCGGCAAACACGCGGCAGGAAGCGGGCAGGCTCAGGGCGTTCGCACACACCTTTTCGATGTCGAAATTGCGTTCATATTCACACACTTACGTGTCGGCTAAACATATCAACAGGACCTACTGATCTTCCTGAGTATTCTTTTTAATTAATAAAGATCAGTAATAGGAGTGGGGCGCTGGACCATGGAACTCTCAATCGATCGAACATCCCTCGCGAATGGACTCGCCCTGGTGCAGGGCATCGTTGAACGGCGCAACACGGTTCCGATCCTCGGCCACGTGATGATCGAAGCGGAAGGTGGAAACCTGAACCTGCTGGCCACCGACTTGGAAGTTGGAATCAAGACCGCGCTGTCATGCAAATCGAACGGCGGCGGAACCATCACCCTCAATGCCCGCAAAATTTTTGAGATCGTACGCGAAGCCGGGGGCGAGGAAGTCAGTCTCAAGTCGCTGGAAAACGATTGGGTCGAGCTTAAATGCGGGCGGGCCAGGTTCAAAATGATGGGTCTCGATCCGCGCAGCTTCCCCGCGATGCCGCACAAAGCCGAAACCAAAGCCGGGGGCAAGACGATCAAGGCCGAGATGACAGTGCCGCCCGCGGTGCTCGCCGCGATGATCGACAAGACCATTTTCGCCGTCAGTCCGGACGAAGCCCGTTACAATTTGAGCGGCGTATATCTGGAATCGCCCGCGCCCGGGACCGCGCGGATGGTGGCTACCGATGGTCACCGGCTCGCGACTATCGATCGCGAAGTGCCCAACTTTTCCATGGAAGGCGGAGTAATCATTCCCCGCAAAGGACTCACCGAGCTGCGACGGTTGCTCGATCGCGCCGATCAGGGCGAAGTTAATCTGCAAATCGATAACCAAATCGCCTACATCAAACGCTTATCAACCGAGGTTTCGATGCGTCTGGTCGAGGGCGAATTCCCGGATTACAAGGGCGTCATTCCGAAGCAGAATCGCTACCATATCCCAGTGAATCGGGACGCCCTCATGGCCGCCATCAAGCGCGCGGCGATCTTCTCGAATGAACGCTACCACGGCGTGAAATTCGGAGTGTCTGCCGGCACCTTGACCGTGTCATCGACCAGTCCCGAAATGGGCGAAGCCAGCGAAACCATCGACATCGATTTCACCGGCGAGGAGTTTTCGGCCGGATTTAACGCCAGCTATTTGTTACAGGTGATGAATGTAATCGAGCCCGGCAGCGAGGCGGTGCTGGGGCTTACCGACGAGGTCAGTCCGGGGGTGATCACCACCCCGTCGGACGGCACCTTCACCTACGTCGTGATGCCGATGCGGCTGTAGGACTCGGCGCTTTCACTTTGGCGCTGGCGGAGAGCCGAGCTTGATTAGCACAACGGAATTGCGAACGCCTTTGGCGCCCTGCCACGGAAAATTCGCTTCCTCGGCCACGATGGTCCCCGGCAAATTCAGATCGGACAGATCGCGCCGCCGTACGATGACCCATTCCGCATCGCCATGCTCGATGGCTCTTTGCACGCCCATGGGAAAGCTGAACAGCGGCAACGGCCGATACGGTTCGAGATAGAAAAAGGTTTCCAGGTTCCTGAAAAAAACCAGCTTGGAGAGGTCGGGTCCGACTTTCGCCATCACCACCCTGGCGAATGGCTTTTCACCGCGATAGGCTTCGGCGGCCGGCATCGCGAACATATAGATGTAAGCCATCGCCAGATAGGCAATCATCCCCACCGAGGCCGCGATGCGATCGGGCCTGAGCTCCCGGAGCGCGTAAACGACCCCGATTATCGCGACGCTCCAGAGCGCCGTGTAAACCAGCGGATATGGGAGCGTGGGCATCAGGTCCAGTGGATGCGGAAGTATCCACGCGGGCGGCAGCAGCGCGAGCACGCTTAAAATGGTTCCGATCGCCAACCCGATATAGCCGATTTTGGTTAACCACCAGGCGAGCGGCGTCAGCAGTTCTTTCGGAGAAGTGATAAGGCGCGCAACGATCAACGCGGCGGCTGGCAGAATCGGCAACAGGTAGTAGCTGCGGCGCGATCCCGAGAGCGTAAAAAAAACAAAAATACTCCAGAAAAATACTTTTGCGAACCGATCGGCGCGCGTGCTCCTATCGTCCTTCCCATCGCCGCCATGAATTTGCGCCAGGGCCCCCGGCAGCAGTATCGACCATGGCGCCATCAGCAGGAAAATCACAAATAAATAAAGATAGATCGGTCCTTTATGATCGAAGGGCTCGAAATATCGCACCACGTTTTCGCGATAGACCAGGTAAAGCCCGCGATCCGAATGCATCAGACGCTGCGAGATGACGAAGGGCGCTACATAAATGATGGCTGCGAGGGCCATCGCGGGCGCCGTTGTCCAGTTGAAAAACCAACGGTTACGCTCGATAAACCATCGAATTCTTGCGCTAACGCCGCCGCGCAGAAAGTGATCGCGCAGATCGTCCCAGCCCTGCGCAAAACATGAGTAAGCGCCGATGATCAGGATCGGCAGCACAAATCCAAGTAGTCCTTTGGTCTGCGAGGTCAGCGCCATCACGATCCATAGCGCGACCACCCACATCCCGCCGCGCCGCTTTTCGTTGTGTAGAAACAGCGCCAGCGCGATCAGTTCACCGGTGACGGTCTCGACGTCGGCGGAAGCATGACGCGAGAAAAAGACGAAACTATAGCTGGTGGCCAGAATGAAGCCGCTCCAGGCCGCGACTTTCCAATCGTATAGCCGGCGCGCGATCGACATCAGGACCGCGACTCCGAGCAGACCGGCGATCGCGCATGGAATTCGCGCCGCGGCCTCATCCATCGTGCCGAGGGCGCGCGCGGCGCCCACCACCAGCCAGTAGGTACCGAGCGGTTTATCGAAATACGGACGATTGTCGATTGTCGGCCAGAAGTAGTTGCCGGTGGCAAGCATCTCGCGCGCGATCTCGGCCCATCGGAACTCCGAGGCCCACAGTGCTCGCGCGCCGATCCGAACGAAGAAAAGTATTGCCGCGAAGATCAGCACCGCCGTCGCCAGCCGGCGCCAGATAACCTGGCCGGGCTCGATAACGTCGGGCGGCGTCGCAGCCGGCGTGAAATCGGGGACGGAACTGGCCGATGCTGGTGGGGACATATAACGCACGAAGGCGAATTGTAACTGCTCCGGTCGGCGGGCTGCCAGTACCCTCCATCCGCGCATGGTTTCCACGCAGCGGGAGTGATAATCTTGCTTTATTCAGAAATTGTCGCGTATTTCCCGGCATTGTCGTAACCGTTCGGAATTTTGAAAGGCAGATGCGATGAGCGAGCATCACGGCGCTGAGCACGATCGAAAACCCAACCGGCTGATCAATGAGCTGAGTCCGTATCTCCGCCAGCATGCCTACAATCCGGTCAATTGGTATCCGTGGGGTGAAGAGGCGCTTGCCCGCTCGCGCGCCGAGAACAAACCGATTCTGCTCTCGATTGGTTATTCCGCCTGTCACTGGTGCCATGTGATGGAGCGCGAGTCGTTCGAAAACGACGAAATCGCGGGCGCCATGAATGAGAATTTCATCCCCATCAAGGTGGACCGGGAAGAGCGTCCCGATTTGGATCAGATTTACATGGAGGCAGTGCAACTGATCACCGGACGCGGCGGATGGCCGTTGACCATGTTCCTGACCCCGGATGGCAACCCATTTTACGGCGGCACCTATTATCCTCCGGTCGATCGGCAGGGGATGCCCGGTTTCGGACGAGTGCTGGCCGCGATCGCGCAAGCCTGGCAGGAGCAGGCGGACACCATCGGCAAAAACGTCGCGAGTCTGACCAAAAGCTTGCACGAGTTGTCGGATTTTGCGCCCGCCGATGGCGAGCCGCGCGCCCATCTTGCGCAAGCCGGGGCGCGGGCGCTGACCAGCGCCTATGACGCGGTTAATGGCGGGATTGGCGGCGCACCTAAATTTCCCAATACCTTCGTCTTTTCGCTCTTCCTGCGCACTCTGGATGCCGATGGAGATTTGAGCTTCGGCGAGATGGTCGGTAATACGCTGACCAAAATGGCCAGGGGCGGCATCTACGATCAACTGGGCGGTGGTTTTCATCGCTACAGCGTCGACGAGCGATGGCTGGCGCCGCATTTCGAAAAAATGTTGTATGACAACGCACTGCTGGTGCGGCTATATCTCGATGCCGGCCGGGCGCTGCACAATTCGGAGTTCCTCGGCACCGCGCGCCACGTGCTGGATTACGTCACGCGCGAGATGACCAGCCCCGAGGGCGGCTTCTATTCGAGCCAGGATGCGGACAGCGAAGGCGAAGAGGGAAAGTTTTTCCTCTGGAGCGTGGCGCAGACCCGCGCGGTGGTCGGTGAGGCGCTAAGCCCGATCGCCGAGCGCTATTTCGATATCACAGAGGAGGGCAATTTCGAGGGCGGCAATATTCTGCATCGGACCATCGCGCCCGCCGAAGCCGCCCGGCTGTTTCACAAAACCGATGAAGAGCTGGATCGGGCGCTGGCCGAGATCGCCAGCCGGATGTTTGCGGCTCGCGAGCAGCGGGTTCATCCGGGCCGCGACGAAAAAATATTGGCGGCTTGGAACGCGATGATGATCAGCGCCTTCGCCGACGGTTACCGCAGCTTGAACGATCGCCGCTATCGCGAAAGCGCTGAGCGCGCGGCGGAATTCACGATGACCCGGCTGTGGGACGGCCATCGGCTGCATCGCTCGTTCAAAGATGGGATCGCCCGTTTCAACGCCTATCTCGAAGACTATGCCTTGCTGGCCTGCGCCATGATCGATGTTTACGAGGCGACCCTCGACGCCAGATACCTGAATCATGCGCGTACGCTGGCGGGCGTGATGCTGGATCGCTTTCTCGATCGCGAACGGGGGGGCTTTTACTTCACCTCCGAGGATCACGAAGCGCTGATTACGCGCAGCAAGCCCTCGTTCGACGGTTCGACGCCGTCGGGCAACAGCGCCGCCGCGATGGCTCTACTGCGGCTCCATTTGTACACCGGGGAGGATCGTTATCAGGCCGAGGCGGCAAGGGTGATCCGGCTGTTTGCCGAGGCGATCGCGAAACAACCGTTCGTATTCGCCCATCTGCTCGAAGCGATAGACCTGTACCAGCGCGGCGCGGTCGAAATCGTGCTGGTGAAGGGTGCTGCCGAAGATCGCGAAGTCGAGGAGTGGCTGGCGCACATCGGCAAGCTGTATCTGCCCAACCGCGCCATCTTCGTGATCGGGCGGGACGCCGGTTTCATTCCCGAATATGTTCAGGGCCGGCCGGCAATCGATGGGAAGCTCACCGGCTATGTCTGCCGCGAGCGAGCCTGCTCGGCGCCGGTCACCACGATCGACGCTCTGGAAGCTGAACTGCGCGATTAATCCGGGATGGCCGAACACGCCGCTGCCGCTGCCCGCGAAAACGGGCACGCGCAATTTCCGCCCATCGTGGTCAACCGGGCGTCAGCCGGCAGCCGGCTTCCGCTTCGCGTCACGGTGCTGAACGCCAAGGGCGGCGCTCATCTGGAAGAGATTGCGGCGCGGCTTGCCCGTCCGCCGCTGGCCGATACCGACCTCCTGTTGCTGTGCGAGGCGGGATGGCGCAGTCGGCGATCGGCGCGCCGGGAAGTGGCGCGCGAACTGGCGGACCGGCTTGGAATGAGCTTCGCCTTTGGTCCGGTCTGGAGTATGCCGGGGCGTCGCGAAGGTTCGATCGGCTCCTCTATCGGCAATGCCATCTTATCTTCGCAGCCGCTCGAAGACGTGCGCGTGGTGCCGATGCGGCGCTATTGGCGCGCCGATTTTGCACGCATACCCGGCGCTCCCAATGGCGTGATCGCGACCGTCCGCTTCGGCGGCATCCCGATCACCATTTGTATCGCGCATCTCGAGAGCCGGGCCTCGCCGCAATTTCGCGCGGAACAGATGCGCAGTATCGCAGAGGCCATCCCGCCCACTGGCGCGGCAATCATCGGCGGCGATTTCAACACCACCACGATCGAGCTGGGTGGCCGCCGCATACCGATACCGATCGTTCGCGCGTTGCTCATGCGGCGCGGCCGGCGATGCTGGCCACAGAAATATGAGCCGCTGTTCAAGATTCTCGAACGATGCGGTTTTGCCTTCGACGACGCCAATGTTCCCGGAATCCCCACTTTCACCTTTTCTCGTATGATCCCGCCGTTTGTCCGCCCAAAGCTGGACTGGCTAGGAGTGCGCGGTCTCGCGGTGGTTAAGGGATCGGCCACGGTGGTCCCGGCGCGCGGCTCATTTTTTGCGCCCCGGTTCTCGGATCATGATTTCATCACCTGCCAGGTCCGGCAGAGCTAGATTTTCGGGAACGGAAATGAGCCGCGCGCCTGCTCATAGGCATAGGCGACGCGCAGCACCGTCGCTTCGTCAAAACTTCGCCCCACAAACTGAATCGAAATTGGCAAGCCGTCGGTCGAAAGTCCGCTCGGTACCGCGATCGCGGGCTGACCGGTGGCATTGAACGGCGCCACCAGGGCCACCAGTGCGGCCAGCACCGGAAGCGTTTCGCCGCTCGGCATCCGGACGCGGTCTTCCCCGATTTTCGGCGCGGTAATCTTGCAGGCGGGCGAGATCAGCACACTATATTTCTCCAGGGTGCGCTCCGTTTCGGCCAGCATCAGGGCGCGCACGCGATGGGCGCGCACGTAGTTGCTGGCGCTGACCATCATGCCCTGTTCCAGCAAAGCTCTGACATCGGGACCATATTCGCTGGCTCGTTCGCGCAGCCAGCGCTCGTGATATTCGAGGGCCTCGGCCCGCACGATCATCGTGCGCGCGGTGCTCGCGGCGGAAGTGGCGAGGAATGGAATCGAAACCTCTTCAACTGTGGCGCCCAGCCCTTCCAGCGTTTTTAGCGCGGATTTGAAGGATTTCTCCACCTCAGTAGCTAGCTGGGTGGCCAGTTCCCGGACGACGGCGACGCGCATTCCCTTGATTCCGGCTTCGAGTTCGCGAGTGTAATCCGGCACCGGAATGGAGCTGCTGGTCGTATCGTGGGGATCGGGCCCGGCGATTACATTGAGCATCAGCGCCGCATCGCGAACCGTGCGGGTCATCGGGCCGACGTGATCGACGGAATATGACAGCGGGATCACGCCATAGCGGCTGACGCGGCTGTAAGTCGGTTTCAATCCGACGCAGCCGGTTACCGCCGCCGGAATTCTGATCGAGCCGCCGGTATCGGTTCCGATCGCCGCCAGCGCCGAGCGCGCCATCAGCGCGGCCGCCGATCCGCCGCTGGAACCGCCCGGAATCCGGTCCAGATCATATGGATTATGCACCGGTCCCCAGTGTGGATTGTTGCTGCTGCCGCCAGCCGCGAACTCATGCAGATTAAGCTTGCCGAGCAAAATCGCACCCGCCTCGCGCAGGCGCGTCCACACTGTTGCATCGTGCCCAGGGATAAAATCGGCGAGGATTTTCGAACCGCCGGTAGTGCGGATATCGCGCGTGTAACAGAGATCCTTGAGCGCTGTGGGAACGCCGTGAAACGGCCCCCGATAGGCATCGGCCGCCATCTCGCGCTCGGCCGCCTGCGCCGCCGCGCGCGCGAGATCGGCGGTAACCGTGATGTAGGCATTGATTTTCGGCTCGGTCTGTTCGATGCGATCGAGGTATGCCGCGGTCACCTCCACCGGCGACACTTCGCGACGGCGATAAAGTTCGCCCAGCGCGGCGACGTCGAGATCCAGCAATTGATGGTTATTCGCCATGGAGCCGCCCTCCGTCACTTACCGGGCCGAAGCCGGGCTTGCGCCAGTATCGCCGGGTACGAGAACGCTGGCTCCAATCCATCGAGATCCAATGCGCTGAGCACTTTGGCATCGGCGAGCATCGTGGTCGCGACTTTCGCCACGGAGGCCGCCGAGTCCGCGCTCATCTCGTAATCGAACAGATCGCGCGCCAAACGCGCGACCGCGGCGGGAGTGAATTCGGCCATGACGATCGAAATCCTTCAGTCAACCTTCTTTAGTTGACCTGCTTTAGTTAGCTTTGCCGAAAATTTTAACGCTGTTGCGGAAAGCTGAGGCGTAGTCGCCGCTGACTGCATGCGAAACCAGCACCGGCAGATCGGCCCCGGCGCTGCGATACTGCGCGAGCCGTTCCAGGCATCGCGAAGCCGGGCCGGCCAACGCGACCGCGTCGATCATCGCGTCGGTCATGGCCGCCGATACGCCGGCGCGATCGCCCCGCTCGGCCGCCGCCAGAGCCTGTTTAGCTTGCGCTTCAAAACCACCTTGCGCCCATATGCGATTATAAAAGTGCAGTCCAAGATAAAACGCCATATCGCGGCGCGCGGCGGCATAGGCGGCTTCGAGATTATCGTCGAGAAACACCGGCAGACCCATCGTAACGCCGAGATCCATCGGATCGCGTCCGGCCTTGATGGCGGCCTCGCGCGCGGCGTTTTTCATCCGGCTCATCCGCTCCGGTGGGCACATGTAAAGCATCACGCCGTCGGCCACCTCGCCGGCGAACCGAGCGCTCTGCAGCGTGAGCGCTGCGAAATAGACCGGGACACGTTTGGGAGAGACCCGGAAGCGATAACCGAGATTCGGGATCTGCTGGCCATTCAGGACCGCGGTCAGCAAACCCATGTATTGGCGCAGATAATCGCGCGCGTTGCCCATCTCGATTCCCAACGGCTTGAGCAGCAAACGATGACCGACGCCAAGGCCGAGCAGAAACCGGCCGCCGGATTGTTCCTGGATCATCATCGCGCCGGTTGCGCACACCGTCGCGGCGCGCTGGTAGATATTGATAATCCGCGTGCCGACGGTGATCCGCTTGGTGGCCTGTGCGATCAGATAGCAGCACATCATGCCGTCGTTATTAGCCTCGGGCACGAAGAGTCCGCTGAAGCCGGCGTCTTCGGCCTCGCGTGCGAGCACCGTCATCTCCGGGTATGGCATCAGCGAGAAGGTCGATAACGAGAGCGCACAGCCGGGCATCATTTTCCTCCGGTCGCGAATTGGATCATGCGGATCATACTAAAATCCGATGACGGCGGAATCACCCGGCGAGGATGCGGCTAAGAGAAATCTCTGATTTTAGAACTCCGGTACGGGCTCTGAACGCGTTTACGTTAACCAGGTTCCTCAATCCGCCTGGATGAAGGTGATGGCACTACTTACTTCGGAAGTTTGGTCCCCAGATCAGAAATGAGTTGCTTCGCCCGAGCAATCCGTTCGGGCGTGGCTTTCAACGGTTTTTTGCGGCTGACCTCAGTGTAAGGGTCGTCAATTAGGAAATCGTCGGCAAGAAAAAGAATGGTAGCAGCAACCTCCAGCTCAAGCGCGGAAAAGCGATTCATTATTTCGAGTTTATTTTGTATAGTTTCACTCGAGAGACCACCTAAAGTTGCCGGGGGCGTGATAGACGCCTTAGAGATGTAGATACGGTACGGCACCGAGTGAAAGCCCGGTCGGTCTTCGTATTCGAGCTGTCCAAGCTGGATGGCATCATCGGCGGCGTTAGCCAATTCCTCAGAGAACGGTCCATAGTAGTGATACTCATAGTCGAGGCCGCTATCCCTATCAAGGAGATATAGTGTTTTCTGCAGACGCGTTTTACCGACCAGCTTTCCCCCGTTAAGGGCCACGACACCCGCAACCAGGTCACATCCGTCCATCGCTGCACTCCCTGAGTAAAGCTTGTATCCTGTTTAGCTTATTATTGTCGTCAGCATACACACGAAAAATCTTTTGCGGTTTCGTGATCGACGCAATAATACTAGAAACTTTCGCTATATCGTCCTTGCTACCATCAGCCCGACCAATCAGCACTTGTTGAAGGGCACCGGGCTCTTCATAATCATGAATTCCATATGCTGACAGCGGCACCTCGTCCGTAAGGACTTCTGTGTTCAGGACCTCGCGAAACTCTTCGGTCAGCTTTTTTCGGAACCTCAATAGTGAGTCGCTACGCGTCGCTAGGGCACTGACATCACAACATTTGTACAATTTACGGTCGCGAAGCCGCTGCGCAATGATAGATATCTGAGGGTCATCGGCATCACTCATTTCGGTGATAGCGGCCCATAACGTCGAATCGTCCAGATCCAAATAGGTTTCGAGCGTTGGTGGGGTTTTTTCGAAAAATTGTGCCAGCTTGCTGCGTGATGCTAAACCGCTCCTGCCTAGCTCATCTTGCCGAACGACTGTTCCGACCCTAAACAGCAATGCCGCAAGCATGCGTTCAGCGGCTCGTGTTGTCTTGTGCAAATAAACTTGGGAATAAAGATGATAGCGCGCAAGCAGATAACCCTCCGCTGACTGCAAGGCCTTGTAGCTGAGATATAGCGTAGGGACTGTCGCCAAATCATCTTCACCAGGAATGCCGACCGTGACATCTCCAACTTCAAGGCAGTCAAGAAGCCAGTTGAAATCGAATTGACCAGTGCCGATACCAGACATGTATCGGTCGCGCTGTAAATAATCGAGTCGATCGGCATCGAATTGACTTGATACTATCGTATCGTACATGTTTGCGGGGTTGGCGCGTCCAATAATTTCCGCTATCTCAGATGGCAACGATCGATCAAAGCTCTCCAGAATTCCTCGAATTTCGGTCTGGCCGGTCTGGCCAGAGAGCATTCGAACTGTCCAAGCTTCGTGATCTATCTTCTGTCCAAGCGCCTTTTGTACTCCTTCAAAAGTATGACTGAATGGGCCATGCCCAAGATCATGCAGTAAGGCCGCGATTATCGCATTTCGCGCTTTTTGCTTATCGAAATTCGATTCTCTTGCTTTTTTCTTAAGTATCTGAATAAGCCTACGGGCGTTGTGGAATACGCCAATACAGTGCGAAAATCGTGTGTGAGTCGCACCCGGGAAAGTTAATTCGGAGAATCCAAGCTGCTTTATCCGCCTAAGCCGTTGGAATTCACGTCCGTTCAGAAGTCTCCATGCGAGTTGATCAAGTTCGCTATCGCGCTCAAAAACGATCAAACCGTGGATTGGGTCACGGAGCACGTTGAGTCTTGCTCATTTTCGCTACTTCGGACGTTAGACCTTATTCGGGCGAAAACTTAGCGAACTTTCGCTTGTTTGTCGAGAGCCGGATTGCTTAATTATGAGGAAGACGGTGATACCGTCGCTCAGAGATTACCCCACCAGGATGCGGCGGCGGCGCAGATCGTCGATCTGAGCGGAATCCATCGCCAACAACTCGCGCAGGATTTCATCGGCATGCCGGCCGAATTTCGGGGCAGGACGTTGCAGCACTCCCGGTGTGCCGCCGAATTTCATCAACAGCCCGGTTTGCGTAACCGCCCCGCGATCGGGATCGGTGAGCTCGGCCAGCAGATGATTCGCCGCAATCTGCGGATCCGAAAACAGGTCATCGACGCGGTTCAGCGCCACAGCGCGAATCCCGAGGCCGTGCAGAGTCTCGATCAGCCTGTCGCGATCGAAGTTTTCGAAGTGCAAGGCCAGATGCTCGGCCACCGGTCCTTCGGCGGATTCGAGCGCCGCCGCGTTATAGGTAATCTCGCGATCGATTCCGATCAGACCGAGCAGGCTGCGCCATTGAACCTCGTTATCGACCGTGATGAAAAACCACGCATCGTCGCGGCATCGGTAGGCGCGCGAGGCCGCGCTCGGTCCGCGATATTCGGGCGATCCGTGCTCCAGATTCGGACGGCCTTTATAAAAGATCAGCTCGCCGGCCTGAAACGCGATCGCGGCCTGCAGTAGCGAAGTCTCGCACAACTGACCGCGGCCGCTTTGGTTGCGGGCATACAGCGCCAGCAGATTGCCGAACGTCGCCAGCATCGCGGCGCCGTAATCGCATGGCGAACAGGTGAGATAAACCGGCGGATGGTGCGGACCGCCCTGCGCCGCCATCATGCCGGATCGCGCCTGCAGCAGCGGATCGAAGCCGGGGCTGTTGTATTCGGGACCGCGGCTGCCGTAGCCGGTGATCGTCATATAGATCAGCTTTGGGTTTTTCGCGGCGAGCGTCTGGTAATCGAGCCCGAAGCGATGCATCCGGCCGGGCCGCATGTTTTCGAGCACGATATCGGCCTGCTCGGCGAGGCGGGCGGCGATTTCACGGCCCTCGGCTTTGGTCAGGTCGATCGCCAGACTGCGCTTGCCCTGGTTCCATCCCATGAAGGCGAATTCCATCGAGCGGAACGAATCGCCCTGCGGGCTTTCGATCTTGATTACGTTCGCGCCAAGTTGCGCGAGCAACATCCCGCAAAAAGACCCGGCGATGTAGCTGGAAAAGTCGAGCACCAGCACGCCTTCGAGCGGCGGCGCATCGGCTGAGGTCGGAGTCTTCGCGGCCGGTGCGCCCGCGTGTGGGCTTAATCGCGGAGCAGGATTAGCGCGGAAGTGCTGTTCGATGGGGATCGAGGGTCCGCGATTGATAGCCGTTTCCGCTCCGCCCGGCGTGGCGCTTAGCCGCACGACGGTGCCGATCTGGATCGTCTCGCCGAGTTGCGCGTCGCGCACTTTGCGGCAGGCGTCCATGTACCGGACCTGTGCGTCGTTGAAGAATTCCGCGCGCGTGGCGATCGGCGCACAGGGCACATCGTTCTCGCGCAAAATCTCAAGCCACTGCGCCCGCGAACGACGCTTGATGATGGGTTCGAGAAGCTGACGCAAGGCCTCGCGATTGCGAGTGGACAAGCCCCACGGAGCATGCTCGAAACGCGGATCGGCCACCAGCTCAGGCCGTTCGATCGCGATCGTGAAGCGGTTCCAAAAGGTTTGATTGCCGCAGGCGATGAACAGGTAGCGCCCATCGGAAGCTTCGAATACCCGATAACAGGGGATCGGCCCGAGCGGATTCTGGGCATCGTCGCTGGGATGTAACGGGCGCATCGCCGGATGTTTCAGGACGGTGCCGGTCTGCAGCGCGAGGCCACCCGCGATCATGGGACTTTCGACCATCTGGCCGAGGCCCGTGCGCTCGCGCGCGATCAATGCGCCCACCGCCGAAATGGCGCTCAGAATCGCGGTCGCATAACTCACCACCGGGAAAATTGTAGCCACCGGGTTGCCGCTGCGGGCCCATTGGCTGCCGGTAATCCCCGCCAAAGCGGCCACGAGGTCCTCACCGCCTTCCATGTTCGCCAGCGGACCGGCGCTGCCGAACGGCGGCATCGAGATCAGGATCGCAGCCGGATTGGCGCGGCGGACCGCCTCGAAATCGACCCCGCGCTTGTGCTGCTGCATGGGTGACCCGCCGATCACGATTATATCGGCGGCGGCGAACAGCGCTTGCAGATGGGCGGTGGCGTCCGGCGCGTCGAAATCGACTAGCATCGGCTGCTTACCGCGATCGAATAACTGCGGATGCGCAGTGTCGGCAAGCGCGGGTTGGTTAGGGGCACTGACCCGGATGGCGCGGGCGCCATGCTCCGCCAGCAGCATCGCGGTGTAGGCCGCGGGCAGGTTCGAGGAAAACTCTACAACGGTGATGCCCTCAAGCGCTCCAGCCATCGTCAATTATCCCACCTGATCGGCCCGATTGTTCATCGCTTCTCAGAGCAAAAGCAACTTCCCATGAATTTTCTCAAGCGCGGTTCGCAGCTTGGGCGAAAGTGCATCACGGAAGTGGGCCGCGATTTCAAATCTCCGCAACCGCGCCTTAATTCGCCCGTAACCTGCAGCGCTTAAGTTACCTGCGCCTGGGCGAGGTATTCGTGTGCCCGGCCAAAGAGGTGAAGGAGGAAATGCACAAGAAACTTGCCGTCATTTTCATCGTCGCACTGGGTGTCGCCACCGCCTGTTGTGGGCAGGCACGCGCCCAGATGCTGATTAATGCCGCCGGATCGACCTTCGGCTATCCGATCTATTCAAAGTGGTTCCAGGAATATGCCAAGGCGAACCCCGGCGACCACTTCAATTACCAGTCGATCGGATCGGGCGGTGGGATCAAGATGCTATTCGATCACACGGTTGCGATGGGAGCATCGGATGCCCCGCTGACCGACGAACAGCAATCCCGCGCGCCATCGAAGGTGCTGCACTTCCCGTCGGTGATGGGCGCGGTGGTGGTCATCTACAATCTGCAGGGGATCAATCAGAAGATTCGGCTGACCGGTCCGGTATTGGCCGATATTTACCTCGGCAAAGTTACGAAATGGAACGATCCTGAAATCGCCGGGCTTAATCCCGGACTCAAGCTGCCGGCCGAGGACATCGTTGCGTGCCATCGCTCCGAGGGCAGTGGAACCACTTATATTTTTGCCGACTATCTTTCGAAAGTCAGTCCTGAATGGGCCGCGCAGGTGGGCAAAGGCACCGCGCTCAAATGGCCGGCCGGGCTGGGCGGCAAGGGTAGTGAGGGCGTCACCGCGCTGGTTCAGCAGACGCCAGGCGCGATCGCTTACGTCGAACTCACTTACGCATTAGCCAACAAGATCACTTTCGCCGAGATGCGTAATCACGACGGCAAGTGGATTGGTGCGAGTCTCAAAAGCGTGACCGCGGCCGCAGCGGGTGCCGCGGCGAACATGCCGGCTGATTTCCGGGTTTCGATCACCGATGCCCCCGGCGCCGGCGCATACCCAATCTCGTCGTTTACCTGGCTGCTCATTTACCAGCATCAAAGCGACAAAGCCGGCGGAGCGCAGGTCATCAAATTTTTGCAGTGGGCGCTGACCGATGGGCAGCGCTATGCGGCGCAACTGTACTACGCGCCGCTGCCGGAAACGGTGGTGAAGATGGAACTGAAACAATTGCAACAAGTGCAATTGCCTTAAGCGAGGAGTGAAAAGTTATGCGGTCACGTCCGATTCCATATGTTCTGCGAGCGCTGTGCGCGGCCGGAATGGCCGCCATTTTGTTGCTGCTGGGCGGATGTTCGAGCGAAAGCTACAACTGGCGCAACCTCGCGATGCCGTTCGAGCGCACGAGCTATCCCCAGGGTAAGCCACAAGTAGCTGACTGCGGACTGATAGCGATCTCAACTCCGACCATGTGGCAATGCGGCGATAAGAAGTACACCGGCCTTGAACTGGCGGACATCCGGAACAAGAAATTGCCGCCGCCCGCGCCGACAATTTCGGTGCCGAGGGGAGGGATACAGGAACCATGAAGATTCGCAATAAATTGATCTGGCTGATCTTCAGCCTCGTCAATATCTGCGTGGTGATGATGCCATGGCAGGCGTCCGCGCAGTTCGCGGGCGGTCTCACGGCGCAGCAATTATGGGTCGATCCGGCCAGCGGCCAGGTTTTTATTCGTCCCGGCCACGGCCGCGTGCCGTTGCACTTTGAAGGCGCGAGCAGCAGGACCGCGATCGATCAGCAGGTCGCGAAGAAAGTGGACGAGCGCGTTCATCAGTCCGAGATGCAGATGCAGGCGAGCACCACGCAATTGCAAACCAGCAACCTCCAACTTCAGCAGCAGGTTGCCGATCTGCAGCAGGGTTGGAAAGGGTACATGAGCAACTTCGGGAATAAGATCAAAGTGGGCACGCTGCTTTACGGCGATTATTCCCTGTACACCCACACCGGATTCGGACCGCAGTTCCTGACGCAGACCAACCCGCCCGGTCCTGGCAACAACATGTTCAATTCGTTCGATATCACGCGGACGTATCTCAACCTGTTGTTCTTCCCGACCGATGACTGGCTGTTCCGGTTCACGCCCAATCTGTATCGGACGATCGGATCATCCAACCAGAAGTTTGGCACCAATGAGTCGCTGGGCACCAGTCTCAACGGCAACCTTGGACTTCGTGTGAAGTACGCCTTCCTGCGTTACAACAAGGGGTTCGACTGGTGGCAGCCGGCTAAAAGCGACACCATCACAGTGGGCCAGCAACCCAATCCGCTGGTTGATTGGGAAGAGCAGTTTTTCCGCTATCGGTTCGTCGCGCTGACGCCATGGAACTACCTGAGCCTGTCCTCGTCACAAGCCGGAATCTCGGCGCAGGGTCCGATCACCATAGGCGAAAAGCAGTATCTCGATTACGACGTGGGCGTGTTCAACAACGCCAGCTTCCACGCCTTCGAGGGTACCAACACCAAGGAGGCGATGGCGCGTCTGTCGTACTGGCCGTTTGGCGCGAACTGGCGGTTTGACGGCCTCGGCCTGACTGGTTTCTTCAACTACGGCTACGGCAACACCACGCCCGACGCTGCTCAGATACCGACCGCGTTCAAGGGCCCGAATTCGGCAATCTATCGGATGGCTGCGATGATCCATTACAGCACCGAGCAGATGGGCATCATGTTCGAGTATGACCTGGGCAAGAACTCCTTCAGCTCAGGCAATTTCTTCTCGGGCAGCGGGCCACCGCAACAGTTTGGTACCACTCCGGCGCCGCCGAAGTTCGGGGCGTTCAACACCATGACCAATGGGATTCTTAATACCGGCAGCTCACAGCAACAAGGGTTCGATGTGCTGGGCCGCTATCACATTCCCTACACCCCATTTGATCTGTTCGGGTTGTACGAATGGTTCATGCCCAACACTAAGATCTCGAAGGATCCGCTCGACTTCCAGCGTTGGGTCGTGGGCGTGGGCTATCAATACAATGAGTTCCTGCGCTTCGCGCTCGATAGCCAGAACCTGTTGTTCTATCACAAGCAGTTCACGTTCCCGGCGGGTGAAGTCAGCGGAGTTGGGGCGACGCCGTTCGCGGTACCGGGCGATACCCACGTGTTCATGCTGAACGTCGAATTCAACTACTAGGGTCCGCCAGACCCCGGTCATCAACCCGGCGGGAGCCCGAACAGGCTTCCGCCGGTTTTTTTGTCTGCGCAGGCAGCACCCGCTGGAACATTGCCCCGCCGGAACATATGTATACTTGAACCATGCGCAAACTAGTCTTGATGCTGGTCGCCGGCGCGATGATCAGCGTGACCCTCAACGGATGTGCCGAAACTCCCGCACAGAAGGCCAAGTCACTCGAGCCGCTGATGTCGGCGGCCGGCTTTCATATGCATCCGGCGGACACTCCCACTCGTCAGAATGCGCTGAAAGCGCTGACGCCATACAAGATGCGTTATTACGTCAAAGGCGGGAGTCCGCACTATTGGTATGCCGACCCTGACGTCTGTCAATGCATCTATGTTGGAAATGAGGCCGCCCATCAGCAGTTCGAGAAGCTGAAAGTGGAACAGAACATGGCGAACGAGCAGGCGCAGGCGGCCCAGATGAATCAGGAAGCGGCCGAACAGGAGCAGATGGACCTCTCATTCTGGCCGTACGATCCTATGTGGTGACCACTCTTGTGGTGAAACCACTCCGATGGAATCGGCGGCGGGTTTACCGGGTTTCTTTGATCGGGGCCGCGGCCTTGGGCGGATCCCATTGCAGCGGCGCGATCTTGACGGCGGTGACCTCTTCGTCCGGCGTCAGATTGGGGTTGATGTTGCTGACCACCGCCTCGTCTCCGCGCAGTCCGGCAACTATCTCCACGTAATGCGCCGACACGATCCCAACGGTGACCGGAACCCTTTTCAGACGCCCGCCGTTGACGACGAAGACAAACGCCTCGCCCCGTTGGCGCAGGATGGCGGAGTCCGGCAACTCCAGGGCGTTCGGATGATGCTCCAGCTCAAGCGTGACCTGCGCGTACATTCCGGGGTATAGCGCGTGTCCAGGGTTATCCAGATCGATTTCCGTCAGCATCGTGCGGGTCGAGAAGCTGAGCGCATTCGCATAGCGCGTCACCTCGCCCTTGAAGGCTTTGCCCGGAATGTTCTGCACCGTGACGGTAGCGGACAATCCGCGATGGATCGCCTTCACGTTTTCCTGCGGCACATAGATGTAAGTCCGCATGCGATCGATCTGCGCCACCGCGATCACCGGAGTGGCATTGCCGCCGGGATGGGAAGATCCCTGCGACGAGCTTGATGAAAACGGCATGCTGGCCGACGAGCTGCCGGCGTTAATCAGAGCGCCGGGATCGACGAAGCGTCCGGTTACTACGCCATCGAACGGCGCGATAATTCGGGTATAGGCCATCATCGCCTTCAGTTGGTCGGCCAGTGCGCTGGATTCCTGGTACTTCGCGAACGCGACATCGACATCCTCGCGCGCCACCAGACGCGGATCTTCTTTCCATACACGGTCGAGCCGGTCATAGGTGACTTTGTTAATCTCGAGACTGGCGCGCGCGCGGCGCAGGCTTTCTTTCAGTTCCGGCACCTCGATCACCGCCAGCTCCTGGCCGGTCCGGATCCAATCGCCCTTGTCCACGCTGAGCGTCTTCAGGTAACCGGTCACCTTGGCGTACAGCGTGGCCTCGTACAGGCCGACCAGATCGCCGGGCAACGAAATCGAACGAATGGCCGCACCGCGCTGCGGATAGGCCACCGCGACCACCGGAATTTTCGGGCCGGACTCATTCTGCACCTGGTGCCCGCAGCCGGCGGTGATTAGAAGCACCGCGAGCGCCGTCCTAAGCCTACGCATCGCGATTTGCCTCGCGGCGTGAGTAGAACAGCTCATAAATGGAGGGCACCAATACCAGGGTGAGCACGGTCGATACCGCCAATCCGCCGACCGCCGCGCGCGCTAACGGAGCCGAGGCTTCGGAACCCGCCCCGAGTTCAAGCGCAACCGGCAACAGTCCGGCGACGGTGGCCAGCGCGGTCATCAGAATTGGCCGCATGCGGACACGGGCGGATTCCACTACCGCCTGACGCAACGGCTCGCCGTGACGCCGCCGCTGGTTCGCGAAATCGACCAGCAGAATCGCGTTGGAGGCGACGATTCCAACCATCACGATGATTCCCATGAAGGATTCGATATTCAACGTGGTATCGGTCAGGTACAGGGTCCAGATCACTCCTATAAGACCCATGGGCACCGCGAACATGATAATGAATGGATCGAGAAAGGAACGGAACTGCGCGACCATCACCAGGTAGAGCAGGACCACTGCCATCCCCAGCCCGAAGCCGAAACTGGTGAACGATTTTTCCATCGCCTCGACCGAACCGCGCATGTGTACCTGAATTTCCGCAGGTAAATGGAGCGGCGTGATCGCCTTGACGATCGAACGCTGCGTCCCGCCCAGATCGCCGGTTCGTGGCGCTACCAGCACGTCGACCACACGCTGGATATTGTAATGGTCGGCCTCGGCGGGCTCGCGTTGACGCACAATCGTCGCCACGTCGCGCAACATTGCCGAATCGTAATGTGATCGCCCCGGTTCCGAGCTGCGGACCGGAATATCGAGAATGGTTTCGAAGGAATTGATCGACTGCTCGAAATACTGAGCCGTCAGAAAATAATCGTCGCCGGTTTTCGGATCGATCCAAATCGATGGCGCGATCATCACATTGGAGGTGAGCGCGGTAATAACGTTGGTCACCACGTCTTTTTGCGTCAAACCGAGCCGCGCGGCCTTTACTCGATCGACCATGATGCGCAGCGTCGGATAATCGGTTTCCTGCGGAATGAAGGTGTTCGAGATCAGCGGCAGTGGGCGGATTGCGTGCTGCACCTCGCGTGCGGCGGCGAACAGTTGGTCATAATCACCGCCTGAAAGCTGAACATCGATAGGCGCTGATAACCCGTAATTAAGGACTGAGTCGATGATGCTGCCGGATGAGAAAAACGTCCTCAACTCGGGCATCTGCCGGGGCAGAATTTTTTCAAGCTGACGGACATAGTGCCAGGTCGGAAGTTTATGGTTGGGCTGCAGCTCGACCATCATGAAGCCGCTGCTGGCGGTCGAGTTCATCGAGTAGATTGCCTCGAATCCAGCGGCCAGTCCGATGTTTGATACAACCATTTTCATTTCATCGGGCGGAATCACCTGGCGCACCAGATTCTCCAGCCGTTCGGTCAGCTTCTCCGTCAGTTCGATCCGCAAACCCAGCGGCGCGCGATACTGGATGATGAACTGGCCCGAGTCGGTGCGCGGAAATAGCTCGGTGCCCAACAGCGGATAAGCCATCAGGCTCACCACGAATAACAGGCCGACTGCGCTGATCACGACTGCCTTGCGATCCAGTGAATAACGCAGAAAGCTTTCGTAATGCGAGGCGAAGCGTTCGTAACGGCGATTGAAGGCGGCGGCGAAACCGCCACTGCCGCCCGCCTCCGCCTCGCGCGCCGACGCTACGCTCAGAAACCGCGCGCAGTACACCGGAATCAGCGTCATCGCAATTATGTAAGACGCGATCATCGAGAGCACCACCGCCAGCGCCAGCGCGCTGAACAGGTATTTCGCGACGCCGAACAAAAACATCACCGGGAAGAACACGATGATGGTCGTGATGGTCGAGGCCAGCACCGCCGTCGCCACTTCCTCCGCCCCTTCGCGCGCCGCCACCTGCGGCTCCTTGCCCTCGGCCAGGTGACGATTGATGTTCTCCAGCACCACCACCGAGTCGTCGACTAGCCGCCCGATGGCAAGCGTGAAGCCACCCAGCGTCATGATATTGATGGTCGCGCTGTCCATCATCAGCCCGAAGGCCCCCGCGCAGATGGAGAGTGGAATCGAAAGAAAAATCGCGAAGGTCGATCGCAGGCTGCCGAGAAAAATCAGGATCATCACCGAAGCCAGTACGGTGCCTGATCCAGCCTCACGTTCGAGCGCGGAAATCGCGGACCGGATGTAGATGGATTGATTGAAAATGGTGTCGAGATGCATCGATTTGGGCATCCCGGTTACCGTCGGCAAGGTTTTTTTGATGCCGTCGACGACATCGATAGTGTTGGCGCCGCTCTGTTTCAGCACCGCAATGTAAACCGATCGCTGGCCGTTGATCCGCACGATGCATTGCTGAATTTGCGCGGAGTCCTCCGCGTGCCCGACATCGCGCACGAACACCGGCATCTCGGCTCCTGATCCAACTTTAACCGGCACATCATTTACGTGGTCGGGATCGCTAAACATGCTGTTGGTATAAACGAAGTAGTCGGTGGGTCCGATCTTGGCGTCGCCGGCCGGAATGATCAGGTTGGAATCATTCAGTGCATGCACCACATCCATTAGCGTTAGCCCGCGGGCCTGGAGCGATTCGCGCCGGACATAGGCCATGATCTGCCGATACTTGCCGCCGAACGGCGGCGGTACCGAACTGCCCGCCACCGTGGCGAGAAAATTTCGCACGTTGTATTGCGCCTGATCGCGCAACTGCGTCTGGCTCAGTCCCTTGCCCGACGCGGTCACCAGCACCACCGGCAGCGAGGCCGCGCCCGATTTGAGAACCAGCGGCGGCAGGGTGCCGGGCGGCAGATGGCGCAGGTCGGCCATCGCGAGGTCCGCCAGGCTCGCGGCCGCCGATCCGAGCTCGGTGCCCGGATGGAAAAACACCTTGATGATGCTGACGCCGGGCAGTGATCGGGATTCCATATGCTCGATCCCGCCGCCGAGCGTAAAGAAGCGCTCGAAACGGCTGGTGATGTCCCCTTCCATGTCGAGCGGCGGCATCCCCGGGTAAAACGTCGCAACAATTACCGAAGGAATGTGCAAAGGCGGGAATACATCGACCGGCATCCGCATAAAGGCCGTGATGCCCAGCAATAAAGCGATCAGCGCACCAACGATAATTACATGTGGGTTGCGCAGCGAAAAACTTGGCACTGTCTTTACCCCTCTCGCTTTAATTTACCACGCTTTTCACCGCTGGCAGACGGATAGGATTCCTTTGCAAGTCTGCGGAGCAAGCTCGGAGAATATGTGATAAAAATTTATTTGTCGCTGAAGCCGCTGACAGCAACTGCACTATGGTTAATTTATCGAAAAGATTTGAGGTGCTGGCGATTACCTGTCGTCATGCGATAACGAATCGCCGAATCGTACGGGGATTGAGTCTGATGGCGGTGCTGGCGGCGCTGGTTACGTCTGCCCAGGCGCAAACCACCGGCGTCGATCGTGCGGCGAGCGAACAGCTCACCCAATATCTTCGCGCGCATGAGCTTCCGCTGGTTGGCGCATCGGTCTCGCGCGCCGCCGATGGTTCCGAGCAGGTGATGCTGTATGGCTACGTCGCGACCAATCAAGGTAAGCAGGCTGCGGCCAGACGCGCGACGAAATATTTTCATAACGAACCGGCCATCACCCTCATCAATCGTATCGCGGTCAATCCGGAAATCCGCGACCTTGGATCGCGCCAGCGTACTGCCACTAACAACAGCGAGCCGCCCGGCGGTTATGCCGTGGCCCCCGGGTTAGCGCCGCCTTCCGGCCCGCTGACCTGGGATCAGGTTTACCACGAGATCCAACTCAACGGGATTCATCCCGCGCCCGATGCGGGCGATATGTCGTCGCCCTCGCCCTGGTGATCTCTCCGGCCGGTCGCGATAGCCGGACCGCATGATAGAATTGCCGCCACCGTGCCCGACAAGGTAATCGTTCTTCGCGATTCGCAGACCCAGGCCGTGGAGGCCAGGTTCCGCGTCAAATACGCGGAGTTGCTCAATCCCGCGCAACTGGAAGCTGTGCGCCATCGCGACGGTCCGTTGCTGGTGATCGCCGGCGCCGGATCGGGCAAGACACGCACGCTTATCTATCGCGTCGCGCGGCTTATCGAGAGTGGAGTTGCGCCCGGGGCGATCCTGCTGCTGACTTTCACGCGCCGCGCCTCGCAGGAGATGCTGCGCCGGGTTGAGGAGTTGCTCGGCGATCAGGCCCGGGGAGTGGCGGGCGGAACCTTCCATTCATTCGCAAACCTGATGCTGCGCCGGTTCGGCGCCGCGCTCGAACTCAAGCCGAACTTCACTATTCTCGATCGCTCCGACATGGAGGACGTGCTCAACCTGATCCGCACGCGGATGGGACTGGCGTCGCGCGACCGGCGCTTTCCGAAGAAAAACACGCTGGCCGAAGCGATCAGCATGGCGCGCAATAAAAGCCGTGAGCTGAAAAATGAAATCGAACTCGATTTTCCTCATCTAATCGATTCGCAGGCTGAGATTCTGAAGATTGCCGATGAATATGCGACCTATAAACGCGCCCGCGGCCTGCTCGACTACGACGATCTTTTATCGCGCCTGATCGATCTGCTCAGAGATCATGAAGCGGTGCGCGCGCGGCTCGCAGGCACCTATCGTTACATCATGATCGACGAGTACCAGGACACCAACCTAGTGCAAGCCGAGATCGTGCGGCGGTTGGGTGCGGGCCAGCGCAATGTGATGGCGGTAGGCGACGATGCGCAATCGATCTACTCTTTTCGCGGCGCCAATTTCCGCAACATCCTCGATTTCCCGGAGTTGTTTCCCGGCGCGCGCGTCATCAAGCTCGAAGAGAATTACCGTTCGCTACAGGGGATTCTCGATGTCGCCAACGAGGTGATTTCGCGCGCCACCGAACGCTACACCAAAGTGCTGTTCACGCAGCGCCGTGGCGAGATGCGTCCGCTGCTGGTGCGCGCGCAGGACGAACACATGCAGTCGCGCTTCGTCGCGCAGCGCATCCTCGAACTGCGCGAGGAGCAGGTTGCGCTGGATGAAATCGCGGTGCTGTTCCGCTCGAGCTTCCATTCCTTCGATCTCGAACTCGAGCTGCAGGCGCGCGACATCCCGTTCGTCAAGCGCGGCGGTTTCAAGTTCATCGAGTCGGCCCATATCAAGGACGTACTGGCCCATCTGCGCGTGATCCTGAATCCGTCGGATCCGGTGTCATGGCTGCGCATTCTGATGCTGTTGCCGGGCGTCGGCCATCGCACCGCCGAGCGGCTGCTTGAAATGATTGCCAACGCCGATGACCCGCTGCGTGCGCTGGGCGCCGTGATCGCAAAGCATGGCCGCGGTGGAGCGGCGGCCGCGACCGGATCGCAGTTGAGCGCGACGCTGTCGCAACTGCGCACCGAAGCGATCGCGCCGGCCAATCAAATCGCGATGGTGCTGGAATATTATTTGCCGCTGATGCGCGATGCGTACCCGGACGACTATCCCCGGCGCCAGCGCGACCTGGAGCATTTTCAAACCATCACCGGGCGCTATCGCAGCCTCCAATCGATGCTGGCGGATATGGCGTTGGAGCCGCCGAACGATGCGGTCGGTAACGTGCTGGCGGTCGAGCCCGAGGAGGGCTGCGTGACGCTCAGTACGATTCACTCGGCCAAGGGTCTCGAATGGCGGGTGGTGTTCCTGATCTGGGCAGCCGACGGCCGCTTTCCAAGTCCGCTAAGTGTTGCTCCGGAAGCGATTGAAGAGGAGCGGCGGCTAATGTATGTGGCCAGCACGCGGGCGCGCGACGAGCTTTACATCAGCTATCCGATTCAGATGTTCGATCGCGCACTGGGCTACGTCCCCGGACGGCCGTCGCGCTTTCTCGAGCATCTCGCGCCGGAAACCCTGCCGGCGGCCATCCTGGAAGAAGCCCCCGAAACCACCGGCGACACCTAGTCGTGAGTCGAAATTTCAGATTACGTCCGGTGCCGCCCTCGGAGTCAGACTCCCAGTTCCGCGCGTGGCCGAGTCAGGGTATCGACGGCGGCATACATAATCGCCTGTGCGCATTTGATCAGATCGGGAATGCATGCGACGCCCATACCGCCCAGGCCGTACTTGAACTCCTCCGGAGTCGATTCCGCTGGCCACGGGAAGCCGATACGCGCGGTGGGGATACCCAGCTTGCGGATCAGCGAGCCGTCGGTGCGTCCGCCCATCGGCGGCGGATCGCCATGCGGCCGCCCTTCGACACGCTCCCATCCGCGCCGGCATGATTGCACGATCCAGTTCTCCGGGTCGGTGGCGCCGCCCGGCAGCGCAGCGATCATCTCCCAGTCGAAATCGATTTCCCGATGGGCGCGCCGGAGCGCCTTCATGCCGGTTTCGAATTGCGCATACACCTCGCCCGGCGCCGTTCCCGGCACGCAGCGGACGTCCAGATAAATTTCGGTGGTCGCCGATGAGTAGGCGAAGCGATCGCCCCATCCGCTCCGTACCGAGGTGATTTTGCCTTCCGGACGCAGGGTGCCGGCCGCATTGCGCTCGGTATATTGCGCGATCCATTTATCGATTTCTGGAATCAGGACGGCGGCTGGAATGATCGAGCTTTTATCCGTGACCAGGCTGCGCGGCGAACCCGCGTAGTTCATCGTGCCCCGCACCGAGACCTTGAACCAGCAAAAGCCCGGCTCCTCCGCGTAAACCGCCCAGATCGGCTTCATGATGATCGCGAAGTCGGGCGCGATCCCTCGCGAAAGCAGATGATAGACGCCGTCGCCCAGGCCATAATGATTGCGCCGCGGCGAGTTGACCGACATACCGCCGCCGGCGAAGGCGGGCTTGAGCGTGCCGAGCATCGGAATGCCGGCTTCGTGAATGGCGGTGGCGACCTCGGTTAGCGTGGCGACCATGCTCTTCGGATTGGAGGCGCCCAGTCCGATCACCAAATCGTCGCGCACCTCGGCCTGCGGCAACATGTCGGCGCGCAAAACCGGGCCGACCCATGGGATATCCGTGGCGGGATCGCCTTCGAGATGGGTATCGATCGGCGCATACAGCATCAGCACCGCGCCACCGCCGCTCCCGCGCACCTCGCCGAAGCAGTTGCCGGTATGTTCATTGATCGGCTGGTAGAATCCGCGTCCGCCCAGATGCTGGCGCAGGTATCCGGACAGGAACTCGCAGATGGCGCGCTCGTTACCGGTCGGGCTGTGTATATCGACCAGATCCGCGAGTAATCGCCGCATCCGTTCGGGGTTGAACTTTTCCCACGCCGCCGCATACCAACGCTCGCGATCGGCGGTCAAAGGAACCTGCCGGGTTACACTGGCCATGACTCAGCTCCTGCTCAAGTTATGCCGCGGTCCCGCGCTCAGGATGGCGAATTTCTACCGGCGGGCGGGGCCTGGATGCCGCGATTGAAGCGCGAGGCCAATTTGCGCCACGCCACCACCACCGTATCGAGTTCGCACAGCTGCTCGCGATTCCAGCCGTCCCGTTCCCGGTAAAACCGCTCCATCTGCTCGCGGGCGAAAATGTCATTGCTGTAGAAATCCTCGAAGTGGAGCGGCTTGAACATCTTCTCGTGCTTGAACTGCGCTTCCTTGCGCTCCTCCTCGGTATGGCAGACGCCGAAGGCGATGTCCCAGTACTCGTGATGCTGGTCGTCGGTCGGCACGAACCATCCATAAACCGCCCAGTTGGTAAGCGGCCAGTGCTCCACCAGCAGGCAGCCGGGCAGGTAGAACGAAGTGCGCACATAATGATGATTGCGGCCGCGCGACTTGATTCCCGCCACCTGATTCTCGGTGATCAGTTCATAGCCGCCGGCGTTGTACATGTTCATGAGGCCCTTGGGGCCATTGGGTTCGTCGATCACTTTGATGCTGTCGGGCGAAGTGGGATGGAACCCCAATGGAATGAAGGAGTCGGTGGCGGCGACGATCGCATTGTCCCAGTGGATTAGAACATGGCCCGGATCGAAGCCGTTTTCGGCCCCCAAGCGCCAATTCGATTTCGCCGTCCCATGTATGCCGCATATGAAAAGATCGTCGTCGAGCAGATAGGGCGTGGGATTGGGATCGTCGGTGATGCGGATCGGCAGGTCGGAAGTCAGCGGCGGCAACGGCTGGTAATCCTCGTCGCCGACGAAGATGAAGATGATCGTGGCGCGCTCTTCGACCGGGTAGGTGCGAATCCGCACCTTGCCGATCAGCGGATCTTTGGGCGAGCCCACCACCGTCTTCAGCACGCCGTCTTCGAGTCCGTAACAGAAGCCGTGATACCAGCAGGTCAGGTGGTCGTCGTTGAGGCACATCTGACGGGCCGAGATCCGAACTCCGCGATGCGCGCATTCGTCGCTCAGCGCATAAACTTTGCCCTTGGCGCGCCGCAGCGCAATTTCATGGCCCGCGATGGTTACGCCGCGCAGCGTTCCTTCCGGCAGTTCGTGACTGAAAAGGGCGGGATACCAGTGATTTTTGAAACCCCAGGCGGCTTCCAGGTAGGGCTGATACTCTCTGCCCGCGGCCGGCGGCTTGCTTTGCTTCACTGCACGAACTGGGCTCATCGCGAACTCCTTTGGCCAAAAATTGCCGAGGCGGGCGACGCAGGAGGGCCCGCGCACGGTGTAGTGGCCGGCAGCGCTATCTACACTGGTTTTTCTTCGGCACTGGGGCTGACCGTAACGCCGTGCGCATTCGAGTGTCAAATCGCCGAAAGGCGCAAAACTGAAGGGAACGTTTTTTTTGCCAGGATGGCAGGCTGCAAGTGCTCGCTACAGGTGATAAATGTCAATCACGGTCTCGGCGTAATCGTTGCTCAAAGTGATCTTCTTCTTGCGGATCAAAAGCTCGGGACCGTTCAAGAACTCGTAATCGTAAAAGCCGCTATAAATGATCTGTTCGTGTGTATTCGGGCGATAAACCTGGTTCATCCAGACGGCCACGGCGCACACGCCTTCCGCGCGCTCGCTCACCTGGATATTGCCGATCAGATGCGTGGTGCGCGGCAACGGGATTGAGGCGGGCGAAACCGTGCGTGTGATCCGGAAAACGCGTTCCTCAAGACCGGCCCGATTCGCTATATAAATGAGGGAAACCTCGGTGGTAGGATCTTCGGTCAGCGCCGAGTCGTTGTCCCAGGCCGGCACCCAGTATTCGGCGTCTTCGGCGAAACAGGACAGCCATTCCCCCCACTTGCGCCGATCAAGCGCCGCCGCCTCCTTGTAAATCAAGGCGGCAACCGCGTCGGCAACCCGATTTTGCTGCGACATCAACCTTCCCTGCGAAAAATCAATAATCAAGCCGCGGGCGCGTTATTCGCTATCGCAAGCAGCCTGCGCCATTGGCGGAATTGTTCGAGCGACTGACCCTCGTAGCCGAACTTGCCGTGATGGGAGACGGGAACATTGACCGACATGGTGTCCTCGTCACCTCCGACGGTGCGCGAGTGCATGCCAAAGGAGGTGTAGCTCCAACGCGCCGAGGCTCCCATCGATCCCGCCTGACAGGCTTCGAATTCTGCATTATCGTCCGAAGCGCCCATACCGCTGGCATGGAAGAATTCTTCGAACTGGCGGATTCGTTTGGTGCGCGTCGACCGCTCCTCGCCTTTGGGAGCGATACACCAGAAAGTGACCTCGGTCTTGTCCACCGCGACTGGACGGATATACCGAATCAACGTCGCGAGCTGATCCATGATGTGGACGTTCGGATAGACCCCGATCTGCCGGAACCGGGAGGTCATCCATTCGGCACGCGCCGGACCGAACTTCTGCGTTAACTCAGGTTTTTTGGCGAAGACCGGACGTTGTTCAGGATTGGGCAGTTCGGCCAGGATCAGGGTATGACCGTTGCCGAAGCAATAAAGTCCGTTCTTCGCATTACCCTTGCTGAGTTGGTCGAGCCTGACCGATCCGAGCTGTCCTTCCCGTTGGTTCCGCCGATTCAGCACCGTCATCAACGACGAATGGGTGTAGTCCGGATGCAGTCCGTCGCCGCCGCCATTGTCCATCAGCAGCTTCCAGTTGCCCCGGTACCAGCAGGTCGAGGAGCCTTTGAGAACTTCGATGCCGTCCTCGCTCTGATCGGCCAGCATATCGATGACGGGAGCGGCGCCGGCCAGATGCTCCTCGAGCGAGGGCACGTTCGGATTGAGGCTGCCGAAAATAAATCCCCGGTAGCTCGCCAGCTTCGGAACCCGCACCAGGTTGAGATCGGACCGTTTGAAATGTTCGGGATAACCCTCGGTCTGGCGCTGCACGAAGGCCAGTTCGCCGTCCGAGCTGAAACACCATCCGTGATAGCTGCAACTTAAGACCGGCAGATTGCCTTTCTTCAAACGCGCCAGCAACGCACCCCGATGGCTGCATGCGTTGATGAAGCCATTGAGGTTGCCCGCTTTGCCGCGCGTGAGGATTATCGGTTGGCGGCCGATCGAGGTGGTGAAGTAATCGTGCGGCTTCGCTAGCTGGCTCTCATGCGCCAGGTAAATCCAGGTACCTTCGAAGATTGCCTTCATCTCCAGTTCGAAAAGGGTGGGATCGGTGTATACCGAACGATCAATTCGGTAGACGCCTTCTTCCAGGCGCTCATCGAAGTACCGAGATAAATCGAGCCGCGTGTCATTCACGGCCTCATTCTGGGCAGATAGTGAGCCAGCGGCAGCCATGGCAAACTTTCCTCCTTACCTAACCGGATCAAGACAAAACTAACCCGGCGCGGCGGGAGTCGCAACCGGCATCCAAACCTTCAACGAAATTAGACAATTTAATGCGATCATGCCGAGCGGAAAATTCCGGTTGACACTGGAGCTTGCGCCCGACGCGGAAGGCATGCTTGAACAGTTCTTGAGGAGCCTTGGGCGCCGGGCTTGGGATGAACGATGAAAGCTGGCTTGATGCAATTTGCGACCGAGTACACGATTCGGCCCGACGTGCTGGCGAAGGCGGCCGAGGATCGTGGCTTCGAGTCGCTGTTTATACCCGAGCACACGCATATCCCCGCCGCGCGAAAAACCCCTTATCCCGGCGGCGGTGAGCTGCCGGCCGAGTATTGCCATACCCTCGATCCCTTCGTCGCGCTGGCGCTGGCGGCGGCGGCCACCACTCGGCTGAAACTGGCGACCGGCGCCTGTCTGGTGACAGAACACGATCCGATTGCGCTGGCCAAAGCGATCGCCACGATCGATCTGATTTCCGGCGGCCGCTTCATTTTCGGAGTGGGCGCGGGATGGAACGTGGAAGAGCTGGAAAATCACGGCACCGCGTTCAAGACCCGCTGGAAACTGCTGCGGGAGCGAATCGAGGCGCTCAAGGCGATCTGGACCCAGGAAGAAGCGAGCTATCACGGCGAGTTCGTCAATTTCGATCGCATCTGGTCCTATCCCAAGCCGGTGCAAAAGCCGCATCCGCCGGTGCTGCTTGGCGGCCATGGCCCGCTGACCATTCAACGGGTGGTGCGCTATGGCGACGGCTGGATGCCGCTGCCCTCGCGTTCGGGCGATTTGGCGCAGGAGATTGCATCCCTGCGGCGGCTCGCAGCCGAGGCCGGCCGTGACCCCAAAGCGATCGAAGTGTCGCTCTACTGGATTCCGCCCGATTACGAGCTGGTGCGTAAGTATCGCGAACTCGATATCGAACGGTTGATTTTTCATTTGCCTTCAGTGGGCGAGAAAGAAACTCTCAGCCTGCTCGACAAAATCCGGCTAATATTGGATAAGGCTACTTAGCAATTCAGGGCGTCGATCAACGCCGATCGCGGATGGCGGGGATTGGCGCTAGTGAGGCGAGTGGCCAATGAGCGGCAATTACATGAGCGTCCGCGCACTCGAAAGACTTCATTGAAAGAACTGTCCCAGTTGAGCAAGCGACCGGGTATCCAGCGCGACCCGCTGGTGACCGATGCGCGGGTCTCGCGCCGTGTATATCTCGACCCCGGGATTTTCGAACTCGAGATGGACCACATCTTCGGGCGCACCTGGGTCTATGTCGGGCATGAGAGCGAGGTGGGAAACCCCGGCGATTTCAAGCGGGTGACGATCGGCACCCAACCGGCGCTGGTGACGCGTGATGAAAACGGCGTCGTTCACGTCCTGATGAATCGCTGTATGCATCGCGCCGCCACCGTTTGCCAGCCCGAACGTGGCAACGCGCTGCGTTTCCGATGCGGCTATCACGGCTGGACTTATGATAGCCGCGGCGAGCTGGTCGGCTTGCCGTACGCGGGCGGCTATGGCCCGGGCTTCGATCGCTCACGGTTTCATCTGGCGACCGCGGCCCGCCTTGAATCCTACCGCGGGCTGCTATTCGCCAGTCTGAATGCCGAGGTCGAGCCGCTGGCCGATTATCTGGCGGGAGCCAAACGGTTTATCGACGCCTTCATGGATCTCTCGCCCGAGGGCGAAGTCACCGTTCGATCCGGGTCGCACAAATACGGCTATGACGGCAACTGGAAATTTCAGCTTGAGAACGGGGTGGATGGCTATCATCCCAATTTCGCGCATCAATCGTTCTTCGAGATGCAAAACGAGGCGATCAGGCCGACCCTGTTTGGGATGTTCAGCGAAGCGGGCGCCTGCACCAGCCGCGATCTCGGCAACGGCCATTCGTTGATCGACATGTCGACGGTGGATTCCGGCCGCCGCCAGTTGTCGCGCTCCGTGCTGACCGGTAACAGCGGTGGCGAATACCTGCGACGGCTGATTGAGCGCTATGGTCCCGAGCGGACCGACGAAATCGCGCGCGCCAGCGCAGTCAATCTGGTGATCTTCCCCAATCTTTTGATCATCGGTGTGCAGTTGCGCACGGTGGTTCCGGTGCGGGTCGATCGGACCGAGGTCTACTTGAACCCGGCCTTGCTCAAGGGTGTGCCGGATGAGGTAAACGAAGCGCGGCTGCGGGCGCATGAAAGTTTCTATGGCGCCGCCGGCGGTGGCGCACCGGACGACCTTGAGATGTTTGCGCGCTGTACCGAAGGATTGCGGGTCAAGGGTGTCGAATGGCTGGAATTCTCACGCGGCCTCGACCGCGAAATAATTGAGAACGGCGAACGCGTGGGGCATATCACGGACGAGGTGCCGCAACGCGCCCTGTATCGGCAATGGCGCCAGCTCATGCACAGTACGCTGCGGGCGGTGAGATCGGGATCTTAACCCGCATTTTCCACGATCCTGAAAGCGCTCCGGTATAAAAAAAGGTTTTTGCGAGGTCAGCGATGATGGGCATTACACAACTCGGTTATGTAGGGGTTGGAGTTTCCAAGCCAGAAGCATGGCTCCGCTTCGCCAGCGAAATACTGGGACTCCAGCCCAACGGCACGGACCACGACGGCGGCACGTTCCTGCGGATGGACGAGCATCATTATCGATTGATCGTGCAGGAAGACTCCCGCGATGATATTGCGTTCATCGGCTGGGAAACGGCCGACAAGAACGGGCTTGAGCAGATAGCCCAGCGTTTGAAATCCGCCGGCGTCGAGGTCACTCGCGGCACCCGTCAGGAAGCGCGCAACCGTCATGTGGCCGAATTGGTGAAGTTCACCGATTGCGACGGTCTGCGGAGCGAACTCTACTATGGGCCGCTGGTGCACATGGATTCGCCATTCCGTTCGCCGCAGGCGCGTGCGGGATTCGTCAGCGGCGATCAGGGCTTGGGTCATGTGGTGCTGTGCGTGAACGATTTCGATCGCAGCCTGCAATTTTACCGCGATGTGCTCCTGCTGCGGGTCACCGATTTCGCCGACTTCAAGATCGATCCGGAACACGAGTTGGAGTTGTCGGTGGCTTTCATGCATTGCAACTCACGCCATCATTCGTTGGCTTTTGGCGCGATTCCGGGCTTCCCCAAGCGTCTGGTTCATATCATGTTGCAGGCCACCTCGTTCGATGACGTGGGCTCGGCCTACTACCTGTGCCAGGACCGCGAAGTTCCGATTTCGATGACGCTAGGGCGCCATACCAACGATCAGATGATTTCGTTCTATGTGCAGACTCCGGCCGGATTCGATATCGAATTCGGCTGGGGCGCGCGCACCGTGAACGACGCCACCTGGGAGGTGCAACGGCACGACAAGGCCAGCATCTGGGGCCATCGCTTGCGGGCCGGGATTTTGCCTGGCCCCGGCAAGGCGGCGTGAGAGAATTAGAACGGCGCAGAACGCCGGATGGAGAATAATGACGTGTCTGTATATCTCGTAGCAGTGGTAGATGTTCACGATCCGCAGGAGTTTCGGAGCTATGTCACCGACGTGCCGCCGATCGTCGCAAAATTCGGCGGCCGCTATCTGGTCAGGGGCGGTGAGCTCGAGGTGGTCGAAGGCCAATGGCCGGTGCCGCGGGTTACGGTGGTTGAGTTTCCTACGATGGAGCAGGCCAAGGGATGGTGGAACTCCGAGGAATATCGGCCCTATCGTGAATTGAGAGGCCGCACCGCGCGCACCAACGCGGTGATGGTCCAGGGACTCGCCGAGTAATCTGCGCTGGCCGGCTGACGGTACCTAAACCAAACTGGGTGGCAGGTACCGCGTTGCCCCCGGCGGGAGGACATAAGGATGGATCTGCAAGACGTCAAATACATGAAGGTCGAGAAGTTTATCGAAGTTGGCGGCGGCCTGCAGATGCATTATTACGAGCGCGGAGTCAAAACCAATCCGCCGATCGTGTTCCTGCATGGCGGTGGGCCGGGCGCATTGGCATGGGCCAACTGGCGGCAGAATCTCGATTACTTCGCCGAACATGGCTACTGGTGCCTGGCTCCCGACGCGCTGGGCTATGGATTGTCGAGCAAACCGGAAGATGCTCGCTACAACGTGGAGTTTCTCGCCAGCGGCGTGGCGGGATTTTTAAAGGCGCACGGCATTAGGAAAGCCATTCTGGTTGGCAATTCCCTCGGCGGGGCAACGGCGTTGCACTACGCCTTGCACAAACCGGCGGTCGAAATAGAAAAGATCGTGCTGGTCGGACCGGCGGGAATCGGGCCGCGCAGCGCGTCGATGGACAACGAGGTGGTGCGGCTGCTGTTCCAGATCGGCCGCGACCGCACGATGCTGACGAAAGAGAACATCCGCAAGCTGTTCGAAGGTTTGATCGAGAACAAAAGCCTGATTACCGATGAATTGGTCGCGCAGAGAGTGGAAGCCGCGAACGGTCAGCCGACAGTGGTGTTCCAGACCCTGCAAATCGGCGATCTGGCGCCGCGCCTTAACGAATTGAAGATTCCGATCCTCGCATTCTGGGGCGCGAATGACCGGGTGGTGCCGCCCACCGGAGCGCTCGAACTGGCTAGCCGCTGCGAGCGATCACGAGTCCTGATCCTGTCGCATTGCGGACACTCGCCGCAAATCGAAATGCCCGCCTTGTTCAACCGGATGAGCGTCGATTTCTGCAAGGAGACTTGATGCAGCCCTGATCGCGGAGCATCGTCCGTAGCGATTGAAGCTCCAACCAGAAGTTTCCCTCGATAGTGGCAAGCGCCCGCTTCAGGCCAGCCTTCAACTAGCCCGGCTTTTAGTCTGATCAACAACAACTATGAACGATAAAAATACCGAAAGGGCGGCGGGCCGGGAAACCGAAGCGAACCTCGGCGGGTCCGCGCCGACCCTGGTGCCGAAGCCTTTCGGTCCGCTGGCGAGTACCCGCATCGTCTCGACCGGAGTGCTGGTGGCGGAACCCTTTGCCGCGGCGCTGGCGGCGGAGATGGGCGCTGAGGTGATCCATATCGAGCGTCCCGGTAGCGGCGATCTCGGCTGGCGGCAGTATGGTATCCGCGTCGATACTCGCGATGGCGCCGAGGTGGCCACCAACTGGGTGCAGGAACGCCGCAATATGTTCTGCATCACCCTGGATGTGAGCAAGCCGCAGGGGCGCGCGCTCTTTCTAAAACTGGTGACGCGGGCCGACGCCTGGATGGAGAACTCCAAGGGCGCAACCTACGCCAAGCTTGGAATTGACGATAGCGAGTTGCTCGCGCTCAATCCGCGCCTGGTTATCACGCATGTTTCCGGCTACGGGCAAAGCGGCCAGCCCGATTACATCAGGCGCGCCTCTTACGACGCGGTTGGGCAGGCTTTCGGTGGGATGATGTATCAGACCGGGTTTCCCGAGCCCGGCGCGCCCACGCTCGCATCCCCGTTCACGGGCGATTATATAACGGCGCTGTTTGCCTTATGGTCAACCTTGGCCGGCATCATTTCGGCGCGCGCGAATGGCGCCGGACAGACGATCGATGTGGCCCAGTTCGAGGCGATCCATCGTGTGCTCGGGGGCACCATGGTCGAGTATTTCCAGCGCGGTGTGGTTCGCGAGCGTCACGGCAACGGTTCGATGGGCGCTCAGCCGCTCGACTCCTACCAGACCAGTGACGGCTGGGTGGTGGTGGGAGCCACCACCGGCAACACTTTTCCACGGCTGTGCCGGGTTATCGGCCTCGATTCCGCGGATGCCAGGTGGCGCAAGGCAAACTTCGATCCGCAATCGATGGAGGGAGTCGAGTTCGACGCGATCCTGCGCGGATGGATCAGTGAGCGCACGACGGTCGACGTGGTCCGCCTGTTCAATGATGCGCAGGTTGGATGCTCGGCCGTGATGAACAGCCGGGATATGGCCGAGGACCCGCATTATAAGGCGCGAGAGGTCCACACCGAATGGGAAGATGTCCAGGCGGGCAAGATCAAAGGCATCGGTATCGTGCCGAAGTTCCTCGGCACGCCGGGCCAGGTCTGGCGCGGTTCGGTCGGACTTGGCTATGACAACGATCTGGTTTATCGCAAGCTGCTCGGACTCGATGAACCGACGCTAACCCAATTGCGCAGCGCGCAGGTTATATAGCCGTCGAACCGGCAACTCACTCGGAAGGGAGTCGCGAAAATGATCGATTACAGCAGATACCAGTTCATCAAAGTCGAAAAGGCGGAAAGCATTGCAACCGTCACGCTCAACCGGCCACAGGCGCTCAACGCGGTCAATGCGGGACTGCATCATGAGCTGGTCCGAATCTGGATCGATCTCGCCGATGACGATGAAATCGACGCCATCGTGCTGACCGGTGCGGGCCGGGCCTTTTGCGCCGGCGGCGATATGAAAGAGATGGCGGGCGATTCGTTGGTTACGGACAGCGGCACGGGAATCACGATCGTGGAGGCGCGTAAGCTGGTCGAGCGGATGCTGGATGTCGAACAGCCTATCATTGGTGCGATCAATGGCGATGCGGTGGGGTTGGGCGCAACGATCGCATTGCTGTGCGACATCACGGTGGCGGCCGAGACCGCTCGTCTGGCTGACACGCACGTGCGGGCGGGGGTGGTGGCTGGCGATGGCGGCGCCGTGCTGTGGCCATTGCTAATCGGGCCGTCGCGCGCCAAGGAATTTCTGATGCGCGGGCATTTCGTCAATGGTACGCAGGCGGCCGCGATGGGACTGGTGAACTATGCGGTGCCCGCCGAGCAGGTGATGTCCAGGGCGCGCGAGCTGGCGAGCGAACTTGCGCAGGGGCCGACGCTCGCCATCCGGGGCAGCAAGTCGGCGGTTAACAAATGGCTAAAGCAGCAGGTGAACCTGATCGTCGAGGCCTCGCTCGGTCGTGAGATGGAGACCTTTCATACGAGTGACCATCGCGAGGCGGTCGCGGCGTTTGTCGAAAAACGCAAGCCGAAATTCACCGGAAAATAGGCCACGAGGCGGGAATGAAGTCCTGCCACTGCGTCGTAGACTGGGCTTCACGCGCCGCGTCTTGCAGCCGCCCGAATGGTGGAGGCGGGGGGAATTGAACCCCCGTCCGAAGACCTTCCGGAAATGGCCACTACACGCTTAGTCCGCAATTTTTAGCTCGCCGTCGCAGCGCCCACGGACAGGCTTCACGACAGCCAGCCGATTTAAATTTCGACCCTTTGCCCAATCGGTGAACGGCTCAGGTCTAGCCCACTAAATGACGTTCCGACCCGCTGTCATGGGCGAACAGCGGCGGAACGCCTAGCGGCCGTTAGGCCGCTTGGAGGTAACCGTTATTGTCTGCGGATAAATTCGCAGTGCTGTTTGTTTTACGGGCCAACAGCACCCCGGCGTGCGACCAAAACCCTCTTGCCTCCGTCGAACCCATTTCGCCCCCGAAAACAAATGAGATGAGATAATCGCTCACGGCTACACTTCCAATATAAGTATGGCTGGAGTGCGGCACAACGGGGCGAACCGGGCGACGCGATAACGGACTGCCGCATTTAGTGATAGCGTTCGGTCTGCTGTGTACCGCAAAGCTGTATCCTGGTTCGATCGGCGGAGGCCTCGCGCGAACTTGCCATCAACTGAATCGACACCCGAATCGACAATCGGACCGGGCAAACCCAACCCCACGCTGATCGAAGTGACGCTCGGATTGCTGGCGCTATTGCTGCTGGTGGCCGGATGCATATTCGTGCTGCTGCCGTTTTTATCCGCCTCGATTCTGGCGATCGTCCTGTGTTTCTCCACCTGGCCATGGTTCGTCGCGCTGCTCAATCTGATGAACCGCCGCAAGACCCTGGCCGCGCTCGCGATGACGCTGCTGTTGGCCGCGATCATTCTCGCCCCCTTTGCGTTCCTCGGCGCGCACCTGGTGGATAACGTCAAGGCGGTGATGGAGGCCACTCATCGGGCGCTGATCGGTGGTCCGCCGCAGCCTCCGGAATGGCTCGCGAACATTCCGATCATCGGACCCCGCGCGCGGGACTACTGGATTAATCTCAGCGCCGATGTTTCCAGTCAGGCGGCGGCGCTGCAGAGTGTAATCGGAACGCTCGCGAAGCTGGTGCTGAAATTCGGCGCTATCCTGGGCCGTGGTCTGTTCGAAACCGCGCTCGCCCTTCTAATTTGTTTCTTTCTCTATCGCGATGGCGATGCCGCCGCCAAAAGGTTAACCGTTATCGCGTTCCGAATTGGCGGCCCGCGGACCGACCGTCTCATAGATATCGCAGCCCTGACCGTGCGCAGCGTGGTTTATGGATTTATCGGTACATCATTGATTCAGGGTGTACTGTTCGGGCTCGGGTTTTGGATCGCCGGAGTACCCGGCCCGACGGTCCTGGGCTTCGCGACCTTCATTCTGTCGTTTATTCCGATCGGTCCGCTGTTGATTTGGATTCCCGCCGCCATCTGGCTGTTCCGTCAGTCCAGCCCGCATTGGGGAATTTTTATTCTATGTTGGGGGTTGTTGGTCGGCGGTTTACTGGAACATGCGCTGCGGCCGATCCTGATGGCCCGGACCGGTTCCACGCCATTGATCCTGATACTTCTCGGGGTCTTTGGAGGAGCGTTGGCCTTCGGCTTCGTGGGTTTTTTCATCGGACCAACATTGCTGGCGGTTGGTTATAGCCTGTTGCAGGACTGGGGCGATGACGACCCAATTGTAAAGGCAGTTGAACACGTCCCTGATCATCTCGACGCGCAACCTCGTACCATGGTCGAACGCGAACAGCGCTCCTCTTGAAAATGGCGTGCCGCCGGAATCCGGAATCTGCCGATGCTCTCATTCAAACGCCCTTCACAAATGAGACCTTCCGATGCGGCTACAACCCCCGCGGCGGAGCGGATAAGATTGGTTTGCGATGACGTCACCGCCGAACAAAGCTCGCAGCAACGACGATCTGATTGTCGATAATCGCAAGGCGCGCCACGACTTCTTCATTGAAGAGAGTCTCGAATGCGGATTGGCGCTCACCGGCACCGAAGTGAAATCGTTGCGCGGCCATCGCGCCAACCTGCGCGACAGCTACGCGCGCATTAAAGATGGCGAAGCCTACCTCCACGGCGTGCATATCTCCGCCTACGCTCCGGCCGGCCAGTTCAGCCATCCTGAAATGCGTCCGCGCAAGCTGCTGATGCATCGCCGCCAGATCGATCGGCTATGGGGCCGCGTCCGCGAACGCGGCTACTCGCTGGTTCCACTGCGCCTGTATTTCAAGAATGGACGAGCCAAAGTTGAGTTGGCGCTGGCCAAGGGCAAACGGATGTACGACAAGCGCGAGGCGATCGCCCGTAAAACCACGAATCGCGAGATCGAGCGGATGATGAAGTCACGCCGGAACTGATCTGCTTCCGAATGTCGTACCAACGGTGGACGTCCGCGATCGCTTAAATTTAATAAACGAAACGAACCGGCCTGATCGAAATCTAATTTATTCGATCAAGCCGGCCGTTGAATACCGGTATCAGCCGCGAAGCCCGATTGGGTATGTATGCATTCGCGGCGTCGGCGGCATTTAGTTCTGATACTCCACTTTGATCCGCACCGGTTTGGTTTCCGGACGTTTGGGCAAGCTCACTTCGAGCACCCCGTCCTTGTAAGCGGCGCGAATATTGTCCTGGCTGGCGTCGTCCGGCATCCGAAACGCTCGCCGCAGGGGGCCATACTGGCGCTCGCTCAAATGAAGCTCCGCCTCTTTCGGCCATTCCGGCCGCTTACGCTCGGCCTCGATCACCAGCGATCCGTCTTCAGCGTGAACCATCACGGATTCGGCACTCAAACCAGGCATTTCGATATAGAAGCGATAGCCGTCAACATCCTCGATCACATCGGTCGCCGGTGTGACTGCGGGCCTGGCGAAATTCACTGCCGGGAAAACGCGCTGCATGCCATTCAATCCACTGAGTGGTTTGGCTTCAAACCATAGTTCCATCGGTACCTACTCCTCATGGGCGGAATTCTTCTGAAATCAAGATGTTCTGTAATCAGTCACATCCTGCATCGCTCAGTCGTTAACCTAAGTACGAATGAGAAGCAGTCAAGTCGAAGGCCATTGAGAAGGAACTAACTATTGGTGAAAAATACGCAGGCGAGCCGCGCGATTTCCTCGGGCTGTTCCATCGGCGCGAAGTGACCGGCCTGGGGCAACTCGATCACTTGAGCGGAGGTCAACTCGCGGCGCAGGCGATTAGCGATGTGGGGGCCAATCGCATCCCGCGCGCCGCCGAAGATTACCAGCATCGGGATGGTACACCTGAGCAGATAACCCAAGCCATCGTACAGATGGGCGTTTTCGTAGTAGAAGGCTTCGCTATCGCGCGGGCAGATTAACTCGCGCTCGCCGTTATCATTGGGTCGCGTTCCATACTCGCAATAGTCGCGCAGCATGCCGGGATCCCAACTCGAGAATGGTGGCTTGGCAGCGAAGCGAGTGAACATTTCGTCAACTGAGGCAAAGGTGGTTTTGCGATGCCGCGTCTGCGGGCCCATCGCAAGCTGTCCCGGACGCGACCTTCCGGGTGAATCGAACAGCACCGGTTCGACTAGCACTGCGCGCGCAATCAGCTCGGGATGATCGCTGGCGAGTGCTGCGATTCCCGTCGCACCAGCGGAATGACCAAACGCGAATGTGTTCCGCGCACCGATCGCCTCCAAAAATCCCTTCAGGTCCGTGCCCAAAGTCGGCCACCCATAGCCGCCCTGGCCGGCTTCGCCGCTGCCGCCATGCGCCCGCTGATCGAGACTTATGACGTGTCCAATTGCGCGGAAGGCGCGTGCAAAGGGTGCATACACTCGTCCGAGCAATCCGGTGGCGTGATAAATAACGATGGTATTTCCGGTCCCACCCCAATCCAGAAAGTGCAAACGGGTACCGGACACAGTGACCCAAACGCTCGCCGGTTCTGCCTCTAACATGGCTTGCGATTTTAACCGCTAGTTAAGCGCAGGAAAATGATCGCGTTGCGCCATCTGGTGCTTTACGGTTAGCTCTTGCCCGATGGCGCGGCTGATAACAGGCGGGAAATTCATTTTCGACGGTGAGCAGAAATTCTATGCGCGCGGCGTTTCGTATGGGCCGTTTGCGCCAAATTCGCGCGGCGAACGGTTTCCGGAACAGGAGGCCGCATTTCGCGACCTCGATCTGATGCGCGAACTGGGCGTTAACGTCATACGGACCTATTATCCGCCACCGCCGTGGCTGTTCAAAGGCGCGATCGAGGCTGGTATCCGTGTCCTCGTGGGAATCCCGTGGGCCTCGCATCTGGCCTTTCTCGATTCTCGCGAACTATCGCGTGAGATCCGCAACACGGTACGCACCGCGATCATGGAGATGCGTCCGTTTCAGGAGGCGGTGTTTGCCTACAATCTCGGCAATGAGATCCGCTCCGATATTGTGCGATGGCACGGCCCGGCGGCGATTAGCCGGTTCGTCAATCAGCTACTCGAAACCGGCAAACAAATCGATCCAGCGGGCCTATTCACCTATTCCAATTATCCGTCTACCGAATATCTTGAGCTTCCTTACCTCGATTTCGTTTCATTTAATGTTTACCTCCATCGCGAACCCGACTATCGGCGCTATCTGACCCATCTGCTGGCGATCAGCGGCGCCCGGCCGTTGCTTTTGAGCGAAACCGGTATGGATACTATTCGTGAGGGTGAAGACCATCAGGCCGGCCTTTTGTCGTGGCAGACGCGCGCCGCCTTTGAGCTTGGGTTGTCGGGCGTGGTGGTGTTTGCATTCACTGATGAATGGTTCACCGGCGGCACTTCGATAACCGATTGGGCTTTCGGTCTGGTCACCGCTGAACGCCAGCGTAAATTGTCATTCGAAGCGGTCAAGCAGGTTTTTAATGGACCGCTACCTCCGCCGCTCCAAAGCTGGCCCGGAGTGTCGATCGTGGTGGCGGCTCATCAGGCGGCCGCAACCCTCGGCGGCTGCCTCGTTTCGCTTGGCCGGCTGACCTATCCCAACTATGAGACCATCGTGGTTGATGATGGCTCGACCGATGGTACGGCGGATATCGCTAAGGCGAATGGCGTTCGGGTGTTGCGCCTCGAGCATCGCGGACTTGCCGCTGCGCGCAATGCCGGCATCGAAGCGGCGAGCGGCGAAATTGTCGCGTTCATCGATGCCGACGCACAGGCCGATCGCGACTGGCTCTATCATTTGGTGGAATGCATGACTCGGCGCGGGGTGATAGCCGCTGGTGGTCCAAATGTCGGCCAGCCACCGGGTTCTGCGCTGCAGGCGGCGCTGTTCGCCGCCCCGGGGCTTCCACGCGAAGTCCGCGCCAGCGACGATCGGCTGAGCCATTTATGCGGCTGCAACATGGCGATCGCAAAGAGAGCGCTGGCGGCAATCGGCGGTTTCGATCCGATGTTCGATCGCGCCGGCGACGATACCGATATCTCAATCCGGCTGGGCGAGCGCGGCAATGTGCTGGCCCACGCGGCCGGGGCGGTCGTAATTCATAAGCGGCGATCGACGATCGGGGATTATCTTCGGCAGCAGCGCGGGTACGGAGCGGCTGAGGGCGCGCTGTTCAGGAAGTACCCGAGGAGCGCGGATCGTCCGGCAGTCTATGGCGATGGGAGCTGGTTCACGCGATGGTTCGGCGGCGAGCGAATCTATTACGGCGCTTTTGGCCGCGGCCTGTTCCAAAGCATTTATCCCTCCCAGGGATTGCCGTTTGCGATCCAGATGCCGCTGACCGCGCAATGGGTCACGATTGCGATTGTGCTGGCGTTGTGCGGAATCGTAAGCCCGGTACTGGGTGCGATCGGATGCGCTGGAATCGTGTTCACGCTTGCCAGTGCGGTGGCGGGCGCCACGCTCGATAGCGCCGAAAGCGGACGGCTGACGCCTCTGTCCCGCGCGATCCTGGCGATTCTCTATCTGCTCGGTCCGCTGATTCGCAGTTACGAGCGCAATCGCGTTCGGCTGCGATTTGATCCACAGCTTCCGTCATCCGCCGCGCGCCGGATGCGCTTTAAGGGGACAATCGTATTAAGCGCCATGGATGAGCGGCCCGCCATCGCAAACCATGTGATCGACGCGCTTCGAGGCGTGCTGCTGAGTTATGGATTGATCGTGGCGAAGACTGACGGGTTCGAGCCTTACGATCTTGAGTTGTGGATTCCGCCCGGGGTGCGGGTGGCAATCAACGCGTTGCGAGACCGCAGCAACATCGCCATACGTTATCGTTTAGGGCTCGCCGCAGTACCAATCCTGACCCGCGGGTTGATGCTGTTGCTGGTTCTTCTGCTAGCCGGAGCCCCGTGGTGGGCGATTTTTTTGGCACTCGCGCTGGCGGGATTCGGCACCGCCGCGATTGCGCTGTGGAGAGCCGGCTTGATCCCCGCAATGCTCGAATTTGCGGCGGCGGAAGCCGGCAACGAACTTGGTCTGCGCGCGGAATCCGTCCGAGATTCGCGATGAGGCAAAGCCTCGCACTCTACGGTGAGGTGATGCGCCGGATGCGCCCGTATCTGGGCCGCCTGACGCTGGCGATCGCCGGGGCGACGGCCGCGGCGCTGGTCGAAGTGCTCAAGCCATGGCCATTGAAGATTGTGATCGACAATGTCCTGCGGGGCGCGCCGCTGACGGAAAGCCGGCTGCCGCCGATGTCGTCCGGTGGGCTGCTGACGGCCTGCTGCATCGGATTGGTGGTGCTCTACGGAATTCTGGGCATCATCACCGTAGTCGAAAGCTACATCACGATTTCAATCGGCCAGCGGATGGTCAACGATCTACGTGCGCGGCTGTTCGAGCATCTGCAACGCCTGTCGTTATCCTTCCATCGCCGGCGCGAAATCGGCGATTTGATGGTCCGTATCGCCTACGACACGTTTTCAATTCAGACGATTGCGATCAGCGGCCTCTTCCCGGTGCTCTCGGCGATGGTGCTGCTGGCCGGGATGTTCATCGTGATGGTGCGCGTCGATCATACCCTGACTCTAACGGCGCTGGCGGTGGTGCCGCTGCTGTTCATCCTGATCGCGCTAATCAGTTCGAGAATAGATCGGCTGGCCACTGGGGCGCGCGTATGGGAAAGCCGCTTGTACACGGTGGCCCATCAGGCGCTGGCCGCGATTCACGTGGTCCAGGCTTTCAGCCGCGAAAGCGACTCGTACGACGAGTTCATGCGCTCAAGCACGGAAAGTCTCGGACAGACGCTGCGGCTCTATATCTTTCAGACTATCTATACCGGGGCTGTAAGCGTGCTGATCGCAGGCGGCACAGCCGCGGTAATTTATCTGGGCGCGCGGCATGTGATGGTTGGGACGCTTACTATCGGCGAACTGGTGGTGTTTACTGCCTATCTCGCTTCGCTGTATGCGCCGGTGAATCAGATTTTTCAGACCTGGGGCGTGGTCGAGACGGCGAAGGCCGGTTTTCGGCGATGTCTTGAACTGCTGGAGATGGAACCCGAGGTGACGGACCGGCCGGGCGCGCGTATCCTCGGTAACGCTCGCGGTGCGATCGAGTTTGACCAGGTGGTGTTCGGCTATGACCCGGCGCATCCGGTGCTCAAAGGGATCAGTATGCATATCGAACCGGGCGAACGGGTTGCGATCGTCGGTTCCAGCGGTGCGGGTAAGAGCACCGTCGCCAGTCTGCTGGCGCGGTTTTACGAACCGCAGGCCGGATCGATTCGCGTCGATGGTTTCGATATTCGGGATCTTACGCTCGAATCGCTGCGGCGTAGCCTCGCACTGGTGCTCCAGCCGCCGCTGGTTTTAAGTTCGACCATTCGGGCCAATATCGCTCTCGGACGTCCGGGCGCCAGCGAACGCGAAATCGCAAACGCGGCCCGGATGGCGCGGCTCGACCCGGTAGTCGCGGCGATGCCGCACGGAATCGACGAGCTGGTGGGCCAGGGGGGCCATAGTCTTTCCGAGGGTGAGGCGCAGCGCGTGACTATCGCGCGGGCGCTGGTCAAAAACGCTCCGATTTTAATTATGGACGAACCCACCAGCGCGCTCGATAATGAAACCGAAACGCTGGTGATGGCGGCTGTGCAGGAATTGATGCGGGCACGCACGACGCTGGTGATCGCCCATCGGCTGTCGACCATTCGCGACGCTAATCGGATCGTGGTGCTGCATAACGGAAAAATCGAGGAGCAGGGAACGTTCGACGATCTGCTCGCGCGCGGCGGCTTCTTCAGCTACCTGTATAATCTTCAGTCTTTCAGCGAGACGGCAGCAAGCGGCGGGTAGTCGAACAGATGTTGACGATTGGGCTTACCGGCGGAATCGGCTCTGGGAAGAGCACGGTGGCGAAGATGCTTGCCGGCCTGGGTGCACTGGTGTGGGACGCGGATCAGATCGGTCATCGCGTCTATGAACCCGGATTGCCCGCCCACGCCGAACTACGATCGGCTTTCGGAGCCGAAATTATTGCGCCCGACGGGAAAATAGATCGCAAGGCGCTCGGCCATATCGTGTTTTCCGATCCGGCGGCGCTCGCACGTCTGAACCAGATTGTGCATCCGCGGATTTTCGAGCGGATGTCGTCAATGGTCCGGGCGGCGCGCGATTGCGGCGAAACACGGGCGATTGTTATCGAAGCGGCAATCCTGATCGAGGCCGGATGGCAACCGCTGTTCGATGAAATCTGGCTGGTCACCGCTTCCCGAGCGCACGCGATCGAGCGGCTGGCGCGCGATCGCGGCCTGGCGCGCGAGCAGATCGAAGCGCGGATTCGCGCGCAGCTTTCCGAAGATGAACGGCGCAAATGGGCGGCGATCGTAATTGAAAACGATGGCACGCTGGAGGAGCTGCAAGCGGCCACAGCGGCGGCGCTCGAGCACGCCTTGCATGAAGCGTCCGCAAAAAGCTCCGCTAACCGGCGTTAATTTGTGAAATCGGTCAACCAGATATTGATCATGGGAAGCGGCGCGATCGGCGCTTTTGTCGGCGCTTACCTAACGCGAGCCGGAGAGCGCGTGGTGTTCTGCGCGCGCGGCGAAATGCTGCGTGCGCTCAAGGAGCATGGGTTGCGGATGGGCGGCATTCGCGGCGAGTTTACGATCAATCCGATAGTAGCGACCGTCGATCCGCGTGAGTTCGCGCCCTACGACATCTGTATTTTTTGCGTCAAATCCTACGATACTGAGAGCGCGGCGCGGCAACTGATCGGATGCCTGGCGCCCGGCGGCGTGGTGATCACGCTACAGAACGGAATCGAGAACGAATATCGCATCGAGGAGATTCTGGGCAAGGGACGGGTGCTGGCCGGCAACTCGCGGATTGGCGCGGAAGTGAAAGCGCCCGGCGTGGTTCATCATAGCAGCACCGGGTATGCCGATATTGGCGAATTGGATGGCAGCGACAGCGAACGCTTGCGCCGGATCGCGGCAATTTTCGATCGGGCCGGCATTCTCGGTTCGACCATCGCTAATTTCCGGCTGGCGCGATGGGAAAAGCTGCTCGGCAATTGCTGTTACAACGTGGTCGCGACGCTCACCCGCCGCCCGCTCGGTCCGCTCACCGACGACCCCGATACCGCCCGTCTGATGCGCACGCTGCTGACCGAGGCGATTACCGTGGCGCACGCGGAAGGCGCGCCGATTCAAATGGAATTCATCGACGAATCGCTGGAACACGCGCAGAAAATACTGCGCAAGAATCGCCCCTCGACGTTGCAGGATCTCGAACGCGGCAAACCACTGGAATACGAAGCGATTAGCGGAGCGGTGATCCGCGCCGCGCGCCGGCATGGGATCGAGGTGCCGGTGACCGAGGCGATGTACGCGTTGCTCAAGATGCTGGATCCGGCGCTGAACGCGAAGGCCGCCAAAAAAGATCCCGCCGATCCCTCCGCGCCAGGGGCCGCGCGATGAAAATCCTTGTGATGGGCGCGGGGACCATCGGCGCCTACTATGGCGCGCGAATCCAGCAGGCCGGTGAAGACGTTACCTACTGCGTGCGTGGCGCAAATTTGCGCGCGATGCGTGAGCATGGAATCGAGGTCATAAGCATCAAGGGCGATTTCACCCTGCCGAAAGTGATCGCGACCGAAAATCCGGTTGAGTTTGCGCCTTATGATCTGATTTTGCTTTGCGTGAAGTCCTACCACACCGAAGAGGCGGCCCGGAAAATTATTCGATGCCTTCAGCCCGGTTGCGCGGTGCTGACGTTGCAGAACGGAGTGGAGAACGAGAGCATTCTCCAGCGCATCGTGGGCGCGGACGCGGTAATTAGCGGAAACGCGCGGATTTTCGCCGATATGCCCGCGCCCGGCAAAATAAATCATACCGGCACCGGCTATATCGAGTTCGGAGAATTGGACGGCCGTATCACCAACCGCGTGCGCGCCTACGCCGAAGTGTTTGAACGCGCCGGTATCCTGGGCGAGCTAACGAGCGATATTTTCGATCGGCGCTGGGACAAGCTGATCTGGAACAATGCGTACAACACGGTTACCACGATTACCGGGCGCAATCTCGGCCTGCTGCACGACGATCCGGACATGCTGCGGCTGATGCGCCGTATCATGGAGGAAAGCATCGCGGTGGCGCGCGCCGAGGGGGCCAAGATCGCCGATGGGCGCGCCGATTGGATTCTGAATTTCGCTGCCGCCAATCTGCGCGACAGCAACAGCTCGACCCTGCAGGATTTGGGGCGCGGACGGCGGCTCGAGTACGACGCGATTACCGGCGCGGTGATTCGAGCCGCGCGCCGGCATGGTATCGCGGTGCCGATCACCGAGGCGCTGCACGCGTTGATCAAGCTGCGCGACCCGGCTGCGCAGCTTGCCTAATAGATAATGGGACGCTCCGATGACGCAGCCACGCGGCATCCCCACAAAATAAAACCGGCACGCCTATCGCGCGCAAGTTTTATGCTTTCGGGGTCTTTCCGTAAATCCGAAACGGCCTAGCGTTTCTGATACTGACTGGCGCCGAACAGTATCTCGCGCGCCTTCTCGTCATAATGTTGCGTTTGTGGCTGATTCGACTGTTCGGCCATCACCGCGCGTCCCTTCACCACCGCCGGGCGCAACTCGATCGCCTTGAACCATCGTTTCACGTTCGGGAATTGCTCGAAATCGATCTCATGCCAATCGTGGCGCACGGTCCACGGAAAAGTCGCTATATCCGCGATCGAGTAGTCGCCTGCCAGATACTCGGACTCCGCCAGCCGCGTCTCCATTACGTTGTAAATGCGCCGGGTTTCATTGCTGTAGCGATCGATGGCGTATTTGATCTGCTCAGGCGCCTGACGCCGGAAATGAGTATTTTGCCCGAACATCGGCCCCACGCTGGCCATCTGAAACATCAGCCATTGGATTACGTCGTACCGCTTGCGTATCTCCTGCGGCATCAGCTTGCCGGTTTTTTCGGCCAGGTACATCAGAATCGCGCCCGATTCGAAGATCGCAATCGGCTTGCCGCCCGGTCCTTCATGATCGATGATCGCGGGGATTTTGTTGTTCGGGCAGATTTTCAGGAACTCAGGCTTGAACTGTTCGCCGGTGCGGATGTTTACCGGGATCACGTTGTAGGCCAGCCCGGCCTCCTCGCACATAATTGTAATCTTGTAGCCATTCGGAGTGGTCCAGAAATATACGTCGATCATCGCGATCTCCTTGCGTCTGTGCGGTTCAGCTTCGGATGCAAATTTGCGCCGCCATTGGCGAATACGCAATCACAGCTATTCTATTAAGCCGGCACGGCGGCGGCGTCACCCTTGCGTACCCCCATCAGAAAGGCCTGGATGAAGGGGTCGATGTCGCCATCGAGCACTGCGCCGGTGTTCCCAATTTCGACGCCGGTCCGATGGTCTTTCACCATTTGATACGGCTGCAGCACATACGATCGAATCTGGCTGCCCCAGGTGATTTCCTTCTTGTCCTTGCTGAACTGCTCGAACTGCTCGCGCTTTTTGCGCTCTTCGAGTTCAAACAGCCGTGCGCGAAGAATCTTCATCGCCAGCGATCGATTCTTGTATTGCGAGCGCTCGTTCTGGCAACTCACCACGATTCCGGTCGGAAGGTGGGTCATGCGGACCGCGGAATCGGTTTTATTGACGTGCTGACCCCCAGCCCCCGAAGCGCGGAAGGTGTCCACGCGCAGGTCGGCTGGATTGATTATCACTTCGACTTTGTCGTCAATCGCCGGGAAGACGAATACCGAAGCAAACGAAGTATGACGGCGTGCGTTGGCATCAAAAGGCGAGATTCGCACGAGGCGATGAATGCCGGCGTCGGCATGCAGGTAACCGTAGGCGAAATCGCCATCGACGGTGAAGGTTGCGCTCTTGACGCCGCCGCCCTCGCCCGGCTGCAAGTCCGCGAGTTCGATTTTAAACCCGTGGCGTTCGGCCCATCGCATGTACATGCGCAGCAGCATCTCGGCCCAGTCCTGCGCCTCCATGCCGCCGGTCCCTGGATGGATCGATACGATCGCGCCGAGGCGATCGTACTCACCCTTGAGCATCACGCTGAGTTCCTGACGCTCGACTTCGGCGCGCGCCGCCTCGATGGCTTTTAGAGTCTCGCGCACCGGCTCGGAATCCTCGGCGCTATCCTCCTCGGCCATCGTGAGGAACAGCCGCGCCTCGTCCAGCAGATGCGTCAGACGGCCATAGCTGGCGAGCTGATCGTTGATGCGATCCTGTTCCTTGAGCAGCGCCTGCGCCTGCTCCGGACGATCCCAGAATCCTGGTTGGGCGGTTTCCTTCAGGAGTTCTTCGTGACGGGTTTTGAGGTGAGCGACGTCAAAGACGCCTCCCAAGTTTTTCGTTGCGCGCCTCGATCTCGGCCAGCAGGTCTCTAATGTCACTTATCATAAGAACTATTCTGCCATTTCCATCGGCACTGCTTAATGCCCCGTTAAAATAGAAAAAAAGGGCGCTCCTCACGAAGCGCCCTTTGCCATCCGATAGATGACGATCAGGACTTGAAGAATTCCGCGATTGCTTTGGCGGTGGGTTCCGGACGCTCGATCGGCGGCGCATGCCCGCACTTTTCGATCGTGATCAGGCGCGAATCCTTGATTCTTTTCTTGTACTCCTGCGCGTATTCGATCGCGACCAGGCGATCGGTATCGCCCCAAATGAGCAGGGTCGGCATCGTGACCCGGTACAAACGCTCCAGCAGGCGTGGATCGTACAGATACGGATTCCATCCGACTCGCGCGGTAGCTTCGCGCGCCTTGATCGCCAGTTCAAGCTGTTCCGTGCTTGGATCGTCCGGCATTACGGCTCGGGCCAGTTCTGATTTCGGATCGTAAAATATGATGTCGCGCGTCTTTGGTCCCGAGGCGGCGAAAATGTCGGGAATTTTCGGCGCACCGTTCCAATAAAGTCCGACCGCGCCCATCAACGCCAGTTTGCGAACCCGCTCCGGATGATGAACCGCCAGTTCCGCCGCTATCCATCCGCCCAGCGAAAGGCCAGCCACGAACGCGGTCTTGAGCCCGAGGGCGTCCATCAAATCGACATAGTGGAAAACCAGGTCGTGGACGCTGTCGATTTTGTCCAGTCCGGATGACTTTGAAAATCCCGGATGAGCCGGCACATAGACTTTGAAGTCCCGGCTAAGCTGCTCGAAAAACGGCAGCCACGCCACCTCGCCGCCTGCGCTATGCAGGTAAAGCAGCGGTGTTCCCGAGCCTCCGCTCAATACCTGTACCTGGCTCCCGTGAAGGTCGATCATTTCCTCTTTATGCGCCATTCCAATCTCTCCCAGACCCGCCCGCTAGGCCGATTTCTTTATCGCCGGATGCAGGTTGTTGAACTCGGCGCGCAGGTGCGGCAACACCTCGGTTGCGAACAGGTTCATGTTCTTGCGCGTGCGATCTGCTGGCATGTCGCCGATTTGCAGCAGCGCCATCAGGATGCCCCAGCCGAGCTCCTTCATCGAACCGGCGAGCCGCCGCTTAACCGTCTCAACGCTGCCCACGACGCAGTAGCCGGCCTCGTTCATCTCATCCACCGAGAGCTTGGTCCAGTCCACTTCCTTATAGGTCTTCGCCATATAAAGCGCTGCCGACTGCGCAATATAGCCTGGTGGAAACAGCATTTCAGGGATGTAGCGCAGACCGTTGTGGAACAGCCAGGCGATATGCTGATTACCCTCGCGGCGAGCCTGTTCGTCGGTTTCGGCGACGTAAATCGGCATCAGGCGTCCGATCTGATAGGGCGAAAGCTCGTAGTTATGCTGATTGGCGGTATCGAAGCAGGTCTTGAATAATGCCGCTACGGTTTTGTCCGGCAGATAGGTGGCCAAAAACGGGTATTTGCGGCTTGGATGCGCGCACCAGGCGCCGGTGTCACGGCTGCCGAAACTGGGAATCCAGATCGGCGGATGCGGCTTTTGAATCGGCCGCGGCCATACGTTCACATAGCGCACGCGATAATGCTTGCCCTCGAAATCGAACGGCCCGGGTTCGGTCCATGCGCGAATGATCAGATCGTGGGCCTCCGCGAAGCGTTCGCGCGAGTAGGTCGGGTTCACGCCCATCGAGAAGTATTCGACGCCGACGCCGCGCACGAAGCCGGAGACGATCCGGCCGCCCGACATCACATCGAGCATCGCGATCTCCTCGGCCACCCGCAACGGATGGTCCCGCAGGGGCAGGCCGTTGCCGAGGATCAGAATTTTTGCGCGTTTGGTCCGGCGGGTCAGCGCGGCCGCCATGATGTTGGGCGCCGGCATGGTGCCGTAGGAGTTCTGATGGTGCTCATTGACGCACATGCCATCGAAGCCCAGCTCCTCGGCCCATTCGAGTTCATCCAGATAGCGATTGTAGAGGTCCTGGCCCTTGGCCGGATCGTAGTGCTTGTTCGAGAATGTCACCCACGAAGTCGGGTATTTCTCCAGATCGTCGAAATCGGGCGGCAGATACGGATAGGGCATCAGGTGGAACATGTGACACTGCATATGGCTCTATTCTCCCGTCGGAAAGCGCTGTCTCAGCGTCTGCGATCAGCCTCGAGACAGGCGTTATTTATCGCATGAGATTCGATCGCGCGGCAACTCAGTTAATCCACTCAACCGCTGCCGTTAATGCCGATCATTCCCGCCGCAGATGCAATTGTCGAGGTCTCCAAAGTTTGAGGAGGCGTGGGGCGGAGCCATGCAAAAAGCAACGCCGCGATAGTTAACCCAAAGCAGATTTCGGCGAACAGATCGCCCACGATGGTGTAGATCGTCCGTTCCGGCCGGTAAGCGACCTCTTCGACTTCGCTGGTGCGCCGGAACAGCGGAGTGGGCGCGACGATCTGTCCCGCCGGGAGAATTATCGCACTGATGCCGGTGTTCGCCACCCGGATCATCGGAACCTTGGTTTCCACCGACCGCATCGCGGCCATCGCGAGCATCTGGTATGGCGCGGAACTGTCGCCGTACCACGCATCGTTGGTGATGTTTACCAGGATCTCGGCTCCGTGCTTGACTGCGCGGCGGGTAAGGTCGGGGAATACGCTTTCATAACAGATCAGAACGCCCAGACGTGCGCCCTTAACATCAAAAATTGTCTGGACGCGGCCCGGGATCATGTCGCCGAAACCCTTCGCGACTTTCTGCACGAAATAACCGAGTACCGCGCGCAGCGGCACATACTCCCCGAACGGCACTAGTTGCATCTTGTCGTAGTAATTCGCCACTCGTCCCTGCGCCGAAACCAGATAAGCCCGATTATAGAAAACCGGTTGACCATCCTGAAATCCATAAGCGGGAGCGCCGAACAGAATTGGCGTGCCGCCGGCGCGCGCCGCAGCCAGCAAGCGCGTCCTATATTGCGCATCCTCGATGAGCTGCGCCGGGTAGTCGTCGGTCGGCTGAAATAGAAAAGCGGCGGCGGCTTCGGGCCATACGATCAGGTCCACATTTTCGTGCGCCGCGATTTTGCTCTGCTTGAGATAGACCTCGAAACTGCTCCGCAAGAACGCCGGGTCCCACTTGATCGACTGGGGAATGTCGCCCTGAACCATCGCCACCCGTAACTTCCCTCGCGCCGGTGCGTGATCGAAGTGATGTATCCGAACTGCGCCGAACGCCAACGCGGCTACCATCAGTGCGGTGAGCGTCCCGAGCGATATGGTCTGGACACGGCGGCTATGGCGTCCGAACACCACCGAGTACAGGACCGCGTTAAAAAATACGACCAAAGCGGAAACGCCATATACGCCGGTGATTTCCGCGAACTGAATCAACTCCAGGTTGCGGTACTCGGCATAACCGACGTAGCTCCACGGAAAGCCGATCGGAAAGAAACTGCGCAACCATTCGATTCCCGCCCAGATGATCGGAAACGCGATTACGAAAGGAATGCGGGTCCGGGTCGAGCAATACACGCCTGCCCATACAGCGGCGCCGGTGTAGATCGCGAGGATCGCCGACAGCAGCAGCATCGGCAGCACCGCCACTGCGATCGGCAGGTGAGCGAAGCTGTTGAGCGTGATGGTTATCCAGTAAACCGAAACGATGTAGCACGCCAGTCCCTGAACCCATCCGTAGGCGAAAGCGACGCCGGGCGTCAGCCCATCGATGGCATAGAACAGCGGGACGAAGGCTACCCAGGCGAGCAGGTTGAGATCGAATTTGGGAAAAGCCAAGGCCAGGGCGACGCCGCTCGCGGCCGCCAGCGCCGCGCGAATGATAGTGTTCGAGGTGATTCTCACGGCGTTCCGAACAGGTCCTTCAGCGGCATCACTCCGGCGCAGGGCGGACGGCCATCGAAGCGGGCGAAAACTTCGTCAACCTCACGCCAACTCTCGACCAGCGCGACCACCTGCTGCGGCTCGATCGGCATATCGCCCATCAGCCGCCATTCGCGTTCGAGACTCCAGTCGACCGGCGGCGTGCTTTCCAGATCGATCGTGACCACCCGCCAGTGCTCATCGGCAGCAACGATCGATTGGGCCTCCCGCCATGGTAGATAGATCACCGGCCGTGCGCCCATGCGAAAAGCATAACGTTTGTTAATCGCGATTCCGAAGGGCTCATAGCGCCGGCGGTTGCGGCGGTTTAACAGTTGCTTCAGTTCAGTCATCTGCGCGTCGAACATGCATACCACGGCACGTCTGCCACGAATCATACGGGTCGCTCCGCGAATTACGCCCGCACGTAAAATCGCGACAAGGTTATCGAGCGCGGTGCCTTCGCGCGAGGCGCGTGTGAAATGCGCCAGCATCGCGGCTCCGGCCGGCAAAGCCGCAGGTAGCTGGCCGATAGAATCGCGGCGGCTCAATGAACCAGCTTCCTTGTGCGGATCGGGCGGCGCACTGCGCGAGGCTTTTTGGCAACCAACAGTGCGAGCAGCTCGCGCTCACGTGCGAACATACGGCGCGCGTCGGCCGCCGAGCGCTCGTGATCGAAGCCGAGCAGATGGAGCAGGCCATGAATTAGCAGCGCACGAATGCGATCCGGCGGCTTAATACCGCTTGCCGCCGCCTGACGGCACGCGGTATCCAGCGAGATGATTACATCACCCAGCGCAATTGGCGGCGCAGACCGTCTCGCGCGCCGCGCCCCAATCGGCACCGCGCCGGCTGCGAATTGAGGAAACGACAAGACGTCGGTCGGCCGATCTTTACCCCGATACTCACGATTCAGTACCTGCATTGCAGCGTCATCGACCAGTACCAGGGACAGTTCGGCGCCAGCCAGATCGCAGACGCCAAGCAGTTGGAGCGCATCGGCGCGCACACCCGCGACGTAGCTGCGGGCCTGCGCGGCTTCACCTCGCACCTCGACCGGCGCCACGAGCCTAAGCTGGTCCGTTTTCCCGCGATGGGCCGGGATCGGGAGAATCGCCGCTGACGGCTTCGTACGCTGTGATGATCGCCTGGACTAACCGATGGCGCACCACGTCGCGTTCGTTGAAGAGGGTAAACGCTATCCCAGGCGTATTGCTGAGCACCGTCCGCGCCTCCTTGAGGCCGGACAGCTTGCCGCTGGGCAGATCGATTTGCGTGATATCGCCGGTGATTACCGCCTTGGAATTATAACCCAGGCGCGTCAGAAACATCTTCATCTGTTCCGAAGTGGTGTTCTGCGCTTCATCGAGAATGATGAACGAATCGTTAAGCGTGCGTCCGCGCATGAAAGCCAGCGGCGCGACCTCGATCGTGCCGCGTTCGAGCATCCGGCGGGCGCGGTCGTAATCCACCATGTCGTGCAGCGCATCGTAGAGCGGACGCAGGTAGGGGTTTACCTTTTCCGCCAGATCGCCGGGCAGAAAACCCAGCTTTTCGCCCGCCTCGACCGCCGGACGGCACAACACCATCCGCGCCACCTGATTCTTCATCAGCGCCGCCAGCGCCATCGCCATCGCGAGATAGGTCTTGCCGGTGCCGGCCGGTCCGATACCGAATACCACGTCGTACTTGCGAATCGCATCGATGTAATTCTTCTGATTGATGCTCTTGGGGGAGATTACCCGCTTGTGCGCGGAAACATAGACGGTATCGAGGAAGATGTCCTTAAGGTCGGCGTTGCGATCGGCGCGCAGGATACGGGTCGCATAGTCGACATCGCTCGGGTAGATCGAATACCCACGCTTCAAAATCTCGTAAAGATCGCTCAGCAGCTTGCCGCCGAGCGCCTGCTCAGTATGGCCGCCGGACACCTTCAAGGCCGTCCCGCTGACCCCAATCCGCACCCCTAATGCCTGCTCGATGGTGCGCAGGTGATGGTCGTGCTGGCCGAGCAATTCGGTAAAAAGACGCTGATCGTCGAAGTGCAATTCGAGCGAATCGTCGGTGGCTAACTGGGAAATAATTTTGTCCGTCAGAATTTGGATTCCACGCCAAGGCGCAGTGTGAACCTGATTGTAATCACTTCGACCTCGATAATTAAGAGCACATCCCGAAATCGGCCTTCAACCGATCGCCGCGGCCACCGCTTCAAGCGCCGCGCCGAGCTGATTCGGACTACGGCCTCCGGCTTGCGCGAAATCGGGCCGTCCGCCGCCGGAGCCGCCGACAATAGGTGCGATTTGCTTGATTATATCCCCGGCCTTGATGCGATTGACCAGGTCAGGGGAGACCGCGACCACCAAAGCCGCCTTGCCGTCCACTTCCGAGCCGATTGCGATCACCGCCGACTGATATTTCTGGCGCAAACGGTCGGCCATCTCGCGCAGCGCGCGCGCCTCAACGCCCGCGACTCGGTGCGTGACGATCTTCACGCCCCCATGATCGCGCACCTGTTCCGCTCCGGTCCCGTTTGCCGCCTCGCCCGCAATCAGCTTCTGCTCGAGGCCACGAATTTTCTTGTCCAGCTCCTTCTCGCGCGCCAGCAATCGATGCAGCCGGTCCAGTACCGCCTCATCGCGGGCGCCAAGCTGATCGCCGATCTCCTCCAGCAGCCGTTCGCGGCGGCGAACCGCCTCGATCGCGCCCTGACCGGTAAAAGCCTCGATTCGGCGCACGCCAGCCGCCACCGCCGATTCCGATTCCAGCTTGAACAGGCCCACGTCGCCGGTGCGCCCGGTATGCGTCCCGCCGCACAACTCGACCGAGAAATCGCCCATCCGGACCACCCGCACCACGTCGCCGTATTTATCGCCGAAAAAAGCCAGCGCGCCGGCTTTAAGCGCGTCGTTGTAGGGCATCTCTTCGGTGGTGACGGCGGCATTCTCGCGGATACGCGCGTTGACCTGTTCTTCGATCGTAACCAGATCGCCTGGTGCGACGCGGCCGTTGTGCGCGAAGTCAAACCGCAAGCGCGCCGGTTCGACCAGCGATCCGGCCTGATGCACGTTCTCGCCCAGCACTTCGCGCAGGGCGTAATGCAGCAGATGGGTCGCCGAATGGTTCAGCATCGCGGCCGTGCGCCGGGCGCGATCCACTTTGAGGATCACGCGCCGCCCGTCTGAGAAGTCGCTCACATCGCCCCGGAGCAGTCGCCCGACGTGGACGATTGCGCCGTTATGCTTTCGCGTATCGGTTATTTCAACGACCGCGCCGCGTTCCGATTCGATTATGCCGCGATCGCCAATCTGACCGCCGCCTTCGGGATAGAAGGGCGTTTCGGCCACCGCGATCGAAATCTGGCCGCCCGCTTCACTTTGACTCGCGACGACTTCAGATTCGGCTTCAAGTTGATGATGGCCGATGAAGCGCGATGATGAGCCAGCGCCGAGCATCAGTTTGGGAGCGATAGCGGCGTCCTCTTTACGGGCGGCGCGGGCCCGCTCGCGCTGCTCGTTCATCAGGCGGTCGAAGCCTGCGACGTCAACCTCGATTTCGTCGTCACGCAAGATGTCTTGAGTCAGATCGAGCGGGAAACCGTAGGTGTCATAGAGCTTGAACGCCGCCTCGCCCGACAGTTTCAAGCCAGGCCCGATGTATTCGCCAGTTTCGCGGAAGGAATCCGTCTGCGGGCGGCGGCGTCGGTATTCAAGATTACGAATCCCGTGAATTTCGTTTTTTAGATATTGCTCTCCCATTAAAAGCGTCGCATGGAACCGTACCTCTTCTTCTCGGACGACCGTAAAAATGACATCCCTGTTACTTTCTAATTCCTGATAGGTGTTGCTCATAGTAGCGATAACGCCTTGGCAAGCGGCAACGAGGAGGCGATCAATCATGCCAACGCCCAACAAGCGGGCGTGTCTGGCAGCTCGTCGAATCAACCTACGCAATACGTACTCCCGGTCGGAGTTGCCGGGCCGTAATCCGTCAGAGATCAGAAAACTGATCGCCCGACCGTGATCGGCGATTGCACGATATGAAACGTCCATCGCGGGGTCACTGCCATAGGGATGTTGGTTCCCTACAGTGCACACGAGATCCTGTATACTTGGATCGTCGGTTTGGATTCTCTGCTGCTGATTTAATGTTTCGTCCCCTACGATCACGTGTTGGAATACGTCCGTTTCGTAGTTGCCCAGCAGTTTGCCGGTCTCGATGCTTTGCAGCACCGAGGCGACGCGCTCCAAGCCAGTACCCGTGTCTACGTGCTTCATCGGCAGCGGGCTCAGCTTGCCCGCCGAATCGCGGTCGTACTGGATGAAGACCAGGTTCGCCAGCTCGATAAAGCGGGCGCAGCCATCGACATTCACCCCGCATGGCTGGCCCTGATGGGTGCAGAACTTTGCCGCTTCCGCGCCGCGATCGATATGAATCTCCGAGCATGGTCCGCACGGCCCGCTCTCGCCCATCTCCCAGAAATTGTCTTTTTCGCCGAAGCGCAGCACGCGATCGCGCGGCAGATAACCCAGCTCCAGCCAAGCCTGTTCGGCCTCGTCGTCATCTTTATAGACGGTGGCCCGCAGTTGAGCTGGCGGAATCTCCCATACCTGCGTGATCAATTCCCAATGAAACTGAATCGCCTCGCGCTTGTAATAGTCGCCGAACGACCAGTTGCCGAGCATCTCGAAGAACGTATGGTGATAGCTGTCGCGTCCGACCGCCTCCAAATCGTTATGTTTGCCCGAAATCCGCAGGCATTTCTGACAGTCCGCCACGCGCCGATCGGTCGGCGTCCGCAGGGCCAGAAAATAATCCTTGAACGGAACCATCCCGGCGTTGGTGAAAAGCAACGTCGGGTCGCCCCTGGGGATGAGCGAAGCGGAAGGCACGATCGTGTGGCCCCGCTCCTTGAAAAAGTCGAGGAATGATTGACGAATCCTATCGGTGGTCCAGCGCATCGCAATCTATTGTAATCAAAGCCGCCCGCCGGAAACATCTCTCGACGCTGGTGCGCGCTGCCGATTCTGTTGTATGTGGCAACCTGCCAGTCATCGTGAAGGGAGCGAAGCAAATGAAGAGAAGCGCCGAACGAATCCTGACCACCCATACCGGTAGCCTGCCGCGGCCCGACGATTTGCTGGAACTGCTCGATTCCGCGGAGGCCGGCACGCTGCGCGACGACACGGTGCTGAATAATCGCGTCCGCACCGCGGTCGCCGAGGTGGTCAGGAAACAGGCCGAGACCGGGATCGCGATCGTCAACGACGGCGAGATGGGCAAGATCGGATACGCCACGTATCCCAAAGATCGCTTGACCGGCTTCGAGGGACCAATGGCGCCCGACGGCGGCTTTATGGAGTCCGACGTAAGCGACTTTCCGCGCTTCGTCAAAGTGTTCCTGCAGGCGTTGGGACGACCGGTTACGGGACTCAAGCGGCCGCAATGTAATGGTCCGATCAAGTACAAGAACCGCAATGACCTCGATCGCGATCTGGCTAATCTGAAAGACGCATTGAAGGGCGCGGCGGTCGAGGAAACCTTTATGACGGCGGCTTCTCCGGGCGTGATCGCGGTTTTTTTAGGGAATTCGTATTACAAGACGCACGAGGCCTATCTGGCGGCGCTGGCCGACGCGATGAAGGTCGAATACGAGGCGATCCATAAGGCCGGATTTCTGCTTCAGGTCGACTGTCCCGACCTGGCGCTGGGTCATCATGTGCAATTCAACGATGCGCGGCTGGATGAATACCGCAGCAATCCAGATCTCCATATCGAGGCGCTCAACCATGCGCTGGCCGGCATCCCGCCCGAGCGGGTGAGGATGCATCTATGCTGGGGCAATTACGAAGGCCCGCATCACAAAGACATTCCGCTGGAAAAAATTATCGATCGGGTGTACCGGGCGCGGCCGGCGGGGATTTCATTTGAGGCTTCGAATCCGCGTCATGAGCATGAATGGAAAGTGTTCAAGGATCACAAACTGCCGGACGGCAAGGTGCTGATTCCGGGCGTAATCGATTCGGTGTCGAATTTTATCGAGCATCCCGAACTGGTCGCGCAGCGCATCTGTAATCTGGCGCAGGTGGTGGGACGTGAAAACGTGATCGCGGGCACCGACTGCGGGTTCGGCACCTTCGCCGGGCTCAGCGCGGTCGACGGCGATATCGCATGGCGCAAGCTGCGTTCGCTCGCCGAAGGGGCGGGGATCGCGTCCAGGGAGTTATGGTGATAACGGGCGGCTAGCTTTTGCGCTTTGGCGCGGAAGGCTCCGGATCGGCGCCATTGCCCTCGGACGGCGGCGGCGGCGCGACCACGCCCTTGATCGATAGTTTCTGGCGCACCTTGGCTTCTATCTCGTCGGCGATCGCCGGATTCGCCACCAGCAAATCGCGCGCGTTCTCGCGCCCCTGGCCGATTCGCTCGCCGTTGTAGGAATACCAGGCGCCCAGCTTCTCGACGATATTGTGTTCGCTGGCCTGATCGATCAGCTCGCCCTCTTTTGAAATGCCGGAGCCGTACAAAATATCGAACTCGGCTTCCTTGAAGGGTGGCGCGACTTTGTTCTTGACCACCTTGACCTTGGTGCGCGAGCCGATAACGTCGGTGCCGCTTTTGATCGTGCCGATACGCCGGATATCGATTCTGACCGAGGAATAGAACTTGAGCGCATTGCCGCCGGTGGTGGTTTCAGGATTCCCGAACATCACGCCGATCTTCATCCGAATCTGGTTGATGAAGATCACCACCGTGCGCGAGCGCGCGATCACGGAGGTTAGTTTGCGCAGCGCCTGCGACATCAGCCGCGCCTGCAGGCCCATCTGCGGCTCGCCCATCTCGCCTTCGATCTCCGCCCGTGGCACCAGCGCCGCCACCGAATCGATCACCAACACATCGATCGCGCCGGATTGGACCAAGGTCTCGGTGATCTCGAGCGCCTGTTCGCCATTGTCGGGTTGCGAGATCAGGAGGTCCTCGACTTTCACGCCGAGCTTGCGTGCATAGCCGGCGTCGAGCGCGTGCTCGGCGTCGATAAAGGCGCCGATGCCGCCTAGCTTCTGCGCTTCCGCGATACACTCCAGTGCCAAGGTGGTCTTGCCGGATGATTCGGGGCCGTAGATTTCGACCACTCGGCCACGCGGCAATCCACCCACTCCCAGCGCGAGATCGAGCCCCAGCGAGCCGGTGGAAATCACCGATATGTTGGCCTCGATCGCCTGCTCGCCGAGCTTCATTATCGAGCCCCGCCCGAATTGTTTCTCGATCTGACCAAGCGCCAGATCCAGCGCCTTGCTTTTGATATCCTGCGCCATCACAAGCTCCCGCCGCCGCGAATCTATTCGCGCATCTTGTCACAAACCGCGGCCAATATCGCTAGCCTCGGGCCGGTGCCGCCAACGGCAGGGTTGCGATCGTATGATAGGCCGCTCCCGCCGGCGACAGCACACTGCGATAAAGCTTAATCTCGCGCGCCTGGATCACGCCGAAATCACGTCCGGCAGCCGACTCGAAGGCCGGCCGCAGCGGCTCGAATTGTCGCGGCTCGCGCAACCTGCCGATGGTCAGATGGGCTGCGAAGCTGCGGCGCTCGGGCGCGAAGCCGCATCGAACGCAAATTTCCTCGACCCGTCTGGCGATCGTGATCAGCTCGCTGCTGTCCAGTCCAATCCAGAGGATCCGCGCGCGGCCGGGATTGGGAAATACTCCGGCGCCATGGACCCGGATTCCGAACGATGAGGTGGCAGCAGCAATTTGCTTGAGCGCCTCAACCAGTCCTGCAAGGCGAGTGGTATCGATCGCCTCGCCCAAAAATTTGAGCGTCAGATGGAGATTCGCGGCGCGCACCCATCCGATCCCGTCGCGCGGCCCGCGCAAATCGCCAATCCAGCGATCGATCGCAGCGCGCAGCTCCTCGCCGAGGTCGAGGGCGATAAACGCGCGAATTTTATCCGGCAGATTGGCGGGACTGAAACTGGCAGCCATCACTATTGGTATAAGACGTACATTGTCATTCGCCTATAGGTCCGCGCTTGATGGTCCGATAAATCAAGTAGATCGCCGGGACGAGGCTTCCGCAATTGCATCTCCGGGGCATATAACATTGAAAGGTATTAGGCAGGCGGGTGAGCAAGAACCTCGGGGGCGGCGTGACGCAATTCGTGTATGACGGGTTGAATCCGGTGCAGGAACTCGATGGAGCGAATCCGCCCAACGTCACCGCCAACCTGCTGACCGGCTTGGGGATCGACGAGCGCTTCACGCGCACCGATGCGAGCGGCGCGATGAGCTTCCTGACCGATGCGCTGGGGAGTACGATCGGGCTGGTGAATGCCGGCGGCTCTATCGCGACCAGCTACATCTACGACCCGTTTGGCGCGACGACGGTGGGCGGGACATCCAACGCCAATTCATATCAGTTCACTGGCCGCGAGAACGATGGCACCGGGTTGTACTTCTACCGCGCCCGTTATTATAGCCCGACCTTCCAGCGGTTCATCGCGCAAGACCCACTCGGTTTTGCCAGTGGGGACGCGAATCTTTACGTCTACGTTTCGGACGACCCAGCCGACCTCACCGATCCTTCAGGCAAGGCAATCTTTCCGCCGCGCCCTGGCGATGTGTTTCCGACACCTGAGATCAGCTGCTCTGCGCTGGGCGGTCTGTTCGGCGGCGTTGCCGGTGTCGGCGTTGGTGTTGCGATCTCGAGTTTCTTTCCCCCCTCTGAGCTTGTTGAGCCATTGCTTGGTGGATTCGGTGGCAGAGCCGTTGGTCTTCAATACGGTGATCAGTGGTTCGGAAGTAGCGGGCTATGCCGTCCGAGTCCACCTCCAAATAGCTGCTCGGTTAGATAGAGGCACTTCGATGGCAGACAACTCCATGGAGTTTAGTAAACTGCGGGTGCGATTATCGGAAATGCCTCCTAGATATCGCGACGCGACTGCGCTTCTGGCCGGGATGTCCGCACTGATCGCTGGAATGATTGCCGATGGATTGTTGCGTGGTGTCTTGGGCTTCTATGCGTCGACGGCGCTTTCAGGGTGTGCATTTCTTACGGCTGGTTATATCGCTGCATTACTTTTCAGATACGTTGTTAGCCGGTCCTCCACGAGTTCCGCGGCGCAGATACCCTTATTAGCTGACGAAGGCAAAGAAACCGACTCTGACTTCATCGACGAAACCTTGGTCATGATTCGGCGCGGGATATTTGGCATCGTAAGCCTTTTCTGTTTGATCGCCGCTGCTTCAAACGTCCGAATCTTTATCGAGAACTTCGACCCAATAACGCTGGCAGCAATCGCCGGAACAGCTTCCTGGTCCATCAGTTCCTTGGTCGCCAGTATATCTCTGAACCTAGTCCATCGACGCAAATTGACGCTCGGCCTGATCGTTGGAAATTTAATCTGTCTGATGCTGGCACTCGCCTCGTTCACTACGAAACCTAGCTTCATGGCAATAGTGGTCATAGTGTGGTGCGCTGCAATCGTCATTTTACCACTGCTCAAACTGAATATATGGTGGAATGAAGCTTAAGGGGCTTTCACCGGCCGTGAAAACGACGGGAATGGACTCTACTTCTACCGGGCGAGGTACTACAGCCCGACCTTCCAGCGGTTCATCGCCCAGGATCCCATCGGCTTCGCCGGCGGCGATGCAAATCTGTACGGCTATGTTCTGCAAGACCCAA